>Ga0123337_10000006_pt1 | contig 454194 bp, 358 predicted proteins | sample frozenSSSSmetaG_FD_89792 | JGI IMG/M metagenome (GOLD analysis project Ga0123337, IMG submission 89792) | Glacier valley bacterial and archeal communities from Borup Fiord, Nunavut, Canada, to study Microbial Dark Matter (Phase II) -... | ecosystem: Environmental > Aquatic > Freshwater > Ice...
GAACGCTAACGATTCTTTGTTAATTTACCTTCTACCCGAGCTGTTCCTCTGGAAAATTTGCTGGTTAATCTGGTTTTTAAAGGAGTTTATGATTGGGTTTTCGGCCGATGTCCCGAGGGGACATTTGGTCGGTAGCGTGAGAGTTTGACGGTATTGTTTCGTTCCTGGGGAAGGTTTGGCAAGTTTTCAGTATTGGAGCGGAAGGGTTTTCGGACTCGTTTTGTGAAACAGTCAAGTGCCGCGTGCTTCAGGCTTTTTTGATCTCAAACGCCGAAACATCTTTCACTTATGGATCAATCAAATCAGTCTATGCTTCCTGACGAAATTAAGTAATCCAACGGATGTGTAAATATTGAGCTTTCGGCAAATGTTGCGCCGATGGGCGTTTATCGTAAACTCACTGATAAATAGTTTTTCTCCAATTTCCTTGCTCGTGAGTCCTTCTGCAATATTTCGGAGAATCTCCACTTCACGTGGTGTGATCTGGTATTTTTTTGAAAAATCATCCAGCTCGTCGACTGCGGAGACGTTGGTTGACATTCCCTGAAACCAATTGCCACCATTCGCCACCGTTTCAATGGCTTCTTTTAGTTCAATAGAAGTGCAGTTTTTGATGAGATACCCTTCCGCACCCAGTTTCCTGATTTCCCTGATCAATTCCTGCTGACCATAACTTGTAAACACAATGACCTTTACCCTTTCAAATTCTTTACGTATGATCTTAAGGGACTCGATACCATCCAGATGCGGCATATTGAGGTCTAGCAGCACGATATCGAAATTTGTCTGTTTCAATTTGGCGATCAAATGCCGTCCATTTGTTGCCGAATCGGCAAGTTCTATAAATGGCATTTCACGGATAACACCCAATATGCCATCGACCAGCATTGGATGGTCGTCAGCGACAATGAGTTTGATATTTTTGGAAGTAACGATCATATGGCAGGTGCTAAATAGATTTCGATAACCACCAGTGTTCCGCCCTCCTGTTTATTGCTGATCTCCATCTTTCCGTTCAAATAGGCAACGCGCGAGCGAATTGTATGCAATCCCTGTCCTTCATTCGGTGCGCTGTCGGGCATGCCAACGCCGTTGTCTTCTGCAATAATTGTGACTTGCCCCTGATGTTCTATCACTTCCAGGGATGCCTTGCTTGCTTCTGCGTGCTTTAAAATATTGTGCAGAAGTTCCTGAATAATGCGATAAAGGTCGTTGAGGAAAGAGAGATTATAGCTCCCGGTATCTTCGAATCCCAGCACGACGGTTTCCAGTGTAATTTTGCCCGAGAGATTTATGGTATCCGAAGAATCCATGACAGCTTCACGGAATCCATATTTTTCGATAACAAGCGGGTTCAGCTGGTGACTCAGATCGCGTATCGTGCTTGATACGGAAGAAAGAATCTCCTGTGTCTTTTGAAGCTTCTTTTCGCCTTGCTCATCGTCTCTTCCTTTTTCGAGCGTCGAAGACACCGAAAGACTTGCAAGTGCGAGCATGGCACTCACTTCGTCATGAAGCTGGTCGGCAATTTTCCTTCTTTCTTTTTCTTCGGCTTCCATCACACCCTGCATCAAATCGATATGGCGTTGCTTCTCGAGTTTTTCCATTTCACTTAATTGCAACGCCTCCTTTTGCCGGTTCCTGATCAGTCGGTTGCGCAGGTATAACACCAGTAGGATGATGGTAATTACCGCCAGCGAAAGGACAATACCATAAAATAAGCGCTCCTGTTTTATCTGCTCATCCCGGTGAATTCGCTCGGCATTAAGGTTGTCGATTTGCTGCTCCTTGTCACGTATCCGCACCTTTGCCATCACTTCCTGCAGCGCACGATACTGGTTTAAGTTGGTGAGGGAATCTTTGATTTCGTAAAACTCTTCCAATGCTCTGCTGTATGCAGGATAATTACCTTTTGCTTTCAGGAACTCAGCGCGATATTGTGTATAATAATATCCAATGGCGGAGTATTTTTTTTGCTTCATCGCCACTGTAAAAAATCCAAAGATTCTCTCAGCTTCCGCATATTTTTTGTTGACCGTGAGCATGTGGGCATAATAAAGTTCGACTGGCAGTACGTGCAATCCTTCGGAATAGCCTGAGGTGGTGGAGGCGAATCTTTTAAAATATTGTTCGGCCTTGTCAAACTCGCCTCTGTGTTCTGCCAGTAAGCCGGCAGCGATGAAATAGCTGATGTACGGAATTTTTTCCTCTGGTAATTTGAATTGCTGCCGGCTTTTATCCAGATAGGTCTGTGCACCGACAAAATCTTTCTGACAGGATTTCACAATGGACATTTCTGCATTGAAATAAGCCGCTTTGGCTCCCTCCGGATTGGGCCTTATAGAGGAATCGTAAAAAAGCTCAGCAAACTTGCCTGCCGTGTCGAAATCCTTCAAAAGAAGGTTAAGTTGCATGAGTTGATAATAAATGCTTGGCCCGGCACTCCGAAACGTAAAGGCCGTGCGTTCATAAAGCTTGCGGGGATAGCGGTGTAAAGACGAATCCTGGGCAAGTTCCAACAGCGATTCCAGCTCCTGAACCTGCTTTTGGGGATTGTATTGCAAAAATATATTTGCATAATTGTACCTGGCCGTAAAGAGTGCATTCTTATTGTCCAAATCTTTTGCGAGGATGATGGCCTTGCTCAAAAAGTGATGCATCCTGGCGGTGTCCTCCGACATAGACAAAGCCTTAAAAGTGTAGATGAACGAAAGACTTTCTTTGTCACCGGACCGCATACATTCTTTTTCTCCCAAAGCGATATATTTTTTAGCCGAATCCGGATGCTCCCACTCACCGTAGAGTAGCACTGTGTTGACCAAAGCTTCCCGGTACATCTGTCCGTCCCCGGAGGCATTTTGCCTGGCTTTCTGATATAATTGCTCTGCCTCTTCAAAAAAATGTAAGGATTCTTTGGCTCGTGCCCAACCCATTAGCAGCACGTGTATCTTCCGTTTATCTTTTGTTTTTTGGACCATCGGCAGATACTCAGCCAGAATTTCATAACTGATTGCCAGGTTGTTCTTCCCGATGTCCTGAGCCAGATCACAAACTTTCCTGAAAGTCTCCTCCGTAACCGGTTGCTTCTTCAATCTTTGCCACGCGGCCATCCCTTCTTCTGCCGTATAGTTTTCGGCATGCAATTTTCCGGCAGGGAATAGCAGAAGTAAAAACGGTATTGACAACAAAAGAAAACGCATTAACATCGGATCCAGGATTTTACAGGTTGATCGCATTGCCTCAGAGTTCTGAAAATATAGACTTCTCAGGGGAATTCTAAAATGTTGATTATTAGTTGAATATAGCGAAACTACTTTAATTGTCAATCGATGGTTAAAAATTGAAATTGAAAAATTGTAAACTTTATGCTTTGTATTTGTCGGTCCGATCCGGGCAACGCAACGCCGCCGCGATCGACTTTCAAACGCTTATGACTACAAAGCTCCGTTGATATTGGAAGGTGTCAAATACTTAGTTCTAACTAATTTGCATCAGGTACAACGATCAACAGGTAGTCAATAGCCCTAATCCATTTTTGTATTCGATATAACCGGATTAACGATGACGCTTATACTCTGATAACAATCCGAAAGGGGCGGATCCAGCTGTTGGCTTCCGTCCGTCGAGATTCAATTATTAAAAATAGAGCATGGCCAGACTTCCGCAGACCGCTTTGACCAGCATCAGTCCGTCAATGATAATCAGATAATAGAGAACCGATCTTCGGTTGTGAAGTGAATAAGCCACTACGATCAATAATAGAAATGGAATTACGTTGATCGAAAGTTTCATCCAATGAAAGCCACGCTGGATTCCATAAAAGAGGAAGGAAGCCAGGCCAACGATGCAGAGTGGTATGATGATTTGAAAAATGGTTCTCCTGAGCCCAACCTTGACCACAAAAGTTTTTAACTGTGCGTTATAATCCATCGCATAATCCTTGATGTCAAACATGATGCACAACACGGAAACAAACATGAAGTTTTTGATAAATAGAAAAACGCCGATAGGGTTGAGAGCGTAATTTGAGTTATTGATCATGTCATAAAACACAACAGGATACACGGTGACCAGGCCTGCCCAGATGAAACCGATCACAAAAGGTTTGAGCCACCCGATGCTTCGTAAATTGTATTTGCCAAGTCTCGTGTTTAAACCGTAATAGAGTACCGCGGCTACTGGGAATATCAGGATAAGGCACCATTGCAAAAGCGAGATGTCTAATATTCGGCTAAACCCTTCTTTAAGAACCACAGCAGACGATATTACCAATAATAGAAGCATTACCCCCTGACTTCCGCGTACGAGACTTCGATTTTGTTTATACCATAAAGTTCTGGGATTGATCGTCGGCCCTGAGCCATCCGATATGTATGCAGTGGTGTAATATATAACGCTTGCAGTAAAAACAGCCAGAAAATAGGATGGGCTATTTAGCGGAAATCCCTGTTGCAAGAGTGCCTCCACAGAGAGTGCAACAGCACAGAGTCCGTAAAAGTAATTGCCGAAAAAAAAGAATTTTACAATGGATTTTATGATTCGAAAGGTTTAGTGTGGATGCGGATCGTTTTGGTTGTTAAAACATAAAGCCGGCTATCATTCATTTTATAATGAGGAAAGTGAGATTTATGTACGGGTAAATCACCGGTTCTGCTAAAAAATATTTCAACAAAGGGAATAAAGTTTAATCAATTCGCAGCATTTGGGTGTCCTGAGATCGATCTCGGAACCGTTAGCTCAGAATAGGCTTACAAAATTTCATGATGCGTCCGATAAGATGACTTTAAGTTGCAAATTGCGACAAAAACAAAAAAATGATTTTTATAAGTAGCTGATAATAAGTTTAAACTTAGAATGAATTGTGGAGCCAATCCTCTGAAAAAGGAAAATATTTGAAAGGCCCGGACTCGCAAAAATGATAACAACATGAAGTGATTCTTTACCTGGTGTTTTTTTGTCTCGAAAGCTTGTAAACCTTGTCAGGGTTCATCGCTTTTCGCAGAAATGATAGTTAAAACGATGCCTGAAAACAAGGAAAGCCCCAATTAACTCAACCCCTGATGATAAAAGCTTTAATTATTGATGATGAATTGAAAGCAAGGAATGTTCTAAACCATTTTCTGGTCAATTTTATTCCTGAAATTTCCGAAATCCGGCAGGCCGCCTCTGTTCGTGAAGCTGTGGAAGTCCTTGAAAATTTCAAACCTGGTATTGTATTTCTTGATGTAGAAATGCCCCATCAGAACGGATTTGATTTTTTAATGACACAAAAGGACCCATCTTTTGACATCATATTCACCACTGCGTATAATCAGTATGCGATACAAGCTATTCGATTCAGCGCTCTGGATTATCTGCTTAAACCGGTGGATCCGGATGAGCTGAAGGTTGCCGTGGAAAGGCATATAAACAAACAAAAAACGGTCCGTGAAAAGCAGGAGTTGTACGACAATTTGGTTCAGAATATTGAAAAAAATGAAGTAAAAGATTTTCGACTTGCAGTTCCGTCGAGCGACGGCGTTTATTTTTTCACGTTGGATGAAATTCTCCGTTTGGAAGCCGACCGAAATTATACGCTGATCCACCTTGTGGGCAAGCGACCTTTTTTAGCAAGTAAAACCCTGAAACACTTTGAGGAAATGCTTGGCGAATTCAATTTTATCAGGACTCACAAATCTCATCTGGTAAATCCGCATCATATTACAAGACTCACGCATAATAATGAATTTGTATTGTTATCGGATGGGTCCAAAGTAGAAATATCGCGCAGGAAGAAGGAAGAAGTGCAGCAGCATCTGAACATAAGGTGAGACAATCGTGATGACAGTAATCGGTCAGTCTCTTTGCCGTATGCGCTGTCAGGGGCGACGGGTAGTTCAATGTAAAAAGTTGGTCCGCTTACTTGCTCACTCTCAACCCAAAGTCTGCCATCGTGCGCCTGAATGATTTGCCTTGAAATGGAAAGCCCCATTCCAGTTGATTGGTCTCCGGAGGTGCCTGTTCTTCCAAGATCGGTATAGAGTTAAAAATCAGATTTTTGTAATTAGCAGGGATCCCGATTCCAAGGTCTCCTAAAAAAAATTGGACAAATTCATCACGTTTTTTTAGTTCAATTTCGATGGTTCCGCCAACAACGCTGAATTTTATGACACTACTGATCAGGTTACTGACTACCCTCCACACTTTTTCACGATCGATCCGGGCAACCAGCCTTTCCAGTCGTAATTCAAATTTTTGCTCCTTATCCAGTGCTTTATACCGAAGCATGAGATGAAGTTCACAAAACCTGAACCAGTAGCTTGGATGCATAATGATGAATCCTGATCGTCGCCTTTTTGAAGTCCGAATCTTTTGCCTGATGGATATTCATAAATTGTTGCGGATTGCGATCGGCCAGGGGAAACCAGGAACTTTGAACCTGAACCATGATCCTATGCCCCTTCTTGAACGTGTGGGCAACATCTGGCATCGTGTACTTCACCTGAGTAGGCGTGTCGGGTACAAAGGCTTCGGGTTTTGCAAAACTGTTTCTGAATTTCCCACGCATGATTTCCCCGCGAACGAGCATCTGATAACCGCCCATGAGGTAGTCAGACTTATCATTATAGCTGAAATCGTCCGGGAAAACATCTATTAATTTCACGATAAAGTCGGCATCTGTCGAGGAGATGCTGACCAATAGTTCAGCGATTAAAGGACCTGCCAGCGTCACATCATTGTTCAGTATTTCAGTTTCAAATGTTGCTACATCCGGTCTTTGTGATGCAAACCTCTGGTCGTCAATCATATATTCTCGCGTTCTTCCGCTTCGGGCCTCATTGTTGTATGGGACGGGCTTTGAAGGGTCACTGACGTATTCGCTAAACGTTGGCTTCGCCTTGATCATCGGCTGGCCCGGAAGTAATGATAATTTGCCTTCGTCTGCCAGGAATAGCGTATGCGTTTTGGTTTCTGTTAAAGGCCATTTTGGAAACTTCCTCCATTTATTTTCACCTGTAAAAAATATGGTTGCATTTGCCAGCGAGTCGATATTGCCCTTTTTATTCAAATAATATTCAAAGAACGGTATTTCGATATTTTGCTGATAGAAAGAGGAAGTTGGGCTTTGAAACTGGACATGACCAAGCTCTGTACCGGCACTGGAATTCCAGCCACCATGAAACCAGGGCCCCATCACAATTCGGGTGTTGGTTAGAGGGCTTTTGCTGATTGTTGCCTGATAAGTTGCCAGTGCACCGAAGCAATCTTCTGCGTCGAAAAATCCTCCGACAACCAGCATCGCTGGTTTTATATTTGCAATACCGGTGGTAGCGTCTCTTTGTTTCCACCAGTCGTCCAGATTGGGGTGAGCCATCATTTCGTTCCAAAACCTGATGCTGTCTCCGGCCAGCCTCGTGAAGTTGGGTAAGGCACCCGTTTTTAAATAGAAATTGTAGACATCTGTTGTGGGCGCAGTAAGTCCCTTTGCAGCAATGCTTGTTGGTCGCGGATGCGGGGCACCAAATCCTCGGAACTGATAAAAGGAAAAGGCGTCCAGCAAAAACAAAGCTCCATTGTGATGCCAGTCATCTCCAATGAACCAGTTGGTGACAGGCGCCTGAGGGCTAACTGCTTTCAAAGCAGGGTGATTGCTGATCGCGGCCATTGTCGAATAAAATCCGGGATATGAAATACCATAAACGCCCACATTACCATTGTTGTTCTCCGCGTTTTTGACCAGCCAGTCGATGGTGTCGTAGGTATCGCTTGTTTCATCGATGTCTTTTGGTGTTTTCTTATTGGGGTTAAACGGCCTGATATCTATAAAATCACCCTCACCCATCCACCTTCCGCGTACATCCTGAATAACCATGATATAGTTTTTTCTTAAATATTCTTTTGTATATCTGGTCCAGAACGCCGGTTTGAATTTGTCCGTGCCATAAGGACTGCAGGAATAGGGTGTGCGTTCTATCAAAATCGGGTGTTTTTCGGTGTGGTTTTTTGGCGTATAAATGGCTGTAAATAATTTTTTGCCATCTCTCATTGGGATCGATACTTCCTTTTTTACATAATTATTAACCACCCAGATGGAGTCAGGATTTTGGGCAAAAGCTGTGAAAGGCAAAAGGAAGAGAACCAATAATAATTTTTTCACGAACGACGTGTTTAGAATGAAGAGGTCAATTTACCATTTTGTTGGTAAGTTTGATTTTGACACCCGCGCATTTTCCAGACCTTTGACGCAAAAAGAACCATTGCATGGCTAATATTAGCATGCAGTTCGGTATTCTTCCGTAAGTTCTTGCGGGGGCAAAAATAAAATTAGCTAAACAACCTGAACGGCTACCTCGTAGTTGTCAATAACCGGTGCGCCGGCAAAAAATGGTTTCATGGCTATGAGTACTTCCTGCAGAAAGCCATTGGTTTCTGCGCCGGTACGTGCCTCCTCTGATTCCCAAAGTGTAACCATAGGGCATCTGCTGGTTGTGGAATTAACCAGAAAACGACTGTTTTTAAATCCAGTCAACTCTTTTAGAGCAGGACCTGCTGATTCACGAAAATAGTCAGTGGCGACGCTGATTGACTCACTCTTTAATGGGACTTGTACGATGCGGGCAAAGATAGTGTTGAGGATGAGTGTGAAAAATGAATTTTCATTTACGGAAGCAACTGCCTTATCAAATCGGGATAGTGGCCAGTCCGAAGCTAAGTTACGCTGTTGGCATCTTTTGTAAATAGCCATTTAGTGAGTTCTGGCTGAGGGATTATCTGTGTGCCCCTTTGGGAGGAAACCGCAAAGGAATATTCAGAACTTACATTAATCTGCTCTTAACGATGCTGTTAGGCGGATTGTGGCACGGGGCTTCGTGGAACTTCGTTATCTGGGGCGGGCTACACTGTATTTTTCTTTGCGTGGAAAGATTGTTCCGACGCAACCCTAAAACGCAAAAACACACGCAGGATCTTGGGGTAGTCGTTCAAGCCACACTTGTCCCCATCAGAACCAAAAATGCCGGCAATTTTATGCTCGCCTTGTTAACTTTTCTACTGGTCAATATAACCTGGGTTTTCTTTCGCGCAAACGATTTTGGTTCAGCCGTTCGCATGCTTTTGTGTATGGTCGGCGTTATCACGCAAGGTCCGAAAATGCTTTCCACGCCTGATATGATCAAAGTGGCGATCGTGACCGTCAGCCTTATTGGAATTCATTGGTTTATGAGAGAAAAATCGTTGAAGGAAGTTTTCTCCCGTCTACCCTGGTGGCTGTTCGGAACCGTTTGGGCGATCATGGTAATATTGGTTGTGCTGACGCAGCGAAGTACCAGCTCATTTATTTACTTTCAGTTTTGAGTTATAGTTTATTCCCGTTTGATTTCTAAGGATCAAACAGGAATCATTATTTTTTCTGATTCATTTCGATCAAATAACCATCAGGATCTGCAAAGTAAATCTGTACAGCACCGTCGAATCGAACCTGCTTGTGAAAACTAATTTTTTTGGCGGTAAGAAACTTTTCGGCAACGTCTATTGAGTTAACGAATATTGCAAAATGGCTTCCGTTCTTGTCATTTACAATGGGAGTGGTCCTGCCTGCCAATAAATGGATCATTTGACCATTGCCCGTATTGAACCAACCGCGTATTGCTTTCAGACTGTCAGGAACCGGTACCGGCGTAAGTCCAATGATGTTCTGGTAAAAGTCTTTGCTGGCCGGCATGTCTTTGACTTGTAAAGCAAGGTGATTAAAACTTGAAAATCCAAGGCTGTTTGGAGCAACTTGCGCCATCAAGTCCGAAGCCATTAAAATCAGGAATAGAACAAATAATTTTCTCATGTGAATTAGACTGTCTCAGTTGTAAATAATTTACCATTAACCTGCGCAAGGTACATATTGAAAAGCAGATTTGGTTGGGAGTTAATTGTTTGAAGTCACAAACACTCAGTTATTATTTTTCCATAGGGAGGTATACCCCGGGAACCACTTTTCAGCGTTGGTTCGGTAAATCTTTTCAACGACCGATCTGGGAAGTTTCAGACCCTTAAACTCTGCTTCAACGTCTGGTGCTTGCATTTTGGCATCCGATGTGAAAAAATCCCAATGGCGTAGCCAGGTCTGGTGCGCACGGGAATTCAAAGTGTCAGCAGTCACCGTTCCATTCACAGTCTGATCTGTTGCATAGATTAGTCTGTCCTGGTATTTGATGAAAAAATCATGCACTTTTCCCCAATCCTTAACAGCCTGGTATTGGAAATGTGAAATACGCTCCGCCATATCTACCGCCATATTGGGATATTTATCAAGCCGTTTTGCGAGTTCATCAGTATCCCATTCCAGACTTCCCAGGTGTGCACCGACAAACAATAGCTTTGGATGTTTCTGTAACATGTGATCACGTGCAGCCATGATCTGTTCGTGAGTAGGATATTCCGGGTGCATGTACATATGGTATTCGGGATGTTCACTGAAATAGCTCCTATCTCCTTCCACGGTCATTTTATCAACGGGCAACCAAGCATTTTTCGGCTCGCCGATGTGGCCGATCAATGTCGCATTATTTTGCTCAATAAAATCCAGGACCGGATCAAACCTCGAATCATCGATCATCACAAACTTTCCTTTGGAATCTTTGAGTTCGAGCCCGACATTTTTCCAGATTTTCACGGAATGCGCGCCGTTGGCAAATGATTCTTTCAGATAGGAAATGGTCTTTTTTTGCCAGTCAGGATCGTTGAAATTTTTGACGTAAAATGTCGTAGCATAGCCCAGGCGATCAGGATATGCCTTAATCAATTCCAACGCTATTTTCTGCTGTTTTTCAATAGGAGGGGAGTAGGCTGAATTTACATTGACGGTAATAAACTTAAAATTGTCCTTGCGCGCCTGAACAAGAAATGTTGTGTCGTATACCTTGAAATGCACATGGGTGTTGAATTTAAGAACTTTGGAGAAATCCGCTGCGCTATAGTATTCGTTGGTATCGGAAGAGGTGGCTTCATCAGATGCCTGCCTGCTTTTTTTCTTGTTTTCGCAGCTTTGTAAAAAACAAAGTAATACTCCTAAAAGTATGATAGAGAGAGAATTATTAACTTTTTTCATTCTTTCAGGAGTAATTAGAAGTTGCGCTTATTTGCCCTGTGCGGTTACCACAGAGTTGCAAACCAATGTTGCACTTATTTCAATGCCGTCACTCGTCTTCCCGGTGAAAGTCGCCGTTTTTACAGTACCGCTTTCTTTAATTGTGAGTTTTCCACTTCCCTGCTTCTTGCCTGCCATGGAGTTGTCGCTTCCATTGATCTCGTATTTTTTGCCCATGAGTCTTTTGCCAAAAAGCAACTTTAACATAGAATTTATCCGTCCCTTTTTTAGCTGCTTCGTAGTCATCGACAATTAACTGGAGGCTCGAAAATTCGTTGTCGGCCTTGCCGCTTACAGAATACTGGTTGCCAAAAGATTTGGGTCCAGTCAAGCCCATACTGCACGTCGGATCCACACTTGTTGCCAAGAAAGACCCGGCATTAGGTCCTCCTGTGATTTTTCCTGTAATGGTTGTTCCTACCGCAGCTAGACGTGCATAATTTTCAACTACGGACAGGGTGGGAGACTTGGTCGGACGGACATGATTTTCTCCGGGGAGCGCCATTGCCGCTGCCATAAAAATGAATTTCAACATGATTTTTACATAGGTTAAGATTGACTTTTATAAGCCTTGATGCGCTCGTTTTTACCAGTCTGATTTTACAAAATCCAGTCTATTCTTTTAGCTGATTTTCAAATAGGAAAACACCGTTCTTGTTGGCAATGACGATGTCTGGCTGTTTATCACCGTTCATGTCATGCACCACGATATTGAGTCCCGATCCTGAATCGCTGTCGATGAGATGCTCCTTATAAAATGGCTCCTTTCCCGGCGTAAACTCAAACCACAGCAAGATGGCGGGGTCGCTGTCGCCAGGGTCGCGGCCGTGATGTGCCAGAAAGCGTTTCCCGGTTATATAATCCTTCCGGCCATCACCATTCAGGTCAGCCATGATGGAAGAATGGGTTTGCGCGGTGGTATTGCTCATGAGGTGTGTTTTAAAGTTCACTTTTCCCTCTCCGTCGACGAGTTGCTCGTGCCACCAAATACCCAACGCGTGCGCAGACGCACTTACGACATCATTTTTTCCATCTCCGTTAACATCTAAAATTTGCATATGCGAGCAGGGTTCGCCAAGATTCGAAGGATGGAATTCCCAATTACCCGCTTTGTTATCTTTCGTTCCCTGAAACCAGCCTTCGCGAATCGTGACATCGTTATACCCATCCTTGTTTACATCGCCGTAGCCAATGCCGTGTGAAAAAATCTCTGTCCCAGGCACATTTTCCTTGCTCATTGCAAAACGTTTCCAATCGGTTTCTCCTTTTCTCTTAGGAGCCTGTAACCAGACAATCTGCTTTTTGGCCTTGTCGCCGCAAAGGATTTCAAGTCGTCCATCCCCATCGATATCAACAAAACCTGGGGATTCATTGGCGATCCCCAGTGAATCTGCAATGATGTGTTTTTGCCATTGGCCAGGCTTGTTTTTAGGATTTTCAAACCAAAAACCAGGTTTTCCTGGAAAATCGACGATGATCACATCCTCCCAGCCGTCCAGGTTCACGTCCATTCCCATGTTAAGGAATGAATTACTATATTCTTTTCGCGGATCAAATGCGCGAGATGGCGCCATCTCATGCTTTTTTGAAAAATACGGTCCTTCAAACCAATAATAGCCGGCAATTATATCCATTTTTCCGTCCTTATTCAGGTCGGCGACCGCAACGCCTTCTGATATGAAGTCTCCGGTGAGCTTTGTTTTTTTAAAGCCGTTTTGCGACATGTATGCCGTTGGTTGGCCGTAAGAAACATTGATTAGAAAGCAGAAAGCAATTGTAACTGCTCCGGTAAACTTTGCCGAATTTTTGGTTAAAGTGCTCATATTTAATGGTTAATCGGTTTGAAAATTTCCCAATGATGACCAAACGGATCGATAAGATGTCCCAATCTGTAACCATAATTCTGATCGGCAACCGGATAAACCTCCCTTGCTCCCGCTGCGAGAGCTACCTCGAACACAAGGTCCGGATACTGGACCTGGAGTCCGATTCTCACGGGTGTACCGCCCAGGTGCTCAGGACTAAAATTTCCGTGTTCGGGTGACTCATCCGATACAACAAACCGCGCACCATCAATCTCCATTTCTGCTACGACCGATCCGCCGGGATCAGTATTGGACATCAGAATGGTGGCGCCAAATGCTTTTTGGTAAAACGCAATCGCAGCGGCACCACCCTTTACAGATAGCGTAGGGACGATGATGGTTTGTTTCGGTTCCATATAATTATTTCTGGTTGGACATGGTTTTTGTCGCTTGGTTCATATTGGATGAGCCCGTTTTATTGCTTATCCAGCACCTTCCCGATAAGCATCAGGTTTTCGTGATTATCATGTGAATGGTCCATTTTACCCAGTTTGTTATTTAGGTCTTTCAACACCTTCTTCGACTCCTCCGTGTCGATGGCTGCCACGCGTTGAATGGTATAGGTCAGGATTTTTGGCAGTTTAGCCCTTTCAGCCATTTGTAATGCACGTTTCATGTCGAGCGCTGCAAGTGGCTCGGCTGCATACCAAACCATCAACGGCAAATTATGATCACCCTTATCTTCTGATTTCTGAGCGAGGGCATCCACCACATCCCACCGAAGACCTGGATCCAGCCTCAACATCGCAGATGCGAGATACAGCCTTACAAGGGAAGAATTGTCTTTTTGGGCCAAAGAAACAAAACGTTTAAGTGTTTCCGGGGTTACAGTCTTATTTTCAGTCAGCAGTTGAATTGCCCAGCTTCGCACATATTCGCTTTCATAGGAAAGAAGGTCTGTCAAGTCCTTTTCGGTCAGGCCCTTTGTTACATGCAATGTCCACAATGCACGAAGTTTTCGTGTGGCGTCCGGATTTTTTGCGAGGATCTCTTTTAGTGCCTTGTGTACCTTTTTATTAGGTCCGCGTTCCTGCAAAATCGTCCTTGCCTGCCTCACATACCATTCATTGATGTTTAGTTGATGATTAACAAGTTCCATGTCTGAGGCTTTTGAAAGATCAACTTTTACCCATTTATCATTTTCATGGGTAATCTTGAATATCCTACCCATAGTCTTGTTGTGCACGTCAGGATTGGGGCTATGACATTGATTTTTATCGTACCAGTCGATGGCAAAAACAGAGCCGCTTGCGTCATATTTCATGTTCAGCCACTGCGACCAGGAATCGTTCATGGCCAGGAAGTCTGTTTTGTGTGAGGCATCGTAACCCGAGCCATTCCTTTCGAAATGATCTACATTCAGCCTTGCCCCATTGATATTATTCATAAAGATCTCGTTGCGATACACTTTCGGCCAAGTGTCTCCACCCAGATAAATCATGGCACCCGCATGGGCGTGACCACCACCTGCGGCAGCCGACCTGAAATTTCCGGCATGCGGCCCACGCTCGCCAAGCCAATGCCGGTGATCGGCGATCGTTTTGATGTCATCATAGGTATAGGGGTTAAAATGCTTCCCGGCCTGACGCTGGTAACGGGCCCCCTGGATCACATGATACATGTGCGGTATTACGCAAACCGTGATAAATGGATGACCATAATCATTGAAATCAATTCCCCAGGGATTACTCGATCCTTCTGCGAATACTTCAAATTGCTGCGTAGTTGGATGAAATCTCCACACACCGGCATTGATTTTGGTGCGCTGGTCATCCGGAGCGCCAGGTTTTCCGACATTGGAATGGGTAAACACACCATGGGTTCCGTAAAGCCAGCCGTCGGGCCCCCATCTGAGGTTGTTCAAAACTTCATGGGTATCCTGCACGCCCCAGCCATCCAACAGTTTTTGAGGCGGACCAGCAGGCTTGTCTGTTTTTGTATCAATTGGAATAAAGAGTAAATACGGAGCCGCACCCAGCCAAACACCACCCATTCCCACCTCAATCCCGCTTACCAGGTTTAGCCCTTCCGTAAAAACTTTCCTGCTATCCAGGGTTCCGTCCCCATTTGTATCTTCGAATATGAGAATCCGGTCCCGCCCTTGCCCTTCAGGTGCTGGAACGGGGTAGGTGTGACCCTCCACAACCCAAAGCCTTCCTTTGGAATCGATGGTAAAGCTGATCGGCCTGATAATGTCAGGTTCGGCTGCGGCAAGGGTCACCTTGAAGCCTTTGGGAGGAGTCATCACTTTCGCTGCTTCAAGCCCTGAGAGTCCGGAATGTAGGACCGGATCAAGTGGTGGAAGAATAATGATGTCTTTTTGTTTCAGTTCATTCGGGAAATCCGGCCGGGTTGGGTAAAACAGAAACTCGTCAAAGTTGATATGCGCCCATTTGTCGTTTGCGATGTAAGGTATCTGTGAAATTCCAGTTTCATTATCGACAATCCTGATAAAAATATCCTTGTTAAGATACGCTTGCAAATCTACTACCGCAGGTTGAAGTGTCGCCCTGCCTTGTCCGGTGATATGATATATAACCTTTTCTGTCCCAGCCTGAACGATTTCGACGCGGGTATCTGCCAGCGCTCCGCCTGAAACTCTGAAAGCGGCAAAAGGTTGCGTTACTTTAAAAGGCACTGATGTAAGTGTTCCAGTCAGTTTATAGTTGACTGTCCCCCCGCTGCTTAGGAAGTATTTTCCTGCAAACCCGATATTCATTTCCTTTTCATGAACCGGAGAGGGATCTGCGGAAAAAAGAGGATTTGTAAAAGCATCACCTGTGGCCGTCCAGTCTTTCAATGTCCCCGTTTCAAAATTTAGATTTAATGGTTGACCATCTTTAGTGGGAATTTGGCCCTGAACCGTGGCTGTGGTGATATTTCCTTCCACCACCTCAAAGTTTCCCACCATTCCAGCTGCACGGTGTCCGGGAACCGAACAAAAATAGATGTCGCTTTGCTCAGCCTTGAAAGTGATGTTGGTAGTCGCGCCCTTTTCGAGAATTGTTATACTCTTGATCCCAAGTTTTTCCATAGCGATGTCATGCGTCATCACTTCACCATTGGTGATCCTGATGCGAACCATATCTCCTTTGTTGGCCCTAAGGGTTGGATTTCGAGTGCCATCTTTGGCGAAAAAACCAAGCATCGTTGCTTCCAGTGCATATTCACGATCGAATTTTACTGTGTCAGCGTCGGAGATCTGAAGTTTTATCCCATGCTTTTCCTTTGAATCAAAAGTGACGAGACCAACAAACAATAAGGGAATTAGTAAATGAAACCGGGACATCTTTATATTAAATTAAAGTTGAAACAAGTTGGATGCGGTACAATACAGGACTAAAAATAATCTTTTTTGAATTTATTATGATAAAAGCATGAAGGCTTGGACGGTTACTTGTGCCTGAACTAACCTCGTGTTTGGAGTGGGTAACATTGGGAGGAAAGGCGAAGGATCCCGACAAAAATATTCTTTGCAATAAGAATACGATTCGGCTTGATTGAAGGAAATTATCTGATGCGCTCTAAAGCGAGTATCTTACCCGAGCCATGGTCACAGATATAAAGTTCGTTATTGGCGTCGGTCCCAAAGGAGGATATTGAACCAATCCGGTCGGTCAGAATTTCGTTTTTGACTAATTTGCCATTCTTGATCTCCAGAGCAAAAACTTTCCCGCTCACGTAATCGCCAAAGATATATTTCCCCACCAGGGACGACAACTTTTTACCTCGGTATACGAATCCACCAGTAATCGAATGTTCTCCGCTAGCCTGTGGCATATCCAGGACCGGATCAATAAATTCCGGATCAGCGCAATCGCTGGCGGGTTTGTAACAATCTATACTTTCTTTGCGTCGCCAGCCATAGTTGCCACCCTTCACGATGATATCTATTTCTTCTCTTTTATTCTGACCCACATCGCCCGCCCATAATGTGCTCGTTTCAGAGTCAAAGCTGATTCTCCACGGGTTTCTTAAACCGTAAGCATAAATTTCCTCCGTAAATCCTTCCTTATTTCCGGCGTAGGGGTTGTCGGCAGGGATGCCGTAATTTCCCTTTGCATTGCCATTTACGTCGATGCGCAGTATTTTTCCGAGAAATGAGCTCTTGTTTTGTGCATTGTTGTGCGGATCTCCCCAGCTGCCACCATCGCCTGTCGCAATGTAGAGATATCCGTCTTTCCCAAATTTGATACTTCCACCGTTGTGGTTGTCGTAAGGCTGCTCAAAGGTGAACAAGATGGTCTCCGTCGTCGGGTCAGTTTGGTTTTTGCTGAATACATCCACCTTATATCTGGCAATTACTGTTTCCAGGTTGCCTGAAAATTTGCGGGTATAGTTCAGAAAATAGTATCCATTTGTTTTAAAATCCGGGTGAAAAGCCAGTCCGAGAAGCCCAGCCTCACCGCCATAGCTCACTTTGTTTTTCATGTCCAGAAAAACAGTCGATGATTTTACAGCAGGATTGTTTTGAAAAACCTGAATTCTCCCTTCCTGCTCAAGGACAAATAGTCGTCCACTGCCGTCATTGGAATGTGTGAAGTCGACAGGGCTGTCAAACTTCAGGTTGGGGAAAGCTTCAAGAACCTTCCAGGGTGCAGGCGGTAATGTTGTGTCCTGCAGGAAAGAACAACAGGTAATAAGCAAGCTGAAACCGAATACGTATTTCCGGAATTGAAGATTTGGGAGAAGCATAAGGAAGTCAATGTAGTCAATATTGATCCTGAAAATTTTTGAGAATAAGGCGTATAACTTTTCAATGTTAGGTTTAAATTCTGCTGAATGTCAAATTGCAGAGCTCACGAGTTTGACAATACTTCCCAATTGCTTGGTGGCCGCCGTCGCAGCTACTTTACCTGCAATTCCTTTTTTGTCAACCTCACCCACACTTTTGGAGGCTTCTCCTAAAAGGCTGGTTAAACTGCCCTGCTGGTCAGCACCTAAAATCGACGAACCGGTTTTGATCAGTCCAAGACTGCTGGTGAGACTTGCAGCATTTCCAAGTAGACCGCTGTCTCCTTTTCCCAACAGCTTATTAATCCTGTTCGCTCCTATCAACATTTTTACCGCGCTGATTGCCTTGCCCAAAATGCCTGTCTGGAGTTTACCGCCGGATGCCAACGAAGCCAAAGACTTCAGATTGCCAACCTTTCCCAAAATCTTGTCTTTTAAATCACCGCTGGAATCCTTAGCCTCATTTTCGAGCGCCGCCGAACCTTGTGTGAGCGCTTCTGCCACTCCCGCGTTATCTCCTTTTTCGGAAAGAGTCATCGCCTTGTCCAATAGTCCTTCTGTAGAAATGTCCTGGCCAAAAGAGTTTGAAGTGAAAGCAAGCAGGCAAAACATTGTCGCCATGGAAAAAATGTAATTTTTCATAACCTATTGTTATAATGATAAACGATTGTGGCAAATTATAAAAAAGCAACCGTTTTTCAGTACGAATTTTTGCCGGACGATGAAACAAAAGTTTGGAAAAAGTCCCCACAGAAAGGCTTCTATGTAAGCATGACGTTTAGTTAGTGCCTTGACGAATCTCGTATAAGCTCTCAAACCACTTATGCATCGATTGGGCAGCGTTGGCCCAGCGTGTCGAATACACCTTACAGATACTGGAAAGCGGAATCTTATGAGGGAGGAATCAACGCGCCTATGATTGCTTTCTGGCCAAAACACATTACGAAGGAGAGAGGGAAGTTTAGTGACTGTGTGGGACACGTAATGGATTTTATGAAAACATTTTGCGAACTGGCAGAAATCACGTACCCCACAAAATTTGCAGGCCATGACACCACACCAAGCTCCGGAAACAGTCTGGTCCCGACATTTCGCGGCGAGTCTGTACAGAGACATCGAGAATTGTACAATGAACATTTTGGGGCAAGATACGCGCGCATGGGTCAATGCAAACTGGTTTCTCTTGCCAATGACTCCACGAAACACCTGTACAACCTGACTTCCGATAAGACGGAAACCACTGATTTATCATCCAGATATCCTGAAAAGGTGAGGGAACTGGATCAATTGTGGATGAAGTGGGTAACTACGCACCAGGTGTTTCCAAAGCCGGGAAGATAGTAAAAAGCCGCGGTTACCTTTGAAAAGGCAACCACGGTTGGGATATTTAGAACTTCGATTTTATGAAGTTAGGCGCTCCTTTTCGTTTCGGACAATGGTCTCATAAAGCACCCTCAGCTCTTCCTGATATCTGGCTGCCGCTCCCAGATTCACGCCCCGGATTGAATTGAAATCGTCTCTGTTCAGATTAAGTCCGGAGCTGGTTGCTTCGTGGAAAACGTCTATTGCGCTTTGTGACAGGTCTGCAATGACATCTTTTGCATTTTCTAACAGAAAAAGATTCCAGGTATAAATGGTTTTGGGGTCTTCTAAATCTTCATATTTGGCAATGTACCGATCAATGATTGCGCTGGTTCTTGATTGATGGTTGAACAGCAAATTTTGGAATGTGATCATCATAAAAGAGAGTTAACATGTAAAAAAATATATTGATTCGAATTCTTTTTTAGAATAGAGCAAGACTGAGTTGCTGAATGGAAGGTAAAGGTACATTAGTACTTTAAAACTTTGACATAATCAACAGTCCCTGAGGTTTTTGTTATTCTTACTACATAAATTCCGGATGGGAAACTGTTGATATTGATGCTCTCTTTTAAATTAGACGATCCGGTTTTGCTTCGATCGTACATGATTCTTCCGTTCGTATCGTTGAGTTGAATTCTCTGAACCAGAGTAATGTCATCTACTTCTATTGTGAGCTTGTCTACTGCCGGATTAGGATATATGACGGTTCTTTTGTCACCGGAAAACTCAACAGTACGGATTCGGCTATACGTAAAGCTTTCGTCCTGATCGATCATTTTAAGCCGATAGTAGTTTGTTCCAACGCCCATTTGTTCCGCAGCGTAACTGTAAGACAATAGCAACCTGCTTTCGCCGTGGGCTTTGACCGTTCCTGCTGTTTGCCAGTCCTTGCCAGTCAGGCTGTTTTGAATTTCAAAGCGGTCACTGTTTGTTTCGGCAGTTGTTGTCCATGTTAATTGGGCAGTCATTTTTTCGCTCCTGTTAGCATTAAAACTAACTAGCGTAACAGGGAGCGGCCCCTCTGTGCTAGAGACAATGTTGTTGTGCAAGTGGATGGCACCGGCGGTAGAAAGTGCTTTTCCATAAAGGCTCGAGTTACCTAAAAACTCAATTGCCCCGCTGGCTACAACTGTGCCTCTGAAAACAGATCCTGTATTAACATTCACTGCACCGTCTACCTGAAAGTAAACATTCGAAATTTTTGCTCCACCAGTAAGGATAATACGCGCATCAGCCGCCAGCGACAACGCTCCTCCAATTTTAAAAAGGAATACAGCGTTGGCATCGCCATTGAGGGTAATATCGCCCGTGATGGATGTGGCATCGCCGGTGCAATAAGTACCAGCAACAAGACTTTGAGGACCTGATAAAGTTGTTGAGAGCGTCGTCCCACACACAGTTGTGGTTGCGAAGGTGTTGTAAGCAGCTTGCAATTCAACACCGGCAGGGATCGAGACTTCGTCATTTAAATGAGGGGTTCCAAACAAAACGGTGCCCACTGGAAACCCCGCGTATTCTCCAGTATTGTTAGTTCCAACGTTCCCATAAACCGTTGATGTGCCAACATTATCTAGTGCTCCGGTAGGAGTATAAAGAATAAAGGTAGAAGCGTTGGGTCCAAGAAAAGGAACAGTCTGTGCTATGGATATACGGTGTAAGGTTAATAGCAGAATAAGCAGAATTGATAATTTAGTTTTCATAAGTAGCTGAGTAATTGAGTATCAAAATTTATTTGTGGTCACAATCGCATTGCATTTTTGTAACCAAAAATGCTTATGCAGAAAGTGGTAATCTACTTGAAAGCGAAACAGGCAAGATTTTAAGTTACTGAAATTTTAAGTCGTCGCACAGGAGACTTGACCTATGGCGCAGAAGGCCATTCGAAAAAAGAGAATCGGCAACCTTGAAATATTAAGTATCCATATCGATATGTTAAAACTAATTCTACAAATACTGTTCCAGTTCTGGTTACATATCTAAGCAACTAATTTCGCGATGAATTTCCCCATTGCGGGATGGGAGGTTCTGAGCGGAGACTCTTGATCTTAGACTGTCGGACTGAATTTTAACTGTTTGTTTCTAATGCATTTAAATATATATACGCTTGGAGAGGTGTTTTAAGTTTAGTCTGACCAAAATATGGATTGATATTTTGACGACCCGTAAGTGGGGAAATTGATTTTTTGGGGTGGGATGTGGGAAGGGGTGGTCTGGACTGAATTGGAGGCCGATTGCGCAAACACCTACCCGGCAGGTCCCGGGAATATGCCGGACGCTACCAAATCCCCTCAACCGTAAAAACATCCAGATCCTTCACCTCGATATTATTCTCCAAAACCAAAGTCCTTCCTTATTTCGGGTCATAGGCTTCCTTTCCATAGAATAATGACAAGCACCACCATTTATGAAACCTCAATCGACGTTCGGTCGATGTAAATGGCGGGGGTGATTTTCGTATTAATCATGTTTTCAGGGGAATAGAAGACCATGTTGATCGGGTTGAAATTCAGGTCATAATCTAGCATGTCCCCACGGCATATCTTCCGATTCTTTTTCGCAAGGATTATGCTCGTAAAAAAGGTGGTATTCTCCTTCATAAAAATTCAGCCCGTTCGGGTCATCGTTCAATCCCCTTTTAGAGGTAAAATGGAATTGTGGGCGTTCTTTTCTTTGGAAAGGGAATCGTGCCTCGCAATTTTATCACCCCCATAAATTTTACTTAGCCCTGAGATAGCACCCTCGTAGCTGATTTTGATGGTTTGCCCTTTAAAAGCAGCCATATCGCAAAACACCGAGTACTCGGGGACTCGGGCCAGTCGTATTTTGAAAGCCCTTTACTGTTTACCACACGTTTCAAACTTCATCGTTTTTCTGTCCACTTTTTGGGTGAACAGTAAGTTAAGGCATTTCTCACAGATTTTGATGGTGATCTCCGCGGCTGTGGCATTTACACCGTAGAAAATAAGACTGAAAGTCAGTATATATTTTGCTATGTATTTCATTCTCTGAAATCGTATGTAATTTTTTCTAAGTGCTGCTTGTCAACTACCTAAACCTTGATTTTGGTTAAAACTACTAAAGTCTGGTTATTCATCCATGGCGCTAGCGGAGAAGATTAAAGGCAGCAGACGGACCTTTGTTACAAAGCTTCATGCCGTTGTGCAATTGTGCTCTAACCAGGCTCGGCTCAAGAATGGTAAGGAAGCGTTATTTGAATTTTGCAAATATCAGATTGAAAAGCGCAATTCTCCCGCAATTGCCGTATGTACCTTTGTTTACGTTTCAAAACAACATTGCGAACGGTATAAACTAATAACATTCAAATTTTTAGTATGAAGATCTCGAACAACAAAATTTTAATAACAGGTGGTGCATCCGGCATCGGATTGGGATTGACCGAAAGGTTCATTCAGGAAAATAACACGGTCATCATATGCGGCAGAAGGGAAGTTGTACTTAAAGAAGTTTCGGATAGATTCCCTTCCGTCATCACACGAACATGTGATTTGTCGGTCGGCAAGGAGCGCGAGGCACTTTATCAATGGATAGCCGAGGAGCATCCTGATTTGACGGTGCTCGTCAATAATGCCGGCATGCAGCAATGGATGTCGGTTTATGACGATGATTTTTTTCCAAGGGCGCAAGAGGAAATAACTGTGAATGTGGAGGCGCCTATTCATCTTTCATCGCTTTTCGTCAACATGCCTTCGTTAAAATCGATCATCAATGTCACCTCGGGATTGTCTTTTGTGCCACTCACTAAAGCACCCGTTTATTCCGCTACCAAAGCATTTTTTCATTCCTTCACGCTGTCGTTAAGAGAATTGCTGAGGGGCAAAGGTATTGAGGTCATTGAAATGATCCCGCCAGCATTGAATACAGATTTGGGAGGGAAGGGTTTGCACGATTATGCGCCACCGGTAAGTGATTTTGTCAATGCCGTTTTTGAACAAATGAAGGCGGGTAAGACAGAGCTTACATTTGGATTTAGCGACGCGATGACCAAGGCAAATCCCGTCGAGCTGCGGGCCGCATTTAATAAATTGAATGGGGTTTCTTAAGTTCTGTTTAGGCTTGTAATTAAACGCTCGCCGTTCGCAATCAGCTTTCGGCGAGTGTTTTACAGGTGTTTGACCAGTTCAGGGAAGCTCCGCGAGCGGCCTGATTTTAATGGATTTGAACTTTACATTGCCGTGTTTTGCATAGAACCAGAAATAGCCTCCTTGTTGTTCTATTGCGCGATTGACGATACATCTCTTGTTGTCAATGGACAAGTCAATAATATCACCATTTAATATCAGGTCAATTTTGATAGCTTTATCCAGGCCTTGTACGGCTTTGATATTGGTATTTCCTACGGAAACAATCTTGTTATTCGCGGAAAAGTTAATCCGGTAGCCCTTGTCTGCGGTTTCGTCTGCACGCACGTAAAAACCATATTCTTCAAAAAGTCCGGATGGTTCAATTTCCATCGTAATGCGGCATTTCAACGGAACATGTTTAATATGAGCCACGCCTGCACCGTTTGTTGCATTGATTGCCAAATTGGATGCATCCGTTAGCACGGCGAACAAATCAGCATCAATTTTAGCGTCAAATGTACCTTCAGTCATCGGAATCATTTCTTCCGGAAATTTCGTATTGAGGGTTCCATCAGCGGATTGGGTGACCTCTCTGAAAATGAGATTTCCACCAAACACTTCGCCATTGCTGTCTTTATTGTCCCGCCTCGAAGGTATCCATGCGGAAGTGATGCGCCTGTCATCCTTAAAAGCGGCTGTTTTTACAACATTCGACCAGGATTCATTTAATGCCTGATAAGGAGGTTCATGCCAGGGACCATAAGCATTTTTCGATTTTACATAAAAAGTATCACCGCCGTCACCGTACACCAGATAATACCAGCCTTTCCAAAAGAAATAGTCAGGGCATTCCGGTACAGATGCCTGTCCGGTTAAAACTGGGTCAAGCACCTTCCAGTTCTTTAAATCATTGGAAGTGAGATGGACAAGCGTTCCGCCTGTATGTTGCATGACTGGTTTTTCCTGCCAACTGGATACAAAAAGATGAAATTCTCCGGTCTTTTCGTCCACAAACACCTTTGGATCCCTGAAATCACGTTTGCTGTAACCCGGAGCGGATGTGTAAAATGGATTTGGTTTCTGTTTTTCAAAGTGGATACCATCTGTACTTATCGCGTAACTCAACTGTTCGTTGGTCCTGCCATTCTCATCAATCAATCGGGTGGCGTAAAAGGCGTAAAACTGATTTTTATAGTGCACGACCGAACCGGTACAGATGGATTTTTCCCATGGTTCGTCGATTCCCAGGACAACGGGATACTGTTTCCAGTTTTTTAAATCTGTTGTTGTGCTCAGTACCCACTGATGCCCACCCAACCCGTTCAGGCTGGCGTGATGTGCGGAATCCAAAAGCCAATAATTATAAAATGTTCCATTGTGGAAAAATGGCATGCAGTCTCCGACGAAAAGGTTTCCCCTGGGCTTTGAATATTGGATGTTCTGTGTTGCCTGAGCGGCCGGGTCATATCGGACTCCCAGCTGAGCCTTTGTAGTCATAAAACCTAAACTCAGGCAAAAGAGCAGAATGTGCTTTTTCATTTATTTTGATTTAAACAAAAGATCGTTCTCCGGCTTCACTATGTGATTCGATGAAGCCATGTTTTTGATACATCTAAGTTTTTCCGTGATGGATATTACTTGCACACGCTGAAATATTTCAAAAACTTTAAAGTAAAGGGGTGCGGCATTCCGTCTACTCAACCATAAGGCAACTGCAGGTGGTCCGCTTTTCCGCACTTTGTAGAATAATCTGAACGCGGATAAATGCCTTAGCAAACATTTTTTGAAACATTTAAAGTAAAAGATTAAATCAAACGTCATCATTAAAAAGTAAACATTAAAAACAAAAAACATGAAAAATAGCCTTCGTTTTATATTCCCACGCTTGTTAGCCGCGACAGTGATTGTTGGTCTGGCATCCCTAATACTGGCCACAATTTTTAAACTGCTCGTAGGTGTTTTGATCATAGGCGGTATTGTAGCCGCAGCATCCCGCCTGGCACGCAGAGGTAACCATGCGTTACGGGCAGGTCGTTACGCCCAGTTTTCGAATGGCGGAATAGGACCCGTGATGAACGGAAATCATTGGGATAACTCGGTGAAAGTAAATGCCAATCCATTTCATAAACAGACGATCGTTCCGATCAATTAAACCAAGCATGTTCGCAAGTAGGGGTATTTGCGAAAAAACAATTCCAATTAAAAACAATTAAAAAAAACAAAGACATGTATAACCAACAAGCAACAACCGATAATCAAAGTCAACAAGGGTATGGATTCAAAGGCCGGGAATGCGGCGGTCCGTTTAGCAGAATGTTTTCGAGCAAATTTGCTGGAAAGGGACCTTGGGGAAAAGCATTTGGCGGCCCCTTCGGAAACAGAAAAGCGGCCAATATCGAAGAAAATGAATCCTTTTTCAAGATCTCGCTTTATGCAGCCGGTCTCGTGAAAAGTAACTTCAAAATCTCGGTAACTAATGACGTACTGACTATTGCGTACAACGTTCCAGCTGGCGAGGAGACAAATCAGAGCAAGTATTCTTATCAGGAGTATGAACCAGCATCTTTCGAACGCTCGTTTCAATTGAACGGCAAAGTTCTGACAGACAATATCAGCGCTGACTATACGGATGGGGTATTAATCCTGACGATGCCTAAAAACCCTGACACCAATAAGCCGGCTCAGGAGGTTAGTGTAAACTAAGGGAATTTTGATCTTAAATTAACAAAGCCTGGCGCGTGCGTCAGGCTTTTTAGTGAATCTATATTTTCTTTCCAATCGATTGTTTGTTCAATGTTTTCTGTCCGGTCCCAATCAGAAAATGCCAATGCGTCCCCAAAGTTTTTTTTTTTCATTCAGTTTTAGGGACGTTTTTAGATTATATGATATTGACTAACAATAGGTTAGTGTTTTATGGAAACTGAACAATTGCCTGGTTCGGAATCGGTGAAATGAGCGTGATGCTAGTAAGGGTCAACACACTCCATTAGCTTATCTCCGGATATCTCTCGCGAATCGATATTTCCTTTGATGCTCCCTTTGATCTCCGTGAGCGCTAATTTGTCTTCACCTAAATTGATAAATGAAACTGTTGATCGAGGTTGACCGATATTGAAAGCCTTGGATCCCGCTGCGTGGTATGCGATGATTAACGTTTTTAGGAGTTCGGCGCTACTGAACTCCAGACACTTCAATGTGAATCGTTTACCTTCTTCATCTCCATTCAGGTATAGCAGGAAACAAGAGTCTTCTTTTATCGAAAAGTAGAAATTGAAACGCGGATGATTGGCAAAATAGCCAGACAATTGTAGCTCATTTGATTCAATGAAATGTGATTTTATTTTACCTCGTATGTAATCAATTGCGTCCATGCTTGCCTTTTACAGATGTGGTTTAGGTTAATGCGCTTTTAACAAATATATTCACAATGGATCAAATTTTCAATGAAAGTTCGGATCAAAGGCATTTAAAAATGATCGCAAAGGTATTTCGTATCAAGGTGAAGGAAAACCGGCATGTTTTTTCAAATGGAATTTTTTTTTAATCTCAAACCAGTACCGCTACAACTTAGCGCAATGACATATCAGCCAACAATAACTTACCGTGATAGGCAAAATGCCGAAGCCCCGATCCACTCGACTCAGTTCCTGCCAGGATTTAGGAGGTGAGGGACTTAGCGTAAAGTAGCTTCTTCCCACCTGATTTAAAAGGGTTTAATCCAAGACATTAACGGAAACGAACCATGTTTCGAAGTTTTTTTCAAAATGTTTCGGTTATGATCAGGTTAGTAGTATAAACTCGCGGAATTTGCTTTGATTTGTAAGTTAAATTCTACTGTATATCAAACCCAATTCTAAAACATTATGAAATTTAATTTTTACTCAACGGAAAAATCTAAGAAACCAGGCCATCCGATTAATTCAAAAGTAAAAGGCTCAATGATCGGAGAGAAATTAGCCTTTCAAGTTCTGCTACTTCTCTTTATTGGAGCGTCATTTACCACTACCGCGCAGACATACAGAACCAGTGCGCCGATCGAGCCTGCAGCTATTGCCGAACAGCCGGCAAATACCACGGCTTGTCTGGCATCAGACGCTTCTTTTACAATAAAAACGACCAACGCAGTCAGTCATCAGTGGCAGGTGGATCAGGGTTCAGGGTTTGACGACATCAAAGAAACACCTCCTTATTCGGGAACAAAAACCGCAACACTGGCTATCAGTGGGGTCACAGCGGAAATGTATAACTATTCATACAGGGTAGTCGCTAAAGGCGCCGAATCTTCTGTGGTTATTTCCAAGTCGGTTGTTTTGTTGGTACCGGCCGGACCTTTTACTACGCAACCAGTTCCCAGCACAGTCTGCGCGGGATCAAACGCAACATTCACTGTTACTGCTACCGGAGGGTCCAACTTCCGCTGGCAAGTGAATACTGGTACGAGCTTTAGCAATATCACCATCGCTGATCCTTATTCGGTTGTAACGAATTCTACGACAAGTACTCTGACGATAACTGGCGCATCAACAACACTGAGTGGTTACAAATATCGATGTGTGGTTTTCGCGGGATGCGCTGACGCAAATTCAAATGAAGCCTTGCTAACGGTCAACCCGGTTGGGAAATGGCTGGGAGCAACAAATGACGAGTGGGCCACTGGGTCTAACTGGTGCGGCGGTGTACCAACAGCTACTACTGACGTTGTAATCAGCGGAGCGGCAAGTTTGCCCCAAATAAATGGCATTATATTTGATGCATTTTGCAATAATTTAACAATCAGCGGTGGAGCAAAGCTTTACGTCAATGAAGGGACGTTGAAGATAAAGGGTGGTGTAACTGCCGCACCTGGGGATTTTATAAGAACTGCAGTCACCAGTTTCGCCGGTACCAACCAGGTAATTCCCGCGGGCGACTACGGCGATCTCCAGATGGACGGGCAAGGCGAAATGACATTGGCTGGAAACGTCAGGGTAGCGAAACTGCTGATTCTCAATGGCGGACGAATAGCTCTGGGGAACTACGATCTTGTCGTCGCTACAGCGGGGGAAATGCACCACAATGAATACTCTTCCTTCGTGGTTACTAACGGAACAGGCCAATTAAAGAAAGAAGGTGTCGGTTCGCAAGAGGTTACATTTCCTGTGGGGACCTCTCCCGAGCCTGTAGGTATATCTTCTTTGGCTGTACCTCCCGGATCCTACACGCCGCTGCAAATCTCAAACTCAGGTACGGTTGATGTGTTCGGGGTGCGCGTAATCACTGGTGTCTGGGATGCCTATACGGGTGATGAACATTCGGGCACGAAATTAACGACAGGCAATGTGGATAAAACCTGGTTTGTAACGGAGGGCACCGCCCTGGGATCGGTTGCAACGCTGACTTTCAACTGGAATGAGGCGGAACAACAACCGTCATTCAACGGAACAGCATGTTTTGGGTCGCACTATACGGGCGGCAAATGGGTACAGGGAACGAGTGGTGGAGCAGCGCTTGGAGCAGAATCTTATTTTATTTCCCTTACAGGAGTAACTACATTTTCACCATTCGGCGTGGGGAGTGCTGGTAGTGCACTTCCGGTTAAATTGTTATCATTCGGTGCCACATCCAATGCGGAAGGAGTTTCACTCGCATGGAAAACGGTTCAGGAAATAAATACCGCCGGGTTTGATATAGAGGCTTCCAAAAATGCTGTTGATTTCAGTAAAGTGGGGTTTGTAAAATCATTGGACAAAAATTCGGCAGTCGTCTCAGACTACTCTTTTAACACGCCATATTTGCCGGGAACACCAACGAGCTATTTCCGTTTAAAGATGCTTGATCAGGATGGTTCATTCAGCTATTCCAGAATTGTCACCGTGCATCAGGAAGGCGTAACTTCTGATTATCAAATCTTCCCCAATCCTTTGAATAATGAGGACCTTACTGTAAAGTCTGCTGGCGCAAAAACGGGTCAGGTGCAGATCACACTTTTGGATATCCGCGGGCAGGTTGTCTATCAATCGGTAGTCGATGCGTCATCATTAAATGTAGATCCTGCCCTGATTCCAACGAAAGGGCTGGCCCATGGAGCTAATTATGTGATGAAAATAACTGAGCCGAAAACAGGAATAAATCAGACTTTCAAATTCTTTAAAAAGTAATTTTGAATAAAAGTCTTAGGGTTTAAACAAAATAAAGCCCGCAGATCGTCAGTCTGCGGGCTTTTCATGTTAATAAAATGTTGTTCTCAAAAAAGGTTATCAATGACCAGGTCAAAATGATGGCGGCATAATTTTAATAGTTCTCCGGAAAGGTGCTTTAAAATTATGTTATGAACAGATCGATCACATGCCTTTTGATAGAAGACGATCCTGACGATCAGGAGATTTTTCTTACAGCGTTGCAGGATGCCTATCCACGTGCAACTTGCTGGGTTGCCGAAAACTGCGTTCAGGCTCTGGAAAGAATGAAAAGTAGACTAGCTCCTATACCAGATTATATATTCTTGGACTGGAATTTGCCATTGATGGATGCTCCTGAATGTATCAATCAAATCAGGGAGTCTGGATTACACAATGTATGCATGTTTGTGATCTCTGGAACGGTGCCTCCCATGCGAGCTGAAAATCTGAAACTTCTGAGAATCAAGGAAGTGATCACGAAGCAGCTGTCCATCAAGGAGCTATCTCACGAGCTTCACAATGTGATAAAGTCGTACTGAAGCTGGATTTTGGATCCCGTTTACTCAATTGTCATTTGAAATTTGTTTTTCGGGCAAAATGACGTGAAAAGTAGTCCCGTTTCCCTTCGTGGAATCAGCGTAGATATGGCCGTGATGATTCTGCACTATTTTTCTGCATAAAGCCAGCCCTATTCCAGTCCCCTCGTATTGCTGTTTACCGTGAAGTCTTTGGAAGATACTGAATATTTGCTCGGCGTGTTGCTGTTCAAAACCAATTCCGTTATCCTTGACCCGAAGATGGTAATACCTTCTGCCTGGATCGGGTATAAAATATCCTGTGGCTATTTCACTTTCAAAAACTGAAGACGTTATTGTTATTACGGGCTTGATGTCCGTTCTGCTGAATTTTAAGGCGTTGGAAATCAGATTGGCAAACAGCTGGGACAATTGTAAAGGAATACCTTCAATGCTTGGCAAGCCATTTTGCGTTATTTCTGCGCCTTTTTGTTCGATTAGTAATTCCAGATCATATTGAATGTCGCTGATGACACTTTCCAGATCTACGACTTCAAGGATCTCAGTTTCCCGGGAAAGCTGGGAATAAGCGAGAACGTCGCGGATTAAAACAAGCATTCTGGCAGATGATTTTTTTATTTTACCCAAATAATTGAGCGACCGCTCATCCACTTCCGACAGGCTGTTTTCAAGCATCTGGATAAAGGTGCTCACTTTTCTTACCGGCTCCTGTAGATCATGGGATGCGATGTAGGCAAACTGAGCCAATTCGGCGTTCGATTTCTGAAGGTTATTATTTGCTTCTGCAAGCTCCTTGGTTCGTTCCGCCACTACTTTCTCGATTTGCTTGCGTGCAATAACCTGGTCTGTTACATCAGTTGCAACCGCAATAATTCCTGAAATCTCATTGTTGGCCTCGCGGTATGCCTCAAATAGATAGTTGACGTAGACCATTTCAGGTTTGTTATTTCGCGGCAATACAACAGGTGCACCCTGAGCCGAAGCGGCTTCCCCGGTAGTAAATACGCCTGTCAGCATTTGCTCGAAGCCCTGATTTTTTGCTTCCGGCAGCCCTTCAAAAATAGGCTTATTGATCACATTAGAAAAACTTGTTCCCCACAGCTCGATCATGCGCTCATTGGCAATTTCAACAACGAATTGGGGTCCGGTAAAAATGCACATAGCGACTGGCGCTTTGACAATGATATTGCGGAGATTCTTTCCACTTTCTTCGACTTTTATCTTCGCCAGATTAAGTTCGGTTACATCTGCGGCGGTGTTCATGACTCCGTATATCTGGCCCTCGAGATCGTATAGCGGCGTGAAACTGTAATTGAAATAATAGGTATGGGTTTTACCCTGGGCGACCAGGTCCACCCTTTGATTCCGCGCATGAAAAGGAGTGCCCTGGGTAAAGACATTATGAAGCTGTCCAAATATTTCCTGACTTTCCAATTCGGGAAGGATCTCCGTATATCGTTTTCCTATCACGTCGTTACCCTTGCCCCATATATCGAGTATGGTTTGGTTGGCGAGTTCAATCGTCATTTCCGCTCCAATATAAACGCCAATAGGAAACGGAACGCTATCCACCAGCGCCCTCACCCGGCGTTCATTTCTCTCCACTTTCTTACGTGCCAGTACTTGTTCCGTTACGTCATGGCATAGCGCCATCACCCCTTCGATTTTACCATCACCCTGCCGGTAAGGTTGGTACACGATGTTAAGAAAGCCTTCCTTTTTTACTTCGTTTGTCAGGATAAAATAGGGATGGTCGTACAGGTAATAAGGTTGTCCGCTTGTCCTTACGTTTTCAAGCAAGTGCCGGAAATAAGGTTCCGATTCGGGAATAATGTCGAATAATGGTTTACCAATGAGTTCGAGATAGTTGTAATTGATGAGTTTTCCGTAAGCATCATTAGCAACTTCAACAATCATTTCTTCGCCAATGAGTAACACAATTCCCACGGTCGCCTCCCTGATTAGGTTTTTGAAGTGATTTTCTGTCTCAATCAATTTTTGGATCGTCTGAACTTTCCTTGTAGTTTCTGTACATGTGACAAATACGCCGTTGATTTCACCATCGTCATCATACACCGGGCTGTAACTGAATGTCCAGTATACATCTTCCATTTTTCCATTACGAAAAATGGGCAAAAATTGATCCTCAGACGAGACTGGTTCGCCAGTGGAAATCACCTGATCAATGAGCGGTTTGATGAACTCCCAAATTTCCTCCCATACCTCCGGGCCAGTTTTGCCGACTGCGGGATGTTTGCCACCTGCGCCAAGGCTGGGTCTGAAAGCGTCATTGTAGAAACATGTCAACTGTTTTCCCCAAAAGAGAAACATCGGGAATGCGGAATGCAGTAGTATGCCCAAAGTGGTGCGCAGGCTTGGCGGCCATTTGTCAGGTGTGCCAAGGGTAGTTGCATTCCAGTCAATTGAGCGTGTAATCTCTCCCATTTCACCGCCGCCCTGGATGAAATTGAAGTTGTTTCCTTTGACCTTTTTTAAGCTCATTATCTTTCTGTGATCTAACAATTTTTTGTCATTATAATCGCGCCAGAGATTTTGAGATGCCTATTTTAATACCGATTCAAGAATTCTTATCAGATCTTCAAACTTGTCAGGTTTGGTAATGAAGTCTTCAGCGCCTAGCTCCCGGGTGGATTCAATGGTGCCGGAATGTGAAGACGTTGAAAGAACTATGACTGGAATAGAATGGAGGATGGCATTCTTTTTTATCTCAATTAAAAATTGTTGCCCATTCATTATGGGCATATTGAGATCGAGAAAGATGAGGTCAGTCAAAATTTCTTGGGACATTAGTTTCCCAAGTGCTTCGCGTGCATCATCAAATGTCGTGCAGCGCACAGACTCTGCTACTTGCTTCAATGCACTGACAAATATTTCCTGATCATCTTCGTCATCGTCAATGAGAAGAATTTTTTGGTAAGTCATTTGAAACAGGTTATTCAGGTTGGGGGAAGCAAATTAGTTATTGTTTTTCTAAAATATGCGACTGCAAAACGTAAATTGGAACGAATGTGAATTTTTAAAGCCATAGTGAGGCTTTGGGTGAATCAAACTTACATTAAAATGATAAAACAAAGTGCAGGTATTCTCCTATATCGCAGATCCTATGATTTGGAGGTATTTCTGGTTCATCCCGGCGGGCCGTTTTTTTCTAACAAAGACCCAGGAGTCTGGTCCGTGCCAAAAGGAGAGTACACCGACGAGGATCCCCTGACGGCCGCTATCAGGGAATTTAAAGAAGAGACCGGCTATGATATTGAAGGTAACTTTATCCCCTTATCGTCGGTGAAACAAAAAAGTGGTAAGATCGTTACCGTGTGGGCGGTGGAGGGGGATGTGGATCAGAGACTTATCGTAAGCAATACCTTTGAAATAACCTGGCCTCCCAGGTCTCAGAAGATCCAATCGTTTCCAGAGGTTGACAGAGCCGAATGGTTTCCGATAGGTGTAGCCAGACAGAAAATTAATGTGGGACAGGTTCCACTGCTGGATCAGCTCGAAAATTTCCTGACTACCGGGGAATTGTAATTGGCTTGCTGATAACTGTTTATAATGATGAAATCGGGATTTTTACCGTACTATTCAAAATTGTTGACTTCCTTAGCAGCCCTATTGCCGGACTCGATCGCTCCCTAAATCCAGCCGTGATAAGCAGAGGCGTGCATGCCTGGCATCTGAATCATAATGCGGGTCCCAAAATGTTAACCTTCTAAGGTTTACCAAGGTTTTTCGTCCAGCGATCTGAAACCGACAGGGCATTCGACGATATCACCGCCAGGGAGGTGGAAAGAGAGAGAGTAGCTATACCAAATCTCATTTTGAAAGGTGATTTGTCGTGGGTGCTGCATTTACAGGTTGCGTATGCAGTTGGAGAATCGCAAGTTACTCTTAGAACCATGTTTTTGGGTTGCAATTCAGCCAGTGTGCTGCGGAATTTATAGAACGGTTTTTAAAAGTCCTTCGCGCTTTTTCAATCAATGATCAGATCATAAAAGTTTGACAAATCTACTTTTGTGAAGGTTGGTTGCTATTCTGCGAAGTATTTTTAGAGTTATTATAACTTGAGTTACTAAAAACCCTTTGCTATGCGTTTCTCTCCTGTTTTGACAGCCATTTTTACGTTGACTATTCTGCCGATGACGGTGCATTACCTTTCCGCGCAACAGCTTAAAGGTAAGCCCAACATTATCCTGATCATGACTGACGATCAGGGATATGGGGATTTTGGTTTTGCCGGTAATCCGCATGTGAAAACACCCAACATTGACAAGCTGGCTTCCAGGTCAACACGGCTGACGAATTTTCACAGCTCGCCTGTCTGTGCACCTACCCGCGCCAGTTTGCTTACCGGAAGATATCATCAGCGCACGGGCGTTCACGATACGTTCAATAATGGCGCGATAATGGCGACGGAAGAAGTGACGCTTGCGGAAATTTTGTCTCAAAACGGCTACGAAACGGGTATTGTTGGTAAATGGCATTTAGGAGACAATTATCCGTACCGGCCTTCTGAACAAGGTTTTAAGTATAGTTTGGTTCACGGCGGTGGCGGCATAGGTCAGCCGGGCGATCTGATTGAGAATTTTACAAGGCCTGACAGCAGCTATTTCAATACAGTACTTTTGGAAAACAACAAGAAAGTATATCCAAAGGGTTACTGTACTGACATTTTCACGGATGGAGCTTTGAAATTCTTGGAGCAAGAAAGAAGTACCCCCTTCTTTCTATATGTTTCGTACAACGCGCCGCACGACCCGCTGCAGCTCCCGAAGAAGTATGAGGATCAGTATAGAGATCTGAAATTTGATACAGCCCTGGATAACGATGAAAGCAAAGCCTGGTCAAGGATGACTGAAAAAGACAAAGAAAATGCCCGAAAAGTGTATGGAATGGCAACCAATATTGATGATAATGTCGGGAGAATACTCGCTGAACTTAAAACGCGCAGGCTGGAAGAGAACACCATCGTGATTTTTCTGACGGATAACGGTAATCAGCAACTTCGATTTAATACAGGTTTTCGTGGATTGAAAGCCTCTGTTTATGAAGGTGGTACGCACGTTCCGTTTTTGATTTCGGGCGCTGGTATTATTCCTGATAATAAGGATGTTGCGGGGTTGATAGCGCATATTGATGTTTTGCCAACGATCCTGGAAGCCTTAAAAATTCCACTTCCTAAAAATATTCACTGCGATGGAAAATCTGCGTTCGGACAAATAGTGGGACGGGAAACATCAAGGCAAAGAGTTTTCTACAATGCCTGGAACCGGGGCTGGCCGGAACCCTACCGTAGTGCTGCGTTGTATAATGGGAATCACAAACTGGTAGCGGTAGAGGCGAATGGGGATGATCTGAACAAATTCGCCCTTTATGATCTAAAGACTGATCCTTTTGAACAGAATAATCTGGTAAGCAAAAACCAGAAACTGACATTGAAACTTAAGCATCAGATGGACAGCGTCTTCAATGAAGTTTCCGCAAGCCCACATCTGACTCCGAGGAGAATAGAAATCGGAACGGCTCATGAGAACCCGGTTGTTCTGACACGACAGGATCTCGGCGGGAGCGCATTAAGAAACTGGACCGCAGACAATGCATTAGGATTCTGGACGGTGCGGGTAAAGGAAGATGGTTATTACGATTTTAAACTGATCAATATTAAAGCAGTATCGGTCGGAACTCGTGCTTCACTACGACTTGGGCAAATACAAAGAAGTGTAATTACTGATAAGGAGGAAAAAACGATTTACGTTAAACGCGTATTTATAAAAAAGGGTGACTACAATATTGAATCGTGGCTGGAAAGTGGTGGAAATGTCACCGGACCTTATTTTTTGGAGGTGATGTTCAAGGGTATATAAAACGGGTTAATGGTGAAATGGTTAACGGGTTAGCATGTTGCATTGAAATCTGGCCTTTGAGTATTAGCCATGATAAACAAATTTAATAGGGTGAGTTTACTGGCAAGGGTCTTCGGTTCAATTCCTGTACTTCAAAGAATCCTGCAATCCTGTCTTAAAACAATTATGCAGAATTAACAGGTTGTGTTGGCTGTTATTATCAATTCAACAAAATCTCATCAATAAAAAACCAAGCTGGACTACCCGAATTTTTGTGCCACGAGGGCATTTTTTTTAGTGGTTTGGCGATAATTTTCAAGCGAGTGAGTGCCAGCTTTTTATTCGTCAGGCAGGTAATCATACCACGTTGAATAAGCGCTTTTTCTCCGGGTATCGTTGGCTTGATTTTACCTGCCAGTGAAAATGAAGTGCCGTTCGACGAAACCCAGACTTCAATTTCCGAAGGTGGGAAACTTTCAAGGGCAACACTAGTGAGTGTGCTCAGCACAATTTCTGTCAATAACACAGGTTTTTTGAAGGCCATTTCGATCACGAAATCCTGGTTTCTATAACCAAGCCAATTGCCGTCACTGGCATAAAGTATGTCTGTACTGCCTTCGGTCAGGTCGAATAGGGTAGAAGCTCCACGCCCTTTGTGTAGTGGATCGGGAACGGTTTTTAACGAAAATGTATCTGGTTTTAGGGAGGAACGCCGGTAATATTTCTCAACGACTTTGCTTGACGCCCAGCCAATTTTTGCGGCTTTGACCTTCACCATCGTATTTTCTTTGACGAGAATGGCTTTTTGAAATTTGAGGGGTTGAACGCTGTCAGGATTCGATCCTCCGAGCGTATACAGCAAATCTGTTCCACCGATCGGATGCTTGATGGTCAGATGAAAAGGTTGTCGGAAAAATGCATTTTTTGGTAGGAGTTCCGGGCTGTTGAGCGTCAGCGTGTCTTTTCCATCATCCCGAAATCCGGTGTCTATTCGGAGGCCGGACTTTTTCTTAGTCAGCTCGGCTGCATTCGAGAGGCTAATTGCTGTGTTCCAGGCATAAATATGCTTGAGTTTTGGTAATGATGTGAGCGACGCGATTCCAGAAGCCGAGACCGCGGTGCCCGTAAGCATGATTGAGGCTAATTCTTTCAAGCCAATTATTTCTTTCAGGCCTTTATTGGTGACTCCGGTGTAATTGAGATTCAATTGTCGCAAATTAGAAAACCCCGCCATTAAAGACATTTCCTGATCCGTAACGTTCATTCCGCTAAGGTTAAGGTGCACGATCTGCTTGCCGATAGGCTTCAGTTCTTCCAGCGCGTTTTTGGTGAAATTATTGCGGCTAAAAAATGTAACATCCAAGCCGGGAGAGTCGAAAGCGACTGGAGACACAATCCGGTATGCATTGTTAAGCCCGGTTACGGTGGTTTCATCTGCTGATTCGAAATCATAAATTTCCCTTGCGGTGCCGCCGTACAAGGAACCAGCAATCTGGTGGATTTTATCTGCCGAGGGATAATCTGAAAGCCTTGCAGAAAAACTTGCACCCTTGTCTATCCAGGTCTTGATCAGCGCTGTTTCTTCGTCTTGAAGTTGCGGTTTACCTTTTGGAGGCATCCTGTGCTTGTGATTGATGTCCAGCAAAAGCCTCTCAATGATTAAACTTTCGGAAGATTTTCCGGCAATAAATAGCCTTCCCGTTTTGCCACCTTTCTTCAGTGAGTTAAGATCAGTCATCACCAACTGTCCTTTGGCTTTATCCGGATTATGGCAGCCATAACATTTCTCCTTTAAAACTGGTCTGACCAAATCATTGTATACAAGGGCATTTGTGAGATCGATGGAATTGTCATCGGTTTTACCGGAAGATAGGGGAGCAAGCAGGTAATCTTCCCCATGTGTAAGTGATGCTCCAAAATGACCGGCAGTTAGCAAGCAAATAAAGCTGATGATCATTCCGGCCTTGATAAATCGGCTGGCGATGTTTCCAGAAAAGGCCCAAAGCAGCCCGCATGAAGAAAAAGAAACAGCTATTCCAAACCATTTATGCCATCGTAAGACATCTCCCGAGTAACCCTCTTCCTGTGAAAGAAACAACCCCAAAATAGTTGTAGTGCAGGAAGTGAGAGCACTTGCAAATAGCAAAAACCTGATTATTTTTCTGAAAGCGGCTTCTTCGATTGAAAAATACTTTTTGAAAAATTCGAATGTAAAAGCAAGAAGTAATAAGACAATCGGGAAATGAAGTACCAGGGGATGAGCCCGTCCGGCGACTTTCACAATTGCTGGAATTTCTATTTGTTTCTCAAAAATCAGAAAAAACAGAATGAACACATTGAGTCCTATGATCAGATTTATCGAAAGCTCCTTAAATAATTTCATATTCGATTTATCCCTCTGTGTCAAGCCAAAAGATCATTGACCACCTTCCCGTGCACGTCCGTTAATCGATAGCGCCTGCCCTGATGCTTGTAAGTAAGTTTTTCGTGGTCTAATCCCATTAAATGAAGTAAAGTTGCATGAAAATCGTGCACGTGAACCGGATCTTTCACAATGTTGTATCCAAATTCGTCTGTTTCACCATAGACAATTCCCGTTTTGACACCGCCGCCTGTCAGCCACGCACTGAATGCCCTCGGGTGATGATCTCGTCCATATTTATTGTATTCCAATTGTCCCTGGCAATAATTTGTCCGCCCGAATTCGCCTCCCCAGATTACGAGTGTGTCTTCAAGTAGCCCTCGCTGTTTCAGATCCTGAACCAATGCTGCGGACGCCTGATCTACATCCTTGGCTTGACCGGCCATTTCGTTGGGCAGATTTCCATGCTGATCCCATCCCTGGTGGTACAATTGAATAAAACGAACGCCGTTTTCTGCAAGTTTACGTGCCAGCAAACAATTGGCTGCATAGGTTCCGGGAACAAGGCAGTCCGGACCGTAAAGCTTGATGATGTGATCTGGTTCTTGAGATAGATCAGTTACTTCCGGAACAGAAGTCTGCATGCGGTAAGCCATTTCATACTGTTGAATTTTAGTGACAATTTCTGGGTCGCCCATTTTGTCATATTGCATCTGATTCAGGTTTTCGAGCTGATCGAGCATTTGGCGCCGACTTTGTTTGTCTGTCCCTGCCGGGTTTCCCATGTAAAGCACGGGATCTGCACCTGGCATAAACTGAACACCCTGATGAACGGAATCCAGAAATCCGTTACTCCATAATTTTGAATAAACACCTTGTCCGTTACCCTTACCTTTTGAAACCAGGACACAGAATGCGGGCAGATTTTTGTTCTCACTTCCAAGTCCATAACTCATCCAGGAGCCCATACTTGGACGGTTTCCTTGCTGGGCACCCGTCTGAAAAAAGGTAATGGCTGGGTCATGATTGATAGCCTCTGTGAACAGTGATTTGACGATGCAAATATCGTCCACAACTTTGGCGGTGTGCGGAAACAGGTCACTGACCCAGGCTCTCGCTTGCCCGTATTGCTGAAAATCATAAAAGGAACCGACGAGTGGAAACTTGGCCTGGTTAGCCGTCATACCCGTCAACCGCTGGCCGCGACGAATCGACTCAGGCAGGTCTTGGCCCATCATTTTACGCAAAAGAGGTTTGTTGTCAAACGATTCCAGTTGCGACGGAGCGCCGCTTTGAAACATATAAATGATTCGCTTGGCTTTTGGAGCGAAGTGAGGCATTCCCAATGGAAGGACTTCATCACTAGAGGAACTGCCCGAAAAAAGATCCGGTATAAGCAGTGAACCCAAAGCCATGCTTCCTATTCCCGTACTGACGCGAGAGAAAAACTGACGCCTGTTCACATTTAGCCCACTTTCCAGAAAATTCTTCTCCATAATCCTCTCTCCGTATTTAAAAGTTTAGGAGTTTAAAAGTTTGTTGGTTTGAGGGAGTTGATGAACAAATCCTTAAACCTATTACTCAACTAGCAAACCTCTGATCCGAAATTCAAAACTTTTTAAACTAAAAAACTCTTTAAACCCCTTCACTAACGTTTTGTCAACTCTTCGTGATGGCTTCTTCAAGATTATAAATGGCATGCACGACCGACATTAAAGCTGGGTGTTTTGTCATATCGAGCCGTTTGGGATAAATAAATTCACCAATATTCAAAAACGCCGCTGCATCCTTTGGATGAAGTCTATATCGCTCTTTTTCGCTATTATAATAAGCAATCAATGTCGAAATCTCCTTAGGATCGGGCGTACGGCAAATGATTTTTCGGAACGCAACGGTAATTTGATCCTGATCAGAAAGACCAGTTTCTTGCAGAATGGAGGCGGAAAGTACACGTGCCGCTTCGAGCACGATGGGGTCATTCATCATTACCAGGGCTTGCAGCGGAGTGTTTGTTCGCATCCGAACAACCTCACATTGGTCCCGGTTGCTGGCATCGAAAACGAGCATATTGGGCGGGGGAGAGGTAAGTTTTATAAACGAATACATACCACGACGGTAAAGATCGTCACCATGATCCTGCACATATCTTTTGAGATTACCCCTGCCTGAAGTCGTGACTTCCCAAATACCATCCGGCTGGTAAGGCTTAAAACTTGGACCTCCAATTTTCCTGTTCAGTAAACCGCTACTGGCTAGAACATGATCCCTGATGAGTTCGGCAGGGAGTCTGATTCTGGGTGCCCGGGAGAGAAATTTATTGTCAGGATCTGCTTCGCGGTTTTCTCTGGTCATTTGTGCGGATTGCCTATATGCCGCAGAAGTAACTATTTTGCGCACCAAATACTTGACATTCCATCCTTTTTCCATGAAGTCAACGGCAAGCCAGTCCAGGAGCTCGGGGTGGGAGGGAAGGTTTCCCTGGTTGCCAAAATCTCCGATTGATTCAACCAATCCGCGTCCGAATATTCTGGCCCAGACCTGATTGACAAATACACGGGCTGTCAAAGGATTTTCCCCGCTAACTGTCCAACGGGCAAGACCCAATCTGTTTCGCGGGTATTTGGCGGTGTCCAAAGAAAGAATCGCTTCCGGTGTTGACGGCGTAACCTCTTTTCCCGGGGCGTCATACACACCACGATTCAGAATGTAAGTTTTCCTTCTGTCGATCATCTCCGACATCACAGAAATGTTGACGGTGGAAGTGTCCGGGTTATTGATAAAATTCAGGAGTCCGTCCCGATCTTTTTGGGTGATCGGAATCAATGGATATTTGGCTGGTTTGCTTTGTCTGGAATTGGTTATATCAAGGCCTTGGTCTGGCGTGTTGTTGAAGAAAGCGAAGAGCTGGTAATAATTTTTTTGGGAAAATGGATCAAATTTATGGTCGTGACATTGAGCGCATTCGATTGTAATACCTAAGACCCCTTTGCTGAAAGTGTTAGTTCGATCCAGTACATAATTCACCCGGTATTCTTCATCGATAACACCCTGCTCCTCAGTGATTTTATGGTTGCGCCCAAAAGCCGTGGCGAGCACCTGCTCCTTGGTAGCGTTAGGAAGCATGTCACCGGCAATCTGCCAGGTAAGGAATTGACTGTAAGGTAAATTTTTGTTGAAAGCATACACCACCCAATCCCGCCAGGGCCACTGCGTCCGCCACTGATCATCCTGATAACCATATGAATCTGCGTAACGGGAAACATCCAACCAGTGAAGCGCCATTTTTTCGCCGTAAGCCGGCGAAGTCAGTAACTTGTCGACAAACCTTTCATAGGCGTTTGGTGACTGATCAGCCATAAAGTTGTCCATTTGTTCAAGTGTTGGAGGTAACCCGGTGAGGTCAATACACGCTCTGCGCAGCAAATTTTCTCTGTCGGCAATTGCACTAGGTTTGAGGCCGTGAGCAGCCATTTTATCCAGAATGAAGTAATCAATCTCGTTTTTTGGCCATGCTTTGTCAGCCACTTCCGGGAGCCTGCTTTTTTTGGGAGGTAAAAAGGACCAATGCTTTTCATATTTAGCCCCCTGCTTGATCCATTTTTCAATCAGCTGGATTTCGTAGCCACTTAGCGACAAGTTGGATTTGGCGGGAGGCATGTGCATTTCCGGATCGTCAGAAATCAACCTCAGATACACCCCACTTTTTTTAGGGTTTCCAGGTACAATTCCATGCATCCCTTTGGTGTCTTTCAACAAAGCATAAGCATCTTTTTCAAGATCAAGACGCAACCCGGCCTGCCGTTTATTAGCATCCGGCCCATGACAAGCATAACAGCGGTCGGAAAGGACAGGGCGGATGTGGTAGTTGAAATCGACTTTGTCGGGTAGGCGGAGATTGTGGGTGGCGGAAACGCTGTTGTTGTCTTTGTAGAGGATAAAATACGCAACACCTGCACTGACCAGCAAAAGGATTAGCAATGCGCGGAGAATGAATTTATTTGTAGCGTTTGTTGGTCGAAAATTCGTTTTCTTCATATCCTAGCCACGTTTTACTACTTTGTTCGACCGCCAACAGTAATCACCTGTTATATCTGGTTATTAAAGTCGTTGGGCGGGGTGGGTCTACCTGTGGGGGTGTGTATTTTGGGGGTGCTGTGCTGAGTGGATTGGGGGAGAACAATGCATAAGCTTTGTAGTATTTCCAAAAACTCGATTTCACGGAGATTTATGGGAGATGTACGTTTGGTAATGATTATTAGATTCAATTGTGACCTTAATTGTTTGATTAACACAATAAATGAAATATCGCTTTTTGTTAATTGTTATTCGTTCTCCGATCTCTAGCAAACTTTGATGAAATATCCGTTGTTTATATTAATATATTTTTAAAAATGTGCAATGTGTCGGCGGTATCAAGTTGATAAAGCTTATCACCAGCCAACTTGGGTACGTTTGTTCCCAAACCTGACTCCTCGAAGGGAAAATGCCAATCTATGGTATGAGTAGTCTTGTTAAGTGCTATAATACAATCATAGGAGAATTTGGTATCTGTTTCACTCTTACGCATCATGGCAGTCAAAAAAATATGTGCGTCTGTTACCGGGTTGTCATTAACCACCTTAATGCTGAATACATTATACCGAGCAAGCTCTTCCTCTAAATTTACGTAGGTAACTCATCCAGAAACAAGATCGATCTCAAAATAGTACAGAAACAAGGCTCCAATCAATTTATCCCCGTCTAGTACAAAACTTTCTGATCTCGGGATAACTCCTCTTATTTCAGCATCGAAGATAAATCCGGGTATTTCATACCAATGTCTAATGATTGCTCCTGTTTCTATGTTAAAGGAGGTGATTACATTGTTTTTTGATGATATTAATAACTCATTTTGCCAGACACCAAAAAATTTATTTCCGGTGATCTTTTCATTAAGAATGACGGGTTTTTGAATTTCTTCTTCCCATAGTAACTTTCCCGAAAAAACGTTATTCTTGCAAACATGAGACTTTTTAAAGCTGAATATTATCTCACCGGTTAAGAAAAATTTAAAAACATTAAAATCCAAAACTTGTAGGTAACTGTGATAAAAGACATTATACAAGACTGTCTGGTTTTTAGACTTTATTAATATACTTTCAGAGTTAACAACACCTTTAACCAGCTCAGATCTATGCACATCGAAATACTTATCTATGCAAAATCCATTTCCGTCAAAATCATTTATATAAAAGAAAGGATTTTTGTAGTAAATCTCTTGCAGCTTGACAACACTTTCAAAAACAACTGATCCGGCTCTCCGTACTTCATGCTCAGAATTAAACAGTAACTCGAGATCATCATTTATGGCATAGGATTTTACAGAAACATACGAATTTACAAATCTAAACATACAGTTATTCTACTTTAACAAAAACATTAATTATCTCTTCTATTTTTTCAAGAGTTAAATCCGAGGGAGAATCAAGTTCCAAATCGTTTCTTAGTGTTACAGTCATTCCATTGAAAACATCTTCCTTCCTCGCCAAAAACACAGTTTTCCATTTCTCTTTCATGTTTGCAAGAGCTGTTACCTGGTCAGTCCAACCGTTCGCTTTTAGTTTTTGGAAACTTGCAATCCACTGAAAATCATCTAAACTGTTTATGTTTTTGAAATAGCCATCAATCAACTGATCCTGTGTTTGAGTGGATAGGCTTGTGTTGGTGTAATCGACATTTTTCAACTCCACATATTTTCCTTGACCGAAAAATAAATCAAATTGCCTGGTTCCTTGTGGAAATGTGTTGCCAAATTCGACACTTCAGACGATGTTTAAATCTTCTGAAAAAAGTTCATCGTACTTATTTAGCAATACTTGATACCGATTATTTGTACTGGCATATTCCAAAAGCACATTTCTAAATTCTACTAATCGTTTCATAAAATCGGTATGACTTGCCAGTTTCATTATCAAAACTGTTTTAGGCAACAATATTGCGCCTTGGATGTAAGGCACTATTTCCTCAACTTTCTTATCAGCTAAAAAATTGGCGATTTCCTCCAATGTAGTAAATCGAGCCAAAAACGGCATTACGCCCTTTTCTAAAATATTATAAACTACACTTTTTACCACACTAAACCCTTCCACTGAGTTGATTTCCATCCCCAGCTTTTCATATTCAACATCGTTTAAATCTTGAAACGCCCGGCCAAAGGTTGACTTGTATTCTTCTGCCAATCCATATTTGATTAAAATATCTTCGACTTCGGGGAAATAGATAGCTGTTGTGGGCGTGTATGCCTTATATGAATTAGGGTATCCAGTATAACCAATAATTATTCGTTCTATACGGTTGGAACATTTCTTAGTCCAAGAATATCCCATTATTTCTTTTTTAAAACTAAAACCTTCAATAGCTATGGATTTAAAGCTATTGTCCAGTTCTTTTTTGTTGAATGCCATAATTTAATTCATTTTATTAATACCGCTAATAAGATCACCATTTGCACCATCGTGGACTTTGTACCATTGCTTGGCGCCCCCAAACATAAGTCCATCACCACCTTTAAGAAATTGTCCCGGCTTAGTTGAAGATTCAATATTTACACTCCTTACCGTAAAAGACGTCTTAGTAAATGCCGTAGATTGAGGCGCGGTTAAAGGAGTAGAACTACTCAGTTTATTTTCAATTACCACCAAATCATCAATATCGCCTAAGGCATTTCTTTTCACAAACAATTGGTCAGCAACAAAATAATTGTCGCCATCGTATTTCAATTGCACTTGGCTGTACATATCGTAATCATCTAAATTCTTTCTAAAATCCGTTTGGAACTTTTGTTTTAATTCCAAGTAACTAACCGAAGTGCGATTTTTGAACGCAGCCAAACATACATTTGTTTCAAATCCTTTACCCTTCGCTGTTATGTCTTTAAAGAATTCCCTTTGTCCCCATTTTTCCCATCTGCTTCCACCTGTTTTCTGGATTTCCCAGCTATAAGCTGGGTCATCTTTCAGTCGCTTCCAGATGTCTGCAAGATCATCAGGGCTTTCTTTCAGTAAAGCTTTTATCTCGGGTCCGTAGGTACTATGAGCCAAATCTGCATCAAATTTGGAGAAATAACCCGCTTCCAAATTATCCAATTTTGATAAAAGATTTGCATCCACAATATCATCTAAGCCGTTTATCCATGATTTTATGTTTGCAAAATCTTTAAATTTAGTAAGCAAAATGGCCTTTCTACCAGCACTGACCCCATCCAACAACTCATCAGCAACCTTCTGAAATTCCGTAGCATTGTCAATCGTACTGCCATACTTGACAGCAACACCTTCAATAGCAGCAGCCGAGATGGAACCTATACTGTACAGGAAGTTGATCTTGTTCCATGTGGCCAGTTGTTCTTCTGTAAGCGAATTCTCTAATGTATTATTGATCAGAATGTCTGATACCGCAAAACCAAGATCCAATCCGGCTTTCGTTGCCCGGTATAGCGTTAGAGCCGTTTTAGTAGTTCGATAGGCATCATAAGCAGCTGAAAACTCTCCAACACCTACGACAAACAAGACTCCATCCAGAGCAATCTTCCCAGTGCTGATATACAAATCCCTCCGGTCTTTATTAAACAACAGAGCAGCATACATGGCGGGTACTAACACTTTTTGGCCGCTTGCATAGTTGCCTAGGTTACTTTTCAGATTGATGTATACGTAACTATACGGATCCGCATTAATGCTTACCTCCGGAACTGTGGTACACTCCTTGCAAAAGCCGTAAGCCTCACGGGTGAGTTTGATTTTGTTATTACTGAAATCCGAGGTAACCCTGTTTTCAAGATAGGCAATACCGGACGTACTTTTTTCATCCAGTATGGCTTTGATCGATAGAGTTGTTGGCTTAGGATAATACTGGGTTACCCAGGCGGATAGCTTGTTGACTACCTCGTCAAACGTTCCCAGTTGCAGCTTCTCAAATATGGGTTCTAATAAATTTTGGTCTCTGAGGCCATCAAGCATACCTTTTTCCTGTGACGGCGGTGTGGAAAGGACCAATGCGCGTGTCAACGGTTCATAACAATTTCCGGTAATGCAATCGGTAACGGTTCCGGCCAGGAGGGTTTTGAGTAGCGCTATGCGCTGTTCCAGTGTAATCGGCACCAGGCAATTCAGGGGCATTGACTGAGCATTTTTGCTGATCAGGTTTTCGACGGTAAGTGGTGACGGCAGTGGGGAGCACACTGCCGGTGCCGTATCTGGCTGCTTGGGGGCACCAGCCACACCATTTGTACAGCCAGGATATTGCCATTTATTGCTTGAACTGTTTGAATTGCGAAGTTCAACTGCACAATCCCCGTTTGGCTGGTAAGTAAAAGCATAGTAAGGTGAGTTGGCCTCTGTTGCGGTAAAAGAAGTAATACTAAGCTGTTCGGAACCCCAAACGGGGTCTTGTGCAGCCCATGAGGTGACGGATTTGTAGGTGCTTCCGTTCCAGACAAGCTCTTTGCCGTTTTCATAGTAGCCAAAAATTCCACCGTTTAACGTTTGTTTAACGGATGCGAAATAAGTGGATCTTTGGCCATTGTGAGATAGGAATGTGTTGGATTTGCTTTTGAATACTTTGCCATTGGGAGCTAAAACGGGCACTCCAAACTCCCCATCATCCCCACTCTCCATCATCCCCCAAACACTCGGCGGATTCTGCATCTGCACCCATTGGTACTTGTAGAGCTTGCCAGTGCCAGTTGAAGATCCACCCATCAAATCTCCTACTGCTTTTTCAAGGCTGTTGTCATTTTCGGTATGTTCCAAAGCAAACAGCCCGTGGCCGAGTTCATGGGCTATTACATTTGCATTGACATTGAAGATAAACCCAAACTGGTAGCCCCTGTTCATCACGCCCTCTAATCCGGAAGTGCTGCTGTTACCAAGGAACAGGTAGGCAGTATTCGCGTCAGAGGTGTATGCTGTTGTCTTTTTGAAAGCCGAAACGATGGCTTTCATTTCGTCGGAATACTTGTAGTGGGTGCGCTCGGCGTCTATGCTACCGTCGTAAACAGTGGTTGCGAAATTGGTTGTGCTTACTTCCACCCTGGCCACACCCTGCCCAAAAATCTTGTTCAGCTCAGTTTGTAATCCAGACGCATCGGGAAGTGTGCTGCCATTCAGGCTGACCAGTACCACTTTTTTCGTTATCAGCGGATAGCTCAGTATTTGCAACTTTCCTACCATCTGGTTTTTATTATCCAATGCGATCAAAGTTCCTTGCTGATCAGGCGTATGGGATATTCAATTTGAAGCGGTTGCCTTCGGGTTTGAGTGGCGTTGCAACACCATTTACCTCCAATTTAAAGGTTACAGTTCTGCTTCCAGGAGCGCCTGCCGCATTTTGTTCGAACTGCACGTAGTCATCTATCCCGGCCTGAATGGATTTGATCGGAGCATAATAGGTGCTGCCATTACCAAGCTTGAAGCTCATCCGTCCCCAAACACCCTGTCCATCGTCGACCCCATCGAATCCAAACTTCTGGTCTGCGGCCGCTTTGAATTTGACAATCACGGAGCCGTCACCCGTTTTGGTCTGGTCTGTAGTCGCAATGGTTGGCTGTGGCACTCCATTAGCCGGAGATAAATTGCCTTCGCTGCTCACTGCTATTGTATTGCCGTCTTTATCAGTAATCTGGTAATTCTTGCCAGGTGGTAATGTCTCTGTGGTGGTTTGGCCGCTGGCATCCGTTTTGGTGACAACCACACCAGTGACCTTTCCGCTGGCGTCCTTTTGTATTTCTACTTTACTTACGGTCTGATCGGTATATCTCTGCTCTTTGACTGATGCGTTGTTTTCTTTGGTTGCGTCTTTATTGTTCCGCTGATCTGTCAATTGCTGACGGAGTATCGGATCTGAAATTGCTTTCATCGACCCAGCCAGTACTTCATAGTCGGCGTTCACGGTCAGGCCGTCAAACTCCATTAAAAAGTTGCTCATACCTAGATAGGGCACCAATGTTGCGGCTTTCCCTTTGTAAGGCGAACTGCTTTTATCCAATGACAATACCTCGGCCGGGAAATCGCCCATCAGTATAAAATCGCCCACCTGAAGGTTGTTGATCGGGGTTGGGTTTTTTGCTTTGGCCGGTGGCTTGGCACCACAGGTATAGCTCACGGTTGGTTTGACTTTCTGCTTGGTGGTAAACACCATTCCGCCTGTTTCACTACCTGTCAGATCGTCTTTTCCATCCGTACGGCAGACTGGTGTTGCCTTGTACTCGTACTGTTCGTTGAGCGACAGTTCCCCAATTGTCAGATTGGTTTTATCGGTCTCACCAAGATCCTTCCACTGAGGTGTACTCTGCGACTAGGCGTCCCCGTACTGATTACAAGCCGATAGCTAATACGGGTATGGGTTTGCCCTTTAATCGGTACCCAGTTAAGACTGAATGATTTTAGGTCATCGGCCAAAGTTGAAGACATCACCAGTTCGTCCTCGCAGGGCTGTACCTGCCGGGTTTTCAAAGCACCGCCTGCGGGATCACTCACCAATGCTTTCCCCGTCGCACTCTTTCCTTTCGCCACCAGGGTAAACGGATAACTCACCGTGGAATCCAACCCGGAAATGGTAATCCTGTTGGTTGTGGCCGGGATGCTGTGCTTGTCTCCGCTCGCGTCTGTATATACAAGCTCATAACTTTCGTGGGTCGCGTCTTTATCCCAGGTAAGCGTTATCGTGGTGCTGTTGGTGATGCTTGTCCGCAGGTTTTGGGGCATAGCGAGCTTTTCAGCAGTTGTACTGAAAGCCCCATTTTTGTAGGAGTCCAGCAGCTTTCCATCTGCCCCGTAAGCATCAATGGTGAAGCTGTAATTAGTGGCTTCCGTGAGGTTGACCAGGTTGATTTTGGCCATATTACTACCTGAAGTATTGAAGATTTCCTGCTGCAATCCTCCGGCGTAAGTGACAATATACTTCGCAAACGTACTGTGTCCAGCCCAACTGATCGTGGCCGTGGTGCTGCCAACCGGACTGGGGATTACGCTGGCGATGGAAGGCAGCAAGGGGTTAGGGGCATTGGGGTCAGATTTACCCGGTTGTATTTGAGCGGGTTGCCACAGATTGGTACAGGGCTCATACGGACTTCGTCCGCACTCGAGCCAGCCTGCTTCACTGGCTGCATAATAAGTGGTTGTTCCGTTATTGGATAGAGCAACGATGTAAATGGTGTTGCCTTCAGCATTTATATAGGTCCAGTAAGGAACTCCATTATTGCTGCCCAGACAAGTGAGACCCGTGGGGCCCGGTGTGTTGAGTGGGTTGTAACCATTGACTTGATTCATGCAGGCTCCAAGGTCCGCAAGGGTGACACCTGTATGTGGGGCAACTGCTGTGTTATTCCCTGGTGGGGTAGTGGTTGTAGGAGGATTCGGATGATTAAAATCATCTATGATGTCTTTAAAGGCATTTTCGATACCCACCACGCTGCCATTTAGAATTCCGGTATTCAAAGTATTAAGCGCCGCGATGATCGAATCTGCCGCTGCTGCACCTTTCGCCCCGTCAGGATAATTTGTGTTAATTTGATCTATCCAGGCCTGTGTTGCATCGACAACAGTATGCCGGATGTTATCCAGTAAGGCTTGGGTGTCGGTGTTTCCGTTTCCTGACGCGACAACTGTTGACAAGCTGTCGATCATCCCGAGCGCATCTTCGAGCGTACCAGAAAAATCGGCGATCGTGTTGGAAGTATCCGGGGCAGAGGTTCCGTTGAGAGCGGCAATCACAGCGAGCTGCTCCTGAACAAGGTCACTACCGGAAATATTTCGGGTCCTGAAATATCCTTCGGATTGGTTATTTGATAGTTCATATACGCAGCCTCCCCGCGCTGGACTGCCTGTTGCGCCGGACTCCGCCGAATACGCTTTTATACCGCTGAATTCAACTGGTGTTAGCGGAGCGCCGCCCGACGGAACGCCGCCCGACCTATTTTGTAGAAACGGTAACCTCACCAGCCCTTTTCCACTGAAAGAATTTCCAGGTGACACGGCTGTAACAATTACAGCCATATCATAAATGGTCAACACATCACCAGGGTTCAGGGTGGTTAATTGTTTGGTCCCGGTGGGCAGGACGTTAGGCAAAGTAGCATCGCAGCTCTCGTATGTGCTGATTTGCGAGGCGCATGGTACTTTTAATGTGTCGAGAATATTGTGAAGGTTATCAACCGTAACTGCTGAATTTCCCGAAGTGCTTACGAGAATTTGTAATGGGTTTAGCGAGCCCGATCCTGGCCCGGGAGTAGCGGTAGAATCAATTATGTAAACTTGTGCGTTAAGTGGAAACAGATCTGTACATTCACTCTGTACGGCTATTTCGTACCGTCCAGGCTTAATATCTGATAAGCCGGTGTTGGTTCCGGCGACCACCTCAGTGGTCCACTGGCTGTTGCCATCCTTGCGGTATAGCACTTTGTAGCCTTTGGTATCGGCAGTGGCCGGCCAGGTGAGCTGCAGCCTTCCAGGCCCGGTTTCGTTGATGGTAAAACTTTCAGGCGAAACACACTCCTTTCCATATCTGAACCATGTCACTTCACTCACGCCTTCGTTGGCAAATAGCACCTCATCCCCATTGATGTCAAACTCATGAATAGTAACACGTGCTGCATAACGCACTCCTCTTTCAAAACCACCAATAATGCTGTTACCGATGCCGGTATTGGAAGGGTAGAAGGTTCCAGGATTGGCATTGTCGTCAATGATCGGGCTTACGCATGCTTCGAGTGCTTCTGTTGGCTCATAGCCTTCGGGTACTTTACACACTTTGAGGTCATAGGTGGTAATGTTGCCTGGAAGCTTGTAGTGACGGGGCATCCATTGGATTTGTACTGGTGAGGCGCCACCCGAATTTGTCACACTGAGCGGAGTCGAAGTGCCCTTCGACAGGCTCAGAGTGACACCGTTAAAAGGGAGATTGATAACCGGGGGCAGGGGAGAGGTGACGCTGAAATAGGTTTCTCCCAAGTTGGACACCTCTCGTCCGGTGCCTGCTTCAAGCGCCTGTACGCGGAAAGTGTAGAACCCTTCAGGTAAGCTGGCACGGAGGGGACTGCCGCCTAAACCCTGCTCTTCCATCAGATCCTGGCGGAAGTAATCGTTTTGCAGGTCGAGACCTGTGAATCTTTGCAGTGTACCTCTCACAAGGGTAATGAAGTTAGCGGGTATATGCCCATCCGCACTTGCCACCCGCACACCCGGGCTGGGCGCCCCCGGCTAGGCGCTCCCGCCGGTCCAGGCTCCAACGTAGGTACACCTGAATCCTTGGTTTGGTGACAAATGCTGTTTTCTGTGTCCAAAGGGTTTCACTCACCAGTCTCGTCGACAAACATGCCCCAAACCTACCGAAGCTACCATTCTAATTTCAAGATCCAATATGGAAATGGCGATTTGCCGGATGGCATTTCAGAGTTGATTCCGCGTTCTACCCGCGCAGCGTGGAAGGACAAAAGTATCGGTTCGTTCTGGAATCCAATAGCTTTTGAAGATCAAAAAGATAACGATTTGCTTATTACTCGGCTGGAAGCTCAAAACAAATTGCTTAAAAAGCAATTGAAAATAGCCTTCCAACTGGTGCTCTTGTACCGTGAGTTACTCGCTTTGATGCCGTTGAAAAATGTTCATTTTGTGAAGCTCAGAAAACAGACCGCCTGGCTTCTGCAAACCTGCGGACAGCATCAGTTGGAGCGGGTGATTTGGCGATATCTGCCGTTTAACAATAATCAGTATAGCGCCTGGAATAGCGGGAAGCAATGCTGGAAATCATTGCTGGGTTTGTGCCGAAAACAAAATTCACAGCAGCTTTCAGTTAGCGAACAGGAAATCATCAGGTCCGAATGTTTGCTTGAAAAATATGCTCACTGGCCACTCCTTAGCATCTATTACCAGTTAATGCGGGACGAAAAACTGCACTGCTGCAAAAGTACCTTTTACAAATATTGTAGGCTTTCGAATATCACTCGGAAACCGATCCGAAAACCGAAAAAGTACCAGCCATTACTTGCTACCGCGCCTTTAAAAATCCTACACCAAGATATAACCATATTCAAAACCGTCAACGGCGTTAAACACTACATCTATGTGATCCGGGACAATTTTACCCGTGCTATTCTGGCTTGCCAGGTTGCTACCGTTTACAACAGTGAGATCGCCAAGCAAACCCTGAAAAGCGTTTTACAAAAGTTTAATCTACTCAACCAAAGCGGAAGCCTGATCACCGATGATGGAGCCGAAAACAAAGGTGAACTCACCAAATGGCTGGCTTCCTCCGCCACACTTTGGAAGAAAATTATTGCACAGGTGGATATTGTCCAGAGCAACAGCATGGTAGAAGCTGCGAACAAAATTATCAAGTATAGATACTTGTTTCCAAAACCGCTTATCGATACCACTGAATTAACAAAAACACTGGAATTGGCCGTTGAGAATTACAACAATATGGCTTGTGGAGTTTTACACGGGCTGACGCCAAATGAGGTATTGAAAGCTGCCATTCCCGACAAACATTTTTTCAAAACCAAAATCCGGCAAGCAAAACAAGACCGCATATCAACAAACCGAAACATTGCCTGTCAAATGATTTGCCAGACATGAGCTACCCAAAACGGCCTTTCTTTGACACTGTGATCCATACCTCAAAATATTACAAGGGATCACTATGTACGTTCCATTCTATTCTTTTGAAAATTTCAACACCCCGTGTACGAATATCCTTAACGACGAAATTGATCGTCGAAGCCGACAATCCGGTAAATGATGGCGTGTCCTGAAAATTTGTCGCGTCTTTTGAATATAAGTACGGCGAAGTCCCGCCCGACGATACCAGCAGCACCGCCCCGTCGCTTCCGTTATGACACTTGACAGCAACCTGTGAAGCGACAGAGCCAACTAACTCGGTCGGTTGGGTAAGTGTATTTGAGATCGTTTCCTTGATGCATCCGTTGCCGTCTTTCACCCAAACTTTATAGGAACCGATCACCAATGCGTTAAATGTTGATGAATTTTGATAAGCAGTTCCGTTAAGAGAGTATTGGTAAGGTGTGGTTCCGCCGGAAGAAGACGCTTGTATGATACCGCTGTTTCCATTGTAACAAAGGACTTGTTGCTGGATCGATGAGTTGGCAATCAAATCGGTGGGTTGTCCAACAGTTACGTCAACAGTGCGAACGCAACTATTGGCATCTTTGACTGAGAAGGTGTATGAGCCTGAAATCAATTCTTGAAATACACCCGATGTCTGATAATTCACCGCATCCCTGGAATAGTTGTATGCACCCGTTCCACCACTTGCTGTGACGTTCACGGCTCCATCCTGTCCGGCAAAACATTTCACATCGGTTTTGGATGCAACGGCTAAAATCTGGCTCGCCTGGGTCATCAGGATGGGTGCCGATGATTTGGTACATCCATTATTGTCTTTTGCCGTTACGACATAAGAGTTTGCAGAAAGGCCCGTGAATGTCAAAGCGGTGGTGAAAGTATTTCCGTCAATCGCGTATTTGATAAGGCCTGTTCCGCCCGAACCAGTCACTTGTATTGATCCGTTGTTGCCTCCGAAGCAACTTACCGGGTTGCTTACCGATGCCGAAACCGAGATATCCGCAGGCTGAAGTATTTCTCCCGAAACGGTCGCAGTGCATCCATTTGCATCTTTGAGGGTAATTGGTAACAATCCAGCTGACAGGGAATTGAAAGTTGGAGATGGCTGAAAAATTGTGCCGTCTTTGGAGAACGAGTAAGGGGAGGTTCCTCCCGATCCCGAAAGGGTCAGTGAACCCGTATTGCCACCATAACACGCCACATCATTTTTGTTAAATATTGAAACGGACACGACGGTTGGCTGGGTTACCGAAACGATGGCGGATTCTTTGACACAGCCGTTTGCATCTTTTGCCCATATTTTATAGTTGCCTGCGGCAAGTCCTGTAAAGGCGGCCGCACCCGAATATTGAGTTCCGTTGATTGAGAACTGATAAGGCGCTACGCCCGAGGATCCGGTTGCCGTGATCAATCCGTCACTTACACCGCTACAGGAAACCGCCTTTGTAACCGTTGCAATGGCATCAAGTGCGCCAGGCTGCGTAACAGATGTTGTTAAGCTTATTGAACAGGAATTGTCTTTTACAACCACCTGGTAAGTGCCAGCCACTAAACCTGAAAAGGTTGCGGATGCCTGGAACGTGGCTCCGTTATCTCTTGAATACTGCGGCGTTCCGTTGAAAAGTGACCCGGCTGTGGAAACACTAAATCCTCCGTTATTACCGCCAGAGCAACTTACATTTTGTTGGCTTACAATGGATGCGATGATATTACTTGTGGTACGGATCGTGTCCTTTACGGAAGTAGTACACCCGTTGCCATCCTTTGCATAAAAGATATAGGGCCCGGCAGAAAGTCCTGAAAATACATTGGAGGTGCCAAAACCTGAACCATCTTTGGAATAAGTATAGGTGCCTGATCCGCCGGTTGCCTGTATTGTGACAGATCCAGTCGATGAACCTGAGCAGCTTGCATTTGTTTTCGCAGCAATCGTGGCAATGACAGCACTCGTTGAACCAACCAATGCAACATTACTTCCGGTACAGGCGGACGCATCCCTTACATGAACTGTATAACTTCCGGCCGCAAGTCCGGTGAAAATATTGGATGACTGATAGGCACCAGTGTTAATCGAATATTGTAACGGGGGTAATCCACCAGTCGCATTAACCGTAATTGTTCCGGAATTTCCGCCACTGCAAGCTATGTCAAAAGCAACGCCATCAACCAGAATGTCCCCCGCGACATTAAATAGCTGGCGGGTATAAAGCACTCCATCGATCAAAATACTGACCCACTGGCTTCCGCTGTTCATTCCAGTCCATGTTACGGGGGTGCTGTAGTCTAATCCCGCGGACGAGCCCGGTGTTAAGGTGCCACTGCTGGTTCCATACTCAACAAACCGGTGCAATTCGTCAATTAAAATATTGTCAATGTAGGCTCTGTAATATACACCGTCGTAGGTGATTTTGTATTTAGAAAGTGCTGTGCCGACGTAAGATGTTGTGTTAATTACACCCCCTAAACCAGCCTTTTCCAACTGCCCACCGGTACCTCCCAAATGTCGGAACGACATGGCTTTAAATCCAAAGGACAATTCTGTTCCCGTAATGACGCCGCCGTCATGATGATATTCAAGTACAATGGGTATCTGCCCTGAATAGTGTGTATTGGACTCCAACTTTACGTTCGTATTGGTTGTCACAGAGCCGTTGGGATTGATGGTGTAAACGGGGGTGCCTGGAAATCCATTAAAATTGATGTCATACCCTTCCGGGTTTATTGGACTTGGCTGGTCGGTTAGCGGACTCCCGTTGACGAGAAAGACCCCACTCGTATTAGGACAAAAGAAATTGTAATTCACTAACCCGTGCGAATCAATGGTCACAGGAGTGCACTTGCCGATTGACACGGGTGTACTTAACTTTGAATAGGGCGGGTACTGATCGTTTGGACCAATGCCATTCCCTGAAACTGCCGGACCCGAGGGTACTTCAACGTATACATAGTCATCCTTCACCGTCTGCTGAAACGGGACGCTCCCGCAGTCATCTGTCACTTTGAAGATGTCGCCAGGCTTCATCAATCCAAAATCTATTTGAAATGCCCAATACTTTCCGGTTATAAATAAAGTAGTGTCGGCATGAATTTCCACGCCGTTAACCAACAAATGAATATTTGCCTCAGAGCCACACCCGGATTCATAGACAGATAATAGCCTGTCCGTGTATTTGATCGGGTTCATAAAAAGCTTGTTTTGCGCAAACGAGGAGTAGCAAAACAGAAGCATTGAGCATGTAATTTTTAAAAATCGGGTCATAGCCGGATATTTTGATTTGGGATGAATGCTAGTTGATTTTGATCGTATCGTCCAGTTCAAGTTCGTAAATGAGGTTACCCGTTGCATCTAGAAAGTATATCCTTATCCGGTATTCGGACGCAACGATGTCAGATGCAAGCACGGTGGATAGAATTTCTTTCGTTTCTGAGAAAATCCCGTTTTGGACATATTGTTTCCGGGCATCGCTCAAATTGATGGAATAAAATCTTGCGTTGATCTTGCTAAAATTGGTCGTCTTGAAACGGATATTATTTTCCGCAGTGTAAGTAGCTTTCGGTTCGAGGATTTCTCTTACAAATGGCAGCTGGCCGTCATACACAACCAAGGGTGGGTTAAAGATTTCGCTGCTAAAATGCTCATTGGTATTGACGATTGATACATTATAAACTCCAGGTGTGACGTCTGTCGGCACGACGGCGCCCAGCTTACCGTTCTGGGAAAGTATTGGCGTAAGGGTATATTTTTTTTCGCCAAGAAGTGAGATGGTGTATTTATACTGATCGGGGAAAATATAATTTCCTGCGACGATTACCGTATCTCCCTGCATCAAATGGCTTTTTCTTAGAGCGGTAATGACGGGATCATGTATACGAACATTAATCGTTCTTGGAGAAACCCCTTTGAGTTTTTCTTTGTATATCAACACATAGTAATCAGATGGTTTTAACGAGGCAGGTAAAATAACCTGAACACGCGTCGAGTCTATCAACCTGAAAGGAACCGCCGTTTCATCGCCGGATACTTTATCCTTTAAGAAAGTAGTAATAGCAAGAGCGAATGTGCCGAAGTTTCGGCCTTTTACCAGAAGCGTATCGCCGGCCTGGATCGTATCTTTTGCAGGAACAGCTATTTCCGGAGCGGCTTGGGCAGCGGAAACGATGATTACTTTATATACCCGTTTTGATCCGTCGGGGCCAGTTACTGTATAGTAGACTGGTTTTGTGAAATCCTGCGGAACAGCAGCAGACGGGACAATGGAGGCCCCCGCACTAATTTTGATATCCGGTAACAGGTCTCTGAGTAGCGTCCCAAACGGAACCACCATATTGATCAGGCCATTGACATTATCAATAGATGCCTTGCCGGAAATCGTTTTGATTTCAAAAGAAATGACCTCTTTTTGAGAAGGAAGGTTTTCCTTTTCACGACAGCCATTTAAAAGCAACGTCAGAGTCCAAAGGACAATGCCGATTGTTGCAAATCTTGGCTTGACGGCAGGACGTATCGAGCCGTACACGAGCGAGCCGGAGACAATTGTCCCCTTGACTAAGTTTAGTCCGTATATCATTGTCCGTCGAAGTGATTATTAGTATCGAATGACGAATGATGTATTCCGGAGAATCAAGTCAGCAAGAAAAGGGCGTGATATTTCCACGAAGCTGGAAGAACAGCTGATATGAAATCGGGTCAGTAGGATGCTGGTAACTAATGAGTTGGGAGTAGTCATGTTGATTTCAAAAAGTTCGATGATGAATTAACAATTAAGAGTCGAAGTTTTTGAAGCATTGAGAGAATGCTAAACTAATACAAGTTTTGAAAAATTATACTACACTTTGAAAATAAAATCCTGCAATTGATTAAACGGTATTTTAAAATAATTTTCGTGAATGGTGATCTCTAAAATCTTAAAATCAGTATTTCCCACTATTTGTTCAGGATTCGAGGCTTTTGCCCCAAAATTTCAGATGCAAGACCATTTGGAGAACTATTTTGAGTCCGGAATTTATTATGCGACAGGCAACGTTGAAGCCTATTGGATTTAAATTTGAATTGTGTATCGGGAAGGTGAAGGCAGTCCAAGTAATTTAGTTCTTTTTTGGGATTTGGGCTGACTTCTGAGGGACCGTAGTGCCAAGTGGAGTCCATTTTTTGAAGTAATGAAATGAGGCCGTCTCAAAAAGAAATGGCACAAAATATTACTTCGTACTTTCCAGCATCGCAAGGAAGTGGCCGACCACGTCCGAAGTCTTTTAGGTGTCAACTATTGCATTTATAGAATAAAATGTAGAAAATGGAATGTTAAAATATACTAATAAAAATTAAGTTTCTGATTTCTAGCGTATTGCTATATACGCAAGTTGTTTTACGCTAGAATAAATTGGATGTGCTCCTTGGGGTGTGTTCTCTACAATTCCTAGCAGGCAATTATATTTAACGATCATAGGAATGAGTGGGGTAGTGGATTACATTGAAAGTATTCCAGAGTTTGACAGGGACGATAGCCTCCTTTTTTCGACTTTCAGTTTTATGCTGTGTCCGCACAAACGCACAGGAATTGGCGGAATGTTTGTTACTACACAAACATTGGCTAGTGAAGTTTCTCCAATCTTCCGGACGGGCAGACTTCTCTTATATCCTTGTCAATTATGGTTCCTTGCGGAGCAATAAGAAAATTGGCGGGGAATTCTAAACAGAAAATATGCCCTTCTCTGAAATGTGGAAAATATCCAGCTATTCCGGCAATAACATCATATTATTGGAATCAAATCCCGTATTGTTATGTGTTTTTGATATTGGGATCCTGTCTTATAATTAATAGACTACGACAGCATAAGATCGAACAATGCCTTTGCAGGAGGAAGGCCATCTTGCTTTTCGGGCTGCGCCAGTCGGGAAAATCAACCTTGGTTGAATCCATACTTCTGCCCTTTTTTTTAAATTCGTTTTTCATCCTGAAATTGCAGAACTTGCTGTTGATTTACAGTAAGGTATGAACGGCTTTGAATCAAAAACGAAAACGCGGATCGCACAACCTCCTATGATCAATAAGCTGTTACGAATTAGTTTTTTTGCCGCTGCGACAAGCCTTAGCGGTCTGGGTTTAGAAAGTTGTCACCAACCTGAAAAAGTGACAGAACCATCTGAAATGGCAAGTTTCGATCTGATTCAGGACCATATTCTTACCAAGTCCTGTGCTACCTCCGGTTGTCATGCTTCGGAAGCTGATGCTACTTTCAAGCAACACGGATTGGTCCTTGCGAAAGATGTTGCCTACAAAAATCTGGTCAGCGTTATCCCCAAAAATGAAGATGCCAAAACCGGAGGCTTGATGCGGGTCAAGCCGTTTCAATCTGAATTAAGCCTTTTATACCATAAACTTGAACCAAACAGCAGTCTTCACCATGCAGGCAAAAATTATGGTAGTATTATGCCGTTGGGTAGTACGCCATTGTTTTCAGGAGAAATTGAGTTCGTTCGCCGCTGGATAGAGGCCGGAGCACCTGAGAAAGGCTCCGTAGTGGACATTAAGCTATTGGACGATAAAACCCCGAGTGTTGTAGCGGATTTTGAGCCTCTTGCGGCGCCAAAGGCGAGCGAAGGATATCAGGTAAAAATTGACCTTTTTTCCATTAGCCCCAACTTTGAAAGAGAAGTATTTGTGCGGAGAGCGATTGGGAATACGGGGGAAATATATGTAAACAGGCTGGTTTTACGTGCCAGACCCAATAGCCACCACATGGTTTTGTACGATTATCGTGACAGAGCTCTACTTCCGGTGCTTAACCAGGTGAGGGATTTAAGAAACGCGAACAATACGCTGAACCTGCAGACTGTATATGAAATGTCCAACCACATTTTTCTTGGTGGCGGTACTTTGGCCAACCAGGATTATGTCTTCCCTGAAGGCTCGGCTATAAAACTGCCTGCCAATTACTCGATTGATCTTAATGCCCATTATTTTAATAAAACCACGGGAACATTGTATGGTGAAAACTATGTCAATCTCTACACGGTAGACAAGTCCAAAGTTCAGCATGTAGTTCAGATGCTCGATTTGCAGAATCAGTCATTGGAACTTCCCGTTAATACCAGGAAGACATTTACAAAAACTTGGACGTTTGATAAGCCAAGACAAGTTGTGATGTTAACCTCTCACAACCACAAGCTGGGAGAAAAGTTTGTGATCAGGATCAAAGGGGGCGCAATGGATGGTCAGGTTGTCTACGAAAGTACAGACTGGGAACATCCGTTGGTGAAGAACTTTACGCCGGCGCTAAGCCTCAAAAAGGGTGAGGGGTTAACATCTGAAATTACCTATTTCAATTCCACAACCAGTGCTGTCCGCTTTGGTTTAACCTCGGATGACGAAATGGGGATTATTTTTGGCTACTACTACGAGGACTGATTTTCGGGTTTATTGATGATTGAAAACTTTACAGGCTATCAAATCTCGCCTGGTCAGCCATTGAGTTGCTCGTAGTCTATTTCAAGGAAATCGGCTACATCTTTGATCCAAAAATCATTGATAAACGACACATGGTCGGCGTGATTCGAGTATTCATCATAGGTTTTTTGATCTTCAAACTCCATCAGCAAACCGTATTCAAAGTTGTTTTTGGGGCTGGTCTGTTTTAAGACCTGAAAATTACTGACTCCTTCAATATTAGCCAGTTGCCTGGCGGCCTCTATAAAGTGAGTTTCTTCCAGTGATTGGTTCGCGTGCTTGAGCTTGAAAAATACAGAATGGTAGATCATAAGGTCTTAGAAACGGTTATTGAGCATTCATTTATTCCGGATCTTTTTTCTCCAGACTAATGATTCAAGACATTTATTGTTCAGTTTTACTCAAAAGAATCATCTTAAAACTTTTGCCTATCATCTTTTCCACGCCCGCCATTGGTAAAGAACTCGTTTTTGGTAACTCAGAACCGAAATCTGCTTTCTTAGTAAAAACGCGCTGTTTCAAAATGTAAATAGTCCGATCCCAGCCGACCTGCGTATTCAAAACAAACAGGTTCACGTGATCTCGTTGAGCACTGAAATTTTGACTATACCCTAGACCCATCCAATTATGAAAATGAACCTGAAGATTCTGATTTCCGTATGTCTGATTCTCGGACTTGGATCCTTCAACGCTAAACCAAGATGGAAATCTTTATTCAACGGCAAGGACCTGAAAGGTTGGACAAGCCGAGGTACTGCCAAGTGGGAAGTGAAGGACGGCGTCATCACAGGAAACGATGGGAGGGGACACCTTTATGCAGATCCTGTTTTGCACGATCTGGAAATCAAGGGTGAGTTCAGAATCAGCAGTCAGGGTAAAAATGCAAATGGCGGATTATACATCAGAGCCAATGCGCCGGCATCAAACGCAGATGGATTTCCGGAGGGTTATGAAGCACAAATCTGTAATAGTCAGGACGCCTACACAGGGTGGTTGTGGAAGCCGGGTACACCAACGGGCAAAGCAAGCGCGCTGCTCACAAAAGACGGTGAATGGTTTCCTATGCGCGTCCAGGCAATTGGAAGTACGATTAAAATTTGGGTTAAGGATCAACTCGTAATGACGCACGATGACGATGAATATAAGGAAGGTCATTTTGCACTGCAATGCCATAACGCCGGGATGACCTTCGAGGCCAGGAACCTTTATTATAAAAAACTGGACTAACAGGATTCCGGTATTTTATCTCGTGCCACATCCATTCAGTGCTGTCCCTTATCCGTAATTTTCCATGGCATCCTACGCGAAAGACGAATTCTATGGCGACTTGCTTGATTATAAGATGGATAGGGTGGGGAAGCGAATCAGGATTGCGATGGTTCGAAAAGTTGAAAGTGGAAGGACCGGATCCATGTATTTTATCATCCGGTGCAGGGGAATATTTTGTATGAAAAAAAGGAGTAAAAAAAGAAGGACATTGTTCGGCAGACCTTACTTTCTGAATTATTGAAAATAAATAAAGCCAGCCTTGTTCGCCAGGAATAGATGCAATTTTCATAAATTTTCAACTAGCTGGTCGCCTGGCAGAAAGCCTCAGTAAAGTAAATCTGACTACGAAGGACCCTTTACTGTATTCAGTATTTCCGATCAATTAATAATGACGCGCTCACTTCCAATCTTTTTCCTGCTTATCCTGATTCAAACGCTATCTATCGCGCAACCGACAGTATTCCAATGGAAGCAGGTTGCTCCTGGCGTTTGGAAAGCAAACGTAGGCAAGCCAGAGAAGATATCTCCGCTCTCGATTGCCGAAATAAAGCCACAATTCGAAGCGCTTCAAAGGCTGGGTTCACCGGTTTTTCCTGCATTACTCAACGATAGCAAAAATGAGCTCGCTGACGGGAAAACATATCTCCGATTCCCGCTTCAAAAAGTGGAGCAGTTATTTGGTCTGGGGCTTAATTTTAAATCTGTGCAGCAGCGTGGAACAATCAAAAATCTCCATGTGGATCATTACAATGGAAAAGACGATGGCCGCACGCATGCACCGGTTCCGTTTTATGTTTCTGATAAAGGGTATGGTATTCTCATCAACTCGGCCCGTTATCTAACGGTATACGCTGGAACGGCCGTTCGTAAGGACAGCAAAAACCCACCTGGTGAAATGGATCGCAACAGCCAGAAAGATTGGGATTCAAGTCCTTACTCGGATGCTGTGGAAGTGCTTGTTCCAGCCCAGGGTACGGAAATTTTTGTCTTTGCAGGTAAAAATGCCTTGGAAGTGGTGCAGCGTTACAACTTGTACTGTGGCGGCGGTACATTGCCGCCAAAGTGGGGCCTTGGTTTTACCCATCGAACCCCCACGCTTTTTTCTGACGAACAGGTTTTGAAAGAAGTGGCTGATTTTGAAGCGAATGGTTATCCCTTGAGTTTTGTGGGACTGGAACCCGGCTGGCAGACCAAATCCTACCCCAACAGTTTTGTTTGGGACAACAAACGCTATCCCGATCCTGCTCAATTCCTTAATAAGCTTTTGCAGAAAAACATCCGCGCCAATTTGTGGATCAATCCTTATGTATCGTCTCATTCACCCATATTCAAAGACATTCAGCCTTATACGGCTTCGCATACGGTTTGGGTAGGGCAAGTGCCGGATTTCAATCTGAAACCTGCCAGGGATCTTTACAAAGGCTTGTTCACGAAACAGCATCTCAATATTGGTGTGTCGGGTTACAAGGTGGACGAAACCGATGGATTTGACAACTGGCTCTGGCCCGATGTAGCAAAATTCCCTTCCGGTTTTAGTGCGGAGCAAGTACGGCAGACTTATGGATTGCAGTTTCAGAAAATGTCGGCGGATTGGTTTCATGAGAAAAACACCAGAACGTACGGACTCGTCAGGGCTTCCAACGCAGGAGCTTCTGCGCTGCCCTATGTGATTTACAATGACTATTACAACCATAAAGATTTTATTACGGCTCTGATCAACAGTAGTTTTATCGGTGTATTGTGGACACCAGAAGCACGTTCGTCCAAAACATCAGAGGAATGGCTTCGTCGTATGCAAACCGTTTGCTTTTCACCTATGGCAATGCTCAACGCGTGGGCAGACGGAACAAAACCGTGGACATTTCCCGACGTTGCGGACAAAGTAAAAGAGGTGATGCAATTGCGGATGCGACTACTTCCTTATTTGTATACCACATTTGCACAGTATCACTATGAAGGGAAACCGCCAGTGCGGGCAATGAACCTGGTAGAGGGCTTTTCTTTCGAGGAAAAAGCGATCGAAGGTAAACTCAATTCCACGGACAATCCTTATGCGCAGGCATTGAAACAGGATATGAAAGACCAATACATGTTGGGAGATTATATTTTGGTAGCGCCCTTATTCGCAGGGGAAAAATCCCGGAAGGTCGTTTTGCCAAGAGGGAAATGGTATGACTTCTATACTGGTGAGCTGGTGGGTGATGGAGAAACTATAGAAATAAAGAACGATATGGAAAGTATACCGCTGTTTGTATCTGATGGAGCAATCATTCCTATGATCCCACCGGTGCTGCATACGCCTCGCAAAGATGATATTCTCCCCCTCACAGTGCGCCATTACGGGACAAAGGCTGGTACTTTTAACTTGTATGATGACGACGGCGAATCGTTTGATTATGAGCGCAAAGTATTTGGGTGGACTACACTTCGCGTCACGAAATCACAAGGTGAAAAACTGGAAGGTAAGCACGTTGCCGATAAACAGTTTCGTTACAAGGAGGTTAAGTGGGAGTTTATGACTAAATGAGGGTTTTTGTCGCAGGCGATGGGAAAGTTGTAAACTGCGAAATGGGAAAACCGGGCCGCCGGGAGGTGAGATGTAAATGAATTTCTAATTCTGTAAGTTCTGTCGTAAAAATGAGGTAATCCCCTTTCTTCAGTTTTGAAAACCCTGATAATTCGGCAGCAAGTCTAAAACGCAATCACCTATGAAAAAATCACTTCTGCTTATTGCTCTTCTATTCGTATGTGTGGCAACCGCGCCCCGGAAAATCAGCTGGGTTGCCATCGGAGATTCGATCACATATCTCAACGACCATCAGAATGAAACGGGAAACCGAGTGACCAAAGGCTACATGACGCTTATTACTGAAAAGTATCCTCGTGTCCAATACACGAATCAAGGTCATAATGGCTGGACTTCGGTCAACATCGCCGACAAGATCGAATCCATTGGGTTGACCAAGGCAGATGTTTATACAGTATTTCTTGGGACAAACGATTGGTGGCAGGGAAAACCGGTTGGGAATAGCTCTGATTATGAGCAGGGTACGGGTAGTGGAACCGTTTTTGGGGCCTTCAAAATCATTACAAAGAAACTAAAGTCACTCAATAAAAAAGCTAAAATTATCCTTATTACCCCCATGCAACGCGGTGATTTTGTTTATATAAACAGTGCCAAAAACAACGCTTATGGATCTTATAAGCCTAAAAAGGAACAGACTCTGGAACAATTTGCCAATGCGGTTGTAGAGGTTGGGAAGTTGGAGCATTTGCCTGTCGTCGATCTCTATCACGATAGCGGAATAAACCTTGATAACATGGTTACTTTCAAAAGACTTAAGGATCCTACTGCGGATTCCTATAAAAATTATGTCTACCCCGAATACACTACCGTCGCTTTTGATCCCGAAAGAGACGAATACCCTTATCCGAAAGAGGCCATCAATATGACTTATGATGGCTTGCATCCTTCGGATAAAGGTTATGAAGTTATTGCTGACATGTTGGTGAGGAAGTGGAAAGGGTTAAAGTAATTGTCGCTCTTTCTACATTGCTATTTCGAGTAACCCTTGGCCCACCACTTTCAATTACAAATTAAATTTCAGAATCCCCCTTTGATTCAATTTCGTAGTCGCTTACATCTGTTGCTTTTTCTGACCATTTGAAAACAACCCTTTTGAATCTCAGATCCTTCGCAATCTGGTCAATACTTTTGAGGAATTGCTTCTTTTGTTTGGACGATTCAAACATTTCCCCGGTAAGCATAAGTGTATCGTGCATTGCACCAGAGGCTGCGATGGTGATATTTTTTTGGGATAAGACCTCTTTTTTTGCCTCAGTATAATTCTCTCGCAATTCGGGGAAGTCTCTTACCTGAACCTTCAGAAGATGGTCTTTTAATACTTTGCTCTGTTGCTTAATCGCTTGATCCTTATTGGATTTTGCGTCGTTGTAAAGCGCGGCGCTTGATTTGTACCAGGAGATCCACGAAGCTACATCTTCTTCAACGCTATCGGTCTTTAATTTTTGATCCGTCTCGTAGATCGCATTTTTCATAAACATATCCATATCCTTGATCGAAGCTGTATCAATCTCCTTCGGCTTAGTAAAGTATCTGATGAGTACAAATGCGCCAACAGCAAGAAAAACATATGCAATATACTTAAAGACGTTCCCAGTTTTGCTCGTGTTACTTTCCATAAGTGTTTGATTTTTAATAAGTCTTATTTCCAAGCAGCTCATCATAAGGAGCTATTAATAGAAACAAAGGGCAACAAACGTGCCAAACCCTAATACAACGTTTTTTGTGTCCTTTGGAAAGTAAACACCGTTGTTTGAAAGATGTACCGATGTGTTGGGTGGGATCTTCGATTATGTTGATAATTGTAACCGGGATATAATTCGGTGGCAACATTCGGAGAAAGGAGCCGGCGGGCTCAGGAAGTTAATACTTACGGACTTTCTGAGCCGATTGTACGTCAAACATCCTATTCGGACACATTAACTTCTTCATGTTTCCACTCCAGGATTTTATTAAAAAGCCCCCATTTATACCATAAGGCTGCAAATTCGTCGTAATCTTCCTTAGACGGACATTCGTACTGGGTGACGGACCAGCTTCTGTCGTGGGAATTTAGGAATAGGAATAAAATATTGAATGACTCAGATGAAAGTCTGAAAAAATGGGCGACAGGTTCACGAGGATTTTTGCCTTCTGATCTTTGGAGGTATATAGCGTGCGGAAACTTCTTCCCAATAAGACGAATAACTTTCTGAGCTGTTTCCAACATATCGAACGGGGGTTAGATTGACACATATAATATCGCTGGTTGGGACTGCGACAGTGCTGAAATGTCACTAAAACATTACAAAAAGCTTCACTGGGAATAGAATTGAGCCCTTTGCTGGTACAAAAGTAAAATATCAAATACCTGATAAATAAATTGCCGGGAGTGTTCTCACATTGAGGACTTTCCGGGCAATCCATAGCCAGCTTTACATCGGTTTGGATTCGCATCGGCAAATCCAGTCTTTAAAGATCCGTACATTCGAAAATTGTTGAAGTGTTGCATCGCTATTGATTATCAGGCCCAAAATTGGAATGGGAAACAGAAGGAAGTTGTGTTTCAACAAAGGCGCATTTTGGGAGGATGCGAAAAGGCCAGCCATATTTTTGATGAAAATTCAGCTCTATTGCCCTGTGGGCAACCAGCTCTAAATCAGTTTTCTTTGACAATAAAATAGTCATTTCGGAGTAGGTATTGCGACAATTTTGGTTTTCAAATTTAAAGATGTTACGTACCTTGTCAGTCAATTTCTACCAACCCCTTAACGTGTCATGTTGAAAATTACTTCCAGCCTCTTTGCAGCTTTTTTGATGCTGCTTTGGTATACTCCCAATCAAAGTGATTCCGATTCCAAAGGGAGTACGGAAAAGTTTAGCGTCAAGGATTCACTCAAAAACGCCAAAAGCTGGCCAGCCGAATTGGATATTACCGGTTTCGCAGGTCCTGACATTACGCCAAGCCCGGCTTGTTTGGCCGTAGCTGCGACAGGCGAAGTTTTTGTGGGTGTTGATATGATCGGTTCCCTTGGAAAAACGCCAGGTAAAGGGAGCATCGTAAAATTGGTAGATGTAAATAACGATGGTGTTTTGGACAAGCATACCGTTTTTGCGATGGCCGACGATCCTCGTGGTATCATTGCCTTGGGAGATCAGGTATTTGTGCTCCACACCACATTTTCCAAAGAAACCGGAAAGGCGTCTGGAATGGATCTTGTTGTTTTCGAAGATAAAGACGGCGATGGTGTTGCGGACGGTCCGTCGCAACCGCTTATACAGAACATCAGTTCAGCTAAATTTCTTCAAAGCAGAGGAACTGACCATGCCACCAATGGTATCCGTATGGGTATCGACGGTTGGATTTACATAGCGGTGGGCGATTTTGGGTTTCACGATGCAGTGGATCGGTCAGGGAAAAAACTTACCCAGCTAGGTGGAGGAATTGTGCGCGTAAGACCTAACGGAAAAGAAATGGAGGTTTACACCCATGGATTGAGGAATATCTACGATGTGGCGATCGATCCTTACATGAATATTTTTACCCGTGACAATACCAATGATGGTGGCGGCTGGAATATTCGTTTCAGCCATCAGATTCAATCTGCGGAATATGGCTATCCATTGTTGTTTCAACATTTTACAGATGAGATTATTCCTGCACTGGTGGATTTGGGCGGCGGATCAGGCACCGGATCGTTATTTATGGACGATTCATCCTGGCCTGCAAAATACAATCATGTGCCGATGATGGCCGACTGGGGTAGAAGCCAGGCTTACGTCCATCGCGTGACGCCTGATGGAGCTACTTTTACCCAGCAGGAAGAGGGATTTATTCAATTGCCGCAGATTACAGATTTAGATGTTGATGCGTCTGGTCGCCTTTTTCTTGCGGCCTGGGACGGAGCGGGTTACTCAGGTAATCCCGCCAAAGGCTATGTGGTAAGAGCGGTACCTAAGAATTGGAAATATGTTCCTTTTCCAGATTTGAAAAAATCTTCCGTAGATGAGCTCGTCGGTTTTTTGAAGTCGGAAAGTTCGGTAGCGCGTCTTCATGCCCAACAAGAATTGTTGACTCGTCCCGGAATGCAGGCAGCCGATGCAGCATGGAAACTGGCCGCTGATAAGTCGCTGCCATTATACATTCGGGTTGCAGGAATTTTCACCTACGCTCAGGCTGCCGGAGAAAGCGGAATTGCCAATCTCGTAAAACTTACATCAGAAAATGAAGTGAGAGAGTTTGCACTCCGGGCGCTCGCAGATAGAAAAGATTTCAATAAAACGGTACCGGTAGAGCCATTCCTGAAAGCACTTAAGGATCCTTCAGTCCGAGTTCAGGTTGCCGCCACAGTAGGGCTTGGGAGAATGGGTAAGGCTGATGTGGCGAAGGCATTGTTGCAGGTGAAAGTTCCTGCTTCCTTTGCAGCCCCGGAAAGAAACGTCGAGGGGCCTCATGCAACACCCAATTCGGCCATTGTTCCGGCTCATGTCGCCGTGCGTGCACTGGTAAGTTTGAATGCGGTAGATGCCTGCGTGGCAGCGGTTGGAACGCCAAATAGTACGCTCGCTCTTTGGGCACTGCGTTATATGTATGATGCAAGGGCCGTAAATGGATTGATTGCCGCGTATAAGAAGTCAAAAGATGCGAACCTGAAAAATCAGATTTTGGTAACGCTCTCCCGCCTTTACAAAAAAGAGACGCCTTATGAGGGAGAAACCTGGTGGAGCACGCGCCCCGATGGTCACGGCCCATTTTATAAAGGTATGGAATGGGAATCCAGTCCGGCAATCAAAACCGTGCTGATGGGTGAGTGGACAAAGGCGGACGCGAAAGGGAAGGAGTTCTTCGAAGAATTGAATGCAAGGCATCGCATGGGTATCTCGGAGTTCGGTGAAGAGGATCAGGTTGCTGCAAACGGGGAGACGAAAATTGATTTGAACAGGATTAAAAATAAAAAAGGACAGGTTGGTGAAGCTTCCATAGAGGACGTCATGCTTGCGATGGTCAAAATCAATGGAAATCCTGCACTTGGCAAAACGATATTTGCCCGCCAGGGGTGTGTGGCCTGCCACAGCTTAACCAAAGGCGAAACGATGAAAGGACCTTTTATGGGACAGATCGGATCCATTATGAACCGTGAGCAAATTGCGGAATCCATTCTTAAACCCAATGCGTCTATATCTCAGGGTTTTTCCTCCGTGTTGATTACGGCAAAAGGTGATAAGACTTACATGGGTTTTGTTACCCAGGAATCTGCTGACAGGCTGGTGATGAGAAATATTGCCGGAGAAGTGTTTAATGTGAGGACTGCCGATATTATTTCGAGGAAAGAGCTGGAAAACTCGATGATGCCCGAAGGCCTTGCGAATGCATTGACTTACGAGGAGTTCGCTTCGCTGCTCACTTTTCTTTCGCAGCAAAAAAAATAAGGCGTGTAAAGATCTTTTCAGAATAAAAGCGGAGTTGCTTTGAATTTTTTATTCTCTCGCAACTCCGTTTTTTTTAATCTCGCATTCACCAATTAAAAGACCGATGTCCGAAAAAAGTATTCTTATTATTGGATGTTTCGACACAAAGGGTGAAGTGTTTGCTTTTCTTAGAAGTCAGATTCTTTCCCGAGGGGAACAAGTACTGACAATCAACACTGGGGTGATGGGATCAAGTGACCTGTTCCCTGTTGATTTTGAGTCAGAAGTTGTTGCCAGGGAAGCCGGGAAAAGCATCGGGGATCTAAGGCTCGAAAGGGACCGGGGCAATGCTATTGAGGTAATGGGAAAAGGTGCGGCAACATTGGTGGCAAAACTGGTGGCTGATGGAAAAATTAAAGCAGCGATCGGAATGGGTGGGGGAGGTGGAACTTACATTGCACTTTCAGCTATGCAGGAAATTCCTTTGGGAGTGCCTAAGCTTTGTCTTACCACTTTGGCCACCAAGGATTTGTCCAGACAAATCGGTAACAAGGACATTACTCTGATGCCTTCTATCGTTGACGTCGCAGGGATCAACAGTATTAGCAGCGTTTTGATAGCGCAGGCCGCAGCCGCAATCTGTGCGATGAGCAGCATTGAATCCCGGTCGGTAAACGAGAGGTATGGGAGTATCGCGATCAGTATGTTTGGCAATACCACTGCTTGCGTGGATCGATGCACGCAATTGCTGGAAAAGGAAGGTTATGAGGTGATGGCATTTCACGCGAACGGCGTAGGAGGACGGACCATGGAGGCATTGATTCTGGAAGGTTGTTTTGATGCAGTTTTGGACATCACCACAACCGAACTGGCTGATGAGCTTTGCGGTGGAGTTTGTACTGCGGGGCCGGAAAGGCTGCGTTCGGCTGGCAAAATGGGCATTCCTCAGGTTGTGGTTCCCGGATGTATGGACATGGTTAATTTTGCCCAACTGGATACCGTGCCTGAGAAGTATCGTGATCGTCATCTTTATAGCTGGGCGCCTGATGTAACGTTGATGCGCACTGATGCCGATGAAAATCGGGTATTGGGAGAAAAACTTGCTAAAAGCCTGAATACATCGACGGGTACTACAACGATCTTGCTACCTTTAAAGGGATTGTCACAAATAGATTCGGATGGAGGAATTTTTTACAGGCCGGATGTCAACAGCGTGTTATTTGATTCGATCAAAGAGCATGCAAGCAATAAAATAAATGTAATCGAAGTCGATATGCACATCAATGACCCCGAATTTGCCGGTTTGCTTGTGACGGAACTTCTACGAATACTTCGGGTAGATGAGAATTGACTAGGCCACAATTATAAGATGTGAGAATAAAGGATCTTATTTTACCAATACACACAGCAAATACAAGAAAGCAAAAAAGGCAGTGACAAAAGGCAACCGGTAATCAATGCTGGGTCCAGGAAGAGTAATTTAAACTTATTAATCAAACAAGTATTGTAAAGCTAGTGGCTAACGGCGGATCGCCGCCCGGCCAACAGCTCATAGCTCAAAAAGACATTATGCCAAATCAATGGACAGGTAAGGGAAATCCTTATACAAAACAAGAAGTAAGAGATCGCTTGCAGGCAACACTGGATCAGAAGAAAGCCATCATTGCTGCTGGCGCAGGTACTGGTATTAGCGCTAAGTTCATCGAAAAGGGTGGAGCAGATCTGATTATTATTTACAACTCTGGTCGGTTCAGAATGGCAGGGCATGGTTCCACGGCCGGGCTGATGGCGTATGGAGATGCTAATGCTGTCGCCATGGAAATTGGTGAGTTTGAAGTGCTGCCAGTCGTTGAAGAGGTGCCGGTAATTTGCGGTGTGTACGGTTCGGACCCAAGGAGGCGTATGTGGCATCATTTGCTAAAAGTAAAGGAGATGGGTTTTTCGGGCATCAACAATTTTCCTACACATTCAATTGTAGACGGACATTTCAGAAACGTGCTGGAGGAAACCGGAATGGGATTTGATAAGGAGGTAGAAATGGTTCGTCTGGCTACTAAGATGGATCTGTTTGCGATTGTGTATGTGGCAAAGCCCGAGGAAGCGAGACAAATGGCAGAGGCTGGTGCAGATGCGATCATTGCACACGTGGGAACCACGGTAGGTGGTTCGATTGGCGTGGTTGATGCATCCTGTACAATGGATGACGCGATCGCTAGAACCATCGAAATTATCGAGGCTGGCAAGGAAGTCAATCCTGATATTTTCTTCCTGGCGCATGGGGGACCGATTAACACGCCGGAAGATGTTAAGATCATTCTTGAAAAAACCGGGGTGCATGGGTTTGTCGGTGCTTCGTCTCTTGAAAGAATGGGAGTCGAGAAGTCTCTCACAGACCTTACCAGGCAGTTCAAAGCGCTTACCATACCTGAGAGATAATATGAGACGGTACAAAATAACCCAGTGCGTTAAATGAGTAATATTGAAATGAGGACGGTGGATGTAACACGGTATGTAACACCGCTGAGGGAGGGAGGTTCACTGCCGGCTATTGCTGAAGCAAACGATGACTTTCTTTATGTTCTCAAATTTCGGGGTGCGGGCCAAGGCCCGAAAGCGCTAATTGCCGAACTGATAGGGGGAGAAACTGCCCGATTACTTGGCCTTCGTGTGCCTGAAATTGTTTTTGCCAATTTGGATGAAGCATTTGGACGGACAGAACCGGATGAAGAAATTCAGGATTTGCTCCGAGCAAGTACCGGGTTGAATCTGGCAATTCATTACCTATCAGGTGCTATTACTTTTGATCGTGTTGTAACAACGGTTGATTCGAAACTTGCTTCCCAGATCGTGTGGCTTGACTGCCTGTTGACCAACGTTGATCGTACTGCCCGTAACACCAACATGCTGATGTGGCACAAAGAATTGTGGCTGATTGATCATGGCGCAGCACTTTATTTTCATCATTCGTGGGAAAACTGGAAGGAACAATCGCTACGCCCTTTTACGCAGGTAAAGGATCATGTGCTGTTGCCTATGGCCGCTGAGCTGGAAAATGTAGACAAAGTTTTTCGAGCAGTTTTGACTGAAGATCGGATCCAATCAATAGTGTCGTTAATTCCTGATGAATGGCTTACCCTGGAGTCGGTAAATGAGTCTGCGGAAGATAGACGTCAGGTTTACGCAGGATTTTTGAATTCACGGATCGCTCATTCAGATATTTTCATAAACGAAGCCCTGCATGCAAGAGCATCACTTATTTGAGTACGCCGTGCTTCGCGTTGTACCAAGGGTGGAACGCGAAGAGTTTGTCAATGTTGGAGTCATTCTGTTTTGCCAATCGCAAAAATTTTTGAAGGCGGTTTATGTTTTGGATGAAGCAAGACTAACTGCCTTTTCCCAACAACTTGATGCGGACGAAATACGAGCCTACCTTGCTGCTTTCGCCAGGATTTGTGAAGGAGGTAAGTCCGGAGGCACGATTGGGATATTACCAATTGCCTCACGGTTTCGCTGGCTGACTGCGACAAGGAGCTCTGTTGTTCAAGCATCAAAGGTTCACCCGGGCTATTGCCGTGACCCGAATGCTACATTGGAACGTTTGTTGGTCGACTTGGTATTGTGATTTTAAGGTGAATTCCGGCGAAATTATTCGTCTATTAAAAAAAATAGTTTCCTGATATGAAGGCACCGCGACGAAAATTAGTTGCTTTACTGATACTCGTTACAACGTTGATGTACGCTTGTAAAAGTGGCGCTGACGATCCAAAGCAGGCCTCTGAGCGGCTAACCAAATCTTCCAACTGGTATATCCATGAGATTTGGGTCAATGATGCGCTTACTTTTAGTGAGGGTAAAATGAAGCCTCAGTTTGGTGGCATCGATTTTGACCGGTATATGGAGCGTGTTCGGTTTGGGCAGCGTGGAGAGTTCACTGGGTATTTTAAAGGGGATTCGAAACCGATGTCGTTACGATGGAAAATCAATGATGCCAATGTAACGGTTCGCGCCCTGGACTCCACTGCTAAAGGCGGGGAGTGGACGATCTCGCCGAAGGACGTTTTTGAAGATTCGTTCACGATGAAAACCCAAAGCACAGCCTACGACTTTCCCCGTATGACAAAAATTGCATTAAAATTTAAAACTGAATAATGAGCGGACACCACAGATAACTTTTGTTTTCTCAAATCACCATGGAAAAATTAGAAATAGCTTTCGGCCTTTTTGATGAATACAATAGTCAATCACCTGAGCATATTATCTGGGCAGGCGAAGAGCTGCCTGTAGAATATTTTTATGCCTTGAAATTATATGACTGGGTGAAGAAGCTGGAACCCGATGCAAGTGAGGCGCTTTTATTGGCATCGCGCAGCCAACACATCGGGCGATGGAAAATACCGAGAAATGATTATCCAGATGACAGGATGGGTTATCTGAAGTGGCGAAGTGACCTGGCGAAATTTCATGCTGCCACAACAAACGAGTTGCTGGAAAGAGCCGGATATGATCAGAATACACGTGATAAGGTTAAAGAGATAATATTAAAGCAAAAGCTGAAATTGAATCCCGATGTTCAAACCATAGAAAATGCATTGTGTCTGGTCTTTCTCGAATTTCAGTTTGATAACCTGATTTCGAAACAAAGTGAAGATAAAATGATAGATATCCTTCGCAAGACCTGGGCGAAAATGAGTGAACCAGGTAGAAACATAGCGTTGACCTTAGATTACAGTGAAGCCGCGAAGTCACTATTGGCAAAAGCACTTGCGTAAATTTCTATCAATCAAAGGGTGGTATTTGATGAATTTTTAAGAGTTCGTGTCTAAAAATTCGACGTCACACAAGTATGATGGACTAGTTCGATCTTCTTTCGCTATCAGCTATCAGCTATCAGCTATCAGCTATCAGCTATCAGCTATTTTTTTCACCATAATTAGGAAAGCTGGATTATTTCCCGCACCTTTGCATCCTAAATTTTTTAATAAAAGCATAATGCACGAAGGAACAGTTAAATTTTTCAATGATACCAAAGGATTTGGTTTCATTTCACCATCATCAGGTGAGCAAGACATTTTCGTTCACGTTTCAGGTCTTAATGACGATATCCGTGAAAATGATAAAGTGTCGTATGACGTAGAAAATGGTAAAAAAGGTTTGAACGCGGTTAACGTAACAGTTATCTAATTTCAATCATAAATCATTGAAAAAGCCGTTTCCAGAATCTGGAAGCGGCTTTTTTTATGGCCAATTTTCCGGTTTCTATTTAGTGCGCATGTCGTCTGCGTCGCTGCTAGCTGTTTCTTTCCTTGTGTCCAAATTTTGAGTGACTTTAACCAGCCGGACAAATTCAGATCGGTAACCTTCTTCATCTTTTCCAAATGCACCTTTTGCCCGCTTAATTACTTCTGAATATTGAGCATTCCCTTTATATTCAGACTGGCGAAGTAAAAGTCCGAATTCAGCAACTGCTGCCGAAAAACGAAAGTTTTCAGATGTGGAAGCCAGGGCTTTGCTGACGTTTTTAACCGGAAAATCGAGCAGCACACTGTTTTCACTTTCTGGCTTTTTGTAACGGATTTTTAGCGTCAATAACTCCCCTGAGTCACCATTTGGTGTTGTTTTTTGGTATTTCAGTGCCTCCGTTTTAGCTAGATAACTACTTTCAATACCAGTTGGGACAATTTCATAGAGCGCTGTGACCGTGTGTCCCGACCCCATGTCGCCCGCGTCTTTTTTGTCATCATGAAATTCTTCATTTTTTAGAGACCTGTTTTCGTAACCAATCAGCCGGTAAGCCTGTACGTGACGGGGATTAAACTCAATCTGCAATTTAACATCCTTCGCAACGGTGAATAATGTGCCGCCGAATTCCTGAACAAAGACCTTTTGAGCCTCCTGAATATTGTCTATGTAAGCATAATTTCCGTTGCCTTTATCTGCCAATGTTTCAACATGGCTGTCTTTGTAGTTACCCATCCCAAAACCCATAATACTAAGATAAACGCCACCTTTACGTTTTTCTTCGATCAAACGCTGTAATTCACCTTCGCTCGAAACACCTACATTGAAATCGCCATCAGTGGCCAGAATGACCCTGTTATTTCCTTTGGGCAGGAAGTTTTCTTTGGCGAGTTGATAAGCAAGATTAATTCCTTCTCCACTGGCGGTGGATCCACCAGCATTCAGGTTATCAAGCGCTTCCTTTATTTTAAATTTATTATTTCCAGATGTAGGGGGTAAAACAACGCCTGCGGCCCCCGCGTAAACTACAATGGATACTTTGTCTTCTGCTCGCAGCTGGTCGGTCAATAGTTTAAACGCCTGTTTTAACAACGGAAGTTTGTTTTGATCTGACATCGAACCTGATACGTCAATAAGAAAGACGAGATTAGACGCCGGAAGGTTTTCCGCGGAAATTGTTCTAGCCTGTAATCCAATATGTACCAGTTTTAATCCCGGATTCCAGGGTGAGTCTGCGATTTCTGTTGTTACGGACAACGGTGCTGATTGCGTCGGCTGTGGATAATCGTAATCGAAATAGTTGATCATTTCTTCAATCCTCACAGCATCAACTGGTGGCATTTGGCCGCTATTAAGAAAACGGCGTATATTGCTATATGCGGCTCTGTCAACGTCGACGGAAAATGTAGTAACAGGTGTGGACGAAGCGATCTGAAATCCATTCTCATTGACGGGATTATAGTTTTCGGTGTTTCCTTGTGCCGGAACGGAGTAGGTCATCATGGGTTGCGCGCTCATATCCATCGCCATGGAGACATTGCTCGCTCTTTTCATTTTACCAAAGCCGGTTGCCACGATTTCGGAGAGGCTCTGGTCGTCATCTTGCAACCTGACATTGACTACCGTGTCAGCGGAGATTTTCACCTCGGTGGTTTTATAACCCACATAATTGAAGCGCAGGTATTTTCCTGTTTGGGAAACATTGATGGCGTACCTTCCGTTCGCATCCGTTGATGTTCCGGTATTTGTTCCTTTGATAGTAACTGAAACTCCAGATAGGGGCTGGGCAGTTGAGTCGGTGACCATTCCCCGAATGGTCCTGAAATTGTAGGTGTCAAATCCACTGAGAAGTAGAACAAGACAGATTAAGAGTTTTGCTTTCATGAGTATATTGGTTTATTTACTCACGAGATGCATGGGTTATCTGTATTCCATAAAATATTTTGGATTTTTTTTATGGAATTTTTTGAACACTGCATCTTGTGTATGAAGGAGGAATAAATGAGCTATTTTTTAAAGAAACTTTGAATTTTTTAAAGCTATTTCGGGGTGATTCAGATGATGACTGGACGGAAGCGGAAAGGTTGCTTGCGTATGGGCGAACGGGAGAGCTACGTCAGCTAGGGAAAATATATCAACCTTATATGGAAATGGTTTTTTCGGTTTGTTATAAATATTTGAAAGATGAAGATGAGAGTAAAGACGCTGTGATGCAGATATTCGAGAAGTTAGTCTCTGACCTGAGGAATCATCCGGTTGAAAATTTCAAAAGCTGGCTTCATCGTGTTTCTGTCAACTATTGCCTGATGCAACTTCGCGCAAAACGTGTGTTTGTTGCTGTTGAAGATTTTTCTGAGCATGAAAGTTTTGCAGTTATTGGGGAAGATCAACTGGAAATGGACCTCGGAGCAAATTTGGCCTCGCTTGATAAATGTTTGCAGGCCCTTAATCATGAACAAAAAGTAAGCATTAATCTCTTTTTTAAAGAAGACAAGTGTTACCGGGAAATTGCTGATGAAACGGGTTTTGATTTTAATAAAGTGAAAAGCTATATCCAGAACGGAAAGCGGAATTTGAAAATTTGCATGGATAGAAATGGCAGCTACTGATTCAAATAAAATTTACTTTGATGAATTTCACCGTTATTACTCGGGTGAAATGTCTCATCAAGAGCAACATCTATTTGAGACGAGATTACTCGATGAACCCATGTTTGCTGATGCTTACGATGGTTATCTATCCATGACCGCGGATCAAATTGAGGGTGAGTCTGTGCTGGTAAGCCTGAACCAGCAGTTGGAAAATCGGTTGAGTGAAAAGAAAAAGCGCTTAATTCCGCTTTGGGCCTATGCAACCGCAGCCAGTGTTGTCTTGGCTGTTAGCTGGCTCTTGTATACAACCCGTGAGCGCACACAAGTAGCGAATATTACGATGGATAAGTTAGCTGCCCCGGAGGACAAGACGAAAGAAAGCGTGGCGGATAATACCATCGCTGCAATAACCTCGCCTCCCCAGACAGATTCTCTTAAAATGAATAAGGCGAAGGGCTTACTTTCAAAGCCTGGCAAAATCAATTCAAATACACCGGCTGACATAGATAACAAATTTGATCGCATTGCTGCCAATGAAACCATTTCTGAGATAAAAGCAACTGATCCAGGGTTGCCCAATGTATCGCCAAGCCAATCAATAAACGAAGAAGAAAACGCTCCACAGCTTTCGTCGCGTCCGGCATTGGAGCCTGCATTATCATCCCCTGGCCTTTCTCGGGCCAAAATGGGTGCTTCTAATAGCAAAAGAGTGGATTATGTTAGCGTTGTTCAGGGACGGGTAGTGGATGCTAATGGAAATGGATTGCCAGGGGTAGTCATCCGACAATCAAATAACCAACGGGTCGCTACCGACAGTAATGGTAATTTTAGCATTGGTGTTTCGATGCCAGACTCGTTACGTATCGGCTATATTGGCTACAAAGACAAAGAAGTTGCCGTTGACAGCCAAAATCTCGGCGTGATCAAACTCGACGAAGACATTCAGGCGCTCAGTGAAGTTGCTGTTTCTGGTCACGGGCGGCAGTCCAAAAAACAATCTGCCGTGTCAATTTCAAGTTATTCGGTGGGCAACTCAAAAGCTGCTCCAAAGATGGGCTGGGAAAAATACTATATCTACCTCCGGGAAAAAACAAATGGTAAGGAAAAGGGAAGTATAAAAGTCACATTCAAGGTAAATGCAGATGGATCCTTGTCAGATTTTTCGGCCAAAGGAGTTGAGGTTCTGCGTGAACCGGCTGTTAGGTTAATTCAAAATGGGCCGGAGTGGTCGCCAGCTGTAAAAAATAATTTCAAAGTAAAGGAGTCTGTAACCGTTACGGTTTTCTTTGAAGATTAAACTATAAACGTTTTCAAAGCCTACGTTTTAGGAGCCAGTCATTTTGAGCGTCATCACCCAGCATAAAAACATGTTCGCCGAATCGCTCGAAGCCCCATTTTTTGTAGAAAGTCTGAGCCGGGTAATTGTGCTCCCAAACACCTAGCCATATCTCCTCAAAATTTTTGTCTTTTGCGAACTCAAGGCCCTTCTCCATCAACAGGCCACCGATTCCATGACCCAAAACCTGCTGATCAACGTAAATTCGGGCAAGTTCGATGGAATTGTCTGCGACACCTTCCTCAGGGTCTTTCAGGCTTGTCAGCTTAATATAACCAGCAATTTCTCCGTCCTTCCGTGCTACGAAAAACGTGTGAAGTCCACTTGTCACTTCCGTCATAAGAACATCCATCGAAAAGTTTTCCATGAACTTGTCCATGTTTTCCTTCGAATTCTGATCGGCAAAACTCTCGTAAAAAGATTTTTGGCTAAAATTGGCAATGTCGAACGCATCGTCAAAAGTGACTGCTTCGACTTCAATAGTCATGTCTGTTGTCTTCAAGTGGGAGGTGTGTATTAGCAAATTAAACCAAACTCTCTAGGCGTGCTGCCTCTTGCTTCAAAATAGGCACCATGATTGTCATTTGTTCATTGATCTCAGAATACAGGGCAGCCTGTTTTCCTTTGTCGGCGTTGGAGAGGATGAGTTGTTCCAGATCCTCAATCTTTTTCTTAATAGGACCCAATCCCGTCATAGTGAAAGAAGGCTTCAATCCGTGCACTAAACTTGCTGCTTCTTTCTGATTTTGTTCGTCAATTAGCGTTTCCAAAATATACCATCGAGGAAGGCAGTCTGAGAGAAAGGCATTGAAAATCAGCGATATGATGTTCGCGTCGTCTCCATACACCCGGTCAATATATTTTAAATCAAGTGCCGGATTAATTGTGAGAGGCATTTTAATAGAGTTTACAGGTAAATTGATATCCAAGATTTTACTACAAATTTAGTAAATTATACTACTAATTTGTGTCAACTTTAATGTCTTCTTTTTGTGGCTCTTTTGCCTCATCCTTCGCTTTTTTCTTGAAGTATCGTCTGAAAAGAAAATTTGAACGCAAAGCCTGCATATTTTCATCCAGTTTTTCAGTGCCCATTTCAAGATTTTTGATTGTTCCCTTCAAATTAGCAGCGGTTTGTTCATCGTGAAGTAACACACCAATAGGGCTTTTGGAGTTGGAATTCAATTCATTGCTTGCAGTTTTTAAATTTGTAACCATCACATTTGCTGAAGCAATCATGGTATTAGCCGAAGTCACCGCCTCATTGAGTTTGCCCATCGTCGCTCTTACGTCATGCATGATGACCGTATCTGTCGCCAGGTCATTGGCCAAACCTCCCTTTTTATTCAATTTGGCTGTGTAATCGGAAAGTGAAGCGGTCAATGCCTGCGCATTAGCAGACGCTTTTTTGAGTCCCTGCAAAGTCTGATCCACTTCATTATAAAGGCGCTCGTCGCTTAACAGCATACCTACGGTACCTTTTCCTTCCAGGATGTTTTTGCTTATCGTTTTGAATGCACTCGTAATCCCCAAAAGATTCTTGTTATTTTCGGATAGTACGCTGATCATTTCTTCTGTACTTTCAATTTTTTCAACGGCGATGACGTCACCATCTTCAATAGAGGGCACTTTTTGACTGCCTCCGTACAATACAATGATTTTATTGCCAATAAGTCCATCAGTACTCACCTTGGCTTTGGCATCTTTACGAATAAACTGCTGCGATTTTTCCTCAATGTTAAGAATTACTTCTACCTGGGAATTTGTGAGGAATTTAAGTGTTTTAACCGTTCCTATTTTGACTCCGGAGTACCAGATATTGTTACCTGGTTTTAATCCGTTTACATCATCAAATATGGTTGTCACATGGATATTAGAAGAAAATACTTTCCTCATGCTGCCGATTGTAACGATACCCGCAACAAAAATGATGACACCTATAATTACAAAAAGACCAACGGTTATTGAGCGTTTTCTGGTTGTTGTTTCCATTATTTACTGTATAAAATTATAATCGTAAAAACTTTTAATTCTTGGTTCTTGGGTATTAAAAACGTCTTCAAATGTGCCCTGCCTCAGAAATTGACCATCCAACAGCATAGCAATACGGTCGCCTGTTTCACGGGCGCAGGTGAGATCGTGGGTAATAATGATTGCGCTTGTCCGGTACTTTTCTTGAACTTCTTTTATCAATTGATTGATTTCCAGGCATGTGATAGGATCTAAGCCAGCTGTGGGTTCATCGTAAAGCATTATTTCTGGCTTCAGGATCAAAGTACGGGCAATGCCGATGCGCTTACGTTGTCCACCCGACAATTCTGACGGAACCTGATTGATGGTTTGTGACAGACCCACAGAATCCAAAACGGATTCGACTCTCTCGTTAATTTCCCCCCGGGTTAAATTTGCGACATTCCTCACCAGTGGAAATTCCAGATTTTCACGGACGGTCATGCTGTCGTACAGGGCGCTGTTTTGGAAGGAAAAACCAATTTTCAGTCGGATTTCTCTCAATTCTTTTTCGTTCAATGTGGACACTTCTTTGCCCAATACCAACGCGCTTCCTTTGTCCTGTGTGAGAAGACCTACTATAATTTTAATAAGAACGGATTTGCCAGTCCCAGAGCGACCAAGGACCACGACATTTTCTCCCTTATAAACTTCCAGGTTAATCCCTTTCAACACATCCAGGTCACCGAAAGATTTATACAGATCTTTAATTTCAATAACCGGTTCGCCTTCTTGCTTCGCTTGCTGCATATGTCAAACTCTAAAATAGTTGGATACCTGAACAATGATCACTTCCTCAATGAAAATCAGGAACATAGAAATTACTACCGAGGCGTTTGCGGCTTTTCCGACGCCTTCAGTCCCTTTGTTTGCATTATATCCCTGATAACAGCCCACAATTCCAATGGTAAATCCGTATGCAACGGCTTTTGCTACGGAGGTCCAAATGTCAAGGAATGTGATCTGTTCAAACGCATTTTCGAAAAATGCTATGAAACTGGTTCCCTCGTTTAACGTCACATTCAAAAATGCGCCTAATAAACCCACGAGTGTACAGTAGAACATCAAGATGGGAATGGTGATCGTCGATGCTATAACTCTGGTCACAACCAAAAATTTGAATGGATTTACCGCTGACACCTCCATGGCATCGATCTGCTCTGTTACCCGCATGGAACCCAGTTCAGCGCCAATGCTGGAACCAACTTTACCAGCGCTGATCAAAGCCGTGACCAAAGCCGCAAGCGCCCGTACGATCGCTATTGAAACCAGAGAAGGAAGCCAGGAGGTGGCGCCAAACTCCGCCAGTGAAGGACGGGACTGTTTGGTGAACACCATTCCTGTTATAAATCCGGTAAGCCCGATCAGCAGCAAAGACTTATAACCAATGGCGTAGCACTGTTTAACGATTTCCTGAAATTCCATTCGTCCACGAAAGGTCTCCCGGAAAAACCGAAGAAAGAACATGTAGCCGTTGTAAACTGCAAGAAAGGATGAATCTAGTTTTTTAGTAAAAACTTTATCTTGTGATTGTGTACTCATTCAAAATCAGATGCGAAAATGATAATTATAAATAGGGTAATGGCTCACTCGGATAAAAGGCTCGTGGAAATCTTGATTCTATTAAGCAGACTGTTTTCCTCTCTTTCGGTTATTCGCATGCGGTAGGCATTTATTGCTGTTTTTCCGAGATGGTTTAAAAGTCGATAGTTAACGATAAGGCCTACCGCCGCCCCAATTCCCGGAATAAGTTGTGCCATTTTGGCCAGATCGATATAATCACGATATTCCTGCTGAAATGTAAGCCAGTCAAATTGATGGATATCGTCAGGGAGCTCCTTGCTTTTTTTGTCCCAGTCAACTATTTTTTCATAGACGACCTGGCGATTTTTTTGACTTGAAAAGGCGAGTTGAAACACGTGCATAATAAACAACCGTTCCCGATAATCTTCCACAGAATAACCATAGATGGATGCGATATCAAAAAGTAATTTCATTTTAATGCCTAACAACACAGGGAATTCTGCCAGAGCGAGCCAAAATCCTCCCGCTCCCGTTATGCCTCCTTCCGCTGCTCCGGCTTTTTTGTAAAATTCGATTCTATCCTTTACCACGTTTTCCCGGGCTTCAAAAGATATACCCTCCGATGGCTTTGAGGTCAGAAATTCCGCTCCGAACAAGACTGCCCGAGTCATTTGTTTAATGGTCGCAGTGATTATCTCATGTACTTTGTCCGGAATAATGTTGTTGATTTTGTCCTGAACGGCCTTTGAAGCACGATCCACCCTTGAAGGTGGTTTCTGCATTTTCTTTTGCCATTGGACTAGCTCGTCCCTGATCTTACCTGGATACATGATGTGGGCTGATTACGGTTTATAGTTTGCTTGGGGTCAACCTGCATACCGAGTAGCAAAAATCATTCCAACTTGAACGAAAAAGGCCTTTTTGAATTTTCAGAGCCATGGGTCGGTGCAGAACGAGTATAATATTAACATTTTCGCTCAAAGTTTTTGAGCAAGGTAAAACCTGCCCTGAGCGCTCGGAAGCAATGCGCCAATATAATGTAAAGAATGAAAATGTTTCTGTTTTATTTTTTGACCACTGGATGCGTTCTTTCTTATTTTTTGGTCATTGGATGCATTCTTCCCTGATCTACACGATAGTAAACGTCAAATTTATCTGCCTGAAATAAATTTATGATCCACGGGTCAATTAGCAACCGCTACCTAGTGAACGCAAAGATCTGAGTTACAGGGATCGGAGTTTTTGCAATTTGCCCTGAATTACTCTTGCCTACCGGCGAAGGCAGGAGTTTCTAATTATGGGGTCGGTCTGAGGCAAAAGAATTTTTTAATGTGGAAATTAATAGCCACTTCCAGCCCCCCCGCCACCAAAATTGCCGCCGCCAAATTCAACACCCTTTTCCATTGGTGATTGTCCCAGATGCTGTGACGCGATTAGTGCTTCAAGATTGGCTAATTTACGCTTGCCCATTTTTTCATCAGTGAGAGATAGCTTTGGCGTCTTTAAAAATTGAATCACCGCAACCGAAAACACGATCATCGAAATGCCTGCTGTGGTTAGAACTTGCTCGGGAGTTAGAAAACCAAAATAATAGCGATAGGTAAATACTGAGAACGCAAATGCCAACAGTCCGGTAATGAGCAAAGTCCTGTCTTTTTCCCGAATTCCAAATATGACATATAAAATGGGAATCGATAAAGTGGAGAAATAGAATATGGAAGCAAAAGGAATTTGGGGTGCGATAGGTCCTATGAAATCGTTTAAGAGCGCATTTCCTTCCCTGACGCAATAATAATTACCACCAAAGTAAAAGGTAATCAGGCATAAGGTAGAAATCACAAGCTGACAGTTAGCATAATAAGCAGAGCTTATTTTTCTGTTTACAAAATAGATTAAAGCAGAAAATAGCATTATACCGAACGGAACCAATGCAGCACCTAAGGTAAACTTCATCATGATGTTGGCGATCAAAGTAATCAGAATCACGAATGCTGCGAAGACAGTCAACAGGTCCGCGTAACGCAAAAAAGCGGGGATGACGAGTGTAAGAGCGAAGCAGCATGAAAGCCACACCGGCGGATTGTTAAAAAGTACAAAAAAGGGAACAAGCATTGTGCCCAGTCCTGCGTAAAGAAGCGCATTGTCTACGCCGGAATGAAACAATTTTCGGTCTTTGATCAGAAATTCCAGCATCAAAATGAAACCAATAGCTAAGACAATTGCGACCATACTAACGCCTCCATCGCCATCAAATGCACCCAAAATGAACAAGGATAAAAACCCGCCGCAAAATGAACACGCCACCGTCGTAAAAATGAACAGACCTATTTTTACGAAAATACCCGGCTTGTAAAAGTTTTCGGGGAAACTTGACTTGACCAAAGAAAATTGATCTTCGGTAAGCATGTTTTTAGCCAGCCATGATTCCGCTAGTTGCAGTATCGCAATGTTCGTTACCCATTCTGTGTTGTAGGCCTTCTTCATTTTTTAATACCTAAGATTTTTTTGACATTCAGAAGAAAGAAAATGACGCCAATGCTGGTGAGCATAAAGTATGAGATACCTATTAGGGACAAAGCATCGTCGGGCAAGATGTTGAAGATTGTGTACGTAACTACGATATATCCATATATTACGCCCATCAACAGGAAAACCAAAGCGTGTTTTTGCCGTGAATAATAGATAAAAAATGCACTTAGTGCCGCAGCCGACAGAAAAAACATAATCTTGATACCTTCGTTAAAGAGGCCAATCAGGGAGGCAATGGCAGCGAGGTTGCCGCCCAGGAAGAAATAGGTAAATGAAAAATGAGCTTTGAGATCCCGCTTCATGGTAAGCCAGCCCACCGCAATAAGTGCCACGCCGAGGAATATGGCAGTTGATATGATTCTAAGGTCTGTGAAGTCGTTGCCAGATAGCAGCGACAAGGGGGCAATCGTAAGGCCCAGCCACGAAGCTAAACCGGTTATGGCCATGGAAAGCACTCCCCGATGATCAAAAAAGTAAGCACAAAAGAAGAACAGGACGGTAGGGATGAAAACCGCCAGACCATATTTGCTGCCAAAGACCCGATATTGAAACTGCAAGTATCCCTCCATAACCAGAAAAGCGGTACAGCCAAGGAGCAGAGCATATTCACTCAGTTTGTTGGAACTCTCAACCTCATCCCAGGTAAATTCATTTTTGTTCCGAAAAGCATAGACAAAACAAAATAGGGTAAGGATGGCAATTAATCCAATAATGACCTGATGACCAATCGTGTCAATGTTTTGGTAAATAATTACGCCGAGACCGGACGTGAAAAATAGAATTCCAAGATATAGAATGGATCGAAGCTCCCAGTGAACCGAGAAGGGCTTACTGATTTCATAAGTCTCTATAAGGGACGATTGCTCTGAAGAAATGATTTTCTTTTCTTCCAGATCAGCCAGAATTGTTTTTACACTCATAAAAGGATAGAAGTTCGGGTGCAGTAAAGGTAGTAACTTGATGGTTTAAAGTTAACCAGACTTATCCAACGGCACTCTTGATCTTCCTAAGTGTTATAAATCAAATCCTTAGGGTGAAATCTTCCTTCACTTGTTCCTGACGAAAAAAAACCAGCCCAATCCAGAACAGATCTACGGTCAGGCGTACACGGGGATGGGATTTGATATATTCCCATGCTCGGGTCATCTCGGAGGACCAGTATATGTCGTCAAAAATAAAGACTGAATCGTTTGTTGCATAGGGCAGGCATTCTTCGAAATAGCGCACCGTTGGTTCGTAACGGTGATTTGCGTCGACATACAAAAAGTCAATTGCCTTGGAGAGCATCTTTAATTTATCAGGAAGTGTCTGATCAATATTTCCGAGCACAATTTCAATGTTGTCTCCGCTGTTTGCTTCGAAATTCTCCCGGGCCACGGTCGCCGTTTCGGGACATCCTTCAAAGGAAATAATTTGGGAATTTGGGCTGGCTTTTGAGAGATAAAGTGTGGTGAGCCCTAGTGAAGTACCTAGCTCAACGATTGTTTTAGGCTCAAATCGCCGTACTAGCCGATGAAACAAACGGCCAAATTTTGCAGGCTTTTCTGCATTTTTCGCGATTGCTTTGATCTTGCGAAGGTTTGATTTATTTACTCTTGATCCGGCACCAAAATCCTGAATTTCAATTATCTTATCAGAAGACAATAACTGCTTTCGCAACCGTTTCAGAGGAGCGTAATCCGGATGATGGTCGTTGTGATCGCGTATTACTTTTGTATATAATTCAAAAAGAAAGGGAGAGTGAATGGAGTGTTCGTTACCAGACCTGAGAAGATACTTGAGATAAGCAGCAATCAAACTAAGAGCGATTATTTAAAAATATAAAATTCTGGTTGGTAACGGTTTGCCAACGTTTCGATATTATGAAGGTCTAGTTCAGCTTGTATGGTACAACCAGGGTAAAAGCAGGTATGACAACACGAAATTGACGACCATCAAGAACCCGCTCCATAAGATATGTGCCAGCCATTTTACCAAGGTCTGTGCGAAGGTTGCATCCCGAAACATAATTATGTACGTCGCCAGGTTCTAAAGTTGGCTGCAAACCCACGATGCCTTCGCCTTCTACTTCTCTTATTGTGCCACTCGCATCATAGATTAGCCAGTGTCGGCGAAGCAACTTTACTGTGTACTCGCTATGGTTCTCAATCAGGATTTTGTAAGTAAAAACATAGTGATCTTGCCGGGGGTTTGAATAATCCGGTTGATATTCTGTTAAAACGGTGACTTTTACACCATCCGTTACTTTTGAAACCATAATAAAGTGAGCGTTAAGAATATTATTATCTGTGAAGATACACTTTGTAAACTTGTCACCACTGCATTCTTAACGAAAATAAAGATCATTTACTGATATATCCAAATCAAAATCATTTTATTTGAATTATGTAATCTTGTAAAAGGATTCTATACAAAGTTGGGACAGTCCTCATCATTTTGAAAGTTTCCGGCATTTCTCTCGGGACTTTTAGATAGCAGATCGAAGAATTTAAGTAGCCAATCTGCTTAAAAGTGTGATTTTGGCTAGATTTACGAATCTAAATTTGTAATTATGAATGTAAAGATTGAGGAGTCGTGGAAAACCCGGCTCGCTCCCGAATTTGAAAAGCCCTATTTTGAATCCCTCATCTCCTTTGTTAAGACCGAATATGCAGCAAAGACGATCTACCCCCCTGGTGCTCAAATCTTCAATGCTTTCAATCATTGCCCGTTTGACGAATGCAAAGTTGTTATCCTTGGTCAGGATCCATACCATGGTCCCGGCCAGGCGAATGGTTTATGCTTTTCAGTTAATGATGGCATCCGAATGCCACCTTCCTTGTTAAATATTTTCAAAGAGATAAAGACTGATTTGGGTAACGATTTCCCTGCGTCGGGAAATCTAGAAAAATGGGCTGATCAAGGTGTTCTTTTGTTAAACGCGACCTTAACAGTGGAAAACGCTTCTCCCGGATCGCATCAGAACAAGGGCTGGGAAACTTTTACAGATGCTGTGATCAAATGCTTGTCCGACGAAAAGGATAACCTTGTATTTATGCTTTGGGGACGATATGCTCAGGAAAAGGGAAAAATAATTAATGGAGCGAAACATCTTATTTTAAAGGCAAAACACCCATCACCGATGTCGGCAAACGGCGGCGGATGGTTTGGCACCGGGCATTTCAGCAAAGCCAATACCTATCTGCAAGAGCAAGGGCTGGATGAGATTATTTGGTAAAACAAAAAAAAGAGTCGGGATGCCCGACTCTTTTTAATAATTTTCACTCCTATTACTATTTGTTAATCACTTTTCAATATTGGAATTCATCTCCAATACTTTATCCCATTTCGCTTCATTGTTCTTTACAAACTCCTCGCGATCCGCATTCAAAAGATACTCTTGAGCACTTTCCTTAGTACGGAATGTAAGATAATGAACAACGTCAAACTGATTATTGGTCCCTTCAACTTTCTGAACGTGCCCAGCTGAGTAAGCTACCAGTTCTTTCACGTTGTTTTTCATGCCAGCGAAATCGCGTAAGTGTTTTTCAACCATCTCCGCAGATGTGCCAGGCTTAAACTTAATGCAAACAACGCGTTGTATTTCCGCCTGTTTGTGCGGTACGTATGCTCCATAAATGATAAGCATGAAAACGCACAGTGAAAATACTGGTACTAAATATCCTATTGTTTTATTTTTTGGTCTCATTTTGATTCAACTTAAATATCCAATTCATTTTTTATGATACAAATGTAAAACATAATTTTAATATTGCACTATTTATATAAAAAATATAACTAATTCTGATTATTTGGGGAATTTTAAAATTTAACATAAATGAAATTGAAATTTGCCATATTATATTTTGACTAGTTGTGGGCGTTTTATTTGCAAATAGTTTAAGTATGCCCTCATTAGGGCTCTATTTCAAGTTCTTAAAATGGAAAAACTGAGATTTTAGGTTTATTTTTTTTATGTTTTGTGACTTTTTTTTGCCATTTGTGTATAAATGGTCTGAGATGGGCTCATGTAGCACTCCAAATATTATATGGATCAGTGTCTTAGCATTTACACGGAAAAAATTAAAAAATAGCCCAGTTTTTGAAAAAAATAGCTCCATTGGCTCTGTTGGCCATCTTTTTTGTATCTCAAAGTGCCTTCCAGTCTTACTGGGGATTCTGGGCGCATAAGCGGATTAACCGGTTGGCAGTATTTCGTTTGCCAGCGGAGATGCAGTTTTTTTATAAGAAAAATATAGACTACCTCACCGAAAATGCGGTGAATCCAGATCAAAGAAGATATGCAGTCGTTGGTGAGGCGGAACGTCATTTTATTGATCTGGATGTTTATGGTGATAGCGCTTTGAGTGTATTACCAAGGTTTTGGTCTAAGGCGGTTGAAAAGATCGGGGAGGACAGTCTGAGAAAACATGGTATCGTTCCCTGGCATTTGCAGGCAGCTTCATATCAGTTGACGGAGGCATTCAGGACGAAAGATGCAAAGCGTATTCTCAGGCTATCGGCCGATCTTGGGCATTACATTGGTGATGCGCATGTGCCTTTGCATACTACCCGTAATTACAATGGACAGCTTACCGGGCAGGAAGGAATACACGGTTTTTGGGAATCCAGGCTACCTGAACTTTTTGCCACGGACTTTGATCTTTGGGTAGGTAGTGTAAACTATATCGATGATATCCCCAAAAAAGCCTGGGAAGTTGTAGCAGCCTCGCATGCAGCCAGCGATTCTGTTTTCCTTTTTGAAAAGGAACTAACTTCTTCCTTTGAGCCTGATAAGAAATACACTTATGAGTTACGCAATAATATTTTGACGAGATCTTACTCCAAAGAGTTTTCGGGAAAATATCATGACATGCTTGCGGGTCAGGTGGAGCGAAGGATGAAAGCCTCCGTACAGATGGTCGGTGACATGTGGTACACTTGCTGGGTTAACGCCGGCCAGCCCGATTTGAAAGAAATTGAAGGTTATGCAATTGATAAAAAAGAAGAAGCCGCTGAACAACAGAATTGGTTCAAGCGGCTTTTCAATGTGCGTAGTGAAGGCGATTAGGGGAGAGATGTAGGATGTGAGAAGTAAAATGTCAAATGTCCAATGGGCTGCGCTACTACTTGCTTTTCACATCTCACCGCCCGACGGCCCGGTTTTTACACCTATCCCTTAAAAACCAATTTCTTCATGTATTCAGCATCATTTTCAATGCATTTCATCACTGGCTCCGGGTAGGCCTCCTGCTCAACAATAAACTGAGTTATACCGTTATCGGAAGCAATTTTCAATAAACTTGGGTAATCCACGATGCCTTTGCCGAGATCGGTCGATTCAACTTTGGGCTCGCGCACGAAGTCTTTTACGTGGCAAAGTTCATAACGGCCGGAGTATTTCTTAATGTGGGCAACTGTATCATATTTAGGCACTTCAATCCACATCAAATCCAGTTCAAACACTACCAGCGACTTATCCGTGTTGTCGAGCAAAATTTCCTGAGGGATTTTACCCTCGATCTCTTTGAAAGAATAATCGTGATTGTGATATCCGAATCGTACGCCTGCTTTTTTACATATTTCGCCCCGCTTGTTGAATTCGTCTGCTCGTTTTTTCCATTCATCAATGGATTTTTGCGGTCCGATGTAAGGCTGTAAAATATAAGATAGGCCTGCTTCTGCTGCTTCGCCAGCTAATTTTTCCAGATCCTTTGTCGTATCTGCATGCGAACTGACTATGGTCATTCCCAATTCATCCATGTATGCTTTGAATTCCTTGGGTTTCATGCCCCAAAAAATACCCTTGTCGCCTTGATAGCTTTCGATTTTTTTATAGCCGAATCCTGCTATCTGTTTCAATATCCCTTTGGGATCTGCTCCGATAACATCACGGGCACTGTACAACTGAAGCCCGAAGTCTGGTATGGATCTGGTTCCGGCAGCGGTGTCGGCGACACTTTTGGAATCTGATTTTGTAGACTTATCTTTTGAGGGTCCACAACCCGACAAAGTCCAAACAAGGGAGCCCGCGGCAGCGGCACCTGCTGATTTAATGAAAAGGCGGCGATTGTAACTCATTTTTTGGTAAGGATAGTTATATGAAACAGAAAGTCAAGGAAGCGTCTGGAAAAATGGGATCTACTTTATTCGCTCGTATGCGCTACGGAAATACTTTACGCTTTCAGCAACTTCCGGTCCATTATTTTCCCAATGGTATTCATACTCAACTGAAATAGGCCCTTTGAATTTCTGTCTTTTCATTTCAGCAATCACTCCGTCGACTTTGCTATCGCCCTTGCCCCAAATCACGTCATGATATTTTCCCTCAGGCGTGTCTTTTACCACATCTTTAAAGTGCATACCCATTACATGACCATTTAATTGTTTTAGACAGGCAACTGGATCAAGTCCGGACCTTACCCAATGGCCTATGTCAGAGCAGGAACCGATAAATTTACTCTGAGCAGCGTATTTCAAAACCGTGTCGGGACTCCAATAACGTGATGGCTTGGGATGGTTATGCAGTGCAACGTTAATTTTATATTTTTCAGCAAGCGGAATGATGTACGTGAACTGCTCAGGTTTTGGCTCTGTGTCGATGTTGAGTATGCCCATATCCTTGGCAAATTCAAAAAGAGTAGTCCATTCCGCTTCATTTGCAGCATTAACAACTCCGAAAGCTGTCATAGTAACTCCACTTTTTTTAAGGAGGTTTTTGAGTTCCTGCCTTTTTCCAGCATCCATTTTGAAGTCCATCGTTCCTTCGATTCCACCACCAATGGTCTGACCAGGGAATGCTTCTACGTACTTCAGGCCACAACTGTCAATTTTTCTAAGGGCTTCAGCAAATGAGAAAAGTCGGAAAGTGTAGGATTGCGAACCTAATTTCCATCCTGCCTTATCCTCAGAATTTTTTTGTGCTACAGCAATCATGCTGCTCATTGTCAGGAATGCACACAGAAAAATGATTTTCGATAATTGCATAAAAGTTAGTTTTTGTTTTAAGTAGGGGTAAAAGAAGGGTCCTGCGATTATACTACTCTAAGACCGCATTGTTTTATTTGAACAATTAATCCGGGGTGTTATTTATTTGGATGATCGTTTAACACTATTCTGGCTGTTACCAAAAGCTGCCCAACATGACGCTGTGTATGTTCTGCTGCATGAAAAAGCAATCCGAGGTGCGTAGAAGGGATCTGGGCCCGTCCTACCATACACACATTTGTCAAAATATTTTCGTCGGAACTACGCAGCTGGCTGAGAGCGACATTGATCTGCTCATTAAAAGGTTCGAGCAGATCCTTAAAAGTGCAGTTCTGAAAAGGCGGTATTCCTTCCTGTTTGAGATACTCCAGTTGGATTTCGTTTAGCGATTCGTTTCGGGCATACGTAAATAATCGATCCAAAACACCTTTGAGATGCTGTAAATGAAAGCCAATTGATGCAACTCCGGCTGGTTTTTGCCAAAGGAGCTTTGTTGGAAATGGTTTATCCAACGCATTGATCTCTTCTTGCGCCTGCAGAAGCGCATGTGCCACAGGTTGAAGAAGTGATGGTATGCCAGGCAATGGTCCACGCAGCCAGACTTCCAGTTTGTCATTTTTTTCCATGGCTGAAAGTTAGTGCTTTTTTGGAAATGAAGAAGAATGGGAAAACGGAGGAAGGAAAAGGGAGGATGGGGAAGAGATGAAAGATGAAAATTGAGAACGGAGAAAGGAAAAAGGAAAAAGGGAGAGGGAAGACCTGAAGTTTTTTAAGAACAAAAAAACCGGAAGCAATATGCCACCGGTTTTTTGTCCTTCTAAAATAAGTTCAGCTAAAATTACTTAGCAATATCTATCTGAACAGGCTTGCCTTTGATGGTATTTCCATCCATAGCGCGAAGTACTGCGCGGGCATCACGTTCTGGAACGTCGACAAAGGTGAATTTGTCATAAATGTCAATTGCTCCAATTGTTTTTCCTGGAATGTTAGCTTCTCCGGCAATCGCTCCAACGATATCCTTCGGAAGAATATGATCTTTGCGGCCAAGGCTTAAAAATAAACGCGTCATGCCGGCTTCAGGTATTGCTGAACGTTTTGATTCGTCTCTGCTGCCTTCACTTCTACGCGAGTCTGCACGAGGAGCAAAACGGTCGCTGCTTGGTGCGCTGCGACGGTCGCCAAAACGGTCTCCTTCACGACGGTCACCAAATCTTCCAGCAGGACGGTCACCGCCACGGCTTTCACGACGGTCATCTCCACGACGTTCCGGACGTTCGCCGCCACGTCTTTCTTCCCATGCCAAATTGCTATCTGAATATTCGTTTTTCTGAACACCCATGATTTGTTTTGCCATCGCTCCTACGATCTGATCTGTGGAGAAGCCGCTGTGGTGCAGCATTTCCAACACATCCTGATAAAGATCCGCATCGCTGCTTCCATTGATTGTTGCTGCAATGCTATCAACAAACCGTGCCTTACGAACACCTACAATGTCTTCGAACGAAGGAATTACTCCCTTTTCGATTTTTACTTTAGTATAACCTTCAATGGTTTTAAGTCGGAATTTTTCATCGCGGGCAACGAGGGAGAATGCCTTACCCGACATCCCGGCGCGGCCAGTACGGCCAATACGGTGAACGTAATACTCTTCATCCAATGGGATGTCGTAATTAATCACGGCGTCAAGTCCGCTCACGTCGATACCTCTTGCGGCTACATCTGTTGCCACAAGAATGGTCGTAACACCAGCCTTGAATTTGCTCATCACGTTACTGCGTTGTTGCTGACGCAAGTCGCCATGAATACCTTCTGAGGCATATCCGCGAAGTTGAAGATCTTCTACAATCTCATCCACTTTACGTTTCGTGTTACAGAATACAAGCAGTGATTTCAGGTGATACATATCGATCAGACGCGTCATCACTTCTACTTTGGCCTGAGGCTTTACTTCAAAACAAACCTGCTCAATATTTACATTGGTAAGTTCATTACGAACCACCTTGATCAAAACAGGATCATTAAGGAAACGTTTTGTGATCGACATGATCGGTTTTGACATTGTTGCCGAGAAAAGGATCGTCTGGCGATCTTCCGGCATGTCAGCAAGGATGCTTTCGATATCTTCACGGAAGCCCATGTCAAGCATTTCATCCGCCTCATCCAAAACCATCATACGTACCTGATCAAATTTCAAAGTACGACGTTCCATATGATCCATTACGCGTCCAGGTGTTCCGACTACAATATGGACACCTTTTTTCAGAGAACGAATCTGGCGATCGATTGAATCTCCACCGTAAATGGCTTCAATTCTCAATCCTTTTTGATATTTAGCCAAGCGGCCTATTTCTTCGGAAACTTGTACTGCCAATTCGCGGGTAGGGCAAAGTACAAGAGCCTGAACGGCATTATTTGTAACGTCTATTCTTTCTAATACTGGTATACCAAACGCGGCGGTTTTTCCTGTACCAGTCTGGGCCTGACCGATTACGTCAGAGCCTTGCATTACGGCAGGAATTCCTTGCGCCTGGATCGGAGAAGGTTTTTCAAAACCCATCTCAGTTAAGGCTTTTAGGATTGTTTCTGAAATTCCAAGATCAGAAAAGGTTGCAAATGTTTCAGTTGCTTCAATTGTTTCAGTTATCATTCTATTCTTTTTGTTATTAAATTCTTTGTAAACACAGTTAAGTTTTTGATTCTTAGGTATTTGAGAGTAATTATTCAATAATTGAAATTACGAATAACCACTGGCAAGGCTAACAACTTGCGCAACATTTTGCTCAAACCATTCAGTGTAGATACTGATCGAACCGTGTCGACGAAGCACGACGATATCTTAACTGCCAGTTTATCTCTTTAAAAGGGGATTGCGCTAAGCCCACCACCAACCATCCGTGGGGCTCTGCATGACGAAACGGTAAAAACCAACCGGACAATGTTAAGGGCTGGGGACGAGCTAATCGTCGGAACCGTGATTGAAGCAGAGAAGCGAACGGATGTTCGTTCTAAAAATTTATGCAAAAGTAAGAATAATATTCGATTCTGCAATATGGACGATAAGATAATTGTAATATTTTTAGAAGTATAAAAGGCATGTTCCTCAAAATCAGGCACAAATTTATTTAAAATGGTAATTTAGATGTTTGTCAAGAATTAATAGGATGATTTTGGGTGTCAAGCCATACTATCGCATTGCTAATTTATCTGACGACCATACTTATTATCATCTTAATATTTCCAATAGCAGCCGCAAATTCTATTTGTCCCGTTTATTTTTTTAAGTAGCAGTTACAAGAGTCGAAATAGAATGGCTTTCATCTACGATCTCTCGATACTTCGTAAGACCTGACAATTGAGATCTCCCATTTTAACCTAAAAACAACAAAGGCCGGAATCGTTTCTGATTCCGGCCCTGTCGTTAATCAGTTAGGTTACAATATTTCCGTTACGTCGGTATATGGTAAATTCCATGCGTCCGACACGCCTTTGAAAACGATCTTTCCATTTACCACATTCAACCCTTTACGAAGCTCATCATTTCCGGCACAAGCGGCTTTCCAGCCTTTATTAGCAAGTTGCAACGCATATGGTAACGTGGCGTTGGTGAGTGCCAACGTGGATGTATAGGGAACCGCGCCGGGCATGTTGGCAACACAATAATGCACAACGCCATCTACTTCGTAAATCGGGTGTTCGTGAGTAGTCGCGTGTGAAGTCTCAAAGCACCCGCCCTGATCAATCGCTACGTCCACCATTACAGTTCCCGGTTTCATTAATTTCAGCATGTCTCTCGTGATTAATGACGGCGCTTTCGCTCCCGGGATCAATACTCCGCCAATAATCAGGATAGAGCTCTGGATCAGCTGACGAATATTGTATTCATTGGACATTACGGTGTCTACATTTGCCGGCATGATATCTTCCAGATAGCGTAAACGTGCAAGACTGATATCTACGATCGTTACGTTGGCACCAAGACCCGCTGCCATTTTTGCAGCTTGAGTGCCTACCACTCCACCACCAAGTACCAGTACATTTGCTGGCTTTACTCCTGCAACTCCACCCAGCAAAATTCCGAAACCGCCCATCGGCTTTTCCAGATATTTAGCACCCTCCTGAACCGCCATACGTCCGGCTACTTCGCTCATCGGTATTAGCAATGGAAGACTTCTGTCAACCTTTTCAACCGTTTCATAAGCCAGACAAACCGCCTTACGTTCGATCATTGCGTGCGTCAATGGCTCGGACGAAGCAAAGTGGAAATAGGTGAAAAGTAATTGATCTTCCTTGATCAATGCATATTCACTTGCAATGGGCTCTTTTACTTTAATGATCATTTCAGCAATCGCATAAACTTCTTCGATTGTTGGAAGAATAACTGCACCTGCTTCTTGGTATAACTCGTCTGAGAATCCGCTGCTCACACCAGCCTGCCTTTGTACATATATGGTGTGGCCATGTTTGCGAAACTCGGTTACACCCGCAGGCGTAACAGCTACACGGTTTTCGTTATTTTTAATTTCTTTTGGAACGCCGATTATCATTGGTTGAGAAAGTTTTAGGGTGCTGGAATAGTGTTTGATTTCTGATTGTAAAATTAATTCATGTCGGAAAAAGATTCTAGGATCGACGAAAAGGATAGAAAAGAAAACTGTTTTTGGTGTTATTTGTAATATAATTTTCTGTGTGGCCTGAGTGAACGGAAAACAGACATAAAAAAATACTTATGCAGCCCGACCAAACGGATCGAAAGATCCTGGAATTGTTACAACAAAATGCGCAGCTGACTATCAAGGAGATAGCCAGCCAGATCAACCTCTCCGTAACTCCTGTGCATGAACGTATCAGAAAACTGGAAAAAGAGGGCTTTATTGATAAGTATGTGTGCCTGTTGAACCGACGGAAATTGGGCAAAGCCCTGGTCGTTTATTGCAACGTAACCCTTGATAAGCAGCGCAAAGAGAGTTTTGAAGATTTCAACCAGGCGATTGTGAACATGGCTGAGGTGCTTGAGTGTTCGGTTGTATCCGGTAACTTTGACTACATGCTCAAAGTTGTTGTAGAAGATGGGGAAGCATACAATCAATTTTACCAGCACAAACTTTCTGCCCTCAAAAGCGTGTTACACATCAGCAGCTATTTTGTAATATCTGAAATTAAATATACGACCGGCATTTCGGTTCGTTAAAGTAGTGAGGGAGCTTGTATTAGAGATTCATCGATTTAAATGAAGCAAAATCGAGAGCGTTTTTTCGCAGGCAGTTAATAGAAAAATAGAATTACGACGTAGCTAACAGCTAACAGCTAATGGCTAACAGCTAACAACATGAATAAAAATTTTAAGGATGGTCTGAATCTCATGTCGAAAGTCACGCCAAAACGTGCCTGGAACGCCATTCAGATTTTGGGGAGCTACTTTTATTCCAAAGTTACAGGCGACCCGAAGCACTGGGGTATGCCGATTGCAATTTCCTTTGAACCAACGACTTCCTGTAATCTGCGCTGTCCGGAATGCCCGAGTGGACTAAGGTCCTTTACCAGGCCGACAGGTATGATGGAGGAAAAACTCTACAAGAAGACGATCGATGAACTGGCTGAGACGCTGCTATATTTAATCTTTTATTTCCAGGGAGAACCTTATCTGCATCCGAAGTTTTTCGAATTGGTTCAATATGCTCATGATAAGGGAATCTACACCGCGACTTCAACAAATGCTCATTATCTCACAGACGAAAAAGCACGTAAAACAGTTGAGTCAGGCTTGGACCGCCTTATTATTTCGATTGATGGCACCACACAGGATACCTACGAGCAATACCGGATTGGCGGAAACCTGGAAAAGGTTTTAGAAGGAACGCGAAATATTATCAAGTGGAAAAAGGAATTGAAATCAGCTACTCCGCATGTCATTTTTCAATTTCTGGTTGTAAAACCAAATGAGCATCAGATTGAAGATGTGAAAAGACTCGCTAAAGAAATGGGCGTTGACGAAGTGGGTTTGAAGACCGCTCAGATTTACGATTATGAAGAAGGTTCTGCACTAATTCCTACCATTGATAAGTACTCGCGATACGAAAAGCATGAGAGCGGCCGCTATTCTATAAAAAACAAGTTTATAGATCATTGCTGGAAAATGTGGCATTCGTGTGTGATCACCTGGGATGGAGCCGTAGTTCCGTGCTGTTTTGACAAGGATGCAGAATATCAACTGGGCGATATGAAGCGCGAAACTTTCCGTCAGTTGTGGAGAGGTAAGAAGTATCAGGATTTCAGAGCGTCGCTGATCAGGTCACGGTCCGAGATTGAAATGTGCAAGAATTGTACGGAAGGTACCCAGGTTTGGGCGTGAAACATTACCCTTTTTTGTGCTTTAACTTTTTTTAATCAAATAATAACACTAGTTAATTTGCTGATTATAAAGGTTTTATTTGATTTGATCAAAACTCCGTGGAACATTTTTTGGTCGTTTGGGCCGAATAATGGAAATTTGGCATTGGTAATTAAAATTATACATGGGCAAAGTAATTGCAATTGCAAATCAAAAGGGAGGTGTAGGTAAAACTACGACAGCTATCAATCTGGCAGCGAGTTTGGCTGCATTAGAATTCCGTACGCTTATCATTGACGCAGACCCTCAGGCTAATTCCACTTCTGGATTAGGATTTAACCCGCAGGAAATGCAAAATAGCATCTACGAGTGCATGGTGGAAGAGGCGAGAACGGCAGATATTATTTTGGAGACCGAATTTCCGAACCTTTATTTACTGCCTTCACATATTGATCTGGTCGGCGCTGAAATTGAGATGATCAATCTCAAAAACCGCGAACACCGGATGAAGGATGCAATTTCAGAAGTGCGTGACGAATATGACTTCGTAGTGATCGATTGCTCTCCTTCCCTGGGTTTAATTACGATTAATAGTTTAACTGCCGCGGATTCTGTTATCATTCCTGTTCAATGCGAATATTTTGCCTTGGAAGGTTTGGGGAAATTGTTAAATACCATCACGATTATTCAGTCAAGGCTCAATACAGAATTGGTGATAGAAGGAATTTTATTGACCATGTACGACTTACGCCTACGGCTTTCAAACCAGGTTGTCAATGAGGTGACCAGTCATTTCGAATCGCTGGTATTCAATACCATCATCCCACGTAACGTGCGTATCAGTGAAGCTCCCAGTTATGGTATTCCTGTTATGGCTCAGGACGCAGATAGTAAGGGCGCGATCAGTTATTTGAATCTGGCCCGTGAGATCCTTACCAAAAACGGATTGCTTTCATCGGATAAACACTTAGACGTCAACTGATTCGATTCAGGAGGACTTAACACACCACGATGGACACCAGTAATAAAAATAAGAAAATGACCGGCCTGGGGCGCGGACTAGGAGCTCTTTTAAAGGACTCTGAAAAGGTAAATCCCCCTAGGGCAAGTGCCCGCATATCGGCTTCTGACGCCGTTGGTTCAATGAGTGAAATCGATCTTGATATGATTGATGTAAACCCGTTTCAGCCACGTACACGGTTTGATCAGGAAGCACTTCAGGAACTCGCGGATTCGATCCGCGTTCAGGGCATTATACAGCCGATTACGGTTCGCCAGCTTGGTGAAGATTCTTACCAGCTTATTTCTGGTGAAAGGCGTTTGCAGGCTTCGAAGATGCTGGGAATGGAGCGTATCGCCGCTTATGTCCGTACCGCTAATGATCAGCAAATGCTGGAAATGGCGCTTATTGAAAATATCCAGCGTGAAAATCTCAACTCTATAGAAATTGCCCTAAGCTACCAACGTCTGATTCTCGAATGTAATCTGAAACAGGAAGAGCTGGGAGTCAGGGTTGGTAAGAACAGGACTACTGTAAATAACTACATCAGGTTGCTTAAATTGCCTCCGGTAATCCAGGCTGCACTTCGCGACAACCAGATTAGTATGGGGCATGCTCGTGCAATCATTACCATCAATAGCGATCAGAGCCAGCTAAAAATTTTCAACAAAATTATTGAAGAAGGCTGGTCTGTTCGTAAGGTTGAAGAAGAAGTACGTAAGCTGGGCATGATGAATAACCTGTCGATGGAACCTAAGAAAACGGTGACGGTTAATCAGGAAATAAAGTCGTTACAGTTTCAATTGTCTTCATTTTTCGGAGCGAATGTATCGGTTAAGAGCAATGACGAGCATAAGGGAGAAATAAAAATCCCCTTTACTTCCCAGGATGAATTGAAAAAGATTTTGGAAACGCTAAAATTTAATAAAAAGGCTTGAGAAACTGGTTGTGGATTGGAATTGCCCTGTTATTGGCAAATGAGGGGATGGGCCAAACTATCATGATCAAGGATAGTTTGAAAAAAAATGCTGCGCCAGTTGTTTTAACAGACAGTTTGTTGACAGCTGCGGGGGATTCGATATTAAAGAAGGGAAAGAGCAAGAAATTCATGCCGAATCCGCGGTTGGCGACCAGATTGGCATTGATACCCGGTGGCGGACAGATTTACAACCGCGATTATTGGAAGGTAGGCCTGGTATATGCGGCCATGGCAGGAGGGACCTGGACGGCACTTTACTGGCATGTCAGATATAAAGACTTTGTGAAGGGTTATTTTAGTTTTTATGGTCCCGGTCCAACCTACACGTTGTTACCGGCTACGTCCGACGGACGTAGGCCGATATTTTTTCGAGGAGGTATTTTAAATGGAGAAAGGGTCGACTCTTTAAGGTTAACCATTGATCAGGTAAAAAGAGTCAAAAACAGTTACCGCAGATATAAAGGTCTATCGGTTATTGCAACAGGACTGATTTATGCAGTTTCCATTATTGAAGCTAACGTAGCTGCACACCTAAAAACATTCGATTTGTCGGATGACCTGACAATGCGCATTGAACCCAAAGTGTATCAGCCAATGGTAAGCCAGCCTACTGCTCAGATTCGGTTGGTTTTTAATTTTAAATAGGCCTAATAGAAGAAAGACTTTTTGGGATGACCTAAGAATTCAAAGTTGATTAAAGTAAATAATGATTGGTGTTAGTTATGTTTTCAAAACATTGATTGTAGCTAACAGCCAAATGCTAAAACCTAGAAGCTTAAAATGAAAATATTATTGCTCGGATATGGCAAAATGGGTAAAACCATCGAGAAAATTGCCTTAGAAAGAGGACATACCATAGCAGGTAGAATTGATATCAATAATCGTGGCGAGATGGATTCCCTTGCTGACGACGAGGTTGATGTAGCAATAGAATTTAGCTCTCCGGAAGCTGCGTTTCATAACATAACTTACTGTCTGAAAAGGGGATGGGCTGTGGTGAGTGGAACAACGGGTTGGCTCAATTATCGTCCCGAAATTGAATTTCTTTGTCAGGAGACAGACGGGGCATTTTTTTATGCTTCGAATTACAGCATTGGCGTCAATCTTTTTTTTAAGCTCAATAAACATCTCGCCCGTCTGATGAATGGACAAGGATACGAACCATCAATGACTGAGATCCACCATATTCATAAATTGGATGCGCCAAGTGGAACGGCAATAACACTTGCGGAGGGCGTACTTGATGAAATCGATAGTCTGGAAGACTGGAAACTTGCTCCCGATGATCAGGAAGGGTTTTTACAGATTACGTCCGAACGGACTGGCGAAGTTCCGGGGACACATATTATGCGGTACGAATCGGAGGTGGATACGATTGAAATAATCCACACAGCCCACAGCCGTAAAGGTTTCGCGGTTGGCGCAGTAGTCTCAGCGGAGTGGTTAAATGGTAAACACGGCGTATTTGGAATGAATGACCTTTTGGGGCATTTGGAATGAAACAATGATAGAATGAGTGAATGATACAAGGAGTGATAATTCTCTCATTCAATCATTCAAAATTATGACTAACGTAAAACAAAATTTCCCCAGAATAACATGGCTTTTGATAAGAGTACAATTACTGATACCCCTTCGACCACAAAAAAGAAATCGGCGATACGTGAATGGTTTGATTCCATTTTGTTTGCCGTCGTAGCAGCAACATTGATACGCTGGTTGTTTTTTGAAGCGTTTACAATTCCCACACCTTCGATGGAAAACAGCTTGCTGGTTGGCGATTTTCTTTTTGTGAGTAAACTGCACTACGGTACGCGTACTCCCAAAACCCCTTTGCAGGTTCCATTGACACATCAGACGATCTGGGGAACGAACATTCCATCTTATACCGATGCTATACAGTTGCCTCAATTTCGCTTACCTGGGTTCAGTGAGGTGCATCGTGGCGATGTTGTAGTATTCAATTATCCGCCTGAATTGCAACACCCGGTCGATTTGAAAACAAATTATATCAAAAGGTGTATGGGACTTCCTGGTGACAAATTGGAAGTTCGTGATCTCCAGGTTTTTGCAAACGGAGTCGCTGTTCCAAATCCGCCAAGAATGGAAGATGAATATTTTGTCGCAACTTCGACAGCTGACGTAAACGAAGAAAAGGTCTTTTTGCAGAACGATATTTCGGACTATTCGGCCTATACAGAAAGCTTTAATGATACCATTCCATCAAACGATCAGCAAGGCTATTTGATTAAAACAACTTCTGATATTGCAGCAAAGCTTAAGCAATACGATTTTGTTAAGGGAATTACATTAGTGAAATCTTCCAAGGATATCAGTGAACCAGGTCTGTTTCCGAAATCTGATTTATTCAAATGGAACCGTGATAATTACGGACCGGTGACCGTTCCTAAAAAGGGTGTGACAGTGAATCTGACGCCTGAGAATGTTGCGATGTATGGCGCGGTTATTCACGATTATGAAGGAAATGACGACGTGGTAGTCGAAGAAAAAAGTATCAAGATTGCTGGAAAAGCGATTTCAAGTTACACTTTTAAGCAGGATTATTATTTTATGATGGGTGATAATCGCCATAACTCGGCGGATTCGAGATACTGGGGATTTGTTCCGATGGATCACATTGTTGGTAAAGCAGTATTTGTTTGGATGTCAATCGACCCGAACCCGACAAGTTTCTTTGGGAAAATTCGGTGGAGCAGGTTGTTTCGGATAATTAACTAAGTACCTGGCTGTCGGGCGGTCAAGGGAGTCAAGAAGTTATAGAAGTTAAGGATTAGCGAAGTCAACTTTCAAAAAGTTGACTTCGCTGCGTTTATGGGTGGTATCTAGCTGTGTATCAGTCCAAGAAGATCTTTTTTGGTTAGAGATTTGAGAATAGAAACGTCGGTTTTAACGAGACCGTCGGCTAAGTCCTTCTTAGACTCCTGCAGATTGAGAATTTTGTCCTCAATGGTGTCAGGGCAAATCAAGCGGACGGCGATCACATTTTTATTTTGACCAATCCGGTAGCTACGGTCAATCGCCTGATTTTCAACAGCCGGATTCCACCAAGGATCTACCAGATACACGTAGTCTGCTTCGGTTAAATTCAACCCGGTTCCTCCTGCTTTGAGGCTAATTAAAAATACGCGTATTTCGGGGTTGTTCTGAAAATTGTCCACCCTTGCCTGTCTGTTGCGGGTTTGCCCGGTCAGATATTCAAAAGTAATTTTCCTCGATTCCAACTCCTTTTTAATCAAATCCAGCATGGTCACAAATTGCGAGAAAACGAGGATTTTGTGTTGAGAAGACTTGCTCTCAATCTGCTCCATCAATACCTCGATTTTCGAAGATGCGTCTCCATAATATTCGTGGTCATTGAGCAGGGCAGGGGAATCGCAGATCTGCCTCAGTTTCGTAAGTCCCTGTAAAACATGCATTTGTACGCGCGCAATGTCGCCTTCAATGGTTGTGTTCAAAAACTGCCTGAATTCATGCTCATAGGCATTGTAAACCCTTCGTTGCTCTTCACCCATTTCACAGTACAGGATCATTTCGGTTTTATCAGGCAGCTCCGTTGCCACTTGTCTTTTGGTCCTTCGAAGAATGAACGGGTTGATTTTCTTCTGTAACTCGCTGGCGCGCTGGGTGTCGTGAAACTGGTCAATCGGAATGGCAAAGTGGTTTTTAAACTGAATTTTGTTTCCTAATAACCCTGGGCAAGCGAACGACAGCTGACCATAAATATCAAAGGTGTTATTTTCAACGGGTGTACCAGTGAGAACAATTTTATTCCTCGATTTTAACAATCTGGCCGCCTTGTAGCGTTGCGATTCGGGGTTTTTTATGGCTTGCGATTCATCCAGAAAGATGTAGTTGAAATGGTAATTTTTTAGGAAGTTCACATCCCCAAGAAGTGTCCCATAGGAGGTTAACACAATTTCATATTGGTCAAAATCCGTAATTTCTCTTGCTCTCGCGGAGCCATAAATAGTCAGGACTTTAATGGAAGGAGCAAACTTGTCAACTTCCGCCTGCCAGTTGAAAATCAGCGAAGTAGGCACAACCACAAGGTTTGTATTGTGATGCTCCCTATTTCGTTGAGAAAGGATAAATGCGATAATCTGAATCGTTTTTCCCAGCCCCATGTCATCGGCAAGGCAACCGCCGAACCCAAATTCATCCAGGAAGTTAAGCCAGTATAATCCTTTTAACTGGTAATCACGAAGCGTAGTCTTTAGTCCATCTGGAACCGAAATCGGTTGAATTGTGTCAAATGCGCCAAATCTTTTCGTGTAGGTAGCGAGTTCGGTTTTTACTTCCTGCGACAGTGCCTCACTTTCGTAAAGCTCCGCAATGCTTGCAAAATTGATTTTGGCCGTTAGGATCTGGTCTTCCAGTATTTCTCCTGCGGCAAAATATTTTGAAAATTTGGCAATCCATTCCTGAGGCAAAATGCCGGTTGTACCGTCGCCAAGCTGTACAAAACGGGTTTTATTCCTAACGGCCTTGTGCAGATTTTTCAGTGTAACTTTTTGCTTGCCAAATTTCACGTTCAGCGTCGTGTTGAACCAGTTGATCCCACTTACAACATTAACGGAAATGTTCGCTTTGTGGTAGTTCAATTTATTGCTTGTCAGCGTGTTGAACCCCATGATCGAGATTTCGTTGTTTTGCCATTCCTCAAAAGTATCGAGAAACCAGTCATCGTTCAGAAAACTCTTTTTGTGCAGATAAAAGCTTTGTGAGCCCAATTGTTCCTGAAAATCGGGATGCTTTTTTACGAGTTCTGTGGTAAAACGGAGTTCCGCGTCCAGGTCTCGCTCCACAGAAAAGGGATTACCTTTGCCGTCAGCTGCGTGGAGCTGAGTTCTTGAAAAAATGGGCACTTCTAAATCCCCATATTTCATTACCGGCGTAATTGAAACGTAGTTACCGGAATCTACAAGGTAAATGATTTTTTCGGCCGGCTGATCAAAGCCGGTTTCTGTGATCTGAGCTTTTGTGGCCGGCTTCAGATACGAGTACACGATTCGTATTTTTCTTTCGAGTTTTGAAAGAATATCAACTTTGAATTCTTCATACTTCGATTGATGAATCAGAATTCTGTTGTTACTTTTTTTGAAAAATTCAATAGTTCGAAGGATGTCGACGTCATCAATAAAGTGCATGATCTGATCAACCAGAATAAAATAGTCATAACTGACTTTTAGTTTGTCGAGATTGAAGGCACGACCATCAAGTAGCAGATGTCCGTATACTTCATAAAAATCATTATTTCGATCAACGGCCAGGCTGAGATCGATGCTTGAGCGTTGCAATTGAATGGGAACAAGAGACGAAGCATTCCGGCTTTCCGAAATGTTCATGTTGTGGTAATAAAACGCCAGCTCCTCCGGATTTTTGGCGATTGCTTTCAGTCCATCCAGATCCGATTCCGCCTTTGTTCTGTAATTATTCTGAAATTTGGAAATGGCGCTATAAAACTTCAATTGCTCCGGATTGTCTATCTGCCAGATAAAGTCAAGCGGATTGATTGTATTGAGCGGGTTCTTTATTTTTCCATCCCGGCTTTGCGGCCCTTCCAAAAGCTCGATGTAGAAATGGTCGTAATATTTATGTTGGCCAACCACAACGATCCTTTTTACACCTTCGGTCTGATCGTTTTCCTGAGGGATATTTTTATCTTTTTTGGGAAGTAAATTCTCTTGAAGAAAACTCACGGTCGACGAATTGACGGGTAGGAGCTCTTTCAGTTTGGGTTTAATTTGTACCTCTTTGTTTAAATAGTTAATTACAAAATAGTCGTCCGGGTCGGCCTCATTTTCCACACCATAGTCTTTGGAAACTAGCCTTATTCGCTCATAACGCAGGTCTTTGTCAAAAAACATCCTTAAATCTTTGCGGTTCATCAGATTGTATAGGACCTGTATCTGATGGTCGCATAACCGATTTTTTATTTCAGTGCAACCACAAGAAAGCTTTAAAGAATTTGGGTTTTGCTCCACAAGAACAGACCTGGTTTCTGTTTGACCGGCTGGCACTATAAATGCGGCATAGTTTAATTCAATATTCTGTGGCAGTATGTCAAAATAACCTCGCTGGCGGGTGTCCGCGATTTCAGGACTGTGTCTCAAAATAACTGTATTGGTGAGCTCCGTCAGCTGAAAATTTTCAAGAATAAATTGATGCATATTAGATTTTTGCGCTCGTTTAGTAACTTTTTAGAGCTTGTTTGATCACAGAGTCTTTCTGCACAGGCGTCAGGTTGTAATTATATTGGTAGAGGGACGTTTCCCAGTCCCCGTAAGACGGATTGGGAAGGATGATGAATTTTTTGCCAAATTCGTTTGCAAGTAAAGAGACTCCAGTCAGCCTTTCTTCAGAAGTTTTTTTATCGAACAAGTCGCTGAAATCAGCCAGATTATCGCCCATCAGCAGGACAACTTCATATTTTTCGCTGATCTGCTGGCGACGTGTTTCTTTGGAAGAAACCGCACCTTTCAAGATCAAATGATCGTTAGCTGCATCGGGGAAGTCGTAGCGAAGAAGATTGTTAAGCGTTCCTTTCCGTTCGGTTTCAGCACGATTTGTCAGGTAAAATATTTTCACCCCCTTCGATGAAGCGTATTTTAAAAATGACCGAGCTCCTGAAAGCGTATCTGCTTCGCCTTTCGCTGTCCAGTTTTCCCAGGATGCCAGTTCATAATCGAAACCTTGCAGCGATCGTTTAACGGCATAAGGACTATTGTCAAGGATTGTTTCGTCTATATCTGTTATAATAGCGAGTGGTTTGGAATGTTGATCTTTTAAAATCTCATCCAACCTGAAATGTGCGGTGTTGAAAGCCTGCCAGCAAAGTGCCCTGTATTCAGCGGCTCTTTGTTGATACAGTGACGCCAACAATTTCCCATTTGATGTGATGTTTTGAGCAGTATTCCCGACGGGAGGGAACTGGGAAGTTCTGCACGAAAATGCCACGATAATTAAAATAAAACAATACTTTTTCATAAAGTAAAATAAGGGAAATAATGTTCGCCAATAGGGCCGATCATAGGCTATTCGCTAAGTTAATGAAGATAATATAGGAAAATTCACTCACTAAAGGGTGAACTAAACGCGTTTGATCGTACATATTTGCAGGCGGAATCTTCTGAGGCTCACGTTCAGAGTTTTTTTAATCAGGTTGAAGGTTATGGGTATTGTGATTAGGGGTTTGTTAGTCAAGATATTATGTTTGGTTTTGTTGCATGTTTCCGGCGTCGCTGTTGCACAGGAAGCAGATACTGATTCTATTTCAAACACGAATCCGGTTAAAGTTATTGAGTCAGACAGTATAACTTTGGAAAAATTTGTATTGCTTGATACCATCAGATATCGTTTCATGGGCGATGGAAATTTTGCCAGAGGCAATGTAAACCGCACACTGATGGTATTGCGGGCAGAATTACTTGTTACCGGGCCCGTGATTTCAGTTGTGACCAACCCGCGATTTACTTATGGGAAACAAAATGGTGTGCTGGCTGAAAGAGATAGTTATGTAGATCTATTTGTAGATGTTTTCAAAAAACGACGGACCTATCTTTTTGGGCTCGGGATATTAGAAAATAGTAATTTGAGAAGGATTGACTTGCGAAAAATGGTTGGGGCTGGTTTAGGATTCAGGATGATGAATTCCAAAAACAATCATTTGACACTTACGAACGCGATCGTTTATGAATCAACCAATTTTCGGGAAATTGCGACAGTTACAACGATTAGAAACTCGTTCAGAATAAAGGGCAAACACTCTTTTTTACAGGACAAAGTTCGGCTGAATCATGTTACTTTCATTCAGCCTGCATTGAACGATCGCTCCAATCTGAGATGGAATGCGATTTTTTCTATAGAATTGCCTTTGAACAAATATATCACACTGAGGACCAGCTTCGAGAATTTCTATGAAAGTGTAGTGGAAACCTCACGTAAAAAGAACGATTCCCGTCTGACTTTTGGAATTTCAATTGGCAATAAGCACTAGCCCGATGTTGGCTTGATTTACTGGCGAACTAATATATCGGGTGATTGTAAGGGAGAAAAAGTTATAAGCATGTCTTTACATATATCGGACTTCGTATAAATTGATCTGAAAAAAAATATCTTAGCATAAACCAGCAGACATGAAAGAAACGCAAGACAATCGCCGCCAGTTTTTAAGGAATTCAATGAACACCGCTGCAGGATTAGTGATGTTACCTAAGCTGCCCGCGGAAGCTTTTGTGCCGCTCGTATTACCAAAACAGGAGATATTGCCGGCTGTGCCTGTGGACCCGCGGATAAAATTTGCAGTGATCGGGCTGAACCATTCACATATTTATGGCCAGATATCGGTTGTGGAAAGGGGTGGTGGTGAGTTGGTTTCGTTTTATGCTAAGGAGGAGAATCTGGTAAGTGAGTTTGCCAAACGTTATCCAAAGGTAAAACTTGCAAAGAGTGAAAAGGAGATTCTGGATGATAAGAGTATTCAGCTCGTTGTCAGTGCGGCAATTCCTGACGAGCGTGCACCGCTGGGGATACGTGTAATGCAGAGTGGGAAGGATTACATGGCTGATAAACCCGGCATTACCTCACTGGAACAACTGGCTCAGGTGCGCAAGGTTCAGAAGGAAACAAAACGGATATACGCTATTTTGTATGGTGAGAGGATCGAAAACAAAGCGACTATAAAAGCGGGTGAGCTGATCAAACAAGGCGCGATTGGAAAAGTTATTCAAACGATCGGACTTGGACCACACAGAATGTCACTAAATACCAGGCCCGAGTGGTTTTTTGATAAAAAGCGTTATGGCGGAATTATTTGCGATATAGCATCACATCAATTCGACCAGTTCCTATGGTTTACAGGATCTACCAAGGCAGAAATTGTGGCTTCTCAGATCGGAAACGTCAATCATCCGCAATATCCTCACTTCGAAGATTTTGGTGATATTATGCTAAAGGGTGACGGTGGTGCAGGATATATTCGCGTGGACTGGTTTACACCCGACGGCCTGAAAAGCTGGGGGGACGGGCGTATGACGGTCTTGGGTACTGAAGGGTTTATCGAGATTCGTAAAAATGTAGATATTGGCGGGCGTGATGGTGGTAATCATTTGTTTCTTGTCAATAACAAAGAGACAAAATACATTGATTCGAGCAACGTTGAGCTCACTTACGGTAAATTGCTTGTAGACGACATATTGAACCGGACTGAAACAGCAATGTCGCAGACACATTGTTTCCTTGCTACTGAACTTGCACTAAAAGCTCAGAAAATGGCGCAAAAACTGGTGATAACGACCTAAGCATTAAGGAGATAAAATTTTTAACCGCCTGAGCAACCTAAGCAAACCTAAGTTTCAGATAACTTCGGCGTCCTTACGTAACTTAGGTGGTTATTTTTTGATCTTCTGTTTGGAATTATTCTCGCAACTTCATTTTCGAACAACAACTGGCAGCCTAGGTTAATCTAAGTTTCAATTGACTTTGGTGCTCTTAGGTTACTTCGGTGGTTCAATTTCCAGGACCATGCATCAAGCCAGGATATCCTTCACCACATTCCCGTGTACATCCGTCAAACGGAATCTTCTTCCCTGAAACTTGTAAGTTAGTTTCTCATGATCCACGCCAAGTAAATGCATCAGTGTCGCCTGAAAGTCATGCACATGGACGGGATCTTTGACAATATTGTAACTAAAATCGTCTGTTTCACCGTAACTGATTCCGGGTTTTACCCCTGCTCCGGCCATCCACATGGTGAAGCATCTTGGGTGATGGTCTCTTCCATAATTATCGGCCGTTAGTTTACCCTGAGAATAAACGGTACGTCCAAATTCCCCTCCCCAGATTACCAGCGTATCGTCAAGCATCCCGCGCCTTTTCAAATCCATAATGAGTGCCGCGGTCGCCTGATCTGTCTGCTTGCACTGATTGGCTATGCCTTTGGGCAAACCTCCGTGCTGGTCCCAGCCCTGATGGTAAAGTTGAACAAATTTCACATCCTTTTCGAGCAGCTTTCTGGCTAGAATGCAATTGGCTGCGTAACTTCCCGAATCCCGGCTATCGGGTCCATATAAATCAAAAACTTCGTCTGGCTCGTCCGACGTATCCATAACCTCGGGAACAGAAGTCTGCATTCGGTAAGCCATTTCATACTGTGCAATGCGGTTTTCCACTTCAGGATCTTCGAAAGATTCGTTCTGTAAGTGGTTGAGCGTCGAGAGGTAATCGAGCATTTCCTTGCGGTCGGCACCGTCGTAGCCTTCTGGGTTATTGAGATACAAAACCGGATCTTTTCCTGAGCGAAATTGCACACCCTGATGCTTGGAAGCAAGAAATCCGTTCCCCCATAGCCGGGCATACAACGGTTGATCTTTTTGTGCATTTTTCGACACCAAAACTATAAAAGTAGGAAGATTCTGATTGTCGGATCCAAGGCCGTAACTTACCCAGGAGCCAATTGAGGGCCTTCCGGGAAGCTGATTGCCGGTCTGGAAAAATGTGATCGCGGGATCATGGTTAATCGCTTCTGAATGAATGGATTTTATAATGCAAAGGTCGTCAACAACCTGAGCGGTATGAGGCAACAATTCGCTTATCCAGGTATTATTTTTACCGTGTTGATTAAACTTATAGATCGAAGGAACCATGGGTAATATGCTCTGGCTCGAGCTCATTCCGGTTAGTCTTTGTCCTTTCCTGACTGAATCCGGCAAGTCCTGTCCCGCCATATCATACAATTTTGGTTTGTAGTCAAAGGTTTCAAACTGCGACGGTCCACCGGCCATGAAAAGATAAATGACCCGCTTCGCTTTTGGTGCTATGTGTGGTAAAGCTTTCAGGATTTCTTGTTCCATGTCGGCACCGGGTGTCGGGCCAGGCTCCGCAGAAGCACCAAAAAGAGCTTTGGCACCAAATAGACTGCCCATTGCCAAAGCACCAAGACCCAAAGAGGTTTTTGTAAGAAAATGACGGCGATCCAGCTTTTTATGTATTTGATTGAAGTCGGGAGTATTTAACCTGAACTCATCATCGTGATGTTGGCACATGGCTTATCTTTTCGTTAAGGTTGCATCAGAATTAAGTATTGTGCTGGCTACTACGCTGTTGGCTGCAACGGCGGCTGGATCCAGTTTTTGATCTACCACATATTGGCCCTGATTAAGCCAGCCTTTTGCTTTTTCCGGGTGATCTTTAAATTTTTTCTCTTGCAAAGTTTGCAGTTTCATAAGAAGAGCAATTTCGCTGTTTTCCGGGTTTCGTCCGGTTAATTTTCGGTAAGCATTAGCTATGCCCAACCGATTGTTATTCGTTTTGGTTATTTGCTCACCCATGACTTTGGAAGCCTCAGTAAATGTCGGATCATTCAGGGTAACCAGTGCCTGCAATGGCGTATTTGTCTTTTGGCGGCGTACAATGCAAGAACTTCTGGAAGTAGCATCAAATGTGGCCATGGTAGGATTTGGGACACTTCTTTTGGCGATAATATACACGCTTCGCCGGTAGACTACTTCACCCGAATCCTGCTTGTAAGTCTTACTGTTGATTTCCCAGAGGCCATCAGGTTGGTAGGGTTTTATGCTTTTTCCGCCAATTTTTCTGTTGATCAATCCGCTGGCCATCAGCGCGTTGTCTCTCATCATTTCCGCGGTCAACCGGTTTACAGGACCGTGAGCCAGGAGACGGTTTTCCGGATCCTTTTCCCTGACGTCCTTACTGGTGTGTGAATCCTGCTGATAGGTTGCCGACATGACGATCATTTTACAAAGATTTTTCACATCCCAACCCGATTCCCGAAATGTTACTGCCAGCCAGTCCAGTAATTGTGGATGACTTGGCATATCTCCCTGATTCCCAAAATCTTCCGTTGTTTTTACCAGCCCGGTTCCAAAAAAGTTTTGCCAAAAACGATTGACAGCAACCCTCGAGGTAAGGGGATTGTCTTTGTCTGTGAGCCATAATGCAAGCCCATATCGATTTTTCGGTAGATTTTTAGAAAACGGCAGTACCGCCCCGGGTGTATTCGGAAAAACTTCGGCGCCAAATGCATCATAATTACCGCGGATCAGGATATGCGCCTTTTTTCGTTTGGGCATTTCCTGCATCACCATGATCTCTTTGATTTTTTCCGTAGAATCTGCCAGGGTCGCACGAAACTGCGTCAGTTCTTTAAAAGCATTTATTGTTGCAGGATCTGCCGCAGAAAGATAGTAGCTCCTTAATATTTCCTTTTCCTGGACAGTAAGAGTTTGTGGAATTTTACCGGAGATCGTACTCCAGCTGGTTTTTCCGGGCACAATAGCGGCCTCGAAAGGAGTCAATTCGCGACCGTAGACAATAATATCGTCCACCTGCCCGCCTTTTAGTCCCCACCCACGCCCCCAGGCTCCGACCTGCAGACCTACGTTCGACAGAATATCTTTCGTAAGCTGATCCATGGTTGTCTGCATCGGCATCTCACTCCCATCCAAATACAATTTAAAACCCTGTGCTTTTGATGAACCGTCATACGTTGCCATCAGATGTATCCACTTGTCTCTGGGCACGTTAACACTAGATATTTTTGTGATCGCATTTGATGGAGCGGTATGCGCCATACTCAGTTCGAGTTTATCGTCTTTTAAGTAAAGATGATAACCCTTGAAATTGTATAATCTCTCGGCGGTAGCTTTATGGAAAATCACGCCTTCCTTCATTGTTTTTGGGATAATTACCCACATTCCAATAGTAAATGGCTGCGATTTTCGGAAATCACCAACTGGACTTAAGTTTATAAACACATCTCCGTCCATATAAACAGACTTTCCGGAGCCTCTGTTTTTAAACACGGGCTCTCCGGCGGGTGTGGTAAAATCGCGATTCATTGCGGCAATCTGCTTCGGATCTACTCCGTTTTTTAGATTTCCCTGATCAAATGTATAACGAGCCAGTAGTCCGGTTTTGGGGATGGTTTCCGTTTTTAACGCTCTGTATTTTCCCGCAGCAAGCCACTTTTCAAAAGCGCTATCGGCGGTCTTTTTAGCATCCATCCATTTGCCTTCCTTTTCCAAAACCTGATTTTTGATATAGCTGATAACTTTCTCTTCCTGAGCGGTTGGCAGCATCAGAGTGGGGGTAGGGATATCATTGGCGTTATGGGATATTTGTCCGGACTCTTTTACATTATTAAAAAAACTAAAAAGTTCATAGTAGTTTTTCTGAGTAATAGGATCGTATTTGTGATCATGGCATTTTGCACAACCGACTGACAGACCGATCATTGCATCGCCGAAAGTGTTCGTGCGATCAACTACATATTCCGTCTGGAATTCTTCTTCAACAACACCCCCTTCACCATTCTGTTGATGGTTTCTGTTGAACGCCGTTGCAACGATCATATCCCGTGTTGGCTTTGGCATCATATCGCCTGCCAATTGCCAGTGAATAAATTTGTCGTACGATTGATTTTTATTAAATGAACCGATTACCCAATCCCGATACGGAGACATGTCTCTGAAAGCATCGGTAGAATAGCCATGAGTGTCTGAGAAACGTGCGAGATCAAGCCAGTCGACAGCCATTTTTTCGCCGTAATGAGGAGAGTTCAGTAGCCGGTTTACCTGCTTTTCATACGCGTTGGCAGCGTTGTCCTTTAAAAATGCATCGATTTCGAACAGGGTGGGAGGAAGACCCGTAAGATCCAGTGAGAGTCTGCGGAGCAACAGCTCTTTGCCAGCCTGTTTGGAAGGTTTCAACTTCTCTTGTTCAAGTTTTGCGACGATAAAGTTGTCAATGGGGGATTTTATCCAATCTTCATTTTCTACCTCGGGTACCTCCGGCTTTTCCGGCTTTACAAATGCCCAATGAGGCTTGTATTCTGCACCGTCTTTGATCCATTTCACAAGTATTGCTTTTTCCCGGGCAGTAAGCGAAAGATGAGAAGCAGGCGTTGGCATGATGTATTCAGGGTCATTCGACATAATCCGATGGTAGAACTCGCTCCCTTTCAGATCTCCGGGGTTAATAGCGACTTTACCCGGGTTCTCTTTTAAGCTGGCAAACGCGATTTGGGCAATGTCGAGTCGCAAGCCTGCTTTTTGCTTGGCTTTATCAGGACCGTGGCAGGCAAAACATTTGTCTGAAAGTACTGGTTTAACATGTTCGTTATAGTCTAGTTTATCAGGCAGTTGATCGTAAGCGGCTGATACGTCGTCCGGCAAATCGCTGGAACAACCACCAAGCCAGAGTATTACCGGCAGTATGATGAGAATTAAAAGACGGCGCATGAATAAATAAGTTGTGTTCGCTTGTTACAAAATTATAATTAAATAATTTATTTAAATTGTACAAACGTTATGAAAATTGTAACATATCCGACTATTTTCTAATATTTTTACTTGGATAAGATTTATAAAAAATACATTTATGTCGGTCAGAAGCCTTAAATCTAATTTTTACCTTCTCAACGTCGATTATGTAAAATTGAACAAAAGTTGGAATTATAAAAATATTATAAGCCCATTCTACCGGATATATCTGATTGACGAAGGGGAGGGGCTTTTATCTAATCCTGCCGATTCCGTAGTGTTAGAGCCGGGCTTTTTATACCTGGTACCGAGCTTTACGCTCTGCAATTACAGCTGTCAGGATCGTTTGGGTCAATATTATATCCAGTTTATTGAGGAGTCGCCTGACGGAACATCGTTGTTTTCTTCCGACCGAAGAATATTAAAAGTGCCGTTGGGAGAGGGCGATCTGGGTGTAATGCGGCGCCTGCTCGCCCTGAACCCTGACCGGGGTTTGAGCCGTCATAATCCCCTTGATTATGAAAAAAGGCCTATTCTACGACAATTCGAAGAGCTGAATAACCTGTTGACGCTTTCAGCTTATGTAGAAACCAACGGTATTATTTTGCAATTTCTTTCCAGATTTCTGGGGTCTGACACATTTCGCTCGGATGCGCAACCTGCGATTCCGTCGACAGTTCTCGAGGCCATTCATTATATACAAACCAACCTGCAGCTAAATCTAACGGTCACCGGCCTGGCAAACCGTGCAGGCCAGCATGTTGACTATTTTTCCAGGATTTTTCTCGAATATACTGGTGAACGTCCACTCAGTTATATTCAATTCAAACGGATTGAGCATGCCCAATTTCTAATGATCACGGCAGATCTGTCGTTCGATGAAATTGCTGCTCAGTGTGGATTCGAAAGCTTGTCCTATTTTTCAAGGGTTTTTAAAAAAATAACCGGACAAACACCCGGGCATTACAGGCGCCATACGCGGACAGTTTGAGGAGAAGGGTTAACTGGTTGATTTAGAGTACTTCAATATTAAAGCTACCGTTCATAATAAGCCTTCCATCAAAAGGCTCAGGATTGCCAGGGATAATCAATCCTTTGATTTTTCCAGTCTTCCCTTTACTCAGAAGCTCATATACTTGCTTGTCGTTGATCGTCTTTCCCATGATCTCAAACGGGATCTTAAATCCGCAAGCCTGGAAATTACCGCACCCATAAGCTGATTTGCCTTTTTTTAATAGATGCTCTTTACATTTCGGGCAATTCAGGGTTTCGATCGAAACTTCTTCTTTTGGCTCCTTTGCTTCACGCGGTTTAGCCGGTTTTTTAATTTTCTCTTCAACCGGAACTACCACTTCCTGAGCAATGGAAATCATACTTCGATTGTTGGTCTTGACTTCCCGGGTAAGTTCGACAACCATCTCAATCAATTCCTGTTTGAAGGTTTCCATCGCATATTCACCTTTTTCGATCAGCCGCAGTTTCCTTTCCCAGTTACCGGTCAGTTCAGCGCTCTTGAGCAGTTCATTCTGGATCGTGTCGATCAGGTCTATACCGGTTTGGGTGGCGAAGATGTTTTTCTTTTTCTTCTCAATATAGTTACGCTTGAAAATCGTCTCAATAATATTTGCCCGGGTCGATGGCCTGCCAATGCCGTTGTCTTTAAGGAGTTCCCGCATCTCTTCATCTTCAACCTGTTTTCCGGCTGTTTCCATGGCGCGCAGCAAAGTGGCTTCTGTGAATGGCTTCGGTGGAGAGGTTTTACCGTGGTGAACGCGCGGTTCGTGCGGTCCGATTTCACCCACTTCGAAGTTAGGCATTAACTTTTCTTCATCCGCCGCCTCTTTTTTTGCGTTTGCGTCGTTCGAATACACTTCTCGCCAGCCCTGTTCAAGGATCTGTTTTCCAGTGGCTTTGAATTCTACCTGTCCTACTTTTCCTAATACCGTCGTGTTAGAAACTTTGCATTCAGGATAAAAAGCAGCTATAAATCGGCGGGCGATCTGATCGTAAATCCGTTTTTCGTCTATGCCAATGCCGGAGGGAAGCACGCCCGTAGGAATGATTGCGTGGTGGTCCGTCACCTTTTTGTCGTCAAATACCGTCTTTAATTTTGGGATTGGTTTTGCAAGAATAGATGCTGTGTATTGGCTGTAATAGGTAAGGTCCTTCATGATCCCTTCAATCTTTGGGTGCAGGTCCTCAGACAAGTAAGTGGTGTCTACTCTCGGATAGGTTACGAATTTCTTTTCGTAGAGATTCTGGATATGTCGGAGCGTTTCTTCTGCCGAGTAACCGTATTTTTTATTGGCTTCAACTTGTAGCGAAGTAAGATCGAACAAACGCGGATTTCCTTCCTTTGCTTCTTTTTTTTCGAAGGAAGTTATTTCAAAGAGATGTTCACGCAGATAAGCCAGGCCTTTTTCGGCCTTTGTCAAGGTTTTAATCCGATCTATGGTCGCTGTGAATTCAGTTTCACGGTAAATCGTTTTGAGCTCCCAGTATTCTTCTGAAACAAATGCATTTATCTCTTTTTGCCGCTGAACGATCATAGCCAGCGTCGGCGTTTGAACACGACCAATAGACAACACAACCTTGCCTTGCCCGAATTTTCTGGTAAATAATCTTGTAGCATTCATTCCCAATAACCAGTCGCCGATGGCACGCGCACTTCCAGCGGCATATAAGTTATTGTACTGATCACTCTCCTTAAGTTTTTCGAAACCCTCACGTATTGCCTGTTCGGTCAACGAGGAAATCCAGAGCCGTTTGACCGGGACAGCGCATTTCGCTTTGAGAAGCACCCAGCGTTGAATGAGCTCACCTTCCTGCCCTGCATCGCCGCAGTTAATGACTTCGTCGCAATGCTGAATAAGATTTTCTATGATTCCAAACTGCTTCCTGACACCTGCGTTGTCAATCAGTTTGATTCCAAAACTTGCCGGTATCATTGGCAGTTCCTCGAGTCGCCACGATTTCCATCTGTCTGTGTAATCGTGAGGTTCCTTCAAAGTGCAGAAATGACCAAAAGTCCATGTTACCTGATAGCCATTGCCTTCGTAATATCCATCCTTTCTCTGCTTGGCGCCGAGTACTTCGGCAATATCCTTGGCTACACTTGGCTTTTCCGCAATACAAACCTTCATTATAATGATTATTGACCGGCGGATTTTTGATCCTGTCGGTTTTGTGTGATTTTGTTTTAACAGAACAAAGTTTACTAAAATTATCGAGACTTTGGGAGATCAAAGGCGCGATTCCAGAGGCTGAGTTGAACGCATCGCGCTACTGAAAAAACTTGAAGCTCTCGTATTCGGCGCGTAAGCCCCAATTTCAAAATATTTTTATTTTTTTTCAAAATATTTTTTTCTTCACGATAGGCCTACCATGTTTTTACGCTGTTTTTCTCTATTGATATTATCCACTCCATATAATATTTTGCAAATGGCAATTGTTGCGATACAAATGTAGTGTCTTGTGGCGAAGTGGCACACTGGATATGCTGGTGGTCAATGAATTCGAAATTATTTTTTCGGAAAAATATATGAAAATGCGGCTTTTGATGACGTTAATATTTGAATAATACTATTTGTGTTTTGCTTAAAACTTACCGTTTACTCAATACCAACAGAATATTGTACTGTATTTAAATGCGCTGAACCATTGTATTCAGAATATTGTATTATATTTGTGCAAGAATTAGTCACACGAATAGAATAATACGTAAACAAGAAGAACAATGAAAAATGCAAAAAGTATTTTAGTAGGAGCAATGATGGTTATGTCCATCTCAACTTACGCAGACGCTATTAAATCAAGCAATAACGCCTTACATATATCAGTTGAAGAAAAAAGGAATGTATCAGTTTTGAACAAGGTTTTACCTGCCTCAGTAACTGTTATCGAGACACCAGCTCCACAAAAAGGATCCGCCGTTGCGGCGAAAGTGCTTAATCCAGCTCAAAAAGCTGCGATCGTTGAACTTGAATTGAAAAATGTATCGAAAAAGTAATTGATGCAAAGTAATTAGTGAAAGAGGGGAGATTCAGTCTTCCCTCTTTTTTTGTGCCCAAATAGTTAATATTAAGCCAATTGCCTGTCTTTTTGTTCCAATGTTTCTTTCTCGCGCGCAAAAAACTCCAGGACTTCCGACCAGTTGTTTACTCGCACGTGCTTTGTGACGTGAACATTATGGCCCGCAGTGAAAATAATTGACTTCCCCTTGAAAAAATCGAGGTTTTTGAGGTGGTCATCGATCATGTAATCTGTTCCAATAACATTTTTGCTGCCACAAAGGACAATGTTTTTCCAGCTGATAAAAGGAAGATTGTCTTTCACCCAGTCGTGTTTTTCCAGCAAAGAGTTTGGGAATTCCATCGCTGCCGACACAATATAAATTTCATAATCCTCACTCAGCTGACGCAGCGCCATATCTGCACCTGCCATCATGGGGGCGTGTCGAAAAAAACCGGGCTTATTCAGAAGGCTCCTAGCCAGTATGGGATCAGGAAATGCCTCATCTTCCGGAACACCAAGCATCGACTCCTTGCTCACCCTTACGCCAAATTCTCTTGCATACCAGTTACTCCAGTTTGTTTCAATATCGACAATTACATTATCCATGTCGATGGCAATTGTTTTCCTCATAGCCAATGATGTTTTATTTGTCTGGGTTTTGTTGATTTATTTAATGATGCGCTAGCTTTCTGTTACGGGATATTCTATATAGTTGAAATTCCAAATTTGCAATAATCTGCAACAAATGTAAGATTAAATTGCAAAAAATTGCGATATAATTCAATTTGTTTCGACAAATTGCAGTGTTAAATTTTGAATATGCTAAAACAAGAACGTTTTCAGGTAATTCTTGCGCAGCTCGGACAAGATCAAAGAGTGCTGTTAAGTGAGTTAAGCTCAATTTTAAATGTTTCGGAAGACACCATTCGCAGGGATATTAAGGAGTTGTCAGATCAAGGATTGTTGCGAGCGGTGAGGGGTGGGGCCGTTCCGCATGCTCCTGGCCCACATCATTTCAAAGACAGAGTCCAGTATGGCCATGAGCAAAAAAAGATAATAGCCGATAAGGCTATTGAATTCCTGCGCGATGGGCAAGTTGTTATCTTCGATGGGGGAACTTCGGCACTTCTCATAGCGGGCTCATTGCCAAAAGACATTCATCTAACCGTCGTGACCAACAGTTTTCCAATTGCATCGATCCTTGAAGAGCATGAGCATGTTGAAGTTTTATTTGCCGGAGGAAGGTTGCTCAAAAATTCATTTGTAACAATCGGAAACGATGCGATACAGTTTTTCAGGAAGTTTCGGGCAGACTTATGTTTTCTCGGTATATGCAGTATTCATCCTGACCTTGGCGTTACCGGTCCTGATTTTGAGGAAAGTGAAGTAAAAACGGCCATGATCAATTCCGCTCAAAAAGTTGTCGCTCTGGCAACGGTTGAAAAGCTTGGTACTGCGGAAGCGTATCGGGTCTGTGAAACAGAGAAATTGTCAATCATAATCACGGACCGCCCGGAAGATTTAAGTGACATCGACACCTATCGTCAAATGGGGATTTCGGTGATCTGAAACACAAATAATCAGAAACACAACTGATGTGTAAGGATGCTGTCAGCGCGCCCTTACACTAAATTGTTGTGTGATTAATGATCATTTTGAAAACTTCTCAGATATCGAAACCTCACCGACTTTCAAGTATTTCCGGCGTCTCTGATGCTTTACTTTATCATAAAATCTTTCGGATTCTGTATTTCTACAAACCTGATTCAACAATTCTTCCTGTAACAGCATGTTAAGATCTTTACCGCTTTTTGCACTCTTTTTGCTTTTAAATCTTGAATATACTTTTAAGGACCCGGGTCATAATGTAACGGAAATCTCCGCCGCAGAAGTCCAGTTGCGTGTCGTTCAGAATGAAACGGCTGAAACGATTTCTGTCTTTCGGGGAGATGAGAAGACACCGATTCTCGTCCAGAACGCCAGGGCCAACTTCCGGCCTTACCTGCATCCAATCATTTCTCCTGACGGCAAAGGCGTTCTGACAGAATACAGTCCTGGACACCATAAACATCAGACGGGGATTTATTGGGGCTACACACGAGTAAATGGCCGTGATTATTTTCATCACCCGGACGGGGATTATTGGAAACGGGTTTCGGCTAAAGTGATTGAAGCGAAAGGCGGCAAAGTGAAATGGCAAACAGTCTACAATCTTTTGGATTCGACAGGAAAAGCAGTTTTAACGGAAACGCAGAACTGGTCTATGCGACAAAACGACGGTAAATATTTGCTTGATCTTGAATGGAATGGAGAAGCTCAGACCTACGTGACAATCGGCAAATATGATTACGGCGGATTGTTTGTGCGTATGCCATGGAAAGAGGGAATCAAGGGTGAAGTGGTTAATGCGGCAAGGCAGCGAAATGAAAAAGCCGAAGGGCAAGCGGCAATGTGGGTTGACATAGGCATGCAGGTGGAAGGACGCAGCAATCTTGCTCACATCGCTATTCTTGATCATCCCGAAAATAAGGGCTATCCGCAGACATGGCGGGTAGACAACCAGTTGGGTGCAGGTCCTGCAAGGGCGCGCAAAGCAGATTGGCATATCAAAAAAGGAGAGACGGAAGTGATCAAACATGAACTTGTGATTTATACCGGTGAGCTTAACGACGTCCAGCTCAACAAGACATTTGGTGAATTTATTGGAAATAATGGCACTTATAATACGGCGGCATTGTGGGCTATTGCACAAAAGGAGGGGAGGGAGGCGAAGTTCCTGAGTGCGCAAGAAGCGGTTGCCGCAATGACGATAAAAGATGGGTTTAAAGTAAACGCGTGGGCATCCGAACCAATGATGACGCAACCCATGGCGTTTTGCTGGGATGACAGAGGCAGAATGTGGATTGCGGAGAACAAAGATTATGAGTCGAGGGGAAAGGGCTTCTCCAATTCGGGCGACAGTCGTATTCTGATTTTGGAAGACACCGATCACGATGGCGTGGCAGATAGTCGAAAGGTCTTTATGGAAGGGGTTGCATTCCCGTCTGCTATCGCAGTCGGTTTCGACGGCGTGTTTATAGGCGCACCACCAAACCTGCTTTTTGTCCCGGATAAAAATAAGGACGATAAAGCAGACATGGATGATATTGAAGTACGGCTAACCGGCTGGGGCATTCGCGACAGGCATGAAACGCTTAATAGTTTCCACTGGGGACCGGACGGCTGGTTATATGGATTACAGGGTTTTGCAACGCCATCAAAAGTCGGTAAACCGAAAGGAAAGGGGAAGTTGTACAAACATATGGACCCGTTTCCAGAGGATATCCTTCAGGGTGAAGGGACCGATATTAACGGCGGCGTGTGGCGGTATCATCCTACAAAGGATAAATTTGAGGTGGTGGCGCATGGATTTAGCAACCCATGGGGAATTGACTACGATGCAAAGGGGCAATTGCTGATAACGGCCTGTGTAATTCCACATCTCTGGCATGTTATTCCGGGTGGAATATATCACAGACAGGGTGGGCAGCATTTTAATCCTTACGTGTATAACGACATAAAAACGATCGCGGACCACAGCCATCGGTCGGCGCATGGAGGAGCAAGGGTATACCTTTCCGATGCTTTTCCGCAAGCCGAACGCGGCAAAATATTTATGGCCAACATTCATGAACATGGCGTATTATCTGACGTGCTTGTACCGAAAGGATCAGGTTTTGTAGGCAAACATGGTGATGATTTTATGATGGCTAATAATGCCCAGTGGGTAGGATTCAGCATGGAAGTTGGGCCCGAGGGAGGCATGTATGTGCTCGACTGGCATGATGCTGATATCTGCGGATCCGATGTTCTGAATTCAGAAACGGGAAGGATTTTCAGAATTATGCCCAAGGTTAGCCTGGCATCAAACTGGGATGGCCGGTATGCCGATCTTGACAAGATGAGTGATCTTCAACTTGCTGACCTTCAAATTAGTAAAAGTGAGTGGCATGCGAGACGGGCAAGGATCATTTTACAAAAGCGGGCGGCGAAGGGAAAATTAAACAATCTGGTTATTGACAAGCTGGTTGAAATTTATCTTAAAAATGAAAACGCAGATTACCGGCTTCGCGCAATGTGGGCCTTGCGTTTGAGCAATGCCATGCAGGAAAGCGAGTTGTTGCCGGCCCTTGCTGATAAGGACGCTTACATACGCGCCTGGGCAATCCAGTTTTTGTGCGAAGAAAACACGCCGTCCGACAAGGCCGTCGCCCAATTTGAAACTATGGCAAAGGACGATCCCTCGCCTGTTGTCAGATTATATCTGGCTTCGGCGTTACAACGTATGGGCATGAATTTACGATGGAAAATAGCGGAACACCTTCTTGCTCACAACGAAGATGCTGACGATCACAATTTACCAAAGATGATTTGGTATGGAATCGAGCCTTTGGTTAAATCAAATCCTGCAAAAGCAATTGAATTGGCATCGAATAGCAGAATATCCTTGGTGACCAATTTCATTGCACGTCGCTCGGTAGACGCCGATGCTACGGAAATTTTGATAACAGGTATAGGTAAAACTTCAACAAATCAGCTCGATTTCCTCGAAGGAATGCGGGACGGGCTGGAGGGAAGAACGGATATTAAAACGCCTGCTAACTGGAATGCGGTTTATTCGAAACTGAAACAAACTAAAGGCAAAGTTGGTCAGCTTTCCACGGAGATTGCCCAGCATTTTGGGGATACCGAAGCTGCGAAAAATTATATGGCTGCACTAAAAAATCCTTCTACGTCGAGTGAACAGCGAAAAAAGGCATTGCAAGCATTGGCCTCGCAACAACGGCCCGAGTTGGTAAAGGAATTGCCAGGACTGCTGAATGATGCCGGTTTAAAACTTGACGTAATTCGAGCAATAGCAGCTTTTGACAATGAGCCATTGGGTAAATTGCTGTTGGAGAAATACCATTCGTTTGACCAGAAGGAAAAGGCAGAAGCCATTCAGACGCTTTCATCCCGGCCGAAATATGGCTGGCTGCTCACGCAGGCAATTTCCAAAAAAGCCATTGCTAAAAATGAAATCCCGAATTACGTCGCCAGACAGTTGCGACGCGTCGTAGGCAGTGGTTTTGTGGAAGTTTGGGGGCCTATCGATCATGTGGCTTTTGATGAAAAAGCCTACAAAAAATACAGAACATTGCTGACCGATCAGAGCGTTGCTTCTGCGAGTCCGGTGAATGGTAAGTTGATTTTTAAAAATACCTGCGGCCCGTGTCATAAGATGTACGGAGAAGGAGGGATTATTGGGCCCGAACTAACAGGTTCAAACCGCGCAAACCTGGATTACTTGTTGGGCAATATTCTCGATCCAAGCGGTGAGATTCAGGACGATTACAAAATGGTGGTCGTGACAACAAGGGATGGCAGGACGTATGTAGGTAATGTGGCCAAGGAAACTGAGCGACAAGTGACACTGCGGGTGGTGGGGCAGGATGCGGTTGTCCTCAATAAATCCGACATTCAGACACGGGAAACGACACCAACATCAATGATGCCTTCCGGCTTACTGGAAGCTTTGTCGGACAAGCAGGTCACGGATCTGGTAGCATTTATGAAGACTTCCAAGCAGGTGGAGGTGAAAAAGTAGTTTTAAGTACAGTATTAGTCGCATATTTGCCCTGAGGTACCGATTTCTCAAAAGGTCTGGTACCTTTTTTTGTTGAAGCGCTCATCCGGGAAATATAGCCATAAGCCCTTACCTCAGCCACAAGGCCTTGTAATTATTTGATTGTATCTTAAAATATGATAATATCAATAGTTTATTGCCTAAAATATACCATTAATAAAATTTTACAGTGTAGGTCCGGTAATTAGCCAAATAATATTTTTTTATTTGGCTAATGCTTCTATATTTACGGTTACGTACACGGAGTCCATTCAGCGTAACGGGTACGTAACCGGTTAAAGAGAAAATCACAAACAAGTAAGACATAATATAGGAAGTTGGCCAGGCCTGTCAGGACACGTATGCCGCAGGTTTGCAATGAGCTGCCAATAAGAGGATGCCGAAATGATCGGCCATCTGAGCTGTAATTGTGTCCTTAAGTTTATCTCTTCTGCGGGAACCTCAGGCAGGGACAGTCTTACGATGTTGAAATTGATATCGGCAGTCATTTTTGTGACTTAACAGCCGATTGGTAATGATTTACAATAGTTTCCAGGAGTACGTATACTCAATAGCGTTGATGTAATAGTCAAAACACACTATGATATACTCTTGGAAAACGCCAGGTTTTACCCGAAGCCACTATGGACGTTCAGTCTGACATAGTGCGTTGTGAACACTTTAAGAATAAACCAGACCAACTATATGAGAAAAACAATTCTATTAAATCTTTTCCGGCCCTATGAGATAGAACGTCTGAGGAGTATCCGGAATCTAATTGCATTTACGCTGATCGCGGCAGCAAACTTTCTTTCCGTAGCAAAAGCTGCTACGATGACATTCGATGCTGCAACAGAAGAAGTCGCCGCCCTTAAAGTCACCGGTAAAGTTACGGACGACAAGGGTGAAGGACTTCCCGGCGTAAGCATCCTCGTAAAGGGAAGCCAGACTGGAACACTTTCCGATGTTGAAGGTAAATATTCATTGGAAGTACCTTCTGCAAGTTCTGTATTGCTTTTTTCGTATGTCGGCTACCAACCGAAGGAAGTGGAAGTTAGCAGCAGGTCCGTAATCGACATTCAGCTTTTGACCGATAGCAAAGCGCTCGACGAGCTAGTGGTTGTGGGCTATGGCACTGCCAAAAGGAGTGACCTCACAGGCTCAGTATCCCGGGTCAATGCGAGTACCTTTAAAAATCAGGCTGTGACGCAGGTGACGGATATGCTGGCGGGAACGGTCGCTGGATTTCAGGCTAACCAGGGAACTAGTGCTGCTGGTGGTAGTTCGATGGAAATAAGGGGTGTCAACTCCCTGAATGCGTCAACGTCACCCATGATCATCCTGGATGGTGTTATTTACAACGGTGATCTGAAAGACATCAATTCATCGGATATTGAAACCATGGATATCCTGAAAGATGCCAGTTCCGCGGCAATTTATGGAGCAAGGGCCGCCAATGGTGTTATCCTGATTACTACAACAAAGGGTAAATCCGGGAAGCCGACTATTAATTTTTCAACTAAAGTCGGGATTTCAGAGGTGCTTAATTCGAAGTTCGGGACCCGTGATCAACAAGGCTACATTAATTTCCGGAGAGACTATTTCCGGACACTTGGCTTGACGAGACCTGATTATTACTGGTTCAATCCTCAGGAGTTGCCGCAGGGCGTAACCATTGATCAATGGCGCGCAGCAGCGACGAACTCCAACGCAGACAACACAAAGGAGTGGCTCAGCAGACTAAATTTCTTTCCGACGGAAGTGGAAACCTACCTCGCCGGCGAAACGGTGGACTGGACAAAAAAGGTGTTTCCAAAGGGGAAAAGGCAGGATTATGATATCAGCGTGAATGGTGGGACCGACAACATTTCGTATTACTGGTCTTTGGGTTGGCTCGACAATGAAGGTATTATCGCAGGAGATAAGTTCGCAGCGCTTCGTTCCAGGTTAAACCTTGATTTCAAGATAACCGACTGGTTGAATCTGGGTGTGAATGCACAGTACACCAATCGCAATGAAAGTGCGGTGCCAGCTATCATCAGCAGCATTTACACCGTGAGTCCTTATGCCAGGATTTATAATGCCGATGGTAGTCCGAGCTACTATCCCCATGGCTATCAGGGTGCTCCAAACCCGTTGATCAATACCATAGGGCAGGACCGTTCGAAGGTAATCAACAGTATGTTTGCCTCCATTTACGCCGAAGTGAAGTTGCCGCTTGGCATTACCTACCGCTTATCTTACCAGCCACGCATCGAATCGTCGAGAGATTTTAACTACTGGTCTCCTCAGACACTGGTCGGTGGGGATGCGCATAGTGCAGGTTACGCAACCCGTGAAGATTTCAACAAATCGGAGTGGATGGTCGATAACTTGCTGAAATGGAACAAAAAAGTGGGTATCCATTCTTTTGACGTGACATTACTTTATAACGCGGAAAAATTTAATTCCTGGAATGAAATCACGACCAACGAATCCTTCGCTCCAAGCTCTGGTCTGGGTTTTCATGGCATGCAGTTTGGCGGCAAACCGACCATCACCAGCAATGATATCCGATATTCGGGGGACGGTTTGATGGGAAGGATCAATTATTCGTTACTTGACAAATATCTGTTTACGGCTTCTGTAAGGCGGGACGGATTCAGCGCTTTCGGACAGGAGAACCCAAGGGCGATTTTTCCTGCGGCGGCTTTTGCCTGGAAAATTTCGAATGAAAAGTTTTTCAAATACGAGAAAATCAACGAGTTGAAACTGCGTCTGAGCTGGGGTAAAAACGGGAACCGCGATATAGGCCCTTATGCTGCTTTCTCACAGATGAACTCGGTGCAATACTACAATGGAACTACCACGCAAATCGGGGTCTTTACTTCGACGTTGTCGAATCCAAGCCTGAAATGGGAAGAGACGGAATCACTTAATGCAGGTATTGATCTGGGGCTGTTCGGAAACCGTGTTAATGTAACAATCGATGCATACGATGCGACGACAAGAAATCTTCTAGTGAAACGGTCTCTGCCGAAAGTTACTGGTTTTGAATATGTTACAACAAATATCGGTGCGCTCGGCAACAGAGGTTTGGAGTTTACCATCAACACCACCAACGTGCGTAATGCGAATGTCACCTGGCGCTCCAACGTGAATTTTTCTCTGACCCGTAACAAGATCAAAAAACTGTTTGGTCAAGTGGGCAGTTACGTGCTGGAAGGCAAAACGCAAACCGGCGAAATTCCCGATTTTACCAATGGCTGGTTTATCGGGCAACCCATTAATGTGGTGTGGAATTACGATATACAGGGTGTATGGCAAACGGCGGAAGCCGAACAGGCGAAGCGATATAACCTGAAACCGGGTGATTTGAAAGCCAATGACCTTGACAACAGCGGAACGTACCAGGCCTTACAGGATAAAAAGTTCATCGGTTATACAGCGCCCCGATACAATCTTGGTTTCCGAAATGAAATTGATTTCCTGAAAAGCTTCACGGCATCGGTATTCCTTCGCGCTGATCTTGGACACATTCGTGGGTTTGGCCAGTCGGTTCAGGGATGGTCTACGTTCGACCGGACCAACTCCGCCAATTACCCATACTGGAGTCCAGATAACAATAGCAACGAATATCCGCGTTTGAATAACAACGTATCTCCTTTCGGAGGCGGTATCATGCCATACAAACCAACGTCGTTTCTTCGTGTCCAGGACGTATCGCTGTCATACACAGTTCCATCGGCATGGGTAAATGCTGCGAGGCTGAAAAGCGCCAGAATATTTGGCTCAGTTCGTAACCTCGCAACCTTCACGAAGTGGCCCGGCTGGGATCCTGAAACGGGAATGGACCCTACAAGGCCTAATCTTGACCCCATGCCGAGGACTTACACCCTGGGCATAAACGTGTCACTTTAACGAACCGATTCAATCAAATAATTCCAATCATTTATAATATGGAAAGTAAAAAGAAATTTCACTGGATCATGTTGGTAGGGCTGACTTTTATGTTATCCTGCTCCGATCAATTCCTGAAACCTGAGCCGCAGTCATTTTTCACCCCTGAAAATATTTTTGTAAACAAAGAGGGTTACCAGTCTCTGCTTGTGACGATGCGGAAAGACCTGACCCGGGAACAGACCGCTCAGAAAAACTTCATGGCGCACCAGTGGGCAGCTTCGGAAGCAGGAGCACCCTGGCTTCAGCTGGATTTTCGCGCCCTGACGCCGAATTCGGATATGTATCAGCAATTTGTGAACCAGATTAATGATATTTTCCAAATGGTGAAGAATGCAAATACCATTATCAGCCGTATCGATGATATCAAATGGGCCAAAGAACAGGATCGCAATGAAATCCTTGGCGAAGCCTACTGGCACCGGTCCTACTGGTATTACAGGCTTATCGGTAATTACGGTGATTTGCCATTTATCAAAGAAGAAGTGCAAGGTGCCAAGCTGGATTTTAATACCCACAGTCGTTGGGCGATTCTGGCACAAATTCAGAAGGACACCGAATTTGCTGCACTCTGGTTACCGGTTGTTACCAGCGCCGGCGTTCCATCGAAAGGGGCTGCAAATCACCTTCTGACTAAGATTTACCTCGCTAACCTGCAATTCGACAAGGCTGTTGAAGCGGCCAACAAAGTAATCACTGGTCCTTATAAGCTAATGACAACGCGTTTCGGACAAGACGCGGGTGAGGCTAAGAAAAACGTAATCTGGGACTTGCACCGCCCGGATAATAAAAATCTGGCTGCCAATACGGAAACCATCCTTGCTTTCGTGGACCGTTACGATGCCCCGGCAACTGCACGTTCGGCGGGTTTATTTACCATGCGTGTCTATCACTGCTCCTATTGGAACAGCGTGAATGCAAAAGATCGCACAGGAGCTGCAGGCATGATCGACAGCGGACCATTATATGATTCACTTGGCCGGGGTAATCCTGATGTGGCACTTAGCGACTGGCATAGCTACCGTATCTGGGAAGAAAATGGATTTACTTACAAAACCACACCGGATCTGCGCAGAGCGGACATCAACTGGTACGACCGCGAAGAAATACGTTACAATAACCCTGCATCCGTTCAATATCGCCAGCTTTTCGAATCTAAAAATATGGATAACCCCACGGAATACTGGGCAAGAATTTATCCGATGCCATTTTACAAAACTTACTCACCTAAAAAGGTTGGTCAAACAGGACAGCCATTTGGCAGCAATGGCGACTGGTACATTTTCAGACTTGCGGAAACGTACCTTCTGAGAGCAGAAGCATATTACTGGCTGGGACAATTGGATAATGCCGCCAAAGATATCAATGTGGTACGCCAACGGGCCAATGCACTGCCAATTACAGCGGCCAATGTTACGCTCGATTATATTTTTGACGAAAGTGCCCGCGAACTTTTTGCCGAATCTCCCCGTCAGAACGAATTGAACAGAGTCTCGTACATTCTCGCAAAACGCGGAGAAAAAGGTTACAGCCTGGCTACAATCAGTGAAAAAAACTGGTTTTATGACCGCGTGAGTAAACTTAACGATTTTTACCTTCGCTCAACTGAGGTAAATAGTTTGGGGCAAAGTCCAAATATCCAGCCTTACCATTTCCAGTGGCCGATCAGTGACGCGATCATCACCGCTAATACGCTTGGTCGTATCAACCAGAACAAAGGATATGTTGGGGCGGCCAGCAACAAACCAGCGTTGGAAACAATAGAATAAGCGGGTCGCTATCTTTCTACAATAATTAACCGGCATCCGTACCTGATTTAGCAACGGGCAGGGTGCCGGATATTTTAATCCAAAATATGATACGAACCGGCCTTTTGATCCTCTGGCTTCTCAGCCTCACGCAGACAATTTCTGCACAAAAAACACTGACTAGCGATGGAGCCTGGTGTTGGTTTAGCGATCCACGTGCCATTTACACCCATGGAAAAAATGCTCCGATCGTCACAGGCTGGGTGACAAAATCGGGCGATATTATCGCAGCCTCACTTGATCTGAAAACCGGTAAAGTGAAGCAGAAACGGCTATATACCAAACTAGAAATTGACGACCACGATAATCCTGCGTTTCTCGAATTACCGGATAACCGGATATTGACCCAGTATACCTGGCATGGAGGGAGCAAAGATGGAATGGGCGTGATCCAGAATACTACCTTGAAACCGCTTGACGTAACCAGCTTTTCGGACTCGCTGGTTTTTAAGCCGCAGACGCCCGCCTTGCTTAAAAAATTTGTGCGTGAGACTTATACGTATGCCAACCCGTTTATGCTGAGCGCTGAAAATAACAAAATTTTCAGTTTCGGTCGCTGGGTAGGATATAAACCAAATTTCATTACATCCACAGACAACGGAAAAACCTGGTCGGATCCTGTTGTAGTCATCACTTCCAAAGAGCTTAATACCAACAACCGGCCATATGTCAAATATTTTTCGGACGGTAAATCTAAAATTCATCTCATTTTTACAGACGGTCATCCCAACGTCGAACCGCTCAATTCCGTCTATTATTGCTATTATGAAAAAGGCGCTTTCTGGCGGGCGGACGGCTCGAAAATCGCCAACATTGACCAGTTACCTTTTAATCCTTCGGACGCTTCCGTGGTTTACAAAGCGTCGGCTGAAACCGGTAAGGCCTGGATATTTGACATTGTAATCGACAAAAAAGGTAGGCCCGTAGTTGCGTACACGCGCTACCCGACCAACCAAAATCATCAATATTATTACGCTGTCTATGACGGTGGCAAATGGCTGGACAACCACATTATTGACTCTGGCAAATGGTTTCCCCAAACACCGGACGACAAAAAAGAGCGCGAGGAAAACTATTCTGGAGGGCTCACGATCGATCCTCTCGATCCTTCGGTCATTTATTTCGCACATGAAATAAACAGCACATTTGAAATTTCAAAGGCAACAACTGCCGATCTCGGTAAAACCTGGAAACTTTCCCCCATTACCCGCAATTCAAAATTGGACAACGTACGGCCAGTTATTCCAAGGTATAAAAAGACAGGTGATAAAAATGTACTGCTCTGGATGCAAAACCGCAAATATGTGCACTACACCGATTACGACACCAGCATTCTGTGGCGGATCGTTGATTGAGTAACCTATTAGGAAAAACCGCTACAGTAGTCATGCGTTTCTGATTTGAATTTCAGATCGTTACGTTTTCGATTCTGCCAATTTTGTGTTACAATCCAATATAATAATACCAGTAGAATATGTCGTTTAACTAATTTGTAAGGATATGTTTAACGTAAATTCACTAAGCCGGTATGTTCAGAGATATCAAGATTTTCGCGTCGATTATTGTGATGTTGGTTTGCTATCCTTTGGTGGGACATTCGGAGGATCATGAAACCCTTAAAATAGGCGCTCAGGCTCCTGATTTTAATTTAAAAGGTATTGACGGCAAGAACTATACGTTGAAAAGTTTCACGGCTTCGCCAATTTTGGCCATTGTTTTTTCATGTAACCATTGCCCCACAGCACAGGCTTACGAGGAGAGGATCAAGAAAATTACCTCAGATTACAAGGCTAAGAAAGTTGCGGTTGTGGTCATTACATCGAATGATCCCAAAGCGATCAGGCTTGATGAACTTGGCTACACGGATTTGAGTGACAGTTACGAAGAAATGAAGATCCGGGCGAAGGATATGAGCTACAATTTCCCCTATTTATACGATGGCGATGACCAAAAAACTGCGCTGGCTTATGGGCCGGTCGCAACACCACACATTTTTATTTTTGATAAGGATCGAAAACTGCAATATACCGGGCGGATCGACGACGTTGAGAAACCCAGCGGAACGCCTAAAAATATTGATGCGCGAAATGCAATAGAAGATCTGTTGGCAAATAAACCCGTGTCTGTGCCGACCACCAAAACTTTCGGGTGTTCGATGAAATGGATTTCCAAAGAGCAGGGCGTGCAGAAGGAACAGGCAGGATGGGCCAAAGAGCCGGTTGTCCTGGAAACAATCGATGAGAATGGCTTAAACGAATTGATTCAAAATAAATCGGACAAACTAAGACTTATCAATGTTTGGGCTACCTGGTGCGGCCCTTGCGTTACCGAATTTCCGGACTTTATGACCATGCAGCACATGTATCGCCAGCGGGATTTTGAATTCATTTCTATCAGCGCGGATAGTCCGGATAAAAAGGACAAGGCGCTGAAATTTTTGCAGGGGAAATTTGCCTCAAACAAGAATTACATTTTTAATAGTGAAGACAAATACAAACTAATCGAATCCGTTGATCCAAAGTGGCAGGGAGCCCTTCCGTATACCCTGCTCGTAGAGCCGGGAGGCAAAATAGTCTATGCCGGACAAGGGCCGATTGATCCCCACAAAATGAAAAAGATAATTGTTGAAAATAAGTATGTGGGTAGGTATTATTGAAAACTCAATACCATAAAAAACAGGTCACAGGAATCATTCTGTGGCCTGTTTCTTATCTAATGGGTCAGCCATTTTTTAGTGATTGAATCGTAATTGGGTAGAAACATTTAAATTAGGGTAAATATTTTGGAGTGTTTGTTAAATCCCAGGCGCATTCTGCCTCAGACTTAGCGACCGTTGATTCGAATTTTAGCCTGATTGTTATGAGATACATACTGATACCCATTTCCTTCCTTTCATTTGTTGCCGGCGTTGCAGCTGTGTTTTTTCATGCGAATTCTAGCGATGACAGAAAGGACCTAAATAGCATTACCATGTGCGGCGCGGCAGCCACCGGAAATGCGATACTCGATGAAAATGGAAAGAACGTGATCGCCTTGCCCGGCTGGGGAAATTATTCCTACCGGATTACAACCAAAATCGACAGTGCTCAATTCTATTTTGATCAGGGGTTGAACATGTATTACAGCTATCATATGAAAGAAGCTGCCGCGTCTTTTAAGGAAGCTTCACGGCTTGACCCATCCAGCCCAATGACATACTGGGGTCAGGCGCTGGCCATGGGCCCATATTATAATTCCGCACATAGTTATTTCATTCCAGAAGGGATCAAAGATGTGCTTGTTGGGATGAACCGTAGTATGGGCAATGCCTCCGAAAAGGAAATGCACCTGATCAGGGCCATGAATAGCCGTTATCCAGCCGAGTTTTCAGGAAATAAAACTAAAGCACTGGATATGGCCTATGCGACGGAGATCAAAAAACTGATCGATTTATATCCGGATGACGCAGATATCAAAACACTTTACATCGACGCCGTAATGCTCATGCATGCATGGGATTTTTGGAATGCCGATGGAACCGCAAAGGCATGGACCCCCGAAGTTGTCGATCTTTGCGCAAAGGTTTTAAAAACCAATCCTGAACATCCGGCGGCGCTTCATTACTACATTCACCTCACAGAAGCGTCACGACATCCGGAAGTTGCTCTTGCGAATGCGGATGCACTGAAAACGCTGCTTCCCGGGGTAGGACACATGGTGCACATGGCGAGTCACGAATACCAGCGAAACGGATTGTATGCCAAGGGCGTGGAGGTAAATGATATGGCTGACGACAATCTTTTGAATTACGAAGCAATGGCTAAAAACCTTGCCCTCAATAAGCATTCTCCGCATTATTTTGCAGTTCAAACTTACTGCGCTATGACCGGCGGAATCTACAAAAAAGGATTGCAAAATGCCTTGCGTTGTCGTAGTAGTGTTTCGCCCTCTCAGGAAAGTACTTACGACCAATATTTGTATATGATGCCCGTGCTCACAATGGTGAGGCTTGGGAAATGGGATGAGATACTGAAAGACAATGTAGTACCCGATTCCAAATGGTCTTATGCAATGTTAATTCATCATTTTGCAAAGGGATTGGCTTTCGTAAATACCAGTAATCCTGATTCAGCCCGCTGGCACTTAGCTCGATTGAGAAAATATCAGAACGATCCGATCCTCGAAAAAAGGCGTGTTCCGTTTAACGCTCCCATACAAATGGCTGGAATTGCCGAGCATATTCTGGACGCGTCTATTGATTTTTCTGTGAAAAACAACGAGGCGGTCATTACCAAGCTAAATAAAGCGATAGCGATTGAGGACAAACTTATTTATACAGAACCCAGTGACTGGCCAGTGCCTGCACGTCAATTTTTGGGGGCATTTCTGCTGAAGATGAAAAAGCCGGTTTTGGCAGAAAAAGTGTACCGGGAAGATTTAGCGATGAGTCCCAACAATGGATGGTCGCTTATAGGCCTTTATCAAAGTCTTGACGCACAGAAAAAGAGCGCGGAGCTTACCTTATACAAAACAAAATACCTCGAATCATTTTCCAGCGCCGACGAGATTCCGACAGGATCCGTGTACCTGAATAGAAAATAAACCTGTGGCACGTTCCATACAATGCACCATAATCCGCCGAAATAGGCTGAGTTACCTTTTTAGAAAATATTGAAGCTTAGTCAGCTTGATTGGTTCTTCAAAAACTTCGATTTCGTCTTTTCATGTAATGAGAACGCTTTTGAAACTGGTTCGCAGCATTAGTTTTCCCGTGCATCGGTAATCTGGTTAAATGTCCTCTAAAACTCCCAACCCATGAAAACGAAAACACTCAAACAACAGGTAACGCTTAAAGCCAGTCCGCTGGAAGTTTACAACCTGCTTATGGATTCGGAAAAGCATGGTGCTTTTACGGGAGGTGAAGTAACAATGAGCACGGAAATAGGTGGAGCGTTTTCCGTTTTTGACGGTTACTGCCACGGGTACAATATTGAGCTTGATCCAGGCAAAAAAATTGTGCAGGCCTGGCATTTTGCAGAAGATGGATGGCCGGATGATCATTTTTCAATCTGTACTTTTGAACTAAATGATATGGAAAAGGGAACCAAGGTCTTTTTTGCTCAAACCAGTATTCCCGAGCATAAATACGAATCATTGAAGGGAGGATGGAAAGATTTCTATTGGGAACCGATTAAACAATACCTGGCCGAACAGGTTTAGACCGATTTTTTGACAACCGTAAAAATCAAATCATGCCTGGCAGGGATATGGAAATTGGTTTGATCAACCTGAAAACATATTTGGGCTAAGTGAAATTGAAAATCACATCTTATAATTGGTCTACTGTCTGTTAGAAAGACGATCAAAATGCGACATCGCTTGACTAACTAAAAACTAATCACCCAAATGACAGTTAATTCCTGACACATCCTGTCTTCTTTATGTTTATCGATTGTATTCAAATAATATTTTAACAAAATGGATATTCAGGATATTTCAAGACGTGAGTTTATCAATAGCTCTATTCTTGCCGCCGCCGGGATTGGCTTGATTTCGGTGCCTTCTTTTGGCATGCCGGCGTATATTAAGAATCTGGGCAAACCAAATTCTCTTTTTAATGGTGTTCAGATCGGCGTAATCAGCTATTCGTGGAGAAGCATGCCCAGCAGTGCCGAGCAGGTTTTGAAATATTGTATCGACTGCAACCTTAGCGCCATTGAGCTTATGGGTCCTGCCGGAGAAGCATTCGCTGGCGCACCGGAAGCGCCGGCACGTCCACAGGGACAGCCAGGCCAACGCCCTCAATTGACTACTGAGCAAAAGGCAGAAATAGAAGCATACACGAAAAAACTCGCAGACTGGCGTGCCAGTGTGTCGATGGATAAATTTGCTCAGCTTCGCAAAATGTACAATGATGCTGGGGTTAAAATTTATGCTTTTAAGCCATCTGCGCTGGAAGCTACCAATACGGATGCAGAAGTGGATTATGCTTTTCGCGCGGCAAAAGCGCTTGGGGCTAACCAGGCAACGATAGAATTACCCAGCGATCCGGCTCAAACTAAACGCCTGGGAGATATTGCTGCCAAAAACAAAATATTTGTGGGCTATCACGGTCACACCAAACAAACGCCGACATGGTGGGATGTTGCCTTGGAACAGTCGAAATACAATGCCATGAATTTGGACATGGGACACTACGTTGCTGCCGGTTTTGATCCGATTCCGTTAATCGAGGCAAAACACAACCACATCGTAAGTATGCATACCAAAGACAGAAAAAGCAAGGAGCACGGTGGTGCCAATGTGGTTTGGGGTGAAGGAGATACGCCTATCATCGCTGCCCTTCAGCTCATGCGCAAAAACAAATACAAATTCCCGGCTACCATTGAGTTGGAGTATGATATTCCAGCTGGATCCGATGCAGTAAAGGAAACGGCAAAATGCGTTGAGTATGCACGTAAGGCGTTGGGTGCGTAGCAGGAGCTAGATTAAGTTAAAGGAAATAGCGCTCATTTCTGCCTGAAATGGGCGCTATTTCTTTCCGTTATATCTGGATCATTTTCCTTCCTTCATCCTGATCACCTTAGCCAGCGTGCCTAATATTGTGTCGTGTTTTTTTACAAATGGATTGGACTGATCCCAGACATAACCTGCCAAAACCGAGCAAATCTGGTTTTTAAAGCCTTCATCGATTTCCTTGGCAAAAACAAGTGTTTGAAAGTCACCATTATACCATCCAGTGACGTAGCTTCTGAACACATCAATTCCACCCTGGATAATGTCTTCGTAATCTTTTTTCCAATCCACAGTGTCCCCCTTCAAATGTCGGTCAGTCATTTTTGCCGAAAGCAGGCCCGACGCCATGGCAAAGGTTGCACCGGATGAGAATATCGGGTCAAGGAATTCAGTGCTATTTCCCGACAAAACGAAACCTTCTCCAAACATTCTTTTAATGCCAACGGAATAGCCAAGGATACTTTTCGGAGTAAATTTTAGCTTTGATTCTTTGAATCGGCCGTTAAGATCTTCAAAATTGCGAATGAAATCCTCATATAGTGCTCCGTCGTTTTCGGCCAGGATTGCTATTTTTTCCTGATCGCCTACGATGCCTACCGAAGTAGATCCATCAGAGAATGGAATAGCCCAAATCCAGGACCGGTTGTTGTCGAAAGAATGAACGAAAATATTGTTACTGGCATCTTCGGTGCGGTTGATGTCTTCCAGATGTGCGAAAACAGCTCCCCTTGGCGTAAAGGAAGATGGTTTGCTCAGGTCAAAGAGCCTTGGGAGCACCCTGCCATAGCCACTTGAATCAATGATGAATTTTGACTCGACCTTGTGAACAGAACCGTCTTTGTCCTGAAATTCAATGAGCTGTTTGTTCAAGCTACACCGCACGTCCAGTACCTCGCATTCAAAATTCACGTCCACACCCTTCGCCTCTGCTTCTTCTGCTAAAGTCAAGTCGAAATCGGCGCGTTTTACCTGCCAAGTCCATGTCCAACCCTTTGTGTATTGCTCCGAAAAGTAAAACTCACACCGTTTTTCACCGCGCATGAAGGCCGCTCCCGTCTTCTTTTGGAATCCTTTTGGGATTACCGCCTCCAGCAGGCCAGATTCATCAAGATATTCCATGCAGCAAGGAAGAAGGCTTTCGCCTATCTGAAAACGCGGGAATTTTTCTTTTTCTAAAATGGTAACTGTATAGCCTTGTTTTACCAAATAAGAGGCTGCTACGGTTCCAGCAGGACCGGCACCAATAACCACAACGTCAACGGTTTGCATGTTTAAGCGTTTTTTACTTTCTGAATAAGTTTATCTTTATCTATAAATGAAAAGCAGGTCACAAAGGCGCTGACCGTCACGCCCAATATCCCATGCATTGAGATATTCTGGCCCGTCAAGTGCAGGTTTGAAATCCTGGTCTTTGTATTGATCTGTGTTCTGGCAGTGGAATTGGAATCTTTTAGAATTCCATAAAGTGAGCCGTCTTTATTTCCGATATAATCCCTGAATGTCAGTGGCGTCGCGCTGTGAACTGCCTTTATTTTTTCAGTGATGCCTGGAAACACCTGTTCAATCCGCTTTAGTACCTGCGCTTCTTTTTGCTTTTTAAATTCCTTGTATTCTGCATCCCGAACGCCCGGCTCTGCAATTGTACTGCTCGAATGACTCCATTTTTCGGTTTCAGCCGTATTCATGTACGTCATAATCGACATAGAATCGGCATACTTTTCGTTTTTGGAAATGAATGGTGTGCAAATAAAATAAGTTTGAGGCCAGGATTCCTGATCGTATTCAATCCCCGCCCAAACGTCGTCGGAATGATGCTGATAAATATTGTAATTCAGATATTCGAATGCGTTTTCATGAAAGGAAAGATGTACAAGGAAGGTTGAAATGCTGTTTTGAAGCCCACGAATGCGATTTTTGTATACGTTTAAAAATCGTTCTTCTCCAAAAATGTCGATTGTAACGGCTGGATGTACGTTAGAAATGAACTGTTTGCCTTTTACTTTTTCACCATTTTCGAGGACCACCTCTGTAATTTCTCCCGAGTCACTGTAATTGGCACTGACGACTTTTTTGTGCTTTAATATCTTTCCACCAAAATTTCGGATAGCCCGACTGATCAGGATTGCAATTTGCGAGCCACCATCTACAAACTTGTACGCTCCCGATAAGTAGCTGTTTATAATTAAAGCATGTACATATAAGGGCGTTTTTGCTTTTACACCGGCATAAAGCAAATTGGACCCTGCGAGCACATTTTGGAGCCTTACGTTACTGGTAAGAGAGGCAATGTAATCGTGGGTGTTTGTTTCCAGTACACCATTTTGCATCTGATAATTTACACCTGAAATCTTAAGATTATAGAGCGGAAACTTGGTGCATAATTCCTGTATCTGATCGCAGTAAGTGTTGATCGCGGCAGCTTCTTGAGGAAAGTCCTTTATTAGGGTTTTTTTGAAATTATCATATCCCTGGGCATAAACATATTCCGTGCCATCATCAAAACGGATGACGTCGAACTTGTCTTCGTCCATTTTCTTCAATTTTAGCTTATCAAGAATTCCGAAATATTTGAAAAACTGATAAAGATTTTCACCTTCATTGAGGCTGCCCACATAATGCACACCGGTGTCAAAAATGACTTTGTCCCGACTGTAGACTTGTAAATGGCCACCGATTTGATGATTTTTTTCGAGGACAATGACGCTATGGCCTTCTGAGGCAAGAATGTATGCGCATGCAAGGCCTCCCAAGCCGCTTCCGATAATTACAAAGTCATACTCTTCATTGGGCAAGGCCTGCATCAGGTTATTAGGAATGTGCTGGTGGTAAATATTGAAAGTAATGTGGTCTTTAAGAATTGTCAGCGGCGCCGTAGATTATGAATTTTCATCGCTTTCTTAAAATGAACAGGACATTTGAAGTATTTTTAGAGTGTTCCAAAAGCTCAAAGCTGAGATCATGTTTCTGTGCGAAACTCCGGATGTCGTCCGATGCGAAAAAATGAAAATCATCCAGTTTTTTATTAAAAGAAAAGATACCGGTGGAAAGAGCTTCTGTTCGTTCAGTGTTTTTATGCTGCTGTTTCCGATCCGTAATGCCATCCCTGATAAACAAGATGCCATCTTCTTTCAACGCGTCAGCACATCTCTCCAGCAAAGTAAGCTGTTTTTCTTTTGATAAATAATGAAGAACATCATTTAAAAAAATAACATCTCTTTGCCCCGTATCGGTGTCCATGATGTCGCCGGAAATGAAGCGAAGATTCTCGTTTTTGTTGTAGCTGTTCTGTGCGATCAAAATTTTATCTTCGTCATAGTCGACCCCGGTAATTGTCCGATCTTCATTTTTATAATGAAGGTAAAATGACAAATATCCGTAACCACAACCAACATCCAAAATGCTCTTTCTATCTCCGATCAGGCTGTTGTAATAAGTGTAATTTTTACCTTCTAATCTCCATTTGGTTTTAAAGTACCATTCCAATACTGGACCTTTAAAAACGTAATTGGTGAAAATTTTGTGTTTCAGATAAGATACGTCCTCCATTTCATATTTGAAGGCCTCATGCTCTTCTTTGAAAAAACGTGAAATATTCTTCGTTTTGTCGCGAAGATTCTCGCCCCATGTTCCATCTGAAAAATGAATACGAGGCATAACTCTGACATTGAGTGCGCCTGACCGGATCAGGAAATCCCCCTTGGGCAAAACGTCCGATGCCCCGTGAATAAGGATAGGCTGAATATCGAGGTTGAGTACATCGGCCAGGTGAAAAGCACCCTTGTGAAAACGCCCTATTTTTCCATCCTCTGAACGGGTACCTTCGGGAAAAACGAGAAGCGAATAGCCGTCTGCAATCAGGGCCTTCATCTTGGCAATATTCTCTTCAGGCCCGTCATCTGTATATACGTAGCCAGCGTAACGAATGATTGGCCCAAAGAACGGAGAATTATAAACCCAGCCTTTAACCATCAGCACGATTTTCGGATTTAGCATGATCGCCAGCAAAATATCAAGAAAAGACGTATGGTTTGCTATGTAGATAACAGGTTTTTCGGTTTTCATATGCTCCATTCCTGAGATGTTTCTCTTCACATGCGGGCCGGAGTAGATTACAGTTTTTGCGTAAAAGGAAAGGGAATTATTGATCATTGCCTTCTTCCTTTTCTTCGAGATCGGAAGCAATAAAATCGTCACCAGTTTGGAATGAAGAAAAAGGCACCCGGAGAGAAAATAAGTGAAGCTTGAAAGACTTATCAAAAATGGAAGCAGGGTTACCGGAGCTTTCTTCCGTTCAATTCGCTTTTGAACAAAAAAATCAAACAGCACGGGTTGTACCACGAAGGAGATGAACAGGATACAAACGATCCCGAGGACACTGATCAATGCAACCGAGTGAATTGCGGGATGCCTGGCGAAAATCAACACACCTGTGCCAACGATGGTGGTTAGGGCGGAAAGCAGTATGGCGGATTGATAGGAGCGGAGCGTGTCTTTGCCTTCCTTGTATTTACTCAATAGTCCGTCAGTAACAAAAATGCTAAAATCATCTCCCAATCCAAAGATGAAAGTGGTAATGACCACGTTGACAAAATTGAATTTTATGCCTAGAATCGCAGCTATTCCCAATATCCATATCCAGCTGATCACCATAGGAAGGAAAGATAACAGCGTTAATTCAATCCTTCCGTAGACAATCAACAAGGTAAGGAAGACAATTGACGCTGAAACGATCAGGATGTAATTGAAGTCGTCTTTTACCTGTGAAAGCAGTTCTCCGGCGAGCTCGCCACGATCGAAAACTTCCACGCCGGGGATTTTTCTCAATACGGATTTAGCCTCCGAAAGTTGATGTTGGCTGGCGACTACTGTTGAGATTATTGTTGTTTTGGACCCTTCGGAATCAATAAGATTATTGAACCCGAGTTCCTTGAAAAGGGTATCCTGATCAATGGCGGACTCATTTTTTCTAGAAAGCCAATCTCTGAACGGGTCGAAAGCGCCAGGGGTTAAACCATTCAGATTCGCGGCAATGCTGATATCAGTAGAAGTTGCTTTTATTTTATCCTCAGTCCAAAAGTCCCGCCATTGCTTTTCTCGCTCAAGTTTCAGGGATGCTGGAATCAGGAAGGAGCCAGGTGACAGGAAGCCATTTATTTTGTTTTGCTGTTTTAAGGATGATAATTTCTTATAGATCTCCTGGTTACTTTGTTCCGCTTTATCTTTCTGAGGATCAGATGCGAAGATATAAATCCGTTTTTCGGTTTTGGGATTTAATCCGGTGAGTGCTTCCTCCCTGTTTTTTAAATCATCGTTCTGCAAACTTAGGCTTTCCAGGCTGCTATCGAACGCTGTGAATCTGGCAAAATATAGAAACACAATGGTTAGAACTCCGGTTATGATGAGGGTCGCCAACCTTACTTTGTACGAGACTTTCGGGAAATTCAAAAGTTTACGTTCCCCGGGAAGTTTTTTATAATCGAAATTAAACGTTTGCAAAATGACAGGTAAGGCCGTCAGCGTAAAAACCGCAGCACCCAGAAGGCTTAGCGAAGCAAACATGCCAAAATCCTGCAAAACAACCGAATTGGCAAAGTGCAACGCGCTGAAGGCCATGATGGTTGTAAAACTTCCTGTCAAGAGCGGTGCACTTACTTCTTTTACTGCAATTGAAACGGATTGAGTATGCCTTAAATGTGTAAAAAAATGGAATGCGTAGTCCAGTAATATTCCAAATATGACCGCTCCGGTTGCAAGTGAAATTCCCGAAACCTCAGGACGAATATAGCCAATGACGCCAAGTGCAAAGGTGCCTCCGAACAAGCCCGGAAGAATCATGAAAAATGGCACGCTCACTTTTCGATAATACACAAGAAGAATCAACAGGATAGCGGCCAAAGCAAAAAGCATAGTTTTTGTGGAATCCTGTTTTACCTGAATAGCATTTCGGGCTGCGATCTCAAAAGTGCCGAAGTATGAGAATTTATTTTGAGGGAATTTTTGATTCCAGTCTGATTTAAGCGCTTCAATTCGGTGAAACAATGCCACATTTTTCTCCGAATTTCCTGAGTCGTACCGGGTGGAAGCCATGACAAGAATCTGTTTCCTGTTTTTTGAGAACATCACCCCATCTTCAATGGAGATCCCATTCGTATTGGTATTTGCATTCAGGCTCCGGAAATAAGATCCTGTCAATCCAAGAGGATCATTGAGGATAAATTGTTTGAGAAAAGTGCCTCCGGGAGTTAAAAGTTGGTTGTGGGCGGCGGCAATGGCATTTCGGATAGAATCCGGATTCGTTTTGTACAAGAAATTCTGATAGTAGGCCGAATCAATGAGCTCGGGAAAATGATCGTAAGTATACTGGTACACATCCGATTGTACGTCGGCTCTTGACTCCTGAATATTCTTGATAAGATCTTTTGCGTGTAATTGTAGGGAATCGGCGAAGGTCGTTGCCAGGGTTGCTGCATCTTCACTGGTCGTTTCGGTAGGAATATCTATGGAAAATACAATTTGATTGATGATACTCTTATTTTCTATCAAACGGTTGAATTCCTCAAAAGTTTTACCCTTTGGCACTGTGGCGAAAATGCTTTCAGTGATTCGTAATCGCGTTATTCCAAAGCCTAGAATAGCAATAAACGTAATGAGGCTTACGAAGAAAATGAGTTTTTGCCTTGAAAGGAGTATGTTGAGTTTTAATAAAATGTCTCCGATCATGGACTGGGAATGCGTGATTGTTTGGCAAAATTAAACAAATGTAAGAAGCCCGGCAACTTATAAATGTTCTATCCGGGTTGGGCGAACGGCTTGGCAAACCGGTAAAAAAAGATTTATTTTACGTGTTAATTAATTTGGTAGTCAATAAATGAATAGTATTTCATTAGCTCAGATCGAGCAGTATGCGTTTGAAAAAAAGGAATTTTTATTGGCAGAAGAGGTTCTGACGCAAGTTTCAAAGTCTTTTTCTTTTTTAACGAATTTTTCAAAGGATAAAATCATATATGGGATCAATACTGGTTTTGGGCCTATGGCTCAGTACCGTATAGAAACTGATAAACTAAGCAGCCTGCAATATAATCTCATCCGTAGCCACTCAAGTGGGATAGGTAAGCCGCTGAATGAAATATATGCCCGCAGTGTGATGGTTGCGCGCTTAAACTCTTTTATACAGGGTAATTCCGGGGTCAGTGTAGCCGTGATTAAACAACTGATTCTGTTTTTAAACAAGGGAATTGTTCCCGAAATATTAGAACACGGAAGTGTAGGAGCAAGCGGCGACCTGGTACAACTATCTCATCTTGGCCTTAATCTCATAGGCGAAGGGTATGTTTATGAAAATGGTGTAAGACAAAAAACGGCTGACGTTTTATCCAAACATGGGATAGCACCCCTTAAAATGGAGCTTCGTGATGGCCTAGGGTTGATCAACGGTACCTCGTGTATGACCGGTATCGCGGCCATCAATATTATTTATGCGCAACGTTTGGTTCAATGGGCGATCGCAGCTTCTTCGATGCTCAATGAGGTGATTGAGGCATTTGACGACTCCTTTTCCAAAGAGCTCAATGCTGTCAAGCATCACAAGGGACAACGGTATGTAGCTGGTGAGATGCGGAATTTTGTGAAGGGAAGCGGAATGATCCGTAATCGGGAAGAACTTTTTAAAGATGATACCGCACTTCAAAAAACAGAATTCGAGCGAAAAATACAGGAATATTATTCCATCAGATGTGTGCCTCAGATTATTGGGCCGATCGTGGATACCCTGAATTATGCTCAGGAAGTCGTTGAAAATGAATTGAATTCTACAAACGACAATCCGATTGTCAACCCCGAAGAAAACAATGTATTTCATGGCGGGAATTTTCACGGAGATTACATTTCACTTGAAATGGACAAAGTGAAAATTGTGCTCACAAAACTCTCAATGCTGATGGAGCGCCAGCTTAACTTTTTGATGAATAGCAAGTTGAATGGGAAGTTTCCTCCATTTCTTAATGCCGGAACATGGGGCCTTAATTTTGGTTTCCAGGGAGTTCAGTTTACGGCTACGTCAACTACTGCCGAAAATCAAGCTTTGTCCAACTCGGTTTACGTCCACAGCATACCGAATAACAATGACAACCAGGATATCGTGAGTATGGGAACGAACAGTGCGGTTCTCGCTAAGCAGGTTCTGGAAAATTCCTATCAGGTCATGGCCATTCACATCATGGCTATTTGTCAGGCGATTGATCTGCTTGAGCCTGACGAACAGGAAAAGCTATCGCCAAACGCGAAGTCCATCTTTAAGCAAATACGCACTAAATCGAGGTTTGTCGTCGAGGATGTACCGCAAGCTGAAAGCATTGCGAGCGTATACGAATTTATCAAGGAAACGCCATTTTCAATATGAATTGTGCACTGGTTACAGGAGCCTCAAGAGGGTTGGGTCGTGCCATTGCGGTGCAGTTGGCAAAGGACCACGGTCTTTATATTTTGGTAAATTTCGCTTCTAATCTTGCGGCTGCGGAGGAAACCCTGGCTGAGATAAAATCGACAGGCGGAGATGGGGAAATTCTCCAGTTTAATGTTCAGACAAAATCCGAGGTAGATGAAGCATTAAATGGATGGAGGGAAAAGAACGAAGGAAAGTTCATTGGTGTTTTGGTAAATAATGCCGGAATTACAAAGGACGGCCTGTTTATGTGGATGCCCGAGAAAGACTGGGACGATGTCATGAACATTTCCACCAAAGGGCTCTTCAATGTAACACAGAATATCATTCAGTCGATGTTGCGCAAGCGCTCTGGGCGTATCGTCAACATTGCTTCTGTCTCAGGCATGAAAGGGGTGGCCGGGCAAACCAACTATTCGGCTGCAAAGGGTGCCATTATTTCAGCCACAAAAGCATTGGCGCAGGAAGTTGCCAAAAGAAAAATAACAGTGAACGCAGTAGCGCCCGGTTTTATCACGAGCGACATGACCAAGGATCTCAACGAAGATGAATTAAAACAAATGATTCCCATGAACCGTTTTGGCAAACCCCAGGAGGTGGCGGATCTGGTGAGTTTCCTTGTGTCGGACAAAGCGGCGTATATCACCGGAGAAGTAATCAATATCAACGGTGGGATTTATTCCTAACAAATGGAAAATAGAGTAGTTATTACCGGCATAGGCATTTATTCCTGCTTGGGCGAAAATCTCGAAGAGGTGACAAAGTCATTGTATGCCGGAAAAAGTGGTATTGTATTTGATCAGTCAAGGAAGGATTTCGGTTTTCGCTCAGCCCTGACGGGCATGGTGAAAGAGCCGGATTTGAAACCATTTTTATCCAGGAGGCAGCGACTCGGTATGCATCAGCCGGCCATCTATGCATACATGTCTACGAAAGAGGCACTGGAACACGCCGGCTTAGATATTGCATTTCTGGAAACCACAGAAACCGGGATCATCTTTGGCAATGACAGTACTGCTGCGTCCGTCATGGAAGCGGTAGATAAAGCAAGAGAAAAACACGATACAACTTTGATTGGGAGCGGTGCTATTTTTCAAAATATGAATAGCACTGTGAACATGAACCTTTCTACAATTTTTAAGTTGAAGGGAATCAATTTTACCCTGAGCGCGGCCTGCGCCTCGGGGTCGCATTCTATCGGAATGGGTTACCTGATGATCAAACAAGGACTGCAGGACCGTGTCATTTGTGGCGGAGCTCAGGAAATTAATGCCGCATCTATGTCGAGTTTTGATGGGTTGGGTACATTTTCGGTGCGTGAATCAGAGCCTGCGAAAGCATCACGACCATTTGACAGGGACCGGGACGGGCTTATCCCAAGCGGCGGAGCGGCCACCGTTATCCTCGAATCATATGACGCTGCTGTGAAAAGAGGAGCGCCCATTCTGGCTGAACTCATAGGTTATGGCTTTTCTTCGAATGGCGACCACATTTCTAATCCAAGCATGCAGGGTCAGGAACGCTCACTATCAATGGCTTTGAAACAAGCATCGGTTCAAACGGGTGACATTGATTACATCAATGCCCATGCAACTTCAACGCCTGTGGGAGATGGAAGTGAAGCAAAGGCAATATTTCAAGTTTTTGGAAGCAATGTGCCGGTGAGTTCTACGAAATCCATGACTGGGCATGAGTGCTGGATGGCTGGGGCAAGCGAAATTGTTTATTCTATCCTCATGATGCAAAACAACTTCATTGCTCCCAATATCAACTTTGAAAACCCAGACGAAGATTCTGCCAAAATAAATATCATAAGTCAGACCAAAGAGCAAAATATTGATTGCTTTCTCTCCAACTCCTTTGGCTTTGGAGGGACAAATTCTACCCTGATCGTAAGGAAATTCAGTTAACCGAAAACATTTTTTTGTCTTTCCAACTCGCTGACGTAAAATTGGCCTATTCTTTAATGAATCAGGCCCGAATTTTGTTATCTTATTTTAAAGAGATCAAAGCATTCAAAAAATCAACCAACAAGATATGGATTCGACTGAAGGGATCACGGTTCAAAAGACCGAAGAGGAATGGAAAAAAGAATTATCTCCCGAAAAATATTATGTCATCAGGCAAAAAGGTACTGAGAGACCTTTTACCGGCAAATTGTTGATGAATAAGGAGAAGGGCATTTACAAATGTGCGGCCTGTGGAAATGAATTATTTACCGACGGCATGAAGTTTGATTCACATTGCGGATGGCCAAGTTTTGACAGGGAAATCGAAGGCGGAAAAATTAAAGTGCACGAGGATAATACGCATGGAATGCGACGAGTTGAAATAACTTGCGCTAAATGTGGAGGACATTTGGGCCATGTTTTTGAAGATGGTCCTACCGAGACGGGACTTCGCTATTGTGTAAACTCCCTTTCGTTAGAGTTTGTTGGTGCTGACGAACAGTCTATTCAAGGCTGAATTTAGATTACAGCGTTTTATCCCGGGGCTCATGCCTCGGGATCTTTAATTAACTATCATGATGAAAAATATCATTATAACTGGCGCTGCCGGCAACCTTGGCCGTGCGGTCACTGCAGAATTCTCTAAGGGAGATTATCATATGAACGTATCTGTGTTGGAGACTGTCGAAAACACAGACAAACAAACGGGGTGGTATCCCGATCTAACAAACTCTGCGGCGGTGCAGGAAATGGTGGAGACGATGGAAAGCCGGAATTGGGAAATTGAGGCAACCATCCATTTGGTAGGCGGCTATAAACCGGGTATTTTGGATGAGACCCAGACAACGGACGTTGCGGAAATGATCAATCTTAATTTTAACACAGCCTTTAATCTGGTTCAATCGCTCTTGCCTCATTATAAGAAAAACGGGGGCGGGAAGTTTATTTTTATCGGAGCAAAAGCAGCCATGAACCCCGACTCGGCGACAAACAATGTTGCCTATGCCCTTAGCAAGCAGTTGCTGGTTCAGTTAACCCAGATCATAAATGCTGCAAACAAGAGTAATAGAATTTCTGCTCATATCCTGCTGCCAACCACACTGGATACGACGCTTAACCGTTCATTGATGCCGGATGCAGACTTTACTACATGGACGTCTACGGCATTGCTTGCAGAAACCATGCGAGCAATTGTGGATGGAAAAGAGATGCGCGAAATGATTATTTTCTAGTTATTTCGTAAAGTTTTCCCATGCCGCGTAACTTCCTTTTCTGGCAGTCGACTTACTTAATTTTGACGTTTGATAAGTATTGTGATCAATTTTTGAAGTATTATGAAAACTATCAGAAAAGAATAAATTAATTTTGCATCTATGAATGTAAAATCCTATAAAATGAATTTGGAAGAAATTATTGAAGATACCCGGGATTTTTTATCTGAGGAGTTTGAGGTGGATAGGAATCTTATTCTTCCTGGTAGTAGTTTGAAAGAGACCCTGGATTTGGATAGTTTGGATTACGTAGATTTGGTTGTTCTGATTGAAGAAAACCTGAACGTAAAAATTACAGGCGAAGATTTTAAAGAGATCGTCACCTTTGGCGATTTTTATCAACTGGTGCAAAAAAAACTCTCTGTTTAACGAATGAGCCGTTGGGATGGTAAAACCAGAGGGTCATTACTTGGATATAAGATTTTCCTTTTTTTTATAAACTTTCTGGGTCTCGGTTTCGCATATCTATTGCTGCGCGCGGTCTCTTACTATTATTTTCTCTTTGCAGCCCGGCCTAAAACAGCCCTCCTGGATTTTTATACGAATGAACTGCACCTGCCTGGGGACAAAGCAAAAAAGTTGATCAGGAAAAACTTCTACATCTTCGGTCAAACGCTTGTCGACCGCGCCGCTTTTCTCATTGGCAAGGATAAAAAATTTACCCACGTTTTTGAAAATGAGCAGTACCTGATCGACATACGCGATGCGGGTAAAGGGGGGATTTTGCTGAGTGCACACTTAGGGAACTGGGAAACTGCCGGCAATCTGCTTAAAGGCCGTATCACGCCAACGATCAATATTGTCATGCTCGACGCAGAAGTTGCGAATATAAAAAAATATATGGATTTGTCCACAGGAGGATCCAGATTCAAAGTGATCGCGATAAAAAATGATTTGTCGCATGTTATAGCGATTCGTAATGCCTTGATTAATAACGAATTCGTAGCGATTCATGCGGATCGGTATCTGGAAGGGGCAAAGTTTATTGACCTTGATTTTTTAGGTAAAAAAGCCAGATTTCCATACGGTCCATTTGTTATCGCATCTAAATTCGACGCTCCTGTAACTTTTGTGTTCGCCGCCAAAGACGGAAAATATAGCTATCATTTAAGCGCCACAACGCCAATAACCTCTAAAATGAAACCAGAGGAAATAGCACGTTTGTATATTGTTGAGCTGGAAAAAAAAGTAAGACAGTACCCGGAGCAGTGGTTTAACTACTTCAATTTCTTTCAATCATGATGGTTTCTCAAGAGAATATATTGAATTACCTGCCCCACAGACAGCCCTTTGTCATGATTGATAATCTGGTTAGCGTAAACGAGGAAATCTTTGAATCAGAATTTCTTGTCCGCGAAGATAATTTGTTGGTGGAGGATGGGCTTTTTCAAGCGTGCGGCCTGATGGAAAACATTGCACAAACCTGTGCTGCGGGTTTTGGTTTTCTTGACCGATCGGAGAACGAGGAACCCAAAATGGGTTTTATAGGAGCGATTTCTAAACTCGAAGTTTTCGAATTGCCCCCCGTAAACTCCGTAATCATAACGACTGTGATTCCCACACATCAGCTCGGTAATATTTTTTTGGTTAAAGGTCAAAATTCGTTGGAAGGTCGTAAATTGCTCGAATGTGAAATGAAAATTGTTGTGAATTAATTTCTAGACAACCCAATTTCGGACACCCCAAAAATTAATATACAGGATTTTTATGCTTTCCTCTGAGATTGAAATAGATATAAGATTTAGTGAGACGGATGCGATGGGTGTTGTTTGGCATGGCAACTATCTTAAGTTTTTTGAGGATGGAAGAGAAGCTTTTGGCAAGGCTTTCGGCCTGGAATATCTTACTATTTTCGATAAGGGCTATTTTACCCCAATTATCAGATCGGAAATTGATCATAAAGCCCCGGTGTATTATGGACAGGTGATCAAGGTGATTACGAAATATATTCCTTCCAAGTCAGCAAAAATCCTGTTCGAGTACGAGGTGATCAATATTTCAACAGGTGCGATATGTGCGGTTGGTAAGACAATGCAGGTATTTCTGGAAAAGGAGAGCCGCACACTAGAGCTGATCACGCCTGATTTTTACAGGGAGTGGAAAGAAAGAAATTTGTAAGTCTTTTTACTTGAGACGCGATACCACTACGACAGGAAATTTAGAGCAAAGCCTGTCATCCCTAAATCATCACAATGAAAAAGATTTACATTGGTGCAGAAACGATCATAAGTCCCCTGGGTGAAGATGTTCGCAAAAACTTTGCAGCAATCCGTGATAATCGTTCAGGAATTACACTGATTTCCAACGCTGGTTTTAACGATGATGCTGTTTATCTGGCTAAGTTTCTTACCGTGACACCAACATTTGCCAGTTTAATTGCAGCCACTTTGAACCTGGTTTCCGATCAGTTGGATCCGACAATTGTGTCATCGGGAAAAACCATCCTGATCGTCAGCTCTACAAAAGGAGCGCTGGATCAGGATATTTCGGATCAGTTTGGTAAGTCGATGACCGTTATCACAGAGCAATTTGGGCTTAAAAACCAGCCAATTGTAATTTCGAACGCTTGTATATCTGGTGTTTTGGCTATTAATGCAGCCCGTAATTTCATCGATGCAGGATTGTATGATCACGCCGTTGTTGTTGGCTGTGATCTTATTTCTGACTTTGTTGTTTATGGGTTTCAATCCCTTTTCGCAATCAGCGACAAGCCTTGCACACCGTTTGATACCCTAAGGAATGGAATCACCATGGGTGAGGGCTGTGGTGCAGTAGTGGTTTCCAACACCGCATCCATTTTCAATAACTCCCCCCTTGGTTTGTTGCCCGGGACAACTGCAAATGATGCCAATCACATTTCAGGGCCATCCCGGACCGGAGAAGGGTTATACAGAACGGTCAAGAAAACAATGGAAATAAACAATCTCGTTGCAGACGATTTTGATTTTATCTCCGCCCACGGAACCGCCACGGTGTTTAACGACGAGATGGAGTCCATTGCTTTTGATCGCCTGGGTTTAAACCATGTTCCGTTGAACAGCCTCAAAGGTTATTTTGGTCATACACTTGGCGCAGCAGGTGTAATTGAAACTGCCGCTTCGATGCAGATGATGAGAGAAAATTTGTTGGTTAAGAGCCTTGGTTTTGAAGAGCAGGGCACTACGAAGGAATTAAATATTATTAAAAAAAATACCACCGCAGATTTGAATACCATCTTAAAAACAGCGTCCGGTTTTGGTGGGGGAAATGCCTCGTTGGTTATAGCAAAACGATGAGCCGCATCACAGCATATTGTCATTTGAATGAAGAGTATTGTTCCGTCAACGGTGCGATATTAGCCGAAAGGGATAAGGAAAGCCATGACAGTTGGTTCAAGCAATTGTATAAGGAACAGGAATTTGCCTATCCTAAATTCCATAAAATGGATGCGCTGTCGCAGGCAGGTTTTATTGCTTCTGAATTGATAAAACGGGCAAATCCGAAAATCGTAAATGGGTACGCCGATGACGAAATAGCGTTGCTCTTTGGCAACCGATTTTCCAGCGCTGACACAGATTCGCGGTTCAGAACATCATATACTGAAAACGGAGCGCCAAGTCCAGCCTTGTTTGTATACACGCTCCCGAATATAGTCCTTGGCGAAATAGCCATTTTAAACAAATGGTACGGTGAAAATATGTTTGTTGTTTTGCCTAAATTCGCACCGGAATTTTTCGTGAATTATACGGAGATTTTGATTTCCACGGGTTCAAAGGCTGTTTTTTGTGGATGGCTTGATATTACAGCGGATAGAACAAATGTTTTCGTTTTTTTGGTTGAAAGTGAAGCGGAAGAAGGGATTGATTGTAATGTTCCCAATCTCAGGGAATATTCTGGCATCTAGTTGATTTAATGTGTTATAATCGTCGAAAATTACAATGGATAACTTAAAGGAAGATTTAAAAAAACAGATTATTGAACAATTGAACCTTGAGGAAGTGCAGGTTGCCGATATCGGCGATGATGACTTGCTTTTTAGCACGGATGGGCTTGGGCTTGATTCCATTGACGCTTTGGAATTGATTGTTTTGTTGGAAAAATTTCATGGTATTCAGGTTACCAATCCTGACGAGGGAAAAGAAGCGTTTTTGAGCATAAACACGCTTTCGGATTATATTCATAAGAGAAAAGGTTGATCATATACAATTCGCGCCAATCCGCTATGAGATTTCAAGTGAGGCAATTTGGGCTGCTATTTTTTCTTATCCTGTCCTTTAAGGTTTTTGGTCAAAACACGGCATATAGTCCGCCGAAGCTGACTGACACCAGGTCTTGGTCGGTGATTCTACTGCCTGATCCTCAGACTTATGTCAAGTTTGCCCGTAATCAACCTATTTTTGAGTTGATGACCGGATGGATAAGTGAAAATATTGATTCATTGAATATCAAGCTGGTCCTTTGTACCGGTGATCTCGTTGAGCAAAACGATATGCCCAATCCCAACATTGTTGAGGGTAACCAATCGAGTACCCAACAATGGGACGCCGTGGCAAAAGCATTTGGAAGGCTGGATGGTAAGGTCCCTTATGTGGCTGCGACAGGAAACCACGACTATGGGTTTAAAAGCGCGGAAAACCGCAATACTCAGTATAATAAGTACTTCCCGGCGGAGAAGAACTTTCTTTCCCAGAAATTGATACGCCAGGTTGGAACGGATTTACAAGGGGCGCCTACACTGGCGAATGCATCTTATGAGATGATCACGCCACATGGTAAGAAGCTGTTGATCGTGGTACTTGAATTCGCGCCAAGAGATAGTACATTGGCATGGGCTGATAAAGTAATTAGTCAGGCAAAATACAAGGATCACCAGGTTTTTATATTGACGCATTCTTACCTGAATGCCAAAGGAGAGCACATTCAGAAAGAAGGATATCCGCTTCAAGACGTCAACTACGGAGCGGCGATGTGGAGCAAACTGATTAAGCCGTCACGAAATATCAGAATGGTTTTTTCTGGCCATATCGGCGTTCCCGATTCTTTCGCAGGGCATGTTGGTTTCAGAACAGATGAGAACGCAGCTGGTAAGAAGGTTCAGCAAATGGTATTTAATGCCCAGGGTCTTGGCGGTGGCTGGCAGGGGAACGGCGGAGATGGGTGGCTTAGAATTCTTGAGTTTCTTCCTGATGGGAAAACAGTACAGGTCAAAACATTTTCTCCGTTTTTTGCCATTTCTCCTACTACGAGGCAGTTTGCATGGCGGACTGAGCCTTTTGATCAATTTAGCTTTTCACTGGACTAGCTTTAGCGGAAGAAAGGACATCTCTAGTGGTTTTGAAATGACTTACAAAAGCCAGGCACTCATTTAAAAACAAATTCATAAATATTTTACCAGGAAAATGGGTGTCAGGATTACAGGAATGGGCATAGTTTCAGCGATTGGTTTATCGGTTGCCGAGAATTTGCTTTCATTGAGGGAAACCAGATCCGGCATAGCACCGATGAAATTCCTTGCAAAAGGAAATAATCTTCTCACGGGTGAAGTTAAAATCTCTAATGAAGACCTGATCAGTCGTCATCACCTTAAGTCATCGAATATTTCCAGAACTTCGCTGCTCGGTCTTGCGGCTGCCAAAGAAGCCTGGGGTAACAATCAGCACAACGATCAGCTTCGGACCGGGATCATTTCGGCCACTTCCGTAGGCGGAATGGACGGAAGTGAAAACTTCTATCGGGATTATATTGGTAAAGATAACCCTGATTTTCGCGTGCTGAGTTGTCACGACAGTGGGAACACAACTGAGCGCATTGCTGCGGAACTGGGTATTTCGGGATACATCAACACACTCTCGACGGCTTGTTCGTCTGGTGCAAATGCCATTATGCTTGGCGCCAGGATGCTGTTACAAGGCAAACTGGACCGGGTGCTGGTGGGTGGCACCGACGCTTTGACCCAGTTTACGATCAACGGCTTTCGTTCGCTCATGATTTATGATGACCAATGGTGCAGGCCATTTGATGATTCGAGAAGCGGACTGAACCTGGGTGAAGGCGCTGCTTTTCTGCTTTTGGAAAATGAAAAAAGCTTGTCATTTTCCGGCAACGAAACCTTGAGTTATGTAAATGGATGGGCCAATGCGGCAGATGCATACCACCAGACCGCTTCTTCGCCGGACGGAAAGGGTGCAACCATGGCGATTCAACAAGCTATCAGGAAATCAGAAATTTCGTTATCCGATATCTCCTATATCAATGCGCACGGAACAGGAACTAAAAATAACGATCTCTCAGAATCCGTTGCGTTGAAAAACGTATTTGGGGCAGACGTCCCTGCTTTTAGTTCTACGAAACCATATACCGGACATACGCTTGCGGCTGCTGGGGCAATCGAGGCTGTGTTTTCGGTTTTATCCATTCAACATGGTTTAATTTATCCAAATCTAAACTTTCAGACGGCGATTGTTGAAGAAGGTTTGATCCCTGCGAAGCGTTTACAAAATACGCCGGTTCAAACGGTGCTTTCAAATTCCTTCGGTTTTGGAGGGAATAATTCGTCTCTGGTATTTTCCAGGAATAGCTGATTCACAGTCATTAGTAATTAACCATTGACAATTAACAATTAAGCATCATAAATCCTTGTTTTACATTTCTGCCGCTTCCACGATTTCCCATCAACCGACTTTCAAAAATGCCGGATTTTCGAATGCTATCGAAGAATTGGAGAAAGGATCCGCTTTACTGAATCCGGACTTTAAGGAATACATTGACTCAGGCTTGCTTCGGAGGATGAGCAAAATCCTGAGAATGTCAGTTGCCTGTGCAAAGGATTGCTTGCGTCAGGCGGGAATTGAGCAGCCGGATTCTATCGTGGTAGGAACTGGATTGGGTTGTTTACTCGATACGGAGAAGTTTTTGAATAACTTTCTAACAATTGAAGGTTTGCTGCCACCGACCGCTTTCATTCAATCGACCCACAATACCATTGCCGGACAAATTTCGCTAGGCTTGGGCAATCATGGCTATAACATGACCCATACGCAGAACACGCTGTCGTTTGAGCATGCTTTGCAAGATGCCATTTTGCTTTTGGGCGAAGATAATGAACATGTTTTGGTCGGAGCGGCGGATGAGTATATCGAGATACTTGACGAAATTGGAACTGCTTTTAAGCTGGCACCCGTAACACTAACATCAGGCTCTTCGTTTTTTGTGTTGTCTGGCCGAAGATCTGAAACCTCAATGGCAAAGATTGCCGACGTAGAAACGATTGGTGGTGTTCGGGATGTCTCTTCCCAAATAGATGTTTTTTTGAAAAGAAACCGATTGGACCGGGGAATGATCGATCAGGTATTTTTTGCTGATAATTTGATTAGCTCCATGCCATCGATTCTCAAAAAATCTTTTCCTGGCCATGTCGAATACCTGAACTATCCGTTGTATTCAGGTTTGTATGCCACCAATTCTGCTTTTGGATTGCATTTTGCGATAGACAAAATGCAGTTGAACAGAGGAATTCGAAACGTTCTAATTTGTAATCATTTGATCAACAATAACCTGGGTTTAACGCTCGTGCAATCTCTTGAAGCATAATATTGTCACATTTATTTCATTGACGGCGTTTGTTTTAAGCATCGTAATTTTCTGGGAGACGGGTTATGTTAAATTTGTTCTGATCGGCATCGCGGTGCTTTACCTTGCAGCTACTGCTTACGGTTCATCCCAGATTGAAGCGAACTATTTTATCAAATCAATCAATACCGGTAAAAATAGAGGCGTCGCACTTACTTTCGACGACGGGCCTGACCCGGAAACTACGCCTGCTATTTTAGCAATTTTGAAAGAATGTAAGGTGAAAGCGACGTTTTTTGTCATTGGGAAAAAAGCAGAATTATACCCTGACCTCGTTCGCCAGATGGATTCGGAAGGCCACATTGTTGCAAATCATTCGTACAGTCACAGCTGGGCGATAGGGTTTTTCTCTACGACGCGGCTCGCCAATGATATGGCCAAATGCAACGACATAATCGGCCACATAATTGGAAAAACACCTGTGTTCTTTCGTCCGCCTTTTGGTGTAACCAATCCCAGATACAAGGCAGCGCTCGAAACAAACGGTCTTATTTCTCTTGGGTGGTCCTTGCGCAGTATGGACACGCAGGCCCAAAATAAATACCAGGTCATCGATAAAGTCATGTCTAAATTAAAGAAAGGAAACATTGTTTTACTGCATGATCACATGCCAGTGACAGTTGCGGCTTTGGAGGACATTATCGAACATTGTAAAAACAAACGTTTTCATCTGGAACCGTTGTCAGACGTCATTAGCCAAGACCCATATGCTAAAATATAGATTGTTGTTGTGTTTTTTAGGTAGCACCATCGGAGCCAGTACCTTAGCGCAGTTGTTCAAACCGGCCACAAATCCGGATAAAATACTGGCAGAGTTGAAAGGAGCATCCCAGGCAGCAAAATCAATACAAGCTGACTTTAAAGAAGATAAATATCTGGCTGTTCTGAAAAATCCGGAACATTCGTCCGGGGTGTTTTATTATAGAAAGGATGATCAGATGCGTTGGGAGCAACTTAAGCCTTCTAAATATGTGATATTAATTAACGGTGATAAATTACGTGTCCAGGAGGCTGGAAAGGAAAAAAACGTGGCATCTGCGGGTAGGATGGCTGCTCAGATGAAGGACCTGCTGATGGGGTTGGTTAACGGTGATTTTCAACAAAACAAGGCATTTTATCAATCCTGTTTCGAAAGCGCAGATCAATATCAGATTACGCTGACTCCTACAAACAATCGGTTGAAAAAGATGTACGCTAAAATTAATCTCGTGTTTTCAAGGAGTACGTTAAGACTGAAAGAACTATCTTTTTTTGAAAAAAGTGGCGACCGAAGTGTGATGACTTTCAGCAGTGAGAAAATTAATCAGCCAATTGCAGAAGCCATTTTTATGAATTTCTGATTGTTTTTGTGAATGGACGGCGAAGTTTAATTAATGTAGTATTTCATCACAGCCTAGTTTTTTAGACAGGATTAACAGGATTAAGGCACCAGCCTTTTATTGACCGTTTGCCTTTTAATCCTTATTCATAATTCCAACAATCCTCAATGTTTTTAAATAATCTCTACACGGTATTGTTTCTCGATGGTAATGAAACCTCAGTTACCTCTGAAATAAAAATTAATCCGGAACATACAATATACGAAGGGCATTTTCCGGGTTCACCGGTAACGCCGGGTGTGGTTCAATTACAAATTATAAAGGAAATACTGGAGACATATTTTCAGAGCAAGTTGAAAATGAAACAGATGCGGACCTGTAAATTTCTACAAATAATTAATCCTTTGGAAACACCAGTTGTTCAGATTGACGCTAGATTTGCTAAATCCGAATTTTTGGAGGTTACAGCATCTATCCGCTACAAGGACAGCGTATATCTCAAGGCGCAGTTATCATATTTGTTTGCGGAATAGAGGTTTCCGGTCAGTGTATTCCAGCAAGGGTGATCGAGCGTAATATCTGTCAATTTTGGCCTGGTTAAAAGAAATAAAAAACGACGCGGCTAAGGCCGCTATTGAATGAAAGCCCAACGCCCATGACCCTCCAGGAAATCAATTGCTGCATTTTAATTCCAACATACAACAACAGGAACACCTTGAAAAAGGTGATCGACAGCGTCTTGGATTATGCCGATGGGTTGGATATTATCGTGATCAATGATGGTTCCACCGATGATACCGCATCCATACTTTCGGAATATGGACAGCAGATCAGGCTGTTGCAGAATGACGGTAACAGAGGCAAAGGATTTTCTTTAAGGCGTGGTTTCGACCAGGCGATTCGATTGGGCTACGAAAATGCCATTTCTATCGACTCAGATGGCCAGCATTTGCCCAGTGATATTCCAGCTTTTGTGGAGGCCGCAGTACAAAACCCAGGTGTGTTATTGATGGGGTCCAGGAACATGGAGCAGGAAGGGGTGCCTGGCAAGAGTTCTTTTGGAAATAAATTCTCCAACTTTTGGTTCAAATTCGAAACAGGGATCACGCTTCCAGATACACAGACTGGTTTTCGCCTTTATCCTTTGCGTCCCATCAAACATCTCTGGCTGTTTACTACAAAATTCGAAACTGAAATTGAGCTGATCGTGAAACTTGCCTGGAAAGGTGTGAAAATATTGCCAATACCGATTAACGTCATTTATGATAAGGATGAGCGTGTAACTCATTTTCGTCCGTTCAGGGATTTTACCCGGATCAGCATTTTGAATACCTATTTCGTTGTGTTAACATTACTTTACTATCTTCCAAAAAGACTTGTAAAGATCATACGGGATAAAGGCCTTTGGGAGATTATAAAAAGGGAGGCTTTGAAACCGGACGAAAGCAATTTCAGCAAAGCCGTCTCAATTGGTTTTGGTTTTTTCATGGGAATTGTGCCGATCTGGGGTTTTCAATTGATGGTGGGGATTCCCATCTCTGTGTACTTCAAAATGAATAAGGTATTATTTCTAACCACGGCTAATATCAGTTTACCTCCCCTGATCCCCTTTGTTATTTTTGGTAGCTATAAATTTGGCGGACTGTTTTACAAAAATGGTGTCCAGCTTAAATCCATCTCGGATCTAACGCTTGACTCCATTAATTTAAACTTCGCGCAGTATTTTCTCGGAGGAACAGTATTGGCCATTTTAGCAGGATTAACCGGTTTTGCGGTATCGTTTGTGTCGCTGCAATTATTTCGGAAGCAAAGCTGATGGGCCAATTATTTCGTTAAGTATTTATCCGGGCTTAGACAGGACGATTTTGTACCTAATGATTATTATAGGATAAGGCATCAGCAGCAATGACAATCACATCAGCAACAGAACTCAAAAAGTACTACGAAGAAGACCTAAGATCTGCTCAGACCTGGATGGTTGGAGTTATTTTGTTGGTGCTGGTCTTCTTCGGACTGCTTGCCTATTTTAGTCAAAAACCTGCATTATACGGCGTTGCGCTATTTTCTGCGATTGCGGTATTCGTTTTTCATCGGAATTACTATCGAAAATCCTATCGACGCCTGGCTATTTTCAAAACCGCCTTTCCGGAAAATTGGCGCAGGATACTTGATCAGCACTCGGTATTTTTCAAAAATTTAAACTCATCGAAAAAAGACCTCTTTGAGAAGCGAGTGCAGATATTTCTTTCAGAGAAGAGGGTGGAAGGGATTGATACAGAAGTTGATGAAGAAATTAAATTGCTTGTTGCAGCCAGCAGTATCATTCCAACGTTCGCATTCCCTGCATTTAATTATCCGAAATTGAATGAAGTGCTTGTTTATCCCGCCTCATTCAGCAAAAAATTTGAGATTGGCGGTGCAAATAAAAGAGAGCAGAATATAGAAGGGATGGTGGGAAATCAATATATGAACCATTCTTTGTTGTTATCCAAACCGGCCTTGCTTGCAGGATTCAATGGAAGGTCGGGCGAGGAAAATGTTGGTATCCATGAATTTGTTCATCTGCTGGATCGGGAAGATGGCGACACAGACGGTGTTCCGGAAAGATTGATGGACCATCGCTACGCTATTCCCTGGCTGCAGCTCATCAAAGAAGAAACGGATCGGATTAAGAGGGGGAAATCCGATATCAATCCTTATGCAATTACCAACAACGCCGAATTTTTGGCTGTGGTAAGCGAATATTTTTTTAATGATCCCGAAGAATTCCAGGAAAAGCATCCGGAGCTGTATTCTTTTTTGTCGGCCTTTTACGGGCAAGCAGCGAGCTGACATGTCAAAACAAGTTTTAGGCTCGTCCCACCAGGAGCGTATAGCTTAAATGGTAACAATTAGCTTCATTTCTTAGAATGCAAAGGTTGGGGCACATTTTATTCCGGAAAATTTTATAAAATATAGCCGAATTGATCAAAAATAAGCGGTTGGTGATTTTGTTATGAGGTCTCATTCTCTATATTTACGAGAATTTAAAAACCTTTAACCAAATTTTTTATCGCGCATGAATAATATTACCTATTTAGTGCCGGCTTTAGGCGTCGTTGGCTTGCTCGTCATGTTTTTCAAACGGGGCTGGGTCGTCAAGCAAGATAGCGGAAGCCCGGAAATGAAAGAAATAGCAGACGCCATTGCCGATGGGGCACTGGCCTTCCTGAAAGCCGAATGGCGCGTGCTGATAGTATTCGGTATCATCGTAAGTATTTTATTGGGTTATTCGGGAACGCTTGTTGAAAATTCCAGTGTTTTTATTGGCGCATCTTTCCTGGTCGGCGCTTTTATCTCTGCTTTTGCCGGTTATATCGGGATGAATATTGCTACGAAATCCAATGTGCGTACCACCCAAGCGGCTCGTACCAGCCTTGCCAAGGCACTTGAAGTTTCGTTTACCGGAGGTTCCGTGATGGGTATAGGGGTGGCGAGTCTGGCAATTATAGGCTTAGGGGGATTATTCATTATTCTGTACTCTGTATTCGTCGACAGCAATGACGTGAATGGTCTCGGAATGGAAAAAGTACTGGAAGTACTTGCCGGATTTTCGCTCGGTGCAGAGTCAATAGCTCTTTTTGCTCGTGTTGGAGGAGGTATTTATACCAAAGCGGCGGATGTAGGTGCCGACTTAGTGGGTAAAGTTGAGGCGGGTATTCCTGAGGATGATCCAAGAAACCCCGCAACAATCGCTGATAACGTTGGAGACAATGTAGGTGATGTTGCCGGTATGGGTGCGGATTTGTTTGGTTCATATGTGGCGACAATTCTGGCTACAATGGTACTTGGGCGTGAAATTATTTCTGACGCAGCGAGTGATCATTTTGGAGGGATATCTCCAATTTTACTGCCCATGGTGATTGCAGGTGTGGGGCTGATCGCATCGATCGTCAGTATGCTTTTGGTGAAAGTGAGTGACGATCATGGGAGTGTACAAGGTGCATTAAACAGGGGTAACTGGGGTTCGATCATACTTGTACTGATTGTGAGTTATCCGCTTACTATGTGGATGTTGCCGGAAGGCACGATGTCGATCCGTGGCGTTGATTTTACTTCCATGGATGTTTTTTATGCAATTCTGCTCGGTTCTATTGTAGGAGCGATCATGTCAATTGTCACTGAGTATTACACGGCAATGGGAAAGCGTCCGGTACAGTCGATTGTGAATCAGTCGTCCACAGGCCATGCAACGAATATTATCGGAGGGCTTTCTGTGGGTATGGAGTCGACCGTTATTCCTACCCTGGTGCTTGCAGCGGGTATTTTTATCAGCTATGAATTTGCGGGTTTGTATGGCGTTGCGATAGCAGCAGCAGGTATGATGGCAACCACGGCCATGCAGCTTGCCATTGACGCTTTCGGGCCGATCGCCGACAACGCGGGAGGTATCGCTGAAATGGCACATTTACCAGAAGAGGTTCGTGGACGTACGGACGTGCTTGATGCTGTGGGTAATACCACTGCTGCATCCGGTAAAGGATTTGCGATCGCTTCAGCGGCATTGACTTCTCTTGCTCTTTTTGCCGCGTTCTGTGGGGTTGCAGGAATTAATTCAATTGATATTTACAAGGCGAATGTGTTGGCCGGATTGTTTGTGGGGGCTATGATTCCGTTTATCTTTTCATCACTTGCCATTGCTGCTGTAGGTCGTGCTGCAATGAAAATGGTGGAGGAAGTTCGTCGTCAGTTCCGTGAAATTCCCGGAATTATGGAGGGCACTGCAAAACCTGAATATGACAAATGTGTCGCGATTTCCACTGAGGCATCAATTAAGGAAATGGTTGCTCCCGGACTTATCGCTTTGTTGGTTCCAGTTGTGGTTGGGTTTCTTTTTGGGCCGGAGGTACTGGGCGGTACGCTCGCAGGTGTAACCGTTTCTGGTGTATTGATGGGAATTTTCCAAAACAATGCCGGTGGAGCCTGGGACAATGCTAAAAAATCATTTGAAAAAGGCGTTGACATCAATGGCAAAACTTATTTCAAAGGGTCAGATCCACACAAAGCTGCTGTAACCGGCGATACTGTTGGAGATCCTTTCAAAGATACGTCGGGTCCATCGATGAACATCCTGATCAAATTGATGTCGATTGTTTCGCTTGTTATTGCGCCTCATATCGCCGTCGAAAAGGTTGTTGGGGAAGCTGTTGTGATTGAAGAGTCGATTGCCCCACCACCGCCTCCAATGATGCCTGAAATGGCAGTCCTGGAAGTAAATGGGATGAAGCTCAGTATAGCGTCGATTGGAAATCCTGTTGAGAAATCACTGGTGGAATTCATCAAATCTGACTCTAAGGCGGACAAGGAAACCTGGTTTGATTTTGATCGTCTTCTTTTCGAAACAGGCAGCGCTAATTTGAAGCCGGAATCACAGGAGCAGCTGGAAAATGTGGCTCAGATTTTGAAGGCCTATCCCAAAGTATCAGTTAAATTGGGCGGATATACGGATAATACCGGTGACGCTGCTGCAAACTTGAAACTATCAACGGACCGCGCACAATCGGTGAAGAAATCGCTGACAGGTCTGGGTGTAGATGCCGCTCATCTTGAATCCGAAGGATATGGCGAAGAACATCCCGTTGCTTCGAACGACACCGAAGAGGGACGTGAGCAGAATCGCCGCATATCAGTTCGTGTGACTAAGAAGTAAATTGAAATCATTGATAGACGTCAAAGCCCGGCCGATTTTGTGCCGGGCTTTTTCAATTATTAGGTTCCACTGAAATCCTCTTAACAGAGTCGGGTTGGTTCGCAGGTCGAGTACCAGTTCAAATTTTACTAACAAAAAAGCCAGATATGCCTGGAAAGGAGGCGTCACAATTTATTTACGGGCCGGTACTTTATTGGCTTCATGTGCTATATTTGGTCGGCTGTTTTATGAGTCAAACGACTTCTTAGTTATTTTCAACCGTTCCTTTTGATTAAAAATGTTATTTACCAGCATTGAGTTTGTTATTCTGGTCTTCGTTACATTCATCATTTACTATCTGCCAGGTTGGAGAGAGCCATCTTCCAATATCCAGATGATCGCTTTAATTATTTCCAGCTTATTCTTTTACGGATATTACGAACCCATCCTGATCACACTGTTGCTTTTTTCGGTTAGCATCAACGTCGTATCGAGTTATCTGATTATCTATGGAAACGAGTCCTACCGCAAGATACACGCGATCTGGGGCGTGGTACTCAACCTGGGCATTCTTTTGTTCTTTAAATACAGTGGTTTAATTGGCCATACGTTTTTTGACGACCAATCCGATGTGGTCGTCTTTTTAATCTCAATTCCATTACCGATTGGTATTTCGTTTTTTACCTTTCAAGGCATTAGTCTCATCGTGGATACGTACCGTAACCGGGACGTAAAAGAATATCGATCTTTGATTCCCAGGTTATGGGTCAGTCATGCAAGAAACGTTTTACTTTTTAAGGCTTTCTTTCCGCAGCTTGTTTCGGGACCGATCGTTAAAGCATATTATTTTCTGCCTCAGATTAAAAGAAAGTTTTTTAGGGAAATTAACTGGGAATACTGTTTCAGAGCGCTGACACTCGGGTATTTTCTCAAAATGGTGGTTGCAGATAATCTAAAAGACAACACGAGTATCATTACCTTTCCGTATTTTGAAGCAGAGTCATCACTGACCCTAATCACGATGCTGTTTGGTTACTCAATGCAGATTTACGCCGATTTTGCAGGTTATTCGTTGATCGCACTGGGCCTGGCGGCATTGTTTGGTTACCAATTTCCGATCAATTTCAACTTTCCCTACATCAGCAGTTCTTTTTCTGAATTCTGGCGAAGGTGGCATATTTCGCTTTCAAGCTTTTTGCGGGAATATCTTTACATTCCATTGGGAGGAAATCGTCATGGTGCATTCAGAACTTATTTCAATTTGTTTATCACCATGGTGTTGGGCGGCCTGTGGCATGGTGCTGCATGGAGTTATGCCATCTGGGGGACATTTCACGGATTGCTTCTGGTTATCGAACGATTGGTTACCTCGTATATCAAAGTTAGGCCGAACTTTTTTTTGAAAATTTTCAATATGGTATTTGTGTTCACGATGGTAACTTTTGCATGGCTTCTATTCAAGCTTCCCGAATTTGCTCACGTGAAGGCATATGTTACGGCTTTAACAGGGAATTGGGGCAGGCCAAATAATTTACTTCCGATTGCTTTGGTATTCGTCTATTCATTGCCAGTTATCGGTTATCATTTATGGTACTTATTGCGGGAATCGGAAAGTACTAAGATTCAGGTTTTGCTGACGCGGTCAGAAGCGTTGCTCTTTGGCCTGATGCTTTTTCTGATCATTACAAACAGTGGATCCAGCAACAGTTTTATATATTTTCAATTTTAAAAATGGTAAAAAAGGCTATTGCGGTAACCCTGTTGTTTTTGGCGGCTTACTCTTTATTTGTATATTTTTTCGAGAATAAAATTTCGAGGACCGGCCAAAATCAGTATGACCGGAATATTGTAAAAGGAGAGGAGTATCTATATGAAAAAGGTCAAAAGGCAGATGTTTTGATCCTCGGATCTTCGCTTGCCAGCAGGCTTATTATGGATAGTCTGCCCGCTAACTACTACAATCTTGCGATGGGTGGGATGGGAATATATGACGGCATTTCTTTGTTATCCAAATCATCCCGAAAACCAAAAGTGGTTCTGATCGAGATGAATGTGGCATTAAGAGATTTGAATAAAGATCTCGAAAAGGATCTTTATCACCCGGTATTTTATTCAGTCAAGAAATACATTCCCATATTAAGAAAGAAATACCAGCCGGTACCTGTACTGAAGGCATTGTTCAGAGACCGGTCGGGTATGAAACCGGACGCAGGCCTTTATCAGCTACCCAAACATCTTTTCGATAGGGAGGTGGCCGGAGTTATAGAAAGGTATAGTGTCCCGCCGAAGCCAGAACTTACAAAACGAAAATTTGACGAACTTAGCCGCGACGTTCAGATGATTCGTAAGTCGGGCATTCAGGTTATTTTTTTTGAAATGCCAATACATCAGGATGCCCGAAACCTGATCGAACCTCAGACCACGCGAACAGCGTTTTACAAATACTTTCCTAAATCTGAGTTCAAGTATATAGATAACCCTCAGGATGTCTATCAGACCAGTGACGGTATACACCTTGGACCTGATGATGCGCTGCGGTACACAATCTATCTGAGAAATAAGATAAAACAGCTTATATAGGTTTCGGTTTGCCTGGTTAAAACCAGCCACTTCTCTCTGCTGTCCCGGAATTCTAGCTAAGCTTCTTTCTAAGATATTCCAGGGCATTTTTGTAGGCATCAGCAGTTGCCACGGGATCGTGTTTAGCATTGCTGGGATTGGCAAAGCCATGCACAGCGTCATACATTTTGATGGTAACGTGTTTTCCAGCAGTCTTCATAGCCTTTTCGAATTGCTCAACAACAGCCGGAGGGATGCCCGTATCCTGGCTGCCGAAAATCCCAAGTACATCAGTATTCAAGGTTTTAAGCTTTTCTACATCTTTTTCCGGGCTACCATAATACATTACACAGCCGACGATTTGATTCTTCCCCCGGATTGCGTTCTGAAGTGATAGCATACCTCCAAAGCACCAGCCGATGGAAGCAATCTTTGCATCTTTACCAACATAATTAATGGCGCCTTGTGTAATCGCACCGAGCCTATCCGAGGTGGCGGCCTGCATCAATTTTCCTGCTTCTTCCCGTGTAGTTCCCACTTTGCCGTCGTACATGTCCAATGCCAAAACATTAACATTGTCTAAATCTTTATACAGCTTAGCAGCTTCTTGTTTGATATGATCATTTAGTCCCCACCATTCTTGGTAAACAAATAGCCATTTTTTAGATTTTTTCGCAGATTTCAATAGAAAACCGGATGCTGTCTTGCCATCAGTCGAGGGGAAACTGACCATTTCACCCGGACCCTGATAGTGAAAAGACAATGGGTTTTCGTGTAAAAGTAAAAAAGCGGGATTGGAGCCTAATCGCGCCATTTCATTTGCTAAAGCAGGAGTATGGCAAATAGGGATGGTTTTGTCTTTTTTCGTTTCGGGTTTAAACAGATTAAAAAAGAAAACAGTGATGATCAACAGGATGACTTTCATAGCGACTAAGTTTTAAAGTGACGGCCCTTTTCTTTGCATTGGACCATTAACTTACGAAAACTTTGGGCAAATCAATGAATGCTCTTGCCGTCTCAGAACTTTAGTTTTGAAAAATCGGCGTGGGCAATCAAGTAGCGCCCTTTTCCTTCCTCGCATCCGCATAATTATAAAGCGTAATTTTTGTACTTATTGTAAAACAGGAACTTAAAGCGGTTTGCTGCCCGTTCAATATAAATTAAGTTCTATTTGAAGTCATGAGTCGTAAAAAATACACCTTCATCATCCTTATTCTTGGTTCCCTGGCAACGGTAAGTCCCTTCTCAATTGATATGTACCTCCCCGGTTTTCCGCGTATTGCGAGTGATTTGGCTACAGCGATAGATAAGGTACAATTATCCCTCACAAGTTATCTTATTGGGATTTGTATTGGGCAGATTCTATATGGACCGCTACTCGATCGTTTTGGAAGGAAAAACCCTTTGTACGCCGGATTGATTTTGTACGTTATTGCCTCATTCGGATGCGCATTGACGTCATCGGTAGACGAGTTGATTGCGATGCGATTTTTGCAGGCGATGGGTGGATGTGTAGGTTTGGTTGCTTCTCAGGCTCTCGTCAGTGATTTGTTTCCTTCAGAAAAACGGGCGGAAGTTTTTTCACTGATCACGCTGGTAATTGCCGTTTCGCCAATGATCGCTCCCACAATAGGAGGTTATGTCACCGCTTCAATCGCCTGGCAATGGATTTTCATCATTTTAGCGGCAATTGTAAGCCTTATCATTGGGGCAATTTATTTGTTTTTGCCGCAGGGAAAGGCGCCGGATGTGTCGGTTTCTTTAAAGCCTGATGCAGTATTAAAAGGATTCTACACGGTAGTAAAACAGCCTCAATTTCTTATTTATACTCTGGCAGGAGGACTGGCCACGGCTGCTCCGTTTGCTTATATTTCGGGATCGTCTGATGTTTTTATGAATCTGTATAAAGTCGACGAGCAACAATATGGCTGGATTTTTGCCTTTCTTGCGTTTGCAATGATTGGTTCTACCCAGTTGAATCACATCCTGTTGAAAAGATTCAATAGTGAGCAGATCATAAAAGTGACGTTGCTTTACCAAAGTGCTGTTGGACTAATCCTGATATTGGGAGTCTACAACAATTGGTTTGGGCTTTTTAGCCTGATTGGAATGATGTTCATTTTCTTAACAGGGCAGGGGCTCACCGGGCCCAACGCATCTGCTCTTTCATTGGCACCGTTCAGGAAACATACCGGGAGTGCTTCTGCATTGATGGGGAGCTGGCGAATGGGAGCCGGAGCAATCATATCGGCGCTCGTTAGCTTTCTTCATAACCACACTGCAATGCCTATGGTTGGCATGATGGCATTTTGTTCAGTGGGAGGATTGACGATACTATCTATGGGCAATGTCCTGATAAAGCATCGCCCATCTCATCTGGATGTAGAGGACGAAGTCTCGGTCTTATTATAGTGTTTTGACCCGTATCGTTTTCTTTTAACAGGATAGCAGGGTTTTTTCTATCAGCACGTTAGCTTGGTTCGCTGCGCCTTTTCAGTTTCTACAAATGGAGTTCAGGGAAGAGCTTTAATTGCATCGTAGAGCATTTGTATAAATTTGTCACGATCAATATCATACGCGACATCCGCATTTGGTTCCTGATGTAATACGTCATAAAAATCCACAACAGTTGCACCTCTCGTCAGTGTTCCATTTATCTCTACATCTACAAAACAAGGTTTGGACTTAAACATGCCGGGGTCGATGAGCCAGGCGATAGCGCAAGGGTCGTGCAGTGCCGCTCCTCCATCGAGTTCAGAACGGTTTTTTCTGTAAAAAATAGAAAAGAAGTCCATCAGATCTGCCGTTGCGAGACCTGATTTATTGCCAATGGACCGGAATAAATCAATGTCCCGTTGAAACACGAGCGCCTTGTGTGTCACATCAAGGCCACACATCGTGATCGCGATGCCGGATTTGAAAACGATATGAGCGGCTTCCGGATCAGCATAAATGTTAAACTCAGCGAGAGGGGTCATATTTCCTCTGAAAATGCCGCCACCCATGAGGGAAATGCGCGCTATTTTTTCTTTCAGGTGGGGATAGGCCAGCAGAAAGGTCGCAATGTTTGTTAACGGACCGGTCGGAACAATTGTGATTTGTTCGTTGGCTTCTGTTAAAATTTGTGCAATTCCTTCAACTGCGGAAAGTGGTTGCGGACAGATCGTCGGTATTGGGAGAGAAGGACCATCAAGCCCTGTTTCGCCGTGAACATAGTCGGCGATGATTAAATCCCGGAACAATGGCTTTTCACAACCTCTGTAAACGGGTATGTCTGCGTTAATTAAAGTCAGTATTTTGAGCGCATTTCCCAGGGTTTTGTCCTGCGTCTGGTTTCCTGCAGAAGTTGTAACGGCCTTAATATCAAATTTGCCACAACCAAACGCGAGCATGAGCATAAGCGCGTCGTCGTGTCCGGGGTCGCAATCTATGATGATAGGTAATCTTTTCATTGTGAAGTGTCCTGATTTTGGTTCTAGATGATTTCGTGATGATAAGGTGCTGAGGTTTGAGCGCCCATGCGTGTTACTGAAATTGCTGCTGCTTTACAAGCATACTCACAGGCTGATATCCAGTCTTTTCCGGATGCCAATGCTGCAACGACAGCACCGTTAAAAACGTCGCCTGCTGCGGTAGTATCAACTGGCTCTACTCGCACTGCCGGGATAATCTGATCAAAGTTTTCATTTTTCAAGTAAACACCATTTTTCCCGATTGTTATAATGACGTTTTCGACTCCTTGTTGTCTCAGGTATTCAGCTGCTTCTCTCAATGACTCCTGTGTGTTCGGAAGAATTCCGGTAAGAATCTTTGTTTCAGTTTCGTTGGGTGTTATCAAATAAACATGTTTTAAGAGCCCTTCATCGAGTTTCACAGCTGGCGCTGGATTCAAAATGATTTTTAAATTAGCTGCTGCACACTTATCAATAATAAATTTTACAGTATCCAAAGGGATTTCCAGCTGTAAAAGAACGAATCTGACATCGTTGAAAATTTCGTCCGGTAAATCCAGCGGTTTTAGATCCATATTCGCTCCGGAAGCCACAACGATTTCGTTTTCTCCTTTCTCATTTACGGTAATCATCGCGATACCCGAAGCAAAATGGTCCGTTTGTGAAATAAAATTGATATCCAGATTCTCCCTCATAAATCCATCGGAAGCTTCCTTCCCAAAAATGTCATTTCCCAGTTTTGTGACAAGCCGCACATTGGCGCCCAAACGTGCGGCTGCGACTGCCTGATTCGCACCTTTCCCGCCCGGAGCCATGATAAACGTTCCGCCCAGAACCGTTTCACCGGGCTGCGGAAACTCCTTTGTTTTCACGACCATATCTGTGTTGGAACTACCAATCACCAGTACTTTCATAACCAATCCAATTTTTGAGATCTTTTAAAAAGAAACCAATTTTTTTATCAATTGAACCATTTTGTCTTTGCCATAAACCAATTTCTACTCTTAGAATTAACATGGATTTTTTGGATGGATTTTAGCTGTTTACTTTTTGCAAATGAAGCTTTTTTGTGTTAATTAAAATGCCAAGCCCGTGATGGTTTGGATAATTGTATAATTTCTGACCGGATGCTTTTGCGATATCCTTTACTGCTTTTCTTACCTCAGCAAAGCTCTCGGTATCATGAAATATTGTGCAGTCACTGTGCTCTGCAGCCCATAGGCCACATTCATAAGTCTCCTTGTAATTATGAACAATATCCACATGGGCAAGATTATAGTGTTGGGTGTCAGTTTTAATCCAATCGCGGTAGTCCGACTTAAATAATTCTATATTATTATAGCACGCTAATCTCTTTTTTGTTTCTTCATAATGTTCCTCTTTGTTGGTTGTATGCTGATCACCTTCAAATGTGTCAACACCAATTACTTTCTCGAAGAAATTTGAAAATGTTACTGCGGAATAACCAAATTCGACGCCAAATTCGATGCAGTTTTTCCTTTCCAGATTGAATTGATTGATAATGTCTTCAATGATTGATTCCAATCCCTTCCAGGCGGAGGGTATTTCCAAGATGTTGGCAGGTTTTTGAAAATTTTGAGGTTTGTAAGGTTGAATGTCCGATAAAAATCGGTCGCGGATAAGCGTTCGAAGTCCCATGTTGTTCAATAAAGCTAATGTTAGGTGGTGAGAAACTGCTGTTAAAGAAGGCAATTTAGCTTTATTTCTAAGAATTTTGTACTATTCGTTTGGTTTCTATATCATGCTAAAGTACATTTTTAAAGCTTCTACGTATAATGGGTAAACAAGATGCATCGATGTGACCCGAAGGGTTGTCAGTCACCGGTAGTTATTTGGTTTTATTTTCTTTGGAAGTCTGTTTCCTTTTTGGTTGAACTCTGAGAAGGTTCTTTGCTTTCTTTTGAGTTTATTCGTTTTAATGTGTTGCATATCAGTTATTTATGAATCTGGGTGGATGCTTTTCTAATTTTCATCTTTTGGGTCTTTTAGCAACGCCAGTGCGAAGCGAATATTTCGCTCAAACTTCCTATATCCCGGACAGTCTATCTATACCGCTATTGTTGTTTCTATCGGATAGAAGTTAATAAATGCCCTTTGTAACAAGTGTTGACGTTAACATCATCTAGTTGGATGTTTATCCGACGTTGAGACACCAACGGTAGCCCAGACTCATTCTTTGTTTCGGCTTTATGACTACTTCCAATCAGTGCGAATATTGGACAACGATTAGAGTGAAGAATTCGATTTGATGCCGAAGGATCTCTCAAAATTTGTAGAAGTTTGTAACAGACTTAATGTGGCATAATTTTTGAAAAATGTCTAAAAGCGATTTATGATCTTAAGATCGGAAATGTGTGGTTTTTTTTCCACGCTTTTGCTAAAAAAACATAGTAAAGTAGAATAATGCTCGGGTAGTATTATTGTTAAATATAAATTAATTCTATATCATTTTGTAGCAGTTTGATTAAATATTAATTATTTTTTCTTAAGTGTAAAAACGCCTGTTTTTAGTTCTCGCGCATGTCCTTTTTGGACTTAATTGTAGCCTTTCATTTTTATCTCTTCTATTATGTAAGTTGCTTAATAAGAGTATATAAGCAACAAAATCTGTGGCTCGAAATCCAGGTATTTTTGCTTTTGACATTATTTGGGGAGTGTCATCTTTTTTGTTTATTGGGCAGAAAAGATTGAGAGCTATTATAAGAAATACTTTCTATCAAGCTTCGAATTATACAATTAATTAATATTTAAAATCGTAAAAATATTTTGAATATAATTAGGAGACTAAAAATAATTCTATACATTTGTGACGTATAGATACATCGAATTAATTTTTGTTTTCGAACGGTAGACGTAAAATATAATAGTACATATTCTAGTCGGTGTTTTTTTAATATACCCATAATCTACAATAAAATTAGCGGCCGGTAGCACTCGATCTTCTGGAAGGTTGAGCATCTCTCAAAAGTGTTAGCTATTCACGTAGCATCATTTGTAGGCCAAATTAAAACTCGTCAAAATTTACTTAGATTCTTTTTACAGAACATATTCCTTATGTATTTCTATTATAGGATAATATGAGTAAAAAATAGTATTTAAGGATCTCGGTAGTGTGATTTTTCATGGAAGGTCAACTTCCGATGAATGTCGATGGCTGTAGGTTTTGCAAGATTAATTCACAGATAATCAATTACTTAATTTCAAACTTAAACCAGTTTAATTATGCGACGAAATATCCTCTTATTTTACTTTTCACGGCTTAAAATGCAGGGCGGGAGTGCCCTGCTTTATGCGTTTGCACTTGTTTCCCTAGTTTGTGCTTCTGCCACTGGCCAGCAAGCTAATTTGCACTGTAATTCGTTTACTCCCCTGATTCCGCCCACCATTACAGGTACGTTGAGCGAAACACACTCAACAGGGGGGATTGGAGTTGCTTATTGGGAGAGTTCGACCGGATGTATTGCAGGGTTGCCCCTTGGCTGCGGTAGCACTAATACTCCTGATAAGGTTATCAATGCATCGACAACTGATTTTGCAAGAGTTCACCTTGCCCTGGGTGTGGATCTAAGTGCTACAATGCGTGTAAAGGATGCTACAAATGTATATCCCGGGGGTAATTTCGCCGGTTTTGTTATTAAAAGCACCTCACCGATAAGCGTCGATTTGCTTAATTCTATAACAATCAGAACATATAAAACAGGTAGCGCCACGCCGGTTGAGACCAGTACTACCGGATCTCTGCTGGCATTAAATACTTTACTGGTTCCTGATGCAATTCAGGTGGGGTTTCATACAACCAGTAATTTTGATGCAATCGAAATAGAGTTTAACGGCTTAGCTTCACTGGCCGTTGTTCATGACGTATTTTATGCCGTTACCCGCAAATTTTGTAACGGCGCTACGTTGGTTTGCAATACGCCGACATCTCTGATGATGTCTGACGGGGTTAATACCGGATATCCTGTTAAAATCGATGAGGCAAACACAGAAATTACTGGGGTATGCGCTGGCTGCTCCATCTCCGAAGCTTCAAGTCTCATAGACTCAGATCCACTTACCAGCGCTAAGATAATTATGCCAGTCAGTGCCGGAACGGGATCTATTGCAGTTAAAAGTGTTGGACAAACTTATCCGGCAGGAACTTTTGCTGGATTTGATCTGAACAACCCCGCACTGATAGGTGCGAGTCTCCTGAGCGGAATCAAAATTCAAACTTTTTTCAATGGCAATCCTACTGTAGATGTGTTCGGGAATGGTAGTCTTTTGGGTGTAAATGTCCCTTTGATATCGGGCTCGGGGAGGCAGGTGCTGGGCTTTTTGGCTACAACCGAATTCGACGAAATTAAGCTTACCATTAATCAAGCAGGCGTTAATCTTGGTACCACTGAGGTTTTCGGTGCAGTCTTTACCAAATTTTGTAGTGATACTCCACTTGCTTGTAACACACTCACGAGTGTAAAAAACCCAACACATTCGGTGTATGTTGATGGGAAAAACTCATTGATCACATCACCTGTGGCTTGCGCGGCGTGTGCGATTAATAACTCACAGAATGTTGTTGATAGTGACCCAGCCAATTTTGCCACAATGGTGTTGACTGCTGGTGTTTTGAACTCTGGTACGTTTACGGTTGCGAATGCAATAACGTCCTATGGGCCGAATTCTTATGCTGGGTTTGATATAGAGACAAGTTCGCTGTTAGCGGCAACGGTTCTCGGCGGAGCCAAGATCGACTTGCTTTTAGATGGAAGCGTCGTGCAACCATGGACTGGCGGTAGTTTAATACTTGGAGTTAATTCTGCGTTGCTCAATGGCCCTAACAGACAGATTATTGGAGTTGTGGCGAAAGCAGGCATCACATACAATGGCGTCAGAATCACTTTTGAACAGCCAGTTGGTGCGAATCTCGGAACCATCAAAATCTTTGGTGCCATTTTCGATAACAACTGTGCCGGAACGATAGAATGTAACACGTCGTATAGTTTAAATATGCCAAGCGATCCGTTGGTGAACACCAACTTCCCGGTTGTAATTGATGCCCCAAGGACCGGATCAACAGGTATTGCGTGCGTACTTTGTTCTGTAAAAGATGCTTACAATGCTGTTTCACCAAGCCTTACTGATTTTGCTCAGATGAGTACCTTGGTAGCCAGCGCACAAACATCACTTGCAGTGGTCAATCCAATAGATACTTACCCCGCTGGTGCCACTGCCGGATTTACCGTCAGGAAGCGCGGAGAGTTAGTAAGCTTAGGGCTGCTCGACTTTCTTACAATAACAACCTACAATGATGGTGTGCAGCAAGAATCGCAGTCAGCTGGTGGGTTGCTTGATCTTTCCATCACCTTGTTTGGTGGAACGTCAGACTTTTTTAATGTCGGATTTGTTACCAAAAAGCCTTTTGATGAAGTACAGATAAGCTTAGGCTCGCTAGTCTCCGCTAATCTGATAGATAAGTCGATTGACGTATACGGAGCCTTCGTCGACACCCGTACTGCTGCCGGAGGCGCGTTGCTATGTTTCAATACCAATCCTGACAACAACGTCACAAAAAAAGGCGTGCAGGTGAGTGGTAATCTTAGCACCAATGACAATGTTGCAGCAGGGACGCAGTATAAAACCCCTACGGCGGATGGTAGCCAACCGAATCCTAATAACACTGACTTTCCTGTGATCGCTACCGACGGTACTTATACTTTCGTTTCGAATACTCCAGGTATATATTCGTTCAATGTTCAGGTGTGTGTGCCTGGGCAAGCCGTGTGCAATACCGAAGCTTTGACCATTACGGTTTTGGATAAGGATATCGCTAATAATCCACCCGTTGCCAATGACGATGTGGCGATTGTAAAAGGTAATGCAACTACCCCGATTCCTGTTGTTGTCAATGTTACAGCGAACGACGGGCCTGGAAATCCGGGTGGAACGCTCGGTGTTCCAACTATTCCCGATGCTCCTGCAAACGGAACCGCGATTGTGGAGAACGGTAAAATAAAGTATACCCCGAATCTCGGCTTTTACGGTGAGGATGTTGTTACGTATCAGGTTTGCGAGTCACCTTCGGGCGTATGTACAAAGGCCGAACTGGTAGTAACTGTATTGAGACCAGAGGGTGCTAATACCCTTTCGGCATCGGATGATTATGCAAGCGTAGGGATGAACACCACATTAACTGTAAATGCCGCAAACGGTGTACTGGCTAATGATTCCGATCCAGACGGTAATACACTGACTGTTACAGCGCAAAGTAATGTACTTATAGCTGGGGTTGGAACTCTAAACCTGGCGACCGACGGCAGCTATACCTTTGTTCCTGTATCTGGATATACCGGTCCTGCCAGTTTTGTTTATGCTGTGAGTGACGGTATTACAACTAAAAATGCGACACTCTATATATTGGTTACCGATCGCGTTGCAGAGACAGATCCGGATAACAATGTCACTTACAAGGGTGTACAGGTTTCGGGTGACGTCAGCACAAACGATACTGCACCTGCTGGTAATGTCTATGGAACACCCGTTGCTGATGTTGGAAACCCCGCCGCTGTTTTGCCTGTCCTGGACAGCGATGGAAGTTATACGTTTATTACCAGCGTACCTGGAATTTATTCATTCGTGATACCAGTGTGCCTGACTGGACAAGTATCCGGCTGCGTTACCGAAAAATTGACAATTACTGTACTTGATCCTACTATCAGTGACAATCCGCCGGTAGCTAATGATGACGTGGCAGTTGTAAAGGGTAATCCTACAACACCTGTTCCCGTTACTGTGGATGTAACCGCAAATGACGGACCGGGAAATCTTGGAGGAACGCTGGGCGTACCAACAATTCCTTCGCAGCCTGCAAACGGAGACGCAACGATTGTTGGCGGAAATGTACAGTATACGCCAGACGCCGGATTTTACGGTAAAGACATTGTGACTTATCAGGTTTGCGAATCCCCTTCCGGAAAATGCACAACAGCTGAGTTGGTCGTCACGGTGCTGAAGCCAGGCGCGCCTAATACGCTCACAGCATCTGATGACTACATGAGTACGCCTAAAAATGCAACATTGACTGTCTCGGCAGCGGAAGGCGTTTTGGCGAACGATACCGACCCAGACGGTGATGCACTGAGTGTTACACCAGCGGAGTTAGATATTACGGGAGGTCATTTGCTTTTGAATGCCGATGGAAGCTACACATTTACGCCCACCGCAAATTACTCAGGGCCTACCAGTTATGTTTATACGGTTTGCGACGCATTGTCCAACTGCAAGCAGGCGACATTGTATCTTCTTGTGCAGGCCGTACCGAACCTGGATCCAACGATTCCGATCGACAATTTAAATTTCGGATCTTCGGGGGTAAGTATGGAACGGGATTTCTTAGTGAAGTTGAAGGAGAATCTTGGATCTCCCACCGACGAAACGGCAGTTAGCTTCAGAGTGAGCCGTTTGTCTGCGTTTGACATCACCGTGCCTGGAATCACTTTGAGCGGAACGGATCAATCAGGTATCAGCGGGAATTCTACAGTTAATGGTACTACTGCAAATACCAACGGTAACTGGATGTTTAAGCAGGATGATAATTTCATCATTGTAACATCAAAACCAGGTGTGAGTTTCGCGGGCAACGGATTTGTAAACATTGGCTTCCATGTTAAACGCAAAGCCTCAATAGCGGTGAACACGACCCAAAATATTACTGTAACGATTGTTGCGGGGTCAGGTGGTGAGATTGATTTTACGGACAATACGTCTATAATCACAATCAAGGCTAACTAGTGTGATCACATTAATGAGGTTTCCATCAAAATTTAAATCATGAAGAAATGAAAAAAATAGGAATTATATTTTCGATCATTTGCGGGATAACATCGGGTTTATTTGCACAGGATATCTCGATCAATATTTCCCAAAGCCCGGCAAGCCTCGTGGTTAATACCTCAGGTCAGGTAAGGGTAGACGTCTGCAACAATTCGCCGGAGTTGGCTAATCCACTGCCCGCTTACAAAATCTTGGCTACAATTACTGTTAACCCTTTGATTTCGATCACGAGTGTCTCTGGGTTGCCATCTGGATGGTTTCAGTGCTCAATGACTACTCAGTCAATTGTGTTGTCAAATGGAAATGACAATACTCTGCAGCCAGGACAGTGCCGGACCTTTTACATTGATGTTCAGGCAGGAGGTACTACTGGTAGCGCGACGGACATCAATGCCGCCATATCGTTTGCAGGTGGTACAGATGGCACCAAGTGTTCATCTGGTCCAGCCCTTGTTGGAAACTATGTAGCCAATGATGCCAGCAAGACGTCGGAGACTGTATCAAGCGCCCTCCCTGTTACCCTTGCTAATTTCAATGTAAAGAAGGAAGGAACATCGGCGCAGCTTTTATGGACCACCACTGAGGAAACTCAAAGTGATTTCTTCGAAGTGCAGCATAGTGCAGATGCAAAAGGCTGGTCCGTATTGGGGAAAGTTAAATCCAACGGTGAAAGTAAGAGTTTGAAGAACTACATCTTCGCACATGATACTCCTTCCTTGGGCAGCAACTATTACCGACTAAGAATGGTGGATATCGATGGGACATTTTCGTTCAGCGGTATAAGAAATCTAGCGTTTGACAAGGCTCAAGTGGTGACAAAGCTTTATCCCAACCCGGTGGCTAGTGTGCTGACAATTGAAGCCAGCGACTGGAACAAAGTTGCGTCCATCGAATTGGTGAATGCGACCGGAGTTTCGGTTTATAATTCGGGCAAAACGCCTGTCAGCAATATTGACGTAAGAAACCTGAGCAATGGGATTTATATTGTCAAGCTAATAAAGATAGACGGGACTATCGACAAACTAAAAACAATTATCTCTAAATAAGAGGTAACAAATAAGAAAACGACGGCCACATTTATCCAGTTAACTGTGGCCGCCGTTTTATAATTCAGTTTTTTGAAACGGGTCTATCTCATTTCAAAAGGCTTTTCTTCGATCTACTTCCGTACTATTTTCACATTCCAGACTTTTGCTTCTTCTATCACTGCGGGGTTGTGCGAACAAACATACAATCCCACAAATGTATCCTCTGGAAGGTTCTTCATTTCATGTGAGCCAACTATTTGCAGTGTTCCGCCTTTTGGGGCAACCCGCATAGTGTATGCTGTTCCCTTTCGTTCAAGTTGAACGGTGTATGACGCTTTTTCTTTGCTAAAAATCTCATCCTCAGGATCACGCATTTTTTCACCTTTTGCCACGCGCCATTGCAGCACTGTGAGGCCGTCGCCGTGCACCACGGCACTCAAATGTGACGCATTGCCTTCCAAAGATTCCCGCACCATCCATCCCACCTTACGATGCGGGTCTTTGCCTGCTCCCAAAAGCTCAAAATCTGCTGTCGCCGTAAAGTCGCCCTTTATTTTTTTAAAGAGATACTGAAACTCATCCCGCTCAAACCAGATGTTGTAGCCAGAGCCTTTTAGCGTATATATTTTTGATTTGGAATCGTAGCTGGAAGATCCTGAAAGTTTTGGATTACCGACGTCAGCGTTCCGTTCGAATATCCCTATTTTCATTGGGGCGAAACTTGTAAATACTGATGCCGTCAATAGGACTGAGAAGATTATTTTTGTTTTCATATTTCGGTTAATTTCTTAGGACTAGAAAAAACATTCTGGTATGTTTTAATAAGGTTTACAGGTGTTTCATTTGGGAATGAGCTATTGTTTAGCAATGGTAGTAACGACTCCTTCGGGACTCAATTTTCTGATACAGGCGTTTCCGCCATCGATTATATAGATATTCTGTCTGCTGTCAATCGCTATATCACATCCCAATGGAAAATTGAAAAGTGCTGTCAATGCAGGTCCATCTTTATAGCCTTCCTTCGCGCGGCCACCCATATTGACACTATTCGGTTGAATTACCCCGTTTCCGGCAATTGTCGTTACTTCGTTGTCTGCAACTTTTATAATCCGATGTAGTCTGCCATCTGAAAAAATGACATCTCCTTGCTTATTGATAAGGATATCCTGAGGTGCCATCAATTCGGCTTTGTCTACATCGCCCTGGACATAAACCGGATGAAATTGCCTTTTTCCACACATTCCGGCTACGCGTGTTATTTTTCCATCCTTGTGCAGCTTTTTAATGCACCGCCCGTCTCCATCGCTGATGTAAATATTGCCACTTGGGTCTAAACCCATACCGCTGATCCATCCTGTTTTTAATTCAGCATTTTCCCTTGTATTCACCAATGTGGTCACCATTCCCTCTTTACTAATTTTCCTGATCAGGAAAAAGTCACCGAGATTGTCTTTGTTCGTATTGTCGCGTTCAGCCACGAAAAGGTTGCCAGATTTATCCGCTTCTATGAATTGTATCTCCCTGAATTGAGCTGTTGCGAGCGGCCCGTCTTTCACCGTACTTTTATAAGGCACGCCTGCAAATAAAGTAACCTTCCCATCAGGTGTCATCTTCCAGATCAAATCAAGATCCGCCATGAAAATGTTGTCGTCTCCGTCAATAGTCATGGATTTACAAGTCGGCCAGGGATTGGAGGCTATACCTCTTCGGATATCTTCGGTGATGTACGACATTTTACCGTCTGGCGAAATCTTTGCAACACGGCCCGGGTAAATCAGGACGATCACGTTATCCTTGCTGTCGACCGCAACTTTGGAAGGGGTTGACGGCAACTTTGGTACATCCTGGGAGAAGATATTTCTTGTTAAAAACAGTGATAGAATTAAGATATATTTCATTAATTGAAATTTTGGCAAGTTGTGAGCTTCACTCCGATAGCCCTTTTAGGGAAAAGAAGCGTTTCTATTTTACTGCGTAAAGGGTTATTATTGCCACATTCCCTTAAAATCTTTCAAGTCCGGTTTGCCGGAATACAGCATAGAACAGGACAGTTGGCTGTGGAATATATCTCTATATTGCCCAATAAATGTACATTTTTTTAGTTAATTAGTTATATTGAGTGAGGAAAGTGCAGATTTTACCAGTATTGAATATTATGTTGAGAACTTCGGTATATTTAGTAATATTTTTTTGTCTTGCGGTTACATTTCAAAGCTGCAATAAGGATTCGTCTTCTCAAACCAAGGAGGAGAAATTGCCAGAGGAAGTCAGTTACAACTTCGATATCAGGCCTATTCTTTCTGATAAATGCCTTGCATGCCACGGACCAGATGCAAACAAACGTGAAGCCGGGCTGAGACTTGACATCGCGGAGAGCGCATTTCAGGCTTTAAAAGAGCACCCTTCCGCTCATGCCCTGGTGGCTGGAAAGCCGGAATTGTCCCAGGTGTATCTCCGTATTTCGAGTTCTGACAGTACAAAATTAATGCCGCCGGCATCGTCAAATCTCAAACTCAATCAGCACGAGATTGGTCTCATTGAAAAATGGATCAGGCAGGGTGCGAAATACGAGAAGCACTGGGCATTTGTCGCACCTAAAAAACCAGCAGTTCCTGAAGTTGAAAATGAGAAGTGGGCGAGAAATGAAATTGACCATTTTATTTTGCAAAAACAGGAGCAAAAAGGACTTAAACCCAATGAGGAGGCCGACAAGGAGCGTTTACTGAAACGGCTAAGTCTGGACCTGGTAGGATTGCCGCCAACGCTGAAAATGATGGATGATTTCCTGGCTGATAACAGTGACAAAGCCTACGAAAGGATGGTGGATCAATTGTTGCAAAATCCTGCTTATGGTGAAAAAATGGCTATTCACTGGCTTGATCTCGCTCGATATGCGGATTCTCACGGCTATCAGGATGACGGTTACCGGACGCAATGGCCGTGGAGAGACTGGGTGATTCATGCTTTTAACAAAAATATACATTACAACGATTTTGTAACCTGGCAGCTCGCCGGCGATCTTTTGCCCAATGCATCCAAAGAACAGCTGCTGGCCACGGGATTTAACAGAAACCACAAGATTACTGAAGAGGGTGGAGTAATTCCTGAAGAATACCGCATCATGTACGTGACGGACCGTAATGATCTTTTTGGGAAGGGGTTACTTGGGGTGACCCTGGAATGCGCCCATTGTCACGATCATAAGTACGATCCGTTCTCGCATAAAGAATATTACCAAATGTTCGCCTTTTTCAACAACGTCAAGGAAGTGGGTATCGAATCGGTAATCGGCGGACCTGAGACCTATGCCAAGAAACCGTTGATGGAGATCAGTAATGATGACGTCAAAAACATCCTCACGTTCGTCAATAAGCCAGATACCAATCGGTTGATCGTGTCGGTGATGGGCGATCTGGATACTGCTCGGCAGACCTACGTTTTGAAAAGAGGTGTTTACGATGCGCCGGGAGAAGCTGTACAGCCAGGAACTCCGAAATCAATCCTGCCATTTGACAGCAAATATCCCAAGAACAGACTTGGCCTTTCAAAATGGTTGTTTGATAAAAAGAACCCCCTGACTGCCCGTGTTTATGTAAATATCTTATGGCAGGAATTTTTTGGCAAAGGCATTGTTAAAACATCAGGCGATTTTGGTATGCAAGGAGAACTGCCGTCTCATCCGGCTCTGTTGGACTGGCTGGCCGTAGATTTCATGGAGCATAACTGGGATATCAAAAGGCTTGTAAAACAAATGGTTACTTCCGCCACATATCGGCAATCAGCCGTCATCACCAAAGAAAAACTGGCAGTTGACCCTGACAATATTTTGCTGGCGAGAGGGCCTCGTTATCGAATTCACGCAGAGTTTATCAAGGACCTGGTTCTTGCCAGCAGCGGCTTGTTAAATGAAACCATTGGCGGTCCGAGTGTAAAACCTTATCAACCAGCCGGTTTGTGGGAAGGTGCCACTTCTGGTCGTGGATTATTATCCGTTTACAATCAGGATCATGGTGGCGCGCTTTACAGAAGAGGAATGTACACGCTGATTAAGCGGACTGTTCCGCCTCCTACGATGGGTATTTTTGATGCGAGTAACCGAGACCTTTGTGAAGTGAAAAGGTTGAAAACAAATACGCCGTTGCAAGCGCTGGTGATGATGAATGATCCCGCCGTGCTAGAAGCGTCCCGCGTTTTGTCGTCAAAATTATTAGAAGAAAAGAGTGACTCTAAGGATAAAATAATTAAAGCTTTCAGGCTTATCGTGTGCCGTAAACCAAGTGCAAAAGAATTGGACGTATTGACAGCTTATTATGACAAACAGCTCAAAAATATGGACGAGAAAACAGCCGATAAAATGATTGCTGTCGGCGAGTACCCGATGACTAAAAAGATAAGTAATAGGACGTTGGCAGCACTAATGAGGGTCGTCTCCACCATTTATAATCTTGAAGAAACAATAACCAAGTCTTGAAAAAATCGCTTCGCGATCGCGGTTTTTGAGTTTAAAAGTTTAAAAAGTTTGGAGAATGACGCTTTAAGTTGGGTATGGGAGAGGCTACGCATCAACTTCCTTAAACTAAAAAACCTTCAAACTAAAAAACTCCAATAGAATACCTGGAAAATTATGGAAAAGGAAATTATTGAACATGGGCTTAATTTCAATCGCAGGAGGTTTTTGTCTTCGATGAGTTTGGGAATAGGAGGCGTTGCTCTTGGCTCACTATTGATGCCTGATTTATTCAAGGGCGGCGTTGCCGATGAAGCACTAGCACCCGGAATCCCGCATTTCGCTCCAAAGGCGAAACGTGTCATTTATTTATTTCAAAATGGTGCTCCGTCGCAACAGGAACTGTTTGACTACAAACCGAAACTAAGAGATCTTTTCGGCCAGGAAATTCCTCCGTCGGTGCGTGGAACACAGCGACTTACTGGCATGACAGCCAACCAGGCGTCTTTTCCATTGGTAGGCTCATTCGTTGATTTCAAGCAATACGGACAGTCGCAGGCTTGGGTAAGTAATCTGATGCCGTATACCTCCAAGATCGTAGATGACTTGTGCTTCGTAAAATCGATGTACACCGAGGCGATCAATCACGACCCGGCATTAACGTTTTTGCAAACGGGTTCGCAACAGGGCAACAGGCCAAGCATGGGCTCCTGGCTTAGTTATGGATTGGGTAACGAAAATAAAAATTTGCCCAACTTCACCGTCTTGCTTTCGCGTGGGGTTGGTAATGGACAGGGTGTTTATTCAAAATTGTGGTCAAACGGCTTTTTGGATTCTGTGCACCAGGGTGTTCAATTCAGTAAAGGCGAGGATCCGGTTTTGTATCTCAGAGATCCTGAGGGAATGGATAGAACCGCCCGCCGCGATATGCTGGATAATCTTTCGCAACTCAATGAGCTGTCGTATGAAGAATTTGGCGACCCCGAAATTACGGCAAAAGTGAAGCAGTACGAGATGGCCTACCGGATGCAAACTGCCGTGCCCGAGGTAATGGATTTGTCCAAGGAACCAGACGATATCATTAAGTTATATGGCCCGGATTGTCTTGTTCCTGGTACTTATGCTGCGAACTGTTTGTTAGCACGTAAGTTATCCGAAAACGGCGTGCGTTTCGTGCAGTTATATCACCAGGGTTGGGATCAGCATGGTAATCTGCCTTATGAGATAACAAAACAGGCAAAAGACGTCGATCAGGCTTCGGCGGCATTGGTTACGGACTTAAAACAACGAGGATTGCTGGACGAAACATTAGTGATTTGGGGTGGTGAATTCGGACGGACCAGTTATACTCAGGGTAAATTATCCTGTGAAAATTATGGTCGTGATCACCATCCCCGCTGCTTTACGATTTGGATGGCCGGTGGCGGGATCAAACCGGGAATGGTGTATGGTGAAACAGATGAACTGGGCTATAACATTGCCAGTAATCCCGTTCACGTTCACGATTTTCAGGCCACTGTTTTACATCAGCTTGGCCTAAATCATGAGAAACTCATTTTCAAACATTTGGGCCGACGTTACAGGCTCACTGATGTCTCGGGAAAAGTGGTGAAGGATATAATTAGTTAGAATAAAGCTTATCGTTTTAACTGCCGCAGATTTCCTTTTTTTAATCATTTAAAGATTCCGCTTTGTTTTTGCTCCAACCCTTCAAAAGGGTTGGATTTTTTGTGCCCTATGTGTTTGAAATACATAAGATTTGAATTCTCTAATATCAATATTCTAAGCCCGTAAAATCAAGATTTAATTAAATTATTATTTTTTATAAATAAATCACAATTTTATGGGTTAGGTTTTTCTTTAAAATTACTCTTGAAATAAAGGACCTGATATGAGGAAACGTCTTACCATTACAGAAGGACAACAGTATTGGGAGGAGTATCGGCATGGAAATATCCATTCGTTGGGTAAACTTATGCAGGGCTATTATCCCGACCTATTTCATTATGGCATGAGGCTTGAGAAGGAAAGGGAATTTGTCAAGGACAGCATACAGGAGGTTTTTCTGAATCTGTGGAAATTGTATCCAACAATTCAGTCAGTTGAAAACGTAAAAGCCTATTTGTTGATTGTGCTGAAAAGCCATATGATGCGGGATCTTACTAACAAACGAGTGCTGTTCCATTCGACGATAGACGAAGATTATTCGTTTTCCGTGGAGTTTTCGGCAGATATGCGGATGATAGAAGAAGAACATGAAATTTATCAGGTTCGTAAGCTGGAAGTAGCTATGAACCATTTACCGAAGCGCCAGAAAGAACTTATTTATTTGCGGTTTTACCAGAATCTGAGCTTTGAACAAATAGCAGAAGTAATGAACCTTGGACGTCAATCTGTTTATAATCTATTTCAAAAATCGCTTAATAATCTCCGAAAAAACTGGCCAGTTGTTATCCTTTTTGCTGTGTTCGGAATCCGTTAAACGCATGAAAAATAAAAATACTACGATGCTATGATGAAAAATTATATTGCATACACATTGGAGGATTTTGTCGGAGATGAAGATTTCAGGAAATGGGTTCAAGGAAAAAGCGACAATGAATCATTCTGGAGAGGTTTTATCGAAGAGCATCCCTATAAAGAAGGCGTCTTAAAACAAGCGGAACAAATTATTCATGCCACAAATGTTGAAGAGGAAGAGATCACCGACGCAGAGATAGAAAGAGAGGTAGATGAATTCCTGATAATTGGGGGGAATTTATTGGCGAGATCTACGGGATTTGAGAAAGGTAACACAAGACATTATTTGCAAAATGGCTGGCTAACGCTATCGGGTATTGCGGCCTTAATCATTCTTGGTCTGGGTCTGGGTTGGTATTTTTTGACAGACGGGAAAAGTGATACAGGAAGTAGGATCAAGGGTCCTGGAAGCAATAATATGGCAGAAACTGTAAATGATTCGGACAAGCCTCTAAGACTTGTATTAAGTGACCAATCGATCGTGATTCTGAGCGGAAAGAGCAAGCTGAGATATCCTACGCAGTTTACAGAACACGCGCGAAAAGTATACCTTGCCGGAGAAGCTAGGTTTTCGGTTAAACACACTTCACAACCTTTCATGGTATATGCTGGTGAAATGGTTACCAAAGTTTTGGGTACCCGTTTCACGGTAAGTGCTTTTGAGAAAGACAAGAAGATCAGCGTACAGGTGCAGTCTGGTAAGGTTTCTGTTTATTGCTCCCGACCATCTACATCGCTGAACGGCAAGGAAATAAACGGCGTGATATTGACTGCAAATCAGGCTGCTATATTCGAAAAAAGTGTGCATCAGATTTCAAAGACATTAGTATCCAATCCAGTGGTTATAGCTACTGTGAATAAGGTTGTGAATTATTTTTACGACGAAGTGCCGTTGCCTGTCATTTTTAGAGAGCTTGAAAAAGGCTACGGAATCCCAATTCAGTTCGACGAGCAAATTTTTGAGAAATGCCAGATTACGGCAACGCTAGCTAACGAAACGCTTTACGAAAAACTGGATCTGTTGTGTAAGACCGTTTCCGCTACGTATGAAATCGTAGATGGCCAGATTGCCATTTCGGGCAACGGGTGTCATTGAAAATCCTGAACATAATCTATAAATTCCTAACCCTTAATCTTATGACATGAAATACAAAAAAAATCGGCAATGGATTTCCATTGCCGAAAGGTTACAAACACTGAATCTCCGCTCGCCAAAGTATTAATTCAGTGAAAAATTTCTGTAAAAGAACCTTAAACCTTTAACAAATTTATGAAAAAAAATGCTACCCGACAATTCGGAATTAAACTGATGAGATTTTCTCTGACACAAGGTTTGGTCATGGTATTGATGATGGGCGTATCGTACGCACACACTTCCACTGCACAGAAGTATCTGGAAAGGCGCCTTACACTTGAAGCTCAAGATAAACAGATTAAGAAGGTTTTTGAAGAAATAGAAAAGGCCACGGAAGTGCGCTTCGTTTACAGTTCCCAAGTGATAGGTTCTTCACAGCGCGTTTCTATTCATGAAAATAACACGACCCTGTCCGCAGTACTTGATCAGCTGTTGACACCATTAAAGGTAAAGTTTGAGCTTGTGGGTAGAAAGGTCGTTTTGTCAGCAAACGTGATCCAGAATAAATTGGAAGTTCAGAATTTAGCTGAAAACAATGGTGAAAGCATAGTCTCCCCCAAAAAAGTCATCACGGGTAAAGTTACCGATGAAAAAGGGTTACCACTTCCAGGCGTAAACGTTATTTTGAAAGGAACCCAGAAGGGTATTACGACCAACGCCGACGGCAATTATACAATTGAAGTTCCGGATGACAACAGCTCGCTTATTTTCAGCTTTGTGGGATATAAAAGCAAGGAAATTCTAGTGGGGTCGAGAAACGAAATTTTATTATCATTACTGCCGGAGGATAAGGCTCTGGAAGAAATAGTGGTTGTGGGTTATGGTACTCAAAAGCAACGGGAAGTTACAGGTTCTATTGCCACCATACAGGCGGGCCAGCTTGAAGATCAGCCTGTGGGTCAGTTTGCACAGAAACTTCAGGGTCGTGTTGCTGGTGTACAAATAAACCAGACATCCGGTGCGCCGGGTGCGGGTATTTCCATCCGAATCCGTGGTGCAGCGTCCATCAACGCAGGTAATAGCCCTCTTTACGTTGTAGATGGTTTTCCGATTGTGGGTGGTATTAACAATATCAATCCAAACGAAATTGAGAGTTTTTCTATATTAAAAGGAGCATCTGCGGCTGCTCTTTATGGATCAAGGGCAGCTAATGGCGTTGTGCTGATAACGACTAAGCAAGCCAAGCCCGGAAAAACCTCCATTCAGTTTAGTGCAACTTATGGTGTTGCCAAAGTACCACAACGCGGCCGTGCAAAGCTGATGAATGCCAAAGAGTTTTTGCAGGACAGAAAATCGATTTTTGAAGACAAAATTAAATACGAAGGTTATACAGGTGGAATTCCTGAGCTGTACCAAAATCCTGAAGCATATACAGGTAAAAGTACGGATTGGTATGAGGAACTTTTACAACCGGCAGGACAGAATAGTTACAATCTTTCGCTGCTATCCAACAAGGATAATTTCAGCACAGCAACGACACTGGGCTATTACAAAGAAAAAGGCTCAGTGATCAACTCCGATTTTCAACGGTTTTCGCTTAGGTCAAATAATGAATACAAAGTCAACAAGGCGATTAAAGTAGGCATCAATATTGCACCAACTTTCCAGGTTGCCAATAATCCGATGACATCGGCATTGAATAATCCAACCGGCGATGGATTTTACGGTGTCATTTATTCAGCTATTATTACGCCGCCTATTTTCTCGCCAGACGATACCAATCCTGATGGAACGCGCAAGGTAAGCTTTTCGGGTCCTGGTTTATTTACTTTTCCAAACTGGAAACGATCTCTTGAAGAAACAACTAACAAAACGAGCTCGACCAGGTTGCTGAGTAGTGCGTATGTTCAAGCTGAATTTCTAAATGACTTCAGGTTTAAGAGTTCTGTTTCAATCGACCTTCAAAGTCAGAAACAAAGAGTTTTCAGTCCTTCTACTGTGGGAACTATCTTTGCCAATGCACCCAAACTGGCGACAGGTGCTTATGCAACAACAGATTACACATCTTGGCTGACGGAAAATACGCTGAATTACAACAAAACGATTGCAAAAGATCATTTCGTAGAGGTGCTGGTTGGATACTCTGCTCAATTGTTCCGGCAGGAGTATAATTCACTTACAGGCACGGGTTTTCCAGATGATGCGGTGAGCTGGATAGATGCTGCGGCGATAAGAAACGGCAGTAGCAACTCGACGGAATGGTCGCTGCTTTCCATGTACAGTAGATTGAACTATAATTTTAAAGGTAAATATTTGCTAGCTGCTTCAATTCGACGGGACGGTTCATCTCGCTTTGGCTCCGATAACAGATGGGGAACTTTTCCTTCCATTTCGGCAGGATGGATTATTTCGGATGAAGCTTTTGCACAGAGCTGGCGTAAACTAAGCTATCTGAAATTGAGATCTGAATTTGGCGACGCAGGAAACTTTAACATCGGTAACTACAGTCAGTTTGGTAACATTAACTCTACAAATTACGTTTTTGGCGGATCACTCGTTCAGGGCAGGAGTCCTTCTTCAATTGGCAATACCCAACTTACCTGGGAAACAACTCGTGGTATGGATGTAGGACTTGATATCGGTTTGTTCAATGACCGTATTGCCTTAACGCTTGATTATTACGACAAAAGAACTAAAAACATGCTTTATCAGGTTGACATACCCAACGGAGCCGGTTTTTCTAATATACAGGACAACATTGGAGAGTTTCATTTTTGGGGGTACGAGTTTGGGGCAACCACTAAAAATCTGGTAGGAAACTTGAAATGGAGTAGTGATTTTAACATATCCGTGAACCGCAACAACGTAATAAAGCTGGGGACTAACAATACACCGATCGGTGGTCTTGGCGAGTATTCGTCGGATATTTGGAAAACTGAGGTAGGGCATCCGATGGGTCAATTTTATGGCTTTGTTTTTGACGGAATTTATAAAAATCAGGCGGAGTTTGATGCAGGTCCTAAGCATAGTACATCTCAGGTAGGGACTATGCGAATGAAAGATCTTAACGGGGATGGCGTGATCAATAGCCTCGACCGGACCTACATCGGAAATCCGAGCCCCAAATTTTTGTTTGGTATCAATAATAGTTTCAGTTACAAGAATTTTGATTTGAATTTGGTTTTTTCTGGTGCTTATGGCAATAAAATGTATTATTCCCTGGCAGAGTGGAGCGAAACGCTTGAAGGGATTTTTAATGTTGAAACGTACATGAAAGATCGATGGCGTTCGCCGGAAAATCCGGGTGCAGGAATGGTTGGCCGCTCGTTGTCTGGAACGACGGCGTTCCCGAGAACCAATCAGGACAGGTTGGTAAAGGATGCGTCGTATCTAACGTTGAAAAATGTAACGTTTGGATATACTTTACCTAAAATCCGTAGCGTTGCCAAAGCCCGTATTTTTCTGAGTGTGCAACAGGCATTTATCCTAACAAAGTATAAAGGAGCCAATCCTGAGGCAAGTCTTAATGGTTTAAGTGGTTTGAGAGAAGGTGTTGATGTGAGTCCGTATCCGATCCCGCGGACAGTCGCACTAGGCCTCAATTTCAATTTTTAACCTCAAAAATCTTACATCATGAAAAGGACATTATATATTCTTGCCTTTACTGCAGTGTTCCTTACTTCGTGTTCAGATGAATTTCTGAATCGCGTTCCAGAAAGTTCGGTCACTTCCGGTAATTTCTACAAAACAGAAGCCCAGTTTGACCAGGCCCTTGTCGGAGCTTATGCTTCAGTACGAGCAGCAAAAGGCTCCATAGCTTCGTGGACGATGGGTGAAATGCGCTCCGATAATACGCACCTGGAATTCAACAACACAAACCGTGGAGGGCAGTACGTTGAACGCGAAGACACTGATTTTTTTATTGACCGCAATGTCAGCAATACGGTCGCAGACAAATATAACACAGCCTATTTAGGGATTGGTAGGGTTAACAATATTTTGGATTTCGTTACACCAGCTGGTTTAAGCCAGCAAGTGTCTGACAGGCTGGTGGGGCAGGCCAAATTTCTTCGGGCACTTTTTTACTTTGATCTGGTTAGATATTTTGGTGGCGTACCTTTATATGTTAAAGCCGTTCAGGGCGCAAAAGATGCTTATATACCACGTTCCACTGTTGATGAGGTTTACAAGGTAATCGTTGATGATCTGAAAGACGCCATCGCCAAACTGCCAGCTCCCACTTTTCCTCAAAATGGAAGGGCCACCCAAGGTGCGGCGAGGATGTTGCTGGCGGACGTCTATCTCGTAAAAAAGGATTTTGCATCTGCGGAAACAGAGCTAAAAAGTGTACTTCAAATGGGTTATCAATTACTACCGGACTATGCCTCAGTATTTGCGTTGGGGAATAAAAACAGTAGGGAGTCAATTTTCGAAATTCAGTATCAGCAGGGGAACCAAGGGCAAAACAGCGATTTTGTTTACCCGTTTTTGCCGCTTGCGTCCGACGTGAAAATCTTAACAGGAATTGCCTCTCAGAATCGTCAGGGTGGGGGTTGGAATACGCCAACCTTTGAAATGATCGGTACCTATGAGACGGGAGATAAGCGTTTGGAAGCATCAATTGCAGTTGCAGAAGGAACAGGTGTCGTTGGCGACATGTTTATTGAGGCTGTAAAAACTCCAGTTGGATATAAAGTTCCGGCAGGAAAAAGGGCATATCCATTTATTAAAAAATACCTTCATCCACATAGTCTGGAACAAAATACGGATGACAATTTTCCAATTTACCGTTATTCCGACGCTCTTCTTTCTATGGCAGAGGCCTTGAACGAACAGAATAAATCTGCGGAAGCGCTCACCTATTTGAATCCGGTTCGGGTTCGGGCGGGCTTGTCCACTACCACTGCGGTTAGCCAGGCAGCGTTGCGAGAAGTCATCTTACATGAACGACGCGTTGAATTCGCATTTGAAAATAAGCGCTGGCTCGACTTGGTCCGCACAGGAAATGCTATTGACGTGATGACTAAGAACGGAGCTTATATTAAAGCGGTTCATGCGGGTGAATCTTACATCCCGAGCACTAGCTACACTGTAACTCAGCAAAAGCTGTTGTTCCCAATTCCAAATAGAGAAATATTGATTGGCAACCTTACACAGAATCCTGGTTACTAGTTCGTATTTTGTTTTAGATTTTCAAAAGTGTGCGGGGCTGGCTCCTGCACACTTTTGAAACTTAAATAAGATTTTTATGATTTATATCAATATCGAAGGTGATTTTGAAAAAATAAGATTGGCGTGATGTTTGGCAAATTTTTTGAATATCCGGCGGTACTGTGTTTTGCAATTTTTTTGTACGGTTGCAGCAGTGATATGGGCGATTCGGGGTCACAGAAAGTTCCCGATCAGGTCAGCTACAACTTCGACGTTCGCCCAATACTTTCCGATAAATGTATGACCTGCCACGGACCGGATGCCAATAAACGACAGGCGGGTTTGAGACTTGACGTCGCAGAAAGTGCCTATCAGGCTCTGAAAGAAAACCCCCGATCACATGCCATTGTGCCCGGAAAACCCGGACTGTCAGAGGCTTACCTTCGTATTACGACTACCGATACGTCCAAATTGATGCCTCCCAAATCATCAAACCTCATATTAACTGGATATGAAATAACGTTGATAAAAAAATGGATTTCGCAGGGAGCCAGGTACGAAAAGCACTGGGCATTTACTCCTCCGATCAAGTCTCAGATCCCCAAAGTGGTAAATAAGGATTGGCCAAGAAATCAGATTGATTTTTTTATACTTTCGCGCCAGGAACAACTCGGTTTATCGCCAAATGTCGAAGCGGACAAAGAAAGACTACTAAAACGGCTCTCTTTGGATCTGACTGGCTTACCGCCAGACCTCGCTATGATGGATTCCTTTTTGTCAGACCAGAGTACTGGCGCTTATGAAAAGGTTGTAGCGAAATTACTAAAAACCAATGCCTATGGCGAACGAATGGCGCTTCCCTGGCTGGATGTTGCCCGCTATTCGGATTCTTACGGTTATCAGCTTGACAATTTTCGTACACAGTGGCCCTGGAGGGATTGGGTGATACATGCGCTTAATAAAAATATTTCTTACAAAGACTTCATCACTTGGCAGCTCGCTGGTGACCTGTTGCCAAACCCTTCAAAGGAACAATTACTGGCAACAGGCTTCAATCGAAATCACAAAATTACGGAAGAAGGTGCTGTGGATGAAGAAGAATACCGAATCACATATGTTACGGATCGCAGTGATACGTTTGGCAAGGCGATGCTGGGCGTAACATTGGAGTGTGCGCATTGCCACGATCACAAGTACGATCCGTTTTCTCAGAAGGAATACTATCAGTTATTTTCTTTCTTTAATAACGTAAATGAAATGCGGCCGGTGTACACCGTAATAGATCCACTGGCGGGCAAACCTGGGGGTTACGCGAAGAAACCAATGATGGAAATCAGTAACGAGGACGCGAAAACCTTATTGAAATTTGTAAATAAACAGGATACCAGCCGGTTGATCGTTTCTGTGATGGGAGATCTTGATACGAATCGTAAAACCTATATTTTGAAAAGAGGCGTGTTCAACGCGCTTGGCGAGGAAGTTCAGCCAGGTACACCCAAGTCCATTTTGCCCTTTAATGTCAAATATCCAAAAAACAGGCTTGGCTTGGCGTATTGGTTGTTTGATAATAAAAATCCCTTGACGGCGAGGGTTTTTGTCAACCGGATCTGGCAAGAATTCTTTGGACGCGGCATTGTGAAAACTTCGGGAGATTTTGGAATGCAGGGAGAATTGCCGACACACCCTGCGCTACTCGATTGGCTCTCAGTTGATTTTATGGAACACGATTGGGACATCAAGCGTCTGGTTACACAGATCGTCACTTCCGCCACTTACCGCCAATCCGTTGTGGTGAACACAGAAAAGCGGAAAGCCGATCCCGAAAATATATATCTCACACGGTCACCGCGATATCGCATCCAGGCGGAATTTGTAAAGGACCTGGTTTTGTCAAGCAGCGGTTTGTTGGTAAACACCATCGGCGGCCCCAGTGTCATGCCTTATCAGCCACCTGGTCTATGGGAAAGCGCAACAGCCGGAGGTGACGGGTTATTGTCTGTTTACCGTCAGGATCATGGGTCAAGTCTTTATCGGAGAGGAATGTACACCTTTGTGAAGCGCACCGTTCCGCCGCCGTCGATGGGCATTTTTGACGCGAGCAACCGTGATATGTGTGAGGTTAACAGGCTGAAAACCAATACGCCATTGCAGGCTTTGGTGATGATGAATGATCCAGCCGTGTTGGAAGCATCACGGGTTTTGGCTGCCAGACTTTTACAGGAACGCTCGTCAACTCACGAGAAAATCCGTAAGGCTTTCAGATTGATAGTCTGCAGGAAACCTTCAGAAAAAGAACTTGATCTACTCACGACTTATTATTCTGAGGAATTCAAAACATTAAAACAAAGTAAAGCAGATAAACTAATTGCGATTGGAGAATATCCGGTGCCAAAGAATGCAGATAAAAGAACGCTGGCGGTGTTGATGCGCGTGATTTCAACGATCTACAATTTGGAAGAAACGATTATGAAGACTTAGATGGAGCAGTAGTTTGATTTGGGATGAGAATTGAGAGATGAAAAATGAGAAAGGGAATCCTGTAAATCATGTAATCCTGTCTAAAAATTGCCTATTTAATTACTTGAACGAACGAATCCACTCATGAACAGAGAAATACTTGAACATGCTTTGAGTTTCAACAGGCGGAGATTTCTCTCTAAGCTGAGCCTTGGCTTAGGCAGCGTGGCACTTGGTTCACTGCTGATTCCGGATCTTTTCAACGGGGATTCAAATATCGAAGACTCTGGATTCACGCCCGGTATTCCAAGTTTCGCCCCAAAGGCAAAGAGGGTAATTTATCTGTTTCAGAACGGTGCGCCGTCCCAGCTCGAATCCTTTGACTACAAGCCGAAACTTCGCGAAATGACCGGGCAAAATTTACCCCCTTCGGTTCGTGGCGGACAAAGGCTTACCGGTTTTTCGGCTAATCAGGCCATTTTACCGATGGTTGGTTCTTTCACGGATTTTAAGCAATATGGCGAATCGAGGGCTTGGATAAGTGACCTTTTTCCGCACACGGCCAAAATAGTGGATGACATTTGTATCGTGCGTTCCATGAATACCGAGGCTATCAACCACGATCCGGCTATCACGTTTTTTCAAACCGGTTCGCAACAGGGAAACAGGCCTAGCATGGGCGCCTGGCTGAGTTACGGATTGGGTAGTGAAAACAAAAACCTGCCTGCATTTACGGTTTTAATATCGAGAGGAAAAGGAAATGCTCAGGGGGTATATTCCAAACTTTGGTCTAATGGATTTTTGGATTCAATTCACCAGGGTGTTCAATTCAGCAAAGGGGAAGACCCTGTCTTGTACTTGAAAGACCCTGAGGGTATGGACAAATATGAGCGGCGGAAAATGCTAGATAAATTGTCTACATTGAATGAGATGGCTTATCAGGAGTTGGGCGATCCGGAAATAAACAGCAAGATCCGTCAATATGAAATGGCTTACCGCATGCAGACTGCGGTCCCTGAAACACTAGACATTTCAAAAGAACCGGACGATATCATCAAATTGTACGGAAGTGACTGCCTCACACCAGGCACCTTCGCGGCTAATTGTCTTTTAGCGCGCAAACTTTCAGAGAATGGAGTTCGTTTTGTCCAGCTTTATCACCAGGGTTGGGATCAGCATGCCGACCTGCCCAGAGACATAACAGGCCAGGCGAAAGATGTGGATCGGGCTTCGGCGGCACTGGTCACGGATCTTAAACAAAGAGGTTTGCTCGATGAAACGCTGGTGATTTGGGGAGGTGAATTTGGTCGCACGAATTTCAGTCAGGGGCCAATTACGAAGGACAATTACGGTAGAGATCATCATCCGCGTTGTTTTAGTATATGGATGGCAGGTGGAGGCATCAAACCGGGGATTGTTTATGGGGAAACGGATGAATTTGGTTATAATATTATCAAAAATCCTGTCCACGTACATGATTTTCATGCAACGGTTCTGCATCAATTGGGTTTGGATCATGAGAAACTTGTCTTTAAGCATCTGGGGCGCCGGTTCAGGCTCACAGACGTTGCCGGCAAGGTCGTGAAAGATATTATTGCCTGACTTATCGGGGAAAAATCAAGTATATCATATTTAAATTTTTGGTGCTTTAATGAATGTCGGTTTAAAAAGGTTTGCTGAGCAGCTGTTGTTTGCCTCTAATATTTTCATTGCGTTTCTGTTTTTATTTGAAAGCAAACTCGTCATTCCGTTGTGGCTGCAAACGATTGGCCGCATGCATCCCCTGATTCTTCACTTCCCCATCGTGATTCTATTGATCGCGATGCTAATGGAATTTTTCCGGTTTAAGCCTGAAAACGCTGCGAATACGTTTTATAATAATTTCCTGCAAAATCTACTTTTGATAGGTGCTTTGTTCGCTGCGGTGACGGTAATAATGGGTCTGTTCCTTTCCAAAGAAGAGGGTTATGCAGGAGATACCCTATTTTGGCACAAATGGACTGGCGCTGGCATATTTTTCTTTGCTTCATTCATTTACTGGATCCGAAATAATGGCTGGTACAAAGCTCCGGTTGCAAAGGCGGGAGCATTGCTGACTGTGGTCGCCCTCGTGCTGACGGGGCATTTTGGAGCCGCATTAACCCACGGGGAGGATTTTATATTTGAGCCGATTGCCAAAAGTATGGCCCCGCCAGCAGTGCCGATCGAGAAAGCCGTTGTTTTTAATGACGTGATCATGCCTATTTTTGAACAAAAATGCATAAGCTGTCACAACCCGGATAAGCTCAAAGGCGAATTAATGCTTACAGATGTTAAGTCCATTTTGAAAGGAGGAAAGTCGGGTAAACTATTTGTTCCTGGCAATCCTATTAGTTTGCTACTGGAACGGGTGCACATGCCTGTTGATGACAAGAAACACATGCCTCCGTCAGGAAAAACGCAGCTGACAACTCAGGAAATTCAAATATTGGCTTTATGGGTAAAGGGGGAAGCAAATTTCAAACAAAAAGTAATTGACTTACCAGTAAATGATTCGCTCCGATTACTCGCATCAGCGAGGTTAAAACCATCCGAAGTCCAGGAGGAAATCTATGACTTTGACGCGGTCGATGAAGAAACGATCACAAAATTGAATAACGATTACCGCACCATAGCTGTGGTCGCAAAAGAGTCGCCCGCCGTTTCCGTCAATATTTACAATCGGTCGGCTTATACTGTGAAACAGCTGGATGAATTGGATGGAATCAAAAAACAGATCGTTTCATTGAATCTTAACAAGCTGCCTGTGAAAGACTCCGACCTTAAAAGCGTAAGCAAATTTGAAAATCTCCGAAAGCTGGATCTGAATTTTACCGATATTACTTCGGATGGATTAAAGGAATTATCTTCATTGAAGCATCTTAATAACCTTACCCTGTCCGGAACAAAAGTGAATTTTCAAGGACTGAAAACACAGCTTCCAAGCTTTAAAGCATTGAAAACAATTTCAGTTTGGGAGACTGCGCTGACAGTGTCCGAGATTGATCAATTGAAAAAGGCCAATAAGAATCTAACGATCATCGGTGGATTTAAAGACGATGGAAAGGATCCTTTAAAGTTGAATCCTCCGCAGGTGAAAAATGTTTCTACTGTGTTTGATCAAACCCTTAATGTGCAGCTACGGCATCCGATAAAGGGTGTGGCCATCAGGTTTACAACGGACGGCACTGAGCCCGACAGTTTGAAATCTCCGGTATTTGATGGTAAAACGGTAATTTCGCAAAATACCACGATAAAAGCTTTGGCGACAAAAGACGGCTGGTTTACAAGTGATACCGCAACCTTTAATTTTTACAAAAGCAACTTCGCACCCGACAGTGTAACTGTTCTGTTTCCGTTGAACCGGGTTCATCAGGCAGAGGCTGACAAGACATTTTTCAACCGTAAGCTAGGCGTACTCGGTGCCAACAATCCGGCATGGGCCAATAATTGGGCAGGGGTGCGGGACAATGACATGGGTATTATTTCAGAGTTCAAGAAACCGGTTACTGTCTCGTCCGTGGGCTTACACTATATGGTTGAAGAAGATACGGGGATTTTCCCACCTGCGCTGGTGGAAGTATGGGGAGGACCAGATAGAAACAGCATGAAGTTGATAACCAAATTTACTGCCGCCATGCCGGTGAAGGGGGATAAGCCATCGTTGAAACTGGTTGAAGGGAAATTCAAACCTACGACGGTTTCCTATATCAAAATCGTTGCGAAGCCGCTGGTTGAAATGCCTAAATGGCACAGGAATGCAGGCAAAAAAGCATTGTTACTTGTGGACGAAATGTTTATTAACTGAAATCAGCCCTTTTTGTGCCTTTCCACCCGTCTCCACATTTCTGCACATGCTCTTGAGTTATGGTAAGGACACTTCCAAAAGTTGATTTTATCCCCTTTTACCGGCGATCCATCTTCTTTGACGGTTCCGTACCATTCGCCTTTATCATTGTCAATGAATTTATCAACCACGTAATCCCAACTCCTTTCCGCCATCACTTTAAACTGATCCTCTTTGGTCAGTTCAAAGGCGTTGTAAAAGCCAACCATTTGTTCGGCGGCAACCCACCAGCTCCGGTCAGTTTGCGTGTGTTTGGTCACAGGATCATATTCATAGTTCAGCGCACCGTCCTTTGCCAAACCCTTTGTAACGGCACGCGCCATCAAGATTGATTTGCTCTTGGTTTCGTCAATCAGTTTTTTGTCGCCAAGGATCTCGGCAGTTTCAAACAATAACCAGGAAGCTTCGATGTCATGGCCATAAGAAATGATGTTATCCTTAGCCTTCCATGTTTCATCAAAGAAGAGCTGCATGCTATTCGTTTCAGTATTGACAATATGTGTGAGGATTGCTTCCAGCATTGAGGCCGTCCGCGTTTTTAATTTAGGATCTGGCCAAACAGAAAAAAGATTTGTATACGCTTCGACCAAATGCAGGTGTGTATTCATGCTTTTGATGTAAGGGCTTTTGCTCAAAATGTAATCGTCGGTTGCGGACCAATCTTTCGCAAATGCTTCGCGGTAACCACCATTTACAGAGTCAAAGGCGTATTTTTCTATGAGATTAAATAGTTCTTTGGCCTTTTCCAGCGCGGGTGGATAATTGGTGATCCGGTAGTATTCGCTCAGCCCATACATGGCAAACGCGTTGCCGTAAATTTGCTTTTTGGTTTCAAGCGGTGAGCCATCGGCATTCACCGACCAGTACACTCCACCATGTTCAGGATCGAAAAAAGATTTGACCAATTGTTGGTAGGCTCTATCGGCCAGTGTAAGATATTTTGGTTCTTTTAACAAACGGTGAGCCAGAGAAAATGTCCAAAGAATCCTTCCCGTCAGCACCACCGAGCGGGCCGAACTGGGATCGGGCTGGTTTTGTTTATCAACCCTGCCATAATAGCCGCCCGTATTCATGTCCGGACCGTATTTTTCCCAATAATCCAGGATATTGATGAACTCTTTTTTGAATGCTTCGGGAGTAAACGATGCCATTTGTCTGTCCTTTTGTTTCAAAAGTAAGGGGAAAGAATTTCTTACTTGCCGAAAAAACAGTAGGGTATAATATGCAGAAAAGGTCACTGTCCGGGAAACAGTGACCTTAAAAATATTCCAGACAACACTAGTCTCCCTGATTTTCTTCCAGGTCATTGTGGTTGTCGCCACCGAGGCTATAATAATTATTTTCTTCGTCTTCGTTGCCTATGATCTCGTCATCATCATCCAGATCAGCACCTGGAATATCAAGATCATCGCCTGTCAGGTCGTCGTCAAAACCTTTCTCATTCCATCCGTTGTCATCCTCATTTTTGAATTTTTCCTTACCGATAAATTCAGGATCAATGTCTTCCAGTATCAGGCCCTGACTGAATATATCTTCTGATGCAGGGTAATTTCCCGGAAGATCGTCATCGAACTCATCGTCGTCGTCATCTGGTATCATTTGAGTAATTTTTTAGTTGAATAAAGATTTTGTAATAGAAAAACGAAATGTATCTCTTTAAAACGTAAGTTGGGACTATTAAAAAATCATTCCAATTTTTTTTTGAAGAAAAATTACGTTTACCGATCCGAGTATGTTCGCTTGCTTATTCTACTTTATAGGTTAACACGGTAATTATTAACCCGATCCAATAACGTTTTCTATAATTTAATTTTTTCTGATTAATGCGTTTCACCCAAAAAACATTTTTAAGATCGGCCGGATTTACAGCCGCACTTGCAGGATTCACATGTCTGTTAGCATACAAAAGTGATATCCCTTCCAATAAAACAGAACCGGCAAAGTATGCCGAAGCAAAAGACATCAAGTTGCCGATAGGTTTTTCGGCTAAAATTTTAGGAACAGACCTCGGAGCAACCAGGCATATTGTTGTTGGCAAAAACGGAGATATTTATGTAAAGCTTTCCAAACTGAAGGACGGCAAAGGAATCTATCTTTTACGGGACACAAATAAGGACGGTGTGATCGATGAAACAAAACTTTTTGGAGACTATCCGGGAACCGGCATCACCATCAAAAATGGCTATTTGTATAGCTCTTCCAACAAGGCCGTTTATAGATATAAGTTAAATGAAAAAGAGGAGATTATTAATTTTGATTCACCTGAAAAAATAGTTGATGGCCTTTTAGATCACGGACGCGATAACGCAAAACCACTGACACTTGATAATCAAGGGAACATATATGTTACCATTGGCTCATATAGTGACAATTGCCGTGCGACAGGCTCCGGAAAGGGTATGAATCCCTGCACGGTTCTGGACTCTGCGGGCGGAATTTGGAAATTCAATGCAAATAAATTGGGTCAGACTTTTTCTGATGGTGTACGCTATGCCACGGGAGTAAAAAATGCTGTTGGGATAAATTGGGACACCAAAACAAATTCTCTTTTTGTAACTGCTCATGGACGCGGGAAATTTGATGACTTTTACCCACAATATTATACCGCAAAACAAAGTGCTGAGCTACCTGCCGAAGCTCTGTATCGATTGAAGGAGGGTGACGATGCGGGCTGGCCATACATTTACTATGACCATTTTCAGAACAAAAAGATTTTAGCTCCCGAATATGGAGGTGACGGAAAAAAAACAGGTGGAGAAAAAGCGATAGACCCTACTGTGGCGTTCCCTGCTCACTTAGGCCCTAATGCACTGCTGTTTTACACTGGTACTATGTTTCCTGCAAAATATAAAAATGGTGCATTTATTGCTTTTCACAGCCAGTCTGCTGAGCTACATAAAGGTTATATGGTGGCATTTGTTCCTTTTGTGAATGGTAAGCCTGGGAAGTGGGAAATTTTTGCTGATAATTTTGCCGGAGTGGATCTTTTAAAGCCTACCGGTCCTATCCAGCATCGTCCATGTGGCTTAGCGCAGGGACCAGATGGGGCTTTGTACGTAACAGATGACCTGAACGGAACCATTTTTAAAATTGACTACAAGAAGAAATGATTGAGTTGACGATTGACGATTGTCTTTGACTATCGTCAATCGTCAAAGACTCATCCCGCCGTCAACAAATATATTCTGACCTGTTATAAAACTTCCTGCATCTGAGCATAAGAGCAACGCCAAACCTGCACAGTCTTCTGGTGTGCCAATGTGTCCTATTGGTGTCTCCATTCGTTTGATAATTCGTTCATCACTTTCCGGTACTTTTTCGTCAATTCTTGGCGTGTCAATGACTCCGGGAGCAAGGTTGTTTACCGTCAAACCCTTATCTGCAAGCTGCATGGCCACGTTTTGTACCAGGTTCAAAACTGCGGATTTCGTTGCCGCATAAATGATCATGGAAGGGTGGGGCTTAACCTGTTGTACACTGCCGATCGTAAGAATACGGCCCCATTTATTCTTGATCATGTCTGGCGCGAAAAGCTGGATCAGTTGAAATGTAGCCTTAAAGTTGCTCGTAGTCTGCAAGTCGAAATCTTTTTCGGTGACATCGAGCCATTCGTCCGGAATTTGCACGGATGCGTTAATTACCAGAATGTCAATCTTTTTTACCTTTTCGAGTGCCTTTTTATAAATGCCCGAAGCAGCATTTGGTTTCGAAAAATCAGCCTGGACAACATGTACCGTTCCGCCGATTTTTTTGATTTCCCTGGCGACTTCCTGCGCCTCGTTTTTGTCTTTCCTGTATTGTAAAACAACGGTTGCGCCGCTTTCGGCAAAAGCCATTGCAATGCCTTTACCTATACCCTGGCTAGAGCCGGTAATCAGGGCTGTTTTGCCTGATAAGTTGAGTTTTTCCAAAATCATAATGCATTGGCTTTTAAGGTCAAAGCATTAATTCTATGCCAGGAGGAAGGTTTAAATTGTTTAGGAAGTTTAAAAAGTTTGAAAGTTTGAAAAGTTTTTTGATGAAATGAACTTTCAGCTTAGAAATCCACTTTCCCCAAACTCCCAAACTCCCAAACTCCCAAACTCCCAAACTCCCAAACTCCCAAACTCCCAAACTCCCAAACTCCCAAACTCCCAAACTCCCAAATAATTAATTACAGCTTAACACACTCGAACCCAGTAATTTTTTCTCGCAGAAAATCAGGAATGACAACACTTTTATTGGATTCGTAGTCAAATAATACCATTGTTGTATACCCCGTTGTGGTTAATTCTTCGATGCCATTGACCACGCTCGTGATCATATAATTGAGCTCAAAACTTTTGTTGCCGATTTTGCTGGTACGAACATAAACGGACGTTGGGTTTGGAAATACGACCGGTCGCAAATAGTCCACATGTGCGCTTGCCAGGATGACACCGATCTCTTTCCAGTCCCAAGCACAAGCTTCCTGAAAGTAGTACACTCTGGCTTGTTCGAAATAGGTGAGGTACACGGCATTATTTACGTGTCGCATTTCGTCCATGTCGCTCCATCGAATGTCGAGTTTCATGGTGAATACGTATTTCGATTTTTCTTCGTCGAGATTTAACATTTTTTGATTTTAATTTCCGGAATGTTCATTTCAGGGTTGCAAACGCTCTCACTGGGAAAGTGCCCGCTCGTTTGAATTTTGGTGGCACGGCGCTGAAAAGGTAATTTTCGTCAGGCAGGCTTTTCAGATTGCAAAGATGCTCAACGATGAGGATTTCTGAGCCAAGAAGCGTTGTATGGACGGGTCGCGTTTTACCTCTGGTATCGTCAATGTTATGACTATCAATCCCTACGAGTTTAACCTTGGCATCACGCAGATATTCAGCAGCCTCCCGGGTTACAAAAGGATGATTTTCAAAATAGGTGTCTGTGTTCCAATGGTCGGACCAGCCCGTGCAAATGAGGATGGCTTTTCCCCTTAATTCTTTGTTTTTGAAATATTCAATACCAATTTCCAGAGTACTTTCTGCGTGAATGGTTACCGCTTCAAGATTCGCAAAAGCTTCCAATTCAACTTCCGAAAGGTCTTTTCCGTGTTCAAATCGATGAAAAGGGCAGTCGATGTAGGTGCCTGTATTTGTTACCATTTCAATTTTTCCAATCTGGAATTCTGCTCCTTCTTCATAAATTGCCCTGGAAGTCTCCCTGCTCAGGTAGTCGCAGATGATAGGAGCGGGGAGGCCCTTGTAGGTGATCAGGCCATCAAAAATTACATGGCTGAGGTCTATTAGCTTTCTGTTGTTTTCAGTAGCATTGTTAATTGAACGTTTGTGTTTCTCCTCAATATAAAATTTATTGAGAATGTCGACTTTTCCGACCATCAACAGTCTAAGGTCTTCCACGATGTAGTCGGCAAGGAATGCATCGGTAACTGCGTCGCCTTCGATGTCCAGCCGGAAATCCTGCCCCTGAATCCCGCCACCATTGGTGAATGTGATGTTGAAGTCGAAAACTACTCTTTTGTTCATTGTTAATTTTTCAGGATTTTAAAAGTTCTGATCCTCCCTTTCGACTCGATTTGTAGCAGGTAAATTCCAGAAGGTAAATCTTTAACATCAACGTTTTCATCAGTTAAACGGCTTACCTTTTGTCGAAATTTTGTCCCTTTCAGATCAAAAATATTAATATTTCTTTCACCAGCTTGTCTAAAATTCAGATAAAGCAGATCCTGTGTAGGATTAGGAGCAACAGTTACATCGAAAGCAGGAACAGGTTCTGAGACACCGGTTACAACTTCAACGCGTACAGTTGAAGGGTTGTCAATAATCCCCAGCCCGCAGCTATTGGAGATCCTGAACAATTTATAGTACTGGCTTGGAGACGCCTGGAATAACTCGATGTTGTCAGAAGCATTAGAGGTTTGCCTTGTCTGGCTAGAGAGGTCAGTTCCATAGGTATAAGTCCATGGTGCCCCTCCTTCCAGCAACACTACAATTTTTGGATTTGTCTTCCCATCGTAAATTACAGATTCAGATGCGAAGCGGGCGTGCGCTTTTTGACTCGCCGTTAATGGGACTTCGTATGCGCCACTTCCTGTATTCGGATCAGAAGCGGCGACTCTAATTCTATATAATTTTCCGGTGAAAAGATCAGCCGGAAGAACTGCTTTAACTGGCGTACTGCTTCCAAGTGTGGTAACAGATCGGAAATTCCGGCCCGTCGTGTCTGAAATTTGAACTGTCATTTGATTTCCCTGCGAAAACGTGCCCTTTGTTGTATAAAAGACATTAATCGTGTCACCAGTACATGCGCTGGATCCGGATTTTGTTGCCCAGTTTGTGACGCTCACCGATCTTTCGCTGGTCGGGTTGACTTCAACGGTGACTGAGCCGTTCTTTGTCCCCTCCCCGCAACTATTTAACAACGATGAAATTGTGTAGGTTGTGGTTTGTTTCGGAGATACCCTTATATAATTGAAATAGCCAGTTTGAGGGTAGAATGTACCTTTTGTTCCATCGGAAAGTGTATACCGAGATTCTCCGTTGCTGGTTTTGTTTGCCTTCAATGCAAGTAATGTACTTTCGCCGTCGTTGATGGTCGTGTTTCCACTGAGCGTCGCATCTGGTTTGGTCGTTATACTTGTGCTGATGTTATACGTGAGACTGTATTTCCGAACACTGCATCTGATCTGATAATAGCTACCTTTTAAGATTCCCGGTAATTTTAGTGAAATGGTACCGGATAAAGTTTTGGTTGAGTCCAGTACCGTCACTTGATTGGAGTTCGTTTCAATTAGTTCAAACCTGATATAATCGTCTGATAAATCGACGTCTCCGGCCATACTGTAGCGAACTGAAAAATTTCCTCCTTCACAAATATTGTATGAATCCGAGCTTGCGTTGAAAGAGGGTTTCACCACCAGCCTCACAGAGCCCGAGGTGGCTCCATAGCCACAGGAATTACTTACAACTTTGATGGTGTACTCCCCACCTTTTTGAGCATACACAGAGCGGGAGCCAGCAGCGCTGTAATAAGTTTGTTTCGAACCGTCTTCGAAAATTACGGTTGTAGGATAAGAGCCCGAAAGTGTAACGTCCATATACACGCTTTGCCCTACATTCACACTTGTTGAGGAGGTTCCACTAATCGCCAGGTTGGCGGTAGGAGCTGTGCCAATTTGCACCGTATTGGTTTGTGAAATGGCTCCATCGGAGGAAATGATCCTCATGTTGTAGGTTCCGGTGGAAAGAGTGCCCGGTATAGTCGCCTTCAGCAGCCGGCCCGTTTCACCGCTCGCCAGCGTTGTCATTTCCGTGCTTCCCGATTTCCATATTTGCAGGGAAAATGTCGCATTGGCCGATATTTCTTCCGACAAACCAAAAGGAATGCTAATGGGTGATCCGATGCAGTATGTCTGGTTGTTACTATAATTTTGATCGGAAAACAGTATGTTGTAAGGCATTGAAGTAATGTAGGTGGCCAGATTAACCGCAAGCGATCCACACTGGTTTGTCACCTTTTTTACGATATACTCAGTGGTCTTTCCCACAACCGGCGAAATTGGGATGTTCATTGAATAAAGCTCGGTGTTGGCGTAGGTCTTTTCAACACCGTTCTCTGTGTAAATAACCTGAGAAGGCGGGCCTGAATTTGAGGAATTGATAGTTAAGTATTTGAGCGGGCTCTGGCTCGCAACAAACTTGTAAGGCTCCTCCGGTTTGGTAACTGGATAAAGGGTCAGCTGGTCAAGAGGGCGCTGAACGCTCACGACAGTCGATTCACTGAATACAACAGGATTCGTTGACGCAACCCTGATCATGGAATTGGAAGAATAATATTGCGTCGACGGAAGCTTGATCTTATATTTTCCGCCTCCATTAACCATTTTTAAGGTTTGAAAGGTACAACAGCTTGAATAACCCTGAATGGCAAATACATTCTCCGGGTTAAATTTTCCTAATACTCCAAAAACAATTTCAATACTGTCTGAATCGCAAATCCCTGCTTTCATAGGTTCAATGAAAATGGCAGGAAAGTCCGACGATGTCAAAGAAACGGTCACAGATGGTGGATTGTCGTTTTTGAAACATGAATTGCTTATCGACCTGATCTTAAATTGTGTGGTTTGTTTTAAGAAAAATTCGTTGAAGTAATTATAGTCGTATTCAGGTTTGGTGATGGATCCATCCGTATTTTCAATCGCGAACGGGCCACCGCCAATCAAATCGTATTCGACCTTCACCTTGGTCGGAATTTCATAGCTGTATTTGTTATACTGCCTGAAAGATATCGTTGGCGTGGTTTGTATAGCAATGTAGTAGCTGGATTGAGATTCGAGCGAAGGATTTGTTGTGATGATTCTGTAATTAAAATTCTGATATCCTTGACTGCGTTGGGGTATGTCGAACTCAAGGTATTCACCCGATCTGACGGCATTGAAAATAAGAACCTCTGAACCGCTCTCACCCCGGATCGTGAATTTTGTATTGGCGGTAAGGTCGGCGCTTGTAGAGAATTTAATCCTTCCCTTAGTTCCCGCGCAAATGATCTGCCGTTTCTGTTCATCTTCTATCCTTATTCCCTGCCGGACCGTAATGTTGACCGATTGAGAATTGGAAAACTCTTTCTTTCCACATCCCGAAATCAAAGATTTAATAGAATAAGACGTGCTTTTCGAGGGATGAATATTGACATAATTATTACTGCCCTCGTATAGCCAGTATTGCTTTGTTCCATCACTCAGTTCGAGAGTGAAGGGAGGAAGCCCGGTTATCAAAAACTGAAGACTGGTATAATCTCCAATGTTCATGGTCAGGCTTTGTGAGCTGAAAACTGCATTTGCCTGCGGATAAACACGGAATCGAACATTCCCGTGCGAACCAACAAGGGCAGGACTTTCCGTAATTACCTGCGCCATAAAGTCCTGTGCGTAGGAGAGTACGAATGTCGCGGGGAATTTGGCAGTAAGGAAATTTCCCGTTAGTTGCGCTGCTACTTCCGCAACGGCAGGTTTGTCACTTCCGGAGTTAACCTGGATAAACCGGACCTTATACCTTGTCTGTGCGTTTAGAGCGGTGCCCATTGTGGAGAAACTAATCTTGACCTCTCCGTTTTCACAGACCGACTGCGGTGCAATTGACACCGTGTTCAACGCGGTTGAGTTAACTACCGTTTTGAAGTTCCCGGAGGTTTCCATTGTGCCACAATAATTTTCCGCGTGTGTGATGTTATACATACCGCTTTTACCCACAGCGAAAATTTGGGGAGACTGGAAAAGCCCGTTGTAAGATTGGTAAAGATTATATTTTGTGCTGTCGGAAAGGGTTACTCTAACATCGCTGTTGCTAAAGCCTTTAAATTGCAGCCTGATTTCGTCATATACATTGATCGTATCGGAGGTTGAAAGCGAGGATAAGCTGATCGATCCTTTACTGTAAACAGATATTTCACTGCTCCATTCACTTTCCGCTCTGGGCGAAGATGATATTATCCTCACCTGAACGCGTGGATTACTCAAATAAAGATTCGCATCAGAAAATGAGAATTCAAGCCTGCCTGTGGTCAGGGTCGAAGTAATCGTGGTAAGCAATGTCGTCGAGTAGCTTTGTCTTACCTGAATGGAAAAGCTATTGTCTGTATTAAATTGCCCCTGGGTTGTAACGGGTAGTTTGTAAGGAGTACCGACACAAGTTGCGCTGGAAAAATTAGAATAGTTGACCTGGATAGATGCTGTTTGACCAAAAACGCAATTAGCGAGCAGCAGGAATGCGCCGAGTAGGGCGTAAGTTCGAGACATGAAGAGGGTAGAGTAGTGTAAAAATTCTAAATCATCGCAAACAACACTGGTCTTTAACCCCTAATCCATAAATATACCAAAATTAAGTTGGTGCAAATTGGGCGGTGAGTCACAGTTTTCGAAGTTTACAATTGTCGCGAAAATAAATAAATTGCTTGGTTTCAATTATAAATTTTCTCTTTTAATTGAAAAAGTTTTCACCCAACCGTTTTGTTCTGTTTTAATGTGCTGGATTAAAGATAGTTTGATCTGGTTTAGGGATTGCTGTTAACTATTTACCCACACGGATATGCGCGTTAGATTACGCCCCCAAGACGACAAGCAGAATCTTTACCCTTCCAAAAAGCAGATTTTCGTATGGTTCACCTCCCACGATTCACCCACCACCCAAAAGCCGCGGCGGTAAAAAACATAATAATGCTGTAAATCGCAGGCGGGACCGACATCACAGAATTATTAAGGACGGTTAACGCGATAAAAATGGCCAGCGTGCCATTGTGAATACCGATCTCCATTCCAATCGCGATGGCTTGCTTCCTGTCGATGCTAAAAAGTTTTGGCACGAGGTAGCCGCCAAGCAAGCTTATCACGTTGAACAAGAATGCTGCAAGTCCGATTTGGGCGAAGTATTGCCCGAGTACTGCGCGGTCTTTGGCAATGGTTGCAGCGATCACGAGTATGAGGAGTATGGCCGAAGCAATCTTAACGGGTTTTTCCAGTTTCGCTGAAATCAGTGGCTTGAAGTGTTTTACCAACATCCCAATGGATACTGGAACGAGTACGATCGCAAAGACGGAAATGATCTTGCTGAATGGCATCGGAATAGCCAGGGCCTCGCCGAGAAAATAATCCATCGATAACCCCACTATGAAGGGAAGTGAAAATAGGGTAAGTACGCTGTTGATAGCGGTAAGCGTAATATTCAATGCCACATCTCCATTAGACAAATGGCTGTAAAGGTTAGCAGTCGGCCCGCCCGGAGACGCGGAAAGTAACATTAAGCCTACGGCAAGCTCGGGAGATAAATGTAGCAATTTTGCAACCAACAGCGCTGCCAGCGGAAGCAAAAGCATTTGACAGACCAACCCAATAAATACGGCTTTTGGATATTTGATAACCCTGGTAAAATCGCCAACGGTAAGGGATAGACCGAGACCCAACATGATCACACCCAACGCGAGCGGAAGTACAACGGTGGAGAGGATGCTTTCTTGCATGAGTATCTGGATGGGTTTAGGCCTGCTGGTATGGAAGGGTTGAATTCGTATTGTTCAATTAATACTCCAAATGTCACCAGAAATACTATTGATTTTCTGCCTAGTAGTAAAAAATTGATAAGGTTAATGGATCATTTTCCCGTATCAGTTTTGGCCAACAAAATTTTACTGGCTGTAAAAAATCCTGAAAGCTCAATGCGCCCGACCCGTTTCCACGTAAGTATCTTCGTCGCCAGTCGGTTTTCCCTGCCACCAGGATGCCAGTATTGACCCTGTAATATTCATTAGCGGTCCAAAAATAGCTGGCGCTAGTCCAACCGTTGCCATTTTACCCATTTCTTTCGCTATACCAGAAGCCAGCCCACCATTTTGCATACCTACTTCAATGGCAATAGTACGGCAATCCCGTTCACTCATTTTGAACAGACGACCTGACCAGTAGCCAAGCGTGTATCCCGAAAGGTTGTGGATCAAAACCAGCAAAAGCAGGGTGGGGCCTATGGTGAGCAGGCTGTCTCTCCCTGCGGCAGTGATAATCACAATAATGAAAGCGATTCCTGCCATCGAAACCAGCGGCATGGCATTATCCAGCCATTTTGCTTTGCCGCTGAATAGTTGGTTGAAAACCAATCCCGCGCCAATCGGAATGATCACCATCTTGATGATGTCCCACATCATGTGAAGCGTGTCAATTTTTACAAATGCGCCTGCGAGCATACTCATCAATAGCGGCGTGACGATTGGCGCCAACATCGTTGAGATGGCGGTAATGGTAATAGAAAGTGCAAGGTTTGCTTTTGCGAGATAAGAAATTACATTTGAAGCCATTCCGTTCGGCGAGCATCCGATCAATATGATCCCGGCCGCGATCTCAGGGGGGAAACCGCTGACACTTGCCAGTGTAAAACCTATCGTGGGCATAATAATAAAATGGCTCACAACGCCAATAAACACACCTTTCGGCATTTTGACAACGCCCACAAAGTCACCGAAGCTCATGGAGGTACCCATCCCGAACATAATGATCTGGATCAATGGTGTTATTAAGGTGGCCAGTTTGAATCCGTCGACCGTCTGGAAATATTGAGGGTAGTACAACGCAGTAGTAACAGCCGAGAATATCACAGTAGTATATGTGAAGCCTTTAAGCCTATCATAGCCACGGAATGCAACCGCCAGGCAAAGAAAAAATCCAATGAAAAAAGGACCGGCTTGCGGAAGATTTCCGGAAAAACCCAAATACAGCGCAATCACCAAAAGTAAGAAAGCTATGCCAGTTAGAAGCTTATAAATATTCATGTTTTTTGTAGGTATTGTGCAATATTGAATTTAGCATTTTTTGAGGTGGAGGATTTCGGGAGGTGGTATGTTCGCCCGACTTCGTCGTTCAGCCGGTGGCGGCTACCAGGTCCTCTTTTTCATATACTCATCCAGCTCAGACCGCTTCATTGGAATTTCATTTGGGTTTTTATCAAGCCATTTCAGGAAATCGCTCTTCAACTGATCGGACCATTGGCTGTCGATCTGGCCTGGTGTGTACTTCCCTTCCTTCAGCATTTGAATTCCGAATTTGTCGCGGATACCTATAAATTCTGCGGTAACGATCACTTTTTCAGCAAGGTGTGCGGGAATGAAAACCACGCCCTCTCTTTTCGCCAGTACAAGGTCACCAGGCAAAACGATGGCTTTACCAATACGAATGGGGATATTTAAACCAGAAAGAAACACGTCCTTTAGATAAGAAGGATCCCAGTCCCGAACGAAGGCATTAAATCCTTCAATTTTGGAAAGCCCCTCGAGATCTCGCGATGAAGCATCAAAAATGACTCCGTTACCAGACTTTGCGTAGATCGAATTTCCGAGATTATCTCCCATTAGTGTGCCCTGCGCTATTTTTCCAAAGCCATCCGCAACATAAACATCCCCTTTGGAGAGTTGGTCAATAGGCCAGGAATTGGTATTGCCAATGCGGCCATTTTTCTTTCCGCGCTCCTTTATTTGCTTCTCAACGTCAGGCCGGGAAGGCATAAATTGAGCCGTTAACGCACGACCTGCCACAGTCACATCCTGGTGAATCATTTTCCAGTTGCCTTCAAACTGGCAGTTGTAGCCCTCGTTTTGCAATACGACCCAGGCTTCTTCAATAGCGATGTCCTTTACGCGGCGTACCAGGTCATCAGAAACCTTTGGGCGGCCATCAGCGAATCGCTCACCTTTCCATTCTGATGTGAGGAAAATAAGTTCTTCTTTGGTAATTGTCTGGGCACGAACCCCTGCAAAGCAAGTCAATCCCAGGAATAATATAGAAAGTAAGGCAGATAAATTGAAGCGCATAAAATGGTCGTGTATTGTCACTTTTATTTGAATGAATTAATTGGAAAATTTTCGTTGCAATGGTGGCAAAATTACCCAGATAATTTTCCTGTAATATCAAAAAGTCAAAATGGGCAAAAATATCCTTGTCGGGCAGTTCGTAGAATCTTACATTTTATTTTAAATCAGTAACGACAGGCAGAACAATGTGTGAAAGCGAAACGCCGCCATGGTGAATTGTCTGACTCGCTACTCTCGTCTTATTACTGCTACCCAATGGTTCGCCGGTATTAGGATTTCGGTCAAATTGTGGGAAATTGCTTGAAGTAATATCTACCCTGATCCTGTGGCCTGGCTGAAAAACGTTTGCAGTTCCTGTCATTTCAATATCATATTCGTAAACCTGATTTGGGGTCAGCATCTTTATCTTGTCTAACCCCTCCCGAAACCTTGCACGGAGAATGCCTTCCGAAACAGGCATGGACATTTCATTGGGATACACATCGACAAGTTTGATCATCCAGTCGGTATCCGGCCCGTCGGTTGCTGCAAATAACTTCATTTTTACCGGACCGGCTATGGTAAGGGTATTGGTAAGAAATTCGCTGGTATAAACGAGCAGGTCCTCTCGCTGTTCCAGTGGTCGCTGATCACGGGGTCCGGAAAGAGTAGGCGTGCCGCAGCAATTGTTACCGCCTGTGGTTGGTACCGGGGATGACGGATCATAACGAAATCTGTCCAGATTTGCCTTCACCGGTTTGATATTTGAAAGTGTTCCGTTCCCACGCGTGGAATTTGCAGCTCCATTACTACTTAGGTACATCTCCTGGTATTTTGTGCCGGGAATTGGCCAATCACTTTCGCCGCGCCATTTATTGGCTCCCATGTAAAACAGTTTCACGGGTTTTTCTTTTTCCAAGCCGTTTTTGACGTTTTTCAAATGAAGGTCGAAGAAGCTGAGCTCTGTTTCAAACTGGTCTACGTAAGCGGCTGTAGTAAAGTCAACCCCACCAAAAGATTGAGAAGGCCCATGGCCCCACGGGCCGATGATCATGCGCGCTGCGGCTCTGGCTTCGGGCGTCGCGCCTTTGTTTCTCATGCCCACATACCCATTGATCGTACCCATTACAAATATGTCAAACCAGCCGCCAGAGGTGTACACGGGCACTTTTATCTTACTGAATCGTTCTTCGTCACTGATCGATTTCCAGTATTCGTCATAGCTTTCATGCTTGATCCAGTCACGGTAATGCGGCACGACCGAACCTGCACTTTGCCTATCGCCATCTTGCAGTGGCAGGTGCATTAACACATTTTCGTATTTTAACTCTTCGGGCGCGTAAGCTTCTGTATGCCAGTATTGTGGCAGCATAATCCTGTTTGGCATCCGTACGACTCCCCAGCCATAATTAAAACTTAACCGGAATGCTCCGCCCATGGAAATCCAGTTTGCGTATATGTTTGTAGAAGCAAGCGCAGGAAAGGCCGCTGTCAAGTGCGGCGGAGCGAGACTTGCAGCTTGCCACTGATTGTGACCCAGATAGCTCCCGCCTTGTGTACCGATTTTGCCATTCGAAAATGGCTGGGCTGCTGCCCACTCGATCGTGTCGTAACCGTCGTTGGCTTCGTCCCGAAAAGGCTCCCATTTTCCTTCGCTTTCATACCTTCCCCGCACATCCTGAACGATCACAATATATCCCTGCTGTGCGAATTTCATCATCGTGTTGTGAACACCGTCACGTTGTGAGCCATAAGGCGTTCGGGTGATAATTGTTGGGTATTTGCCGGGAATCGTGGGCATGTAGATATCGGCATACAATATTACTCCGTCCCGCATTGGGATGGCTTTGTGCCTTTCAATCTTTATTTCGTTCTGAACCGGTTTCGAAATAGCGTTGATCTGGATCGCTGAGACGAAAATTAAAAAAAGTATTGTTCGCACAACCCGATCAGCGCTTAAAGCCTTAGAGTTGGGCTTAAAATGTCTTAAAATCATGTGAAAGCCGTGGTTTATAGAGATAATTGAATGCTAAATTATCTTCTGTTGGCGACCACAATCGGATTGGTAAGCCCGTTGAGATCATAAACCACTTTGCCGGCCCGAATGGTAACTTCGGCTTCAAATTTTTGCTTGCCGTGGATTTTTGTTCCCGTATAATCCCAGAAACCAAATGTTCCGGTATCGTTTAATTGGTACTTACCATCTGCGAGACGAAGAATAGCAATGTCCGCTGGCGATCCAACTGAAAGGTTACCGAGTTTTTCGCGATGGATTACCTGTGCTGGTGTCCATGTGCTCGCCTTGATCACACTTTGAAGATCCATTCCCATCGCAAGAAATTTTGACATAACGTTAAGCATATCCTTCATGGCGTTGTTCATGCTCCCCGTGTGGATATCGGTACTGATCGTGGTAGGATAAAATCCTGATTTAACTGCTGGAATTGCTTGTGAAAAGGCAAAGCTGATACCGCCATAACCAACATCAAAAATGATTCCTTTCTTGCGGGCGTCATAAACAAAAGGTTTTATTTTGCCTGTTGCCACATCCAGAATAGGTTCACGGCTTGCAAGTTGTCCAAAACAATGTGTGAATATATCTCCGGGGCGAAGATGTTTCATGAAAAGTTCTTCAATCGGAAGTACCGGCTTGCTTCCGCCAAAATCCACCATTACCGGAATGTTTGCCAGCTTGCCAGCTTCCACTGCGCGATCTGTCGGGGTCCAGTCATACCCATTAAAGTGGGCAAGTTTAATTCCCACAATGTATTCAGGGTTTTCTTTTGCGACTTTTGCGGTAGCTTCTGCGTCCATGTCTGCGACGTTCTGCTCAAATGTTCCACCCCGCATTCCTTCTCCGACAATATTCAGGAATGACAAAACCCTCGTTTTTGAAAAGTCAATCGTTTGCTTTTTGAATGCGGCAAAAGACTTCCACCCGGCACATCCGGCATCTACTACAGTTGTAACGCCTGTTCTGAATGTGAAGCCATCGGGAGATAATGAATTCGGACCGTTGCTGTAGGTCTGGTTCATATTGGTGCCATAGAAATTGTGGGAATGGATGTCTATCAGCCCGGGAGTGACATAAAGCCCCTTTGCATTGACCACCTGAACTCCCTCTTTGGGATCGATGCTTTTTGCAATAAGCTTGATGGTGTCACCTTTAAGGGCGACGTCCATGATTGCATTAATGTTGTTTTTTGGATCAATAACATGTCCGCCCTTTATGACGACGGAATATTTTTGGGCGTTTGCTTCGAAGAAACAAGCCAGAAGGCAAATTGAAAGTAGTAATTTTTTCATTGTATAGTATTCAGGAATAATGGGTTAAGGTTAATGCGGGTGTTGCCGGGTTTATTTTAGCAGAGTTAGTATCAAAAGATGTCGCCAATGGTTTTAGACATTTCAGTATGAAACAGGATTTAATTGACTGTCTAAAAACCAAGAATTAATCTCTATTCAATGTTTGATCAGTCATCTATTCGAATTGGCCATTCAAGAGAGCCGGATGCATTTGATCCTGTCTGATTTTTATTTAATTATCAGCGTGCTTAAATTCTTTATGAAGGCATGGCACATTAATGGAATCTCGTTTTCAGAAGAAACAAAATATCACTGACTGACTTAGAAGGTCGGTGCCAGTGATATTTACTTTTGTTAAACTTAGGTAAGTAGTCAAGCGCAATTACTGAAACAATCTTTCAAAAGTTTGATGCAAACCTGTTTGTAAGTCCTGGTGGAGCAAGCAACTGCTTTGCATCAGACTTTGTCTAAATATTTACGTATTATTTATCCCACCAAACGACGCTGGAAAGTGTGTTGGTGCCTCCCTGACGGGTCCTTGCTTCGTAAAAATTGTCTTTATTGTAAAGTTCTTCAGAATCGGGGATCACGAAGCGTGTTGGAATTTTTCCGCCGGTAAGATTTCCAGGATAGTTGGTTGGAGTCAGTTTCGGATATCCTGTCCGTCGCCAGTTTGAGAAAATCTCATATTCGTCTTCAAGGATCAGTGCTACCCATTTCTGAGTTTGGATCTGTTCCATTTGTTCGTCCATGGTACCTGCGGTTTTATAGGGATTGGCTGCAAGGTATGCATTGATCTTAGCGTCGGAAATTACACCGGCAGATCCAAACAAAGCCCAGTGTTTAAGTCCTGCCTTCACGGCAAGCGCATATTCAGCCGATGCTGTTGATCCTGAATACCAGCCTCTCAGCGCTGCTTCTGCCAAAAGTAAGTGACTTTCTGCTGTCGTGAACACGAGCAATGGGGCGCTGTATTTGAGTACCGTTGCAGGATTTGGCTCAGAAAACGAATCAAAATTCGGAGGAAGCGTGTTAAAGCCAGCGTTTGGCATGCCGGTCTGAAGAGCGGTAGAAGTATCAGCCACGTAAGGAGATGAAGCTGTTGCCTTTGTCCATACAACTGCGAGGACGTTGAGACGCGGATCTTTGGTTGTTTTGAGATAATCGATAAAAGTTTTTGCGAACTTTCCACCTTCCACATTATCGCCGCCGGGAGATACATAGTCGGTGCTCATGAGGCCGCTGGCAATAAAATTTCTATTCGCTGTAATTGAGCCATCCACGTAAGCAATGCTGGCGATATCTGCATCGTCAATCAGGACACCACCGGCAATAGCTTTTTCAACCCATGTCTTTGCCATGGCAGCGTCGATCTGCGTCAGGCGCATTCCCAGACGCAACATCAGTGAATAACCGAATTTCTTCCATTTGGTCACGTCACCGCCATAAACCAGATCAGAAATGCCGAAGGTGGGTTTGGACGCATCGAATGCTTTTAGTGATTCGTCCAATTCCTTAAGCATATCTGCGTAAATGGCCGATTGAAGGTCATATTTCGGAGAATAGTTCTTATCAGAAAGCCCTTTCCCGGCATCTTTGTAAGGGATATCTCCGTAAAGATCAGTTATGCGGTGATACAAATATGCTTTCCAGATTCGTGCTGTCGAAAGTTTGTTTACATCCGCAGGAAGTTTAGACACAGCATCAATGACCTGATTAATGTCTATGACTGCACCTGCTGATGCAGGATCTCCACCATATAATCCCCAGTTGCCGGTTGAATATGAGTAATTGAAATATTTATCTCCTGCACCAGGCACTTCCTTATAGGTTGCAAAATGCTGCATAGAACCACCGATTGTAAGATACGCAGCGCCGGTGTAGTTATTGGCTACTGTTACGAGCTGTGTTCTGGTAAATAGAAACCCAGGAACGGCCTCGGTTGAAGCATTTGGATTCACATTCATTTCCTTGAATCCTTTGTCACAAGACGTAGAAAGCAGGGCCAATGGTGCCAGATATAGTAATTTTAAAAGCTTTTTCATCTTCACTAGATATTTTGATGATTAAAATTTCACTGTCAGGTTCACGCCTAAACTTCTTGTTCTTGGTACACCAAATGCCTCAAGACCCTGTGCGTTTCCATTGGTATAGCTTGACTCGGGATCGAAGTAGTTATTTTTCTTGTCCTTATACAAAAGGGCAAGATTGCGAGCTACAAGAGACAGAGAGGCTGCCTGAAGTTTCAATGATTTGAACTTGGCGACTGGCAGACTGTAACTGAGGATAACCTGACGAAGCTTTATAAAATCATTGTTGAATGTAAAAATGCTTGTGTAATTCTTATCATTGTCATAATAAGTATCTACATCCACTTTTTGCCAGGTTTTGGTAAAAGGAGCACCCTCTGGGGTTACACCGGTTACAGTTACACCCGTTTCACGACCAGGAAGTGTCTCCTTTGGTAAGCCGAACCTGTAGGCGTACTGATACATGTTTGAATAAACAATGCTTCCAAACTTGCCGTCGATCAGAATGTTCAGGGAGAAGTTTTTATACTTGAAATTGTTGGTGATACCCATTGTCAATGGAGGTATACCATTCCCAAGCCTTTCGAGATTACCACGTACCGCGTAGCCGCTCGCCGTATTGAATACAACCTGGCCGCTCGCGTCCGTTTTTTTCTTATAACCCCATACTTCTCCATACGTTCCGCCTTTTACGTTACGGATCGTTCCACCACCTACGCCATCGCCCACTGTAAGGCTTGGAAGTCCTTCGGCCAGTTTCACAATTTTGCTTTTATTATAGGCCACGTTATAGCTTACATCCCAGCTAAAATTGGATTTCTTCAAAGGCGTACCGGTAAGCAGCAATTCCACCCCCTTATTGCTTAGCTCACCCACGTTCAACAACGCAGATGTGTAGCCCGAGGAAGCAGCAATGCTGCTTTGAACAATGTCATTGGTTGTTTTACGGTTGTAAAGTGTCAGATCCAAGCCAAGTCTACTGTTCAAGAATCTTGCCTCTAGGCCTGCTTCATACGTAGTTGAGGTCAGTGGTCTCAAATCCGGGTTTGGCACAAGAGAAGAGCTCAGCTGTTGAACGGGCTTGCCGTTGTGTCCGCCTTGCGCCATGTTGTAGCTTTGGTAAATCTGATAAGCCGCTACGTTCGCGCCACCTACCTGAGCCCACGAGCCCCGAAGTTTTGCAAAATTTATAACCTGCGGAAGTTCAATGGCTTCTGAAAGGATCAAAGTACCGCCAATAGCCGGATAAAAAATGCTGTTACTCGCAGTGTTTAGCACCGAAAACCAATCCTGACGTCCCGACATCGTAATGTAGGCCAGTCCTTTGTAGCCCAGATCGACCGATCCAAACAGGGAGTTAATACCGCTTTTGGAGTAGGAAGGGGTGGTTACAGAGGTTGCAAGGTTGGTAAAGCTGTAAAAATATGGAATGGTAAACTCGGTTCCGTCAAATGCGGTTTGATCATAAACGCTTCTCTGCGTGTTACCACCTACCAATGCTGAGAAGCTCAGGTCCTCAAAGAAATTGGTATTATAGTTCAGCGTAAGCATCCCATTTGTTTCGGAAGATGCTATTTTTTTCGAAGCATAAGTACCCAATGGCTGGTACGCATTATTGGTTGGAACAATAGCTTCGTAAGAGAAATTGTAATAGTCCTGACTTACGCTTCCTTTGATAAAAAGATTGTCAAGGATGTCGTATCTGATATTTGCCTGGCCAAGAAACCTATTTTTACGGTCGTCATTTTTGAACTTATTGATCACGAAATAGGGGTTAGGAGCGGCAGGAACTGGATTCCATTCAACTTCCTTGCCTGTTGCGGGATCGTAACCTGGCGACAAGCTTCTGATATCCACGGTATTTGCTACCAGATAAGTGGCCCAGTGCGGGTTATAATCGGCATATCCCACTTTTGGACGGTTGTGGCCATTTTCAATATTGTATTGAACAACAGTTTCGATGCTTAATTTTTTGCCGAGAAAGGCGTTTACATTAAGGTTCGCAATTCTTCTGTTGAAGGTGGAGTTTGGTACAATACTGCTGGAACTTGTATTGTTCAGACCGAAACGGAAATTGATCATTTCATTACCACCAGTGAATGAGATCGAATTGATGTAGTTTGTCCCAGTCCGGTAAAAGTTTTTCAGATTATCTTTCTGCGGAGAATAGGGACGCATCTGACCATCGAACTGAATCACCTGGCTGCCATCCATTTTTGCGCCATACGACAAGCGACCTGAACTTTTTGCAATCACCTGAGTTGTGGGTTTCACACCATCCACACCCTGGCCGTATTCATATTGCCAATCGGGCACTATCGCAAGATTTTCGGTGGTAAAGTTGCTGTTCACTTCAACTCCTATACCTTTTTGAGACTTACCCTTTTTAGTCGTGATCAAAATAACTCCGTTGGAGGCACGTGCACCGTACAAAGCCGCAGCCGGTCCGCCTTTTAACACACTGATCGATTCGATGTCGTCGGGGTTGATACCACCGATCCCGTCACCACGGTCGGTATTGTTTCCGTTTCCGTCAGAAGCGTTTCCGCCACCAGGAGTGCTGTTATCCATGGGCATACCGTTGATCACATACAGCGGCTGGTTGTTTCCGCTAAGAGATCCATTTCCACGAATAATTATCCTGCTTGATCCACCGGGTCCTGTCGCCATACCTGTTGCATTTACGCCTGCTATTTTACCTGTAAGGGCGTTTGCGACATTGTTTTCGCGCGCTTGTGTGAATTCCGTTCCTTTTACTTCGGTTACCGCATACGACAGTGCTTTCTTTTCTTTGGAGATACCAAGTGCCGTCACCACCACTTCATTCAACGCCTTTGCCTCTGGTGTCAATTGCACCGATAAGGTTGTTTGATTACCTACGGTAACTTCCTTTGATGTGTATCCGACAAAGCTGAAAATAAGGATTGTGCTTTCTACACTTTCATCGGGCAGGTCCAGTTTATACTTTCCATCTGCATCGGAAGAAGTGCCTCTTTGCGAGGCTTTTACCAATACACTTACTCCTGGGAGGCCTGCACCTGTTTCATCCGTAACCGTGCCCGAAACAATGCGTTTTGGCGCCAGCTGCATTGCGGAAGGGGAAATTTCAGCGGCACCAGTATCCATGCGCTTCAAAATGATCCGGTCTTGCACTACCTCGTAACCCACGCGATAAGGAGACAGAATTTTAGAAAGGACTTCCGAGAGAGGTTCTCCATGAAATTTAAAGCTGGACTTTTGTGCAGCCTTAAAGATTTGAGGATTATACATAAACTGAACTCTGGCAACATCTTCAATTTTATCCAACACCTTGTCTATTTCGGTATTTGACAAATGCAGCGTTACTTTTTGCTCTAATACCCTCTGTCCATTCACATCGTTGGCATGCACGATCGTGGTTACGGTTAGAAAGAGTACTGCTTGGTACAGCGTAATACGCATGATTTTCTGTAAAGCATGGTTAAATTGTACTGGTTTTGACATAATTTTGTTCAATTGTCGGTTAAAATTTCGGCATCAGATTCTCTTCAAATCCGCTCAGCGGACAATGTACGACTTACAAAAGGGGAGCTTCGTGAGTCGGTGATGTAGCAGCATCATCGACTCTTTTCACAGATAAATCAGTAGTGGTTTATTTTCATAGGCGTTTGTAAATGGTTCAAATGATTATTGTAAGGATATATAAAGTCAATCTTTTATATGCTTGTTCGGGTCTTCATTCCCATCCCCATGGCTCATTCAGCATCCTTTACTGCTCACGATGATACTAGCATCCATTTGTTCATATTGAGCACCTATTGTTTTGCAAATCAAACTTAGTTTTTCGAACAGTGGTTCGTCTGAAAGTGAGGCAGTTAGGTAACAATTTTTCATTAGTTCCGTGTCAAAGACTATTTTCACCCCGTATGATTTTTCCAGCGTTTCAAATACTTCTTTAATGGGCGTCCCTTTAAAAACGAATGATTGTCGTTGAATCGGAAGTTCGAGTAATTTCGGGTCTTTAACCAGACTTCTCGTCAATCTTAGCTCCTTGGTGGCAAAAGTGATTTGCTGATTTGGTGTAAGGATCATCCCCCCTAGTTTATTATCTGCTCTATTGTTTAAGATGGCTTCCTGAGTGATCGGGAAAACGGAAACCCGGCCGGTTTTTACAACCACTTTTACATCTTTTGAATTTTCAAATGCACTGATCTTGAAACTCGTTCCCAACACTTTCGTCGCTAATGTGTTAGCATATACGTAAAAGGGTTTGTCAGGATTTTTAGCAACTTCAAAAAATGCTTCTCCCGAAAGAAACACTTCTCTTTTTGCATTGTCGAAATGGGCAGGATAAGTGATCTTGCTCGCGGGCTGTAGTAGGATACTGCTCCCATCTTCCAATGTAATTAACTTAGGCTGGGCAGAATAATTTATATTTTCAACAAGTGGTTCTTTGATTTCGCTCAGGATTGTGCGGTATGCGAATGTACTTTCCTGGACATTGTCCTTCCTGGTCATCCACCAGCCCACACCGATAACCACCAATACCGAGGCTGCAATTGAATACCAGTAATTGATCGGGAATGTCCATTTATTTGCGTTTCTGCCGGTAGTTTCGCCAATTGAGTGCGAAAGGCGGTATATTTCTGTGGCTACTTCGTCATCCGAAATCTGGTCAAAGGAAGAAGTCGTTAGCAACAGTAAATTGCGTCCTTTGGTTACCAGTTCGGTTTTGTCGGGGTTCAATTCCAACCATTCGGCCCAGAAATCACCTGCCGCTGCATCATTATATAATGTCCAACGGCGAAAAGATTCGTCAGTTGCAAGTTCCTCAGGCAGAAGATTACGGTAGGCAGGCATCGTTAGTTCAGATAATCGTATGGCTTAATTATAGGAAGGATGCGGGAAACGATTGTCAATACCCTTTTTTAGGAAATTATTTTTGGGAAATTCATAACCAGGCGGGTTCGCTCGGACTGAGGCAGCAAATGGTAAAAATAGCCGGTTGAAAGTTGTAAGATTTTCTATTGCGCGCAGGTCGACCAGGGTTTTATGGAGGAATACATATGGGCGGAGAAATCCAGTCGAAAAGCAATATGACAGGCAACGGAAAAAATAAAAAACAAAAAAGTCCTTAACATAAAACAAGGCCTACCTTTTGGTAGGCCTTGTTTTATGTTTGATTACGCGATTTCAATCAGCCTTGGCCCTTTTTGTCTGGCCTCTTCCTTTTTGGGAATTACGAGCTGTAGTAAGCCATTTTCATACCTTGCCACAATGCCATCCTCATTGACTACATGCTTAGGAAGTATGAAACTTCTTTGAAAAGACTGATAGCTAAATTCTCTACGGGTGTAGCCGTTATACTGATTTTCTTCTTCTTGTTCTTTTTGTGAGGAAATTGTCAGCAGATTGTTTTCAAGCTGGATTCTAAAATCTTTCTTGTCCATTCCTGGTGCCGCGACCTCCACTCCGAAATTGTCCTCAGTCTCCTTGATGTTTACAGACGGTACGGTAGTCTGCGTAGATGAATAATTGGTGTTGTCCCAGTTAAAAAGTTCACGGCCAAGGAAATCGTCGACCAACGCTGGGATTGCAGAAAATGAATTCCGGTTCCTTTTGATAATTGACATGACTATTATTTTTTAAAAGTTAAACAATGATTTAATCGCCGATGCAATGCGCATCTGATTACAAAATATCAAAACTTATTCCATCAGTATTTCGAGAATTCAAGGCGGGATTATTTTAAATAAAAGTGACAATTTTTCCGTGTCAACTTTAATTTTGACATATTCTTAGTTTTGAATTATCAGAAAGGAACTGACAAGATTTCAGATCTGGCGACCAGGATCAGGGTATGCTTTTTTACCGTTTTGGAACCGAAAAAGTTGACATTTATTGGGCAAGTGACCCGGCACTCCATTGTAATGAATAGAGGGTTTTAAAGAATTTGGTTCTTAGTTCAACCAATTTTTCTTGTGCCTCCAGGGCTTTATTTTCCCGGCTATTGATCAGGAAGAGCGAACTCTCACCGTTTAGAAAAAGGGTTTCTTCTGCCCGTACGAGTTGCTGATAACTCAGCAGATTGTTATTTTGAATGAAAAGCTGTGTTTTCAAAGTGTTGAATTCGTTGTAATAGGTTCTGATTTTAACCTGTATATCAAGTTGCTTCCTGCTTAGACTAATATTGGTTTCTTCGATCTTTAATCTGGCTTTCCTATATTCGCCACGGCCTTCGGATAAGCGCAGCGGTACCTCAAATTTGAATCCGTATCGATAATTATTATTGAAAAACAAACCCGACATTTCGCTGTTGAGTACATTATAGCCTTTGTTGAGATGGTTATATGTAAAATCTGCTTTTGGCAAAAGGGATTGAAATTTAAGTTTTTTGTCAATTTGAAGCGCATCCAGTTTGAAATCATATAGTTGTAACTCAGGATGCGACACGGATGCGTAGCTGAGCAGATTATTCAAATCGGTTTGAAAGTTATCGACATTTAGTTCTTTGTCCCAGTTTGTTTCTGGGGTTACGGATTCGGGCAGGAGGTAGGGTTTGTCATTTTCTTGCCACAAGTATGCCGAAAGCTTCAGGCCGTTATTTTGAAATTCAAGCCATTTTTCATTTTGCCTGATCTGGAAACTTTGAAGCTGAGTAAGGGCTTCCACCGTGTCTATGGCCGGCCTCTCCCCGTTTATAAATGACTTTCTGACCATTTCAAACCTTCGTTGGTTGACAACAACATTATTCTCAACAATTTTAAAGGTTTCATAAGCCCTTACCCAGAGCCAATAGGCTTCCATAGCCTCCATCAAAAGGTCATTAACCACTACACGTTGCTCTACCAGCGCCATGGTGTTAAAAATTCGGGCTTGCTTCAAAAAAGCCCGCCGTTTGTCCATCAGGAGATTTTTTGCTAGCGGCACCGTCACACCGAGATAGCTGGACTGCCCCTTGGTCATCGTGGGGTCCGTTCTGTTACCCGTCAGATTTTCCAGGCCTGTATGTATTTCTACTCCAAACCAGGTTGGTACTGATAGTTCCGGGGAGGACTGATTGTAATAATTGGTGCCGTCAAATGTTTTTTTAGCCAGGTATGCACTGATGATTGGATCAAAACCGCCTCGTGCAATGATCAGGTCTGCTCCGGATTTTTGAACATGTATGTCTGCCTGCCGCACTATGGGATGGTATTTTTTGACAATATCGAGTACCTGCGCCGAGTTCAAAGTCTTCACTGAATCGCTACGCTGTGCATATATCTGACTGACGGATACAGTCAAAGTCAATAAAATACTGGTTATGTTTACCCGAAAGCAGAAAGAGAACATCATTTGTTTTTCGTTTTGTCGCTGTTTTTCATTTGCTCTTCTTTCAGATTATAATAATCGGGAGGGAACCCGTTGATATTTCTCCAAAGCTCATACCACACTGGTACGTCTTTCAGTAAGGCGATTCCCTGAGCGCCGGTACCTAGTTTTAGTTGGGTAGGCCATTTTTTTTCATTGGTGTCTTCCTGCACGAGAACCCGAAACATCCCATTGGGGCTAATGGTATTTTCGAAGGAAAGTATTTGGCCGCCAAATGTGCCATAACTGTTTTCTGGCCAGCCACTGAATACAATGGCGGGGAACCCGTCAAACATGAACCGCACTTTCTGGCCAACACTGATTAGGGGTAGGTCCACAGGTCTCACAAACATTTCAACCGCGTAGTGTACCCGAGTAGGAACGATGATGGCAATACGCTCTCCATCTTTAAGTATTTCTCCGATCCCAGCCTTTTTTGCCTGTACCACCTGGCCATCCTGGGGTGCCAGGATTACGTACATTTTATTTCTGATAGAATAATTGCTGACCTGATTTTCTAATTTCGCCACATCGCCCTCACCGCTTGCAATGTTGCTCATGCTCTGGAACCGATCTCCGGCCGCTTTGCTGATTTTTTCCGCATATTCCTGTTCCACACTGTTCTGTTCAATCCTGGTATTGATCACTTCCTGCTGGGTTTGGGCTATTTTATTATCAACCATCACTCTTTTGGCCAGGGCATTTTGAAATGTGAGGTTTCTTTGTTGTAATTGGGTTTGCGAAACGAGCCCTTCTTCAAACATTTTCTGCTGACGTTCGTACTGATTTTTTGCCAGCTCAAACTCGTTGGTGACCGCAATCAATTCAGCCTTTTCTCCCGTAAGCTTGTTGTCGAGTTGTTTTAATTTATTTTCCAGCTGTTTGATTTTTAGCTGTTTTGCATTGTTCAGAGTCTCGATCTGGAAGGCGGATGTTCCTGCTTTCTGTTTATAGTAATCAATTGTGCCCTTTTTTGCATCCAACTGTTGCCGGGTTCGGTCAATGAGATTCGGATCCAGGTAGTCCTCCTTGATCTCGGAAATCTGTAATATCGTATCTCCTTTTTTGATAAAATCGCCTTCTTTCACGGACCATCGGAGAATTCGGCCCGGGATGGGCGAGTGGATATCCTGCGGCCGCTGCTCCTGGTATAAGGTTGTAATATTTCCTTTTGCTTTGATATTTTGCGTCCAGGGCAAAAATAGAACGGCAACCAGGAAAATGACAAAGCCAATGAACCAGCTTCGGGCAATGCGATGCTCTCCGGCAACGTAAATCTGGTCAAGCGATTTTAGCGGTATTTCATATTGGGTTTGGTACATTTCAATCGTTCTTTTGAATAGTGGCAAAACCTGAGTCAAGGGATATAATGTAGTCGCAGCTAGCTGCAAAGTCGGCATCCTCAGTTGTAACGATCACCGTTACCTGGGGTGGTCTGTTTGTCAGATAGGTTATCATTTTTTCTTTTACGAGGGGATCAAAGCCCGCCCATGGCTCTTCCAGTAGTAATAGCAGCGGCTCTTTGATCAGAGCTCTCAGGAGCATAATGCTACGCAGGACACTTCCCCTTAAATTTTTTCCTGTGGATGTAATATTGGTTTCCAATCCTTGTGCAGACATTTTAAGATCGTTCAATAATCCCGTTTTTTCGGCCAGGCTGTTGATGGAGTCCAGCGATATGTCTTTTCTTTCCATCGTGATGTTTTCCAGGATTGTGCCATTGAAAACTTCTCTTTGCGTGAGAAATACGCCGAAATGTTCGCGTAGAGATTGTGATTCATAGCTCTTCAACGGAATGTTATTGAAAAGTAATGAACCAGAATATTCGTGGTAAAATCCGCCTAGAATTTTGAGAAGCGTCGATTTGCCGGACCCATGCTTTGCCTTTATGCATACCTTGCTACCAGCAGGAATACGCAAACTGGTTTTTTCTAGAATAGTCTTTCCAGCAGGAAAGGCAAAGGAAAAATCGATGAGTTCCAGATCTATGCCCTTTTCGCGGGCTGATAGTTTGTGTTTTCCGTTGAACTCTGACAGCCCCTCGGTGACTGTCGCAAGTTTTTCAAGCCCGGTTACCACGTCATAGGCACTATCCAGGTTAATGATCAGTTTCTCTACGGCGTTGATTACCGTCAGTATCACGATCTCTGCCGCGATAAATTCACCTATGTTCAGTTGTTGGTTTAACAGCAGATACGTACCTACCGTGAGCATAGCAACCGTAATCGCTATTTTGACAAACACCAGCGTTTTGTATTGGAATAGCAGCACTTTGAAATGCGTTTCGCGGGAGTCAAGATAGCCACTTACAAAGCTGTCTGTTTTTTGGAGGTTCAAATGGGTGCCATGCGCGATTTTGAACGTATTGATTACCCTGCCCATTTCCTGTAACCAGCTTGCGACCTTGTATTTAAACACACTTTCTCTCAGGCTCGAATTTAGCCCCGCTTTGCCTGTAAGCGTAAAAATGAGCCATAAAGCGAGCAAGAGAACCATTCCAAAAACGATAAAAAACGGATGGTAGAGACCAAGTAAAAGTAGTCCCAACACAATCTGGATTGTGGCGATTGGGACATCAAGTAACAGTTTTGACAAGCCTTTCTGAACGTTTTGCGTGTCGAAGAACCGGTTCACTTTTTCGGGTAAATAAAAACCATCCGTTTTGATCAGGTCAAACCGGGGAATTATGTCGGCGAATTGGAAAGCATTACGGACAAATATTTTTTGCTGAATCCTTTCAATAATTTTCATCTGATTGATTTGGAGTAGACCAACAGCTGCTACACCTGCCACGACTAGGAATATCAGTACATAAATCGAAGTAACCATGCTAGCACCTAACACAAAACCTATAATCGCCTGAATGCCCACAGGTAGACTTAATTGAATCAGGCCACTAAGGCCAGCATAAAAATAGATCGAAACAATTTCGCTTTCATCGAGACGGATCTGGTTCCACAACCTTGTTAACGGGGTAATTTTTTCCATTACATTTTAAAATTTCAACAAAGATAATAACGCTTTTAATAATAATAGTATTACTATCATAAAATATAGTATAAATATATTTTGTTGAATTAATTCTATTGTTCGTAACCTTTTTACTATTTTGCTTAAAATATCTAGTATATGGAGTTTCAAGTTACATTCCAGGTCAATGAAAAAATCTTTCTGCGTGACCCAGAGAGCAGCGAGGTCGGTAGACATATTGTCAAAAGTGCTATTGATTTGATTTTTGATCTTGGCTTTGAGCATTTTACTTTTAGAAAGCTTGCGCTGGAAGTATCAACGACAGAGGCAACAGTTTATCGGTATTTTGAGAACAAACATCGTTTGCTGTTGTATATTTTGAACTGGTATTGGAGTTACATGGAATTTCTTGTCATGTTTCGTTTGCAAAATGTAACCAATAATAAGGTGAAACTGAAGGCCATTATTGAGCTACTCACACAGGATCTGCCTGAAAGCACCGGCAGGCTCGATTACAACAAAAAATACCTAAATCAGATCGTTATTTCTGAAAGTAGCAAAGTGTATTTGGTGAAAGAGGTAAAGGAAATAAACAAGAATGAGGTTTTTAAACCTTACAAGGATTTGTGCGCAACGATTGCAGGGGTGGTCTCGGCGTACAATCCGGAGTATGCCTATCCACGGTCACTAAGCAGTACATTGATTGAGACTGCCCATTCTCAGCAGTTTTTTAGCAATTATTTGCCAAAACTTACAGACGTCACATCTCAAAATCAAAAGGATTTCACTGCTGTTTTTTTAGAGAATCTGTTATTTGGTGTATTGGGGTAGTCTGTTACAACTGGTTTAGCACAGATTAGAGCGTCTTGAGGTGACTATGAACACGGAAGCTATTTGCGCATAGTAATTTATTTCTATTCGAATTTTTGGGGTGGTGGGAATTGATAATGAAAGTTGAGAGGCCACGTATTCATTAAAAATGACGCCTAAGTCACGGAGTTTCATTAGCAAGAAGGGGACTTACTATTCGTTAAAGAGGTTCAGCATCAGGACGAACTGGGCCAGGACGGCTACCTGCGTTTTTAGGGTCGAAATTGCTTTGAACAAAAGATTGGCTACGGATTGCCTGTTAACCTGCATCAGGTCGGCAATTTGCTCGTTTTCAAGACCTTCGTAATATTTTAGAAAAACTGCCTCCTTTTGCCGCTTGGGAAGGATGTTAATGGCATTTCGGACTTTAAACTGGCTTTCAGAGTAAGTTTCGTGTTTTTCGATTTCCGTTTCTATTGTCTGATAATCCGAAAGCTGACCTGCTTCTTCAATGTCAAGCAGGGTGTGGGAATGATTGTTTCGCCTGAACTCCTGTAATAATTGATTTCTGAGTGATTTGAGGAAGTAAATCGTTACAAACTGGATTTGAATGGTCCGTCGTCTCTCCCAGATGTGTATTAAAAGTTCCTGAATCGCATCCTTCACAAATTCCTTGTCACCCGTAAAGTTGGTTGCATAATTGAACAACGTACGATAGAGACGATCCGCGAGTTGACAAAAAGCTACGCTGTCGCCTGATTGGCTTTGCTGCCACAGGTTTAGAAGAATTTCGTTTTCTTCGGCGATACGTTGTTTCTTGTTCAAGACGTTAACGGGGATAGGCTACAAATTAACTGTAAAATAGCACATTTACAACGATTTGAACGTACTTTATTTTAATCAAAGAAATATAATACGGTAAAATTATATTTATTCAAAATTATTTGATGGAGAAGAGTGTCAGGGAGAAAGGAGAAAGGAAGAAAGTTGACGGTTGACAGGATCGCCAGCGATCCGGTCAACCGTCAACTTTCAAATTACGTGGACAAAGGACGTCCGGCGGGAATGTTAATTCTTTGGCGGGATGGTTTGAAGGCGGTTTTCTTCGCGGTAAATTTCGCTGTAACGTATTCAACCATATCTATTTCCCCTGTGATCGTATCTCCCACAAGTTTTCCATAAAACGTCATCACCACATTGTCTCCCGGAACACTGTACCGACTCTGGAACCTCACTTCGTCGCCGTCAATATTTCCTGCAAGATCCCTTGTGGCGAATTCTCCTTTGTGCGTACCGGTGAGCCAGTTGCTGTCCTGTTTTTCAATGAAAAAGGTATGCTGACTTTTGCTGGTGTAAAAATCAATGCTCACCTCCCAGCGACCTGTAATATCTGATGCAGGTGCTTTCATTTCCGCTGCAACTTTTGGTCCGCTGCGTTTCCTCGTAAGAATTTCGTGTACGCGTTCGGCAACGATCTTGTCGTTGCCGGGTCCCATCATGTAGGAAGCTATTGAAATAGAGGTCGTTTGCGCCGTACCAGCCGTGGCGCCAGCACCCCTGCGGAAGCCAGTTCCTACTGCAACCCGCGGTTTTGTGGTCGATAATTCATCAGCTACTTCCTGCCCCGTAATGTTGAGCTTCGTCGGGTCCCAGGTGATGGTCAGGTTTGGTGTTGCATTGTTCAAGGCACCTTCCTCAGGCTCCTTTAAAGCAATCTGAACGCTGTCAATACCTGATACTTTCTTTGCAATGGTGTCGAGCCACGAAACCCAGGTTTTCATTTCGGCTTTGTGATCACGGGTGGCCCATGCTTCCACTGCCGCCAGCATACCTACTACTTCTTCACGCCCGATTTTGTTGTCCCGGCAAGGGCCATGGTGTGGAGCACTTGCCTGCCAGGCAGACATCAATATATCTTTATTGCCAAGCAGAAGTCCTGCGCATTGTGGTCCACGAATTACTTTTCCACCGCTGTAAGCCACCACTGCCGCCCCAGCCTGAAGGTGAATATTAGGAATTGTAAGTCTTTCTGCTGCTGCATCCACTAAAATCGGAACGTTCAGTGGTTTAGCAAGTTTGGCAACGTTCTGAACTGACCAGGGGTCGCTTCCTGGCATCATATAAATCATGGCCGTACGTGGATTCAAGGCACTTTCGAGTTCCTCGATTGTATCTACGGTAATGATTTTGACGCCGCAATTACGTATCGCATGATCATAAACATTACGTGATGATCTCGGTATAATTACCTCAGTTTTTTCAAAACCATCGAGATTGGGGATACGGATAAGCTTTTCGGGGTTGCCTCCGGATATAATTCCCGCAGTGACTTCGTTCATTCCGGCAGCACATCCTGCAGATACCATTCCCCACTCGGCACCCGTTATTTCAGAAAGACGTTTTCCCACTCCGAACGCCAATTCATCAATTTGTACGTTGTATTGACAAGCGTACTCCATGGCCTGCCGCACTTCCGGAAGTTCAATCGACGCTCCAATGATTGTAAAAGTACCACGGCAATTGATAATAGGTTCAACGCCAATCGACTGATAGATCTGAGGACCGGCTTTGAGCGGACCGGCTGCGGCAGAAACGTTCAGTGCTGCCTGTTTTAACCAGCTCGGTTTTTTGTCACTTTCTGCAAAAGCGTCCATGCTGCTCACCATGCCTCCCGCCAGCGGCAGAAATGTAAGTTCTTTGAGGATTTCCCTTCGTTTCATTTCTAATTATTTTAATATGGATCGTGATTGAATGCTTATGGAATTCCGAAATGGTCATGGATTTTGATTCCTCACCGGCGGCGGAATATTGATCGGTTCAACAAGGGCATTTAGCGTGTATACAATGCTTCCCCCCCTAATCGTGAGTTCTGTTTCCAATCGTTTAGATCCTTCTATTTTGCCATCCCGGGCGTAAAATCCAAATTTTCCACTCCTGAGATTCAGTACAGCGACATCGGCAACAGATCCGACGGACAAGTTACCCAGTTCCTCTCTCTTTATTTCTCTCGCCGGATTCCAGGTACTCGCAGCAATGACTTTTTTGAAATCCATTCCCATGGCTATGAACATGGACATAATGTTGTTCATATCCTTCATCGCGCCGTTCATACTGCTGGTATGCATGTCCGTGCTGATTGAATTGGGATAAAAGCCCTGCTTCAAAGCGGGCATTCCCTGAGCAAGCAGGAAGCTGGATCCACCAAAGCCTACATCAAAAAAGACGCCCTTTTTCTGTGCTTCAATGACGTAAGGTTTAACTTTATTGATTGAAACATCCACAATCGATTCTCTTCCACGTCCGCTGTTATTGCTATTTCCACCGAAACAGTGTGTGTAAATATCGCCTTTTCTGAATTTTTTAAGATAAAGTTCTTCAAGGGATAGTACCGGATTAGCTCCACCAAAATCAACCATAATCGGTGTGTCTGCAAGCCTTCCCGCTTCCAGTGCTTTATCCGTTGGGGCCCAGTTATGGCCGCTAAAATGTGCCAGTTTTACTCCCACGATATCGTGTGGGTATTTTTTAGCCATTTCCGCAGTTTTCACAGGATCCATGTCGTCCACATTGTTTTCGAATTCACCTCCTGCCATTCCTTCACCCACAATGTTCAGCATGGCCAATACTCTGGTTTTGTTCAGGTCAATGGTTTGTTTCTTGAGCGTTTCAAAAGTACGCCATCCCGAACTGCCCGCATCCACGACGGTGGTGACACCTGAGCGAAAGGTAAAGCCGTCTGGCTGCAACCCGTTAGGGCCATTGCGGTAAGTTCCTTTCAGATCGGTTCCATAAAAAAAGTGCACGTGAATGTCGATGAGACCAGGCGTGACGAAGAGTCCCTTGGCATCGACCACCTGCGCAGCTAGATTTGGATCGATATTTTTTGCTACTAATGCAATTTTTCCATCGTCTTTACCCGGAGTTCCTTCAATTGCTACATCCATAATTCCGTCGATATTATTTTTCGGATCGATGACGTGACCGCCCTTAATGACGATACTGTATTTCTTTTGCGACCAGGCCGGTGAAAAAGAAATAAGGAGTAAGATAAAGGTGATTGACCGGGCGAATTTCATAGCATCTAGTATGGATAGGGAAATAATTCGGCACAATAGAATGCAAAGAAATTACATAGTGGGCGGATTGGATAAGGCGCTGGGAACCATCTTATATGTTAAGTGCCTCAATTTCAAATTTTTATTTCTATAAAAGCGAGGTAATCGAATTTTGCGGGAAACGGGCTAAATTCTGCAAAATGGAGTGGCGATGGATAGTGCCTCGGTTTGGTTAAAAATTGATCACCGGCTCACTGTGGAAGCAAACCGGTGATAAGCATAACTAGATGTAAGCGATACAGTCAATTTCGATAAGAGAATTTCCAGGGATCCCTTTAGCAGCAATTGTTGTTCTAACAGGTGGTTTAGCTCCAAAGCGACCTTTGTAAACTTCATTCATGGTTGCCCAATCCTCAATTTTATCGAGATATACGTTTACTTTTAATACTTTTTCCATTGATGAGCCGGCCTTTTTGAGCTCTTCCTCAATTGAATCTAAAACGATTTTGGTATGCGACGTAACATCGCCTGGCACATGTGCTCCTTTGCCAGCTATAAATACCATATTGTTGAACTTTGTGTGCCCGGCAAATAGCGGCACATCCCCAAGCATAACAACTTCACCAACTTCTTTTTCAGGGGTTGGATCTGCTTTGGCAGTTACTCCAAACCCGGCAACACCTGCAACCGAAGCAAATAATTTCTTAAGAATGGATCTTCTTTCTGATTTCATGATTGTAAAATTAAAGTTGTGAAAATGGTAATATAAGGTTTTATGAATGACTTGATTCTTGACTTTTAATAATGGTTGGCTAAGCTTTTACTTTTTTGGCAACGTAATTTTCCAAAGGCTTCCCCCTGCCTTATTTCCCCCTTGCTTACCGCCATATTCGATGACATATACCGTGTTGCCTATAAGCAGTGCGTCGGTTGGCGCAGTGAAGTTTTCTACGATGCGGGTTGTCTTTACTTTGTAATTGTCTGTTGCTTTGTCATAAACCATGTCCAGATGCAGTAAATCCTTTCCCTGTCTTCTCAAACGGCTGGGGTTCGCGACGCCGTTTCTAGATCCGCCTGCATAACGGATTACAAAGCCATCACCACGAAATTCTTTCGAAAGAGCTTTTTTGTTGTCGAAAAATAAGGCCAGGGGGGAGGAGTGTGCATTGAAAGTTCCAACAGACACACCTGTAGAGTCACCGTCCATAATTGCACCGGTTTTTCTGTCACGGTACTCATTTGCATCTGGACCCATGTTTTGGACAGACGGGGAAAATACCACGCCAGTTGGTCTTTTTGGATAGTCCGGGTCGTTGTGGAAATATTTCATTAGCCAGGCGAAAGCAAATTTACTCAGGAAAGGATCTGTATCAGGGTTGGGTTGGTAATCTGGATATTGCTGAGGATTATCTATCCCTCCCATCACCCACGGGAAGCCATAATGACGACCCTGGCGCACCCAAAACATATCTTCCGGATGATCATAATCACCAGAATTGGATACCGCAAAAAGATTCCCTCTTGGATCAAACGCCATGTCGTAAGCGTTCCTGATGCCTTCTGAATAAATGTAGCCATCCGCTTTCAGCTTGGCTACATCGTCAGCCAGCAACAAATCTTTTGACTCAATCGGGAAACGAAAAATTTTCGAAGTGAGGGCATTGTCACGCGCATTAGGATATTCGCCTCCGTTGTCCTGCACTTCGCCATGGTCTGTTCTGGCACCAGTATTTACATAAATATACTTGCCATCCGGACTGATTTCCAACGCATTCCATCCGTGATCAAAGGTTGTTTTGTTTGCACCATATTCTACCGTATTGAATACCACCGTCATGACTGGTTTCGCATCACCTGACACAATTTCGTACCGAACCATCCTGCCTTTGTTTCCTTTGTTGTTATTTACATTAATGTTTCCAGCCAGGAAAAGGGTGTTTTTACGAAAAGCAGCCCCCTGCATCCGTGTAATTCCGTGATCTTCCGCAGTCAGTATTTTTTTGCTTATCGGTTTTCCATCTACTTCTTTGATCTGCATCACATCTCCGAAAAACGTAGTGTAGTAAATATCGCCTGTTACCGGATGCTGAATGATTCTTACCGCTTCGGGCTCCACCTGCATGTATTGCTCAATGGTAATATCGGGTCGTAAGGAAACTGGTGTTTTTGTAATCTGAGGCTGTCCCTGACCAAAGCAAGCCATTGGCAAAGCAGAAGCAAGGAGCAATAATAATTTGTACTTCATTGATGGGTTTAGTTTTAATGTTTTTCTGAATTTATCAGGATAATGTCACGCAACCAAGTTATGTCAAATTCTATCGCTTGTGACCCATCTATTAACCAGGGATGCCAAACTATAAACTTTAAACTATAGACTTGTAGTTACTTGACTCTAATTCGTTTTGCTTAAATGTCTTATATAAGCCACCAGCTGCCATCGCTGCTCTTCGGTAAAAACGTCTTTGAACGGAGGCATATTCCCTTTTCCTGTAGACATTTTCCAAAAAAAAGCGCCGTCGCTTTGTTTGATCGTTAATGTGTCATGAAAATTAGCGGGTTTTTGACCAAGTGCGCCACCTGCCGCGCCGTCGCCATATCCTGTGTCACCATGGCATGTTGCGCAATAGAGGGTGAAAAGCTCTTCGCCCTGTGCCAGTGTGAGCGGTTCCTGGTGAAATGGGCTTTTCAGTGTATCTACCCAAGCGGGCGCCCTCCATGGATCCTGATTTATATGTTCATTTTCTTTATGGAATCCTGGTGAAAATCCTGCTAAAGTAATTGCTGAAAGAATGATGAAGCATGCTCCTCGTTTGTTGTCATTCATATGTTTTTTACTGTTCGTTTTTATTCGCCATTGGTTGAATCAAAAATCTTTTATTTTGATTTTCTATTTTACAGATCCGAGGGCTTTGCGTGCTTCTGTCACTTCCTCCGTAAGAACGGCACTTGCACTGTTGCCGAAATTTTTACGAATATGCGTTAATACTTCTGCAATTTCTTCATCTTTCAGGAAACTGTGTTGCGGCATAACATTATTGTAAGATTGTCCCTTTACCTCGATCGGACCTTCCAATCCTTTTAAAATCACCTCAATCAGTTTCGTTTTATCACCCGTCACCCACTCGGAAGCGCCAAGGGGCGGGAATCGCTGAGAATCGCCCATGCCATTTCTCTGATGACAAGCGCCGCAGTAAACGCCATATACTTTCCCACCAGCTACCGGCTTGTCTTTATCCAGATTGTCCTTGATAATATCCGGTGTTCTGATGTGGGATAGCGCTTTCCGTTTTTCCATTTTGGCCAAAGCGGCTTTTGCAAACTTCGCTTTGTTTCCCTTGTAACTGATCTTCCAGATCTTACCTTTTTCAGTTTCCGCAATGTATATGGAGCCGTCAGGTCCCATGGCAATCCCCATCGGGCGGTATTTGGCGTCACTTGTATTTACAATGGGATCAACACCCGCGAAACCATCCGCAAAGATTTCGTAATTGCCCGAAGGTTTTCCATTTTTGAAAGGCACAAAACCAATAAAATAGCTTGATTGCGGATAAGGCGCCCGGTTTGTCGATCCGTGAAAAGCAATAAAGGAACCGTTTTTGTAGTGCTCCGGTAGTTGATTTCCCTGGTAAAACAGAATATCATTTGGTGCCCAGTGACCCGGGAATCCAATCAACGGTTTTTCATACTGGTCACAACGTCCGACGATCTTTCCGTCGCCGCCGTATTCAGGTGCCAAAAGCTTTTTGCCCTGCATCTGATCGTAGTAGCAGTATGGCCAACCACCATCCGTTCCCTCATTAAGTCGCAAGAATTCCTCTGATGGTAATACTGCACTCTGCCATGGTGAGAAAAGCTGGGGCCAGAGTCTTAGCAAGTCATCGCGGCCATGCACAACCGCATATAGATGATCGTCCTGCATATTCCAGTCCATACCAACAACACTTCGCAGCCCTGTTGCGTAGCGTTTTCCATCCTTTTGCTTCTGGCCAATTTTATTTGCGTCGAACTTCCAGATTCCTCCGTGGTCTTCAAGAAGCGGACAGGGCTCAATTCCCAATGATCCCGGTGTCCGGTTTTGTACCTGGCAGGCATTGGAAGGCGCGCCAAACGCAACGTACATATTTCCCTTTTTATCAAAAGTCAAAGGCTTGGCAATGTGCTCATGCATTCCATGTGCATGATCGTCGGTCAGCACCACTTCCTGCTCTCCCTCAGGCACTAGTTTGCCGGGAGTAAGCTTGTATCTATATACAATTAATTCGGAGCTGAAATAGATATAGCCATTGTAAATCCTCATTCCTGTTCCGTAAGCCCTTTCTCTGGCCAAGCCCCCAAATCTTTTAATCACATCAGCACGACCATCATTATTGCTATCACGAAGTGCAATCACAGATTCGTCTTTATTTGCAAATCGCGCTTTTACATAAATATCCCCATTGTCATTGACTGCCATATGCCTCGCACGTCCGGGCAAGCTGTCGACGACGACAATTGCCTCAAAGCCGTCCGGCAGAAACAGGCCACCATTCTTGTCGTTAATTGGATCCAGGCTGTTATCTCTTGTTCCTTTTGTAAATCCAAATACGATCATTAGAAGTATTGCCAGGAAAAGACTTTGTTTCAGTTTGAACATCTGTTTTTTTGTCAGGAGTTAAAGAGTTAAAGAAGTTATGGAGGTATACAAGCCTGTGCCACAGCTCCTTGCCCAGTTCACTTAGAATAAATGGGTTTCGCGATTCCGTTCAGATCATATACGATTTTTCCCCCCATAATCGTCATTTCGCATTCCAGTTTTTGCTTGCCTTCCATTTTGTAACCTGTTTTGTCATAAAAGCCAAAATTGCCGCTGCGCATAGAGAAAATGGCTACATCTGCGATTGCATTTTCAGAGATATGCCCAAGATTCTCCCTGTGTATGACCTGGGCTGGGGTCCATGTACTCGCCTTGATCACCGAAGGCATATCCATACCCATCACATAAAACTTGGACATGATACTCAGCATGTCTTTCATCGACCCGTTCATACTGCCGGTGTGCAAGTCTGTACTGATTGTTGATGGGTAAAAACCGTCCTTCAAAGCAGGAATAGCCTGTGAGTAATTGAAACTGGCACCGCCATAACCGACATCAAAAACGATTCCCCTCTTTCGTGCTGCCAGCACAAATGGCTTTACTTTTCCCGTTGCTTCATCTACAATTGTTTCTCTGATATCGCCAGGTAACAGCGTATAAGTATGGGTAAAAATGTCACCGGGCCGCAAATGTTTCATGAACAATTCTTCCAGAGACAGGGCTGGAGTGGAGCCGCCAAAATCTACGATGACGGGGATGTTGGCGAGCTTACCCGCCGCAACTGCCTGATCAACAGGTTTCCAATCGCGGCCAATGAAATGGGCGACTTTAAAACCGACGATGTCGTTTTTGTTTCGCAGCGCCACAGCAGCAGCCATCTGTGGATCCATGGAGCTGGTGTCCTGCTCATAAGCGCCGCCACGCATGCCATCACCGACAATATTCAGGAATGATAGTACACGGGTTTTGGAGTTGAAAATGATATTCTTTTTGAAAGTAGCGAAGTTAGTCCAGCCTGCACCACCACAATCGACAATTGTCGTTACCCCCACCCTGAAAGTAAAGCCATCTGGTGGCAGGGCAACGAATCCGTCACTCAAATAATGATCAGGCTGCGTACCGGCAAATACGTGACCATGAATATCAATGAGGCCGGGGGTGACGTACATCCCTTTAGCATCCACAACCTGCCTTGCATCGTTTGATTCAATATTTTTGGCAATTTTCTTAATTTTTCCGTCTAAAATACCCACATCCATTACCTCGTTCAGGTTATTTTTCGGATCAATCACTGTTCCTCCTTTAATAAGGATGGTGTAGGTCTGAGCGTTTGCAGTAATCAAACTCAGACATACGAGAAGTATTGGGAGGAGATTTTTGCACTTCATTTTTGAAAATTTAAAGAAAGAAAAAACTTAATTATTAGTGATCAATATTTGATGCCGATCCGCTTGGCAACACCTTGGTAATTAATCATTGAAAATTCATAAAAGTTAAACGGCTGCTTTCGAAAGTTCCTCCTTCAGCCTGGTCGCAACGATTTTGTCTTCTCCTAGTTTTAGCATCCACGTTGTGATACTGATGCTGTTTTCACCATTACCCATTACCTCGATTGAAGGTGTTCCGTTTCGCAGGTTTTCTTGCAATGTTTTCGTTGGCAGGCTAACCTTTGTGGCGTCCCAGGAGATCGCCAGGGTAGGCGTGTGGTTGCCCAGTTCGGGGACAGTGGTTACTGTCAACACACCTTTTACACTTTTTGCAGCGTTGGCAATCAACGCCACCCGGTCTTCCCACATTTTCCACTCTTTTTTGTGGTCCATGTTTACGAACTTTTCAAGGGCGACATACATGCCCAAAATCTCCTCTTTATTCACTTTCATACCACGGCCGATGGTGGATCCACGTGGTGGCATGCTCAATCTTGCTGCGGCGACGTAATTCTTTTTACCCATCAGAATGCCCGCACTTTGAGGACCGCGCATGGCTTTCCCACCAGATACGCAAACCAGATCAAAGCCCAAGTCATTGAAGCGCCAAAGATTTTCTACGGGTGGCACGTCAGCCGCCATGTCGATCATAGTCGGAACGCCATGCGCTTTTGCCACTTCAATCCACTTCTCGTGGTTGATCAATCCTTTGTCAGACTGAATGTGGAGGAACCACATCAACGCGGTTTTGTCATTGATCGCTTTTTCCAGTTCTTCCAGCGTTTCCACCGTCACGATGGTACAACCGGTATTCGTCAATGCGTGCGAATACCCGATATTATGTCCTTTTTGGATAATCACTTCTGATTTCATCCCTGTTCCTGCCAGGTGCGGCAGTGCTTCGACTTTTTTCGTATCCATACCCGTCAATACACCAGCCAGTCCCAATGTAAGTGCCGAAAAACAGCCAGCAGTCACCACGGCAGCTTCTGCGTGTGTGAGCGCCGCTATTTTTTCGCCTACTTTGGTTTGTACTTCATCCAGCATCATAAATTCCTTCGCGGCACCCTGAATTGTTTCCACCACTTCATCCTGCATCAGCGAACCTGTCATGGCTGTGTAGGTGCCAGCGGCGTTTACAAAAGTCCTGATGCCCAGCTCTTTGGCCAGATTGCGAACAGGGAGTTTGGCAGCACCAGTTAATTTTGTTTGCAAAATATTTTCGCCTAAAAGTCCTCCAACTAGTGGAAGGCTGGACAAATGTTTGATAAGGTCACGTCTGTTAATCATCGGTATGGTGGATTTGGAAAAATAAAATTTTGTATGAAATTGAATCACAGCTAACGATCCGCAACGAACCGAGCGGTCTCACTTTAAGAAATACGTTTTGATTTATCTGATTTTGACCGCTTCTGAACTGATAAAATATCAGTATATCGACACACCAGCCAAACTGCTATGTGTATAGGTTGTCACTAACTTCTGCAACCAACGTCTGCTAACATTGTCCGGAAGTTTTGGAAAGATGGTTCTCCTAACTTGTTTATCCCATCAGCTGTCAAGCAATAACATTATCAGTAGAATGCATCTTTCGACTTTATCAAATGCGTTAAAAGAGCAGATCGTGATATTTTATTTGGCAAAAGCTAACAATGAAAGAACAACCTTTGTAAGAATTTTTAAAATTAAAAAAGTAAATGAAAAGAAATACTATTGTTGGAGAAAAAAAGTAAAAGAAAAGGAGCTTGTTGAGTTTTGTTCTCGTACACGTGAGTCAAATTCAGTAAGCTGCAATGCACTCTTTACAGGCATTGCAAGGGAAGTGGCCTTACGTTTAAAACAAAAAACTTTTGCAGTTTAAAAAATAATTTTGAGGCCAAAAAGAAACCGGTTTCCATTACGAGGAACCGGTTTCTTTTTGATTTTTATTGCTCTCTTACTGTAAAACCAATGGCTTTACACAAACGGGCGTAGGGATGCTGATTTCTTTTCCAGAATAAGTCAGTTTTCCGGTTGATTTATTTCGGTTGAAGATCACGACATTGTTGTTGTCCCGGTTGGCAACAAAAACAAGGTCGCCTTTTGGGTCAATATTGAAATTGCGCGGATGTTTGCCGTGCGTGTCGGCATAATCTACAACTGTTAGTTTTCCTGTTTCGCTGTTCACGGCATAAATAACAATGCTTTCATGACCGCGATTGGAGGCATACAGAAATTTACCATCCGAAGACATGTGAATATCGGCGGCATACGTTTTTTCTGTGAAATCCTTAGGGACCATACTTACTCTTTCGAGTGGAACAAGTGCTCCTGTCGCCTTTACGATTTGAAATGAATTCACCGAGGATGAGAGTTCACAGGCCGAATAAGCAAAATTTCCTTTCGGGTCAATCACAAAGTGGCGTGGCCCGTCACCCGCTTTTACTTCCACATAAGGTACGGATCCAGGCGTGAGTTTACCCGTTTTTTGATCGACAAGGTAAATCATGATTCTGTCAATGCCCAGGTCAGAGGCGTAAATGAATTTGCCGTCGGCGGAGGGGATGATTGAATGCATATGTGGTTTTTGCGAACCTGTTCCTTTATCCTGAATCGTATCTGCCAGCGCTCCTATGCTACCATCGTTGTTGAGCAGGTAAACCGCCAGATCTCCGCTTCCATAGTTTGAAACATAAATAAATCTCCCTTTGGGGTCAACACTCACATGGCATGAGCCCTTTCCCTGGGAAGGTTTTGAATTAATGCTGGTAAGTTTTCCCGTCGAGGGGTCAATCTTATATGATGAAATCGTTCCATCACCTTCATTAGCCGAATACAAGTATTTTTTATTGGGGTGAAATTCCAGAAAAGATGGACTGATTTTACTGGGGATTATTTGTAACTCTTTGTAAGACAGGTTGTTTCGGTTAAATTCATAGACATAGATGCCTTCGCCCTTTTGCGTGTAAGTGCCGATGTACAGAACTTCTTTTGGTTTTTGTGCAAATGTCATTGTTGCAGCAAATAAAAGGATTAGGAGAAAAGGAACTGATTTCATTCTTATGGATTTATTTAAATTGGATTTTTATTCGAAAATTAAAGTGCCGTATTTCTTAAAATCATGAAAACTTCCGCTGGTTTGCTTCCAGGAGTAATAGGTCGTAGGTGTATCATAATCTATGCGGTAAAAATTGCCTTTCCATTTCGTTCCCGACTTAGGCGGTGACTGAACAATCGGATTCATAAGGGCAAAAGGTATGAAAAATTCGGCCATCCAGCCTTCTACTGATGCCATACTTTTCTTTTGGCCTCCCCGGGCGCTTGTGGCATGCCTTACCCGATTACGATCATCATAATTCCATGGTTTCCAGCCTTGTGCCCTTCCCTTTATATTTGGTACCAGTATCGGAAGTTCATAATTCAGTGGAGAGACCTCATATTCCAGATAAATAGGGAATTCTGTATCGGGCCAAAGGAAAACTTCCACGACATCTTCTTTGAATAATGCCCCATAATCTTCCGTAATCGTCGCGGTTAGTTTCTGATCTGTACAATCATAAAGAAAGTAGACTCCGGTTGGCGAATACAAAATTTTAACTCGTGTGGAAAACTGTTTTCCGGGTGCCGGCTGGTTCGGCCCTTTTTGTACGGTCAGGTCAAACCAGGCCGCTGTTGCCCATTGTGCAGCAGTTCCCTCTCCATTGACTTCAAAGTCTGTTGTTTTTTTGATCATCAGGGTGGAGTCTGGAAGTGAAAGCGACGGGGATGCCACAATCGAGCGTGTAAATAAAGATAGGATCGAGGCAAAAATGAGCCGATTAAACATAATCTGATCAATTAGGAAGTTTAGGAATGAGCATTTTTATGGTTCGTTATCCAATCGACAACGCAGTTGATGTGCGGAGGTATCTTGTTTCGGCAATTTGAAGAGGTTTTTAGAAAATACCAAATTGAGTTCAGCTGTGACGTAGCCAGAAACATGAACGTGTTCCTGATAATCGTAGAATGCCAGCATCATTTATGGCATTTGTTTCACAATTCCAGCGACATGGGTATCCAGTCAATGATTAAACGCAAATGGAAATGATGGAACAGTTTTTACAAATGAGAAGCAATTGTTTAATCTCAACTATAAATGGCAAAATCATGGTACGAGAAAGAGGAGAACCTGCAATTGCTGATACAAGCAAACCAATCATAGAGCCACCGGTATTTCCGGATTATCCCGAAAACACGCAGAAAAAGCGTGAACCGGCTCAGGATCCGGATTTATTGAGAGAGGAGGAAGAGGGTGACGAAGAAGATTAGGAAGAATTTGAATGATAGTGAAGATCGTCCGTTTTTAAGAAATTCGGGCGTAATATGGGATGAGTTAAAATGGCTTTCATCTTTAACTGTCCTGACCGCCTCATAACTTTTACCAAATGGAGGTAGGAATGCCTCTCAGCATGATGTTGAGAGGCATTTTTGGTTTTTTATATGAGTAATGATTTCAATTTTGCGTCTTATGCTGCTAACGCCGGTTAATGTCAAAGCGCTGCCCGGCGTTTTTTTCATAGATTAACACCACACCCTGATTCTAATTTTACCAATGAGTTCAACTAAAAATACTGATACGCAGAGTATTACCCAGGTTATTGCAGCATCTTCTCTCGGCACCTTAATTGAATGGTACGATTTCTACATTTTTGGAAGTTTAGCAGTAATCATCGGCCAACAGTTGTTTCCGTCAGATGCCGGAGCGTCAGCACTGATTAATACGCTCGCCATTTTTGCTGCTGGCTTCATCGTTCGCCCTTTTGGGGCGCTCGTATTCGGACGTCTCGGCGATCTTATCGGTAGGAAATATACCTTTTTGTTAACACTGGTGTTGATGGGAGGCTCTACCTTTTTAATCGGACTGATTCCTTCCTATTCCAGCATTGGTTACGCGGCACCGATTCTGGTTCTGATTCTGCGCTTAATCCAGGGTCTGGCTTTGGGTGGAGAGTATGGTGGCGCTGCGACCTATGTTGCCGAGCATGCCCCAAAAGGGCGAAGGGGCTTTTTTACAAGCTGGATTCAGACCACCGCAACGCTTGGATTATTTCTTTCTTTGGGAGTTATTGTTCTCACGAAAAACTTACTTGGAGCAGAGAAGTTCGCGGATTGGGGCTGGCGTATACCTTTTTTGGTGTCTATCTTACTCGTAGTCGTTTCCATTTACATTCGGATGAAGATGCATGAGTCGCCGGTATTTACCAAGCTGAAGTCGGAAGGGAAAATCTCCTCAAATCCGTTAAAGGAGAGTTTTCAAAAAAGAGCAAATTTTAAAATGGTTCTTTTGGCTTTGTTTGGTGCGACGATGGGTCAGGGTGTGATCTGGTATACGGGTCAGTTTTATGCGCAGTCGTTTTTGGAAAATACCTGTAAGCTCGATTTTAACGAATCTCGTTACATTTTGCTTTGGGCCATTGTTTTTGCGACTCCATTTTTTGTCGTTTTCGGATCGTGGAGTGATAAAGTCGGGAGAAAATGGATCATGCTCACCGGTATGTTGCTCGGTGTAATCTGTTACCGGCCTATTTACCAATATTTTATTGATGCCACCAATGTAAAAGAATTCCAAAAAACAGAACTGAAATCGGCCTCCGAACCCGTTGTTCATCATGAACTGGTTAAAGGTAAGCTTGATTCTCTGATTACGACAACGACATTCAAGACGCTGAACAACGGCATGACTTTCAAGGAAGTGACCGTGCAGACAATTCCTGAGGACGTTCTTGAGCCAATCCCGGAAGTCCAACACCTCATAAAAGATGTGACTTTGGCAGGAAGTAGCTATATCATGATAATCGCGCTCGTTTTCTTTCAGGTATTGCTGGTGACCATGGTGTATGGCCCGATCGCGGCGTTTTTGGTCGAGTTGTTTCCTACTCAGATACGTTATACTTCCATGTCGCTTCCCTATCATATCGGTAATGGCGTTTTCGGAGGACTTGTTCCTTTTATAGCTACGCTTGTCGCTTCGTTTCCAGGTTCTACGCCACTTTCCGGCTTATGGTATCCCATCGGTATCGCCTCACTGTCGTTTATTATAGGGGCAGTATACATTAACAACAAAGTGGATCGGAATGTGATGGATTGATTTCTGAGCTGGATTGAGAATAATATAAATCATAAAATTTTACGAAAATGAACTCCGTTAAAAAGTTGTTAGGGATAGTTTGGATTGCGCTTGGCCCTATTATCATTCTGTTTTTAATTATGCAGGCTATAGCCAAGATCTCTGTTGCGGCAGAAGGGATCGCGAGAACCAATACCACCCTGCAGTGGTCTATCATTATATTGATATTCATTCCAATCTGCGCTGGGCTAATGATATTTGGCTTTTATGCCTTGAAAGGAGAATACGACCGGCTTCCCGAGAGTTCCGAGGAGCTCGTCTAGTGGCACAATGTTAGTGAAGGGAAAAGGTAAGTAAGTTTAAAGAGGTGAGAGGAGAGATGAAAGATCACCGTCGGCTGCCCGCCAGTAGCCTTGTGGCTGGTTCACCGTTGACCCGTTAATTGCAGTTGAATATTGACCATTAACAATTAAGTTATGATTGCAACAAAAGGATACGCCGTACATAGTCACACAGATTCGCTTGCCCCCTGGGATTTCGAAAGACGCGAAATTGGCCCAAATGACGTTTTTATACAAATTTTATTTAGCGGAATCTGCCATTCAGATATTCATCAGGTTCGGGGTGAATGGGGTAACTCACATTACCCAATGGTTCCCGGCCACGAAATTGTTGGTCGGATCACGGAAATCGGGCCAGGGGTGACAAAATTCGCGGTTGGGGATTTGGCGGGAATTGGTTGTATGGTCGATTCTTGCCGGACTTGTAATAATTGCCAAAGCGGCCACGAGCAGTTTTGCGAAAAAGGCCAAACTGTTTATACTTATAATTCATTTGAAAAAGACGGCGTTACGCCGACATATGGTGGTTATTCCAACCACATTGTTTGTGCGGAGGAATTTGTTGTAAGGGTTTCCGACAAACTTGCGATTGAAGGAGTAGCGCCATTGCTGTGCGCAGGGATTACAACTTATTCGCCTCTGAAAAGGTGGGGAATTGGGCAAGGTCACAAGGTTGCGGTACTGGGGCTTGGTGGCTTAGGCCACATGGCTGTTAAATTTGCTGCCGCTTTCGGGGCGGACGTTACGATGTTAAGCACTTCACCATCCAAAGAGGTCGATGCCAAGCGCCTTGGGGCTCACCATTTTTGTAATACAAAGGACAGGGCACAGGTGAAGGAATTAATGAATTCGTTTGACTTTATCATCGATACCGTTTCTGCTTCTCATGATTATGATATGTATCTGGGTATGCTTCGTACAAACGGCGTGATGATTTGTGTTGGAATTCCTGCTGAACCGATTCATTTTAAAGGTTTTGCGTTGCTCGGACAAAACAGAACAATCACCGGTTCCTCCATCGGTGGCATTGCGGAAACCCAGGAAATGCTGGATTATTGTGCTGAAAATAACATTGTCTCTGATGTTGAGGTGATTGGCATCAGTTATGTGAACGAGGCATATGAAAGAGTAATGAGTAGTGATGTGAAATATCGTTTTGTTATCGACATGGCTACCCTGTAATCGATTTATTGCTAAACAAAATACCTGAAAAGCTTCGTTATTCATTGATTTTCGCTGCCGCTGTTGAAGATATTGAGGGAATAGTTTCTATTTTTGAAGCTCTCAATCAACAATGCTAAGATCATGAAGAGCGAAGTTTTTATTTTGTCTGCTGTACGCACACCGATTGGAAGTTTTGGTGGTGCATTAGCATCTGTACCAGCCAGCCGCCTTGGAGCCGTTGCGATTCAGGGAGCGCTTGAAAAATCAGAAGTTGATCGGGATATAGTTGACGAATTGTTTATGGGTAACGTAGTCTCTGCCAATGTTGGTCAGGCTCCGGCCAAGCAGGCTGCTGTTTTTGCAGGTTTGCCTTCAAAGGTCATTTGCACCACCGTAAATAAAGTTTGTGCTTCTGGTATGAAATCGGTTGTTTTTGGTGCTCAGTCCATCCAGTTGAGCGATGCCGGGGTAGTGGTTGCGGGGGGTATGGAAAGCATGTCTCAAATCCCTTATTATTTACCAAAGGCAAGAAATGGATACGGTTACGGCCATGGCGAAGTGGTCGACGGGTTGGTCAAGGATGGCCTTACAGATGTCTATGATCAGATTGCGATGGGCGTTTGCGGAGACAGAACGGCAGCTAAATATGTGATTACGAGAGAGGAACAAGACGCTTTTGCGATTCAATCATATCGGCGCAGTGCGGAAGCAACTGCAAGGGGGGATTTTGAAAATGAAATTGTTGCTGTCGAAATCACGTCGCCCAAAGGTGGTGACTCGACGATTGTGTCAGAAGACGAGGAGTTTAGAAAAGTAAAATTTGAAAAGATTCCTTTTTTGAAACCGGTTTTCTCAAAAGACGGTACAGTCACCGCGGCGAATGCTTCAACAATCAATGACGGTGCTGCTGCTCTTGTTTTGGCAGGTGCCGAATTGGTTCAGCAAAAAGGTCTCAAACCAGTAGCACGTATTGTGGCCTATGCCGACTCGGAGCAGGAACCAGCCTGGTTCACCACCACACCTATCTTAGCTACGAAAAAGGTATTGAATAAAGCAGGGCTTTCGCTCAATGACATAGACTATTTCGAAGTGAATGAAGCTTTTGCAGTTGTAGCGCTCGCATTTATGAAGGAATTAAACCTTGATGTTAGCAAGGTAAATGTCTTTGGGGGAGCGGTTTCTCTGGGACATCCGCTCGGGGCTTCCGGAGCGAGAATTATTGCAACTTTATTAAATGTACTCAAAGTGAAAAACGGAAGATACGGGCTTGCTACCATTTGCAATGGAGGCGGCGGAGCTTCGGCAATCATCATCGAAAGACTTTAGAAGACTCTTTTAGCGGATCAGGACTTTTAGACGGTTGTAAAACCCTGTACTTTTAAACGTGAAAGTTTTATGAAGTATGTAATTGCTTATAAAACTGAAACCCATCCCTACGATGTAGCATCCCATTTCATTCACGTTAATCGCTTTGCTAGACCCGGGAATAATATAATGAAAAGTTTCCAGGTAGTTATTTGACAAATAATAAGCAAGTCGCGTGAATATGTCTGTTACGAATCCTGAAAACAAGGCTACCATCAAAAACTTCACCATTTCCCGCCTGGTCTGATTGGTTTTTCGGGCATCAAATGCAAACAGTTTCGTCAGCGTGAAGCCTACGACAAAGGAAAGCAGATAAGAAGGCCAGATGGATTGTTGGAATGTAAGATTAAACCAATCCTGAATTAGACTACTACAGATAAGCTGGACAACAGCACCGGTACCGGCTACAAGAAAATAAGCGATTAGGTCCTTGGAATTAAATATTTTGCCTTTTTTTATTTGGCTCACCTGGGCAGTTTTTAGTTTGGATATGGCATTTCGGGCTCAATATTAGGAATAAATTAATATTGAACCAAAGCTAACTTTGCTATTTGAGTGAACGGTAATTCGCGAAAAGTTATGTTAAATATCAGATAGACAAATGGTTGATTCTATTAAACCAGATTTGAGCAAATAAAATTTGAATTAGATTTAGCTAATAATATTCTCACTTGAAATGTTCCGGCGCCAAAATTTGTCCTGAGGCGAACGAGGCAATTCGCTCATTCCGGATGCTGCTGGGTGCCCTTTTCTGAGTGTGATAACCGCACTATGGTTGGAAAATTCCGGGATCATGTAATCTTTGCAGAATTACAAGGGCTCCATCCGAAACTTACAGTGAATCAACCGTTAGCAACGCTTGCAAAACCATCCTGGTCCAGCCGGGCAATAGCTCAAATTGAAGCTGATTATCAGCGTTCAGCAGATACCCATCTTATCAGGCTTGATTTACCCGCGTTCCCCAAGATCGATTTCTACTTCAAAGACGAGTCCACGCATCCATCGGGTAGTCTGAAACACAGATTGGCGAGATCTTTGTTTCTTTACGCGCTTTGCAACGGCTGGTTAAAAGAAGGAAAGACAGTCATAGAAGCTTCAAGTGGTTCTACGGCAGTTTCTGAGGCTTATTTCGCTAAATTGATTGGGCTGCCATTCGTAGCGGTGATGCCCCGGTCAACCAGTCCGGACAAAATTCAGGCGATTGAATTTTACGGCGGCCGTTGTCATTACGTTGATCACCCATCCGAAGTGTATGAGGTTTCCAGAAGTATCGCTGATGAAACGGGCGGGCACTTTATGGATCAGTTTACCTATGCCGAACGCGCGACAGACTGGCGGGGAAATAACAATATTGCCGAATCGATATTCAGACAAATGCTGCATGAACGCCACCCAGTTCCGCGTTGGATTGTCGTTGGAGCGGGGACGGGAGGTACATCTGCAACGATCGGCCGGTATGTTCGATATGAGCAATATGAGACCAGAATCTGTGTAGCCGACCCGGAAAACTCGGTTTTTTACGATTATTGGAGAAACAATGATCCGAATGTCTGCAGTGAACTGGGCTCACGGATAGAGGGGATCGGACGGCCGCGCGTCGAGCCTTCGTTTATCAGGACGATCGTCGATCACATGATTCAGGTTCCTGACCCAGGAAGTTTTGCAGCTATGAAAATGCTGACTTCGTTGATCAATAAAAGAGTAGGTGCTTCAACGGGTACAAATTTTTTTGCAGTGCTGGAGCTTGCTCAGGAGATGAGAAAACGAGGAGAAAGTGGTTCAATTGTCACACTCATTTGCGATTCTGGAGAAAGGTATATGAATACATACTACAATGATGAATGGCTGGAAGCCTGTGGATTTTCTCATGATGTGAAAAACCATCGCCAAATGCTGGGGGCTTTGTAACCTACGGCATGCGTTTTTAATGTTTATATTTGCTTTTTACAAATCTTTTTAGAGCATGGATGGCATCAAGAATGTCCCGGTTTTTGAAAAACGTATTTTTTGGGACGTCAACTTCCTTACTTTGGACTATGATGCGAAAGCCTCCTTTGTTATTGAACGGGTTTTTGACAGAGGCGATGTAGAGGACATTCGCAAATGCAGGAGATACTATGGAGACAAAAAAGTTCATGACGTTTTGCTGAACGCAAAGTATCTTTCTGAGCGCCGTTTACATCTGGCCAGTGCTGTAATTGATGAACCTGTGACCGCCTTTCGATGCTACACCTTGAGACAGTTGAATCCGGAACTTTATCCATATTAAGGCGACTCATGCTCATTCCTGAACTGGATGAATTTTGTCTGGTTGGGGGGAACAGCTTTGTCTTTAAGATTTGGTCATCGTATTTCGGTGGATTTGGATTTGTTTGGAATCACTGGGGGCTTAAAAGCGTGATCCAAAATAAGGTAAAAGAATATTTAGTATAATCTGCTTTCGCAAAGGAGATCCCAAATCATCCCACAATTGCATCAAAATTATTACTTCCTGAGACAGCTCGCTCCAAGGCTTAAATTGGCACTTACCGGTAAATGTTTCATCGAAGCTTTCAGCCAGGAGAAGGAGGAGTTGATACTTATATTTGCTGATTCAGATTCTGTTGACGGACTGGTTAATCCTTTTTTTATCAAGGCAACGCTCAGATCCAACTTTGCATGTCTGAGTTTTCCTGATAGTTTTCAAAGAGCGCGGAGAAATAGTGTTAATCTGTTCAATTCGCTTTACGGCAAATCTGTTCAAAATGTTACTGTATTTCTCAATGAACGTGCGATTGGATTGCACCTGGAAGGTGGGGAAGTACTTGTGTTCAAGTTGTTTGGGAACAGATCCAATATCATTGCTTTTGATCACGACGGAGAAGTTGGCGCAGTTTTCAACCATAGATTGGCTTCTGACCAGACGATTCGGTTGGATAGCCTTAACAGACCCATTGATCAATCCTTCGAGGCCTATGTGTACAATGGGCTAAGGCACGAACCACTTTTTCCGACGTTCGGAAAATTGGTCAATAAGTATCTGGGCATTCTTTTAAAAGATAAATCGGACGCAGGGGACCGGTGGCAGGTCATACAGGATACCTTGACAGAACTTCTGACTGACCATCTCAATTTGACCCGCATTGAACTACTGCCTACGTTGTCGCTCTTACCTGTCGGTGAAATAATTCAAACTTACTCTGATCCGATAGAAGCTTTAAATGCTTTTTACTACGCATTTATTCGCTTCAATGGAATCGAAAAAGAGAAGGCTGAAATTCTCAGGATATTAAAAAAGCGAATCTTACAAACGGAACACTATTTGGACAACACGTTCAGAAAACTGGTGGAATTGGAGGAGGGGTCGAAGAATGATGAAATGGCTAATATATTGATGGCCAATCTCCACCAGATTCCCGCCAGGGTCGAAAGTGTTGAGCTGTTTGACTTTTATCATGATAAAAGCATTAAAATCAAACTGAAAAAAGATCTGTCGCCTCAAAAAAATGCGGAAGTTTATTACAGAAAATCGAAGAACGAAAAGATAGAACGCGCCAAACTACATGAAAGTCTGGAAGCGCGCGAAATTGAAAAAGAGAAGATGATGGGGTATCTCTCAGAGATCGAAAAGATTGAGATGCTTAGGGAGCTGAGGGCGTTTATCAAGGCGAATGGTCTTTCCGGTGGCATGACGATACCGCCGACCCCTGCTGATCTTTTTAAGAGGGTTGAATACCAGAGCTATGTGATTCTAATTGGCAGAAACGCTAAAAACAACGATCTGCTCACAAAACAATATGCATTCAAGGAAGATCTTTGGCTGCACGCGCGGGACGTATCTGGCTCTCATGTCATCATAAAGTATCAGCCGGGAAAACAGTTTCCTTCAACGGTAATTGAACGTGCGGCTGAACTGGCGGGTTTCTATTCAAAAAGGAAAACAGACAGTTTATGCCCTGTGATTGTAACACCAAAAAAATATGTCCGCAAACTCAAGGGGATGCCGGATGGGGCAGTAATTGTAGACAAAGAGGATGTCGTGATGGTCGTTCCCAAGGGAGAGTAAACGGGAGTATTTAAAGTATTTATTAGGTTATTTGAATTTGAGGGCACAAGTTTAACAATGCCTGATAAAAGCAGCCGCCTTGCCTTTGATAAGTCTTTCGATATCACGAACTTCGTGGTAAAATTGAGAGAACAGGAATATTTAGTGCAGAATGCTTGAAAATCGCCGCTTTGTCATCATCGGATTCTTTGCAGTTGTAGGCATCATTTATTTAATGCGCCTGTTTTACCTGCAGGTTTTAGATGAAAGTTACTCCATAGAATCATCCAGTAATTCCATAAAACGTGTTATTGAAATTCCATTCCGAGGTCAGATCTATGACCGTTATGGGAAGTTGATCGTATACAACACGCCCGTATATGACTTGCTTGTCACCCCTAATAAAGTTCGGGTAGAGGATACCCTGCGTTTCTGTAAAGTCCTTGGTATTGAGAGACAGGAGTTTGATAGTTTGATCAATGCAGCAAGTGTTTACTCACGTAACAAACCTTCTTTGTTTCTTCGTCAGCTTTCCAAGGAAGACTTTGCGTCTATTCAGGACATCATGGTTGACTATAAAGGGTTTGAGTTCGCGAAAAGTTCTCTCAGAACCTATACTGCGCCTACATTGGCCAACACGCTTGGTTATGTAAGTGAAATTTCCAAAGGCCAACTGGAGAAACAGGAGGAACCATATTACCGGCAAAGTGACTACATTGGCCAAAGCGGGATTGAAAAAGTGTATGAAAATGAGTTGCGCGGAAAACGAGGCATAAAGTTCGTGATGCAAAATGTAGCCGGCGTTTATAAAGGTGCTTGGAAAAGTGGTGAACTGGACACAATGGCGGTCGCCGGGGACAATCTTTATTCAGGTATTGATCTTGAAGTACAACAGTATGCTGACAGTCTGATGATCAATAAGGTGGGCAGTGTTGTAGCCATTGAGCCCAGAACCGGACAAATTCTCGCCATGGTTTCCGCTCCGACCTACGATCCTAATCTTTTGGCGAGCAGATACTTCTCAAAGAATTACACAGTATTGAACCGAAATCCATACAAGCCATTATTTAACCGGCCTGTCATGGCTAGTTACAGGCCCGGATCTACCTTTAAATTGATTCAGGCATTAGTGGGCCTTCAGGATGGTGTTATTACACCCGGTAGCGGCTTTTCGCATGCAAATTGTCCAATAGGTTGCCACAATCACGCCAGTACAAGTTCTGTTGCGCTTGGCGTTACGCATTCCTGCAATCCATATTTTTATAATGTGTTCCGAAGAATAATTTATAAAAATCACATTACGAACACCTTCAAGGCTTCTGCGGCCGGTTTGCAGTCTTGGCATGAGGAGGTCAGCAAATTTGGCATTGGACAGCGGCTGGGTATCGACCTGCCGAGTGAGCGAAAGGGAAATCTTCCTGATAAAAAATACTACGACAAAATATATGGCGAGGGCCGCTGGAAGTTTTCCAATATTTATTCAGTCAGTATTGGCGAAGGTGAGATTTTGATCACACCTTTGAAAATGGCAAATGTGGCAGCCATCATTGCAAATAAAGGTTATTTTTACACGCCTCATGTCATTAGCGGGGTCGGAGATAAAAAAACGCTCAGCGCTGACTTCACTACTCGCCATGAGACAGAGGTTTCGCCACATCATTTCGATCCTGTCATTGTTGGTATGATTGGTGCTGTGGAATCGGGCACGGCAAAAAATGCTCATATTCAGGGTATGACCGTTGCTGGTAAAACCGGGACTTCTCAGAACAAGAAAGGGGATGACCACTCTATATTCATTGGTTTTGCTCCTGTTGAAAATCCAAAAATTGCTATTGCAGTGTTTGTGGAGAATGCCGGGTTTGGTGGTTCCGCAGCGGCACCGATAGCGGGATTGATCATGGAAAAATTTCTTTCCAGGAAGGTGACAAACAAAGCCTTGGAAGCCAGAATGCTGAATCTCAACCTTATGAGTAAAGTGGTTTTGACAGGGCAGTCGAAACCATCGGTCAAGCCGGATTCGACTAAAAAGGTCGTCCCTCAAAAGCCTGTTCTGAATAAGGAAATACCAGGGAAAAGTGCGGTTACGCGACAGCGCAATGCAGATTAAAATTTTGAAATCAATCAATAATGGCTGAAAATAAACCCATAACAAAAAATGTTGACTGGGTGGTGGTGCTTATATATCTGGCATGCCTGGGAATCGGGTGGGTGAATATTTACGCTGCGGTTTATAATCCAGAGGTAAAGACAAGTATGTTCGATCTCAACAACAACGCGGGTAAACAGTTGATGTGGATTGGAACAACGGTCATTTTGATCACCTGTATCCTTGTTATCGATTATAAATTCTATGAGACATTTTCGTTTATTATTTTCGCCATCATCATCTTTTTGCTTGTTGTCGTTCTGTTCGCAGGTTCTAATATCAATGGTTCGAGATCCTGGATCAAATTTGGCCCAATGTCGCTTCAACCCGCGCAATTTGCCAATCTGGGGGTAAGTCTGGCCATTGCAAAATATCTGAGTGATCCGGCAATAAGTCTTAGTCGAAAGCTGAAGGAGTATTACCCCATTATAGGTATTGTTGCGGTCCCTTCATTACTAATATTGCTCTCCAACGAAACCGGTTCTATGCTTGTTTTTGCCTCTTTCGCTATCGTGCTGTACCGGGAAGGAATGCCTGGTTTCATTCCAGCGATTGGAATCGTAACAGCTGCGTTGCTTATTATCACGTTGCTTTTTGTGAAATGGTATATTGCGGGAATCATCATACTTATTGCGGGAGTTACTATTTGGCTTATGCCGACCATGACACGCCGCCAGGGAGGGCTTTGGGCCACTATTGTCGTTGCCGGTGTAATGTTGGGTATCGTTTTTGGGGTAGATTTTTTCATGAATAACGTTCTGCAAAAACACCAGCGAGGAAGGATCATGGTATTGCTGGATCCCGATTCCGATCCACGAGGTGACGGATGGAACGTAATCCAATCAAAAATCGCTATTGGATCCGGCGGGTTTACAGGCAAGGGATTTCTTCAGGGGACACAGACGAAATTCGATTTTGTGCCTGAACAGAGTACCGACTTTATTTTTTGTACAGTGGGGGAGGAATATGGCTTTGTGGGCACGTTCGTAGTAGTGGCGTTATTTATTCTTTTGATTTCCAGGCTTGTAATTTTGGCAGAGCGACAGCGCAGCAGGTTTGCAAGGGTATATGGATATTGCGTGGCGGGTATTTTCTTCTTTCACTTCATGGTGAATGTGGGAATGACGGTTGGACTAATGCCAGTTATTGGTATCCCTTTGCCGTTTTTTAGTTACGGAGGATCTTCGCTATGGTCGTTTTCGATTCTTCTCTTTATATTCCTGAAAATAGACTCCCAAAGACCATTTACGCTTTCGAGAGGATGATTTTTAATTGTTAAAGGTTAATTGTAAATTATTAATAGACAGCGTTTTTATTAAAAATTAACCCTTGATAATTAACCATTAACTAAGTTTTCCGGCTGCTACAATCAGCAAAACCCAGCCAATAATCAGAGCGATGCCTCCGATCGGAGCAGTGGCGCCAAATTTTGTAATTCCGGTAAAGCAAATAGCATAAAGAGAGCCCGAAAATATAATTACACCGACAGCGAAAGCGTTTCCAGACCAGTTCAGCAAACGAATGGCATCTGCGCCTGCACCTCTCATCAGCAAACCTACAAGTACAATAGCCAGCGCATGATAAAACTGGTATTTTACTGCTGTCTCAAAAGTGTCGGATCTCCCAGCAGCTTCCAGCATTCCCTTGAATGCATGTGCACCGAAAGCGCCAAGTGCAACAGACAATGCTCCCAATATGCCACCGGCCTGAATCATGAATTTCATTTTTTTATTTTGTTAAATTGGAATGAAAAAAACATCTGCAAGGAATTGACGGCCGGAAATCAGTTATGGATATGCATTCCCGGATTCAGGTTCGACCTTGTTTTTTGAGTTTGTAAAGTTAGGTTTGCAAATTAGGGCAACCAACTCTTTGAACGGTTTTTATTATCTTGCGCACTTTGATGACTTCAAATGCTGCTCCTGGAAATTATATCAAAATGACATTGGAACGCTTTCTCCAACTCTGGACACACCGCTATCATAAGTATTCACATATTTTTAAGGCACATGTTACCGGCTATATGTCCTGGTTGCATTTTAGGTTATTAAAAGCCCGTCTCGCCAAAGGGCGTCAGCTTATTGCAGTTGTCAGGACTGAGCACTTTGGGGATATTGTTGCAGCAGAGCCAGTATCGCGTTATGTTAAGTCCGTTTACCCTGATTGTTATCTGGTTTGGTTTGTTAAACCTGCTTACCACGAACTGGTTGATTTTAACCCGAATATTGATCAGACACACAAGGAGTTTTGCGTTACAGAAAGACGTGTCCTGTTTGACACGGGTGTTTTTGATCAGATCTTTGAGCTTCAGTTTAAAAACAACAACCATTGCGCTAAATGCCAGGTGTTCAATGAAAATCCCATTGCACAACAACTTGGAATAGATGTATTTACGTACTTCAATTTTGGCAATCTGCTTGAAGGTTTTTCAAAAACGAGCGGACTCATCGCGCCGGGTGCTTCATTTCCCGGAGAAGACCAGCCCAAAATCTATTTGCAGGAGTCTCACAGGTACAGCGTTGACAGACTGAATTTGGTAAAGCCATTTATCGTCGTTCATTGCCAGTCCAATTACGCGCCAAAAGACTGGCCAAAGGACCGGTGGGAGCAATTGATCCAATGGCTTTCAGATACTTATGCCTTCGAAATTGTTGAAATAGGTTTGAAAAGTAACCTTTCGCCCGTTAGTGAAAGGTACCGAAACCTTTGCGGGCAACTTTCTATTCTTGAGACTGCCGAAGTGATCCGGCGAGCAGAATATTTTATTGGTCTGGATAGCGGACCATCACATTTGGCCAACGCAACGGGTACATTTGGTATGATCCTGATGGGTTCGCTGAACAATTTCAAGTCCTACAATCCATACTCCGGTAGTTTCGGGAGGATGGAGAATGCGGCATTTGTTCGTGAGTATGGGTTGTCTTGTGCTGAAATGTCCTTTGAATTTGTAAAGACGCAGGTCCAAAAAGTGTTGGATCGATAGAAATCAACCTCTCTTGCTCATCTGCAGTTGGCATTATAGTTTCTATTTTTTATGTCCTGTCCATGCTGGCTGCCCCTGATTAATATATTTCAATGTTCAACTCAGCCCGTAAGGTTAATACGCAAAGGCCTGAAATATATTTTGCGTTCCTCAGGTTTGTCTTATCTGCTTTGCTTGATAGATTATTTAGTTGATTTTATCGCCCACCAAAAATAGCACTGCCAACCCTCACGAGCGTGCTTCCTTCTTCAACGGCGATCTGGTAGTCGCCACTCATCCCCATGGAAAGCTCTGTTATGGCAACCCTGCTGTTATTATATTGTCTAAACGATTCGAAAAGCTGCTTTAGCCCCCGGAATTCACTTCTTACTTTCTCAAGATCATCCGTGAAAGAAGCCATGCCCATTAGTCCGACGATTTTGATATGACCGAGCGCATCTAGTTCCGGCGAAGTAAGGATTTGAACGGCTTCATCATTCGACAATCCGAATTTGGTTTCTTCGTCTGCAATGAAAATTTGTAGTAGACAATTGATCACCCGATTGTGTTTTGCCGCTTCCTTATTAATTTCTTTGAGTAATTTCAAGCTGTCAACGGAATGCACCATGGCTACAAAAGAGGCCATATATTTCACCTTATTCGATTGCAGGTGACCAATCATATGCCATTCGATATCTTTTGGTAAAGCCTCGTACTTGTCGACCATTTCCTGCACCTTGTTTTCACCGAAGCGTTTGAAGCCCCCATTGTAGGTTTCTTCGAGAACGGATATCGGCTTTGTTTTGGTAACTGCAATCAAGCGGGCAGCGCCATGAAGTTTTTCCTCTATTCCCTTAATATTTGAGGCGATTTCGTGCATGAGTTGAGAAAAGCTGAATTTGGTAATGAAGAGATTATATTCTATAATTAATCGCGATTTACAGAAATTAAGATTAAGATATTTCAAAATTGAAAAAAACGTAGTTCTTTTACCAATCAATCTTCATAATTAACCTTTTATATGGACTATAATCAAGAGCAAAAGCAGGATCGTAAAACGTTGCTTTGGGCTGCTTTAGCAGTTTTAGCATTGCTTAATTTGGTGCTTGTCTATTTTATTTACCACGAAAAACAAGAAAACGCGGCAAAGGATCAAATCATCACCGCAAAAACCGAGGAGGTGCTTTCAACAAAAACCAAGCTGGACTCAATTTCGGCTGAACTGGATCTCAAAATCGCTGAAATTCAACAGTTGGGAGGAAGTGTGGATTCACTTGTTGCATTAAAAGCGCAACTGGAAAAAGATAAGGTTGAACTAAAGAATATGAACAGTTACTCCGCTGCTAACTATGATAAAAAGATCAGGTCGTACGAGTCAATATTAACTCAGAATGACAAGGAAATAGCCAGGCTCAAAGAAGAATTGGGTGTGGCAACCAATAAGAATGAAGAATTGAGCCAGAAGGTCACAGGACTCGAGTCTGAAAAACAACAGCTATCTGATTCGGTCACGAACTATTCTGTTCAAAATAAAGAACTTAGTGAAAAAGTAAATATCGCATCTGCGCTTAGAGCTGAGAACATAACCATTCATGCCATATCGGCGAAGGGAAAAGAACGTGATGGTGAGAAATTTAAAGCAAAACGCATAGATAAGCTTAAGGTAAGTTTCAAGCTGGGCGAAAATGGTGTTGCCAAAAAGAATGAAAAAGAAATTTACCTGCGCATACTTAATCCGGATGGGGCAGTGCTTTCTGATATGGCTACTGGGTCCGGCGCTTTTACGGTGGGAGGTAAAGAGATGATTTATAGTTCAAAACAGACCATACAATTTAGTAACACCAATCAACCCGTTGATATTTTTTATGGCCGCGGTGGTATTCCAATGAAAGACGGAAAGTATGTCGTAGAGGTTTTGTGCGAAGGGAGGGAAATTGGTAAGGCCGATTTTACTGTGAAATAGTCTGAACAGACATAAACATTTGGTTTATAGCAGGGCTGATTAGCTGCGTCTTTTGGTAAAGTATGAATAGGGCTTGGAATTGTAGATTCCAAGCCCTATTTTTGCACCCTCATTTTGGATAAAAGTCAAAGTGAGGTTTTTAACAATTATCATATTTTTATTTAATCAATTACCGTATGTCTAAGCAATATGAAACGGTGTTCATTCTAACTCCCATCTTGTCTGAGGCCCAGACGAGGGACGCCGTTGAAAAATTCAGAGCCATTATTACCGATAACGGTGGTGCAATGGTACATGAAGAAGATTGGGGATTGCGTAAGCTGGCCTATCCCATCCAAAAGAAAAATTCAGGTTTCTACAATGTTTTTGAATACACTACTTCCGAAGTGAACGTGGTTGATATTCTTGAAACTGAATTTCGCCGTGACGAGCGCGTTTTGCGTTTTATGACTATCGTTCTTGACAAACATTCTATCGCTTATAACGAAAAGAAACGTAAAGGACTGGTAGGTAGAAAAAGAGAAGCATCTACTGAATCTAAAACCGAAAACGCATAAGCTATGTCACTAGTAAACGAACCGGTTGAAAAAAACATCAATCGTAAAAAATATTGCCGTTTTAAGAAAGCTGGCATTAAGTATATTGATTACAAGAACCCCGACTTTTTGTTGAAGCTTGTAAATGAGCAAGGTAAGATCTTGCCACGTCGCCTTACAGGTACCAGCCTTAAGTATCAGCGTAAAGTATCACAGGCAATTAAAAGAGCACGTCATTTGGCTTTATTGCCTTTCGTTGCGGATCAATTGAAATAAAATAGAAAGAGCTACGAACAATGGAAATCATACTAATAACTGATATAGCAGGAGTAGGTTATAAAAACGATATCGTTACTGTGAAGGCAGGATACGGTCGTAATTACCTGATTCCACAAGGGTTTGCATTATTGGCTAATCCCTCTAATCGCAAAATCGTTGCAGAAAACGTGCGCCAGGCTTCTCACAAAGCTGAAAAGCTTAGAAAGGATGCTGAGGATATCGCCGCTGCAATCGGAGATCTTACAATTGACATCCGTACCGTTGTGGGTGAAAGCGGCCGTATTTTCGGACGTGTAACCAACACACAGGTTTCTGATATTCTTAAATCGAAAGGTTTTGATATAGACCGCAAGAAAATTACGGTTGATGACGTAAAATCCATCGGTACTTACGGTGCTTTAATCGACCTTCACAAAGAGGTGAAACACAAAATTACGTTAAACGTAATTGCGTCAGACGATAAATAGGCATTGTTAAGGCACATAAAAAAAGACAATCCGAAAGGGTTGTCTTTTTTTATGTGCCTTAAAGCTGAAAGCCGATGGCTGAAAGCTCTTATAATGCAGGGATTCTCAAAACCTGACCTGGGTAGATTTTGTCTGGATGTGTAAGCATTGGCTTATTTGCTTCAAATATGATCGGGTACTTCATCATATCGCCATAAACAGTTTGCGCAATCTTGGAAAGTGTATCTCCCTTCTCAACAGTATGGTAGGTTGCAGCTGGTGCTGGCGTGGCCACAGTCAGATTGTTATCGACTATTTCAACACCTTCTACATTGCCAACGGCAAGCGCGATTTTTTCTGAATCCTCCTGAGCTGCTACTTCACCTTCGATTATTACGGTGTCACCTGAGGTCTTTACTGTTAGTGAGTTGTATGGAAGACCCAATGCTTTAACATGTGCGAGAAGTGCACTGGCGCGTAATGGTTCGGCTTCCGGTGTTGGAGCGGCGGCTTCCTTATGAAATATTTTTTCGCCCACTCCCTTGAAAAAAGACAATAGTCCCATAGTGATTGTTAGTTTTTGTTAAATTAAAGTGTTAAAAATTAGTATTCAAAGCTAGTGCATTTTCGGCTCAGAACAACTTTCAGACCGAAAAATAACAGAACAGTCACATTTTGCCAGAACATTATTTTAAAAAGGATTCCGCCGTTTAAAACTTTCAACTTAGTACTTTTGCACCCAACAAAAGATAGTGTAAGTTACATAGCGCCATACCGGAATGAACCGAAGTACGTCCATTGAAAGACTTAAGACAGAAGACTTTGATATTTGTATAATTGGGGCCGGAGCAAGCGGTGCGGGGTGCGCGTTGGATGCAGTGTTGAGAGGCTATAAGGTTGCGCTGATCGATCGAAATGACTTTGCTTCCGAAACGTCTTCCAAATCGACGAAATTAATCCATGGTGGTGTGAGATACCTTGAACAAGCCTTCAAAAAGCTCGATTTTGGTCAGCTTAAACAGGTTCGTCACGGATTAGAGGAGCGACACATTGTACTGAATAATGCACCGCACCTTGCACGTCCTTTGCCACTTTTAACGCCGGTAAGCTCATGGTTTGAAGGACTTTATTTTTCAATAGGACTCATGATGTACGATAGTTTTGCAACAAACGACTCGTTACCCAAAAGTAGATGGCTTAAAAAGAAAGAGGTATTGAGCCGAATGCCAACCTTAAACAAAAGTAAACTTCACAGTGCAGTCCTTTATTACGACGGTCAGCTCGACGACGCGCGTTATTGCCTTGCCCTGGTTCAATCGGCTTCGGAAGGCGGAGCGGTTGTAGCCAATTACCTGGAAGTGAATGCTTTCAACCATGATTCAAATGGCAAACTGAATGAAGTGAAAGTTTTGGATGTGCAATCAGGGGAAAGCATAACAATAAAGGCAAAACTAGTGGTCAATTGTACGGGCCCATTTTCTGACAAAATCCGGTTGCTGGCAAATGCGGAGCTATCGGAAAGAATTCGTCCAAGTAAAGGCGTGCATGTGGTTCTACCTTATGAAACTTTGAATAGTGACCATGCCATGCTCATTCCCAAAACCGCAGATGGACGCGTAGTTTTTGCTATTCCATTTGAGGGTGCCATGATGATTGGAACTACGGATACAGAATTCGATGGTCTTGACCAGGAGCCTTCTTTGAATCTGGAAGAAAGACAATATCTCGTGGATACATTGAATCCGTATCTGGCTACTCCAATCGACATTACAAAGCTGAAAGCTGGATTTGGAGGATTACGTCCTCTGTTGTCTGCCGAGCCGGGCAAATCTACCAAGAGCTTGCTCAGGGATCATGAAGTAGAAATTGACGCGAAGTCAAATCTGGTAAGTTTACTGGGTGGGAAGTGGACCACTTACCGCCTGATGGCGAAGGACACCGTCGATCAGATTGACGGTATCTTTAAAAGGAAAAATGTATGTACAACAGATAATCATGTTTTGGCAGGAGGTGAGCATTACAATTTCGATTCCTGGAAGGCTTTAAAATCTGACTTTTCGCTTACAACAGCAGTATGTCAGCACCTTGTAAAAAAATACGGATTCAGGGCGAGAGAAATTTGTGAATTGACTTTGACAGATGCCTCTTTAAAGGAATTATTGCATCCAGATCATCCCATCATCAAGGCTGAGATTGTTTATGCGGTTCAAAAGGAAATGGTCTTAACACCACGGGATTTTCTTGCTCGCAGGGTACGGATGGAAATCACCGATTGGCAGGCAACTTTGGACAGTTTAAAACATGTTGCTGATGTAATGGCTCGCGTATTGACTTGGAGTGAAACTGAAAAAATGGCCCAAATCGAGTCATATTCAACTTTGTTGAAGAAGTTCATGAATGAAGCTGGAATGACAACTGCCGGATGATCATGGATCAGACTTCAAATAGGCGCCTTTATATTGTCGATATGTATTGCATATCGCCCCAGCTGTCGTACAATCAGTCTTTGTTTGAAGATGGGCCGATTGTATATACGGGTAATCGTTATTTAGCCAAAGAACCTGGTTACGCGAATATTATTCCGGCTGGAATGTTACGACGAATGGGCAAAGCTGTGAGGATGGGCGTTGGAGCGGGTTTGCCATTGATTAATAGGAATCCGGGAATCGACGGGATTGTTTTGGGGACGGCGAACGGTGGATTGGAAGATTGTCTTAAATTCCTTAACCAAATTGTTGATTATGAGGAGGGAACATTAACCCCCACGAATTTCGTGCAAAGCACGCCGAACGCCGTTGCCGGAAGTCTCGCACTGATGAGTAAAAACACGGGGTATAATATTACCCATGTGAACAAAGGACTTGCTTTTGAAGCTGCTTTACTGGATGTGGTACTTTTGATCAGTGAGGGGCAGGCAGGGAAAATACTTCTTGGTGGAATAGAGGAAATCTCGGATTATAATTACAATATAGACTTACTGGGAGGTTCTTTTAAATCCGAAGAAGTTTCTTCCCGGGATCTTTTAAGCTCAGATACGCCGGGTACGGTGTGTGGTGAAGGTGCTGCGATGTTTGTGGTTTCAACGGAAAAATCGCCAGGAGTTTTTGCCGAAATTGTAGATGTCGATCAGATCTCCTATCCTGATCAAGAGACTTTGATAGAAAAGCTAAATTGTTTTTTGGATAGAAATGGACTGGTCAATACGCAAATAGACACGATTGTCGCGGGTTCAAGTGGAGATAATCGCAGCGATTTTTGGTTCGAACATGTCCGGAAATCCTTATTTCCGATGAGCAGCGTGCACACTTACAAAGACCTCGTTGGAGATTACCCGACATCTTCATCTTTCGCTTTGTGGCTTGGAGTACAAACTGTACTAGGAAAAAATATCCCCGGGAGAACAAAAGTGGCAAATGGTAAAGTTGAAAATGTATTAATTTACAATCATTACAAAGGGTTTCAGCACGGGTTCATCTTGCTGAAAAGTATTACGGATTCCTGAAGCACCGTAATCTGTTCATCTGATAGAGGTTCTTCGCACTCACGGAACAGTTACCGGAACAGAGATTTCAACGCTGGTATAATCGGAATCTTTTCCAGTTGATTTGCCTATACCAAACTCCCCACGGTTGACTTTAAAGCTCCCCTGAAAAGATGCTTTTTCGTTTCCAGCTGTAAAGGTAAAGGGAATAGAAATTTCCTTCTTTACGCCGTGGAGATCAAGCGCTCCTTTTACAATGTAGGCGGAATCGACCTTAATCACCTCTGATGAGACAAAATGGATGACTGGAAACTTTTCTGCATCAAACCATTTCTCACTCACGGCGTGCTTATTTTTTAATTCTTTTCCTGTCTCAATGGAAGTTACATCAACCGTCACGTCAAAACTTGATTTAGATACATCCATGGGATCAAAGAGAATTGTTCCCTTTAGATTCTCAAATATTCCGTCTGCAAATTTTCCACTGAACTTAATTTTGTAACCAGCGGATATCACCCACTGCTTTGGGAGTACAAACGTAAATGCACTGAATATTATTAATATAACAGTGGTGCCGATTAGGTAAGCTTTTTTCATCTCGTGACGTCTTTCAAATTTTCACAAAAATAGGAGACGTTGTTTCAGGAATGTATTTCTTGTTGATAAAATATTTCTACGAGTTATTTTAAGGCTAATCTCTGCGGCCGTCTGAGGTTTTTCAGTTAAAATCTGTTAAATTCTATAGGTGAATATTTTTTCGTACGAAAAATTTCCTACCTTTAAGGCGTTGATAGTAAAACAGTAAGAAATGGAGCCAACAAAATCAGAATTGGAAATATTGCAGGTGCTTTGGAAACACGGGCCATCCACGGTGCGTTTCGTCAATGATATCCTGAATGAGGAAAAGCGGGCGGTTCAGTATTCTTCTACCTTAAAATTGATGCAGATCATGACGGAAAAAGGAATAGTGAAAAGGGATGAAAGCAATATGAAGCACGTATACAGTCCTGCGGAAGAGGAGAGGAAGACAAAAACATTTCTTCTCGAACGTTTTGTGGATTCGATGTACAGTGGATCTGCGTCCAGTTTGGTGATGCAGCTTTTTGGTAACAAAAATACTTCAAAGGAAGAGCTGAATGAGATAAAGGATTTTCTAAAAAAATTGGAGCCCTGAGAAGCAGTTAGTTGGACGCCACAGTATTTTCCGCAACCATTTGTTTGGATAATTGTAAAATACAAAACACTTTAACAATCTCATTTGCCATGATGATTCTTAACAATCCAGTGATTCAAAAAATAGTCTTGTCACTGTGCTGGACTTTGATTCACTCGCTCTGGCAGGGCCTGGTACTGGCAAGTCTTGCTGGTGTTGTGCTGATGTTAACGCGAAAATCCAGGCCGTCTTTAAGATACAACGTACTTACGGCCCTGCTGTTTTTATTTGCTCTTGCCAGTGGCTATACCTTTTGCGTGGAATGGAATGCGGCCGTTCTGTCGGCTCGAGTGTCATCAGGTGCAGAGTTTAGCAAGTCAGCCTGGTTGTTCAGCGCATCGGCAGCGAATTCAGCTGCAAAAGCAGTTGCTGGCAAAGATCTGATTGTGAATGAATTGATAAGCTTTTTAAATATCAATGCCCATTGGATTGTCGTTCTTTGGTTTGTTGTTTTTAGCTTGAAGTCATTAAAGGCAGCTTCCGGCATTTTTTATGTAAACCAAATCAGAACCCGCAGCATACATGAAGTTGAGGAGAAGTGGCTGTGGCATCTTCGTCAGCTTGCTCAAAAAATCGGTTTGTATGACAGAGTAGGATTGGTGGCTTCAGAAATCGTTACGGTGCCGATGGTTACCGGATTCATCCGGCCAATGATTATTGTTCCGATAGGCTTTCTAACCGATCTTCCGTTGAGTCAGGTGGAAGCGATTCTATTACACGAACTCGCTCATGTAAAGCGGAGTGATTATCTCGTGAATCTATTGCAAAGTTTTGGGGAGATATTCTTCTTCTTTAATCCTGCTGTGTTGTGGCTGTCTTCATTAATAAGACAGGAGCGTGAACATTGCTGTGACGATTTGGCAATCAATGTTTTAGATAACAAATCGGCTTTTGTCAATGCACTGGTTTCATTTCAGGAGTACAATTTGTCCCTTTCAGACCAAGCCGTTGCGTTTGCTGGAAAAAGAAACCATTTACTGGATCGGATCAAACGGATCATTTATAATAACAATAAACAATTAAACGCCATGGAAAAATTATTTGTAACAGCAAGCGTCATTATTGCCGTCGGACTTTCGGTTGCATTTTCGCCTGCGGAATCAGTCGAGAATCTGCCGGGCAGACCCAAAGAGAAGATGAAGCTATTGGGAAATCAGTACGCGAAAACCACAGCAGAGCCTAAACTTGTGGAGCAGGATAATCCTCGATTAATTCATTCGGAACTGCCAGCTTCGAATGATACCTTACCGAAGCTTGAGTCCAGGTCTATCAGTTCGAGCGATGGGTTTACCACTATGGATTTCAACCGCGACGGTAAAAAATACAACGTGGTAACAGACGGAGGAGAGATTATTTATCTAAAAATTGACGGTAAGGCGATTGCAAAGGAAGATATGTCTAAATACAAGCCTGAAATCGGCCAAATGTTGGTTGAGGTGAAACAAGCACATGCCGATGCCGAAGTTTCTCGAAATCAGGCAGAGGCGATGCGAAAACATGCGGACGAGGCCAGAGCGCAAGCGGACGGTATGAGAAAACAAGCTGAGGAGATGAGGGCTCAGGCAAATGAAAACAAGAACCAGAACCAAAATTTGAACATTGATTCTGAAAAGCTGAGGATAGAGGCCGAAGAGCTGCGGAAAGGAGCCGAACAGATGCGCAAACAAACCGAAGGGCTGCGGAAGCAAGCAGAGGAGATGCGGTTGGATGCAGACAAACAGAAAGCAGAGGCCGAAAAAATGCGGCAACAAGCTGACCAGCATCGAGAAAAGGCTGATGTGATGAGAAAAGAGGCTGAGAAAATGCGTGTTGAATATGAGAAGATGCAGGAGGATTTTATCGCCGAACTTACAAACGAAGGCATCATAAGTGGACGAGCCAATCTCTCGTACAAGTTGAGCGGTGATGAGTTGATCGTCAATGGTAAAAAGCAACCTGATGCTTTGCAAAAGCGCCTGAAAGCAAAATTCCTGAAAACACCGAATGTCGAGATTGTCTACAATTTGAGTGGCAAAACGGGTTACACAACAACTGGATTGATTTATAGTCGTTGATTTTTTATTGTAACTTGAAATGCTTTTAGGCGACTACCTGAGAGCATTTTCGGTTAAAAGGCCAGTCTGTTTTCCATCTCAAAATTACCATCGCACGGACATTTCTCGGAAACCCGTCGGATTTGTAAACTCTAAACCAATAGAAAATATTTACATTGCACGACCAAATTTACTCACTTCATATGCGTAAGGTCCTGTTGGTGATTCCCTTTTTTGCCATCATTTTTTCAACCGGGGTATTTGCGCAGAGCGCGATTGATCTTGACAAAATAAAGCTAGTCACTCAGGATACTACAAATGAGTATGCTTATGCGACACTTGTCGAGGAGTTTTTGAAAAACCCTGAAAGTTTCTCTATTGATAAGGGAAGTTATATTTACTACGGGCAGCTTTATTCTAAGGGGTACAGAATTTTCAATTTAAGCGAAGACAGGACAAAGTTCGATAAATTCTCGAATCGCCAGAACTGGAAGAAAGCTTTGCCGTACGGCGAGAAGTTGCTGATTGAGAATCCAGTAGATATAGAAATTCTCAGGGGAATGAGGTTTGGCTACATAAAGGATCGCCAACTAGAACTGGCAAAAAACTTAAAAATAAGAATTGGAGTGTTGCGCAACGTTATCTTGGCAAGTGGAGATGGCAATACCTTGGAGTCACCGTACAAAGTGGTTGCTGTTTCTGACGAGTACGCGATCATGAATATAGAAGGTATTGAGTTTATAACCAGAGAATCCCAGATGCGTGCCAATTCTGTGGTAGACATCTGGTCGGTCAAAATTAAAGGCGAGCGCAAACGAAAAAACATGTATTTTGAAGTACTAAGAAACATGAGTGGCCTGCCAGGATTAAAAAAGGACGTGTTAAACCCATAAAAATACCCCAAAGCTTTCGCTTCAGGGGTTGGAGTAAAAATCCATACGGCCTAGTTTGACCAGCTATTTACTTCAGTTTCAACTTCTTCGCGTGTCTTGCCTATTTTTTTCTGAATCTTTCCAAGAAGTTCGTCTTCTTTTCCTTCTTCATATAGCAAATCATCATCGGTCAAATCAGCGTATTGCTGTTTCAATTTACCCTTCAATTCGTTCCAGTTTCCTTTTGCTTGATCTGTGAAAGCGCTCATAGCTATGGTTGTTTAGTGTTTGATAGATTCGACTTTTTTAAAAGTCTGTTTTGCTAAACTGAAAAAGAAATCGTTCCAGAATCGGATGACCGTTTGGGATAGAAATATTTGAGATGGATTTTAAACGAATAGGTTTTGTAACAAATTAATAATTAATGGCTTGGAAGATTTTACCTGATGCTGACCTCAAATGGTTTTCGAGAGATATCAAAGAATTCAAGCGTGCAACATGACAAAAGTTGAGCATAATTTTCCCGTGAGTGTCCAAAAATTTACCTCATTTCTAACCCAATCCAGGGTTTTGAATCCATGAAAATGGAACTGGTTGAAAAAAAAACGCAGAAAGTCAAGAGGTTTACCCAAGGACTACTGCGCTTTTAATTCAAATATTGATTTTGGATCTATTTATCGGCTGCAATCAATTTATCCAAACGAATAATGCCTTGCACCATAGCACGTACCGAGTGATAGTTTATCTTCCATGAATGACTCATGTGCGTCCAGATTGGTTCACCCTGACGCGTCAAAAGAGGCAGCCATTCACCAACCTCATGAAGAATGACCTTGTCAAATACAAAACGGTGGACGTTATTGTACGCATTTAAGTATTTTTCGTCTCCATAAACGCGGTACGCATCCAGCAATCCAATAATTACTTCCGCTTGCTGCCAGAACTCCTTCTCCCTGTCGTACACTTGGCCCGCATGCGAGCCTTCGACGTACACGCCACCAAATTCCCAGTCAATGCCGTTTTCTACCGCGTGATTGTATGAGGCAAGCAATTGGTCATTGTATTCATCATAGGAAATTCCTGCAATATCGAGCGCGTGCATCAGCAGCCAGGCAAATTCTACATTGTGGCCATAACTGGTATTGTCCTCAGCGGCACTTTTAAAACCATCTTCCGAAAAACGGTCCCAACCCCATATAATATCGAATTTGATTTGAGGGGCAACGGACCAGTCCGCCCAGAATTGAGGAATCCCCGTCCGGTATTCCGGATGCATAATTTTGTTGACGAGCACCTGAATCACTTCAACCAGTTTGCGGCGATGGACCTGTTTTTTACTTGCTTCGAAAAGCGTAGTGAACGCCTCCATCAGGTGCATGTGAGCATCAAGCGTTTTTCGATCGCCACCTGCGGCACCGGGGCCTTTCAGTTCCCAGGTCCGCGTAAACATTTCAAAATAACCTCCGTAGTGGGTATCGGCGGCATGAACCTGGATTAGATCAAAAACTTTTTCTGCAAATTCGAGACCGCGTGGATCGCCCGTTGCGAGCGTGTATTCGGCTAGACTGTATATGGCAAAACTGTGTCCGTAAACGATTTTGTCATCGATTTTTACGCTACCCTTTCTGTCCATCATCCAGTAAAAACCACCATTTTCCTGGTCCCACATTTTGTCGATCAAAAAATCAACTCCGTGGCGGGCCATTTCTCCATATTGACCTTCGCCGTATCCTGCACGATGGGCAGCAGAGAAAGTGTAGATCGACCTGCTTTGTGCGATTAATGATTTTTCGTCTTCACCCGAATCGTTACCTGCATTGTCAAAATGCGTAATGAATCCTCCATTTTCTTTGTCTACACAACGGCTCTCCCAAAATGGGAGGAGTTCATTTGTTAAATGTTGAAAGGCTTCTTCACGGTACTGTTTAATCTGATCTAAGCTCATTAAAGTTTAAGGAAGTTTATTTTTTACGTTATGAATGGGATATAATTTTTCGAAATAATACGGCAGTTATCGGGTAGGTGGCTGTTGGCTAGCACTTTCAATTTGACCGTTGACCGTTGACCGTTGACCGTTGACCGTTGACCGTTTGATCATTGATTGAAGGCAATAGAGTCGGCCCGATTTATATTACGGCGATACCCGGATTGTTGACTATCTGATTGGCACTTTTATAAATGAAAATGTTGTTCGGGATTATCAATGGCATATTCGTGATCAACTTCTCTCTAACTAAGACACGCAAATAAAATAACTACTTGATAGAAATGTATTAAGCGGGCAAGAGAGATCCGCGTTGGTAATGCTTTGGTTTAGCACTGCTAATTGCTTTGTGATATTGTAGTTTCCATTTGTATATTCGTAATTCGCATGTAAATATTTAATCCGATTCCAATGAGCAATCCTGACATCGTTGAACTTCTCGAACTTACCGCCAAATTACTTGAACTTCACGGTGCTGACCCCTTTAAAATCAAGGGTTACGCGATTGCAGGTTTTTATCTGGATAAATATAAGGATGGGGAATTGCAATACATGTCTCAGGCAGAGCTTTCCAAGCTTCAGGGAATCGGGAAGAGTACGGCTGCGAAAATAATTGAAATTGTAAAAACCGGGACCTTCGCTGAGCTTGAAGAACTTCTTGCTAATACACCTTTGGGCGTAATGGAGATGTTCAAGATTAAAGGTATTGGCCCCAAAAAGATTGCAGTGCTCTGGAAAGAGCTGGGCATTGATAATCTACACGAATTGGAACTTGCCTGTCTGAACGGTACGGTTGCAAAGGTAAAAGGCCTGGGAGGAAGTATTCAGCAAAAAATTCTTGATTCACTTGCTTTCCTGAAAGATCAGGCAGGAAAGTTGAGAATGGACAAAGCCGAGGTGGTTGCAGGCGTGATTATGCAGGAACTGCGGAAAACTTTTGATGAGGTCGAGGCGGCCGGTGATATTCGTAGAAGGGCTGAAACGGTGGAAGCGATCAAGATTTTGGTCAAAACTGATTCACCCGCATTGCTCCACGCAACGCTGGGAACCGTCGAATTCCTTGTTCAGGATGAAAAGATATCCTCACCGTTTATCTGGAGAGGAAAAGTGCAGGATACAGCAGTGGCTATAGAGATCCTGGCGGTGAAACCGGAACGGATGGTCAACGAGCTGTTTCTCGAAACTGCGGCAGCAGATCACCTTGGGTATTTAACCGCTTCTGGTGACACGTTATGGCGTCAGGTGAATTTTGAACTTGTGGAAACTGAGGAGGCCATTTATGAAAAGGCCGGATTGCCATACATTGTGACCGAAATGAGGGAGGGCGCGGGAGAATTCCTTTGGGCGGAGACGCATCAGCCCGAGGATCTGGTCACATGGGATGATCTCAAAGGAATTTTGCATAACCATAGCACCTATTCCGATGGCCAGCATAGCCTGGAACAAATGGCGTTGTTTTGCCGGGAGCTTGGATTCGAATATTTGGGCATTGCCGATCATTCTCAAACGGCAACCTATGCACAAGGACTAAAAATTGAGGATGTGATCCGCCAGCATGAGGAAATCGAAACATTGAACGCACGGTTTGCTTCAGAAAACGCTGAAAAGCCATTTAAAATCCTGAAAGGAATCGAGTCCGACATACTGGGCGACGGATCGCTCGACTACCCGACCGAGATACTGGCGAGTTTTGATTACATCGTCGCTTCGGTGCACAGTAATTTGACCATGTCGCTGGAGAAAGCAACCACCAGATTACTCAGGGCCATCGAAAACCCTTACACAACAATACTTGGTCACCCTACCGGCCGCTTACTTCTCTCACGTGAAGGCTATCCTATTGACCATAAGACGATTATCGATGCATGTGCGGCGAATAACGTTGTGGTTGAAATCAATGCGTCTCCATGGCGCCTGGATCTGGACTGGCGCTGGATTTCGTATTGTATGGAGAAAGGTGTTTTGCTTAGCATCAACCCCGATGCACATTCAAAAGAGGGATATTACGACATGCACTATGGTGTTGCCGTTGCACGTAAAGGTGGGTTGACGAAGGAAATGACTTTCAATGCCTTTTGGCTGAGTGATATGGAGACGTATCTCAGGAAGCGATTAGGGAAGTAGGTTGCCTTGTAGTCGTCATTTAGGAACCAGTACCAATGTAGTGTGTGGAAGTGCTACTTCAATGAAACAGTTTGAGAAATATCAATGGCGCCCAACCAAATGCGTGCTTCATTTAAGTATAAGTCCTCTCGTTTCACTTGGAATGAAAGCCCGGGAAATTGAAAGCGGGCCGTGTAGGCTCCTGCAGGGATTGTATCGAACTTGTCATAAACAAGGGTAATGATTTTGGTCTCGTTTCCTCTTATTAGCGAGAACCATTCTTGTTTCCAGCTATTCCATGGGGAAGGTTGAAGTGCTTGAATGTTTGGGGTGAAGTTTTGCATGGAAGCATTACTCAGATTTAGTCCATTGGTAAAATAATGGAAAAGCCTAAAATCCATTTTTTCTGGGTCTAAATAATAGACGTTTTCCACATCATTGTTTTTTAGTTGCAGAATAACAGTGATTTTGCCCGCTCCGTTTTTAGCAATTGAACGAATGTTGCAGGACAGGCCCGCTCGATACTGGCCCTTTTTCTTCAACACGTTTACGATTCTGCTATCCTGCCTCGGGTCGTTGTTGCCCGTATAACCAATATGGATTACTCCGTTTCCATAGAATGAGGGCGAGGTGTTGATAAAGGAATTTTGAGGTAGATACGATACGTATAAAGGGTGAATGGTTCCTGAATATATTCTTTCATTATTCGCAAATACTTCGAAAGTACCGCCGTCTTTGTTGGGTGTGAAGGAAGCGCCTGGTTTCAGATAAATCAGCGAGGAGGAAAAATCATAGAAATCGATCTTGCTCTCATCAATCACCTGTGAGTCCGAAAACTCAACCCTGAATCGTCCTTCAAGATCAGGATCAATGTCCGATTTTCTATTATTACAGCTAGAAATCAATCCAGTTAACAAAACGAATATGTAGATTAATTTTCTCATAGCGCTGATTATTTAAAATTGTCCGGTTCCATTGTGCATAAAAATAATCGCGTTTTCTGAAAAAAGTCTACGTGGAGACAATCACAGACTGGAAAAGGTTGGAAAGTGCAAGGCAAATGAGAGCATATTTTTAAGGATTCACATTCGTATTGACTCGTGTGCCACTATTGCCCTTTTATTTATCACGTAGAAAGCACGCTTGTTCTTACTATTCTTAAAGTACACTGATAAAATAGTTATCCAATTCTTAAAGCGTACTTATAAAATAGTAAACCGAAAATTTGTAAAATATTGAATTTGAGCTAGTTAATGTTGGCGCTCCAAAAGCTTGGCCCCCTTCTCATTTCTTCCTCGAAAGTTGTTGACCATTTTGCCGTGGTTTCCAGAAGAATGGCGCTCTCACACTTGTACCTCCTTTGGCATAAACTCCAGTATCCCGGTTTTCAGTGCTTCGATCAGCCGGGTTTTCACTTGTTCACGGTTTACGACCAGACAAACTTCACGAGCGGGTTCAGGGTAGCGGAAACTCCGGATAAACTCCTTGCGCTCGTCGGATAATTCATTAACAGCCAATTCGGGAAGAATGGTAATACCTCCATTCCGGTCCACCATCCGCATCAACGTTTCTATACTTCCTGAGCGGTAATTAAAGCTGCTTCCAAACTCGCTGTTACGGCTCAATTCGCAGAGCTTCTGTATTTGTGTACGGAAGCAATGCCCTTCCTCCAGCAGCCAGAGCTCATTCGGCTCAATGTCCGTTGGAAGTATGTATTGCTTATTATAAAGTCCGGTATCTTTGGAAACATATGCATAGAATCGTTCCTTATATAAAGGTACCTCCCGGAGTGCATTGTCCTCCGAAATAGACGCTACAATACCTACGTCAAGATTGCCCAACTTGAGTTCATTGATAATACGCTCAGTAATCATCTCGGAAACATGAAGGCGAATGTCCGGGTAAGCTTTGATAAATGGTTGAACGAAATGAGGAAGTAGATAGGGCGCTATGGTTGGGATGATACCAATCCTCAGCTCTCCCGACAGGTCACCATTAAAATGTTTTGCAATTTCAGACAACCTTCCCGACTCGCGCAACACGGTTTTTGCCTGGTCTATGATCTGTCGCCCTATACTGGTGGGCACAATGGGTTGTTTGGTACGGTCAAAAATTTTAATACCTAATTCGTCTTCCAATTTCCTGATCATCATAGAAAGCGTTGGCTGAGTTACGCTGCAATGTTCCGCCGCTTGTACAAAATGTCTGTGATTGTCAACGGCAACTATATATTCCAGTTGTTGAATGTTCATTTGGATTGAAGTACAATTTTAAATTTTTAAGAAATGCTGCCAATACCTATTGCCTTTTTCTCGCGACACTTCTCAAAGACCCATAGATTTTATTTATGCAAAATTATATATTATCGATGACATTTATTGCTCTTGATTTCCTTTATTATGTGTTGCTAACTTAAAATCGATATCACTTTGAACGCGGACGAATTGTATTTGCAAAAAATACGAAGTATGGCTTTTATCGAAGAACCGGTTGCTTCGGTAAAGAGATAATTAGAGACTGTTCGCGAAAAATAGATTTGTAACACTATTAAATTGGTATTAAATTTTGTTGGGATAGGATTTGTACGCAATAAATGCCAATTGTAATCGTATTTTTGATTGTTAATAGAAACCATCAATCACTTTTGGAGAAAACAAAATGAAAAAGCTAAAAGCACTCTTGATCGCCGCCTTTTTCCTGGTGGTAGGAAATACCTTCGCACAAACCGCACAGCCAGCTGCAAAGCCTGCAGAAAAGAAAGAAGTGAAAGCAAAGCCGGCGACTGGTGAGGTAAAAACCAAGAAGGACGGCACCCCTGACAAACGATATGCTGAAAATCAAAAGCTCAAGGCTGACGGTACTCCCGATAAGCGGTACGCTGAAAATAAGAAGCTTAAAGCTGACGGTACGCCGGATAAGCGATACAGTGAAAACAAAAACCTGAAAAAAGATGGGACACCTGACAAACGCTTCAAAACAAAGCCGGATTCCTTGAAAGCAGGTAAATCGAAAGGTTGATTTTTTGAAATAAAAAAAGTTTAAAATAAATTAGGGTAAATGCCTGGCTTGTTGTCATTCCAATGAACAACAAAAAGCCAGGCATTTATTTTTATAACGCCGGTTCAACAAGGACAATGGATTTAGCTTATAGTGGTGAACAACTTCTGAGTAAAGATCAGGCAGGGGAATTTGAATTGGTTTTTAAAAAACATTTCAAAAGCCTTCATAGTTATGCCTGCACCATATTGCGTGACGAAATCATGGCGGAGGAAATGGTCCAAAATGTGTTCTGCAGGTTGTGGGAAAAGGCCGGGCAGATTCAAATCCGCGAATCAGTGAGTGGCTATCTGTACAGATCGGTGTATCACGAAAGCCTGAATTACCTGAAGCATCTCAAAGTAAGAGAGGCTTATCAATCATACGCAGTTACGCAGATTGAGCCTGATCACAGTTCTTCCGGTCAATTGGAGTTGAGCGAACTCGAAAATCGACTGGAGATCGCATTGCAGGAATTGCCGGAAAAATGCCGGACGATTTTCCAAATGAGCCGTTTTGAAGAACTTAAATATCAGGAAATAGCCGACCGGCTTGATCTGCCGGTGAAAACCGTCGAGAATCAAATGGGTAAAGCATTACGATTACTACGAATTAAACTGGTTGATTTTCTTCCAGCCGCATTTTTGTTATTTTTTTTAAGCTAGGGATTGATGGTAATGGAAACGAAAGAGGGAAATAATATGGATGCCTTGCTGGTTAAACAGCTGCTGGGAGAGGCCAGTGAGGATGAATTGCAAATGATTAGAGACTGGCTGACGAAAAGCATCGAAAATCAGAGATATAGCAAAGATTTTGACTCAATTTGGCAGAGAAGTAAACAATTGGCGCTGCAAAGTACTGTCGATGAAAATGCAGCATGGGAAAGGTTTAAGTTACGGACAAGTCCAAAAGATGTCCCGGTCATACCATTGCCTCAATCGGGGTGGAGAAGCATGTTGCGTATCGCTGCCATCCTTTTTGTCCTGGTTGGGACCGGCTGGCTTGTGTACTTTTTTTCTATTCAAAACCAGGATGTAAAGCAAATTGTAACACGATCAGATGTCAAGCCGTTGATTGATACACTTCCGGATGGATCGATAGTGACGTTAAATGCTCAGTCTTCGATCTCATATCCTGAGGTATTCCGAGGAGACACGCGTCCTGTAACGTTAATTGGCGAGGCCTTTTTTCAGGTGGCTGCCAATAAAGAAATGCCATTCACTATTACTGCAAACAATGTTACGGTTCGTGTTGTAGGTACGTCTTTCAACGTAAAAACCAGTATTGAAAAAACAGAAGTAATTGTAGAAACCGGGGTGGTCGAAGTTGCCAGGCAACAGCAGAAAGTCACTTTGAAACCAGAGCAAAAAGTAATCATCAGAAAGGATAAGCAAGAATTTGATAAAGAAATTACTCGTGACACGTTCTATAATTACTACCGTAGCGGGAAGCTGGTTTGTGACGATACTCCTTTGTGGAGATTGGTAGAAATGCTGAATGAAATTTACGGAACGAATATCGTCGTCGAAGGTGACAGTCTCAAACGATTACCGATCAACACAACGTTCGAGGCACAATCCCTTGAAAATACCTTAACGATTATCAGTGAAACGTTTAACATTAAAGTTGTGCGTAACGGAAAGCAGATCATTTTGCAATAGGTCTTATCTTTCGGTATGAATTGGATTTTTAAAGTATGTGCATTATTTCTAGTCCTGGCAAACGGTCTTTTTTCTGGCTCGCCGGTCGTATATGCACAAACGCCATTGAACAGAATTATTTCCATCAATGCCAATAGACAGCCAATTTCCAGTGTTCTCAGGACCATTTCAGAGAATGGCAACTTTTACTTTTCCTATAACAGTGATATCCTCAAAGGCGATAGTCTCATCACCACATCCGTTCGCGAAAGACCTGTCAGGGTCGTACTTGACAATTTATTGGGAGAGCGATATCAATTTAAAGAAAACGGTAATTACATCATCATTTTGCGCGCTCCAAAAGAGAGGAGCTTTTTTGTTGTTGGGAAACTTTCCGATGGTGAGACACTTTCGCCAGTAGACTTTGCCAGTGTTTACTCCCGGAAGTTTCTCATTTCTGCTCTTACGGATGATCAGGGGATTTTTCGTTTGCGTGTACGTGATGCTGTTTTTCCTTTTCAATTGACGGTCAGTAAAGTTGGCTATGGAGACACCACGGTAACCATCAATCGTGATCAGGCCGAAAACATCAGCGTGACTATTTTTCCCAGGCCCGTATTGCTTGATCCGCTCATTGTGCGATTTTCAGAAGGGGACGGATCCTGGCTGAGTAGGCTTTTCTTATCCGAACGCTTGCGTGCACAAAGCAGGAACATCGGCCAGTTTTTTGTGTCGCTTCCCTATCAGGCCTCATTGACGCCTGGACTTGGCACTCATGGGAAAATGAGTGGACAGGTGGTTAACAAATTTTCCCTGAACCTTTTAGGGGGCTACACCGCAGGTGTGAACGGATTGGAGCTCGCGGGAGGGTTTAATATTTCTAAAACGGATGTTAGGTACGCGCAGGTCGCAGGTATTTTCAATTTGGTTTCTGGAAATCTTTCAGGTGTGCAATTGGCCGGATTGCACAACCACGTCGGCGATTCTTTGAGAGGAGTGCAGGTATCAGGTTTTAGCGGGTTGGTTCGTAAAAATATGCGTGGGGTTCAGCTAAGTGGCTTTCTGAGCAAAAGCGCAGGGACTTTTCGAGGCGTACAAATGTCGGGTGCTGTGAGTTTGGCCAAGGAAAACAGCCGGGGAGTTCAGGTCTCGGGGCTTGCAAACTATACTTCGGCAGCATTCGGTGGTTTACAGATTGCGGGTGGTGTGAATCGTGTGGGAACTGACTTACGCGGAGGTCAATTAGCAGGATTGGCAAATGTCAGTAGTGGAAAAGCAAGTGGGTTTCAGTTAGGCCCGATAAATTATGCCAGACACTTAAAAGGTGTCCAGTTTGGTTTGATCAATGTGGCAGACAGCTCCACTGGATGTAGCATTGGCTTAATAAATATCATCAGACACGGAAATTCAAATATCTCCATGTATGCCAACGAGTTGGCTCCCATTAATTTGGCGTGGAAAATGGGTAATCATCAATTTTACAGCATCCTTTTTGCCGGAAGCGGAATCAACGCTAGCGGCAAAGTATATGCTTTCGGGGTTGGAGCAGGTAGGGCGTTTAACCTTGATAAAAGCCTGGAAATCTTTGCTGAGATAACAAACCAGAACCTATATATGGGAAGCTGGGAAAATATGCCTTTCGTGCTCAGGTTGCAGACCGGGTTGAATGTAAGGTTAACCAGCCGCATACAATTAATTGCTGGTCCTGCAGTGAATTTCTTTGTCCCGAAGTCAAATGAGCAGCAGGCTGGCTACAAGGCTTTTCCGCTTAACGACTATCCGGGTTTCAGTTTGGGAGGGAAAGCGGTTTGCTGGTTTGGGTGGCAGGGAGGGATTAGCTGGCGCTACGGGCGGTAGGTCAGGCCTGGTATCACATTGCGATTTGGCGCAGGAAAATAATAAAATGGCCTCAAAATTCTTCACGAGGGCTATCCTCAAAAAATAAAATTCATAAAAATTAGGGTAAGACCGTATCGGATTGTCGGTACTGCACATACGGCAAGCCGGGGTTTGTGGGCCTGCAATAACTCGACACTTTTTAGTCGTATGTATTTAAAAATCATTTATTTAAATACCAAGCACATGAAAAATTCAACAACAATTCTGATTCTTACTTTGCAAATATCTCTGTATTCTTTTGTGGTTTCCGGACAATCCGATTCGACCAGACCGGTTCACGTGGGTTTGGTTTATCCGATCAGCTCAAATGGGTTGAAGGCTGCGGAATACACCAACAGATTCTCTTTACACGCAATCGCTGGCTTATCCAAAAACGAAACTACTGTTGCCATTTCGGGTGCCGCCAACGTCGTCAGGCATAATGGAAACGGGGCTTTGATATCTGGTGCGATAAATGCTGTTGGAAATAATGCAAGAGGTCTTCAACTTGCAGGCCTGTCAAATATTGTGAAAAATGATGCCTCTGGGGGTCAGGTAGCCGGGTTTTTAAATCTATCTGGCTCGGCCAATGGGGCGCAGATAGCCGGCTTTGCCAATATCGCGGCTAGAAACACCAAAGGTCTGCAGTTATCCGGGTTCATTAACAAAAGTAGGGATGCCGATGTTCAGGTTGCGGGGTTTATCAATGTTGCCAAAAATGTCAAAGGTGTTCAATTGGCTGGGTTGATAAATATTGCCGATAGCAGCGACTACCCGATCGGGCTTTTCAATTTTATCAAGAGCGGTGAAAAATCGATTAGCGTGACTGTTGACGAAACCATGACGGGACTAGCTTCATTCCGGTCAGGTGGCAGAGTGTTGTATGGTATTGTTGGAGCCGGTTATAACTTCCAGAAAAATGATAAACCCCTCTATGCCGTGGAAGCGGGTATGGGCGCACACTTCGCAGTTGCCAGAAACTTCCGTGTCAATCTGGAAGCGGTAAATCTAGCTTTATCGGACTTCAAAGAAGGCACCTATATGAAGAGCTCATTGAGGATACTTCCAGCTTATCGGGTTTCCAGTCACGTAGTATTGTTTGTTGGACCCACTATCAACTATGTGAACTACTCAAAAGAGAAGGGGAAAGGGTTGGTAGATCGCTATTTGTGGAGCAAACTTCGGCAGGATGATTTTCAGGGTCTATTCCTGGGATTTACAGGTGGATTACAGATCATGCTATAAAAACCAAAACCTCATGATGCGTGGACCCCGGCTAAAAATGCGGTCCATTAGAAAAAATGGCGAATAAATCGACAAAAGGTACTTCAAATCCCCAATTAGTGAAAGGATAAATGGGGATAATGCTTTCTGGCTTCTTGTTAGCCGTGTTTTGTAACCGTGGTACTATTATTGAAAAGGCCATCTCGTCAAACTAATTATTTACTAAACTTAATAGAAATGAGAAAATTGGCTTTTATGGGCATGTTCGTGTTGGCACTCGCCGCTGGTTGCAAGGATGATGAAGAGGGTACACCTACGCCAACGCCCCTACCAGAACTTAAGGTTAGTTCCGCTCTTTCAGGTGATAATGCGGTCCCTAAAAATGTATCATTAGTTACAGGTGATGTAGATGGTACATTGGATCAGGAAACGAGAATATTGAAGCTCAGTGTGATGTACAGCGATTCGACTGATTCAACTTATGCGGATACCGCTTTTATTCCTACCGGATGGAATATATCCAAAGCAGCCGTAGATTCTACTGGTCCAGTCGTAATCGATTTTGGAACAAATTTTGCCTCACCATTGGCATTCGTCGATACGCTTACTGCTGATCAGGTTACGGATCTGAAAGCAGGTCTTTATTACGTAAATATTCTATCGAAGAAATACCCTACCGGGGAAATTCGCGGTCAGTTGAAGGCGGTGGAATAATATTTTTCTGACACTATTACACACACTTGTTATTCTATTAAAAAGAGCGGTGCCCATTCGGTTCCGCTCTTTTACTTTCTTCACCGTACATTATTTCCAATAACCTGAAACCGTCATGTCAAGTATTCAAATTATTGGAAATATATATTCAAAATAACTCTTTTGCCTTGTCTAAAGCACTTTTCAGTCCACTGGCATCTGATCCACCTGCAGTTGCAAAGAAAGCCTGCCCACCGCCACCACCACGTATTTCTTTCGCCAGCTCTTTTACGATTTTTGCTGCATTGAGGCCGGTTTCCTGGACGATCTTTTCCGCAATGTAAACGGATAGTTGAGGCTTCCCGGCGATATCAGCACCGAATACCGCGATGAGGTTTTCCACTTCGTCTTTTAATTCATAAGAAAGTTGCTTGAGGGAATCCGCATTTGGCACTTCTACTTTCGCCACAATCAAATTAAACGTAGAGTGGCTTTCTATTTTTCCAGTTAAATAGGTTTTCAGAGCCTGAACTTTTTCATTTTCAAGAGAAGCAACGCGTTTTACCAAAGTGCTGCGCTCTTCAATAAGCGTTTCAACTGCTTTTACCAAATCCGTCGGGTTTTTCAAAAGCTCTTTCAGCTTATCAACTGTTTCCTCCTGATAACGCATCAGTTCCAGTGCTTTCTCGCCAGTAACCGCTTCTACACGACGGACGCCCGCCGAAACCGAACCTTCGGAAATGAATTTGAATACACCAATTTCACCTGTTGAAGGTATGTGAGTTCCACCGCAAAGTTCCAGAGAAAATGCTGGGTCAAAAATCACAACTCTTACAAAATCACCATATTTTTCACCAAAAGTTGCGGTAGCACCCATGTTGATTGCTTCCTGGATCGGTACATTGGTTAGTACTTTCAGCTCAATATTCTCCCGGATTTTTTCATTAACCCGATCTTCAATTTTCTGCAATTCTTCGGACGTTACTTTTGCAAAGTGAGAGAAGTCAAACCGAAGTACTTCGTCATTCAGGAAAGAGCCCTTTTGACCAATATGCGTCCCCAGTACTTCGCGCATCGAAGAGAGCATAAGGTGAGTCGCCGTATGATTTGCTTTTATTTTGTCCCTGCGGTTCTCATCAATTCTGGCAACCACAATTCCAGCTGATTGCAAAGAATCGTCTAGATTTTTATCTCTTGAAATATGAACAAAAAGATCATTTTCCTTCTTTGTGTCTATAATATTGATCACTTTTGGCTCACCGCCTGTTGCCCAGTATAGCGTTCCTGTATCGCCAACCTGGCCACCCATTTCGGCATAGAATGGCGTACGGTCCAAAACGATGTGATATTCTTCACCAGTTTTGGTTTTCACCTTCCTGTATTTGACAATATGGCTGTGTGTTTCCTCAAAATCATAACCAAGGAATTCAACACCATCAGCTTCACGAATTTCTATCCAGTCCGTTGCCTCTTTCGCTGCGTCTTGTCTGGAGCGTTTTTTCTGCTCCGCCAAGGCATCCTGAAATCCAATTTCGTCAATTTGCAAGCCTTTTTCACGGGCAATCAGCGCAGTCAGGTCAACTGGGAAACCAAAGGTGTCGCTAAGTTCAAATACTTCCGAACCGGCAATCGTATTGATGCCTTTTTCTTTCAGCGAGGTAGTAATGAGATCCAGCCTTTTTAAGCCTGATTCGAGCGTACGAAGGAAGCTTTTTTCTTCTTCCAGAATCACCTTAGTGACAAACTCCTCCTGGGTTTTTAACTCTGTAAACACATCTTTAAATTGCTCGGAAAGTACCGAGACGAGCTTGTAAAAGAAAGGTTCCTGAAATCCAAGATATGAATATCCATAACGAACAGCCCGGCGAAGAATTCTACGGATCACATAGCCTGCCTTCACATTGGAAGGAAGCTGGCCATCGGTGATCGCAAAAGCGACCGCGCGAATGTGGTCGGCAATTACACGCATGGCTATGTCAGCAAAGGGCTCCTGATTTGCGCCATATACTTTTCCAGAAAGTTTTTCCAACACCTGAATGGTGTTTTGAAATACATCGGTGTCATAGTTGGAGGTTTTGTTTTGAACGGCCATACAAAGGCGTTCAAAACCCATTCCGGTATCAACATGAGTTGAAGGAAGTGGAATGAGTGAACTATCAGCCTTGCGCTCAAACTGCATGAAAACAAGATTCCATATTTCTACCACCTGCGGATGATCATTGTTGACCAGCGATTTACCGGAAATCTCGTCTACATGACTTTGCGGGCGCAAGTCAATATGGATTTCGGAGCAGGGGCCGCAGGGACCGGTATCTCCCATTTCCCAAAAATTATCTTTCTTGTTCCCAAGGATAATCCGGTCTTCACCTACGATCGGTTTCCACAAATCCCAGGCTTCCTGGTCAAAAGGAACGCCGTCTTTTGTATCTCCTTCGAAAACAGAAACATACAAGCGCTCTTTGGGTAACTTATACACTTCCGTTAGTAACTCCCACGCCCAGGTTATTGCTTCTTTTTTGAAATAATCACCAAATGACCAGTTTCCCAGCATCTCGAACATCGTGTGATGGTAAGTGTCAAATCCTACATCTTCAAGGTCATTGTGCTTACCTGAAACACGCAAGCATTTTTGAGTATCCGCAATCCGTTTCGATGGAGGCGTTCCGTTTCCAAGAAAAAAGTCTTTGAATTGCGCCATACCTGAGTTATTAAACATCAGGGTAGGGTCATTTTTTGCTACAAGCGGCGCAGAAGGAACAATTAGGTGTTGTTTACTACGGAAGAAATCCAGGAAAGCCTGTCGTATTTGATGCGAAGTCATATATTTTGTTTGCGATAATTCGATTTTCAGAACCGGCTCATCATCAAGCCAACTCTCTTAAAATTCCCGCAAAGGTAATGAAAAATTCGCTTTTGCTTTGGCCAACTTTGATTCGTTTGATCCTGGGAGAATCGCTTTGTTTCTCAACGCCATTGCATCAATGCAGCGTTCAATGCTTCTTCAACTCTTCGACGCGGCTTATGGAAATAAATTAATCCATGACCCGGCAGCATGATGTCGCTGTCAATCTTGGCAAATTTTTTAAGAGATTCGGTATAGATCTCTTTATCGAAATCAATAGAACCGCTCCATCCAAAATCTCCGCCGAGCAAAGTTCCAATCAGGTCGCCGCTAACCATAATGTGCTTTCCTTCCCATTGAAATGAATACGCGGTGCACCCCATGCTATGACCTGGCACATGTATGACTTCGATATTCAATCCCAAAACCTCTATTTTCTCCCCGTCCCGAACGACCCGATCCACTTCAAATGGTGTGAAGACCTTGTGGTACAGATATCCACAGCAACGTTCATCCCCTGCACGAACCGATTCGGCTGTTTCACGAATTGATATAAATTTTACTCCTCTTTTTTTAAGAATATGTCCACCCGCTGCGTGATCATAATGTGCATGGGTGAGGATACAGAACTTGATGTCATCGGGTTGTAAATCCCAGTACAGCATATTCTGAAAGATCTGTTCAAGTGTGTCGCCGCATCCGCAATCAAACAGGATCAGCCCATCGGGCAATTTTATTACATAACTGTTGCCATCATTCCACAAAGCGCCTTGTTGATCGAAAGTGATACCATTAAGATCACCGCCAACCTGAAAAATATTTTTGAGAACTTGCATAGGTATTGAATATTTATGTCACATCATTGAGTACTAGCTATGTCAGTTAAGAGACTAATCACCATCAGTTTTCTCGCCGCGTTTTTCATATTTACTTTGCTTGATGGCAGAAGAACCTGGTTTCAAATGGTAGATGATTTCCATGGTTAGTTTTATTTATTGTTGAGTATAAAAATGATTTTCGATTCTTCCATAATAGAATATTACCTGTTTCTATAAACTGGCTTGAAATGATAAAAAGCGGATACTCACATGTTTTTTCACGAGCGCATTTTTTATCTATAACGTATTAAAACGTAGTGCATGAAACCGTATTCCGAGTATTCGGCCGAGGAACTAGCAATGGAAAATCTTTTTATCCGGTGGATACGGTTTCCGGATGACCCGTCTATAAAGTCATTTTGGGAAAACTGGATAGCGAAATACCCATCGATGAAAGATACAGTGGATAAGGCACGTGAACTGGTTCTTACGGCCTCGGACTGGAAACCGGAATCGTTATCCAATCAGGAGGTAAATACGATTTGGGACAGAATTCGTAGTTCCCTGGAAATCATTAGTGACGGAGAGCCAGACAGTAGCCCAGTCATAAAATTAATGGGTAATAAAATTACCATGAGCGGTATTGTTGTGCTCATTATGTCAGTCACTTTCCTTTTTTTTTTAGTCTACTTTATTTTCTCTAATCTCTGATACCGGGATGTTTTATCCCATCAAAGGCTGACAGGACTTTGAGGCGTCATGACAAGAGCGCCCGCTGAATGTCTCAGTAACAAGGCCTATCTTCAACTGTGGTAAGATACCGATGCCTGCCGAATGCATGTTTGTTCTTACTTAAATCCCAATTTTGAATTTATCGCCCGGGAGCACGGATTTAGTGCTCTTTTTTTATGTGCCGAAGTTCGTTCCTTATGAACTGATCCGCAGTTTTATCCCCTCCCTTTTGCCGGATCTAACAACCATCTAAGGTCGTTTATTGTGCATTTTAATGCTATTTTAATATTGTTAAATATTGGTATAGTACAAATTTGTAAATTTTTTGACCTGGTTTCGATTTTATGCTATCCTGGAAAATGCCTGTATTTTACAAAAAAATATTTGATGAAGTCAATTATGGCAACGTTCCCGATAACGATTGCATAAATAAACTTGCCTAAAAATTTTCTAATCTGTTGCTGAATATCTAACCTCACTCATCGATTCGAAATTGGATTATCTATACAAATATTATGGTTATTGGTTTTGTTCAACTTTCGTTTCTACCAGAAACCTTATGTCATTTACAGTTTATGCAATCGGTTGAAATTTTGGGGTTGTCGTGTAACCGGGCACACACTTAATATTCATTTTTTTAATAATTAATTGTAGTATTTCAGTAAGGGTAGCTTTTTTAAAACGCGTCTACCAGATAGTTTCCAGTAGTTTTTAAATTTAACCAGATAAAATTGTATGAAAAGAAACTTTACAAGTATTAGTCAATACTTATTTAGTTGTGCCCTGGTCGGTGTGATGGGAACAAGCGGCATTCTACAGGCAGCCGCATTGCATGCTTCTCCATTCGAAATTTCGGCAAATCTCGATCGTCCCGTGACGGGAAAGATAACTTCGGCGGACGACAATAGTCCCATTCCCGGGGTTTCCATTGTATTGAAAGGTTCCAGGTCCGGCACCAACACAGACGCAGATGGGAATTTTAAGATCGATGTTGCAGATAATAACTCTGTCTTGGTTTTTTCCGCAGTGGGGTTCATTTCTCAGGAAGTAACTGTTGGAAGCAAAACGACTTTCTCAATTGCTTTGGTTGGGGATATGAAAGCGTTGAGCGAAGTAGTGGTTGTAGGTTACGGTACACAGAAAAAGAGCCAGCTTACCGGAGCAATTTCCTCAGTATCTTCGAAGATGATCAGTGAAATGCCAATCACGAATCTTGGTCAGGCAATGCAGGGACGTGTAGCAGGTGTTGATGTGGCGCAATCAGGAAGTAAGCCGGGAACAGTTCCTAAAATTACGATCCGTGGTCGCCGTTCGTTCAACGCAGGTAACAACCCCCTATATGTGGTTGATGGTATTCCGCTTTCAGGGGACCGCAACGAACTTGCTGCGACGCGTCCTTTTGATTTTGTTTCGGGAGGTTATGAAGATATGAACCCGAATGATGTTGCATCTATGGAAATTTTGAAGGACGCAACATCAACTGCAATTTACGGTGCGCGTGGTGCAAACGGCGTTGTGCTTATTACGACCAAAAGGGGGGCTCCAAAAGGTAAAACAGTAGTAAGTTATGATACATACGTTGGTACAACTGATGCGCTTGACAAAGTACACTTGTTAACTGGACCTGAATATGCAGAGCTTAAACGTGAGTCCCGCAGAACGCTGGGTACTTACAAAGATGCTAACGGTGTAGCGGTAGCTACCGGTGTTGCAGATGCATTTGCCGATTCTAAATTATTTGAACCCATTGAGCTGGATGGTATTGCAAAAAACCGTACTACTAATTACCAGGATATGATGGTACGAAGCGGATTCATGCAAAATCATTCTTTGGGTGTGCAGGGAGGAAATGAAAAAACGCAATTTTACATCTCGGGTGGCTTTTTTAAAGACAAGGGTATTATTCCGGGACTAGATTTTACCCGTACTTCCCTTCGTGTCAACATTGATCATAATATTAATAAGCGAATCAAGGTTGGTATTTCATCTTATACAATGTACAGCCTTCGGAATGGTGCAAATAGAAATCCTTATGGTGCAACCTTGGCGCAAAATCCACTTGCACGTGCTTACGACGACGCCGGGGCGCTCATATTTTCTCAAACCACCGATGCACTTTTAACCAACCCAATGGCTGAATTGGTGAAGGGTGCTCAGATCGACGAAACAAAAAAGTACCGCATCATTAACAGTATTTATGGAGAAGTAAATATTCTGGAAGGTTTAAAATACCGGTTCAATTTTGGGCCTGACTTTTCAATCGCACGTGCCGGGCGTTTTATTGGTGCCCAAACCAATGATATCAAGGGAGGTAACCCCACGGCTGCTACAAATAATCAGTATGGATTTAACTACACGTTGGAAAACATCCTTACTTATGGTAAAACGTTCAACAACGTTCACAATCTCAATCTTACCGCTGTCCAATCCATTCAGCACGATAACTTCGAATACAACAACATATCGATGCAGGGCGTACCCGTTGAGGGACAGCAGTTTTACAATTTGGGAAATGCCGCAACGGTTCTTGGTACAGGCAGTAACCTGATCCAGTGGACGTTGAACTCGTATATGCTTCGTTTGAACTATGACTACAACGATAAATATTTGGTAACTGTAACGGCCCGTCGTGATGGTTCAAGCCGTTTTGGTGAAAATACCAAGTGGGGTACCTTTCCAGGGGTTGCTGTTGCATGGAATGTCAATAATGAAGCATTCCTTAAAAGCGTTTCCTGGATCGATCAGATCAAAGTTCGTGCAAGTTATGGTAAAACCGGAAACCAGGGTGTTGCCCCTTATCAGACGCAGGCTTTGGTTAGCCGTACTGCCTATGCTTACGGAACTTCTGCAGCTTATGGTTATCGACCCAATACCATCGGTAATCCTGATTTGAAATGGGAAGCATCGGCTTCCAAAAACATTGGAGTCGATTTTAGCTTTTTCTCGGGTCGTGTTTCGGGTTCGTTGGAATTATATCAAACCAACACAACAGACTTGCTTCTGTCGGATCAGCTGCCAACTTCAACAGGTTTCAATGCTGTTACGCGTAATGTTGGCGAAACCCGTAACAAGGGTATCGAGTTAGGTATCACTACGGTGAACGTCAATTCGAAGGGTGGTTTCAAGTGGACAACCGACTTTACTTTCTACAAAAACAAGGAGGCGATCATCTCTCTTTACAATGGTAAAATCGATGATACTGGTAACAAATGGTTTATTGGTAAGCCACTTAATTCGTACTTCGACTACAAAAAGATAGGAATCTGGCAATTGGGAGAAGAAGACGCAGCAAAAGCTCAGGGCTTTACCGTGGGACAGGTAAAATTACAGGATACCGACAAGGACGGAAAGATAACAGCTGCCGACCGGGTACTTCTTGGATCGGATATTCCTTCATGGCAAGGCGGTATTACCAATCGTTTCAGTTACAAGGGATTTGACCTTTCCTTCTTTATTTTCGCCCGTATCGGACAAAAGATCGTAAGCAAGTTTCACCAAAATACTCTCACATTACAAGGGCGTTACAACCAGATCAAAGTTGATTACTGGACACCCAATAATCCTACGAACGAGTTCCCACGGCCAAACTTCAACCAGGAGTTTCCGGTATACAATACCTCGTTCATTTATTTCGATGGATCTTTTGTGAAAGTACGTAACATCAACTTTGGGTATACATTTACACCTAAACTTGTGCAGAAGCTTGGAATAGAATCCCTTCGTCTTTTTGCCAGTATTCAACAACCTTTCATCTTCTCAAAATACCGGTCTAAATACAACGGTATAGATCCTGAATCTGCTGATGGTAATGTGAACAATGATGTTACACCCGCAACAAGAGTTTCCACTTTTGGTCTGAATATTAAATTTTAACCAGCGTTTGACGATCGAGCCTGCTTAAAGATTTGTAATGAACCATACAGCAGGAATGAGAAAACAAAGGCTATAAAAACATAAAATTTCTAAAAAAATGAAACATATAAATTTAAGGAAATCATTCACAGTACTCTGCATGTCCGCATTTCTACTTGTTGGACAAGGCTGTAAAGATCTGTTGGAGGAAAAAGTGATCTCGAGTATCGGTGACGATTACCTCAATACAACTGCAGGATTCAACTCAACAGTTAACGCGGCATATTCTTCTTTGAGAAGTTTTTACGGTACAGAACGCGGACTTTCGATGACCGAATACGGAACTGACCTTTATCAGGCGGGCGCAGATGGTAGCTACAAAGGTTTTCATTTTTACGATTCGCAGTTGATTGGAACCGTTGCTATTATACAAGAACTTTGGGAGGAAACTTACAAGGGGATCAATACGTGCAATGCATTAATCGATAGGTCGGCAACCATCACGGGTGTATCAGATGCGGTTAAAAAGCAACGCATTGCCGAAATGAAGTTTTTACGTGCTCAATACTATTTCATCCTGTTTCAACAATTCGGTGGGGTGGATTTGCGCTTGACAGAGACGGTGCTTCCAACGAAAAAAACGGCAAGAGCGTCAAGCGATGATATGTACAAAGCAATTATCGCAGATCTCGAAGGGTCGTTGCCTGATCTGGAAAATAAGGCAAAGTCGGGAGATTATGGCCGAGCAACAAAGGCGGCTGCCGAACATTTGTTGGCTAAAGTTTACCTTACTAAGGCTACATCAACTTCCAAGGCAGCGGATGACTACACCAAAGCGGCTACCTATGCTCAAAATGTAATTAACAACTATGGTTTTAAGTTACTCCCAGATTTTGCCAGCGTGTTTTCGCAAGGAGCGGGTGAAATAAACGATGAAGTGATCTTTGCTGTACAATATACTTCCGATGCACTCACAAATGGCGGTGGCAATAATCTTCACCTTTATTTTGGCATGCAGTACGATGTTCAGGCCGGGATGGAACGCGATGTCGCATATGGAAGACCATTCAAACGTTTACGTCCAACGCCATATACTTTAGAGACTGTTTTTAAAGACAGAGTAAATGATTCCCGTTATAAGAAAACTTTCAGAGATACCTGGTTGTGCAATACTGCGGGAGGGACGTTCACTAACGTATTTGACAATTCGAAAAAATCGGTTACTTTCAAAAGAGGAGATACCACGATGTATATTCCCGGTGTAGAATGGACGGTTGCTCAAAGAGCGGCCAAGCCATATCAGGTACTTGTGCCAAGCTTGTATAGCGCTGCACTGTTTCCGACACTGGTGAAATTCATGGATCCCCTTCGTCCTGACAAAACCTATGAAGCAGGTAGCAGGGATTATTTGGCTTTCCGTTTGGCAGATACCTATCTCATGTTGGCCGAGGCACAATTGTTGACAGGCAAAAAGGCAGATGCAGTGAAGAATATCAACATGGTTCGTCGTCGTGCAGCCTGGGCTGGTAAAGAGGCGGACATGGAAATTACAGAGGCGCAAATGACCTTCGATTTTTTAATGGAAGAAAGAGGACGCGAATTACTTGGCGAACAAACGCGCTGGTTGGATTTGAAGCGTTGGGGTAACCTGGTTGACCGGGTCAAGAAATACAATACCGATGCCGTAGTTGGTGTTAAGGAAACCCATAACCTTAGACCTGTTCCTCAGACTCAGATTGACCGTTCCGAAAAAGGATCGGACGGGGGATCTGTTTTTCCTCAGAATCCGGGATATTGATTTTAAAAAACGGGTCGTTGTCTGAGTATGACGACCATTCTTAAATGTTCTGATTCTTATAGAAATTATTTTTATTGTTAAAGTGCAATCAAATAAAGGGTAATCGAGAGATTACCCTTTATTTTTTAATATTTCTTCAAAAAGTGTAATTTGTTGGTGTAAGGGTTAAAAAGTTACTATTACGTCAGGGTATATTGATATCACGTTATGTGACTTCTGACCTATTTTTAACTACATAACCTACACTCAATGACAAGAGGATTTACAAAACCCTTTTTGCAGATGACAACAGGGTGCTTGCTGATAGCGCTGCTCCTGCCTCCGTCATTTGCCATGGCCCTCCCGTCCGCAATGATGACTACAAAGGGGCAGCCTGTACCAGTTGACAAAATCATCAAAGGAAAGGTATCATCAAAGGATGATAACGTTGGTATTCCAGGTGTGACTGTCGTCGTTAAGGGTACCACTACGGGTACCACCACAGATGCAGATGGAAAGTATGAGATCGATGTTAAGTCCAATAGCGACATTCTTGTATTTTCGGCTGTCGGTTTCCTGACGCAGGAAAAGGCGATTGGCAGCGCCAGTACGCTCGATATCATTTTGGCCTCGGATCTGAAAACGCTTGACGAAGTCGTCGTTGTCGGATATGGTACTGTGAAAAAACGTGATTTGACGGGCGCGGTTTCTCAGGTAAACGCTGCTAAACTGGAAAATGAGAATCCACAGTCTGTTCAGGATATGTTGCGTGGTAATATTCCGGGTATGAATGTTGGTTTTTCTGCATCTGCCAAGGGAAATTCCAACATCGCTGTTCGAGGAACAAATTCGCTTGCTGCCGGTTCAAGCCCACTGGTTGTTTTGGATGGTGCAATTTATTACGGAGGCCTTGAGGATATCAACCCGAATGATATTGAAACCATTGACGTTCTTAAGGACGCGAGTTCAGCAGCTGTTTTTGGCGCAAAAGCCGCAAGTGGCGTTATTCTTGTGACGACCAAGAAAGGGAAAGAGGGAAAACCACTCATCAATATCAATTCAAACTTCGGATTCGCTGACGTTGCAAAAAATCAGGAGGTCCTAAGTCCTGATGGATTTGTAGCCTGGCGTCAGGAAGTGATGCGTAATATCAACCTCACAGCTCAGCCCAGTCGTTTTACCAATCCCAATAATCTGCCATCCGACGTAACGCTTGCACAGTGGCTGGCATTCGATGGGTCAACCGGAGATCCAACCAAGGTTTGGTTAACGCGCCTGAATATGCAATCGGTTGAAATTCAAAATTACCTCGATAAAAAGAGTGTGGACTGGTATTCGAAAATCTATGAAAGAGGTTATCGCCAGGATCATACCGTGAGCTTGTCGGGTAAAAACGACAAGGTTTCGTATTATATGTCGCTCGGCTATCTTAACAACAAGGGGATTGTTCATGGTGATGCTTACAACACTTTTCGAGGTCGGTTAAATCTAGAGGGAAAGGTTACCAAGTTCCTTTCTGTAGGGATGAACACCCAGTTCGCTGACAGGGACGAAAGTCAGATTCCGGTAAATGTTGACCTTGCACCAAACCTTTCTCCATGGGGATCCGAATTTAATCCTGACGGGACCTATAAGTGGAGGCCAAATGAGGAAGCGAGTGGAGGAAACCATCCTTATTACGCGCCAAGCTTTACGAAACGTGATAAGGGTTCCATTACCCTTAACAACGTTATATTTGCTAAGCTTTCGTTACCGCTTGGTTTCAGCTTTCAAACCAACTTTACGCCGCGTTACGAGGATTACCACCGATATAATGGTGAATCTTCCAAGCATGTGGAATGGGCAGCGGAAGGTGGCCGTGCATCAAGAAGAAATACCAGAACATATAGTTGGCAGATCGACAATATTCTGAAATGGAACAAAACGATTGCGCAAGACCATAGCTTCGACGTAACACTTCTTGCAAACGCGGAACGGTTCCGGAGTTGGGATGACAGTGTTTCCAATAAAGGGTTCTTGCCAAGTGATATCTTGGGGTATAACAACATTGGTGCCGGAACTACTCCAATTATGTGGAGTAATGATGAGACCAGTACGGCTGATGCGTTAATGGCCCGTTTATACTATACTTTTAAAGAGAAGTATATGTTGACTGTCTCAACACGCCGTGATGGTTATTCGGCTTTTGGTCAGAAGAATCCCCGTGCACAATTTTATTCAGCAGCCGTGGGTTGGGTGTTTACGGATGAAGCATTCCTGAAGAACAGCTGGTTTAACTATGGAAAACTCAGAGTTTCTTACGGTAATAATGGTAACCGGGATATCGGTCGCTATTTGGCCCTTTCTGACTTGTCAACAGGGAAATATCTTCATGTAAATTCTGCCGGAACCGTTTATCAGGTGAGCCAGCTTTATGTCAACAGAATGCAGAACGCCAATTTGAAATGGGAGTTGACAAATTCCTTCAACCTTGGGATTGATTTCGCGTTCTTCAATAACATCATTGATGGTAGCCTTGAGCTATACAAATCGCAGACGAAAGACCTTCTTGTCAACCGCGCGTTGCCCGATATAAGTGGTTATTCGTCAGTGCTTGACAACCTTGGTGAGGTTGAAAATAAAGGTCTGGAACTGAATTTGAATGCAAGTATCATGAAAAGGACTAATTTCTCGTGGAAATCCACCTTTAACATTCAAATGAACAGGAACAAAATTGTTCACCTGTATGGTACCAAACAAGCGATAAAAGATGCCTCGGGAACTACGATTGGTGAAAGAGAAGCGGATGATATTACCAACCGCTGGTTTATTGGTCACGCCATCGATGAAATATGGAACTACAAAGTGATTGGCGTATGGCAAACGGAAGAAGCGGATGCTGCTGCTAAATATGGTGTAAGACCGGGTGATCACAAAATTCTTGATGTAAATAACGACGGCAAGTTTACCAATGATGACAAGGTTTTCCAAGGATTCACATCGCCGCGAGCGCGGATGACATTCCGGAATGAATTCAAGCTTTTCAAGAACTTTGACATATCCTGTATGATGTATTCCTACGTAGGACAAAAGGGAGAGTTTAACCAAATGAAGAACCGCCCAGGTTTCCCGGACCGAAGCAGCTCTTTTGTGTTCCCGTATTGGACGGCTGAAAATCGCAACACTGAATGGGCACGACTTTATTCGAGCGAAGGTTCTGCTACAGGATACAGTGTTTATCAAAGCAAATCATTCTTACGCTTTGAAAGTCTTGCAATCGCGTATACGATTCCCAAAAATCTTGTTAAAAAAATTAATGTTGAGAACCTCAAAATCTATGGCAACGTGAGAAACATGGGTTTTGTCTCTAACTGGAAGTTTTGGGATCCTGAAAATGGAACCAATGGGGCTACCAATGCAAACTTGTCGTACTCGGTGGCCAGCCCGCGTATAGTTACTTTTGGTGTTGATATCACGCTGTAATCATGGAACGCAAATCTGATTTAAATATGAAAACGATATATAAAAGATCTAAACAAATTTGGCCGATCCTTTTCGCTACGGCAACGATATCAATAGTTGGCTGCAGTGAGGAACGTTTGAAGCCTGAACCTCTTTCATTTTATTCGCCTGACAATACATTTACAGATGCGGCAGGTATTCGTGCTACACTTGTGGCTTGCGAAAGAAACATGCGTATCGAATTTTACGGTGATGCACCGCCGATGGTGACTGAGGCTATTTTCTCAGATATCGCCGTTGAAGGAACGACTGATAAGTCTGGTCCGGCACAAAACCTGAACCTTTTGATCACCCCGGATGCGCAGCTCAACAGTGGCGACTACAACAAAATCGGATGGTACTGGATCGAAGGATACAAAGGAATTAAGTATGCCAATACTTGTATTACGCGTATTGACGAACCAACCTACAAGAATGAACAGGAGAGAAACGAAATCCTGGGTGCCGCTTATTTTCACCGCGCCGCCCGTTATTACCGTTTGACGCAACAATTTGGCGACGTGCCTTTGATTCTGAAGGACATTGTGGTACCAAAGCTGGATTTTGTGACTACAAAACGCGAAGTGATCCTCAAGAAAATGAAAGAGGATCTGGAGTTTGCTGAAAAATGGGTTCCGGTGGTGACGGACAAGGGAACAGTAAATAGGGGTGCCGTGAGCCATTTGCTGACCAAAATCAATCTGGCACTTGGTTTATTTGATGATGCGATCAAATCCGCAAGCAGCGTAATTGACGGAGGAACTCATAAATTGATGGTGAATCGTTTTGGTGTGGATGCAAACAACGCCAACCGTAATGTGATCTGGGATCTGCATCGTCCGGCGAATAAGTCAATACCTACAAATACGGAAGGTTTGATGATGGTAATTGACCGTCTCGGAATTGAAGGTAATTTTGATGGGGGAATAGCCATTATGAGAAACACCACTCCATTTTGGTCTAATAATATTAACACGCCATCAGGTATTCGTGGAACCATTGATACGTATGGAATTGAAATCGACCTGGTCACTCCTTTGGGACGTGGAATTGGCCGGGTGCGTCCTACTACGTATTCGCAAAAACTTATATGGGATGACAAAAATGACCTGAGGCATACGCCGGGAAACTGGATGCGAATGGAAGATATTGTTTACAACAATCCAGCACTCAAAACAGCTAATGATCCTTATTACGGCAAGCCTCTGCAGTTTAGAGGTGCCAACGGTGCGGTACTGACGATTGATACGATTCGTTGCTGGTTTGAATGGCCTAACTATAAGCTTTATATTGAAGATCCCCAGAGGGTCCAGCCACAAGGCGGTAATACCGACTGGTATGTTTTCCGTTTGGCAGAAACGTATCTGCTTCGTGCAGAGGCCTATGTTTGGAAAGGAGATCTGGCCAATGCAGCGAAGGATATCAATGCGGTAAGGACCAGAGCAAAATGTGCTCCTTACGACGCTGCTAAGATCAATATTGGTACGGTATTGGATGAACGTGCAAGAGAGCTTTATTTTGAAGAACCACGTAAGACAGAGCTTACCCGTATTGCCTATATCTTCGCGATGACCGGTAAAACAGCGCCGAATGGAAAAACGTACAGTTTGGCTACTTTCTCTGACAACAACTATTTTTACGATCGTGTTATGGAAAAAAATGATTTCTATAATAAAGGTGTAAAAACCCGTCACGCAGATGAATACCTGATGAGTCCGTATCACGTGCTTTGGCCTATTCCACAAGCAACAATTTCGGGTAACACCGGGGCAGTGATCAACCAGAACAAAGGTTACAACGGTTTTGCCAACAATATTCCGGCATTGACCGAAATACCAAAAGAGTAAAACTGTGCATATAGAAACAGAAAAGCCCCGGATCTAGGGGCTTTTCTGCGTTATAGTCGTCAGCATAAACAAGCAATCAAATTTTTGGACTATACTTATTAATCAATCACGCATCATATGGAATCACTGGACCGCAGACTTTTTTTGCGCAACTTATCCCTCGCGACAGGTGCTTTACTGTCTTCATCTGCATGGGCGGAAACTCTCCTGAAAAAAGGAGACATGAAAATAGGCTACTCGGCGATCACATGGGGCGGCAAGGACGAGCAAGCAATGGCCGACCTGGCTTCGCTGGGCTATAAAGGAATTCAGTTGAGAGCCAATACTTTTGGTCCTTATCGGAATAAAGTTTCCGAATTGAAGGATGCCTTGATCAAAAACAACCTGAAACTGGCGATGTTTTCGAGTGGAAATGTAGAGATCGATCCGGCCAAATTCCAGAGCACCGTTGATACGCATGTTGCCCACGCGAGTTTTGTCAAAGCGTTGGGTGGAAGTGCCTTCCAAATGACAAACAGCCTGCGTCAGAAGGGCACACAGCCGACAGTGGAAGAATTGAAAAATCTTACACGTATCATGAACGAGATTGGGAAGCAAACGGCAGACATGGGTGTGCAGGCTGTATACCATAATCACATGAACCAGTGGGGTGAAACACCGGAGGAAGTCGACACGATTGTGCAGGCCATGGATCCCCGATATTTGAAGTTACTTTTAGACATCGCCCATTACAAACAGGGAGGCGGTGAACCGCAAGACGCGGTGATCAAATACAAAGACATTATTCATACCCTCCATTTAAAAGACACCAAGCCCAAAGATGGCGGTGGATACAAATTTGTAGAACTTGGCCAGGGCAGGGTGGACGTATCCGCTGTATTTGCTGCTTTGGACAAAATCAAATTCAAAGGCTGGGGCGTGATTGAATTGGACGGCGTGCCTGATCCTGAAAAGTCGCCGTTGATCTGCGCGGAGATTAATAAGAAGTATATCACTGAGGTTTTGAAGTATCCTGTTTAGGGGCAAAAGGTAGTGGGCTTTGGGCGCAAGGTTTGCGCATTTTGGGAGCAGTCAACTTTTACGAGGTTGACTGCTCCTGGACTTTTGGTTAACCGTTCGAAGGATCATTCTTATGATTACCGAGTTGAGACAAAAAAAGAAAATAAGAAGCGATTTTTTTTAAAAGTTGTTGATTAACAGTAACTAACGATGGAATTGCTTCCTGTAATATGATTTCCGGGCGGGTTAAGCCAAGGCCGTATAAACATTCTCGCAAAACAGTCAGTAGCCTAATGTTATCACGTAAGGGTATATCATACAAGGTGACGTCTTTCAGATAAATACAGCCGTTTATCTGGGTAAATGATTGTTTTTCAAGGGTTCAAAAACAACCGTTTTAACTTATCTATTACAAATATTTATGAAGTGTTACCCCAAATTTCTTGCCTGTATACTTTTCGTAGTTTCGTTGGCAACGGTTCAGGCTCAAAAATCAAAAGATGGCTGGGTGGATCTCTTTAATGGAAAAGACCTGACTGGCTGGAAACAATTGAATGGCAAGGCAAAATACGAAGTAAAGGATGGAGCCATAGTGGGAACGTCCGTGATGGACACGCCGAATTCCTTTTTGACAACAGAAAAAGACTACGGCGACTTTATTCTGGAGCTCGACGTGAAAGTTGACAACAAGCTAAATTCGGGAATTCAGATCCGGAGCTTGTCAAAACCTGATTATCAAAATGGGCGCGTACACGGGTATCAGGTAGAGATTGATCCTGCCGATCGTGCGTGGTCTGGTGGCTTGTATGACGAAGCACGCCGAGGTTGGTTGTATACTTTGGAAATTAATCCGGCTGCCAAAAAAGCATTTAAAAGAGAGGAATGGAACAAATATCGTATTGAGGCGATCGGTAGCACAATCCGCACTTTCTTGAATGGCGTTCCCGTTGCTCATGTCATCGATGATATGACGCCGGTTGGGTTTATTTGCCTTCAAGTGCATTCAATTGGTAAAGATGCAACACGTGAAGGAACGCAGGTGAGTTGGAAAAATGTCAGGATCAAAACGACAAATCTCAAGCCCAGTCCTCCCGCGAATATCCGTATTGTAAACATGATACCAAATACGATCACTCCTGCTGAAAAGGCACAGGGTTGGAAGCAACTTTACGATGGCAAATCCGTAGATCAATGGCGCGCTTATGGAGGTACAGATTTCCCTTCAAAAAGATGGAGCTACAACGACGGAACCATTACGATCTCGAAATCGGATGGATCGGAAACTGGAAATGATATCGTTACGAAAAAATTGTTTGGACCTGTTTACGAATTTCAGTTTGAATTTAAACTCACGGAAGGCGCAAACAGTGGTGTGAAATATTTTGTAGACCAGAAATTCAATTCGGACGGAAAGTCGGGTATAGGATGTGAGTATCAGGTTTTGGATGATGCCAAACATCCTGACGCAAAAATGGGTAAAAACGGCAACAGGACGATTGGCTCGTTTTATGACGTGATTGCTTCCGTAAAGCCTCCCGGATCGATTAAGAAAATAGGCGAATGGAATCAGGGCCGTATCGTGGTACTTGCTGATGGAACTGTTCAACATTTCCTCAATAACTTCAAAGTCGTTGAATATGTACGTGGATCGCAACAATACAAAGACCTCGTGTCCGAGTCGAAATTTAAGAAATTCGAAGGCTTCGGACTCTCTGAGAAAGGAAATCTGCTTCTTCAGGATCATGGAGACAATGTGTCGTTTAGAAGTTTGAAGATCAAGGAAAACTGATTTTTAATTGACAATTGACAATTGACAATTGACAATGACGAAGGATAATGAAGGGAAAGTTGATGGAGGAGAGATGAGAGCTTGGAATTTTGCTGCCTTCCGCTTTTCTGAGGAAACCTTTAACCTTTTATCGTTTGACCGCCCGGCGGCCCGGCCTTAACCATTGAACCTTTCACCTTTTACATCTTACATTTCACAAAATTAAAAAACAACCATAAATATTTAACCATTAACAATTAATCATGACTACCAGGAGGGACTTTATAAAAAGTGCGGCTTTGGCTTCGGCCGGGGTTGCTGTGGGTGCCAATGCTTTTAGCGCAGCGAGTTACAATCGTATTATCGGTGCCAATGACAAGGTGCGTGTGGGCATTATCGGCTTTTCAGACCGTTTCCGCAGTTCTCTTGCGCCAAGCTTTTCGGATCACGCCAAAAAACTGAACTTCGAGTTTATGGGTGTGTCTGATATTTGGAACCGTCGCCGCGGTGAAGCTGCTGCCTTTATGAAAGGTAAGGCTTATGCTTCCAATGAATTTGTACAGGCACGAAATAACGAGGAATTGCTGGCGCGTAAAGATGTTGACGCAGTGATTATCAGTACCGCTGACTTTCAGCATGCATTGCATTGTGCGGAAGCCGTGAAGTCGGGCAGGGATGTATATGTTGAAAAACCGTTTGCTGAATCACTTGCAGATGCCAAAGAGGTTATGAAGGCGGTCGACGCTTCCAAGCAGATCGTACAGGTTGGTTCGCAACGCCGCAGTGCACCGAACTACCACGCAGCTCATGATTACATCAAGTCGGGTAAGTTTGGAGACATTACCACTGTGGAAATGACATGGAACGTAAATCAGCCGGGCCGTTGGAGAAGAAAAGAACTTGTTGAACAGATCAGAAAAGAAGATACCGACTGGGATCGCTTCTTGCTAAACAGACCGAAAGTGGCATGGAATCCACGTTTCTATCTTGAATTTCGTTTATTCTATCCATATTCGTCGGGTATACCTGGTCAATGGATGGCTCACCAGATCGACACCGTTCACTGGTTCTCAGGATTAGAAGCCCCGCGTAACGTTGTTGCGAACGGAGGGGTGTATACCTGGAAAGATGGACGTACCAATGCGGATACTTTTAGCGCAGCATTTGAATACGGTCCGTTCGATGATAAATCCAAAGGTTTTCAGGTAATTTATTCGTCACGTTTCAACAATGAAGCGGGCGGTGTAAAAGAATACTACTACTCAAATGGTGGTATGATCAACCTGGACACAAATAAAATTACACCCGAAGGAGGACTCCAGGCCAAGGATGCCAAAGGAATGGGTTTGCAAGCGAATCTATTGCCGGAAATGTCTCTAGAAGCGGGTGCGAAGATTTCGACCGACGCGAACACTGGCTCAGACCCTATGACTTCACTTCACATGCTCAACTGGATGGAATGTATTCGCAGCCGCAAGGAAACCAATGCACCTGCACGTGTTGGCTTCAATCACTCGGTAGCAAACATGATGGCGACGCAGGCGCTTCATACAGGAAAAAGAGTTAGCTGGGATCCTAAGAAAAAAGAGATCATTGTAAGCTAAAATTTTTGTCAATGGGGAATAATGGATGGGGCAATCGGGCACCTTTATTATTCCCCATTTTTACATAAAAACTTTAAATTTCAAAAAAGTGAATTTGAAAAACACCAAAATTGTAGCAGGTACTTTAGCATTGGCTGCTATAAGCCTCTTTGCGGACGCTCAGAAAGTGGATTTGGTCAACAATGCGAAGGACAAAAAAGTTGACGTTATTATCGATGGTAAACCATTTACCTCATACTATTATCCTGGAGAAGATGTCTTGAAAAAAGCTGTGCTTTATCCCGTGAGGACAGCGAAAGGAACGCTGGTAACGCGTGGCTGGCCTTTGGACCCTCGTGGTAGTGAACGTGTTGACCATCCGCACCATGTTGGTATCTGGTTAAATTATGAAGACGTGAACGGTAATGATTACTGGAATAACTCGAACGCCGTAGATCATGTGAAACGTGCTTACGGTACGATCAGGCATACAGGGATTACATCCATGAAAAGTGGTAAAGATAAAGGTGTGCTGACTGTAACTGCCGATTGGGTTGACAGAGATAATAAATTGACTTTAAAGGAAGTTACTACTTACACGTTCAGTGGAAAAGGTGACAGCCGTATCATGGACCGTGCAACTACATTGACTGCTGTGAATGGAGACGTGGCCATGCCTGATATCAAGGATGGTATGTTTGCGATCCGAGTGGCGCGTGAGTTAGAGATTCCGTCTAACAAACCTGAAATTTTTACAGATGCGGCCGGTATCGCAACCAAAGTACCTGTCATGAATAATGCCGGGATAACGGGCAATTACCGTAACAGCAACGGCATTGAAGGAGAAGATGTATGGGCTAAGCGGGCGATCTGGTGTAACCTGACCGGCAAGATCAAAGATGAAGATATCAGCATTGCAATCATCGATCATCCTAAGAATCCAGGTTATCCTGCCTATTGGCATGCGAGAGGTTACGGTCTTTTTGCTGTTAATCCTCTGGGTCAGAAAGCATTCAGCAATGGAAAAGACGTTTTGAATTTTAGCCTTAAAAAAGGAGAATCGACTACGTTCCGCTACCGGATGGTCATCGCATCCGAACACTTGTCTGATACATCTTTGAATACGGAGGCTGCTGCTTTTGCCAAAGTAAAATAGGTTTTATATTTTTAGTTAATATTAAAAGTATTATAAGTTAAGAGCCACGGAGAGATCTGTGGCTTTTTCATTTTGGGTTATTGCCTTGTGATACTTTGGGTAAAAAGGGTATTTGTGTTTCCGAGCCTGGATTATCAAATAATGTAAACAGCTTCGCTCTCAGGTGTGATTTTGGGATAGATATAAAAAAGGTAACTTAAAAGAAGAAGCAATTTGAAAACGTTGCTAAATTGACACAGGTAATATTTTTCATTCAATGCAAAAACGGTTTGGTAGCCTGATATTCGTACTGGCCTTTCTCTTCAATTGGGAGAAAGGCGCGTTAGCGCAGACAGATGAGTACCAATTCGCACGATATAGTGCCGAGCGGGGGCTTTCCCATAATCAGGTCAATTGTTTTTTTAAAGACCGGCAGGGATTTGTCTGGGTTGGCACTGCTGACGGCCTGAATCGTTTTGATGGCTATTCATTCAAAATTTTCAAGCACGATCCGGCCGATTCGACGACTATTTCTGATCATAATATCAATGCAATATTTGAAGATCCGGAGGGATACCTGTGGATCAATACCAGGAAGGGATACAACATTTACGACCCGTCCACGGAAAGTATGGATAGGAACCCGGGCAAGGCAGCAAAGCGTCTGGGCTTAAAGGACACAGATTTCAGCCGTATCATCAAAACCAAGTCAGGCGATTATTGGATCAGTCACAACAAGCTGGGTTTATTGAAATATGTAACATCCAGGAAGCTCCTTTTAAAAATTAAATATAGGCCCCAAACGGATTCATTAGACGTAGGCAAACGGTTGCCCTCAATTGTTTCTGATTTCAATGAGGATGATCGGGGTAATTTGTGGGTGGTTTACGATGATGGCTTTCTGGTGCGAATGGATGTCAGCACATTCAAAGTAAACTACAAAAGTACTTTGTTAAAAAACAAAAACCTGGGGCGATCGCTCAATCACCGGGTCTTGGTCGACCAGGATGGCGAACCCTGGGTGTATGTCATTAAAGCATTATTCGGCGTTTTTTATTTCGATCTGAAAAAGAATGCACTTGTTACCGCGAATACGGCTACCACAGGTTTCAAGCTCAGCAACAACATCGTCAGCGCGATTGTGTCGGGTCCGGACGGAAGACTCTGGGTGGGAACAGACCATGGAGGGATCAATATCCTGGATAAGCATAAAAAGGAAGTTTCCAACTTACTCTACAATGAGAACGATCCCCGAACGATAAGTCAGAACAGCATTTTGACCTTATATAAAGATGCGACCGGAATGATATGGGCGGGGACTTTCAAGAAAGGTTTTTGTAATTATCACAAAAATATTTTTAAATTTTCTCTATTTCATCATTTGCCTTCCAGTCCCGAAAGTTTGCCATTCGATGACGTGAATGTTTTCGCAGAAGACCGTAAAGGCAACGTGTGGGTAGGCTCCAATGGCGGGGGACTGATTTATTATGACCGAAAAGATAACAGCTACCGGCAGTACAAAAATATTCCTGGCGACCAGTCAAGTCTGAGTAACAATGTAATTGTCAGTTTATTTCTGGATAAAAGTGAGGTGCTCTGGATCGGAACATATTTTGGCGGATTAAACAGCTTCGATGGGAAGACTTTCAATAGATATCTTAACAGACCTACAGATTCCACAAGTCTGATCGATGACAGGGTTTGGGAGATTTATGAGGATTCGCAAAACCGGCTATGGGTCGGCACGCTGGGAAACGGTCTCGACCTGTTTGACAGGAAAAGTAAAGTGTTCAGGCATCACCGGCCATATGCCACTAATTCAGTCAGGTCAGACTACATCTCGGCCCTTATTGAAGACCAGGAAGGGACTTTATGGGTTGGAACCGCTAACGGAATTGATGTTTTAAAACGCGGGTCGGTCCAATTTGTTCATTACATGCACATTGCCGGGAATCCGAAAAGTCTGAGCAGCGATGCAGTGACTTCGCTCGCTCGGGACAGCCTGGGCAATATATGGATAGGAACATCAGAAGGTCTGAACATGTACGACCGAAATAACAATGCCTTTATATCCTATTATTCGAGAGACGGCTTACCGGATAATTCAGTACTAACGATTGTGGTGGATAACAGGCAGAACCTGTGGCTTGGAACGCCTAAGGGACTGGTACATTTTAAGATTACCAAACGAAGCGGAACAGTCCCCACAGCATTTGAAGTGCAGACTTACAACGAGGTGGATGGGTTGCAGGGACGAGGTTTCAATGAAAATGCAGCGTTGAGACTCGGGTCCGGGGAGTTGCTTTTTGGTGGTGCAAATGGCTTTACGGTTTTCTCGCCGGAAAAAATTAGTGAAGCGCCGGTCAATACGAAAGTGGTATTAACTGACTTTCAGATTTTCAACAGGAACATCCGACCAGGAGAGCGGTTAAATGGCGAAAGGGTGCTTGCACGATCGATTTCACTGACAGATAAAGTAGTGTTGCAGTACAGTCAAAATGTTTTCACAATTGAGTTTGCCGCATTGAATTTTTTGCACGCCGATAAAAACCATTACCTATACACGATGGAAGGCTTTAATGATCAGTGGTTTGAAGCCGACAACAACACGCGCAAAGTAACATATACAAATTTAGATCCGGGTACCTATTTTTTCAAAGTGAAAATGAAGTCTGGTGAGGCTTCAACAGAGCGGACCCTTGAAGTTGAAATACTGCCACCGTTCTGGTGGACTTACTGGGCTTATTTGTTATACTTTTTGCTTGCAATCGGAGCGCTTCTGGGTGCACGTTGGATTTTGGTTGAAAGAGAGCGGATGAATTTCAGGCTGGAACAAGAGCGGAGGGAAGCGCAGCAGCTGCATGAGCTCGACTTGATGAAAATTAAGTTTTTTACGAATGTGAGTCATGAATTCCGTACCCCGCTTACACTGATGCTTACACCATTGGAAAATCTGCTAAAGAGTATTCAGGCAGACCATTCCGTCCACAAACAATTGTCATTGGTGCACCGTAATGCGAAACGTTTGTTCAACCTGGTTACACAGCTTCTTGACTTCAAAAAGCTGGAAGTTGAACAAGCGGATTTCCGGCCTGAAAAAGGAGAAATTGTTCAGTTTGTCCGCGAGATAGCGCATACATTTTCTGACCTTTCGGAGCGGAAACACATCCGTTATACTTTTGCTAGCGAAGTGGAGTCGCGCTATGCTGATTTTGACCAGGATAAGCTTTCACGGATCATGTACAACCTGCTCTCGAACGCGTTCAAATTCACGCCGGAAGGTGGGCAGGTTACAGTGCGAACACAGGTTGTAAGCCAGAATGGTAAAGAAAACTTTGAGATCCGCGTGGCAGATTCCGGTATCGGTATACCTCAGGAGGCACTTTCAAAAGTTTTTGATCGGTTTTATCAACATCCACTTCCTGATCACGTAGTCAACCAGGGTAGCGGAATAGGCCTTTCGATAACCAGCGAGTTTGTGAAAATGCATCAGGGTAGCATCGTAGCCGAAAGTGTTGAGGAACAGGGCAGTACCTTTATTGTGACTTTGCCTTTATCGGTAAATTCTTCACAAAGTGTGGTAGTGGATATTTCGGAGGCAGTGCCCGCTTCGGATCGGGTAGAAGACATAGAGCTTCTCAAAGGAAATTCAGGCAAAAATAAGCCTGTTTTATTGCTGGTGGAAGACAATGACGAGTTCAGAGATTATTTGAAAGAGGTGCTCGGGAAAGACTACCAGATACTGGAAGCAGCAAATGGAAAAGCCGGGCTTGAAATCACCCTGGAAAGTATTCCTGATCTGATCGTCAGCGACGTGATGATGCCGGAAATGGATGGTATTGAATTGTGCCGGATTATTAAAACGGATAACCGGATTTCCCATATTCCCGTGATATTGCTTACAGCGAGGGCGGAGGAGGAGCAACAGCTTCAGGGATACCAGACAGGCGCGGACGCGTACGTAACGAAGCCATTCCGGCTTGATATTTTGCAGATCAGGATCATTAACCTGATCCGTCAGCGTGATCTCTTCCAGCAGCAATTCCAGAAACATATCGAGATCCGCCCAAGTGAAATGGTGATTCGGTCTCTGGACGAACAATTTATCAATAAAGCATTAAAGGTAGTGGAAGAAAACCTGGCCAATGCGGAATACACTGTGGAGGAGCTGAGTGCCGAACTGTCGATGAGTAGAATGTATCTCTACAAAAAACTGCTGTCTCTGACCGGTAAGACTCCGGTCGAATTTATCCGTACCATCCGAATGAAACGTGCATCAAGCCTGCTTGAAAAAAGTCAGCTGACGGTTGCTGAGATCGCCTATCAGGTTGGATTCAACAATCCCAAATACTTTGCCAAATTTTTCAAGGAGGAATATAAAATGCTGCCAACGGAATATCGAAGAAGTCAGAGCGATCGGGATTGATCGGTATTTTTTTTATTGAGCTAAATGTCGTTAAATATATTTTTTGCACCCTGCTATTGAATGTATTGAAGTTCAATAGCAGGGAATAATACAAAATAGTGACGACATTTTTTTAAACTGGCCGCGACGCGTATCCCTACGTCTCGCGGATTTTTTATTAAAATAAGGTTGAATTACATTAATAAAAGATGAAAATTCGGTCGCTTTTCATCCGGAGTTTACAAATGATCCCCTAATTGTAAACATTTCATACCCCTTCCATTTGTTTTTATAGAGCACATTTGTCCAATTATTAATTCGATTTATACTAAAATTTCAGGTTTCTGAACGAAATATTGGAATTGTTTAAAACGGAGGTAATTGAACGAAGCATTACTAAAAACAAAACAACATGCAACAAAATTTGTACGCAACCAGACAGGCAATACGAAGCTTGCCTTCTTTAATGAGGTCGTTACGCATTCCCTTCCTTTTACTGGGGGTGCTGTTCACTTCCGCAAGCGTAGTCGCCCAATCAGATGTTAGAAAAACGGTTACAGGCTCAGTGCTTTCGGCAGAGCGGGGCGATGGCATTCCGGGTGTGAGTGTAGTCGTGAAGGGAACTTCCAACGGGACCACAACCAATACGGACGGGCAATTTTCAATTGATGTAACTGCCGGGAATACACTCGTGTTTTCCTTTATCGGTTACGAATCAAAAGAGCTCAGTGTTGGAAATAAAACCAAGATTGAGATCAGGCTTAAAGAAAGCATTTCAAACCTGAATGAGGTGGTCGTGGTAGGATATGGTGAGATGAAAAAAACCGATGTTTCCAGCTCACAGGTAACCGTATCGGGAAAGGATCTCAGCAAAACAATCAATACATCGCTTGAACAAGGTTTGCAGGGACGCGCTGCCAACGTGATGGTGCAGCAAAATTCCGGACAACCAGGTGCTGCTCCTTCCGTCCTGATACGTGGTTTAAGCTCATTGACAGGTACCACACAGCCATTGTATGTCATTGACGGCGTCCAGATCAAGCCTGATAATATGAAAGACGACCCGAATAACCGTCCAACTGGTTTTTCAAATATTCTTTCAAGTATTAACCCTGATGATATCGAAACGATCAACGTGTTGCAGGGACCATCTGCTACAGCAATCTATGGGGCCGTTGGTGCAAACGGTGTGGTGATGATTACAACGAAAAGAGGGAAAGCAGGAGAGGCTAAGATCTCGTTTAACTCTTTGGTCACCATACAGTCAGAGCCAAAACACATCGACGTGATGAACCTGAGCCAATATGCAAAATTCAGAAATGAAGTGGCAGCCATTGGAGGTACTGCTACGGATCCTGCATTTGCTGATCCGTCGGTATTAGGTAAGGGGACAGACTGGCAGGGAGCACTTTTTCGTCCTACAACACTGCAGAAATATTCCATTGGGTTGAGCGGGGGAACTGAAAAAACGACTTATTACCTGTCAGGAGAGTATTTCAATCAAAAGGGAATTGTAGAGGGATCCGGCTTTAAACGTTACAACGGGCGATTGAACCTTGAAAACCAGACGCGCAGCTGGCTTAAGATTGGCGCGAACATGAACGTTGGTCTTACGGAAGAGAAAGTGAACACCAACAATGGTGGTATCATTCAGCTTGCTTTGGATCAGAATCCAAGTGTGCCCGTTACCAATCCCGATGGAAGCTGGGGCGGTCCTGCAACAACGCAGTTCCAGTTCACAAACCCAGTGATGATCTCGAAAATATACAACGACTATAACCGCAGAACTTCTATTCTTGGAAGCTTATTTGCGGACGTGAAGTTGCTGAAAAACCTGACCTGGCATACAGAAGCGAACGGAAGTTCCGAGTTTTTGAAATACTACTCCTACCATCCGTCCTATACGATTGGTGGCTATGTGGTATCTCAGGACGCAGCGACATCTACCCGCTCTGTGAATACCAATACCTGGTGGAGCTTGCACAGCAGGGTCACGTATGATCTGAAACTAAAAAGGCACGCGATGAGTATCATGGCAGGTCATGAGGCTCAGCAATTTACCTACGAGTCGCTTTCAGGTTCACGTAAGAAGTTTATCACCAATACCATACAAGAGCTTTCTGGTGGAGACGGGTCGGTGATTTCCAATGTGAGCAATAGCAGTGGAAAAGGTGCCGGTTCTCGTGAATCGTATTTTGCTCGCTTGAATTATAGCTACAATGATCGTTACTTTTTACAGGGGACTTACAGAATGGATGGCTCGTCAGCTTTCCGTGCAGGACGTCGCTGGGGTGCTTTTCCAGCTGTGTCGGTAGCATGGCGCGCTTCTGAGGAAGAGTTTCTTAAAAGTGTAAGCCAGATCAATGACCTGAAATTCAGATTTGAAATCGGACGCTCGGGTAATCAGGGAAGTGGCGGTAACGCCATTTACTCTACGCTTCAAGCGGTGCCAACGGGTTGGGGAACAGGATTTTTGGCTTCAAATTTTGCGAATGAATTCCTGACCTGGGAAAAGGATGACGTGATCAATGCCGGTATGGACCTTCACATGTTCGGGAACCGCGTAGAATTGATCGTGGATGCCTATATCAAAAACATTACAAGTCTGATCACAGTCAACTCTTATCCTTTTACCTATGGTGGCGACATCGCATGGTCTTCGGGTTACCTGAGCTGGCCGTCGGTAAATGCTGGCTCAATGAAAAACAAGGGTATTGGGTTTACATTGAACACGGTTAATATTGACAAGGGCGGTGTATACTGGAAAACGGGTATCAATCTTTCATTCGACCGCAATAAAGTGACCTCCTTGCTCAACCCGATCACGCCGATCTGGAACGCGAGTGCGGTAGGTTTCAGAACAGAAGTGGGCCGTCCGGCTAGTATGATCACCGGCTATATCGCTGATGGTGTTTTTCAGGACGCCAATGATATCAAAAACCATGCAGTCCAGACTTCAAATAATCAGTTGACGATCAACCCTGCTACCGGAACATGGGTAGGTGATACCAAATTCCGCGATCTGAACAACGATGGTATTATAGATGCTGGAGACCGTACCGTGATCGGGAATCCATGGCCTAAGTTCACACTTGGACTAAATAACAACGTAAGCTACAAGTCCTTTGAACTCAATGCATTCCTAACAGGGAGCTTTAAGAATGATATACTAAACTATCCTCGTTACCGTGCCGAAATTCCGGGCAATGGCGGAACATTTGGAAATCAATGGTTGTCGGTTGCCAACTATGCACGTCCAAGCAGCTACAATGTGGCAGACGCTGAAAGTGTAAAACTTACAAATCCCGGTTATGTGATTCCAAGAATTGCGCCGGGCGATCCGAACGGAAACAGTCGGATGAGCACCAACTTCATCGAAGACGGATCTTACGTGCGTCTTAAAAACGTGACGATCAGTTACAGTCTACCTAAATCAGTGTTAAAAAACGCCTTCATCAAAAGCCTGAAAGCCTCTGTCGGCGCGCAAAACCTTTTCACGATCACCAAATACAAAGGATATGATCCGGAGATTGGTATGGTAAATTATGGAGGGACTGTAATGGCCGGTATTGACACGGGACGTTATCCATCGGTTCGTATGTATTCTTTCGGTCTGTTGGCTGATTTCTAAGATCTTATAGCAAACGCTGATATTAATTTTCAAAAATATTCTTTATGCAATTCAAGATAAAACTCATAGCCGCTATTGGAGCATTGATGCTCACACAGGGATGCAGCGAAAATTTCCTGGATCGTCCGCCGCTGGATGCGCTTACATCGGGTAACTTTTACAAAACAGATGAAGAGATTATGGCTGGTACAGCACCGCTCTACAACATCGTTTGGTTCGATTTTAACGATAAGGCAAATATGGCTTTTCAGGAAGCCAGAGCCGGAAATTTAAACTCGAACGACCGTACTGCCTACATCAAACACGCCATTTCTTCAACTGATGCTGGTACGCTATTGCCGGGTTACAAGTCGTTTTACAAAATCATCGCCCAAAGCAACAATGCTTACAAGGCAATTAAGGAAGCAACTGGCAGCACTGCTTCGGCTGCTGTAAAAGGACAGGGACTGGGTGAATGCCGTTTCATGCGCGCAACGGCCTATTATTACCTGGTGACCAACTGGGGTGCGGTGCCTATCGTGTATGACAACATCGCTCAGATCAACCAACCGCCGGCTCGGAATAAAATCGAAGATGTGTGGAAACTGGTCATTCAGGATTACCGTTTCGCAGCAGCCAATTTGCCGGTAACTGGAGTACAAGGTCGATTGACGAAATATTCGGCAGAGGGAATGCTGGCACGTATGTATTTGATGCGTGCGGGATTGAACCAGAGCGGAACCCGCAAACAGTCGGATCTGGACAGTGCAAAATACTACGCAGAAAGTGTGATCACGAAAAGCGGCCTGACTTTGGCTCCAACTTATGCAGAATTGTTTTTAAGTGCCAACAACAACAGCTCTAAAAATAATCCCGAAAGTTTGTTCTCTTTACAATGGATGCCGATCAGTAATCCATGGGGGATCAACAATTCCTTTCAGGCCTATTTCGCCTACGAGTCGGCAATTACAGGAACCGGTGATGGATGGGGTGCTGCGCAAGGCGTTTCTGCTGATCTGGTCAAGTATTTTATTGATAATCCTGCTGATTCGTTGAGAAGAAAAGCAATCGGAATGTTCGATGGTGATGTATATCCTGAGTTGAAAAAGGCAACCGGCGGACTGAAATATGACAGACCGGGAGCACTGTCTGCAATTAAGAAGTATATCGTCGGGTCACCTGCAGACAATGGCGGCCTGGGTGGGTTTATGTCTGCCAACATCAATTCTTACATGTTGCGTCTGGCCGAAGTTTACCTGATCTATGCAGATGCAGTACTTGGCAACAATGCAACGACATCGGATGTAAAAGCTTTGGAGTACGTCAATGCGGTTCGTAAAAGAGCTGGACTGGCTGCAAAAACATCGCTTACTTTTGACGACATTTTCAAGGAAAGAAGGATCGAAACGGTATTTGAGGGCAACTCCTGGAACGAGATCGTGCGGTTATATTATTTCAATCCTGCCAAAGCCATTGCTTACACTGCAGCGCAACACAAGGAAAACTACACGATGACCTATGTGGCGGGGACAACAAATCCTAAAAAATACACGGTCACCTATTCTCCGGCTGAGTTTTATCCGTTGTCGGCAAGTACGCTCTATTTGCCTTTCCCGGAAGCTGAGATTATCAACGCGCCTTCTTTGAAGAACGAGCCGGCTGCGTTTGATTTCAGCAAAATAGTTGATTAACCTCTAAATTGATTAAGAAGATGAATCTTAAAAATATATGCAAAACAGTTCTGGGATTATCGCTTGCGGCAGGTATGCTGTTTTCCTTCCAGAGTTGTAACAATGAGAACGTGGACGGAGCACCGATGATCAGTAATGTTCGTTTGCTGGATCCGACCAAAGCAGATAGCTCTCTAAAAAGTGCCTTGCCGGGTAGTCTTATCGTAATCCAGGGACAAAACCTGGGAAGCGTTTTGAAAGTCTATTTCAATGACTTTGAGGCTAGTTTCAACTCGGCATTGGGAAGTAACAGCAACATCATTGTCACGATTCCCGCTAACGCACCTACGAAAGCAGTCGTGCCGGGTGTATCCAATAAAATCAAGGTTTTGACGAATGGTGGCGAAGCGACCTATGACTTTAGTCTGACATCCCCAAGCCCGGTTCTGGGTGGCCTTTACTCTGAATTCGTGAAGCCAAACGGAACAGTGGTCATCAACGGAGACTATTTTTATAATATCAAATCCGTAAAACTGGGTTCGACTAATTTGACAATCCTGACCAGTACAGTGAAACAAATTACAGCTAAAATGCCGGCAACAGGTACCGTCGATTTTCTCACCATCGAGGGAGAGTTTGGAACAGCCAAAACCAGATTCAAGATGAATGATACGACGTTACACATGATGAATTTTGATGTGCCTGCAACTACCTGGGGTTCTGAAGTTTGCTATGGTGCTATGCCCATTATCCCCGGTACAGATGCCGGTGCTATATCGGGTAAATATGCCAGAATAAAGGAAACCAAGCTTCCAAAGACAGGTTACAATGACCCCTGGGTGCTATCCACATGCTATTTCGAGTTTAAGTTGTCGGCTGGTGCAGCGGCAGACAGACAATTCAAATTTGAGCATAACATCGCAGAGCCGTGGAAAGCCGGGAAATATGACATTACCATCAAAGCCGGTGATACAGAGTATTTTTATGCTTATCAACCTTGGAACACAACTGAATTCCAGGCTACGGGTTATCAAACCAACGGCTGGAGAACGGCGGTGATCGAACTGTCTGAATTCAAAAGTGCTTCTGGTTCCACCATTGCGGATGTATCCAAAATCATTGACCTGAAAGTGTCGTTCAATACGCCTGACGAGACAATTGCCTCTTTCAACGGGAGCGTGGATAATTTCCGGATCGTGAGCAAGTAGGCTACAATATCTCACGCAAAGCCGGTAAGATTATGCGCAGAGAAGGTAAGTTTCTTTTCTGCTTTGCGTGATTGAACTTTCCTTCTTTGCGTGAAAAAAAATTTAAAATGCACAAATATTTACTTCGAATTATACAGTTAAGTGCATTGTCGATTGTTTCGATCAACTCTTTCGCACAAATTATAATCAAAATTGATGCGGATGCTGACCTCAGGAAAGTTTCGCCGTATTTGTATGGTAGGAACAATTCGTTCTCATCAACGAATCCCACCTGGACCTTGCCCGACGAAGATCTCGTACGGTTACGCGACGCGGGTGTGACTTTTTTCAGGGAAAGCGGCGGGAACAATTGTAGTAAATACAACTGGCGGCGAAAGCTCAGCAGTCATCCCGACTGGTACAACAATGTGTATGTCAACAATTGGGATCAGACCGCCCAAACACTGCAAAAGAACTTTCCGCAGGCTCAGGGAATGTGGGCATTTCCTTTGCTCGGATATGTAGCTAAAACCAATGCGGCCAATTTTGCAGATTGGGATTACAACAAGTCACAGTGGTGGGAAGGAGTGAACCAGAACCTGGCAGGTAAGGGAGAGCCGAACCAAACAGGAACAAAGGCGAAAAAGGAGGGTGATATCAATCTCTATCTGGAAAAGTGGACTGCGGATTCTTCCGCAGCAATACTGGATCATTGGTTTGGAGCCGGAGGCATTGGCTTAAATAAAAATGGAATCCGGTATTGGAATATGGACAACGAGCCGGAGATCTGGCTTGGCACACATGATGATGTCATGCCTACACAGATATCGGCACAGGAATTCATGAAACGTTATATTGATCTTGCCAAAAAAGTGAGACTAAAATACCCTGATATCAAACTTGTCGGACCGGTCACAGCCAATGAGTGGCAATGGTACAACTGGAACAATACGACCATAACCGATAATGGTAAAAGCTATCCCTGGCTGGAATTTTTCATCAAATCCATTGCGGAAGAACAGAAAGCAAGCGGTGTAAAACTGCTCGATGTACTCGATATCCATTTTTATCCGTCCACAAAAAAGACTGAGGATGTGGTACAGCTGCACCGTGTTTATTTTGACCGGAATTATATCTTTCCGGAAGCCAATGGCGTGAAAAATGTCAACGGCTCTTATGACAACAGTCAGACAAAAGAGTACATCTTCGGACGTTGTAATGACTGGCTGGAGAAGTACCTCGGAGCGGGTCATGGCGTGACACTTGGCCTTACCGAAACCGGAATTGATGATAGTATAGAGCCCTCCGTGACTTCGGTTTGGTACGCATCAACGCTCGGTGAATTCATGAAAAATAACGTTGAGATTTTTACACCATGGTCCTGGAAAATAGGTATGTGGGAAACGCTGCATTTGTTTACCCGTTACAATCAAAAGTTTTCTGTTGGTGCTGTTTCTGCAAATGAAACCCTTGTCTCAGCCTATCCAACACTGAATGCTGGCAAAGATTCCATGACTGTTATCCTGATAAACCGTTCGCCGAGCCAAAGTCAGTCGGTTAACATTCAATTTGATCATTTTACGCCGGTTCAGGAAAAGGTGCCGATGTATACGTTGGCGCAATTACCTGCCACTGAAACATTCAAATCAAATACACAGAATGCACTCAAAAAATCGGAAGTAAATGCTTCTGGAAATGTGCTCAGTGTCTCGCTTCCGGCTATGTCTGTGAGTTCGGTCGTGCTGCGGGGTGGGGGAGCCATCCTGTCAACAGAACCGGTTTCGGATCTGGAAATGAATGTTTATCCCAATCCTACCTGGGACACAGTAACCGTAAAATGGGGGAATCAGGAGTTCGATAGAATTGAAATTTTGGATCAGAGCGGAAAAGTTGTTTTTCAAAAGCCCATTAGAAAGTCGCAGCGAGAACTCGTGATCCATCCCGGCCTCCCTGAAGGAGTGCATTTGATCAGGCTGATCGGGAATGACAAAACGTTGGTCAAGCGGATTGTGGCACATTGACGTAGGGCTATCGGCTGTCGGCAGTCAGCAATCGGCTGGAAGCACATGCTGGATCGGATTGGTTAAAAATGCTTCTACAGGGAGTATATCGCTTTTGTTGAGTGATTTTTTTCGAAAGCCGAAAGCCGAAAGCCGAAAGCCGAAAGCCATTTATAATGAAATACCATTGAATCTAACAAAATGTCTCATAAAAAACTTCGCAGGAAATTTCTCTCCATCCCTTTCTTGATGGTATTATGCCTCTTTGGTGCCAGTATATCAGCGCAACATAGTAAGCTGATCAATGAACCTGTTGATGTGAGCGGGGATTTTAAGGATTTTTCAAATACTATCTTCTTCGCGGACAGTTTGGCTTCTTTTGATCCAGAAACGGGTTCGGGACAAATCAAGTGGAAAAGGCACGAAGCGTTTTCTGCCCACAATTTCGATAATTCGATGCTGAGCTATAAACGATCGTACAGCAACGAGTTTCCTGCGATTGAGTATGCGCAAGATCCGGTATTGCCGTTTTCGATAGAATTTAATTCGGCAAGAACGATCCGGATACGGGCAAATACGAGTACACAAAAACAAAATTCCGAAGCGTCTCTTATGTTGGTCGCGGAGCCTGTTAAAGACAAATCGTGGAAGTATAGCAAAATAAACGGAGGGCATCAGTACACGGGTGCTTTTGGTTCTGTAACCATCTATGAAAATCCATGGAAAGTATTAATCCGGGATGCAAATGGGAAGATCCTGACGCAAACCCGCAGCAAAGCCGATGGGAAAGCCTCTTATACACCAACGTTGCCCTTTTCGTTTGTGCGCAGGGCTTCTGATTATTCCCGGAGTATCGCCGCTGTGTTTTCGATCTCGCCCGATGAAAAGATATTTGGCTGCGGCGAATCCTTTACGAGACTGGATAAAAACGGGCAGAAAATTGTGCTGTGGACGCACGACCCCAATGGCGTGGAAACCCAAACCATGTACAAGCCCATTCCTTTCTACCTGAGCTCACGCGGCTACGGGATGTTCATGCACACGACGTCGCCGATCACCTGCGATTTTGGGGCCACTTATGGGGAGTCCAATGCCATGCAGATCGGGGACGAAAATCTTGATCTTTTCATCTTTTTAGGTGAGCCCAAGGAAATTCTGGACGCTTATACCGACCTGACAGGCAAAGCGTCCATGCCACCATTGTGGTCGTTTGGCCTGTGGATGAGCCGTATTACCTATTTTTCGGAACAGGATGGAAGGAACGTGGCTGAAAAACTCCGCAAAAACAGGATTCCGTCCGATGTGATCCATTTCGATACCGGCTGGTTCGAGGCCGACTGGCGTTGCGATTATAAATTTGCGCCTAGCCGTTTCAAAGATCCTGCCGGAATGATCGCTGACCTTAAAAAACAGGGCTTTCATACTTCGCTTTGGCAGTTGCCTTATTTTGTGCCCAAAAATGAGCTTTTCCCCGAAATTGTTGCCCAGGGACTGGCGGTGAAAAATGCAAATGGTAGCCTTCCTTACGAAGATGCCGTGCTGGATTTTTCCAACCCCAATACCATCAAATGGTATGAGGATAAAATCGCCGGATTGCTGAAACTGGGCGTGTCGGCCATTAAGGTTGATTTTGGTGAAGCGGCGCCTTTGTCTGGCGTTTATGCTTCGGGACGCACCGGTTTTTATGAGCACAATTTGTATCCGCTGCGTTATAATAAAATCGTTTCAGATCTGACCAAAAAGCTGACCGGCGACCGTATCATCTGGGCCAGAAGTACCTGGGCAGGAAGTCAGCGTTATCCGATCCATTGGGGCGGAGATGCTGAAACCACTAATAAGGGCATGGAATCACAGCTTCGCGGCGGCTTGTCGCTTGGGCTGTCCGGTTTCACTTTCTGGAGTCACGATATTGGCGGGTTTACGTTGAAAACGCCGGAGGATCTTTACCGTCGCTGGTTGCCAATGGGCCTGCTTAGCTCACACACAAGAACCCACGGACAAGCACCCAAAGAGCCCTGGGAATACGGGGAGGACTTTCAGAATTATTTCAGGAAGGCCGTGGAAATGAAATACAAGCTGATGCCTTACATCTACACGCAGTCCAAAATCGCATCGGAAAGAGGACTTGCCATGGTGCGGGCCCTGTTTGTTGAGTTTCCAAATGATCCGGGGGCATGGCAGATCGATAACCAATATATGCTGGGCTCCGATATACTGGTGGCACCATTCTTCGAAACATCGAAAACACGTCAGGTCTATTTGCCCAAAGGAAAATGGGTGGATTACCAGACCAGAAAAGTCTACGAAGGCGGCTGGCACGAAATCGCCTCCGGCGAAATCGAAGTGATCATGATGGTACGGGAGGGGGCGATTTTGCCGCAGGTAAAAGTAGCGCAATCAACGGGTGATATTGATTGGAAAAATATTGAACTGGTCAGTTTTGGATCTTTGAACGACAAGGCTTCAGTGAAGATCTGTTTACCGGTGGACAATTTGGTAAAGGAGGTTTTACTGGCCCGGAAGGGGAAGAAGTTGGTGGTTACTGGGGATCCTTTTGGGGGAGAGGTTAATTGGGTGGTGAGGTAGGGAGGAGTTAAACAGCTGTGCGATACTTACTATCATAAAGGGAAGGATTTAATTAGTTGCGTACAGGAGTCGCGTTGTACTTGCTCTTTTGTTTTTTTTGCTTCTCACTTTTCTCGACACCAAATTTGAGTTCAGCCAAAGTTATCTGGGAAATGAAGTAATTGTCAGCATTTTCTTCGTCAAATTTTGCTTCGAGGTCAAACTTGCCGTCCATTTAAAATATGGCAAAATTGGTGTCAATGGGATATTTTTTCAAAACGACTCGGTTTGCTTTGAAGAAACTCTGCTGCTGCGGATTTCTTCAATAATTTCTTCGGCAGTTTCTTTGAATTAAACGCATACAAGGCATCTTGAATGAAGATTTTTTGTTGGTCAAATCGGACTTAACCAAAGTTGTCAAATTAGATATGAGGTCAAGTTTGCTATTTGTTCTTAAATTATCTAAAAGTCCGATATAACCGTCGACGATTGTGGTATTTATTTCTGCTTTTTATGGTGTCGAATGGAATAAAAAGAATCGAATATTTGAATTTTTTACCCAACTCCATGATGCTGTTGAGAAGCATTTCGTACAGCGGTTTGGCCATGGACAAAAAAGTCTATTTCTAAGAATTAAACAGCCTGCAAGCACTTCCTCTCTACTTCTTGACCATCGTCCCTGGCGAATGCCAGCTAAAAACATGATAGGTAGTTGGCGTGGTGCCGACGTTACGGATGGAATGCATTTGATTCGACGCCTGGAAGATGACCGATCCCGGACCCACCCGTTTCATCTGGCCATTCACCAATGCTTCGACTGTTCCTTCCTTGATGATGATGATTTCTTCTTCCTGATGCATATGCGGCGGGTGTGATGTGTCGCCCGGATTCAAAGTGGTCACGTGGCATTCCAGTTCGTCCAGTGTCGCTGTTGGAGAGCGAAAGAAGGTGCGAACTGCGCCGGTCTTGGTGGTTTTTACTTCCACGTCATTCCACTCAAAAATCGCCGAATCCATTATTTTGGCGTTTGAATTGGCGAACATTGCCGTTACAGTTATTCCCATCGTAAGGGAAGCGACGATGACATCTCTTTTGGTGATCATGATATCGGGGTTAGATTGACGTAGGTTCTTTGTTAGAAGACTGAATATTTGTTAGTTTACCTTTACAAAACAGTGCAGCTGGAAAGAATCCCGACCAATGTCAGAAAATACGAAAGGCATCTATGTGGCTATACTGCGGGGTGTCAATGTCAGCGGCAAGAACCTGATCAAAATGCCGGCTCTTGTGAAATCAATCGAGAGTATCGGTTTTGAAGGGGTCAAGTCTTATATTCAAAGTGGGAATCTGGTGTTCGAGACTGCGAAAGGTGAATTTGCTGAGATTGCAAAACGTATCCATGACCAGATCAATCATGATTTTGGTTTTGATATTCCAGTTCTGGTGATAGAAGCAAAGGAATTGGAAACTATCAGAGATGGAAATCCGTTTGTGCAGCGCAGCGACATTGATCTTTCCAAACTGCATGTCACTTTCCTGGAAAGCGAGCCCGACGAAGACTGTATAGCCTTAATCGATCCCGAAAAATACTTGCCTGACGAGTTTGTTTTAATTGGCAAAACGATTTATCTAAATTGCCCTGTCGGTTATGGTACAACCAAATTGAACAATAATTTTTTTGAAAGTAAATTGAAAGTGAAGGCCACAACCAGGAATTGGAATACGGTGAATAAGTTGGTGGAAATGGCGAAGCAAACGAATTGAAAAAAATATAACGGTATTATGAAAGAAAACTCACGGCGTAAATTTTTACGAAATGCAGGATTAGGCGCATTGGTTTCGGTAGCGCCCTTGGCCGCTGAACCTGAAAAGGTTAAGGAGCTTTTTATACACCATGTGTATTTCTATTTGAAAAACCCCAATGACGCTCAGGACGAAGCAAAGCTGTTGGAAGGCTTGAAAAAATTGGCTAAGGTGCCGACTATTCAATATGTGCACATTGGCAAGCCAGCGGCCACGAGCCGTTCAGTGATCGTGAAGGACTATTCTATTTCCTGGATGTGTTTTTTCAAAAATATCATTGAAGAAGAAATATACCAGACTGACCCCATTCACCTGGAATTTGTAAAGGAGTACTCGCATTTGTGGGAAAAGGTCGTGGTCTATGATTCGATCGGCCCGAAGAAGGTTGTTTGATTTTCTTTGCCACCAAGACACTAAGACACCAAGATTAGTAGGTTGCTTAGACAGAATAATTTTTCTATGCCACATCGAAACTTCACGATCAAGATCACGTCTAACGATTATTACCATATTATGGAAAGTAATGGAGTACAACTCGTTAAGTCATGAAGAAGAAGTGATTGGCAAGGCAATTGTAAATGCGGCTTATAATGTTCACAGGGAACTTGGACCCGGTTTGCTAGAAAAAATATACGAAGTTTGCCTTGCACATGAATTAGGAAAGGCAGGCTTTTCTGTGCGTCGTCAAGTTGAAATTCCAATTGTCTATGATGGAATTGTTTTTGATGAGGGATTGAAATTGGACCTCCTGGTAAGCGACTTGGTCATCATTGAACTTAAAGCTGTGGAAACAATGAATCCAATTTGGAAAGCTCAGTTAATCAGCCATTTGAAACTTACAAAGCTTCGCCTTGGGTTCTTGGTCAATTTCAATGTTTCATTTATAAAACAGGGAATAAACCGCTTTGTAATGTGAAAAAACTATCTGCTTAACTATTATTATACACTTCGTTTCAAAGTACACTGTCCCAAGCTATTAAGAAATGGCCCTTTGTGTCTTAGTGACTTCCGGTCCGCCGGGGCGGTGGCAAAATCCGGTAAGTTTTACTATACAAACGGAATTTCCAGAAAGGTGTATACGAAGACTGATCGATCAAACGGTATTTTGGGATTTCTTTAAAATCTGTGGATACTTAAAATTTGCCCTTCCCACGGCATTCGAATTCGAGTAAATGAGTATGTAAACTTTCCTTTCTTTAATCTAAAGTACATTCCAACGTTTTTCATGCTCACATTTACGATCCGGCTTGTCTTCTTTATACTTTTTGTTTTCATTTTTCAGCCGGTTTTTGCACAAAAACTTGCATACGACATCCGCTTAAATCAAATTGGTTTTTACCCCGTCGGTGAGAAAGTCGCGATAATTTTAGGTGAGAAAAATACCACTTTTTTAGTTAAAAATATTTCCGGTAAAACGGTTTTCAAGGGTAATCTGGGAGCGGCTGTTACCAATCAATATTCTGGGAAAATCTCTCGTATCGCTGATTTTTCTGCCCTTAAAAAAACGGGTAGATATTTAATTGAAGTTCCTTCCCTGGGTCAATCATCCACGTTTGAAATCAAAGATCAGGTTCACAAGGAAATTGCAAAGGCCTCATTACGTGGCTTCTATTATCAAAGGGCTTCAACCACGCTACCGGAAAAGTTCTCAGGAAAGTGGGCTCGACCAGCGGGGCATCCCGACGACAAAGTGCTCATTCATGCGTCCGCCATTTCTGAGAATCGCCCGGAAAATTTTGTGATCAGTTCGCCCGGAGGCTGGTACGATGCAGGTGATTACAACAAATACATTGTCAATTCCGGGATCACGATGGGTACATTGATGTCGCTTTATGAAGATTTTCCAGGGTATTTTGAGACTTTCAACACCAATATCCCTGAAAGCAATAACAGTGTTCCAGACCTTTTGGATGAAGTGATCTGGAATCTCAGATGGATGTTTACGATGCAGGATCCGGCTTACGGAGGTGTGTATCACAAACTAACCAATCCTCGGTTCGATGGTATGATCATGCCGGATGCGTGCAACAAACCAAGATATGTGGTGCAGAAAACCACGATTGCCACACTGGACTTCGTAGCTGTGATGGCGCAAGCAGGGCGGATCTTTAAAAACTTCGATCAGGAATTGCCGGGACTGGCAGATTCTTGTTCCGTCGCTTCGGTAAAAGCTTGGGAATGGGCTGGTAAAAATCCGAAAGTGTTTTACAATCAGGATGAAATGAATAAAAAGTTTGATCCTGACGTAGTTACTGGTGCCTATGGTGATCGCAATGAAAGTGATGAGTGGATCTGGGCGTCGTCGGAGTTATATGCACTGACCCAAAAGGAGGATTATTTGAAAACGATTTCCCTGGAAACTGACAAACCAATGGCTTTGCCTTCGTGGAATCAGGTGAGAGCACTGGGTTATTACACGCTTCTTCGATTCGGCGAAGCATTGAAGACCGAAAGCCAACTGACTACATCCGTTAAAAAAAATGTTTTGAATTTTGCTGACGAGCTATTGAAAGATCTGGAAAAACAACCATATCATACCGTTATGGGAAAAACGGTAAAAGATTATATCTGGGGAAGCAGCGCGGTTGCCTCCAATCAAGGGGTTAATCTGATACAGGCATTTCGTATAACTAAAGACGAAAAGTATTTAAAGGCCGCAACCGGGAATCTGGATTATCTGCTGGGCAGAAACGCCACAGGTTTTTGCTTTCTTACCGGTTTTGGATCAAAACAGGTTATGCACCCACACCACAGACCATCCATTTCGGATGGAATTATGGAGCCCGTTCCGGGACTGTTATCGGGAGGCCCTAATCCTGGCAAGCAAGACAAATGCTCGACGTACACCAGCAAATTCGTTGACGAATCCTTTACTGATGACGCCTGCTCATACGCTTCGAATGAAATAGCCATCAATTGGAACGCCCCGATGGTTTATCTTAGTGCAGCAATTGAGGCGATTATGGAAAGCGACAAGAAAAAATAGACGATTCTATTTTTGTCTTACCGACTTGACAGGAACGGTAGCGGGTGTTTCGTTGTAGCCCTTATTGTCCGTCATATTGCCTTTTTCGGACTTGCTTGTTGCTTTTTTCATTACCGTTTTTGACCCTTCCAGGCTATCATCTTGTTGCTTCGATTTACTTTTCGGGCCACCCGATGTTGGTGAGCCGCCTGCTATTTCTTTCGCTTTCAGTTCCGTTTTCATAGTTTCCATAAATTTATGAAAACAGCTAAATAACCATACCCAAGCTGTGTATTTCCACTCGGGTATGGAATTTAATTGGGATGAGACCCTTCAGTATCTTAAATCTGGGCTTGTTAAATCCTACGGAATCTACCGGCGAACGATGTTTCCCCAGATATTAGAGAATATTCACTTCGCATTCTGTACCAAGCTGTGAAATGCTTCTCTTCCACCTGCTTCCGAGAAAAAAGTGACTTTCTCACGATCGGCAATCTTGCAAAACTGCTCGTAAGTGCCATCGTATCTGGCCAGTACTGGCGTTCTTCTACATTTAAGGTATAAAATGGGTAGGGAAGCCATTTCCACATGGTGCAACGTTTCTTCATTATCGGCTATTTTCTTTGCTTCCTCAAATATTTCATAGGACTTGGTTACAAAATCATCGGTGAAAATTCGGTCAGTCGGGGTGAGGCCTAGATGGATATGGGTTTCCGGCGTAACCTGATTTTGAAGCAGATCGAAATACTGGCGCACATATTTGCCGGATCGGCCATAATACCCATAAATAAAGTCATTCACGACCGCATCAACATCACACTCCGGATTCCATAATAATTTTGAGATGAGATAAGATCTCAGTTCCGAGAATTCGCCCCCACGACTCTGGTACGCAGCCTGCTCCATAATACCAATGGCATTGTTATCGCGAAACGTTTTTATGTTTGATTGAAGCACATTGAAATTAGGATATGGCATCACATAATGGCTGAAGTTCACAACATAATCCCAAATGTAAAGATGGGGTGCAAGTGAAGCCCAGGTATTCAGTTCTTTCAGAAACGCCTGGTTCTCAGGACAGGATTTGAAATCATGCGAAAAACAGCATTCGATGCTGCAAAAACGCACCACGACATTATCCTTTGGACGAATGTTGATGGGCGGCTTTCGTGTGTATTGATAAGCGAGAGTGCCAATGAATTTGTCAGGGAATTCGCTTTTAACTGCATCCGCAACCTGATTTACAAACCAGATGACAATGCCTGATTCGCTTCCTTCACGCTTCACAATAGCTTGGCATTGACTGCATTGGCATGAATTGTACCAGTCATTCTGGGAAACATCGTATATGAGGTACTCAGGACTTTCCCGCATCCGTTTTTTTATCCTTTCCGTAATAATCTTTAACACTTCCGGGTTGCTGAGGCACAGTTGTGCATGATCATGCACGCGTTTTCCTTCGAGTTCACTGTAATATTCCGGATGTTTCGCAAAAAACTCTTCGGGCGGCATCAGTGGATAAAATGTGTGGACAGCCCAATAGCTTTCAATGCCGCCTGGTTGTACTGGTGCACTCATTGATCCATTCATTTTATTCCGGGTTGCCCAGATTGGGTCGAAAGCTTCGAAGTAGAAATCATTCCGAACCCGAATCCCGGGGCTTTCCTTGTGGTCGAAATAGGTGAAAACGAGTTCATTTCGCTTGGGAATGACGGTGCTACCGGGTGTGTACCAACGACAGCCCAATTCGTTTTCCAAAAAAGCCATTACTCCGTACATTGTTCCTCGCCTTTTGCCTCCAAAGATCAGAATGTCCCGGCCTGCGTTTACGTAATGATAACTTTCGTCGGTTGTCACAGGAGGGGCTTCACCTGATTTATCTTTTGTCACGGAATTGAATCCAAGAATAATTTGTGGGCCCTTGTAAGATGGATCAAGATTTACGATTGGTAAGGTCGTGCCGCTGATTCCTTTTAGCCATGTTTGAAGTTCGGTTGCAGCCCATTGCTCCGAGTCAGAAGCATTTGCATCCAGCGCAATCCGGTAGTCGCTTTTTTGACTGCTGAACAAAACATATTCTGTTCTTTTGCCCGCAAAAAACTTCTGTTGAATTCTGGTCGTTTCGCCATTTTTTAGCAACACATCGATGCTTGCGTTGTGAGACTGAAAATGATCGGTACGCAAATCGAGTTTACCGCAGAATCCAGTCGTACGACTTCCTTCATAAACAGTTTTGCCCTGATTATCTTTGACAGAAATGATGACTTTTTGAACGAGCTGATTCAGGACAACGTCTGAATATTTCGATGAAACTGAGGTTTCGCCTTGTACATCAGGATCGATTCTAAAAAAGTCGCCCTGCGTAAACTGGCTCGTCGAGAAGGGTAAAAACCTGAGACAAAACTCCCATTTATTACCTCTCTGCTCAACTTTAAGAAGGAGCTTATTGTTGCCTTTTTTAAGTACCACTGGAATGAGGTCGTTGTCCGGCTTCAGGCCACGTTCGGCGGAGTAATCCCAAACCTGAACTCCGTTGACCCATAAACTTCCACCGTCATTCGTTCCCAAGGCGACAAACTTCATCTCATCTTTAGCCGAATACACTTCGGTGTAGGCGTAAGCGAAAACGGGCGAATCTCTTGACAGTACTGCCCGTAAATCAATGGCCGAATCTGTGGTTGTGTGGGCTATCCATTTTAATGATTTTTTGCCAACTTTAACAATGCCCCCGGCGCTCGCAATCAGGTTGGTTTCACCTCCGGATTTGCTTAAAACATCCTTTTCGTATCCATCAAGATGGTTCCAGTATTTGGAAGGGTCGGCAGGTTTTTGCAGATCAAACGGACCGCAAAGTAGCCAGCTCTTTATCCATTGATTATCAACAACAACCGTGTTAGGAAGCTTTTGTGCAGTAATGGAAAAAATAACGCAAATGAAAAGAATAAAGCTGTTGGTGAGTTTTTGACACATAAAGTACGGGTTTAGCAGTGGAGCTTCCAGTTTTATAGTTTGTAAGTTTTACAGTTTGGAGTTGGTTCTGGTGGTTTTCAAACTATTTAAACATTCAAACTTTAAAACCTTTTCATCCCTTCAACAATACGCTTGAATTCGACGAATAGGCTACTGAGCCATGGCACACGCTGCGACAAAAAGGAACGTCCCGGATTTCAACTTTGAATTGCATTTGACAACGCCTCCTTTAATCTTTTCGCAACGATTTTTTCTTCGCCTGCCTGCAGCATCCACGCTGTAACCCGAACAAGATTACCCCCTTTCAGAGTCTCGGCAACTACGGGATCGACGGAATCCGATCCAGCCTGGTAGTGATACAAAGGCAGCCCCGCAAAGCCGGCTTCAATGGAGGGATTTCCGAATCTTAATTTATCTCTCAATTCGCGGCCAGTGAGCTTCACTTTACTATCATCCCATGACACGGTAAGCGTTGGAGTTATGTTGCCCAATTCGGGGACGGTCACTTTCGTAGTGATTCCGGGGAGTGACTTAACTGCGTTCTCAATCACAGAAATCTTCTTTTCCCATTCGTGCCACTGCTTATCGTGGTCGGTATTGATGAATTTTTCCAATGCCACATACATGCCAAGAATCTCTTCCTTATTTACCTTATGACCACGGGCAACAGTAAATCCCCTGGGGGGAGAATTGAGTCGGGCTGCGGTGATGATGTTTTTTTTACCCATTAATATTCCGGCACTCTGTGGACCGCGAATCGCTTTTCCGCCAGAAATAAATACCATGTCAAATCCCATCTCGTTGAATTTCCAAAGGTTGGATACCGGAGGCACGTCGGCAGCAATGTCGATTGAAGTCGGGATGTTGTGCTTTTTGCCCAGAGCCACCCATTCTTCCTGCTTGATTTGTCCCTGATTTGTCTGAATATTGAGGAAGTGGAGAAGCGCCGTTTTTTCGTTGATTGCCTTTTCTAAATCTTCGACGGTCTCAACTTCAATCACTTTGCATCCAGTGTTAAGAAATGCATGGTTATATCGTTCATTATGAGATTTTTGGCAGATCACTTCCGACTTAATGCCGGTCCCGTCAATATGTGGTAACTGTTCAACTTTATTCACGTCATTACCTGTAAGCAGTCCGGCGAGGCCAAGTGTCATCGCTGAAAATGCGCCGCAAGTCACCATAGCGGCTTCTGCGTGAACCATTTTGGCTATTTTTTCGCCGACCTTATCCTGTACTTCGTCAATCATGCAAAATTGCTTTGATGTATTTTCAATCGTTTCAACAACTTCATCACGCATGATACAGCCCGACATGTACGTGAGCGTTCCGGCTGCATTGATGAAGGAACGAATCCCAAGTTCGCTGATCACGTCCCGTTGTTTTTTGACGGCTGATGCCGCTTTGGATACAGAAAATGCACCTGCGAGCGGTAAAGTTGAAAGGGTTTTGAGTAAATTTCTTCTTTTCATAGGATTATGTGATTTGTCGCGACGTGCGTTTCGGGTGTAATGGAAATTGTGCAAGGACAATTTACGCCGAAATCGACATTTTATAGGATACTTGGTTTTATAATTTGAAAGGCTGGGCAGACAAAAAAACGATTGCTCGCTGATTAGATAATTATATTCATATTCTTACAACCTTTTGCATTTCAATGATGTCCTTTTGGAAAATGACAATCAATAAGATGAAACATTTTCCCTTTCTATTTATTCTTCTCATTCCTGTGCTTTCATGCAGGGAAGATGATCCAGCGAAACTTGAAGTCTGCGGAGTAAAAGACCCGGTTCGTAATCTGCCCTGGTTAAAAGATCTTGTGGAGAAGACGGCTACAGGGTTGGAGGCGAAATATTCTTCGATCACGCTTGTTTATTTAAGAGACGAGCCGGTATTCAATTATTCATCCGCCACGATGTCGTGTATCGGTTGTGTAAACTACCATTGTGATGGCACCAGGGTTGATATGAAACTTTACACTGAGGCTGAGAGGGTCGCCTTTAAGGATAATTTGTTTAACAAGAGGGGAAAGAGAGTTGTTGTATGGCCCGGAGATTTACACTTTCACCTAAGGTTTGCGCATTATTTGGTAAAAAATCAGCCTTGGCTTCTTTCCCCGTTGACCTATCTTGTTTAAATTTGAAGAATGCGATTTCTCAGGAATAGATTTTGTGAAATCGTCACGAGCATGATACATGCCAAACACAAGCCATTCGATAAAATTTATGTCAGATATAAATAAAACAGCTTTATTAATAGGCGCCACAGGGTTAATAGGTGGCCAGTTGTTGACCAAACTTCTTCATTCTCCTTTTTATTCCAAAGTAATTGTTCTTACAAGGCGGGCTTTGGATTTGAGAAATACGAAACTCACTGAGGTTATTTTTGATTTCGATCGTCCGGATGCCAGTCGGATTATGGCGGATGATATATTTTGCTGTTTGGGGACAACCATAAAAAAGGCAGGATCAAGGGAGGCATTTAAAAAAGTTGACTTTGAATATCCATTAAAAGTCGCTAAGCTCGCCAAACTCAATGGCGCCAATAAATACATCATTGTGACGGCTATGGGAGCCGATCCGAAATCCGGAATTTTCTATAATCGTGTCAAGGGAGAAATTGAGAGCGAATTGAAACAGCTTAATTTTGATTCCCTCCATATATTACAACCTTCTTTATTACTGGGAGACAGGCAAGAGTCACGAACTGGCGAAAAAATTGGTGAAGTCCTGGCTGCTGTTTTCAGGCCTATTATGCTTGGACCGTTAAAAAAGTATCGCGCTATCGAATCTGAAAAAGTAGCAAACGCCATGATCGCCTTTGCTAAATTACCTGAGAAAGGAGTGTTTGTGCACGATTCAGGGGAGCTTCAGAAGTTTGTATAGGTCAATTGACAATCACAATTTGTGATCACAATTTGAAACCATGAATAAGCCGATGAGAATGAAATATGAATTAATTTAGCAAATGAAGGTTTTGGGGAACTGGTTTAATGAAATTGCACCTTTCCATTCTCCATTCTCCATTCTCCATTCTCCATTCTCCATTCTCCATTGTCGCCCGCGACCCCGGTCCATTCTCCATGATCCCCGCTAGTTTGAAAATCCGTTTGGCATCGTTTGAAGATGAGCAGGCGATCTATGAAATGATCTGTGGATTGGAGAATGCTGTTCTTGATCGCGGAGCCTTTGATTTTATATTCAGGGAGAATCTGCAAAATGAGATGATCGCTTATTTCATAGCCGAGGTCGAGAATATGCCGATTGGAATGGGGAGCTGTCACGTGCAGACCTTGCTTCACCATGCGTCTTATGTTGCGGAAATTCAAGAAATGTTTGTTTACGAAGCGTACAGATCGATGGACGTAGGCAAAATGTTGATGGCACATCTTGTTGAATTTGCAAAAAGCAAAGAGGCAATCCAGCTTGAGGTAACTTCCCGCGCATACCGTGAAAGTGCTCATCGTTTTTACCAGCGTGAAGGTTTTGAAAAATCACACGTGAAACTGGTTCGGTATTTTTAGCAGAAGTCATAAAAAAGCATCCCGTCACTGACAGGATGCTTTCCACATTACCCTAAACCTTCAACTGCTTAATATCTGTTGCGGCCACGCGCCCAGTTGTCATTGCGACGGCTGCTCAGGCGTTGTGTATCGGACATCAACCCTTGGAGTTCGTTGCGCAGGATACGTTCTTCCCGGTTCGACAATCTGCCATGTGAGCTGAATCTTCTCTGCATGATCTCGATTCGATCGTATTCGCGCATCAGTACAGATGATTCGCGTGAATTGAGTGTGCCCCGGCGGATACCAACCGAAATCTCTTCACGAACCTGTCTCTGAAGCCGGTTGATATCAAAATTCCCATCATTACCAGGCCGGCTGTATTCCCGGCTGCGATTATCATAGCGGTCGTTCTCGTGACGATCGTTACGATTGTCGTATCTTGAATCATATTGTGCCTGAGCGCTGGTGAACCCTAATGCTAAAACGGCAACTGCAAAAAGTATCTTTTTCATGACTAATAAATTTAAAGTTCATGGGTTAGAGGATAACTTTCGGCATAGGTTTAAATGGGTGTTGTTAATGATTGTTAAGGATTTTTGCTGGCAAATTCATGGCAGAAATTGACTTTTTGATAAGCGATCTTTTGGGAGCAAAATGTGCTGGTAGACAATGAATTGACAATTGAAAAGGGGTAATTGACAATTGCGAAGATTTCTGCTGACCCAAGAGAAATGAATCATAAATTGATTAGGCGCACTGAATTTGAAAAAAATATTTGTTCAAATGGGGATAGGCTTTACGAAAGTTATCATCTCTCCTTTCTCATCCTCCATCTAATCCTTTCCTAACTCACTTTCTATCGCTTCCCTTGCTTCAACGAGAACAGCGTCCAGTGTTTTTCCTGCGGGCTCAATTCCGGGAAGTACGGTCCAGGAAAGCTTAGTAAATGACTTCAGTGGAAACAATCCTTTGGGATTCATCCTGCCGGTTCCGTTGATGGCGATCGGAACGATCAATGCCTCAGGAGCTCGTTTCAACAAAGTTGCTACCCCTCCAGGTTGAAACGCCTTCATTTGACCTGACGCTGTACGCGTACCTTCGGGGAATATGACAGCAGCTGATTTTTCATCATGAATGAGCTTTCCCAGTCTTGCGATTTCCACCAGTGCTTTTTTACCATCCTTCCGATCGATAATCGCTGCTTTACTTTTTCTCAGATTGTAGGAAATGCTCGGTATGCCATGTGCAAGCTCTATTTTTGATACGAAGCGAGGATGGTATTGCCTCAAAAACCAGAACAGGGCCGAAATGTCAAACATGCTCTGATGGTTGGCAATGAATATAATGGGGCGATCGTCTGGTAAGGTTGCTTTTTTACGAAAGTCTATACTCGCTCCGGTGAGGTACAGCCCAAAATTGAGGGAAAAGTTGAGATAATCAACTGAAACCTTGTGCGCTTTCTGTCCGAAAACATGATAAGCAATAACTTGTATGACGTGAAAAACCACCAAAGTGACCCCAAAGTGGATTGCATAAATGGTGCTGAGGAGATAGTCTAGTACTTTTTTCATTCCAATATTTTTTGCAAAAGTACTCTAAAACTGCTGTGTTTACGAAAATATGTGGGCTACGAAATGAGCTTTGTCATGCAAAACTTACATTAAATTGCCGTACTTTGTGAAAATAGTATCGTGTATTAAAAATTGAAACAAGAATGGATACCGCACTTTCTGCAACACGCCTTGAAGTGATGCAACACGTTGGCAAGGATCTGGATGGCCTCATGACAGAGTACCTGAAACCCATTGAAGAGAATTGGCAGCCGACTGATTTTTTGCCGGATTCCAGCAAAGAGAACTTTTTTAGCGAGGTCAAGTTGCTGCAGGAAAGCTGCCGTGAGCTGCCATATGACTATATCGCGGTATTGATAGGAGATACCATTACCGAGGAGGCATTGCCTACATACGAGTCCTGGCTTATGGACGTGATCGGTGTGGATCAGGTGGATAATCCTTCAGGATGGAGCCGTTGGGTAAGGAGCTGGACGGCGGAGGAAAACCGTCATGGTGACCTTTTGAATAAATATTTGTACCTGTCAGGGCGGGTAAACATGCGTGCCATGGAGGTTTCAACGCAGTTTCTCATTGCTGATGGATTTGACATTGGAACAGACCGTGACCCGTATCGCAACTTCATTTATACATCTTTTCAAGAATTGGCTACCAATGTTTCCCATCGCCGTACTGCGACATTGGCCAAAAAATTTGGCAACCCGCATTTATCCAAAATATGTGGTGTGATTGCATCTGATGAAATGCGCCATGCAAAGGCATATAAGGCTTTTGTAAGCCGTATTCTGGCCGTCGATCCATCGGAGCTCGTGCTCGCTCTGGAGGATATGATGAAGAAGAAAATTGTAATGCCCGCTCATTTCTTGAGAGAAACAGGCGTAAAAATGGGTGAGACTTTCTCTCATTTTTCCGATGCAGCACAGCGTTTGGGCGTTTACACAACCATGGATTATATTGAAATTTTGGAATCTCTGTTGGAGGAATGGGAAATAGGGGCCGTAAGAGATATCAATGAAAAAGCTGAGAAAGCAAGGGATTATCTGATGGCCTTGCCCACTCGTTTGAGAAGAATTGCAGATAGAACCCGGATACCTGAGCTACAGTACGAGTTCAGCTGGATAAACTGAAATTGCATTTCGGACATATTCAAAGAAGTCAACTTTCGAAAAGTTGACTTCTTTGCTTTCTAGGCTATCCAACAAAATCCTCAAACGGGACCACCTCAATTTTCCCCTTAGTGGGCGATAAGTTTTTCCACACCCAGTTGTAATGTTCGATCACTATTTTCGCTGTGGCATGCGGCCTATCAGCCGTGGTGTAAAACCGGATTTATTGTTAATTTGGGATGAAAGTGAAAAACTTGTGCTATTGGAATTGGTGAGAACAGGAACGCATTCCGACCTGTTTGATTAATCTAAAAAAACGTAGGGATGAACAAAATAATTAGCACAATTGCCAATATCATAGCGATTGTGCTACTAATGACGATGACTATGATTGCTGCGACTTTTATCGTGACTGGAATATCGTTCAGGAGTTTAGTTTTCCGTTCATGCTGTCATTTCTTGCCATTTGTGCGGGATTCGTGGCGTACAGGTTTTATTGAATGTTGTCATAAACTTCAAAATTAAATCAAAATTCTGCAATAATTTGAGACTAGATACCGGTTTCTGTTGTGTTCGATACCGTTTAATTTTATGAAACTCCCCAAAAAGTGTCTCAAAAACGAAAGTGGATATAACGATGATTAAAAGTGTAAAATTTTCAATAGTCTGCATACTATGCAATTTAAGTATATCATTTGGTCAAGATATTTTGCCGGGAAGACAGAACGAATATTTACTTTCAAGTCAAATTATATCAAAGATAAATTCAGGGGTAAATAGAAACTTTGCCTTGGGATCTTACTTGTTTTCCTTTATTGGTGAATACTCCAAGGCACTTGCGTACGCAGATAGCATTTCTCCGGGAGTTGGAATTCTAACTCCCAAGGATTCAGCCTATTTTAAAACACTTAGGAAAACAGATGCAATTGACTACATTGACCATAGAGCGTCAAATGAAAAGGTGATTATGATCAATGAGGCCCATCATATTCCAATGCATCGAATATTTACCTTGGAGCTTTTAGATAAACTTTATAAGAAAGGCTTTCGTTATCTCGGTTTGGAGACTCTAAATAATGCAGATTCTCTGCTAAACAAGCGGAAATATCCAATAACTAGCACAGGGTTTTACAGCGTTGAACCTCAGTATGGTGAATTAATAAGAGAGGCTCTTAAGCTAGGATATGCGTTGTTCCCGTATGAGGCGACTGATGTTCAAACGTTGACTGATGGAAAAGCAAGAGAGATATTTCAAGCTAGGCAAATAGAAAAAGTGTTTCGAAAGAGTAATGGGCATGGAATTGTTATCAATGCAGGCTTCGATCATATAAGGGAAGATTCTGTTGGTGGTCGCTGGGGGAAAGCAATGGCTGGCAGGTTCAAAGAGTTCACGGGTATCAATCCTTTAACTATCAATCAGGACATTGTGACTGAGAAAAGTGCTCAGAAGTATGAAAACCCATTTTTCCGAATGATAGATATAGATAAGCCGTCGATTTACCTAGACAGTAACGATAATGTCTTTGCCGGTTCTCCATCCGCTGCTCCCAGGGTAGACATTCGAGTTTTTCATCCAAGGACAAAACTCATTGCTGAGCGACCGGATTGGATGTTTAGGAATGGAAAGAAAAAATCTGTTTTCTTCGAGGTCGACAATGCAAAAATGAAATTTCCTTGCTTAATAAAGGCACATAATTATGAAGAGGATGAAAATGTTGCGATTCCGCTAGACATTATTGAAGTTAACGACAGGTCGAAAAAATCACTCGTTCTTAAACCAGGAAGATATAAGGTAGTCGTTAGTGATGGGGTGAACAGCTATTTTAAGGATTTGCGTGTTAAATAGAGGCATGTTGAAATACATACTGGGGGATAATAGATGATAGTTTAAAAACCAATTGCTTATAGGTCGATGAGACCACAAGCAAGATGCTGAATCACGATAACAAGAAAGGCAGAACCCATCTAGGGTACTTCATGGCATAACATGACCCTTTGAGGGCACAGGCTTTCTTTAGCACGAACCTGGATGCGGTTGCAAGTATCCCGCCACAATGCTCAAAGACTTCAATGGTTATTTGCAGACAGACGACTGGCCCAAAGGGAGGGCGTTGTCCATAGACGGCCACAGAGCAAGATTTCGTTATCGTTTTCACTCCGCTGATGAAATGACCGTTACGGGCTTAGACAGAAATCAATATTAAAAAAACGAACTCTAACTGCCGACCGATTGACGTTTTCACCACAAGAAAATACGATTTCCCAATACCATGAAAATTATTCAGGAATTCTTTTCCTCAGAAATTTTTTACGACAATAGCTCTGGAAAGGAATCCAAACGTGTCATAGATGTTGAAGACAATGAGATAGTTATCGATTTTCAGGAGATAATTAATACACAGTTTTCAGGTGGTAATGTTTCACACAAATATGAAGATCTAAAGTCGTTTCTAAATCTTGGCCTGTTTGCATCAGCTCCTGATGGAGGATTTATTAACTTCTACCTCATAAAAAGTCGGAATTATAACGATTATATTATATATTCTGGAATTAATGAAGTTTACAACGGGCATTACTTGGTCAAAATTCACAAGATCTTGCAGGATGAGGTTTGATTCCGATACCAATATCAATCAATTGTAGAAATTAACATTCTTAAAATCGCTGACAGCCACTCGCTGATAGCCCTGTCTCAAAAAACGAAGCAAATGTCAAATCGGGAGTTAGAAGATTTTGCAAAAAGCGTCCAGTCCAAGAAAGATTTTACACTTTTTCTCGAGTATTTATTGAGCAATTTGAAAAGCAACCAAGATATGTGGGAAAATAACAACCTGAGTTCTTACTTAAATGCAATGCAAAGTTGGACCGAGGATAGCGACGGTTACTACCTGAATAACAACCTTCCACTTCCAAAGAATGTAAATTGGAAAGTTTTCGTAGATATACTGATGGCAGGCAGGATATATGAGTAACAGATGTTATTCATATATTTTGAAAAGTGATCAAGAATTTGTCTCAAAAGACGAAAGTGAATGTATTAAAAATAACGGACTAAAAGATGTCAAAAATAATGCCAAAGAATTTGAAGGCGCCACTTTTCCTCTTCTCGATTATCTTCGGAGTCTACCTAGTCTCGAAGCTTACAAAAAGTAACTGGGCCGAAGTAGAATATAGGATTATTGAAGAGGACAGTGTTGGAGGGAATGGTGGAGAAATCCCCGCTATTCTCACGCTGAACAAACTTGTAGAAGAAAATTTTCTGAATAGAAACTATTATGAAGCAAGCTCTTTTCATCAAGGAGGCGGGCCCACCTGGTATGCAAATTACAATATGAAGCACCAGGCACTGTTTATTGGTATGAGTGATGGCTGGTCATATTGTTTTTACGCAACACGTGGGGAATTAAAAATGATTACAGAACGTAAAATACCGGCATATATGCTTCATCAGTTTCTTAAGCCATTTCCATTGGAATATTTGAGTGACATTCCAACCAGGTCAAGAGATTTATTTTCGTTTTTTTGATAATTTCTAGGATCAGTCAATTCCTTATGAAAAGAGATAAGAGCACTTTGTACCTGTTTTACTATGAGGATGAAGTCTCAACAAACGATAAATTGGAGCATGCTCGATGAATGTTAGATTGTTTTATAAAGCATTGATAATTATGTTGGTTATCGCTGTTGTAGCCACTATTTCATATAATATTAGCGTTTCAATGCAGGGCGGAGAGGAAAGTCTATTTTCATCTATAATGTCGTTTATAGCGCTAATTTTTATGGCACCTTTTATTTGGTGGACTATCGGAATTCATGACCATTCCTCGCTGAGCGAAAGTTCACTACTATGCAGCTATGTTTTTTGACATTGTCGTATATGCATATATAATTGAGCGTTTGTCAGCCTTATTCAGAAATAGAAAAATCAAAAGAAAGGAGTGAATTACAAAAAATGGCAACAGGTTAAGTTCAATTCTGAGGTGTTTCAATAACTGAGTTCAAATAGATCATTAGCCAGTCTCAAAAAATGATAGATTGTAAGTCACTCTTCCGAAAGTAGACAGATCTCGAATGATTATTCCTGCACTCGATATCTTTATATAAGTTTTTATTATAAAGGGAAAGTTACTGAAAGCAATTACATGAGATCAATCAAGTTATTCGTTCTTGCCGCCCTGACAGTTTTCTCATGTGATCAGCTCAAGCGAAAGCATTCCACAAAGAAGGCGGCGTCTTCGGTCAATTCGCTGCACTTTGTCGAATATAACTCCTTTGAAGCAGCATATAGACGTGATCCAGATTTAAAGAAGTTGAGTAATAGTTATGATTTTGAGTGGATTTTATTGTTGGATTCCGCTTATGCAGATGCCATATATGACTTTAATCCGAAGCTCAGGGAGAAAGTCCACGGTGATATACTGGCTTGTAAGCCTAATGAGCAAACGGTCGGTTTCGTTACCGAAGCTCAAGATTTGAAAGCCCTGCTACGTGATAAGGAAGGAAAAGAATTGATTTTCCGGTGCACTTTTTCCGAAACCACCGGGCCTACACCCCGGACAAGCTAGCGGATATTGTCTATATCAACGACAATAGGGCAATCATTAAAATCGAAAATTTCAGTTATTATAGCGTTTATTGCATCACTTTGCACGACCAAATCGTGCAACTAAACTTGCTGGAAAGTCTCATCGAATAGTTATCTCAAAAAACGAAGGCAATTGTGAAAAACCATATATTATATCAATCCTCAAAATGAGTCACAAAATATACATACGCATTGTTATTCGAATTATAGCACTTGCGTATTGTGTTCAAATTATTTCTAACTCAGAATGGCTAGGCTTGTTTTTAGCCAATTCAAGCAATGTTATTATTTCAGGACTTGTTGTTTGTATCGCCGAAATCTTTATCATAAGAAAATTCCTTGGGAATCAGTACAAGTTGTTATGGTCACCATTTGGAGCCAAGAGAATATGGCATGCGTTGCTAGCATTCCTTCTTATTCTCATGCTCACAACCTTATCTGTTAAAAAACTCGACCAACATAAAGTCCTAGAAGGTTTGGAGGGTTTGCCAGTGTATTTATTGGCCTTCTTTCTAAACCTAGTGCCTAATGCACTCACTGAGGAATGGATATTTCGGTTTTTCCCGACGGTTATTACTAAGAATAATAGCGTGTTCCGCACCGTGTTGTTCTATGGAGGAGTCACCATAGTGTTTATGTTGATCCATTTGCCAAAATTTTACATAAATGGCCATTTGGATGATTTGGGTAAGGTTTTTACTGCTGGAGTAACATTCTTTGTGATTTACTTGGTGACTCGAAACCTACCATTTGTCGTTCTTGTTCACGCTTTTACTAACAAGGCTTGGTTTGTGTATGACTCTTCCAGCAATTGGCTCTTTTTGTATTCCTCAATTGCGCTTGTAAGCATATGCTGGGGTATTGGCAACTTGTCATTGAGACGGGAGTTGCGCGAAGCGGGAGAACCTGTGGAAATTACAGGATCACCTGATATTTAGAGTGAGTGGAGAATCAGGTAATTCTTTTTGTTTGCAGGACGCCTGTCTCAAAAAACGAACAGCTATGAAAATACAAGGATTGGACGAAACTCGCCGGTGGGAGGATTTAAGCGAATCGGAGCAATTGGTGGTAACAACCGTGAATACTGCCGGCTTCTAAGGTAATATTCCCGGATTTAAAGAAATTTTGGATATAGCAAAGCCGCTGATCAATTGAAGCATTTCGTAATACAGTGCTCAATCTTCAACAAATCTATTCGGATCAAATACAATTACCATGGAATTAAAACTCAGGCTTCTCTTTGCGGTACTGGTATTTTTCACTACTCGTAACACAATCGCCCAGTCCGGCACTAATTTAAAAAACATGTTAGTGTCAGAAAACCATCAAGACAAAGGAACTCTGAACATAAATAATACAGATAATAAAATTTTTATTCCAGGTAGAGAATTTGTATACAAATATCACTTTGTAAAAGATAAAAAGATTCTCACATCCTACGTTGTATTTGACACAAGTTGTCTATCGAAACCTAATAAGAATTGCCTTAATTGGAAGCTAGATGAGAAAGAGATAAAGGAGGTGTCGCCACAGATCTACGGTATTACGGAGATTAAACTAAAAGTGTTTGCAAATGATGCAGGGAGTTTCCTGTCAAAAACGCAAACTATAATTAAATACGACTATTATCAAGACTCAATACGCATATTTCAGGGCGAAATCACTGGAGTCGTTGAAGATAGCATAAACATTTTCCTCCATCCTCCTAGGCAACACGCCTTCTCGATAACGGAATTTAACGCATTTCCAAACCTAAGATTTCCTCTAACAATTGGAAAAAAATGGAACGCTTTTATCGACATACCCAGCATCTTCTTCACAAAAGCTCATTTAGATAATAGAGAGCCGCCAGATCTATTGCATATGATTTTTGCGTATGAAGTAATAGGTAATGTGACGATCGAAACGGCTTTTGGAAATAAAAATTGTACGATTATCGAAGGCAGTGGAACCTCTAGCATAGGAAACACAAGATCTAAATTTTATTACAATGACGAATTAGGTTTTATAAAGATTGAATATGATAACATAAACGACACAACGCTGACCCTGGACCTTCAAGCGGTTAATTAATATTAGAGAAAAAATTTATGATTACGATTTTCAGTAAGTCCAAACTAGAAAACTCCACCGAAGGAGTTGAGGGTAATCTGAACTCTGTCTGATAATTTAAGTTCTTCTCAAAAAACGAATCGTAAAAACAAACAAGCGGAAATGAACAAACCTGGGTTCTTGGTATTCGCAGTAGGTCTTTTAATAAGTCCTTTTTAGGTCATCCCAACAAAATCCTCAAACGGGACCACTTCAATTTTCCCCTTAGTGGGCGATAAGTTTGCCCAGACCCAATTGTAATGTTCGATCACTGTTTTCGCTGTGGCATGCGGCCTGTCTGCGGCTGTGTGTCCATCACTGATTACAGTGACGTTGTAATCTCGCACTAGCGCTGATTGGATTGTGGATTCTACACAGAAATCCGTTGCGCAGCCTGTAATAATCACCTCTTTAATTCCCCTGGTTTTTAGAAATTCATCCAGGTTCGTATCATAAAACGTGTCGTTTGCAGTTTTGGATAGAAAAACATCTTCCGGCGACTTATCCAGCTCATCCAACAGCTGCCAGTCGTCGGTGCCCGGGATAAAACAATGCTCCCTGGTACCGTCATGCTGAACAAAAATGACCGGATTCGCCTGTTTCCTAAAGAGACCGGACAGTGCGTTGATCCTTTGGATCACTTCCGCTGCTTTATATCTGGGTGTTTCGGCCGAGAATGAACCAGCCTGCATGTCAATGATAAGAAGTGCTTTCAATGGCTTTGATTTTGTGAATTGTTTAACCGATTGTTTTTTGTAAGCCATCCAGCTATTCATCGTATGATGAATCGTCTATTCCGCAAACCGGACTTCATTTTTCAAGGGGGTGTTATTTTCGAAATCCGTCAGATTCTGCAAGGTAATGTGTGCGATTTCTGTCAGAGCCTCTTTTGTGAAAAATCCCATATGACCGGTAATCAGCACATTGGGAAATGACATCAACCGCGCCATGATTTCATCCTGCATGATTACGCCAGACAAATCCTTGAAAAATAAATTAGCTTCCTGCTCGTAAACATCGATCCCCAGATATCCCAGTTTTCCATGTTTCAATCCGGCGATTGCATCTTTGGTATTGAGAAGACCACCACGGCTGGTATTGATCAGCATCACGCCTTTTTTCATTTGTTCAATACTTTTTGCGCTGATCAAATGGGCTGTCGACTCGTTCAGCGGACAATGAAGTGAAATGATATCACTTTCCTTGAAAATGGATTCAAGCGGCTTATAAACCACTCCCTTATTTTTTAATTGTTCATTTTCATAAATGTCGTATGCAATCACATGGCAACCAAAGCCGAGCATGATATTGCAAAAGCAGTGCCCGATTAAACCCGTTCCAATAACACCGATTGTTTTGCCATAAAGGTTGAAACCGGTGAGGTGCTCGATAGAGAAGTTGCCATCGCGGACCCGGTTATAGGCGCGATGCGTTTGGCGGTTCAGAGTCATCATCATCGCAACCGCATGTTCTGCAACAGCCTGAGGAGAGTATGCGGGAACCCTTACGATTGTCAGTCCTAATTCGTGGACAGATTCGAGGTCGACGTTATTGAAGCCAGCGCAACGCAGAGCTACCACCTTTACGTTCATAGCGACAAGCCTTGTAATTGCGCTTCGATCAACAACATCGTTCACAAAGACACAAATTGCATCAAATCCCGTCGCCAGATTTACCGTTTGCGCATTTAATGCAACTTCGAAATAGGTTATAGAATGATCGGTGAGACCAGGGCAATTGTCAAAGAATTCTCGGTCGTAGCTCTTTGCACTGAAAAGGGCGATCTTCATGGATTTTGATTGATTTACTTATTCGATAATAAACGACATAAATATTTACCATTTCGAGCCCCTATCGTCTTCAGGAGAGGGGCTGGGGCGGTCGGCCGCTGCCGTGAGGTGGGTCAAGGGCATTTGCTTTTGTTGTCTATTATATCAAATGACTTTCTTACAACACCCCTCAAACATTCAGGTTGTAAATCTCCATGATGTTGGCTAAAATGCCGTCAAAATCTATTTTGAGATCGATCAATTTCCCTGAGTGGATGTCAAAAACCCAACCGTGGACCATTATTCCTCTTTCATTATAGGCTTCCTGTACGGCCGCCGTTTTTATTAAATTTACACATTGTTCCTGCACATTCAGCTCTACCAGTCGATTGTAGCGACTTTCTTCATCTGTGATCGCATTGAGTTCTTCCTTGTGCAAACGATAAACATCACGGATATTTCTAAGCCAGGGATTCAAAATACCCAGGTCCGCCGGTTGCATGGCCGCTTTTACGCCACCACAATTGTAGTGGCCGCATACGACAATATGATTAACCTTCAAATGTCGGACAGCATAATTGATAACCGACATTACGTTCAGATCAACGTTGTTGACCAGGTTTGCGATGTTGCGGTGAATAAAAGCTTCACCTGGTTGAATACCCATAAGGTCTTCGGCGGTGACACGGCTGTCAGAGCAGCCGATATAGAGAAATTCTGGATGCTGACCCGCCGACAGATTCTCGAAATAGTGTTCGTCGGTGGCAAGTTTGTCTGCAATCCATTTCTTGTTGTTTTCAAATACCTGTTCAATTTGCATTTTGAGTAGTAGATTATTTATGTAGTAAATGATGTGAGTAGTTATGAGAAATTCTTAAAAGGCTTATCCCGCAAATCCAACGCGTGCATGTGAGCCATCGCAATAGGGTTTACTGGAAGACGCGCCACAGCGGCAAAACGCCGTAACATTATTTTTCTGCGTCTCGTTTCCTTCTTTATCTTTTACCTTAATATTGCCGTAAATAAGCAATGGGCCATTTGGAAGCGGTTCTATGATCGTTTCAATTGAAGTTACTTGGTCAATGTTCGAATCCACCAAAGGTTCTGATTCATTCATATGAAAGCTGAGCGCGCCAGAAGGACATTGCTTGATCTGTTCGATGATACGTTCTGTTGTAGCTCCATTTGGCTTGATCCAAGGCTTTTCTTTTGGATTAAAAACTTCAGGCAAGCTATTCACCTTTCCCCAGCAGATGCGGGAATGAATGCACATCGCTGGTTTCCAGACGATTGTTACTTCTCCGTTGGTGTATTGTTTTATTATTTCCTCCATAGGCTTTTATTGATTTAGTTGAATGAAGCGACCTTAGGTATTGCTGCAAAATTTGAGCGGTTTAAATATAGCAGGAAATGCTTAATATTACCGTGTGTAGATTTTTTCTATAACTTCAACTCCATCAACTACTATGAAAAAGGCGAATCTTTTACAATTGTTGGGTGCGGTGCTTTTGTTAAACGCATGCTCGAAAGATGCAGAACCGGAAACGATCATTAACAAGTCAGTGGTAATAATAAATTATGACACCGAACATCAATTCACTATCACAAAGGGGGAAGAATCTGTGCCGATAGATTTGATTAAATGGACATCAAGTGATCCAAAGGTCGCCCAAATTTCTGCAAATGGCACTCTGAAAGGCCGAAAAATAGGGCCAACACTTGTGAAAGGAATTTACAATGGAAGGGAGTTTTTGTCATGGGTAACTGTCAAGCCTTACAGTACAATTTACAAGGAACCTGATTTCCTGTTTGGTTCCGACAAGTCAACTGTAAAGTTTAAGGTTCTGGGTCTCTTAAAAGAAGAAGGGGAAAGTGTTTTGGTTTATTTTGGTGGTGGCTCCTCTAAGGTAAAGCAGGAAGTTTATCTGTTTCAAGACAATCTATTGTTGGCTATCGTGCTCGATTTTGAGGATTCAGAAAGCGTTAAAAAGGAGGTTGAAACTTTTTACAAAGAAAGATATCCTTTGATTATTTCTCCGGATAAGACACATCCTTTTTTTGCCACTGACGATTTGAGTATGGCGATTCGCTTGGATTCGAGCGAATCGATTGGCTTTTACGTTAGCTATACTAAGATATTGAACGGGGGTAGATTATCGGCGGATATCGAAAGGGATAGGGTAGAGCAAGCCCTGTTGCCAACAATATGCTCAGGTAATAAGTCTGATATTTTGCGCCGGGAGCTTTGACATCGCCGGATGTTTTAATATGAAAAAGTAAGTAACTTACAACTGGACGATATTCGCGACATAAAGTAGAAAGCAAGAGGTATTGAACGCAACACCACCTTCAAATATTAGTCTCGTCACCGGATGAGTAAAACCGATCCTTCTTTTTCGATACTCTTACCGGAATCAGTTAGAGCCTTAACCTTGAAAACATAAGTTCCGGCAATGGGATCAGATCCATTGAATTTTCCATCCCATGCCTTCCCGATTTCATTGGTAAAAAAAACGACCTGGCCCCAGCGATCGTAAACTTTGAAATACAATAGTCGGGCGATCTTATTTGTGTAGACTCTGAGCGATTCGTTCTCTCCATCACCATTTGGAGAAAAAGCAGAGGGTACGGAGATTTGGGAAGGGAGTGTAAGGGAGAGGTTAACTTGTCCGGTCACAGAGCAGCCCTCTTTTGTAGAAACCCTGACAGTATACTTCGTGTTCTGCGGAATAGTCGCGACAGGATTAGCAATTGAAGGATCATTAAGCCAGGTGGGTGGGGTCCATGCGTAACTGATACCAGCCTGCCCCGTTAATTCGGGTGACGATGCACGGAGCTGGAATGGAACACCCGGATCAATTTGCGCGTCGGGCGTTACCTTTACCGTAAATTCAGGGATGACTTTTATAAACACGGTGGCGTACTGTTCATTACAACCGTCTTTTTTAGCGCCAACAATATATTGGGTTGATACCGAGGGGCTGGCGTAGGGATCCTTAGCATAGACATCATCGATACCAGTGGCAGGTTGCCACAGAAAACTGGTTGCGTTACTGGTTGTTTTTAACTGAATCTTTTGCCCCGCACAAATTACTGTGTCTCTTATGGTTTGTAGCAATGCATCTTCCGATGGAACGATCGTCAGCGTTTTACTTCTTACACAGCCGTTCACATCTTTCACTGTGATCGTGTACGTGTTCGGATCGACGATGAATACGGGGTCGTTTTGGAAGTGAAGAGAGTCTACCGAGTACTGATAAGGAGCAGTACCTTCCAATCCTATGAGCGTGATTTTGCCTTTGTTGTTTTTACAGTCAGGTTGTTCCCATACTGCAGTGAGGTTAACATCAGTGACCAGAATTTGCTTGGAGTTTACGATTTTATTATCGGGGCAGGTTTTACTGGCAATGGTGAGCGTAATTGTCTTAACGCCAGCTGCACTCCATTTTACGTCATATGGCCCCGTACCGTCACTGTATTGCTGGTCTTCGCCAGCCGCGTAGCCATGTCCCCAATCCCAATGAAAAGTGTAATCAGCTGATGGTAACTTGATATTTCCCGTGTAACTTATTTTAAGGCTTTTTTGATTACAGCTCACTTCCGGAGTCACCGAAAAATCGGCCGATGGATTTACATTGGCTACATAACAGATCTGATCAAAAACCTGATTGACGTTTGCTTGTGTAGAAAACTGGTTTGAGAACGACAGATACGCGAAATTGGCCTCTCCCGATTCGCACGGCACTTCGGCGTCGTCACGGAAAATGTATATGGGTATGTTTGCCTTACCCACATAGAGCCCATTTTTATCGTCGTAAGAAACGAACAATTTATTATCTACATACACATCCATAACTCCGGTCGATCCGTTGCGTGTGAATGTTAGCAGATAGTAAGTCGAGGTGTTAAAATAGGGGCAAGGCCCAGCTATTCCAGACGGATAAAAATCTATACAACGCTCGTTTGAGCCATCTTTGTCTTTAAAGTAGATACCTTCATCCAGCTGCCCATTGGAGAAATCGATAATACGTGCCCAGGTAGCACCCCAGTCTGTGACCTTTACGTACATCTGAATCGTATATGTGTCACCGATCACACCTTCAGAATTAGGGTATCTCAGTCCCCAGTTCCTATTGGTGTGATACACTTTTCGATTTATCCCACATGGCAGAGCATCATCTTTAAAGCTCCCTGCATCGGTTACTGCGGGACAACTCCCGTTTGCTTTTGCCAGCAGCAGGCTGGGGCCGCAGTCAGGCTGAACAATGGACAGATTTTCCAGAAACCGATATGTGTGCCTTATCGACTGCCCGTTCGAAGTAGAGGCGAAAACAGAAAATAGGAAAGTGTAGAATAATAGAATTTCTGATTTCATACGCGACAGGCACCGCAACAAATTTTATCACAAGCAAAATACGACGAATATTTTAACGCCCTTCCATGCGCCTGAAATTATTTGTATGGACGGAGTCGAAATTGTTATAATGATGCGGGCCGGAATCGCAAAAGAAAAGAGACCCGGTTTAGTCGGGTCTCTTTAATAGATTTGGGTTTTTACAGATTTCGTAGTTTCATTTGGGTGTCTTTGATCATCCGCTTGTCGCCCGTCCGAAGGTTTTCCCGGAGTGTTTCGTTGACCAATCTATCCACCGTCAATGTGGCGGTTAGCCGTCCACCTTGTGGAGCAGGAATCCCAATAACATCCAATGCTTTCCTTAAAAGAGTTTCGTTTTCATTCCCAAAGGCTTTGTAAGGAACAGAAGAATCTTCAACAGTGTAAGTAGGGGTCATGCCGTTTACAGTACCGTAGTCCGACTGGTCATTGGCGTTCGAAGTCTGCCCCAGCATCATATACACGCCCCACTTCCAGCGTTTTTCATCGTCGCTGATCAATGAACCAAACAGGTTTTTACCGGCAGTATGTTCGCCAATTGTGATTACATCCATATAAGGTTTCAACCCGTTGATCACCAGTTCACTTGCAGAAGCGGTGCCGTTTGAGGTAAGTACAAATAACCTTGTGAGACTGGAGCCTATGTTATTTGTCTCATTTTGGAAGTTGTAGTTCAACGCATTGGCTCCATTCATTTTCTGCCAATAGGTAATGTATTTGTCGTTCCACTTTTCCTTGTAAAAGATTTTGGACGTTGATACACTTTTACCGATCAGGGATGCCAGCGTTTCAGCCGAGCTTATATATCCACCAGGGTTGAAACGTAGATCAAGCACTAATTCATTTACACCTTTTGTTTTGAAATCTGCGAATACCTGACGCAATTCGTTATCATATTTTTTTGCATCGGAATCGGTTCCGGGAACAAACTGCGTGTAAACCAAATACCCGATCGTTTTTCCGTAGGTGGGTTTGCTGATCACGGTTGAAAACACCACGGGATCTTCGCTTACTTCGGATTTTGTAACGGATATGATCGTGCTGTTTGGTACAATTTTACCGTTTGTGACGGTTCCCAATGTGAATTCAGCCGTTTCGGCATTTCCAAGCAGCGTAGCATAATTGGTAGCAGTGATCTGGTTATTATTGACCCTCATAATAATATCGCCTCTTTTCAGTCCCTTGGTTTCTGCCGGACTTCCCTTTACGACCAGGTTCAAAAAGAGCCCCATGTTGGTTTTGGAATCATCGAGATAAGACAAAGAATATCCAATGCCGAAAATTTTGCTTACGCCATTGAACTCATCCTGAAGCGCATCGATATCATCTGTGACCATGGAAAACCGATCAACCGTTGCCCGCTGATAAACCAGTTTTTCGAAATAATCGTTTGGTTTGATCGTCTTATCCAGAGTGACTGAAGCAGGCATATTTTTGTACCAAAAGTATGCGTCGCCCATAATCTCATACAGCCATTGATTTACTGAAGAGTAACTGGCTGTTCCAGTGGTATCAGTACCGTCAACAGGCGTTATATCATTGTCCTTACAGCTTGCCAGAAAGAGCGATGTGAAAATAAAAGAAAATATTTTGAGCCTTTTGAAATTTAACATAGTGATCAGTTTTTAATTACAAGTAACTGAAGTGCATAGGCCTAAAAATCGATTGTCGTTAACAGTGTAATTGACATTACGTTTCTCAAAGAAAAACTGTTGCGTTTTTTCACTATAGTTTAAGGTAAAATGGGTTACAGGCAAGAAAGGTTCAGTTCTCAGGAAGGTTTGAATCTGCCCGAAAATTGAAACTTAACATTGGTTTGAAATTCTGGGCTATCTTTGTAAATAATACTAACCGGTATTTTATGAAAAAAGCAGACGCAACAAGATTAACTATTTTAGAGAAAGCTTTCGAACTCATATATGTGAAGGGTTATCAGGCTACCAGTGTGGACGATGTTATTGCCACCCTGCAGGTCACAAAAGGGGCTTTTTTTTATCACTTCAGGAATAAGGATGAAATGGGCCTGGCAGTAATCAATGAGCTGATGTTTCCCATCATGTATAATGCTTTTGTAAAGCCCTTAAGTAAAACGCTTGACCCCGTGATGGATATTTATGCAATGATAAAAAATTTATTGTTTGAGGTCCCGGAACTGAAAGTTGAATACGGATGCCCGGCGGGCAATTTGACTCAGGAAATGTCGCCCATAAATCCGGAATTCAGCATTGCTCTTTCGCGAGTCACAGAACAATGGAAGAAAGCCTTGATGACTAGTATCTTGAATGGGAAGAAATCAGGGACAATAAGAGAAGACGTGGACGCTCAGCAGGTCGCCTATTTCATCATGGCTGGCTATTGGGGTATACGGAGTTTGGGCAAGCTTGACAATAGCAAAGATTGCTACATCACTTATTTAAAGGAACTTAAATCTTACCTGAGAAGCCTGGAATAAATTTTTATCCATAAACATACGATTTGGTATGTTTATTATACTTTTACTAAAAAAATAACTTCAGTAATTGTACGCGATATTAATTCTCTTACACTCTGTTATGCGCTGGCTCGTACTGGCCAGCTTATTGTACGCCATTTATCGGGCCTTCACTGGTTATCTAGGGCAAAGGGATTTTTCTAAAACAGACGATAGGGCAAGGCATTGGACCGCAACGATTTCGCATATTCAATTGATGATCGGTCTTACACTTTATCTACAAAGCCCGATTATAAAATATTTCTGGAAACATTCTAAGGAACTGACGGGCAATCTGGATCTGGTATTTTTTGGTCTGATACATATTGTGCTGATGCTGACGGCGATTATTATAATCACGATTGGTTCCGCATTGGCCAAAAGGCAGTCTGACGATAAGGAAAAATTCAGGACTATTCTGGTTTGGTTTTCAATTGCGCTTTTGATCATTGTCATAGCAATTCCCTGGCCATTTTCACCTTTCGCAAACAGACCATATCTCCGATCATTCTAATATGAAAAATCTTCTTCTTGCTAAAGTGGGGTGCTTGCGCATCATCGGTTTCCTTGAAGGTGTATCCCTGCTGGTGTTAATTTTTGTGGCAGTTCCAATGAAATACTATTTTGGAAACCCAATGGGCTCGAAGATTATCGGGCCTATTCATGGTGCTTTGTTCCTTCTATTTGTAGTCAATGCATTTGGGCTGGGTGTTGAGCAAAACTGGAAATTCAGAACCACAACCTGGAAAGTACTTTTAGCCTGCGTTATTCCGTTTGGAACATTTTACGTTGACAGACGTATTCTGCGTCAATTGGAGAATTAGGAAATCATAAAGAGGCCGGGTTGGCGCAGAAGATATTAGCGCTTTTGAGACAGCTTCGGCATCTCTTACTTTTTCGCGAAATTTAAATTATTGTAAAAGGATCGTAAATATGAAGACCAGGCGATTTGGCGTACCTGGTCTTCACTTGCTTTTGTTACAAAAAATATCCTAATGGTATACAGGGTTTCAGATCCCAGTTAGCCCTTTAAAGAACTTTCTGGCGATGATTGCGTATTCCAATGGATTTGCTTTTGCGGGATCCTGCTCCGCTTCCAAAACGATCCAACCCTGATAGTCACTATGTTTAATCACCTCGAATAGCTCAGGGAATGCAATACAACCCTCGTGGTCTCCCGGCACTGTAAAAACGCCTTGTTTCACAGCGGTGAGAAAGCTAAGCTTTTCATCATGAACCCGTTGCAGCACGTCGGGCCGCACATCTTTTAAATGGATATGTGCTGTGCGTCCGATGTATTTTTTCAGCGCTTCAACAGGGTCTTCGCCAGCGAAGAAAAAATGACCGCAGTCGTAATTGAGAAACACATTATCAGGATCTGTTTCGTTCAGTAAACGGTCCGTTTCGGCAATGGTTTGGATACAGGTACCCATGTGGTGGTGAAAAGCGAGCTTCATACCCCGGTCACGTGCAATTTTTCCAAGTTCGTTTAGTCCGTAAGTGAAATTTTTCCAGGCATCGTTTGTCAGCAGCATACCTTTTCCTTCAAACACAGGAACGTCCATTTGTCCCTGACAACTGTTGCCGGTTTCTCCGCCGCCAATCACTTTGGCCCCCATGGTTTCCAGGAAATCCAGTAATTCTGTGAAGCTTTTACGGTTGTCACTGAGGGACTTGGTGGTTAGCTCGTAGCTGTTCCATTGATTGCAAATTTGCAGACCTCTCAATTCCAAAGCATTACGAAGTACGTTGGTGTCGTGCGGGAATTTGTTGCCAACCTCGCAACCGGTAAATCCTGCGAGTGCCATCTCGCTGATGCATTGTTCAAAGGTATTTTCTCCACCTAGTTCAGGCATGTCGTCGTTGGTCCAATTGATCGGAGCAACGCCAAGTTGTATGTTTTCGAAGTTCATGTTATCTTATGGAATAAGGAGCATGGAGGAAGGAGGATGGGTTGCATCTTTCAACTTTGATTCCATAATCCGAATTTGATTAATAATTGTTAGTTCTTGGTCTTTCCATTAACTTAATAAGGTGTCTTTATTTTAGCAACGCCTAATCCTCCCTTTCCTCCCTCCTCCTTTGTCCCCCTTTTTTTATCTAAAGAAAAATCCTTTGCTCCTTTTTATTCTCTTTGTATGTTTCAAATGCCCTTTGCACCGATGGAGACGTTGATACTTCGGCAATTGGTACTTCCCACCAGGCGTGATAGCCTTTTACCGTCCTGTATAAGCTTGTTTCTATGTAAATGACCGTTGTGCGTTCGTTGATTTTGGACTGTGCCAAAGCTTCTTCCAAAGAGGAACGGTCCGTAGCGCGAATGACAATGGCTCCCAGGCTTTCGGCGTTTTTTGCAAGATCAACCGGAAGGAAGTCGCCTGCCAATTGTCCTGAATTTTTATCCCGGTATTTATACATTGTTCCAAAACGCTCACTGCCAATGCTTTCTGATAGCCCACCAATACTTGCATAGCCATTATTGTTCAGTAACAAAATGGTGAATTTTACACCTTCCTGAATGGATGTCACGATCTCATGATTGTTCATCAAATAGCCTCCATCGCCGCAAATCACATAGATTTCCCTTGTAGGATCTGCCATTTTTGCCCCTAATCCTGCAGCGATTTCATAACCCATGCAAGAGAAACCGTACTCGAGGTGGAAATTTTTAGGATCGGTTGCTCTCCATAATTTGTGAAGGTCGCCTGGGGCGCTTCCGGAAGCGTTGATCATCACATCGCGATCATCCATAAAGCTATTGAGTGTACCGATCACAACGGCCTGGTCGATAGGAGGGACTGTGCTGTTTCCTTCTGCATAAATTTGTGTCACTTCATCATCCCAGGCTTTATTCATAACGGCAACTTTCTCCCTGTAGGCCGTTGATACCTCAAAGTCTCCCAAAAGATCGGATAGCTCTTCGAGAATCACTTTCGCATCACCGATCACGGGTAGGGCTGCATGCTTGAAGGCGTCAAATTCATTGATGTTGATGTTTATGAATTTGACATCAGGATTTTTAAAAATTGACTTTGAAGCAGTGGTAAAATCGCTGTATCGTGTTCCTATTCCAATGACAATATCCGCTTCGTTTGCAATTTCTATGGCGTACTTGGTTCCCGTTGCGCCGAGTCCTCCGATGCTGTATGGCTGATCATATCGAACCGCACCTTTTCCGGCAAATGTTTCACCAACAGGGATGCCTGTTTTAGATGCGAATGAGTGCAGTATTTCAGAGGCTCCGCTGTAAATCGCTCCGCCGCCGGCAACGATGACTGGATTTTTGGAAGACTTTATCCATTCCGCAGCCTCCTGCAAAGTGGTAACATCCGGGCGGGGACGTCCTGCACGCCAAACTCTTTTTTGAAATAATTCCAGCGGAAAATCATAAGCATGGGTTTGAACGTCCTGCGGCATGGACAATGTCACGGCCCCGGTTTCCGCCTGAGAAGTAAGGACGCGCATTACTTCGGGCAGTGAATAGATAAGTTGTTCCGGCCGGTTGATACGGTCCCAGTACTTTGAAACTGGTTTGAAGCAATCGTTTACTGAAATATCCTGCGTGGAAGCACTTTCCAATTGCTGCAAAACGGGGTTCGGTTCGCGGGTTGCAAAAATGTCGCCCGGCAATAGCAAAACCGGAAGACGGTTGATGGTCGCCAACGCCGCTCCTGTAATCATATTGGTTGCGCCTGGGCCAATAGAGGTGGTACAGACAAACGCTCCCAACCTGTTTTTTACCTTGGCATACGCGACTGCAGCATGAACCATTGATTGCTCATTACGACTCTGGTAATATCGGAAGTCTGGGTTTTCCTGTAAAGCCTGTCCCAGACCAGCCACATTTCCGTGTCCGAAAATGCCGAAGCAACCGCCGAAAAAAGGCTCTTCAACGCCGTCTCTTTCAATGTACTGGTTTTTTAAGAACGTTATTGTAGCCTGGGCTACGGTCAGTCTTTTTGTCATTGTAGTATTTGGCTATTGGCCGTCAGCTATTGGCTTTCGGCTTGTGTAGTTTTGTGATAAGGTTCAATTAATCTTTTCGAGGTTGATCTTCGCAGAAGACTGGCCGACATTACATGGCCTGTTCAGTCTTATTTTTAAAGGAAATCAACCGCTTTTCCGGCGCATCCAAACAATTCAAATTTCTTAAGCATAAACTGTTTATAGGTTTCCATGAAAATTTTTCCCGGTGTGGTCGGTGCAAACTCATCGGGTTTATCTCTGAAAAACTCACGGTTTACCATCGTCCATAATAGTCGCATATCAGTCGCAATGTTGATCTTGCAAATGCCGAAAGGAATTGCTTTCAATATTTCGTCTTCCTGAACCCCTTTTGCATCCGTTTTCAGGTTCCCACCGGCCGCATTGATTCGTTCAACTACTTCGGCACTTACATTGGAACCTCCGTGCAGCACCAGTGGAAATCCGGGAAGGCGCTTCTGTATTTCTTCCAAAATATGAAACTGAAGACCCTGTCCACCCGAAAACTTGTAAGCTCCGTGACTGGTACCTACGGCAATAGCCAGGCTATCACAATCCGTAGCCTGCACGAAATCAACGACTTCCTGTGGATTGGTATAAAAGGAATGCGCCGCGTCTACCGTCAGATCATCTTCGACGCCAGCCAATACACCCAATTCTGCTTCAACACTGATGTTTTTTGCATGTGCCTTTTCAACGACCACTTTTGTTCTTTCCACATTTTTCTCAAAGGAATCATGTGATGCGTCGATCATCACAGAAGTGTAACCACCTTTTTCGATTCCGTCAAAAATATGCTCTTCATAGCCGTGATCCATATGAATGGCAAAAACCGTATTTGGGTAAATTCTTGAGGCCGAAGCAATCATTGAAAGCAACATGTCGGCGTTTGCATAATCTCGCGCAAATGGGGTCGTCTGAACAATAAACGGTGCATTTGCTTCCTGCGCCGCGGCAAACAAGCCGTGGATTTCTTCCATAAAAAACACGTTCACAGCCGGAATGGCATAGTTACCGTAGCATTTTTGGAAAAGTTGTTTAGTGGTTAAAAGCATTTTCAAGCAGTCGGCTATCGGCGGTCAGCTATCTGCAATCGACTACATGTCAATTTCTGTAATGCAGAAGCCATTTAATAATTTAGTTAACCTTGGGATTGGCAATCTGCCTCTTAGAGCCTTCGAAAGCTGAAAGCCGATTGCCGAAAGCTATTAATTTTACCAGAACACGGTATAAAGTGCTGCCAATACGCCGCAAAGCAGGATGGAAGCGACTGCAAAGCCTTTTCCCGGACTGAACATCGACTCGTCTATTTCCAGTCCTTTTGGATTATTTTTACTCTTTGGATCGGCAAGCGTGATCGCAACGATGATTGCACATAACACAAGAAATATAATTCCCATACGATCCAGGAACGGAACTTCGGGTGCCAGAAACTTACCTGCGGTCGACAAAGGAATTGTTAACAACGCTGCTGTTAAAGCTGCGGCAGAAGTGGTTCTTTTCCAAAACATACCGAAAATGAAAATGGCAAAAACCCCTGGTGTAATGAAACTGCTGTATTCCTGAATAAACTGGTAAGCTTGTTCCAATGCCCTTAGTTGTGGCGCAATAATGATACCGATGGCCATGGCGATCCAGATGGTGATCCTGCCAACTCGGATGAGTTGTTTTTCACTCGCGCCAGGCGAGATGTATTGCTTGTAAATATCCAGGGTGAAAATGGTGGATATGCTGTTCGCTTTACCAGCTAACGAGGCAACGATTGCGGCGGTAAGTGCAGCGAAGGCCATTCCTTTTAATCCTGCGGGCAACAGATTTAACAGTACCGGATAGGCGTGGTCAGGTTTTACGACGCCATTCAAGTCAAGCATCTCCTTTTGGAACATGCCGTTTTGGTAAAGCACAAAAGCAGCGATACCCGGTATTACGACGATGATCGGGATGAGTAATTTTAACACCGCCGCAAAGAGGATTCCCTTTCTTGCCGTTTTCAAATTGGCCCCTAAACTTCGCTGGATAATGTATTGATTGCAACCAAAATAAGCCAGATTGTTAATCCACATGGCACCAAGAATCACTGATAAGCCTGGCAGATCCTTGTAAAAAGGACTGGCCTTTGGTAAAATCATGTGGAAATGAGAATCCGCCTGCTCTTTTAAGGTACCGAGCGCATTCATAATTCCCGGTTTATTAAAGTGCTCAGAAACAAGGTCAAGCGCAAGATAAGTTGTAGCGAGTCCTCCCAATACAAGTACGATAACCTGAACCACGTCGGTATAACCAATCACTTTCATCCCGCCGATCGTGATGATCACGGCAAAGATTCCTAACCCAATAATTCCGTAGGTGAAATCCAGCCCGGCTGTAACCTCCAATGCCAATGCACCGAGGTAAAGAATGGATGTAAGGTTTACAAATACGTAAAGTAACAGCCAAAAAACAGCCATAATCGTGGCTACAGTGGGGCTATACCGCTGACGCAAAAACTGCGGCATGGTGTAAATCTTGTTTTTGAGATAGACCGGCAAAATGAAAACAGCTACAACAATCAGCGATGCAGCTGCCATCCACTCGTAGGAAGAGATGGCCAGCCCAATAGCAAAACCGGATCCGGACATCCCGATAAAGTGCTCGGCGGAAATATTTGACGCGATAATAGAAGCACCGATTGCCCAGAAAGTCAGCGAACCTTCCGCCAGAAAGTAGTCCGTTGAACTTACTTCTTTTGACCTTTTTTTAATATAAATCCAATATCCATAGGCAGATACACCGATCAAATAAATAAAGAAAACGACGTAATCAAGCGTTTGTAAACCAGTATTGGCCATTCTAAAAGGAGGTTAATTGAATTGAGGTCGTATCCACTAAGTCAGATATAGTCATTTTGTAGTCGAGAATTTGTCTCAAATTTTACATTTTGTTGAAGAATAAAGTATTGTCACGGCCTAAAATACCGGCGATTAGTAAATCTGAGGAAATATTTTCAAATTAGTAAAACTCGCCAATATTTTCTGTCAGTTCGCTTCTATTACCATACTTTATTACTTCCATTGTTCTCTGACAACATGATAATCAGCTTACAGGACAGCGTACTGTAATATTTCGTCCATGTTTACGATACGTCCCTCTGTGAGTGACTTCATTGCAGCGATTCCAATGGCTGTTGCCATTAATCCGTCATGAGCATCGACCGGCGATGGTGTGTCGTTGAGCACGCAATCGATAAAGGATTTCAAGCACACACGGTAAGCCGTTTCATATCTTTCTAAAAAGAAATGTAAAGGAAGGGAAATGTGCCCACCATTTTTGTCAAAATGGACGAGCGTATCGGAGGTATTGTTTTCTGCTTTGGCCATGCCCTTTGAACCAAAAATTTCCAACCGTTGATCATAACCGTAGACAGCTTTACGACTGTTATCAATTACCCCTATGGCGCCGTTTTCGAAAGTTAATACAATTACAGCCGTATCGATGTCTCCAAATTCCTTGATCTCGGGATGTATCAGTGCATCTCCCTTTACGAAAACTTCCTTTACCTCACTTCCCACAATGTAGCGAGCCATGTCAAAGTCGTGAATGGACATGTCCAGGAAGATACCTCCTGAAATTTTTAGATATTCAACCGGTGGGGGCGCTGGATCGCGACTTGTTATTCGCAGAATATGTGGGTCCCCGATTTTATTTTGCTCAACTAAATGACGCACATTGCTGAAGTTTGCATCAAATCGACGATTAAATCCAAGCATCAGTTTTACGCCATTTTCGGTAACCGCCTTTTCCGCAGCCTGAATCGCTTCAATTGTTACGTCCAAAGGTTTCTCGCAGAAAATATGCTTTTTTTGATTAGCCGCAGCAACCGTATAAGGCACGTGAAACGGGGTAGGAGAGCAGATGATAACCGCTTCGACGTCAGGATGGTTAATCACATCATAGGCGTCAGTAGTTACCTGAGGAACACCCAGCGCGTGCGCGAAGGCGTGTGACTCGGGCGCAAGATCGGAAGCAATGATGACTTCTGCGTTGGGCATGTGGTGCATCAGATTGCTCAGGTGGATCTGACCGATCCTTCCCAGTCCAATCACACCGGTTTTAAGTTTTTTTGTCATTTGTCAGGTTAAGGTTTTTTATTGAAAACTGTGCATCTAGCTGTTGGCTGTCAGCGATTGGCTTTGTCCACCTGGAAGAGCCAATCGCTAACGCCTGATTTCTAAAAGCATTTTAAAACTTTCTATTCCATTCTTTGAGCCAGCGTTCGATCACTACTTTGGTTTGGGTGAAGAATTCAACCGCGTGTTTTCCCTGACCATGGAGGTCTCCATAGAAACTTTCTTTCCAGCCAGAAAAAGGGAATTGCGCAACGGGTGCTGCCACGCCAATGTTGATTCCGATGTTTCCAGCTTCCGCTTCATGTCGGAATTTACGGGCGTTTAGCCCGCTACTGGTGAAAACACAGGCCATGTTGCCATATCTTCCAGCGTTAATAAATTTGATCGCTTCGTCGATTGTATTGATATGTACGAGGCTAAGTACTGGGCCAAATATTTCGGTTCCGGCCAATTCACCGTCCAGCGGTATGTCTTCAATAATGGTTGGCGCAATGAAATTACCCTTTTCAAATCCTTCAACCGTCGTGTTTCTTCCGTCCAGGAGTAAACGGCCTCCTTCGCTGATTCCTTTTTCGATTAAATGATTAACCCTGTTTTTACTGTCCTGCGTAATGACGGGTCCCATCAGCACATCGCTTTCCAGTCCGAAGCCAGTTTTACGGGTTTTAGCAGATTCCACCAAACTCTCTGTAATTTCCTGATGCTCTCCCACTGTAATGATTGTTGAAGCGGCGAGGCAACGCTGACCTGCGCAACCATAAACGCTGTCGATCACGATCTGGGTTGTCATATCAATATCCGCGTCCGGCAATACAATCACCGGGTTCTTTGCACCTCCCTGTGCCTGAACGCGTTTGCCGTTCGCAGCTCCTTTAGAATACACATATTTTGCCACATTGGATGATCCTACGAAACTGATTCCTTTGATCAAAGGATGTTCCAGCAGTGCATCGACCACCTCGCGACCACCTTGAACGATGCTCAAAACTCCTTTTGGGAGATCAAGCTGTTCCATCAGGGCGACAATTTTGGTCATTGTCAGTGGTACCTTTTCCGATGGTTTGATGATGTAACTGTTTCCGCATGCCAGTGCATAAGGAAGAAACCAGAATGTGATCATGCCCGGGAAATTGAACGGAGCGATGCAGGCACATACACCCAGTGGTTGGCGGATCATATATTCATCGATCCCTTTTGCAATATCCTCTGAAAATTCACCCTGCATCATCGCTGGCATTCCACATGCATTTTCCACGTTTTCTATGGCGCGGATCATTTCAGCTTTTGCTTCCAGGAATGTTTTCCCTGATTCAAGGGTTATCGTCCTTGCAATATCATCAAGGTTATCTTCCAACAGGGTTTTTAGTTTAAAAAGATATTGGACTCGCTTTGAAACCGGCGTCCTTCTCCATTCCTGAAATCCCTTTTCCGCGGCTTCCGCGGCATCCGCCACATCCTGTGCGTTGCCGGTAGGAACCTGCGCCAACACTTCCTGATTTGCGGGATTTACCACGTTCAATACCTGGTCGGAATGACTATCCACCCATTGCCCGTTGATATAATTCTTTAATTTTTCCATTATAATGTTTTGATTAATGCTTGCTCAAAATAGGTTACACAGAGTGTCACAGAGAAATAAAGAGAGCCACAGAGCTATTTTAAACCTCAGAGAGGAGATAACAAACATCTCTGGAACCTCTTCTTAACTTAGTTAACCCGCACTGCGTCCGCTCTGTGTAATTTTGTTTTCAAAGTCAACCGTAAAGGTTTCATTCAACAAAGGATTCCCTTAAATATATTCTCTCGGTGAACCTCATTGTAACTCTGTGTTCCTCTGTGTAACTTTTCAAATCTAGAACCCTCCCCGGCTTTCTACAAATCCCATTACTTCTTCATTGCTCGGCATAAAGTTGGCGCAGCCTTCCCGGGTGACGATGATTGCTCCACAGGCGTTGCCCATTCTGACACTTTTATATAAATCCCAACCGCTGAGCAGTCCATAAGAGAATCCGGCACAAAAGGCATCGCCGGCCCCAAGCACATTTAAAACTTCAACTGGAAACCCGGGTACCTTTAATTCTTCCTTGCCCGGCTGGAAAATGGATGCACCGTCTTTACCTCTTTTGACCACCAGTGTTTCCACACCAGAATTCATAATTTCCTGGATCGCATTCTCAATATTTCCGCGAATCTCGGGAGCGGATATCTGTTGATGTTTGATCAGTAGTTGTTCTTTGTCAGTTAGATAAGTTGCCAGAATTTCTTCCTCGGTGCCAACGACGATATTGAAACTACTCAATGCAGCTCTCAAAGTTATTCCAAAGGCGCGTGGATCGCTCCATTGATCCGCTCTGAAATCGATGTCAAGTAACCTTATCACATCATTTTTTTTCGCCAGTTCCAATGCGTAAAACATTGCCGTCCGGCTTGGGTCTTTGCTAAATGCAGTTCCGGAAAATGCCGCCGCTCTAAAATCCTGGAAGGGAATAGCGGCAATGTGATCGATGTTGACATTGATGTCGGCGCAGTTTTCTCTGTAAAAAACCAAAGGAAATTTGTCCGGAGGTTCAATGCCGAGCACAACCGCTGAACTTCTTGTTCCCGGGATTGTGGGAATCCATTCGGTAAGTATACCTTCTTCATCAAGAAAGTGTTTAATGAAGTTCCCAACCTGATCATCTCCAATTCCAGTCAGGATTGCCGTATTTAGTCCCAGTCTGCGACTTCCAGTTGCAATGTTTAACGGGCATCCGCCAACAAATGCATTAAAGGCTTCAATTTTTACAAATGGGCTACCAACATTGGCCGAATATAAATCAATGGATGAGCGGCCTAGCGTCAGTAAATCGTATTTTTTTGTCATGTTAATTGGCAATCGGCTGTCAGCCATCGGCTTTCGGCTTTTTTTAGGGACAAAGTAAAGTTTAATCTAAATTAGTAAGCGGGGTTTTTGCAGGCTGTTTTGGCCTCTGTTGGCTCCCTGGAATCAGTCTGCATCAAAAATGCGTTCATACTCCGTTCATTTCTGCTGTCACGATTGGCAACCTGGGGTCTGAGCCTTTCCAGGAGCCGTAAATCCAGTCATGGTCCGGATCAGAAGTGTTGGCAAGGGACTGATCGCTACCGGCCAGAAAATTCAGATAATACACATTGTAACCATGCCCCGCTACCACCGGGTGATATCCTTTTGGAACAAGTACTGCCTCATTGTTATGAACCCTGACAATCTCATCAAGCGTTCTGTCGGCGGTATAAACCTGTTGGATTGCATAACCCTGAGGTTTGTCGATTTTATAAAAATAAATTTCTTCCAGATTAGCTTCAATCAAATTTCCATCGGCATCAATGATTCGCTCATCATGTTTGTGAGCAGGGAAAGAACTCCAGTTTCCGGACGGCGTATATACTTCAACGCACACGATCTTATGACAGTCGAAACCCGGTTCCAGTAAGCTGTTGATCTGTCGGTTGGCATTATCACCGCCCCGATATTCGATGGCAGCTTCTTCCGGACGTTTCATGCGTGGGTGATGATCTTCATCGGAAGCGACATAGCAAATAGCGATATCTGTATCCGGCGATTGAGCAGTCAAAGTGAAGGTCGTGTTTCTCGACAAATACATGGCGTGACCAATGCCACTAAAGACATTCTTCCGTCCGTTCTTTGTTTCCCATATCTGTTCGCCAACTTCTACTTTGAAATTCCCGCCAAGCAAAACGATACAATATTCGTAATTCCCGGTACTCTGCGTAAATTGTTCATTTACATCTAGTATTTTAGCCTCGAAATTCAAATATGTCCAGCCTGCTGCATCACTTGTAAGAGAATGATAGGTGTTGTTATCGGGTGTAGGTTTAACAAGTAATTCGGTCATCATCGTATTTCATTACATTTGTGCAATGATAACATGGTATAAATTAAGTACAAAATGTAAAAATGCTTATATCGAATGCAAACGTTTGAAAAAATTATAATAAATCATTGCAATAATTATAATAATGAATTCCTCTCGTCCTGTTACCATAAAAGACATTGCCCGCCGATTTCATTGTTCGCCATCGACGGTTTCAAGGGCGCTTAATGATCATCCTGCTATCAATGAGGATACCAGAAAAAATATTCAGGAATACGCCAGAGAAGTAGGTTATCAGCGTAATGAGGTTTCGCTTAGTTTGCTTAATAAGAAGACCGGTTCCCTGGGTGTGGTAGTGCCGACGATCTCAAATTATTATGAATCAGCCGTCATTGAGGGCCTGCACAATGTGCTTCAGCCAATGGGCTACACCCTGAATATCTGTGTTACCAACGAAAGCTATTTGTTGGAAAAAGAGTATCTATCTAAACTTTTGTCTAACCGGGCCGAAGGTATTTTTCTTTCCGTTTCTCAGGAGACTTATGACTCCGGGTACTACGAACATCTGGAACAGGTAATTCAAAGGAAAACACCGCTGATATTCATTGACCGGGAGTACGAAGATTTTGAAACGAGCAGGGCAACCGTTGATGATTATCATGGCGCGTTTGCAGCTGTGGAGCATCTTATCAGCATCGGATACAAGCAGATCGCGCATTTGAAAGGGCCCAATGGCCTTACCGTCTCAGAGCAACGGTTGAAGGGATATGTAGATTGCCTCAAAAAGTACGGGATGTCTGTTCAGGAAGAGTTGATTATTAATTCCAATTTCAAAGTTGAAAGTGCGATTTTGCCAACCATTCGTTTGCTTGAAATGGATTCTCCGCCGGATGCTATTTTTGCTGCCAACGATCAGGTCGCTATTGGTGCCATGCGTGTGGTGAAGGACAAAGGGCTTAGAATCCCGCAGGATGTAGGTCTCGTCGGTTTCGATAATTCACCCATCTCTGCTTACACATTTCCATCTTTAACAACGGTCAGCCGCCCTGGCCGGAAGATCGGTATGGAAGCATCACGACTATTTCTTACGCAGGTTAACGCGTCCGGAGACTTTTCGCATGAGAGCATTGTGTTGCCTTCTGAGTTGATTATTCGGGAGTCGTCTTTGCGGCTGTAGGATCATAACGAGCTCCGATTTTTGATTCAGAAACATTTTATGCCGTTTCTTTTAAATAGGAGCTAGTTAGCGGATTTGTGGCGTGGTTGCCGGCGCTGTCATTCCGATATTTGCAACGTATTTTAGTGAGTATACTGCCTGCGTAATGCTTGCGGGGTGAATCGTGCATCAAGTGTGATTATGGCATGTTTTCGGACACTTCCTGCGCCCGGATGTTTTGTAAATGCGCGGTTGATTTGCGAAAGCATTTTTCTGCTTTTTTTATTTTTTAAAAAGTGGGATTCTTTCCAAAGGTGTTTGCCATTTTCTTTTTGGCCAAGCTTGTAATTTTTGGTGGATGCCTGGATAATTCAGATATTTTTCAAAACGGTTGCCGACACGAATGTTCTTTTACAAGAAATCACCCGACAAATCACTTTCTGTTCAATTTGGGTTGCGTATGTCAATGGGTGTTCAATGGTAAACAGGACTTTAGTGAATGAATACAAGCCTGATTCCCTTAACAAACCTGGTCATGTTGACCAAAGTTTAGCCCTTTTGGTTGGCCTTGATTACTTAGCAAATAGATTGACTGACAATTTTTTAATTAGGCCAAACGACTGCTCCAAACCAAGCGTTCCTGATAATTTGTAAACCCTGAAAAAAGCCAGCAAGATAACTAGTAGATAGAAAACAGATAGAAATACAGGCTGAAAATAAAATGCGGTATAGTTGAAATTAAGCGCTTTTAATACAAGATCAAGACTAAGCAGATAAACTACTGACAGCAACAGAAAGAGATCCATTTTTTTTGTGAAAACACCGTACACGAAAAATAGGATCATTGCCCCGTGAGAATACCTTTCATGCATTTCGGTGTTGAAGTAAAAAAATATTAGGATTGTTAATCCGGCCGTGAGTGCTAAAAAGGCAATTGAATGATGATCTTTAAACTGGTCTTTGGTTTTTGTAAGGCTAAGGATAAATAGGGGAAGAATCGCCAATACCGCTGCCCCAAAAAATAATATTACACCCCAGGTCTGATAAGTAATACCCAAAAAAGGCAATTTATTTGAAACCATGCCCAAGTCACCAGGTACGAATAGATACCAGAAATTAAAAGCGTTCATCGACAAAACCGGATAGTACCCGACCGAACTTACCGCCATTTTAGCGAAATCCCGAAGACCTCCATAGAGAAGAAATGGGCTGAGAAGGACCGCCTGTGTGACGATGCCCGCTACTGCCAAGCGAAATATGTTGAACTTATCAGACCTTACATATGGTATAAATGCGATTGCAAAAACGGGTAATATGCTAATTGTCTGCAGTTTGCTATTTAGTGCAAACACGAGTAGTGATGCTGCCAGTAAGGGGCGTTGGTACAAAAAAAGGCAGGCCATCGCGATAAATGCATTGTGAATACTGTCCACCTGACCCCAGTATATCGAATTGTAGAGGTAGCCGATATTGAATAAGAGCAAATATTTAACCCAGCTTAAGTAGGTGGAGTTTCGGAAAAAGCGGAACAAAACGACAAGCGGCAGAAGATCAAATATAAAGGCGACGATCTTCAGCCAGTTGATGTTGGTTTTGATCGCAGCCTCGGAGCCGAAAATCACGCTAAAAAACTTGAGGAAGTACAGGAAAAATGGGGGATAATTGATGTACCCGCTGGAATATACTTTCGTGAACGGCGCTGATGTAAAAAACGTACTCCAACTAATCCAGCAGTATATGTCACCGTCAAGACCTGTATTAGGTAAAAAAAATAAAACCGTAAAAAAGAATATCAGAATTTCAGCAAGATCAACCTGGTAATTTTTTTTGATGGTATGTAAATTCAAATTCACTAGTTGGCTATACGTTAAGAGGCAAATTTTCCTAGGTCGGATGATGGCTGACAAGATAATATTTTTTTGCTGAATAACGGCTGTGCTAGAAGTTTGATAGCAAAATGTCAATAGCGTTTTTGCCACAACTGAAGCAAACTTATAAAAAAGTTAACTTCCCAACATCTAGTATACAACTTGTTTCAACCGCCTCAGTTTTGAGTCGTTCAAGTACTTTTTTCATATAGCCTATTTTGCTTTTTTTGTACTGTTAACTTCTTTGACCCATACAATTGTCCTATCGGCATGGCTGCCACATGTCGCCAACTGCATTACAATGGATCCGCCCCCTTTTCATGGCTTTTGCCAGGAATTTATATTAAATGTCACGAATGGCTGTGAAAACCGAAACGAATACGTAATTTGGACCCGAAAATTATTGTATACGGTTTACTAAGTCACCAATATTTCTTCGAAATCCATCGAGTTTTAGATTTTTCGCGCTTCAATACCGCGGAGCGACCGCCTGAAGAAGGAGGAGACCCTTTTAGCAATTTTGTACGGCAGTGTTAGTATCCTGGCTATGCCATGCAACCAGCTTCTGCCGATGTACACAAAATATAGAATCCCGGATTAACAAAATTGATTTGTACAAATTATATGAAGTTTGCTTTTTCAATTAAATACTTTAAATCTGCATTTTTCCCATTCCTTGTGTTGATAATTTTGAGCGCCGGAGCATGGATTCGAATCGCTCACTTCCCCGATATTCCTCCGGGACTCAATCAGGACGAGGCCAGCAGTGCTTATGAATCCTGGTCAATTGCAACGACTGGCGCAGATCGGTGGGGAAATGTGCTACCAGCTTATTTTCCAGCGCTGGGTAGCGGCCAAAACACGTTATTGGCATATCTTACTGTTCCGGCGGTGAGGTTGTTAGGACTCAATATTTTTTCTGCCAGAATCGTGTCGTTGATTTTAGGATTGCTGCTTCTGCCACTTTTATTATTTTCTTTATGGCCAGCAAAACGCCCAATAGCTCTACTTGCCACATTAGTTGTTGCGCTGGTTCCCTGGCATTTTATGCTTTCGAGATGGGCGCTTGAAAGTAACCTGCTGCCATTTTTTATGCTTCTCGGTTGCGCTCTCATGATTCGCGGAGTGATTACAGGAAAACGTCGCTGGATCGTCCCAAGTCTTTTACCAATAGCTTTGGCTTTATATGCCTACGGTACTACAGTGGCAATGCTGGCGCCGTTTTTCTTATTGTTTATAATATTGCATTTTAAGGCAATTCGTGATCACTTGTGGAGTTGGTTATCTGCTTTTGGCCTATTCTGTGTATTGGGTTTTCCATTTTTCCTTTACTTCTTTGAACAATATGTGATCGGTCGCAACATGGCCTGGACCGACGATCTTTTCTTTTCAACGCCGCTGTGTGTTTCCAGCCGTTTGTCCGAAGTTAGCGGAACAGGCATATTATGGGGAAATATAGAATTTTTGATGCGGGGATTTGATGATGGGGGAAATTACAATCTTATGCACGGATATCTTTTATTATTCCCTTTTTGCAGTCTGCTAGGCTTCCTGGGCTTAGGATTGTTTTCTGTACAGTTAGCGCGCAAAAAAATCGCACACCAGTCATTGACAAAGGAAATGACCGCTGTCAGTATATTTGCTATCTGGGGACTTTCCAGCCTTTCATTTTTATTTTTATTTCAGCTGAATGTCAATCGGTTTAATCATTTTTATTTACCCTGTATCGTCTTGAGTATATGGTTACTGGATTTATTGATTCAGAACGTAAAAAGCAATAAAAGAAGATGGGCACTTTATGGATTGACTTTTGCCTTTTTGACTTTTAGCACATTGCGCGGCATTCGCTATTACTTCAATGGTTATCGTGAGAGTGATATAAAAACAAATTTTTACAGTGGTTTGGGCGATGCATTTGAAGCAGTTAAAGGTATACAGGCATCACAGGTACACATTAGCCCTAATGTGATGTTATCATACGTCTATACCCTGTTCTATCTGAAATACCCGGCGACGCAATTTCGACAGGAAGTAAACTACGAGGAAAAAAATGGTGCGTATAAAGTAAACACGATTGGACGTTATGTTTTCGATGACAACTATCTTAATCCTCTTCAACCGTGGGGTTTTCTGTCGAAAAAGGGAGAACTCCAGAGTAGCACAAAGTTCACTAAAGAGATCGTCTACCAGGATAATTATTGGGAAGTTGGGGTCATGAATCTTAAATAGATTTGTTCAATTTTGTTGGGTCTATTATCCACCGTGTGAAGCCTGGAGATTTAGGACAATCGCGATGACTTCCAATATTGTAGGATGAACCTTGGCTCACTGATCCAATTGCTTTATGCGGGGGTGTATCCTAAAATGTATTTGGCAGGAATCAAAACACCGTTATAAGGTTACAGCGAAAGAATACACAAAGTTATTTATATGGCAGATTATTCACATTTTGATGAGTCCACCCCCGTTTATGGAAGTCCTTAGCGATATTGCTTTAAATTGTTTTGCCTCTCTTTGTATTGCACTCAAAGTATAACTCAATTTCATAACTGCTTGCTGCAATGCTTTTTCTTTTTCTGAGCACTTCGATGTAGGCCCGAACGCTCCTCCTAAATCGAAATAAGGAAAAATGTACCACGCATGATCCGTAGCTTTTGCCTGTTGAGAGAGATGCCAATGACCTTTTGTATCATAAATGTTTTTTACGATTTTTTCGCTGACATCCTTTCGTAAGCGCTCACGTACAAATGATGAATCTACTTCTCCCTTTCCATTCACTCGAAAATAGAAAACGGCCCAGGTGGGGTTTCAATCGCCGGTTATTTGGCCCGGTACGTCTTTTCCAAGCCAGGTTTCCAGGTCATATCCAACACCATTTTCCCGGAATGTAGGAAACGATATCTTCTCTATCGAGTCAGTTGATATCTTTTGGTCTTGCTGGATCGTTTTTCTTGCTTTGTACAACTGGCAGCAATAAAACAAAGAAGAATCAAGATTACACTGGATGGTGCCGTTAGTACCATGGTGCAGATCATTGGAGTTGTTCAAATAGATATTAAAGTCATAGTTTGACGAGCTGTTGACACAACTGTCCTTGGCTTCAAATGAAGTTAATTATTTTATATATAAATAAATTATGTATTTAGAATGGGGTTTTGATTGACATAAAACGTAAAAAGTCCAAAGCCGACAGAAAACTGCACGGCCTTGGACTTTTAGTAATCAAGAATATCTTTAACAATCAATAACCATCATTCTGCTTCAAATAACCTGGAAGGTTGGAAGCTCCATCAATGGCATTTTGTGGAATTGGGAAGATTCTTTTCTTCACGTCGGAATTGGTTTTTTCTGTCCAAGTACCTTCATACTTTCCGAAACGGATCAAGTCGCTGCGGCGTAGCATTTCCCAATAGAATTCAAAACCTCTTTCACGTAATAACAGAGTAAGATCCATGGAAGTAAGCGCGGGAGGCGGCGTTGTAAGCGTGCGTGATGCTCTCACAAGGTTTACATCTGCCAAAGCGCCGGCAGCATCATTGCTTTTACGCAATTTGGCTTCGGCGCGCATCAGGTAAATATCCGCCAGTCGGACGATCACAATATCCGCTTCGCCCTTATTCCGGCCAGAGTCGGAAACACGGCTGAACTCGTATTTTTCAACACGATAGCCAGAGTTGTAATTGCTTCCTGCTGTTGTAAAATCTATCTTTTCAGGGAAGTTCACGTCAAGATCAGCGCGGTTTCTCGTCACATAAGTAAGTTTTCCAACTTTGAGTTTTCCACCTGCACATCTTAAAAACGCACCATTCACACGCAATGCACCATACTGCTGCCCTCTCAGGATTCCACGATTGATCTTATAATCGGCGTCATTGATACAGGTGTCAGCCTTATTGCTGTAGATAGACATGTTTTCTTTGTAGAAACGTGGATCCCTCGTAGGGTCAACCGCTCCATAAGCCTGCACCCATGACTGATAAAAGTCGGACGTGATAGCAGGGCCATCCGTACCATTTGCAGCCGGGAAAGCGGCAAGCGGGAACTGATCACCGGAAATCGAGAAATAAGCCATCCGATTGTGACCATTCAAGGTTGGACGTTGATCAACAGCGAAAATGAGTTCGTCATTGGTGTGATTGTCGTTGCCAAAAATCGCAAAATAATCGTTTGAAAGTTTTGCCTGGCCCGAGGCGATCACTTTATCAGTATACTGGATTACCTTGTCCATCTCGTCGCTCTTGAAGTCGAACTGAGTACCGTAAATGTTACGATACACGGCTGCATTCATATATAATCTGGCAAGCAAGGACCAAACCGCTGCCTGGCTCAAACGACCAGGACCCACCGTTGCCTTAGGTTGAACAAGGGGCTCCACTGCAAGTAATTCGCTTTCAATGTATTTCACTGCTTCATCACCTCTCAGGATTTTGGAAGTAGTTCCTGCATCTTCTTTCAAGAATGCAATGCCAAACAAATCCAGCGCGACCATGTTGTAGTACGCTCTCATACCGCGTGCTTCGGCGGTGTAAAGCGCTGCATTGGGGAAGGTAGAGTTTTTGAAACTGCTGATCGCCGTAATCGAGCGGGAAATGGACTGGACCAGTGTATTCCAGGTGCTGTTTACGTTTGGATCGGTGCTGGTTGTATTGTGAGCGTGCAACGCGAGGTAAATCCCGTTATCGCCCCAATCGGTACCGCCACGGTAAGGCAAAATGGCTTCGTCCGTAGATATCTCCTGCAGCGCAAAATAGGTAGTGTGCTGAAAAAGGTTGGGCAACAAGGCATACACAGGAGCAATAAGCCCTTTGGCAGCGTCTTCATCTGATAGCTTGGTGCTAAGCGTTTCGTCTAGTACCTGTTCCTTTAAGTCCGTACAAGCGGAAAGAAACAAAATACCTGCCGCTGTAAATATGAGTGATAATTTCTTTTTCATCATTTCTTTAATTAAAAGCCAAGATTAAGGGCAAAAATTACTGTTTTAGCTTTTGGGTAACTTAGGTAATCAATACCGTAAGACGTAATCCCGTTGATCGAACGGTCGTTGTTTACCTCTGGATCATATCCGTTGTATTTGGTCCATACCTTTAGGTTTTGACCAGTCACTGATATGCGGGCAGTCTGAATCCACTTGTGAATGCCAAGTTTTGTAGTATTCAGATTGTAACCCAAAACAGCGTTGTTCAAGCGAAGATAGGCTCCGCTCTTAAGATAACGTGTCGAAACCGGTGCCGAGTTGTTAATTGACTCTGTGGGACTTGCAAGCGCTTCTGGTGTTACGTTTACACCCTTGGAAAGTTTAAGCTTGTAAAAGTTGGAGTTGGCAGTGTTGTCATACAATTTGTTGCCAGAGACTCCATTGAAATTAAGCGCCAGGTCAAATCCTTTGAAAGACACATTTCCATTGAAGTTGTACATCTTGGTAGGTAATGCAGTTCCTGCAGCAACCCGGTCTTTGTCTGTAATGATACCGTCTCCGTCGACGTCACGGAACTTGCTGATGCCTTTGTCGTCAAATCCGATAAATTCTTTCAGGAAAAAAGTACCGATGGGTTGATTGTTGATGTACCCATTGATGGTTGCCGATGTAAGTCCCGAACCTGAGGCCGAACCGGAAGGGATCACAGAATAAGGTGAATTCGTTACGTTGTTTTTGATAAAAGTCATGTTACCTCCGATGGAGTAACGAAGACCGTTTTCAAGTGATTTTCTGAAATTCAGGTCTAATTCAAGACCTTGGTTCACGATGTTCATATTCGGCACATTGGTCCAGAAAGTACCTGCTGGCTGAACGGGGTCAGAAGGGATTACCTCAAGAAGAATTTTTTCTGATGTTTTAGTGAAATAGTCAATTTCACCGGTTAACGCTCCTTTAAACAACCCAAAATCAAGACCTATGTCTGTTTGGGAAGATACCTCCCACTGAATATTGGGGTTGGCAAGACGTGTGTAGGTTGTACCGGCCGGGAAAGTACTCGTGTTGTCGAGCGGATAGCTGGTAGTTCCCGATACAGAAGATGTAAAGCGCGCTTGAGTAATTTTTGATGGTATCTCCTGATTACCTGTTCTACCCCATCCACCGCGAAGTTTCAGATCGGAAAAAGGTAAAGATTTCATAAACGGCTCGTCAGAGATTCTCCATCCCAAAGAGAAAGACGGGAAGTAACCATACTTGTTGTTATCCCCGAATTTCGAGGAACCATCGACGCGGAGTGTTGCCGTGGCCAGATATTTGCCTTTGAAATCGTAGGTAGCACGCCCGAAGAACGATTGCAGCTCATTGATGACAGCATATCCGCCAGGCTGGTTTTGTACCAACGTAAGGTCCTGTCCTAAGCCGGGGTTATAAATCGGCTCAATGTCTGACACTGGAAATTTATTGATGCTGTAATTTTTCCCAGACAACGAGATATTTTGATAGGAGTGTCCCACCAATGCACTTATGCTGTGATTGTTTTTCGAGGTTGTATAAGTCAGATAGTTTTCAATCAGGCGGTTGGAGTTTTTAGTAAAATAAGTCTCAAGGCGGCCGATTTCGTATGGAATTGTGTTCGGTCTGCGCTGTCTGTCTTCTGTTGCCGTTGAGTTGTCCAGGCCAAAATTCAATTTATACACCAAACCTTTAAATATGGTAACCGAAGGAGAGATACTGGCCAGCACGCGGTTGGTAACAAGTTGTTCCTTGTAAAGTCTCAGCGTGATCAGGGGGTTGGTTCCATCCTGATATTGGAAAGGATCACCTTTGTCGTCAAATACTTTGTATGTCGGGTTGGCTGTGATAGCTCCACCGATCAACCCCTGATTGTCGCCTCTAAGTCTTTTGGCGTTCGACGCGTTCAGATTAACATCCAGTGTAACCCGGTCGTTCAGCAGTTTTTGCGAAAGGTTAATCCGTCCTGTGTAGCGATCCATCTGGCTTCCTTTGAGAATACCAGGCTGCTTCTGCAGACCGAACGAGCCGTAGTAGGTCATCTTGTCTGTTCCGCCACCGAGTGAAACGTTATGGTTGTGCGTGATCGCGGTGCGCGAAATCTGCTTCTGCCAATCGGTGTTTGCTCCGCCGTTGATCACAGCGCTTCCACCCAGCTTAGCAGCTTCAGAAAGGAATTCAGGTCCTGAGTACACATCAAGAGGCCTGGCCATGGTTGAAACACCAAGACTTCCCGAGTACGTCACGCTGGCCTGTCCCGATTTTCCTTTTTTCGTTGTGATCAGAATCACACCGTTAGCGCCTCTGGCTCCGTAGATTGCCGTGGCGGACGCGTCCTTAAGAACATCAATTGACTCGATGTCCTGTGGATTAAGAAAGTTCAAAGGGTTCACATCTCCACCGGTTCCACTGTTGTCGAGCGCCATTCCGTCTACGACAAAAAGCGGTGTACTTCCGGTACGAACTCCACCAGGACCGCGTACTGTAATTGATGTTTTCCCACCGGGCTCTCCCGTGGCCGACGTGATGTTCACACCAGCAACCTTACCTTGCAGGAGCTGTTCGGGAGAGTTGATAATGCCGGCATTGAATTCAGCGGCTTTAAGAGACTTCACTGAACCCGTGATATCTTTCTTTACGGTACTACCGTAACCGACTACCACAACTTCTCCAAGATTGGCTGCCGATTCCTTTAGATTGATTTGTAAGGAATTAGCATTTGATTCGGATAAAAGAAAATCCTTAACAGATTGTTTTTCAAAACCGATGTAACTGAAATCCAGGTTGTATTTTGTGCCTGTCTGCAGGTTTGCAAACGAAAAAGTGCCTTGTTCGTTGGTTGTGGTTCCTTGTTTGTTACCACCATTGGATTCCGTGATTACCACCGTCACACCTGGAAGGCCAACGGTCCCATCCGTCACGACCTTTCCGGTTAATGTTATTTCCTTCGTCAGGTTCACATTCTCACGAACTTCGTTTGAAGAGATCTCAGAAGCCGGAATACTAGCTGCTGCTGTCGAATACAGCCCACAGATTGCGGTAAACTGCAAAAGGCAGTTGCGCAATGTCCCGGTTCTGACTAATAGAGTCAAAGGTTTTCTCATAATAATTAATTATGGGTTATAGATTGTTTAAAATAGAACTGCACTTATATCCAGTTAGGTGCGGTGAGTAGAGTCTTCGTAAGTACAAGATTACAAATTGTATTATTAATGTAAATAATAGAATATAGTTAATAGACAATGCAAACGTTTGAAATTCTATGCAAACGTTTGAAAAAATTTGGTGAAAAAATTGTAGAAAAGACATTTCAAATGCCATTCATAATGAACATATGGAATTTGCGCAGATTACATGATTTGCAACACGACAGGCAGTTCCAGTTGTTTTTCAGGCTGCAATACTCGCAAATTGCGCGCGACTAGCGGTTAAGACAGTTTTACGGAATTATTAAGTAATGAAAGTGCAGTGTTCATGGTAGTCGGTCTATACATCTTGCCGTAAAACCTCCAGGGGAGGCTTTGAGAGCAATCCCCGACTGTTTACGAGCCCAATAAAAATGGTAAGCAGCGAAACAAAGGCAAAGAGTATAGCAACAGGCAACAACTCCGGCTTGAATTCGGTATCAAAACTAAACTTGGCCAAAGCCCAGCTACTTATTAAAGCAATAGCTATCCCGGTTGCAGCAGCGAGGGACCCGAGGAAAAGATATTCAAGAGAGGTAATTGCAAAAATTTGTTTACGGCTTGCGCCGAGTGTGCGGAGCAGAACGCTTTCCTGAAGTCGCTGATATTTGCTGATCAGCACCGAGGAGATCAGTACAATAATACCGGTTAGGATACTGAAACCGGCCATAAACCGAATTACGAAACCGATTTTTTCAAACAGGTCATCAATTACGCGAAGTACCAGTGCCAGATCAATGATTGAGACATTTGGATAGCTCTGTACCAATGCCTGCTGAAACTGTGCAGACACTTGAGGCGACGGAACATGTGTCATCATCACATGGAATTGTGGCGCTTCTTCCAGCACACCTTTTGGAAAGATCACAAGAAAATTGGTCTGCACTTCGCCCCAGTTCACATCGCGCATACTACCAACAATGGTGGACATCATCGAGCCCTGCACATTGAAAACAAGGGTATCTCCAAGCGCAATTTTATTTCGTTCAGCGAAACCCTTTTCCAGTGAAATCGGTATCGCCTTCGCTGGGTCCTTGTATTCTCCCTGCCATTTTCCGGATACAATTTTTTCTGACGAGGTAAGCGAGTCCCGGAAGGTAACGCGGTATTCGCGGCCAAAGATTCGGGCAGCTTCATTCTTCTTAGTCGTGTCTTTGATCGCATCGGCTGCTGTGCGTCCGTTAATCTGCTCCAAACGCATATTGACGATAGGGACCATTTGATTCACGGTCAGTCCCTGCCGTTTCGCGATAGCCAGAATGCCCGCTTTCTGACTGGACTGAATGTCAAACAAAACGATGTTAGGCTTATTGCCGCTCGATGAAAGCTGAACTCGCTCCAATAAAATGCTTTGAGTAAAAAATAGTGTGCAGATAAAGTTAGTCCCCAGGCCAATTGCAACAATCAGTATAATCGTTTGATTGTTAGGTCTGTAAAGGTTCGCAAGTCCCTGTCTCCATAGGTAGCTCCACGATGTTGGGAAAAATTTCCGGACAAGCCACATCAATAGATTGGCCATGCCTGTCAAAATAAGAAACGCGGCTAAAATACCGCCCGTAAACGTTAAAGCTTCGATCCACTTTCTGGTCTGCAGCATAGAAAAACCAAAGACAAAAAGGATAATCAGCAAATATATTCCCCAGGTTACCGGATCTTTTTCGAATTTGGATGACTCAACGGATCCCCTGAGAACATTTAAAGGCGAGATTTTTCTTATGCCGACCAATGGGGGGAGGGCAAACAGAACAGAAATAATCAAACCGATTCCAATTCCCTGACCCACTGCCGACCAGGAGATGTCCGTTGTGAGTTCAAACGGCAGGAAGTCTTTGATAACGTAGGGTAGGAATTGCTGGATAAAAGTCCCGAGTATGGCTCCAAGGACTGAACCAATCAGGCCAATACCGGCAATCTGGATCAAATAGATAATAAAGGCTTGTGAACCTCTTACCCCCAGACACCGCAAAATAGCGATCGAGTTTAATTTTTCGCGTATATAAATATGAATGGCACTGGCTACGCCAATGCAGCCCAGAAGCAATGCCACAAATCCAACCAGCGCCAGGAAGCGAGTCAGATCCTGAAAAGATCTGCCCGTATCTTCTTTTTGACTTTGGACGGTTTTGAAGTCCAGCCCGGCTGATTCAAGGCGTGGTTTGATTTTTTCAATTAGTTTTTCAACATCGGTATCCTTTGCAAAGTTGATGTAGTTGCGATAGGCAATCCGGCTCCCCTTTTGCATTAAACCTGTCGGGCTCAGAAAATGCATTGGAATATAAACAGATGGGGCCACAGAACTTGTGAATCCAGTCTGTCCAGGCGCTTTTTTAAGAATACCAGCAATGGCAAACGTAACTTCACCCACTTTAATGGAGTCGCCTACTTTCGCATTGTATTGCAACATCAGTGTTTGATCAACCAGTGCCTCTTTTTTGCTCCTAAAGGCCTTACCCGCTTGCACCGGAATCGTTTCAAGTTCTCCATAGTAAGGGAATTCCCCTTCGAGTGCCTTCACCTGTGCCAGCCGGTTTCCACCAGTTTTTGGGAAAAGTATCATCGAGGCAAAACTTCTTTCCTCTGACCGCGTGATTCCCAGCGAATCGATAAATGCTTTTTCTTTGCCTTTTAATGCCTGATTACCTGAAACTTCCAGGTCGGCACCCAGCAACGTGGCTGCCTGATTATCAATATTGGAGCGGAGGTTGTCACCGAGAGAATAGATAGCCACCAGCGCCGCAATACCGAGCACAATTGAAGAAACAAATAGCAATAGCCGGGACCTGTTGCGACGGCTGTCACGCCAGGCCATTTGCAAAAGCCAGTTAAAGTTGATTCCCCGGTTTTGATTTACAGATTCCTTTGACATATATAGGTTAATACGGCGATGTATTTAGGAGAGAATTTTATCCAATTGCCAGCTTAACGGGCGGATTATTGCGTAGCTTGGTCTGAGATGATTCTGCCACCTTTGATTCGGATGATGCGTTGCGTTTTTGCGGCCAGTTCAAGGTCGTGGGTAACCACTACCAATGTGGTGCCTGCTTCTTTATTAAGCTCAAATAGTAATTTCACCACTTTTTCACTCGTTTCTGCATCCAGGTTACCAGTCGGCTCGTCCGCGAAAAGAATCTGGGGTTTATTTGAAAAAGCCCGGGCAAGGGATACCCGTTGCTGCTCACCACCACTCAACTGAGTGGGGTAGTGATGCCCCCTGTCTGCAAGTCCCACTTTATCAAGTAGATCCAGAGCGCGTGGCTTGATATTTTTTTCACCCCTTAATTCCAACGGCACCATGACATTTTCAAGAGCTGTTAGCGTGGGCATTAACTGGAAGTTTTGGAAAATGAAGCCAATGTATTTGTTCCTGACCGCTGCAAGTTGATCTTCATTCAGACCGTTGAGTTTTGTTCCGTGAAGTTCAACGATCCCTGAAGACGACCGATCCAAACCGGCGCAGAGACCAAGCAAAGTTGTTTTTCCGCTACCGGATGGTCCTACAATGGAAAGTGTGGACCCTGCTTCAACTGAGAAATTAATATTGTCGAGAACGGTTAAGGAGCGGTTTCCACTTTGATATATTTTGCCTACTTGCTGCAGATCGAGAATGGTATCCATCAAATATTCTTATTTTGTTTTTGAATGCATCGTAAGACTTGGCAACTGGTTTTGCGAAAATTTGGTTCTATTCCAATCACAGAGGATATAAATATAGTTTGAACGGCGTTTTAAAGTAAATGAACGGTGAAATATCAAAACGTCATTTGACTTGACATTGTTACCTTTGGAATAGATTTGCAAGGTAAATTTTCACAAAAACCAGAAAGTACTTCCGCTTTATGCATCATATCGTCACGCTGACCCGCATTTTTGTATTGAGCTCCTTATTGTTTGCCTGCAGTGGCGAAAAAAAGGAGACAACTGAAGGTGAAAATGAATCCACAAAAACATCGGCGAAAGCTGAGGCTGTGAAAAAGAAAACAATTTTATTTTTCGGAAATAGTCTTACAGCTGGCTATGGTTTGGATGACCCTTCCCAATCATTTTCCGGGTTGATCCAAAAGAAAATCGATTCACTGGGCTTGGATTACCAGGTGGTAAATGCGGGCGTAAGTGGTGAAACGACATCAGGTGGAAACAGCAGAATCGACTGGGTTTTAAAAAATCCGTTAGATGTATTCGTTTTGGAACTTGGAGGTAATGATGGGCTTAGAGGCATACCTGTGCCAGAAACCAGGAAAAATCTACAATCGATTATTGATAAGGTTAAGGCAAAATACCCTGATGCCAGGTTGGTCCTTGCGGGTATGCAGATGCCCCCGAGTATGGGCAATCAATACACCACATCCTTCAGGAAGCTATACAAAGAACTTGCGGACCAGAACGGCATCAAGCTGATTCCATTCTTACTGGAAGGAGTTGGAGGGGAAGTCAAGCTGAACCAAAAAGACGGTATTCATCCAACTGCGGAAGGCCATAAACTTGTGGCCGGAAACGTTTGGCAGGTGATCAAAGAAATTTTGTGACCTTACGAAGGTTTTTTAGAGGTTCCGCTACTTTGGTTTAATCAATTTCCAAAGTTCCATTTTTGCCTGAAGTATCTCTTTCGGAGAAACGTAGTGCTCGTAAGTATCTATTTTCACGCCTTCCTGCAATTTGGGATTCATAATTCTCAATACGTAATCCCTGTCGCTAAAGGGGTCTACCCATCTTTCTGAACCGGGTTCTTTGATCCACAGCAAATATCCCCAATTTGACTTGTTTTCATGTACGTAAAGCCAAACGGAGACTTTTACTTCAGTCCCGTCGCTACGTTTGAAAATCTTTTCGTGGGTCATTAATTCGGATTTCTAAGATTTACGTCCGCAATAATATAAACTAATCGAACAGATTCAACAAGATAGTACAAACCTGCTATTTGTGATTAGGTTGCATGAAAAAAACAGAGCCGCCGGGAATCTCCTGGTGGCTCTATGATTGGTTTTTAGTGTGTGTACTTGGTCTTTAGTTTCTATTTTATTGGTTTTTAGTTCATCATTTTTAAGTGAAGTGCAAATCTCAAAACTATTCTTGCGAGGCTCAGACTACCCTGTCCCCTCGAATTACACGAAGAACAACTGCAACAATAGCAATGACCAAAAGTATATGAATGATGTTGCCCATTCCAAAGCTAGCAAAACCGAAATAGCCGATCAGCCACAAAATGACCAGAATGACAGCTATAGTATAAAGAAGATTTCCCATGTGAAAGATAAAGTTTTAGGTGATGGTGATGACGGGAATACATCCAATTTGATGCCAGGCATGAAACATTCGTTTCTCACGCCATAATTCCCCGTTTTGTCCGTGAATGAGTAATTGAAGCTGATTTTTGTTCCAGAAATTGTAGAAAAAATTCTCTACCATGTTCGTATGGCATGCAAAAACAACACGATTCATGCACTATTATCCTGGCAACACAACCTGGAATTTTCTTTGAATTTTCACAAAAACTAAGTTTTAAGCGCGGAAGCTCACTTTTTACAAGTAAGGATCCGGGTTTTTATGTTTTTACCATTAATGATAAGTGATCATTTTCAAGCCCAATACCCAGTTTTAAAAAATATGAATCAAATAAGTGTACTCAAACCAGTATCAAATAATAGGCACGCGCTATGCAAATTTCTGATTGCTAACGGCCGATTTCTGCTTTTTATAATGGTGTTTCTTTTCGGGATCTCTTCCTATTTACAGGCTGCTGAAGTTGACACAGTAGAGACATACAGCGATGTTATGAAAAAGAAGATCAAAGCTGTCGTGGTAAAACCGGCTGGCTATAATGATGCAAAAGAATTGCCGGTTCTTTATCTTTTACACGGATATGGAGGGAACTATGCAGATTGGATCAAAAAAGCAGGTGGTTTTACAAAGGCCGCCGATCTGTATAATATTATTGTTGTTTGTCCGGATGGTGCGGTCGGAAGCTGGTATTGGGACAGTCCCTTGGACCCTCAGTTTCAATATGAAACTTATGTCGCTAAGGAATTGGTGTCGTGGGTGGACAGCAAGTATAAAACGATCAAGGATCGAAGGGGACGAGCGATCACCGGGCTGAGCATGGGAGGACATGGTGCGTTGTATCTGGCTCTGAAGCATCAGGATATTTTTGGTGCGGCTGGAAGCATGAGTGGTGGTGTCGATATTCGTCCGTTCCCGAATAACTGGGATATGCAGAAGCGACTGGGCAAATATGCTGAACAGCCCGAAAGGTGGGAGAAAAATACTGTGATCAATCTTTTGCATCTTCTCACGCCAAACTCCCTTGCATTGATTATCGATTGTGGCACCGAAGACTTTTTTTTCAAAGTCAACGCAAACCTGCATGAGCAATTACTTTACAGGAATATCCCGCACGAATATGTGGCTAGGCCCGGTGGCCACAGCTGGCCTTACTGGGGTAATGCCGTTCATTATCAGATGATGTTTATGAACAACTTTTTTACAAAGATAAATACCGTTCCTGCAAAATAACGCTGTGCTAATCAGATGACTCATGAACAAAAGAAGGGATTTTCTTAAGACAATAACTGCTGCAACATGCCTTACGGGCATTAATAATACGCTTTTGAAAGCAGATTCTGGGCAGGTCGATGAGGAACTAAATAGAGCACCGGGCCTTACCGTCCTCTTTCAGGGCGACTCCATTACCGACGGAAACAGAACACGAAACAAGGACTGGAACCACGTAATGGGCCATGGGTATGCCTACACCATTGCCAGTAAATTGTGGTACGAATATCCTGACAAGGATTTTCATTTTTTCAATCGGGGCATCAGTGGCAATCGAATTACACATCTGGCAGATCGCTGGCAAATTGACACGCTCGATTTGAATCCCGACCTCCTGAGTATTCTCGTAGGTATAAATGATTCTTCAGGTTTTATCAAAGGTGACGCATTATGTGCCCCCGATCTGTTCGAAAAAGACTATCGTTCACTGCTCAATTTGACCAAAGAGCGGCTTCCCCATATCCGTTTAGTGCTTTGTGAGCCTTTTATATTACAAGTCGGGAAGGTTAAGGATAATTGGGATGCCTATAAAAAAGATGTAGTTATCAGGCAAGGAATTGTGAAGCGGCTGGCTGCAGAATTTCAGGCAATTCATATTCCGTTTCAATCGGCGTTTGACAAAGCTTTATCCAAAGCCCCCGCTGAATATTGGATCTGGGATGGTATTCATCCTATGCCAGCCGGGCATGAACTGATGTCAAGAATGTGGATAGAAAAAGTGGGGCCCAGTATTGGTGTGAGCTGAGTCACCATGTGATTAGGGTATTTAAGTTTTTTCTGTAAATCCAATGAGCTGGTAACCATTTGCTTATGAAGTTCCATAGTCTCCTTTTCACTATTCTGCTTTCAGTATTTTCCGGCGCTTTTTTTCAAATCGTCGCTCAAAGTGCACTTCCCGATCCTTTGGTTTTTAAAAATGGCCAAAAGGTTAAAACCGCTAAGCAGTGGCCAGCAAGAAGAAAGGAAATACTGGAAATAATGAGCCGGGAAATGTATGGAATCATGCCAGGACGGCCAGGAAATATGCATTTCGACGTTTTTGATCAGGATAAGACCGCGCTAAAAGGAAAAGCCACTCGGAAGCAGGTAACGGTTGTGATCAAGGAGAACGGCAAAGAAGCAAAATTCGATTTGCTGATCTACATCCCAAATAAAGCTAAACATTCCGCACCGGCGATTGTCGGAATCAATTTCATTGGCAATCAGGCCGTAAACGCTGATCCTGGAATTAAATTGACCGAGGCTTGGGTTGAAAACAGCAAAATGTTCCCTTGCGCTGTAAATGGTAAAGCGACTGATGCCTGCCGCGGAGTCAATGCAAGTATGTGGCCAATAGACAGTATTTTGGACGCAGGATATGCATTGGTGACCATGTATCGAGAGGAAATCGCTTCCGACCGCAAGGAAGAAATGTTTAAAACGGGAGTACATACCTTGTATCCAGAATTTCAAAGCCGCGAAGACAATTTCAGTACGATCGGCGCATGGGCCTGGGCGATGAGCCGGGCGCTGGATTACCTGGAAACGGATAAGGATATTGATTCAAAAAAAGTAATCGCCTTTGGATTTTCACGATTAGGTAAAGCTGCATTGTGGGCTGGCGCTACGGATCAGCGGTTTGCATGCGTGTTGAGCAATGAGTCAGGTGCTGGTGGAGGCAAACAATTTCGCAGAGGTATTGGCGAAAATGTCACAAGACTTTGCACGGTTTTTCCGCATTGGTATGCTAAAAGTTTCAGAAAGTATATGGATAAGGATACCGAACTTCCCTTTGACCAGCATTTCGTTCTGGCATTGATAGCGCCGCGGCCCGTTTATCTCGGAACAGCAAGAGGTGATACGCAAGCCGACCCTGAGGGTGAATTCGAAACAGCCAAAGCATCCAGTGAGATCTACAAATTTTTAGGGACCAAGGGCTTTCCCTTCACCACCTTTCCCGCTCTGAATGAGCCACTTTCCGGCCAGATTGGGTTCCACATCCGGCCAGGAGGGCACGATGTACAAAACTTTGATTGGAAACAGTATTTAAATTTCTCTAATTTACATTTCCAAAAATAGAATATACCATCATTAAATTTTACTATTCAGTTAAATGAGCAATTTTTCTCCACCTGCGAAAGCTGCCACCGCCGCCCGGTTTACCGAACATAAATACCTGATCACGCTGGTATTTGTGACGTCACTATTCATGTTTTGGGGCATAGCGATCACAATGGGTGACGTTTTGAACAAACATTTTCAGCACGTTTTAAGCCTTACCAAAACACAATCAGCTTTTGTACAGTTCGCTATATTTGGAGCTTATGGGGTGATGGGAATTCCTGCAGGGTTGTTCATGAAGCGTTTTGGATATAAAAATGGTGTACTGTTTGGGTTGTCGCTGTTTGCCTTAGGCTCTTTCTTGTTCGTCCCAGCCGCTGCTGCTGCATCATTCCCGTTTTTCGGTTTGGCTTTGTTTATTCTGGGTTGCGGAATTTCGACGCTTGAGACTGTAGCCCATCCATTTGTGGCTTCTCTCGGAGACCAGCGTACAAGCGACCTTCGGATTAATTTTGCTCAGGCTTTTAATGCGCTCGGCACAATCATCGGACCAGCTGTCGGTTCTTATTTTCTATTGAGGACCAATGTTCCGGGTAGCACCGATCTTACCTCTGTAAAAACACTATATATTGTTATTGGAAGTGTAATCGCTACAATTGCCATCTTATTCTCTTTCGTAAAAGTTCCCGCTCTTACGGATCCACATGCGGCAACGGATTCTGAAGCAGCTAATATTGATGTTGCGCCTGGAAAAACACTTTTTCAACACAAGCACTTTGTCTGGTCGGTAGTTGCACAATTTTTCAATGTAGCCGCGCAGGCAGGTACATGGGCGTTTTTTATCAATTACGGCCATGAGAAAATGGGATTCACTGATCTGGTGGCAGGAAATTACATGATCTTATTCTTTGTACTTATGCTTACAGGGCGTTTTGTTGGCACTTTTTTGATGCGCTATATCGCTCCACATTCGTTACTGGCCATATTCGCGGCATGTAATATCGTAATGTGCCTGATTATTGCTCAAAGCTGGGGATGGCCTTCATTTATAGCTTTACTTATGCTGAATTTCTTTTTCAGCATCATGTTCCCGACTATTTTCAGTTTGGGATTAAAAAACCTGGGGTCACATACACAACAGGCATCTTCATTTATTTCTATGGGCGTGGTTGGAGGAGCATTTTTCCCGTTTGCGATGGGTGCAGTAGCTGAATATGATGTGGCAACCGCCTATTATTTGCCTATAATTTGTTACACAGTGATCTTCTTTTTCGGTTACAAACTTTATAAGGTGCATTAGGAGGGAGTAAAATGGAGTTAGAAGTTAAAGGGAGTTGAAGATGTTAACAGTGTGTAGTTAGGAAGTTAGAGGAGTTATATAATTTAGAAAAAATCAAATAAATGTGGCTGACAGCTGATGGCTGAAAGCTGATAGCTAGTCAATATGAAACTCTGGGGAATAGACTTAGGAGGCACTAAAATTGAATGTGCCGTTTTAGATTCAAATAATAATCTTGAAGTGGTGGTGCGTATGCGGCTGCCCACAGAATCGGCGAAGGGGTATGAGCATATCCTTTCCCAGATCAAGAAGCTGATTGATATGGTCGCCGAACAGGTAGGCGAAAAACCGCACAAAATCGGTTTCGCTACGCCTGGGGTTTTGGAACCAGAGTCGCAGTTGATGAAGAACTCAAACACGATCTGTTTGAATGGCAAGCCCATGCAGAAAGATTTGGAAGATTTGTTGGGTATTCCGGTTCAGCTGGCCAATGACGCCAATTGTTTTGCACTGGCCGAAGCACTGATCGGCGCTGGCAAGGATTATCCGAAGGCGGAGGTTGTTTTCGGAGTCATTATGGGAACAGGCGTAGGCGGTGGATTGGTTGTAAATAACAAGATCATCGGAGGGCATCACGGGATCGGTGGAGAATGGGGTCATAATATTCTTGAGGAAAATGGACAGCCTTGCTACTGCGGAAAATCGGGCTGCGTTGAGCAGGTAATTTCGGGGCCGGCTTTGGAACGATACTATGAGCAGGTGAGCGGAGAGAAATTGTCATTAAAGATCATCCTTGAACAGTATAACGAAGGCACCAATGAGCATGCAGCTGCGACCATCGAACGCTTACTGGAATATTACGGAAGGGCTATTTCAACTTTGATAAATGTTATTGACCCTGGTCTGATCGTTATAGGCGGCGGTGTTGGTAATATCGATCTTTTATACACAGCCGGCTTTGAAAGGATAAGAAAGTATATTTTTAATAAAGGCGTGGTCACAACCCCAATTTTGAAGCCAAGACTGGGTGATAGCGCGGGCGTTTTTGGCGCAGCATTGTTGTAACTTTTAATTGTAAATAATCAAAACCGTCCCGTGCAAAATTCACTTTTGGGACGGTTTTTTGCTTTTATTTTGCTCTCGTCGAAGCACTAGGCATATTATAGACTTAAACTTTATGGTAAGACCAAGTAGATTTAATTCGGAGCATGCATTAAGTAAGTGAGTATCAGTTATTTTTAAATTTAACCAAAACTAGATCATGAAAAAAGTATCCTTGCTTTTGTTGTTGGCGCTTTTTACGCTGACCGTTTCCGCCCAGACGTGGAAGAATGACAAAAACCACTCACAATTGAAATTTGACATTACGCATTTAGGAGTGTCGACGGTTTCTGGTGCATTTACTGATTTTGAAGCGACGATTACAGCGTCCAAACCCGATTTTAGTGATGCTGTATTTGCTTTGACTGCCAAAACTGCGTCCATCAACACTGGTGTGGATCGCCGCAATGAACACTTGAAGTCTGCTGACTTTTTTGATGTGGCTACCATGCCTGAACTTTCCTTCAAAAGCACTGGCATTAAAAGTGCCGGAAAAGATAAGTACCAGTTAACAGGTGATCTCACCATGCATGGTGTTACCAAACCTGTTACGCTTGAACTTTGGAACAGAGGCATTTTTGTTAACCCGCAAAACAAAAAGCAGGTAGCAGGTTTTCGCGCGACAGGTGTTGTTAAGCGTGCTGACTTTGGTATCGGGCCCAAATTTGCGCCCCCGATGTTGAGTGAGGAAGTTACAATTATCGCTGACGGAGAATTTAGCCCACAGTAATTTGCCTGAAATGCGTAAGAAATCGAGGTAATTGCGCCAGCCATATGCTCGTGCAGGTGTTCAAATTTTACCATGGATATATTTAAAAATTAAGAAGGAGTGTGCCCGGCATTCTCCTTCTTTTGCATTATCGTCCGCCGGTTCTGTTTTAACTTTTTTCAGATTGGAATTGACCGACTCTCTTGGATTGAATTATTGACTTATTCAACTAATTTGAGGAAAAATATAAATTAATCCGCAAACCGAATGATCGAAATGAAAAAGAGAACCTTTTTAAAATTATCATCCGCACTCATGACAGCACCAATATTTTCACCAATCAAAGGATGGGCAACGGCCGAAAAGCTTAAAAATTGGGCGGGAAATTTGATTTACAGTACGGAAAAATTGTTCGAAGCGAAAACGATCAATGACGTTCAGGGATTTGTAAAGAGAACTTCCAAATTCAAGGTTCTCGGCACAAAACACTGCTTTAACAATATAGCAGACAGTACAGATGAATTTCTTTCTCTGCGGAAGAACATGACCAAGGTTGTTGATCTGAATCAAAAAGCCCTAACGGTAACCGTGGAGGCCGGAATCAATTATGGTCAGTTGAGCCCGTACTTGCACGAAAAAGGTTTTGCGTTACACAATCTGGCCTCGTTGCCTCACATTTCCGTCGCTGGGGCTTGTGCAACCGCAACGCACGGATCCGGAGAAAGAAATGGTAATTTGTCGACAACTGTTTCAGGAATGGAAATCGTTACCGCCAAAGGCGAGGTAATACAGCTTTCAAGGGAAAAAGATGGGGAGAAGTTCAAGGCGGCCGTTGTGAATCTAGGGGGACTTGGCGTTGTGACCAAAGTGACGCTGGATATTCAACCCACGTTTTTGGCAAAACAATATGTCTATGAAAGGCTGCCAATGAATGAATTCAAAGATCATTTCGACGCAATAGAAGCTTCCGGATATAGTGTCAGCCTGTTTGGGAACTGGGCAAATCCATATTTTGACGAGGTTTGGATCAAAGTAAAGGATGGTGATGCGTTCAAGGCTGAACCAGAATTATTTGGCGCTAAGCTGGCTAGTAAAAACTTGCATCCCATTCCAGAGCTCAATGCCGAAAATTGTACTGAGCAAATGGGGGTGGCTGGGCCCTGGTACGAAAGGCTGCCGCATTTCAAAATGGGTTTCACGCCAAGCAGCGGCAAGGAATTGCAATCCGAATATTTTGTACCCCGGCAAAACGCGGTGGAGGCAATATTGGCAATCTCGAGAATGGGGAAGCAGATCACGCCACATTTACTTACATCAGAAATTAGGACCATCGAAGCTGACGATCTGTGGATGAGCCCTTGTTATAAGCAACCTTCCGTAGCTATTCACTTCACCTGGCAGCAGGACTGGACGGCTGTTAGCAAACTGCTTCCGGCGATAGAAAGAGAACTTGCTCCCTTTAACGTTCGTCCACATTGGGGGAAGCTATTTACAGTTACGCATACAGAATTAAAGGCCCGCTATGAAAAACTACCCGAATTTCAGCATCTGCTTCAGGAATACGATCCGAAAGGAAAGTTTCGGAACGAATTTTTGAACAAGAATATCTTTGGAATGTAATTATGCTGCTTTTTAGCCTGTTGAAATATCAGCGATCAATGTTTGGTGTATTTATAATTGGGTATATTCACCGTTAATCTTTTCGAGTTCTGAAATTGAAATTCAGGAAGTAAAATGTGCATAGATTTATTATCTTTAATCCAAAATCGAGTTCCGATCGGAGTTGCGATAACCTCCTGAAATACGACTGCATTGCTTTCAAAAATTAAGTATCTGCCTTTTCTGGGTATTTTCATACGGCACTCATCCTATGCAATTGCGGGATGCGCCCTAATGCTGGCATGTAAACCCGAATCGAAACCTTCCGTTCCAGTTAACGGAACAGGTTACGAAAATGGCGACAGTCTGGTGAAATTGGCTGAGGGTTATGTATATACCAGGCCCGATTCACTCTCGATCATAGCAGGTCAGTTGCTGCGCCTTGGTAAAAAGTTGGACAATGACTTAATGATCGTCAAAGGGGAGCGATACAAGGCAAGATCTTCCTGGAACCTGGGAAGTCATACGGAAGGTATGAAGGAAGCCATCATAGCCCTTTCGGACGCGGAAAAGAGGCATGTGAGATCTGAGATCCCGGAAATTTACGCAGTAATAGGAAATTTGCACAAGGAAAAGGCAAATTATGACATGGCGCTTGACGCGGCTGAGAAGGGGCTGGTCGTAGCGAAAGAACTGTATGACACATCTGCGATTATCTACATGAATCGCATGAAGGCGATGTTTACGCAAGGCATGGGGGCTGATCGTAAGGACACAGCCCTGATTAAGAAATCCCTACAGATGCACCTTCAGGGAGTCAAGCTGGCCGAAATTTCGAGAAAATTTGAGCCAAACAGGATATCTTATTATAACAACATCGCACAGGCTTATGTGAAGTTCGGGGAACTGGAAAAGGCTTCGTACTATGTCAACAACGCCATTCAACTAGCTATCAAGCATAATCAGCAATTCTCACTTACTTACAGCTATACATGGCTCGCTCAGATTTACGCAAAACGAGGAGATCGTGAGAATGCCATAAAGTATATGCAAAAGGCATTGGGTATTTCGAAGTTATTAAAATATAGCTTCCGGGAAATGGAGATTAACCTTCATTTTACCAACGTCCTAAAACAGTTTGGTGACTATGAAGCCGCTCTTGGAACTTACTCAAGGTATAGCAAGTTGCGGGATTCGATGAGGATACTGGAAAATGTAAGGCAGTTGGGTGATTTGCAGTTGAAGTATGAAACAGAAAAGAAAGACAAGACGATTTCAGCGCTTGGAAATCAGAATAAATACCTTCTCAAACAAACCACAGAGGTATGGTCCGTGCTTGGGGTTATTATATTGCTTTTGATAGGAATTCTGTTCCAGTTTCGTATCAATTTGAAGAGAAACAGATCCCTTGCTGATCAGAATCGCATGATCAATGCGCAATCTGAAAAGATGCAAACGCTCATGAAGGAGCTGCATCACAGGGTTAAAAATAATCTTCAGATCGTTTCCAATTTACTGAGCCTTCAGGCGAGCAGGGTGAGTGATGAAGACTCCCGAAACGTTATTCGTGCAGGGCAGCAAAGGATAGAGGCCATGTCGCTGATTCACAGGAGTCTTTACAATGATCAGGAGGTCAATAAAGTCAATATGAACGACTATTTGCCTGAATTGATTGAGAGTATCATGCAAAGTTTTGGGATAGACCATCACAAACTGAAACTGACAATTATTTGCGAGGTTGAAGAATTGGATATTGATATTGCACTTCCGCTTGGTCTGATCATAAATGAGTGGGTGACGAATGCTTTTAAGCATGCTTATGAAGGCATTGGACTACCCAATCTAACTCTGATTATGAACGGTGGCGATGTGCTTAGCCTGGAGATCAGTGATAACGGACGCGGGATCGACCTGAGCGTATGGAATAAGCCAAAAGGGTCATTTGGCGTGAAGCTGGTAAAGGTTCTTGTTCGTCAATTAAATGGAGAATGTCGGGTTTATTTAGAAAGTGGAACAAAATTTGAACTAAAAATTCCGGTGAGACAACTGGAAATGTCAAGTTAGTTGAGTGAAATTCGGCATTTTTGTATTATTTTAACATTTTGTCCCGTTGAAATAAAAGCGGGAGTAGGCTCAGCGAATAAGGCTAATGGATAAAGTGAAAATTTTGATTGTAGAAGATGAAGGGATTCAGGCCATGGCACTTGAAGAAACCCTTACTTTTTTGGGTTATGACGTGATAGGAGTGGTCGATAATGGAAAGGATGCACTTGAAATCGTGAGCCAGGGTGGTATCGACCTGGTTATTTTGGATGTACACATCAAGGGCAACATCGATGGCATTGAAACGGCCAAAAGAATATTGGAAATTGATCGCATCGCGATTGTTTATCTAACTGCTTTTATGGATAATTTTACGCAGCACCGGGCCGATGAAACCAACCCTGCTGCCTATCTCACCAAACCATATCGTGATTCGGCGCTCCAGAGTGCGATCGAGGCTGCTCTGGTAACTTCTGGCGAGGGTAACTGAACCTTTGGAGTTTGGAATTATCAGGGTTGAACTTTTATTTAAAACAACCGGATCCATTATTACTGTCTCAACGGCTTTATAAATCGTATCTGGCTGCGAAGCTGATCAACTCTGCAACGTTCTTGAGACCTAGTTTGAAGTGGATATTTTTTCGATGGGTTTTTACCGTAAAGAAGCTGAGGTGTAGTTGATCTGCGATTTCTTCATTTGTAAAACCTTTTCTGATCAGACTTATAATTTCTACTTCCCTGAAAGTCAGGTTCAGTCGGTTTGCGAAATCGTCTCCGAAAGCGTCTTCTGTGTGTTGTAAAGATTGAGTAACTTTTGAGTCAAAATAGAACTTGCCGTTCAAAACAGTTCTCAAAGCCAGGAGTAATTCCGGTGTAGGCGCGTCTTTCAGCAAATATCCATGCAAGCCGGTTTTGCGGGTTTCCTCCAGCAATTTGAACTGGTTGTACATGGTCAGCACCATTATTTTTATTTTGGGATATGTATCTAGAACCTTTTTTCCCAGATCGATTCCGTTGACCCCTTGTAGATTCACGTCCATTAGAACAAGGTCTGGCCTTTGGCTTTCTACAATATAAAATAGATCTCTTGCGCTAAAAACCTGGCCGCATACCCGAAAATCCGGTTGTTCGTCTATCAGCCTTTTTAAACCGTCGTTGAAGATATGATGATCATCAACCAGCAAAATCTTTATTCGTTGTGGCAGGTTCATAACTTGAGGATGGGTACGGAATTTCCAGGATTATCATGGTGCCTGACGAACTCGTTTCCGTGGTCAGGTTAGCACCAATATAATCAGCCCTTAATTTACTATTTTTTAGGCCAATACCCGTAGAGGAAAGATCTCCTCCTACAATCTTATAGCCAATTCCATCATCTTCAATCATGACGGTCAGGTTGGTGTCATAATAAATTAACTGCACGGAAGCGCGCTTTGCGCGAGCATGTTTCAAAATATTTTGAATAAGTTCGGACGTAATTCGGTATAGATTGAGTTCTGTTTCCAAGCCCAGTTTATGTTCGTCGCCTGAAATCAGGAATTCAAACCTTACCGGCTTAGCCGGAATTGCCCTGACAAGCTGCTCTATAGAAGTTGCAACACCTATTCGTTCAAATTCAGGCGGCATTAAGTTATGTGCAATTCTTCGCAAATCGTCACCGCTTTTAGTTATAAGTGGTTCTAGGTTATCAAACGCTGCTATGATCTCGATATCTGTCAGCCGAAGCCGGATATCGGATATTTTTCTGCGTATAGTAGAAAGCGTTCCTCCGAGATCGTCGTGCAGGTCAGCTGCGATACGCTGCCGTTCCAATTCCTGAGTTTGGATCACCTGAGCTTGGGTCTGGTTGAGTTTTGCAATTAACTGGGTTTCGGCTTTTCTGGTTTTATAGTAAGAAAACCCAATTCCGGTACCCAGAAATACGACTTCAAAAAATGCAGCTCCCAATAGCAACTCCAGGCTCTGATAGATATAATCTAAAACCTGAAGGTTCAATAGCAAGGGAAGCCCTATGATGAATGGAAGGAAGCGAACAAAATAGATTATTGCGGGAATATGACCCCGCCTCATGCCCAATAGGATGCAGGCGAAAATGTATAATTCTGCGAATATGAGGAGCTGATAGCAGCAACTTAATAGCATGCCGTGAATGCCGCTCCAAGGCAGGAAAAATAGGGATGCAGCGAGCAGGCAGCTGGCTATAATTACTTCTCCGATCAGCAGAAGCCACTTTGGCGCTAAAATCTTGACAGAAAGGTAGTTATTGGATAATTTGATATGAATACTGGTACTCAACACAGTCACAAACGCAGTAGTATGATCAAATTTCAAAATGTGTATCGCAAGAATGGATGGGTCGCCGTAGCCAGAAATAATAAAAATGGCTGCACAAAGTGAAAGGACATACAGACCATATTGCCAAAAAATGGCATCCTTCAAGAAGATGAATAGAAGCAGACTTACAAAAACAGCTAATAAGAGCGCACCCAGAAGCAAAAAGAAGATGCTGGTCTGTTTCAGATTTGACACTAGAAATGTATGTTCATCCCACAATATCAAGCTGATCATGTGTCGCTCGTAGGCGCGGGGCGTTTTCACATAGATTGTATAACGAAGGTTTGGGTTTAATGAAAATTGGAACAGTAGCTTGTTATCGGGAATCTGGCGAGCCGAGATAGGATATCGCCTCAGAACTTTTGGTAGTTTGAGAATTCTGCCGAAACCGTCCTTGATAAATACTTCCGCGCCGTCCAGGCCTATATAAGAGACATTTAAAATGAAAGAACTGATATTTGATTTGCTTGAGACCACGTCAAATACGAGCCACATTGGTGGATTTATTCCACCAAAAACAACGGTATTGTGAAAATAGGGTCGTCGATTCGGGTTTTTGTCAACATCCGAGATGGCGATGGTATTACTGGAGTCCGGGATAAAACTCACTTGGCGGGTTAGAAGCGAATCTGTAAAGTTTTCACTGAGCACCAGTGGCTCAGTAATTTGGCCAATGGCACTGCTAATTCTTAGCAGAAGGAGGGTAATTAACAGCCAAGACTTCATCTTTCAGGGTTCTAAAACAAAGATAAACTTATAGGGGAGTTAAAAAAATACCCCGATCGGGGTATTGCCCGCGGCCTCGTTTACTACGGATCTTTGACGCATAGGAATGAGCTATTTGTCAGAAGATCGGCACTGTTTATATCAAGTATGATTTATTCATTTAACCCTCCTCCGTGATGAAATACAACAAGTGTAGTGACCTGGCCAGGTAACACTCTGTGAAAGAAAAGTCAATGCAGTCCAATCAAACAAAATTTTCATTTCCTCATTTTTTAAACTCGGTCTTATGAAAAATTCTATCTTAATTCTTTCTGTCGTCCTCTTACAAGCCTTTTGGGGGCATCTGATAAAAGCACAGTCCATCACCATGCAGCAAAGCTATTCCTACTACTATGGTACTGACGGACAATACTCCTGCACTCCTGTAAGCAGTTCGGCCTTTTCTGTAAATGGTGCTTATTACTATTCTCAAACCGGATGGGTTGATCAGCCGTCCAGCGGGCGACCAGCATATTATGGTTCGAACGTGGCTGGTTCGTATGGGCGCTTCCTTGTAAATCAAGGTGTTTGTATTTACGCTGAATCCGCTTTCACCATTTGGTGGAATGGCGTTGGATGGGTCCTTGGTTTAAAGGGTAGAAATCCGAACGGTGGTGGTGTTACCAACAGCATATCCCTTTTTAACGGACTGAATACTGCCAAACCTCCTTGCAAAGGTTGGGGACATGGGTATCTTACGGGCGACTGTATAGATGCTAAGGTTACAATCTGGACGCCGACGGGCGCCCCCGACATTCAAGCAGGAGATATTGTGAGTGCGGGAACAATCAATGATAAAAATGCGTACGAGATGCCTGTAAACGGTGCATCTGGCGGTGCAAAAGTGACGATTTTTTGGAATGGGACGCAGTGGATAGTAACCTATGCTGATCCCACCGGAAGAATAAGTGCTGAGACAACGCTTTCTACAAATTCTACTGACCAGGGCGCTAACCCTCCCTGTACCGGATGGTCCAATGGCTATTCTTTTTCAGGCGCAATTTGCGAAGGCGGAACGAGCGGTGTTTTGCCTGTAACGCTGGTTTCCTTCACCGCGAAAGAAACGCCTCAAAACACGATAAAACTAGACTGGCAAACTGCGCAGGAGCAAAATTCCCTTTTTTATGGAATTGAAAGGAGCAAGGACATGAGCAGTTTTGAACAAATAGCAAAGGTGCAGTCAACGGGTACTACCAAAGAAACAAGCAACTATACACTCACTGATGAATCACCCCTTAAAGGACGCAGTTACTACCGTTTACGCCAGGTGGATCTAGATGGCAAGGAGACAGTTTATCGCGCGGTGAGCGTCCGGATTTCCGGCACGGATTCGCCTTATCCAAACCCTGCCAAGGATGGAATGGTGCAAATAGAAGCAACCAGCAACGCGATCATAAAGCTTACAGATCTTTCAGGACGTAACATTGATTTTGCTAGTAAACGCATCAATGACCACGTGCTGGAACTAATTCCGAAGCAGCGTTTACCAACAGGTATTTACATGATTTCGAATAACGGCGTGGGGTACAAGGTGTTAGTTGAATAACAAACCGGAAGTTAATTCACCTGAAAGTGGATATTTTGAATCAACTTTCAGGTGAATTTTCAATTATTTGTCCATTAATCCGCCCTCGCAAAGTCATTGAATAAATGGACCTCCCGGTATGCCCCAGCCCCATTTAGGCATTGGTTCGGCAGGATTCATTTTCAATTCGTCTTCATTTGAATTAATCACTGCGATGCGTGTACCCCATTCAATATAGGCCACAAAAGCGGAACGAAATTCGGGGTCATCTGGAAGATTTATCTCATCAGCAGTTTCCAGTAGTAAAGAAACCCAACGCTTTCGATGTGCCTCGGTCAAATGTTTGGACAAATGTTTTTGAATCATTTTAAAATGACTGCCTTCTTCGGTACTGTACATTTCGGGACCTCCAAAAACTTCCGCTATAAAATGAGCAACATGTACTTGATGCTCCGGAGACATATGTTTGAACACAGGCGCCAGCAGATCGTCTCTGAGTACTTTTTTGTAGAACAGATCTGTCAGCCTTTCAAAAACAGGCATTCCTCCTGCCCATTCGTAAAGTGAAGGAATGAGTCTTTTGTCTGCTTTCATGGCTAAATTTTGTATAACTTAAACATTTTATGTGAACAATTGAAATGGCTACCAGTCCATTACTACGGCTTCGAAGCTTTCAAGCTTACTTACATCCAAATCAATAAAGCCGTCTTTCCAGCTAAACTTAATCGCCTGGCCGCTCGTGAGTCCAAAAACCTTTGCTGGTTTTTTCTCAGACTGAACCCTGAATTTGAGATTATACAATGGCAATGGCGCAAAATAGGTGTTCCCGCTAAATCCTGTAACGTTAACAAGGTGTAAAATCAGCCCGTCGCTTGTTTTTTCATTCTTATTTCCGATGGTATTTTTTACATATTCCTGCAATATAGTTTCGACCCGTGCAGGTGCATTGGTTTGAATTTTCGTGGTAGCCTCTGGTAAAATATAATCGATCGCATCCAGCAGAATTTGCTTATGTTCCTGATATCCATGCATGTAATAGATTCGACCCAAGTTTATCGGAAATAGGGCTGCCTTACTTTTTTCGTGCTGTTTGATCCCCATGGCATAGTAGCCAATCGGGTCGTGACCACCTATAATTTCGGGAGGGCCGGGACGGCCTTTGGCAAGGACAGGAAGTGCCGTTTGGCTGGCGCCACTGAAGTCGTAAAGTCCGAGGTTGAATTTCCAGAACAGCATTTTTTGCCCGTCAAAGTGTTTGAAAATCTTTCTATTGTCGGGTACCAGATAGTTTCCAGCGCCATCGTTGTCTTTTTTGATAATTTTCGCGCCAAATATTTCCAGTAGCGTTTCGGGCGAATCGAAAAGCGTGCCGTTGGTGGCAATAAGATTTGTGCCTTGCTTGCTGGCTTCTTTCAAAATGCTTATTGCCTTTGAATTCAGATAAGTTATTTCAGGCATAATGAGCAGTTTGTATTTCTTTACTTTTTCTTCAAGATTTTGGATCTGACCGTCCTCAATGATATCAAATGGAATGTGGGCTTCACGAAGCATCAATTGTATACCGCGATATTCCTGCATGGGCTCTCCGCTCGGCCAGGAACCGGGTGCTATAACTGCTATTTGAGCCACGGATTTGTACTTACCAAAATATGGTTCATTCTTTTTGTGAAATGCATAGACCTTCTTGAAAACCGGGTAGTTACGTTCGTCCTCATAACCTCGCATATCACCCATCATGCTCATATCCAGCCCTGATCCATTGGCAATGTTTTCGTATAAACGTATCTGTACTTCTTCCGGCTCCACAGCATTATAACGGGACTGGAAAGAGATCTGCTGGATACTGGCGTTGCTGATGATGTGATCAGGAAAAGAATTCGTTGCGTTACTGACGTTGTCGGAGGCTGTATATGGCCAGTAGGGCAGGGCTGTCATGCTCTGGGATTCATGGCGAATGATGTCCACAAACTTGTCTGAGTAAGTGCAAATCGCAATCTGTTCGTTTTTTGACTTCACGAGTTTGTGCAGTCGGCGCTGCCAGTCTTCTACCGTGTAATTCTTGAAATCGACATACTTCTGAAATAACGGGTCTGCCTTATTTTCCTCTTTTGGTAAACTCAGGCCGCTGCTGAATTCTGCAAACCGTTTTCTGTCGAAGTCATTTTGGTCGATCCCATGATACATATTTTCATAAGGATTCCTGACCTGATAGCCTGGCATGTTCAGAAAAATGCCATCAATGGGAAACGTGTCAATGACTTCCTCAATGATTTTGAAAGCCTTTTCCTGGACATAAGGCGCATTTATGGAAACTACGTACATGTCAGTATTGATGATCCGTTCCCCCTTGGCAGAAATGTAACACCACTCGGGATGAGCTTTGTAAATGCTTTCATGCACTCTGCTGAAATCAAAACGGACAATCACTTTGATATTTTTTTCGTGGCATTTCCGGATGATGTCGTTCAAAACGGCAGGTTTCATGTGGGGATTTGTGTAATGGAAATCGAGCTTTGTTGGGTAAAATGCCATGATACCGCCCGCGTTGATAAGTAGTGTATTAGCCGAAAAATCGACCAGATCCTGGACAAGCGAGTCAGCATTTAATGTGGCGGCTTCGTAGTCGGGGAGGTTGGTCTGAATCACTCTGAGGTTGTTTCTTTGCCACCAGAAGTTGCTCTCAGCAGTTTTTGTTGTTTGCGTAAAAGCTTGATTTCCCAAACTCATCAGGAAAAATATAGATATCAGGAATATCTTTTTCATATCGGTTTTAACGGTCAGAAATAAAAGGGCAAAAAGAAACGGCCTGCCCTCTGTAAAAGTAATGCGGCGCGCAAAGATTCCAATTTGCGCGGCCCGGTTTTTTACAGGCTTTAGAAACGCATTTTGGGAATTCCTGTACAGGCGTGAAAAACTCCTCAAACAAGTCGCAAAATTATGGAATTGAAATAAGGCGCGTAATCCGGATCACGACTAGAATATTAACAACGACTAAATAAGAAACAACCCTTGAAATACAAATACTTTATCATAATGCTACTCGCCATAGTGCCAGAGGATGTTGCCTTTGGTCAGGAGAAGAAAAGTAGCTGGTTGAGGCGCCTTGTCCAAAAGGCTGTCACCGACACCACATCTCCCGGAAAGCCGAGTTTTAGAATATATCCGACGCTTGCATATTCCCCCGAAACCAGCTTTGAGTTTGGGTTTTCTTCACTGCTACTATTTCAGGCTAAAAACGACACAATGAACCGGCTCAGTGAGGTGAATGCATTCACATTCATTACGTTGGAAGCTCAGTATGGAATTTGGCTCGACAACGCCATCTACGGGGACAAAGACAATTGGTTCTTTTTGGGTAAAACGCGTTTTCAGAGGTTTCCGTTGCTTTACTATGGTATTGGACCGGAAACATCTGGTAATGAGCCGGCGCTTATTGATGCCAATTATCTGCTGTTGCGACAACGAGTCCTGAGGAAAATTGTGCCAAATTTTTTCATAGGGCCGGAAGTGGATTATCAACAATTGTACAATACCAAGTTTAATCAACCCGCTGATTACGAACCGTACGATTTGCCTTTGGGTAGTAACGGTACGAGAAATATTGGTTTCGGAGCAGCCCTGGTTTATGACAACAGGCATAACGTGCTCAATGTAAGGAAGGGGCTTTTCGGAGAAATCTCTTTTTTGAAGTATGCGCCTTCCCTCGGTAGTCAGTATAACTTTCAGGCAGTAAATCTGGATGTTCGCTCGTCACATCCTACAAGCAGCCGTAATGTTTTGGCCTGGCAACTTTTTGGAAATTTCTTTAATGGGGATGTTCCGTTTAATCAATTGGCATTGATGGGAGGTGAGATGATTATGAGAGGCTACTATTCTGGTCGCTACCGGGATAAGAATATGCTGGCAACGCAGGTCGAGCATCGCTGGTTACCCTTCGGTTTTAGCAGGCGATTCGGAGGAGTAGTGTTTGCCGCCGCTGCGGTAGTAGCTCCAAGGGTTAATGAATTCAGCTGGAAGCACATTCGCCCGTCCGGTGGCGTGGGATTAAGGTATTTGTTGTTTCCTAAAAAAGATATTTATTTAAGGCTTGATGTAGGATTTACCAAAGAGGGTCCAGGTTTTTATTTGTTTACAGGTGAGGCTTTTTGATGTCAGCGTTACCAAGGTCGGAATTTTGTTTTATTACCTTTGCCGGTAACTGACAGCAACTGCTAGCAGAAGAATACCCACGAATCCCAGGGCGATTGGCAGAGAGGTCAGCTCGGCAATAAAACCGATTAATGCGGGTCCTGCCAACTGGCCGCTATATCCCAAGGTAGTAACAGCCGCTAAGGACACGGCCGCAGGCACATTTGGGACGTTCCCGGCAGCTGTAAAGAATACCGGAACCGTATTTGCTGCACCAAGCCCGACAAGTATGAACCCAATTAACGCGGCGCCCGGCCATGGTATGGATACTGCAATAAAATAGCCAGCAGCAGCGACGATTGCGCCGTATAAAACGATTTTACGAGAACCCAATTGTTGAACAATTTTATCGCCGGTCAATCGCATGGCAGCCATTGCTATTGAAAAAGCAGCATATCCTAAACCGGACATAGATGGTTCGAAATTTCGGTTGAACTGAAGGAATACAGCACTCCAATCGAGTAAAGCACCTTCTGCAAGGAAAAATACAAAACACATCAGCCCTAAAACGAGAACCGGGCCGCGCGGCACAGCGAACGAAAACGATTCAACTGTTTCTTCTTCGGAGTGGGGAAAAAGATTTTTGTATTGCGTCGCTGCTATCAAAAACAACATCGCAGAAATAGCAACGGCAGCGATGGTGGGCGACAAACCAAATTTAATCAGGAACCCGAGCCCGATAGAGCCAAATAATCCGCCAAGACTAAACATTCCGTGGAAGGACGACATAATATGTTTTCCGTAGCGCTTTTGAACGAGAACGGCATGGGAGTTCATTGCCACGTCAATCGAACCAATGGCCGCACCGAAAATGAATAGCGCAATAGCAAGTTCCACGGCTGACGACGCGAGGAGTAGTAGTGGGAGAATAAGAGCGATTACGGTCGCTGCTGCCAGCGTCACTTTTCTACTACCGTATTTATTAATAAGCATTCCGGAAAAGGGCATTGTCAATATCGCACCTGCACCTAGGGAAAGGAGGACGATTCCCAAGGCTGCGTCATCGAGTCCCAGATTGATCTTCGCAAAAGGAACCATTGGTGCCCAGCTGGAGAGACCGATTCCGCATACCAGGAAGATTAACAAGCTCGCCCTTCTGGCGGAAGCCGTTTTTTTGTCGGTCGCTATATTAGTTGATTCCTGCATTAAGTCAGTAAAAAATGATTTTGCAAAAATATGCAATTTTGCATAAATTTGCAAAAAATAAATTTCCGATGACAAAAGAAAAACGATTTACTTACATTCTGAAAAAGTTGCAGGATAAAAGTGAAGTTAGTTTTGCTGAATTGAGCGATGATCTGAATGTTTCCGAAGATACTATCAGAAGAGATATCGATGTATTGGCGAATAATGGATTGTTGCTAAAGGTTCGTGGTGGGGCTATACCTCGTTCGCATAATCCTTTGACTTTCAAGGAGCGTGTCGGGATTCTCAAGGATGATAAGGAAATTATTGCTTTAAAGTCGCAGGCACTGATCAAGTCAGGGCAAACGCTCTTCATGGATGGTGGAACCTCTGTTTATACGCTGGTCTCACTTTTGCCGACGGATATAAAACTCACAGTTATTACCAACAATGTTGCTATCGTTCCCGCCCTGTCCTTTTATTCGGGGATTGATTTAATTGTTTTGGGAGGCAAATATTTAAATGAATCTGAGACGGTGGTTGGTTTTCAGGCCATGAAAATGGTTGAGAACTTTCAGGCAGATGTTTACTTTATGGGAATTTGTGCTTTAGACCCAGCGAAAGGTGTGACTGCCAATTATATGGAAGAAGCAGAATTGAAACGGGTTATGCTAAATCATTCAAATGTTTCCGTGGCGCTCAGCACATTCGATAAACTTGAAACTTTTGAATCCTATCGCGTATGCTCGATTGAGGACCTGGATTACATCGTAACGGAAATGAATCCCGACAATGAAACATTTAAGTTGTTTCAAGAAAAGGGCGTGAAAGTTTTGTAGACTCTAAATACAACAAGAAAACCGGTCACATTGCTGTAACCGGCTGATTTTGTCGGTGGAAGGTCCCATCCCCACCTGGTGTCCGTGCCCTCATCCCTTTCCTCCCTTTCCTCCTTCCTCCCTCATTCCCCTTTTCTACAAATTCTTCTTCTTCGATTCTTTCACCGCAAAATCAACAGCCCTTGCCGTCATCGCCATGTAAGTAAGTGATGGATTTACGCAGGATGCAGACGTCATCGAAGCTCCATCTGTAACAAATACATTTTTGACTGCATGGAGTTGATTGTTGCCATTCAAAACCGAAGTCTTTGGATCGCGTCCCATGCGTGCCGTACCCATTTCGTGAATGGCCATTCCAAGGTATGAGCCGTTATCATGGGTTTTTACATTTTTCAAACCCGACTTTTCCAGCATTTCGGCAGCATCGTTCATCATGTCCTTCCGCATTTTGTGCTCGTTCTCACGTAGATCCGCATCAAACACGACGGTCGGCATACCCCACTTGTCTTTTTTGGCTTTGTTGAGATACATATGGTTTTCGTGGTAAGGGAGCGTTTCTCCAAACCCTCCGAAGCCCATTGTCCAGTTTCCTGGCGTTGTCAATTCTTCCTTGAAATCTGCGCCAAATGAAAGTTCGGCAACGTTCCGTTGCCATCCCTGACGACCGCCGCCTCCCTGATAGCCGAAGCCACGTATGTAATCTCGTTTGTCATTTCCAATATTTTGGTAACGGGGTACATAGATGCCATTGGCACGACGACCGAAATAGTACTTGTCCAAATCTCCTTCCCAGGTTCCGCTGGCTCCGGTTCTGAAATGGTGATCCATCAAGTTGTGGCCTAACTCACCCGAGTCGTTGCCTAGTCCGTTAGGGAAACGGTCAGAAGTAGAATTCATCAGAACCAGTGTCGACCCGATTGTGCTGGCGCAAACGAAAATGATTTTTGCCATATATTCTCTTTGCTCCATGGTCACTGCGTCGGTAACCTTGACGCCCGTAGCCTTACTGGTTTTAGGGTCATAAACGATTTCCCTAACCACAGAATCCGGACGCAAAGTAAGCAGGCCAGTTTTTACAGCAGGCGGCAGCGTACTGGATTGTGTACTGAAATATGCTCCATAAGGGCAGCCTAAGCTACATTTATTACGATACTGGCATGGAGAACGGCCACCTTCAAGCTGGATTTTAGTCGGTTGCGAAAGGTTAGCTACACGTCCAATAGTCATCGTACGGCCGGGGAATTGCTTTTCAAGTCTCTTACGCACTTCCTTCTCCACGAAATACATGTCCATTGGTGGCAGGAATTCGCTATCTGGTAACTGCGGAAGCCCCAATTTCTCACCTGAAATTCCGACATGTTTTTCTACGTAAGAGTACCATGGCGCAATATCTTTATATCGGATGGGCCAGTCAACGGCGATGCCATCTTTCAAATTTCCTTCAAAATCCAGGTCACTCCATCGATATGACTGACGTCCCCACATAATCGATTTTCCACCTACAATGTTGGGGCGAAACCAGTCAAATCTTTTCTTTTCCTCGTAAGGTGCATCGGAGTCATTCATCCAATACTTTTCGGTCATCTCATTGTAAGGATAATCACGGGAAAGAAATGGATGGGTTTCTTTTTGCTTGACCGTCAGGCGCCCGTTGTATTCGGTTTCCCATGGCGCTTTAAGCGCATTTTCATAGCCGGTTACATGTTCTAAATTTTTCCCTTTCTCCAGCATCAATACTTTCAGGCCTTTTGCCGTCAATTCCTTTGCCGCCCAACCGCCCGACACACCCGATCCTATGATGATCGCGTCGTAGGACATATCTTTTACTGCATCTATATTTAAATTCGCCATTGTTGTTTAGAAATTATTCGTGATGAGGTTAACCCAGCCTTCTCTATGAACATTAGATCGCCCAGCTTTTTTGTCCCTTTGGCATAGGCCATGATCCGTCAAACCGGCCCGGTATTGGCAAATAATCCAGTGCTTTGGTTGCTCCGATTTCAGATGTGAAATAACCTGTTACGGTCAAGCCTTTCATTTGTACAAAAAATGGCTTGTCAGCGGTTGTAGAACGCTTTACAATCTCGGTTTTTTGCGCTGCATCCAGTGCCGCGAAACCTTTACCATATGTATCCGTGCTATCCTTGTTCAGCCTCGCAAGGCCATCATAGAACTTTTTTTGCTCATCCAGCTGGTAACAATCTCTCACCACACGAGTTATGAATTTTTCGACACCCGCAGCTTTTGCTCCTGGTGTGCCTGTTGTTGGGATGATAACATCGGCAACTTCTGCAAGTAAAGCTTCCTGGTCAGGCGTAAAATTCACTGATGGGCCAAAATTCAGTTTCTCTCCCATGGCACCAGCCATAAGAGGTGCGGCCAACACTCCACCCAGCATCAGGGTGATTCTTTCAATGGCATCTCTACGGTTCATTTTGAAGTATGTAAGTGGGCAAATAAAATGACTCTCTTTACTATGTTACGAATACAAGAAAATACAGCTTTAAAACTACTTTTTCTATTTGATATTACATAATTAAGTTGAAAGCAAAAAAGCAAAAAGTGAGAAGTGAGATGAGAGATGAGAAATGTGTCCCGTGAGATGTGAGATGAGAAATGAGAAATGTGATGTTTGGAAAATGGCTCGGCTTTGGGCTTTTGGGGGAAGGAGATTGGGGTGGGTGTATTTTAACTTCTGGTTCTTACCTCCTTTACCTTCGGAGTTAAAAAGTCGATACAGTTACAACGGTCACTGCTGGCAGCGAAAATTAATAATGTGTGTATAGTGCTACTTCTTTTTTGTGGGGGATTTGGGTAAAGTCCCTTTTCCAGAAGCATTCGGAGCTAGTCCAGCCACATGACCCTGCCATTGACCATGAATATTATCGAATGAAAATTAATAATCAGATCGTCCTGAGAAGGATAACTTGTTTGGGGTGAGAAGGATGATATTTGACCACAATTCTGGTTCCTGAATGCAGTAGGTTAAAATCCACTTGCGGGACAGCTTGCTTAACCTCGGCCACGAAATTTCTCCCCTTTTCAGGTTGCACCTGCATCTGCACTTTTACCTGCGGCAGATTGTTCACGAACGATCCTGTGGGGCCGATTGCCAGCACAGTTGCTTCAGACTCTACGCCGTGGTTTAAGATTTTAGTGTGTCTCTTATTTTGCATTTTTTTAACAAGCGAGGTCAGTAAAATGAAGATCCCAAGTGCTATGAGTATGAGCGTAACGCCAACTTCCCTGTCAATATAGCATAGTGTCATGTCATACGTGTTTTAATTTCCTGATACAAATAAATGTGATTATATCCGGACATCGCAAATAGAATGAGTGAACGGCAGAATTGGATAAACCAAAGGGGCACAAAATGTTTTATTAGCTGCAGATCAGGGATTTCAATCCTACTGGTTTTTCAAAAATGCAGATAGTTCTACGATCACAAGAGTTCCAGTGGCGTCGCCTTGTGCATCATATTTGTCGATGATATTGACTTCGGCGTGTTGCCCCTGGCGCTGAAGAACTTCGAGCCTTTCTTTTGAAATCAACAGCCCTCTGGATTCGTGTCTTTTGGTTTTGCTGTTTAATTTTTTTAATTCGAATGACTTCACTCTGCCAATTCCACTATCGTCTATCCTGCATTCCAGGATATCGTTTCCAGCCATGCGGAATTCGATGCTGACTTTTCGCTCACCGCTTGAGTGCATCAATCCATGCCAAAGGGCATTTTCAACATAGGGCTGGACCAGCATTGACGGCAATAGTATTTCATCCAGTTCAAGGTCTTCATCAACAATAATCTCATAGGTGAAACTCCTGTCAAAGCGCATTTGCTCCAACTGTAGATATAATTCGAGTACATCGCGTTCCTCCTGTATTGTGACAAGATTTCTTCCCGAATTATTGAGCACCATTCTGAAAAGTTTTGAAAATTTGATCAGGTACTTGCTCGCTTCAGCATATTTTTCGGTGACAATACACTCCTGTATACTATTGAGGCAGTTGAACACGAAGTGGGGGTTCATTTGTGCCCGTAATGCCATTAACTGACTTTCAGCCAGCATTTTGCTGATCTCAAGAAGCTTCATCTCTTTCTCTTGTGCCTGATCCTGGGCGAGTGCCTCTGCAATCTTATTGGAGCTGATCGATGCGATGGTTGACAAAGCCTTCAGGTGTTCCTCTTTAAAAAAGCCCCTTTTACGATGCTCGGAATCGATCACACCTATTACTTTTCCCTCATGTAATATCGGAACGGCGATTTCCGACAATCTCACTTCGTCATCGACGATGTACCTCGGATCCAGTGATGTATCGGCGATGATCAGTGGTTTTCCGGTTAATGCCACCGTCCCCACGATTCCTTCACCTGGCGCCAGTTCAATGGGATTGCTAATCTCGTTTCCTTTGGGGTTTTTGGGTCCATATGTGGCGCGTTGAACCATGATATTTCGGTTTTTATCCATCAAGTACACGACACAATCTTCAAAGCGAAGCTGTGAAATGCAATTTCGCGCAATATCCCAGCAGATTTCACTGACCGAATTTTCACCATAAACGGAGTTGGCGAAGTAGTCAATCGTTTCGTCAATAAGGCGCTTCTGTTTCCTTTGTTTGTAGCCATGATATACAGCTACAAAGGAAATGATTATAAAGGCAGAATAAATGCCGATAGCCCACCATGTCTGCCACCAGGATGGTTCAACAAAGAATTTAAGAGCTGTGATGCTCTTCATCCACCTTCCATGTTCATCGGTACTTCTTACCTTAAAAGTATAGTGTCCGTGTGAAAGCTTGTTGTAAGAAGCGGAGAGGGACCGGCCAGCATTTACCCAGTTTTCGTCCACTCCTTCTAGTTGGTAGCTATACTGTAGGGCAGGCACATCCCGGTGATTTAAGGACGCATATTGGAATGTGATATAATCTTCGTCTGCCTCCAGGTTGAGTTGCTCCAGATCCGGGGCATTTTTTATTTCGTTCTGAAATATTTTGATCGAAGTGATATGGGGCGGCTTTTTGACCGGAATGTCCTCAAACTTGAACGGGTCTATGACCACAACATGATCAAGCATGACCGCGTAAACCTTGCCGTTAAAAACCTGTAGATAGTTCCAATAATCCTGTAATGTTTTACCCAGATCGATTTCTACGCGCGTTTCCTTTTTCGTGACAGGATCAATCAGTTCAAGACCCTCCCGGCTGGCAGCCCAGATCATGCCAAGTCCATCAATTCCGATGCTGGTAATTTGGTCCAGCAGTAAACCATTAGCAATCGTGAGGCTGTCCTTAAACTCGCCTTTTACGTTCATTTTCATGAGGCCACGGTCATAAACTGCCGCCCAGATATTATTTTTGTTATCTTCTACCAGGCAGGTTGCCGTGAAATTTTTCGGGTTACTTACTTTGATGGTGGAGAATTGTTCAGTTTTTGCGTCAAACTTCAAAAAACCCGAACCCGTCATCGAAAAGAGCAGGTCGTTGTTGTGAAGTTTCAGGTGGGACTGAACTTTCCGATAAGAAAATTCTCCATAGGCCTTGTCCTTTCCGTCAAATCTATTGCAGATCCGGGTTTTGGGATTATACCGATAGATGGCGTCATTATAAATCTGAAACCAGATGTTGCCCTTATGGTCCGCAAAGATCAAATCCGAACTTTTGAAGACACTGCTTTTGTTTACAAGCTCAAACCTGACCAGCTTATCTGATTTGTTATCCAGGTAATAAACGCCATCGATGCCTGCAAACCACCATTCATCATTTGATTTTACACCTCTCAGGAATCGGTTCCTGATCAGGTCATTTCCAAGGGTTACCACATACCTTTTGTAATTTCTGGTAATCATGTCATACGCGAGAATTCCCTCCTCCTTGCATGCCATAATAAGATTTCCGTCGATATTTATGGAGTTGGATTGAGCAAATCCTGTTTCGAGAAAGAAATCAAAACTCGGGATTTGGAATATTTCCCGGACGGGAGAGTTTTCCTTGTTTTCACTTACACCATTGATTGTACCCAGCCAGATATTTCCGTCAGAATCCTGAATAGCGTCGCGGAAGTGTCCGTAAGCGATCGAATAATTCTGCACCTGGCTGTATGGAATTTTGCTGATCGACTTCCCGGGTTCTTTAATGTAAGCGGCGTAAGACCAGGTGGATATCCAAAGGCGGTCACGTTTGTCAACGAAAAGAAAGTTGTAACCATCATTGATCCGCTTTCCATCCAGTTCGTAAAAAGACTCGATTGTATTGCGTTGATGGTCCCAAAAATTCAAGGTCAGATCATAATTACATCCATACCAGACATTGAAGTTTCGGTCAAGGGCAATCGCCTCAACAGATTTTGTGTTTAAAATAGGATAATTGTAAGGATTGTTTTCTTTGTAATAAACCTTATTCTTTCGGCAATCAATGAAATAAGTTTTCTGGCCTCCTACCCAAAAGCCCTTTCTCATCTGGTCCCATACAAAACCTGAGAAATAGAATTGGGGATTCTGAATGACTTTCAGCGATGGAATCAGGGATTCAGCAAGAAACAGGCGGCCTTTTTCAAATATAAATATTTGGGATTCCGCTACAATCCAGAAACGTTTTTGATCATCTGTTTTGATCACTTCTATTGGCATTTTATCAAGAAGAGAAAAGCGTTCATCCTTGCTGAAAGTGGCGGTTCTTTTGTTGAAAATCCGAATCCCTTTTTTCGTGCCTATGAGCAGGTAATTTTCATCCCTGATGGGATGAATAGCGTTAATGTAGAGTTTGTCTGCCCCACTTTCGACTGTTTGCTGGTACTGCCTTACCACTGCACCATCAAATCGGTTTAGGCCGTTTGTTGTCCCGATCCATAAAAAACCTTCTGAATCCTTATAGAGGCACCTGATCTGTTTCTCACTCAACCCGTCCTGTCTCTTAAGATTTTGGAAAATATATTGTGCAGAGGTTTTTACCGATTGAGTAGAGAATAAAAGCAGAAAAAATAGACAACGGTACATACTGGAATGATCTGATTACCCGGAATGGCTGACGCAAACACCACAAATTACTTAATTCGTCTTAAATGTCAATCTCCCAGTTATCTACCGGGCTTTTTGATTGATAAGTAATAGTCTCAAATCCTTACTCCGGGGTATACAAGCAATAAAACATTTTGCTCCCCATGTATAAAATCACGTTGCTCTTATTACTCTGCGGATATTTTTCAAATGATATTTACGGGCAGTCACGCACCTACCAGGACGTTCCTTACCAGCAGGACTATAGTATCAAATACTATCTTCCCGATTCCAATATGAGCCTTACCACTGTACGGGCAGATAAAAATGGGGTGGTGGCGGTACTTTCGTCAAAGGGAATTTTGAGATCTGAGGGTGGCGCCTTTCAATATCCCGGAACGCTTCAACCCGACAGATCATACAAACCAATGACTGACAAGCAGCTCACTGGCCTTGGGTTGTATGAAAAGCAGTTGGTATATCTCGACAAAGGGCAAGTATTCAGCAACGCTTTTGCAGGGAAATGGCTCGCAAATCATGGCCTTGCGGGAGCTCGCATTTTGAGTATCGGAGATGATTTTACAAGTGCAGTTTCAGATGGCAGGCAAATTAAGGTTTTTCGTCTGGATCAATTGATTTCTGAACTGAAGCTGGAAAACGACGAGGTGTCGGACATCCGGTACGATAAGGTTTTAAAGCGTTTTTTGGTTCTGGGCAAACATTCAATTTCAACTTTTTCGCCTGGGGACAAGTCTATAAAACCTGGGTTCGAAGGAAATAATCTATCCTGCTTTGATATTAGCGGGAATAAGATTTTTGTGGGGACCAACAACGGTTACCTCGTTTTGAATGCACAGGATTTGAAAGTTATCAAGCCATTGTATGACAAACTTCCGGTCTCAGATATTTCAACTATAGCGAACGTTCATGGAAAACTTTGGTTCGGGTCATCGAAAGGCGCATTTATGCTTAAAGAGGATGGAAAATTTAATTATTATTTTGGTGAGCGGTGGCTTCCCGGAAATCAAGTAGTGAGCATTTGCGAAGGAGCAGGAAACAATGTGTTGATTCTGACCAGTAAGGGTTTGGGTGAAATCCATTTCGACCCTATGACTTTGGAGCAAAAAGCGCTTGTTTATGAAAAACAGGTTAGACAACGACATATCCGTTACGGTTTTAACTGTGATGTGTCTACCCTGAAACATGGTGATTTGTCCACGTTTGAAATGGGCCAACGCGACAGCGATAATCTATGGACGTCGATGTATCTGGTTAGTCAGCTCTTCAGGTATAAGGTAACGGGTAGCAAAGAGGCGCTGGAAAATTGTCTCGAATCATTTGAATCAATGGAAAGGTTGTTCGAGATCACAGGCATGAAGGGATACTTCGCCCGTGGATTTGAACGAAAGGGTTATCACAGATTTTCGAATCAACCATGGGACGGTGGCATGCATAATGGATGGGTGCACGCGAAGGAGGAAGGCTGGGACTGGCGCGGAACAACCAGCAGTGATCAGACGGTGGGGCAAATGTTCACCCTCACGCTACTGGCCGAGCATATGGACGGTGACTTGAAAAAAAGAGCGATAAACCTGATGGACAAGCTCATGACAAATATCATCGAAAATGACTGGTATCTGATCGATTTTGACGGGAAACCCACGCTCTGGGGCAAATGGAATCCTAAATATGTGAATGGCTTTCCGACTAATGTAGGTGATAGAAAGCTCAATTCGTCGAATATAGTAGGCTTTTTGCAGGCAGCTTATCACTTTACAGGCAAAGAAATTTATAAGAAAAAAGCGTACGAGCTGATGGATAAGTACGGCTATCTGGAGAACCTTTTGAGGCCGATGGCGGAAATAGGAAAGGCAGAAAAAGGTGGTGACGAGTGGGCGAAAATGTTGTCGGAGGGCTGGAATCATTCAGATGACGAGATGTACTTTTTGGCGTATTGGTGTCTGTATCCCTATGCTTTTGACGCTAAACTGAAAGAAAAATACAGGATTGCAATTCAGCAGCATTGGGAGCTGGAACGACCCGAAAAAGACGGCCTTTGGAATTTGTGTTACGGTATGACTGGCGCCAAAGAATTTGACTTAAAGGAGACGGTCTGGTATTTGAAGGAATTTCCGCTGGACATGATCGAATGGCAGGTTGAGAACAGTCACAGGAAGGATATCGAATTGATCGAACCTAATTTTCGTGGGCAGGTCACCAAAGAAGTACTTCCTCCGGATGAGCGCCCCGAACTGAAACACAATCGTAATTTATTCAAATTGGATCGTGAATCGAACGGGACGAGCGAGTTGAGCGCAGGAGACAGTTTTTTGCTTCCTTACTGGATGGGTAGGTTTATTGGCGCGATAGGAGCCGGGAAGTAGTCTTAAATTGAGACCGGGTCTTCGGGCGATTGAGAATGGGCGGCTGAAGAGTTGATAATGGATAATTGACAATGTGTGAAAAGGATGAGCGTCACTTAAATTTAAGCGCGAGCGTTACCATGTTTGACTGCATGCCGGTTCCGGCGGTTCTGTAAAAATGACCGTATCGGATTTCCATTGACGCGAAGTGACGAATGTTCATGATTCCACCGGGAGGAGCCAGACGGATTCCCATACCTGCATAATGGCTTTGGAATGACGACAGGTCATAATCGCTTGTGTAATAGGTCGCTGAGGTAGCGTGTTGCATGTAAGGTGCAAAATGTCGTACGCCAGTCTGACTGTTGAATCTATAAAAGGGACTGAGCGATACAAAAGGAGATATTTTTACCGGCATTTCCAGTGAAACAGTGTGCGCGTTCATACCCCAGTTGTCGGCATAAAACCGGTAAAAGCCTCTGAAGACAATCCTGTCACCGAGGAAATAACTACCCCTCATACCTATCGGTATCTTTATCCGGCTTCCGGGTAGTTTTTCTACTCGTTCACTCCCGTCCGTAAAATAGGTCCGGTGAAATGGTGTACTTAAAAGCCCCTCCTGATAGGTGGGTTCGATCAGGAACATCATCTGAAAGTTTTTGTTTACTACCTGCGATAATGATATAGACCCGTTGTAAGTATTCCTGGGTTTGTAATATAGGTTTTCTTTGTCATCTTCCTGTCCGCTGCTATAATTGTTAGGCCGCAGTTCAGGCGCCAGAATGACCATGTATGTGTCCTGAAAGGTACCGGCTTTGAACGTGATTTCACGATTGTTGTCTTTTGATGATTTGGAGAAGTTCAAATTAACACCATAGGATTTGTAGTCGTATTCGGTCGAATAAGACGCACTTATACCCCGATTCGTGTGATTTTCTTCATTTTTTATGTTCCAGGAAAGCGTTGGATAAATGTGCGTATCTGTTTTGGAAGCCGATGAAATCGTCAAAGGATCGATGTTGTCCTGAGAAGCGGACGAATAATAATCTATACTAACGTCAGCCGAAATGGTGTGAATCCGGTTCCTGCTGTCAGTTTTAGTAAGTTTAATCTCCAATGAATTAGCAAAATCAAACAATTTTTCAGTGCCTATACCACCGGTGATCGCGGAATTATTGCCACTTTGATTGTAGTAGCCGGAAACAAAATTCACTTCCTCGATTTTTAGTTTTTTGGCTTTGTATCCGGTTGTCAGACTATCCGAAGCTTGGGCAAAAAGGGATCCGTAACAGCTCAAAAGCGCTGCGACGCTGTATATGATTTTTCTCATTAAGTACTGATGTTAATTTAGTTACAGCCACAGCCGCCGCCACTTTTTCCGCCGTTAGCTCCCGAAGCGCCTTCTCTGTATAGATAAAAACTTTGCTCGAATTTCTCAGATTTTCTTGCCGCAAGATCCATCTCAGAATCGTTGATTTTATTTTTTTGATACTCCTTTACATTCACGCAGGCAGATGAACCGAGCACTAAAAAGAAGAAAAGCAGTAGTTTGATTTGAACGCTTATGTGCATACGTTTCAAGTTATTTTGATGTTTTTGGAACAATGTATTTGATTAGCGTCATCGATGATGATGCACGCAATCTGCTTCATTTGGTTGATCATATCCAGGCCTACCTTAACGCCAAGTACGGTGACCGGTGTTGCCAGCGCATCCGATAGCTCAGCGTTTGGCGAAATAATTGTGACACTTTTTATCCCCGTAACTGGAAGTCCAGTTTTTGGATTAATTGTATGTGAATATTTTCTGCCATTTAGGGTGACGAATTTTTCGTAATTTCCCGAGGTGGCCACGGCCATATTACCAATTTTCAGGTAAGAAAATGGCAGATCCTTGGCGTCAGGATTGGCAATGCCGATTGTCCAATCGAGGTTTCCTGGTTGTTTGCCCCAAGTTGTAAGGTCGCCGGATGCGTTTACGATTCCGTTTTCAACTCCATATTCCAGCATGACTTTTTTTGCCATTTCGGCGGCATAACCCTTCCCAATTCCCCCGAACCCAATCCTCATACCTTTTTCTTTTAAGAACACTGAGCCTTCATGGTCGTTCAAAATGATGTTCCTATAATTGACCAGCCTTACCATGTCTTTCGCCACAGCACTTGACGGCAATGATTTCATGCTCAGATCAAAATTCCAGAGCGATTTATCTATCGAGCCGTAAGTTAAGTCAAATGAACCCTGGGTAAGTTCCGAGATCCTGATGGAGCGTGAAATTAGGTCGAAAACCTCTTTTTCGACAACAACAGGGCGAATCCCGGCGTTGGCGTTGATCAGCTGGGTCTGGCTATCATCGCTGAATGTCGTAAGCAATTTTTCAAGGCGTTGAATTTCACCTACTCCTTTTTCAATCCCGTGCTGTGCCCAATCTTCGTCTTTTGCTACCGCACTGATCTCAAAACGATTTCCCATGAGCCTGAGAATACGCTTGTGAATTTTCTCATCCATATTATTTGCCGGAACTATTGCGGACATCAGCCAGAAATGCTGCCGGTGAAACCTGGTAACCTTCCCATTCCTTGATTATTTTTCCGGTATTGTCGATAAGGACTGTCAAAGGAAAAATACCCTTTTTGTTGTACTTATCCGCCAGGATTTCATTCTGGGCAACTTGATCTTTTGGAAGCTGGTTCTTTTTTTGTCTTGGAAAATCGGCCCGTACCAGTACAAGACTCTCCGAGGCAAACTGCTCAAATTCAGGAGATTCGAATACTTCGTGTTTCAGTTTGATGCATGGCCCACACCAGTCCGATCCAGAGAAATTTAAAAGGATCATTTTATGAGCTGTTTGCGCTTCGGACTTTGCTTCCGAAAAATTGAGCTTCCATTCCATGGGCAGCGTCGCTGCAAGTGCCATGATCGAGGCAATAATTAGTTTCATATTTGTCAGTAGATGATAATTGTATTTCCGTCTGTTGCTGTTTTGTAAATCGTAAGGCCTCCGTTACCATAGGTGTTAAGCCCTGCTCCTGTCAGACTAAACCTTGCTCCGTGTTTTGTGCAATAGAATTCAGTTTTGTTAAAAATGACATTCTTCTTCGGCTCGTGACTACAAGTCTGTGTGGCTGCTACAATCACACCTGTGCTCGATTGCGCGACCACGATACCGCCTGATACAAGGTATCCACCCACCTTGAGCAGACCAGCACTGGCCGACGCGGTCAAGTCAATTTTAATTTTCACCCCGGTGATTTTGTTTAGCGCTTCGGTGGTAATAGCCATGGGGGAGACGAGCTTAACAGATCCAGCCGTCGTTGGACTTACGACGGGGATTTCTGTAACAGGAACCGTTGTCGTTTCCTTCTGAACGCTTAAAGCATTGATAAATGTATCCTCCTTATTCACGCAGGAAGTAAGCACTGCCATGAGCGCAGGACCTTTGAAACCAATGGATTTTAGAAAATCAAGACGAGTCATATATTTTGCTTGGTGATAACCTTTTGTAATGCAATACGAGCTTGTGGGTTCTATTGTTGCATTGAATTTGTAACCATTAACATACCTGTATACAGAACAAACGCGCCGTAATTTTAATTAATCTAAATATGCTTTTTGTTCAAAAACTTACACAGCTTGTGACTTGACGATAATTGAATAGGAATCAATATTTTAAAATACTTAAAGTTCTTATTTATAAATGATTATAAGATTATTTTTCCGTTTTATTGATTAAGTAAATTTTTTCAAAACGACAATTTTTCTTTCTTAATTAGCGGTGGAATTATATTTTTAACAGGCAAAAAATTTTATTTCTTATTAAATTTTAATCTCAAAAAGTCAAATTTTAATCTGGCGCTCTTTTATTGAATATCTGTTTTACGTTCTCCGATCCTTTCTTTTTCTATTTTTGATCATAACCTGAAAGCAATAATCTTTTTTTAGCGGCACACGATACCGAATTCTAATAATTGATTCAAACTTTCGACCGGCTTCGGTAGAAAATTTTTACGAGCTCAAACCATATCGCGGAAACGAATCCAGTGCCAATGGCGATCAATGATTGATTAAGATTGGGCATTGAAAGACTAAAAAAGTGTGCGATGCCGGGAATCAGGAATATCAAGGCAGTAAGTACAATTGTGATCCCGATAATAAGCGTTACCAGATTGTTTTTATACCGTAAAGTGGTAAAAACCGAATAGTAAAATGAGCGGTTCACAAGTGTGAGCGTAACGTTGGCAGAAATGAGGCCCGCAAAAATCATCGATCGTGTAAGTGCCTCGCCAAACGAATTTAATACTGCATACTGGTATATGATCAGCATTCCGCTGGTGATTACCAATCCTTGCAAAATGCTGACAGATAATTCCTTCAAGCTGAAAAATGTGTCTGTAAAGGGGCGTGGCTTTTGGGTGAGCAGGTTCTTCTCAATGGGTTCGTTTTCGTAAATGATGGAACAGGTTGGTCCCATTATCAGCTCGAAAAAAATGATATGAACCGGTGTGAAAATATTGGGGAATTTCCAGCCCAAAGCCAACGGAATAAAAACCGTAAGGATAATTGGGATGTGAATCGAAATGATGTACCTGATTGCGTTTTTCAGGCTGACGTAAATTTTACGCCCCATAGCAATTGCGTCAACCATGCGGGCAAGGTCATCGTCAACCAAGATAAGTGAGGACGCTTGTTTTGCGATTTCACTCCCTTTGACGCCCATTGCGATCCCGATATGGGCAGCTTTTAATGCTGGTCCATCGTTGACGCCATCGCCGGTCATGGCTACAATCTGTCCCTGGGCTTTTAGGGCATTGATTACTTTAAGTTTTGCCTCCGGAAACATCCGGGCAAAAATTTGAGTTTGCATCACACGCTTTTGAAGTGTCGGCTCGTCCATTGATAACAATTCGTCACCTGTCAGAACGGAATCAGCACCCTCAAATCCGATTTGTTTAGCGATATTCCCGGTGGTTGCGGCGCTATCTCCGGTAATGATTTTGACATTTATGCCAGCACCGTAAAAAGACTGCAGAACGGATTTGATATTTGTCTTCGGAGGGTCATAAAAAGCTACCAAACCAAGAAAGCGGAAGGGGAGTTCCTGTTGTTTTTTCGGAAACTGATCGCCCAAAAATTCACTCTGCGCCACGCCCAGGATTCGATATCCGTCTTTGGTAAGGTCTATGATCGCATTTTGAATTTCAACTTTTTCGGCCTCGGACAAGTTTGACACGGCGATAATTGCTTCGGGAGCACCTTTCGCAGCGACAATTCTGTCACCGTGTGCATTGCTGAACACGTGTGTCATCATGGGCGGTTTTCCTTCCAAAGGATATTCGTGGACCAGTTGATATTCTTTTCTGATATCAGGCTGGCCCATAACTTCTTCAAATGCTTTATGAAGCGCCAACTCCATCGGGTCGAAGGGTACCGGCTCACTTGACCACATGGCAAACGACAGTAGGTTTTTCCCTGGCTCGCTCAAATGCTCGTCGGCCGACTGTACTCCATTTTCAGAACTGACATACAAGCCCGCAAGTGTCATTTTATTTTCAGTAAGGGTACCGGTTTTGTCTGTACAGATTACTGTGGCGCTTCCGAGCGTTTCGATCGTTTGTGTTTCTTTGACAATGATTCCCATTTTCATGAGGCGCCACGCACCAAGCGCCATGAACGTGGTAAAGGCAACAGGGATTTCTTCGGGCAGGATGCTCATTGCCAGTGTCAGCGCTTTTAACAGGCTGTTCAGAAAATCGCCCGTGCGCACGAAGTTGATCCCCCAAACAATCAGGAAAACAATTCCTCCTGCTATTGCCATGTTTTTTACGAAATTGGTAATCTGTACCTGTAGAGGCGTCCGTTCCGGCACAATAGCGTCAAGACTTGACCCTATCTGAGCCAGCCTCGTTTTTGAGCCGATGTTCAAAACTTCACAAACGGCCCTTCCGGTAGTGACGAGCGTTCCCTGGTAAACTTTGTTGTCCGTGTCGGCCTCATTTTTTGCCGATGCGAGCGATTCGCCGGTGAGAATGGCCTCATTTACGGAAAAATCGTGCGCCTGAAATATGATTGCGTCGGCGGGAATTTTATTTCCTTCTTCCAGAATGAGGTGGTCGCCAACAACAAGATCTTCTAGAAAAATCTGGCTTATTAACCCGTTTCTGATTACCTGGCATTGGGGTTGCGTCAGAGTTTTTAACTCTGCCAATGCATTACGGCTTCTGTTTTCCTGATAGATAGAAATTGCCGAGATTAGTATGATCGCTCCGAGCATAAAAATGCCTTCTCCTTTTGAGCCAGTGATAAAATAGATAACCGCCGCAACGATCAGCAGAATAAGCATCGGCTCTTTGATCAGGTCGGTCAGTGCAGTTATCAAGCCACTTTGTCTTTTGCTGATCACTACATTTCTTCCATGGAGATTGCGGGAAATGATTACTTCCGCGTCCGTGAGTCCATTTTTGGCTTTTTCCGGTTTTGTGTCCATCTAATCTTCCGATTTATTTTTGAGAAACATCAGAAGAGAGTATGCTCCACTGATGACACATTGCTGGTTGGCAAGCGTATTCGTGGTGATCACTTCCGTAAATCCGTTTTCTGTATTCCCGGTTTTCACCTCCGTCATTTCAAATTTGCCTTTCGTTTTGGGGATAAAAATGTATTGCTTGCTCTCAAAAGTGACAATGGCGTCTTCGGGAAGGGCAAGAGCGTGATGCGTTTCGAGATCGATATCAGCGTTCATGAACATGCCTGGAAGAAGGTTCGGTTCATAGCGTTCAAAGTGACAGTGGATTTCAGCTGTTCTTTCCGGGGAGAGATTTTTACTGATGAGAATGACTTCACACCAATATTTTTTGTCAGGCTGGGTATTAGTAAAGGCAAAGAGCTTTTGACCTATTGTTATTTTATCCAGGTCTTTCTCAAATACTTTAAGCGCCAGGTGGATGTCGGTAGGGTTAATCAACTCAAACAGAACCTCGGTCGGGGAAACGTACTTGCCAATATTCACATTCACGGCAGAAACGTAGCCATTGATGGGGGAATAGATATTAACACTCCGGGAGATGCGGTCACCAGAAAGTTTTTCGGGATTAATGTTGATAAGGCTTAGTTTTTCGCGAAGCGACCGGACCAATACCTGCTGGCTGAGATATTCAGATTCAGCCTGCTGAAATATTTTATCACTACTTGATTTGTTGACATTCAGCTCTTTCTGGCGGAGATAGTCGCTTTCTAAATACGCTAATCGGGTTTTTCCGGTAAGGTAATCCTGTTGCAGCTGTATGTACTGCTGATCTTCAATGACGGCAAGAATCTCGCCTTTTCTTACGTGCGTCCCGGGCAGCAGCTGCGTGGTCTTTAAGTATCCGCCCAACGGTACGCTGATGGACACGATATTCTGGGGCGGCACGTCGATTCTTCCATTCAGTTTCAGTAACGAAGACACCGAACGTGTTTCCGGGATGCCAGTTTTGACGCCGGCATTTTTGATCTGGGCATCGGTCAGTTCGGCGATTTTTTCGCTACCTGGATTTGTGGCTTCGGGCACTTCGTTTTCCTGTTTTTTTGAACAGCTCAACATGATGCCGACCAGGCTTATATAGATCAGATATTTCATTTTCGTTTGGTTAATTTTCAAGGAAATTGTTTAGCTGGATTGCAGTGTTATTCAGATTATAAACTGCGTCAGCATATTGGATTCTGATCGCCGCAGCCTGATTCACGAGTTGTGCCCATTCCAGGTAGTTAATGCTTCCATTCGCTAATTGCTCGTTGGCGGTTTTGGTGATCAAGCCCGAATTTGTGAGAGCAGTAGTTTCATAATACGAAACCGCCGTAAGGAACTTTTGATGTTCGGTAACAAGTGACTGGTATTGCGTCTTTAAGTTTTGAACTTCGGCCCTATAAGTTTGCCCGGCAATCTGCAGATTTACTTTTGCGCTGCTGACCCGGGCCTTTTGTGCACCTGAGAAGATAGGAACGCCAATTCCGATCTGAGCGGAGTGAAACCGTTGAGAAGCGGTATACGACTTATCATTGGCACCCATTCCGCGCATACTCATGTTGTTATAGCCCAGATTCAATTGCGGAAGCATTTTGGTCTTCTCTACTTCGATCTCTGCATCGGCAATAAGCTGCTGGTGCTGGAAAAATTTCACCAATGGATGATCAATGACCTGCGCTGAATCGGGGAGGGACGACAAGATAAACTTTGCTGATAACGAGTCGGGTTCCATGGGTGAGCTGGAATTCAGCAACAACTGGAATTGTAAACTGGTTACTCTAAGCTCTGCTTCAACTTGCTGCAATTGCAATCGTATTTGTCCCAGCTGCGTTTCTGCTGATGTTTTTTCGAGGATATTGCTTTCCCCTTTGGATAGTCTTAACTCCGCTTTCCGGTGGAAGTCAGTGTAGAGACTATCGATCGACTTCAATAATTCTATTTTTTTCTTTTCATATAAAAAAGTAAAGAACACCTGGCTGACATTCCTTCTCAAATCATTTTCTCGTACGGCCACATTCAGAACGCTTGCCGTAAGCTGTTGAGCCAGAAGGTTTTTTTGTTTGCTGTAAACAACTGGCAGGCTAAATGATTGGGAAATGCTGAATTTTGAATCGGTGTAAAAACTGTTGATCTGCCCGGCCTCCGTTTGCACGTTTGTCTGAGCAAGGCTTACCGCCGTTTTACTGAGTGCTTTCTGATATTCTATTTTTAGTTTTTCACTTTTCAGCACCTGGTTATTGCCCAGGGCCATTTCGATCGCTGTTTTAAGCCCTACTTTACTTTGTGAATGTGCGGGCATTGAGGCGCAAAGAGCTATAAACAGTAGCGTTACTATCGGACCCGGGCTGTTTGATTTGAATTTAAATCCTTTTTCGAAGAACAAATAAAGAACAGGCAATACAAAAAGTGTTAAAAATGTCGCCACAAGCAGTCCACCAATCACAACAGTTGCCAGTGGGCGCTGCACTTCGGCTCCCGCACCGTTGCTGAATGCCATCGGTAAAAAACCTAATGAGGCGACAAAAGCCGTCATAAGTACCGGTCTGAGACGATGCTGGGTCCCTTCGAGAATCGCTTTCCTTATGTCTTTTTCTCCGTCTTTCCGAATCCTGTTGAATTCAGCTACGAGTACAATTCCATTCAGTACGGCAACACCAAACAGGGCTATAAAACCAATTCCTGCACTGATACTGAATGGCATTCCCCGTAAAGCAAGAAATAAGATACCACCGATGGCAGAAAGCGGAATGGCAGAGTAAATCAACAGTCCGTCTTTAACTGAATTAAATGCAAAGAAAAGCAGGACAAAGATCAGGATCAGCGAAACCGGCACAGCAATCATCAGACGCTGCTTTGCCGCATTGAGGTTTTCAAAGGAACCGCCATATGTGATGTAGTAGCCGGCGGGAAGTTTGAGGTTTTGGTTCACCTTTATTTGCAGCTCGTTCACAATGGTTTGCACGTCTCTGCCCGCAATGTTAAAGCCGACGACAATACGTCGCTTCGCGTCTTCGCGCTGTATTTGGTTTGGCCCATTCTCAATTTTGACATCTGCCAATTGATAAAGGGGTACCTGCCCTCCGTGTGCAGAAGGTATGAGCAGGTTACGGATGTCTTCGACATTCTTTTTTTGCTCGCTGCCCACACGCACCACCAGGTCGAAACGTTTTTCGCCTTCAAATACCATCCCTGTACTTTGACCAGCCAGTGCTGAATTAACAATCCGGTTTATGGCGCCAATGGTCAACCCATACTGGGCTATTGCACTTCGATTGTAGTGGATCGTGATTTGAGGGAGACCGGAAACCGCTTCAACAAAAAGGTTTTGCGCACCGTCAACCTGGTTTACAAGTGTCCCAAGCTTTTTTGCGTAAATGGCAAGTGTATCAAGGTCCTCACCGAAAATTTTGCAAACAACATCCTGCCTGGCACCTGTCATGAGTTCATTGAACCGCATCTGTACGGGAAATTGAAAACCTGCCGTGATGCCTGGTACCTCTTTCAATGCTTCGCTCATTTTTTCGGACAATTCAGGAAAAGTCTTCGCTGAAGTCCATAGCTTCTTGTCTTTCAGGATGACCATCATATCACTTGCTTCCATGGGCATGGGATCGGTGGGTACTTCGCCGCTTCCAATTTTGGTTACCACTTTTTCTACCTCGGGAAAGCGGGATTTTAGGATGTGTGCAGCTTTTTGGGTGTTTTCAATCGTTGTTGTAAGATTACTTCCGGTTAAAACCCTGGTATCAACTGCGAAATCTCCCTCTTCAAGAGCTGGGATAAATTCACCGCCCAGCGTTGTGAGTACAAACACGGAAACGGCAAATAGAATCAAGGCGCTTGCAATAACCAGTTTAGGGAAATGGAGCACCTTTTGAAGTGCGCTTTTGTATTTTATTTCAATTTTGCTCATCAGCCGATCGGATAGATTTGGCTTTTGTTTTATTTTTTTACTCAGAAAAATGGAGCTCATCATCGGAATATAGGTCACCGATAGAATAAAGGCGCCAAGCAGTGCGAATGCGACAGTCTGGGCCATCGGCTTAAACATTTTTCCTTCGATTCCTTCCAGTGTGAAGATCGGCAGGTATACGATTAGGATGATTATCTGTCCAAAAACTGCGCTGTTCATCATTCGGTCGGCGGATTCATTTACTTCCTGATCCATTTGTATCTGATCAATTCTGCTCAGTCCGGCGAATCTGGGGTTACGTCCGATCTGGTGCATTACCGCTTCGACAATGATAACGGCACCATCCACAATAAGGCCAAAGTCAAGGGCGCCAAGGCTCATGAGGTTACCCGAAACCCCGAATGTGTTCATCATAATTACGGCAAACAGCATCGACAGGGGAATTACAGACGCCACCAGCAGACCTGCCCGAAAGTTTCCAAGGAAAAGAACAAGCACAAAGACAACGATCAGGGCGCCTTCAAGAAGGTTTTTCTCAACCGTGCCAATGGCGTTGTTCACCATTTTTGTACGGTCTAAAAACGGCTCAATAATGACTCCTTCGGGTAAAGTCTTTTGGATCTGAGCCACGCGCTCCTTCACATTTTTAATTACCTCGCTGCTGTTTGCACCTTTGAGCATCATCACTATCGCTCCTGAAACTTCACCCTTGTCATTGTAGCACATTGCGCCATAGCGTGTTGCGAAGCCTGTCTTTACTTCGGCAACATCCCTAATGAACAATGGCTGCCCATCGGACAGGTTTTTTACGGCGATATTTTTAATGTCTTCGAGGTTCTCAATGAGGCCCTCGCTACGGATGTACAGTACAGTCGGCCCTTTTTCGATGTAAGCGCCCCCGGTATTTTGGTTATTTCCTTCCAGGGCGGTGAAAACGTCGTTGATTGTAATCCCGTAAGAGAGCAGCTTGTCCGGGTTGATCTCGACGGAATATTGTTTCAGTTTTCCACCAAAGCTGCTTACTTCGGCCACACCTTTGACGCCGATTAATTGTCGGCGAACGATCCAGTCTTGAATCGTCCGTAGCTCGGTTTCGTTATACCTGTGTTCAAAACCTTCTTTCGCGCGAACAACATATTGATAAATTTCTCCGAGTCCTGTACTGATCGGACCCAACTCGGGCGTGCCGATACCTTGCGGAATCTCCGTTTGAACTTTCAAAAGCCGCTCTGAAACCTGTTGCCTTGCCCAATAGATATCAGTGGCGTCGTCGAAAACAATAGTTACCAGGGAGAGCCCAAAGCGGGAAAAACTCCTGATCTCCTTTAAGCCGGAGATGTTACTATTGGCTTGCTCGATAGGAAATGTAACAAGTCGCTCGATATCAGTTGCTCCGAATGAAGGAGCAATGGTAATGACCTGAACCTGATTATTAGTAATGTCCGGCACTGCGTCAATTGGCAGTCGGGTGAATTCATAACTGCCATAGGCTATGAGTCCAATAGCGAACAATCCCACAATGAGCTTGTTGCTCACCGAGAAACCGATGATTTTATTTAACATGTTTAATGCAGATTAATCCAAAAATAAATGGGCAGATACACAGGGAAATAACAGAATGTCATTTCTGTCTGCACATAAAGGCAAAAAGAAGATCAGCAGTTTTTTGGCGGTTGCCAGATATTGGAAAGGTATGCGGAAACAAACGGATCGTGCTGATAAACAAAAAGTTGCTTTTCGACGAATCTGATCGGTTTTAAACTGAAAGTATAGAGAATTGTCCCAGCTGGCGGCGCAACCCAGAGGGTCACAGCTGCGTGATCCACATGTGATTTGAAAGGAAGCTTTTTGTCCAGATCGAAGTCGGCGTTATCGGTAATCGATTCGGAATAATGCTCTGCTATGAATTCAATAAAAGTGATTTTATTATCCCATATCTTATGCTCCTGGTAGTGCCTGAAAAGCACCGGTAGTTTCGACAACTCGCACAATTCGGTTGTCGATACGATGTAAATAACCAGGAGTGATATGGAAATGACTTTTTTCAAATTTGGATGCTTTTTCTCAATTGACGTGAATATAGCACTATTTACAGGATTGAAAGATTGTTTGTTGATTCAAAATATTCTGGTGTTGGTTAAATGCTCTTTCCAATTTTTCTCACAAAACTGTCAACAGCGTTGTCGATCAGCGATTTTACCTTGTCGTAATAAGGCTGCGCTATCCTGCTGGGTCTTATATCCCATCCCTTATCAAAATTTACGATGCATGACGCGATAAAATTGTTTGTCCTTTTTCTTATCTCGGGATCCCAAATCGCCAGTTTTGAAATCCGGCCTTTTTCGATACCGGATTTTGAAGGTCCGCTCAGAATAAGCGCAGAAAATTCGTATTTGTCGACTATTCCCGTAACCCAAAAAGCCCGGTCAATAATCGGATCAGCAGTCCTTTCTTTGATTAGCGCTACAATGTCTTTTTCTTTCGGCGGACTGAAATCCAGGTTTTGATTTGTCAGGTATTCATCAATGGCCTTTCTGGCATGCTCGACTGGATCCAACCCGTCAAATTCACTCAATTCCCCCAAACGCCTGATCTGAGAATCAGTCAGTGCTATCGTTTTAGGTAATTTTTTTTGTCTGACCATGCATCTCATTGTTAGCAGCATATCAAACTTACGCAGGTTCTTAAAATGATTCAACAGCTTTCCGGGAAATTTGGAGCTTATGGCCAAATTTGGATTTATTCCTATTAAAGATATTGGTTGATCTACCCAAAATATCTGCAATAACGTCGTCTGACTTCTGTGGGTTACAAAGATTTCCTGCCAGAAATCTCTTCTAAGTTTTTTGTAATTTTTTAAAAATCAGTGGCTTGCGCTAGGCTTCCGGATGAAACACCCGCTCTGAAATACCAGTTACGGCCGGGCGGTAATAGCTGCCAAAACGTTCACAAAAGGCCTTCTCCAGTAATTCGCGGTGGTCGGGATGGGCAATACTGATGAGATCCCGCGCACGTTGTTTCAAACTTTTGCCAAACAGATCCACGATCCCGAACTCAGTCACCACCCAGTGAATGTGCCCGCGTGTTGTAACGACCCCGGCTCCTTCTTTCAGGAAAGGAACTATTCTTGACTTGCCGTCCGATGTTACGGATGGTAAAGCGATGATTGGTTTGCCGCCCTCAGATAGAGATGCTCCGTGAATAAAGTCCATTTGTCCGCCGATACCGGAATACTGATATGTGCCTAACGAATCAGCGCACACCTGGCCCGTCAGATCCAATTCAAGCGCCGAATTAATAGATATAACTTTGGGGTTCTGGCGGATCACACTGGTATCATTCACATAAGCGATATCCTTAACTTGGATAATTGGGTTATCGTCGACAAAGTCGTATAAATTTCTTGTGCCGACGATGAAAGCAGTAACGGATTTGCCATTATTGAGTTTCTTAAAAGCATTATTGATCACGCCGCTGTTTATCAGAGGAATCACGCCGTCCGAAAACATCTCCGTATGCAAACCCAGGTTTTTATGATGAATCAGATTTTTTAGAACCTGATCGGGAATTGCTCCGATACCTACTTGCAGTGTTGCTCCATCGTCGATGAGTGATGCAACATTTTTGCCGATTTGGGTCGTGGCCTCCCTGCATGCTGCGGCATAATCAACCTCCGGTAAAACGGACTCATGCCAGACAAACGAGTCAATTTTGCTGACATGCATAAAACCGTCACCATGTGTGCGAGGCATAAGTGGGTTGACCTGAGCGATGACGATCCTGGCAGAATCCACGGCCGCTCTTGCAATGTCCACAGATGTACCCAAAGAGCAATAGCCATGCGAGTCAGGCGGCGATACTTGTATCAATGCGACGTCGATCGGAAGTTTTCCCGTTTTGAATAACTGAGGGATTTGACTCAGAAAAACGGGGACATAGTCTCCGAAATCGCTATTTACTACAGCGCGCGTGTTGTGAGACACAAATAACGAGTTGAAAAAAAAGCTGCTTTGGTACTTTGGATTGGCGAAATCAACATCGCCAAGCGTGGTGATACTGATGAACTCCACATCTTTCAGCTCCCAGTGGCGACGCTGCAAAGCTGTGATCAGATGAACCGGCGTGGCTGCGCTTCCATGCAGGAAAACACGATTTCCTGATTTTATGGACTGAACTGCTTCGTCCGCAGATACATATTTTGGCGTATTCATGGCATAGTTTTAAGTTTTGTATTCGGACGTCCCACTCGGATGAGTTCTGAAGTCGCAATTTTCTTTGATCGCATCGTCGTCCAGCTCTAAGTGTTCGTTAACGTTCAATGCGTTAAGGATATCGTAAATTTACGGGGGTGTAAGCGTGGTGAAAGTGATCAGAGTGCGCTGTAAATATGATCTTGATCAGTCCAATTGTCAATAAATCCGAGTATCGGGAAGTAACATGATCCAGATCATGCCCGCGCCCGTAGCAAATAACCAGTCCCCGAGCCAGAATCCAGAGGAAACAGCCGACCATCAGGATATCGAAACGACCTGCATTTTTACGGATCAAAAGTGCTGGGATCCCAATTAGGGCGGGTAGCCAGAGCGTCAGCGCCGCCCAGCCATTAGAACGGGAAGGGCAACTGAAAACCTTCGCCATTGCTTGCATAAATTCGGTAATATTAGCAGAACGGAGCATCTCATGACTTGGAACATAAGGAATTGTAGCATACCCAACAACGGCGCAAGTGCTCAGTAATACTAAAAAAACCACCGTTTGATTACGGTCTAATCGATTGATATACCCATTAACAAGGTAAACACCAGCGACTGCAAAAGGGTAAGTAAGCCGGAAGCCATGTAAGAATACTGAGTATGCAAAAACTTCATGTTGGACACGAAAAACACCGTTTGGTTGTGAACGAGTTACCCCATTTTGTAAAAAATATTTTGCCCATATTCTTTCTTGAAGTTTTGGCAGGCGGATCTTAAATAGATTTAAGAATTTTCAGGGAACGGTTTTTTATACTGAAACGATCAATGAACGACGTTTTGAAGTAGCATTGGACAATAAAATTTAGCCAGGATTCCAACTATCGCCCTTTTTTCAGACTCCTTCTATGTACTTTCAATAGGACCACTAAAAACATCGAATATATGTTGAATGCCAATTTGCCCTGGATCGAATCTCCATTTTTTGAGGAAATTTTGAAAACCAGGAATCTAAGTGACGATCATTTGAAATACGTCAGGGAATATAACCAAAATGGCTTCGTTGTTGTCGCTAACCTGTTGCCTGAGTCACTGGTTGACAGGACGAGAAACGATGCTGCGGAAAAAGCATTCAACCCCGATTTTCCTATCTCTACACAACGTGATGGGCGCCGTGTTCAGGATTTTTGGAAGGTTTCGGATGCGTCGAAGGAACTTGCTTGTTATCCTAAATTGCTGGAAATACTCGAAGTCTTTTATGGCCGTGAACCGATCCCATTTCAGACCTTAAACTTCAAGTTCGGATCGCAGCAGAGGGCTCATTCGGATACGATACATTTCAGCTCGTTGCCTGCCAGGTACATGTGCGGAGTTTGGGTAGCATTGGAGGACATCACCGAGGAAAACGGCCCCGTCTTTTATTATCCGGGTTCTCATAGGTTGCCTGAATACGATTTTTCACACATCAGGAACGAGGCAACGACACCTTCTTACAGCGATTACGGTCAATATGAGGATTTTATTGAAAAAATTGTAGCTGTTAATAAATTTGAAAAGAAGAGATTTTTTGCCAAAAAAGGCGATTTGCTGATCTGGTCTTCCAATATCATCCATGGCGGTTCGCTAGTAACAAAAGAGGGTGCGACGCGGTGGTCTCAGGTGACGCATTACTTTTTCAAGGACTGCTATTATTATACGCCGATGCTGTCCAACATGGTGACGAAGGAGATATTTCTGAGATGGAAACTGGAGAATATGAAGACTGGAGAAGAAGTCGAGCAATCATATAATGGCAGGCGACTCAATTACCTGACTACTGATAAGAAATTGTACACACTATTATTTAACAAGCCTAAGGCGTTTAAGCAGTTTTTCAATATCCTGAAAGGAAAATATTAGATACAAAGTATATTGAGTGTGGTTTTATGTTGGCTGTCGGCAATTGGCAATCGGCTGTCGGACAGCCTTCGGAAAAAACTGCGAGAAGGTCTGGTGTTAATTCAAGTTTAATTTTGCAGCGTATTACGTCAAAAATAAACTGTCAGGCTAAGCTTTGCAGCGAATGATGTTCCGGGAGTAAAGTGAATCTCTTCAACCGGAGCGCTTTCACCTTTCAACCTGCTTTCGGTTGCGAACTGGGTTTCTTTCCAGCGGGTATTTAAGATGTTTTGGATGGATAATCCCAACTGGTATTTTTTTTGCGTATAATTGGCCTGTAAGTCTCCCAGGAAATATCCCTTCGCAACGATCGAATTGTCCTCATTGGCTGGTCTGGTTCCCAGGTAACGATATCTCAACGATCCGCCGAATCCATTTTGAGCCATAAGAGATATCCCACCGGTGGACGTAAAGTTGCAGGCTAGCGGGAGGTAATTCAAGCCCTCGGATATTCCGACGGCACGGGGCTTTGCAGTGCTGATGTCAGCATCAAAATAGAGTAATTTATTCAATTGATATCGAAAGGAAACGTCTACGCCCTGGCGTTTGGTTTTTCCTCCTGGCTCCACAAAACCTTCATCACCAACATATACAAACTCCTGTTCCAGCCAAAGGTACCATACAGCTGCATTGATCAGCAGTCTTGGAAATGGTTTTAAAATAATTCCAAAATCTGAACCATAAGCCGATGGCAATACTTCCCGGCCTTGTTGCGTAACCACCACGCGGGTGTCATTGGAGTGAAAACCTTTTCCTGAATTGAGGTAAATCTGTAATTTTGGACTAAACGTATAGTAAAAATTGAGTTTGGGCGAAACGATGGCCTGACTCGCGTCGTTGGCCGTAGCGGGCTTTGCCAGCAGATTCTTGTAGGTGTTTCGAAAATAGTCAACCCTCAAACCTGCATTGATTGTAAAATACTCATTAACGTTAACAGTCTCGTCGAGATAGGCGGAAGCATTGAGCTCGTTGATGTTACCAAGCTTGATAGGGTCCAGCGTGATTGTCTTTCTGAGCGTATGTGACAGCTCCGTTCCGTTCGTGATGTCGTGACGATATTGAATACCTGCGGTCGTAAGAAATTGACTTTTGCCGATCGTTGATTGTTTGGATATACTGCCGTTATAGCCAAATAAATTCCTGTTTTCCTTTTGCCGGATCTGATCGCCATTGATACTATCCTCTTTGAAAAAGGTAAAATTTGAATAGAGTTCAAAATCGTAGTGGCTGTAAAAGAACTGGTTTTTGATGATCACATTACGTGGAGCCGCGGTGACGAACTGAAGGTTAACATTGGATCTGCCTGTTTTTCCTCCTTCGGTCGGGTCAACGGAGCCAAAGAAACCGATCGACCCATTTTCAACATTCCGGTCAGGGATCTGACCGGAATGGTTCCATTTGCTCCAAAAGGTGGAAGCTGTAAATGAGACATTTGTGTTGTCCGAAATATGACCGTGATACTTGCCCGTTAGGTTGAACCGGTTGAAATTTTGAGGGTTATCAAAGTAGGAATTGGTATACAAATATTCACTTGCAATGTAAGCGGATTGATTTTTATCCTTCCATTTTTTACCCAGTAAATCAATTCCTGCAACCGTCCGATACGTGTCGAACTGACCTGCTTCCACTTTTACAAAGGATTTTTCCAACACATCGCGTGTTCGGAAATCCACCCAACCGGCGGTGGTGAAATTGCCTTTATCTGCATGATAAGGCCCTTTTTTGAAATCGACACCCTGTACAAGTTCAGGAATAACGAAGTGGAGATCCGCGTAACCTTGTCCGTGGGCGTGCGACACCATGTTTACAGGCATTCCATCCACTGTAAGGCGAATATCAGTTCCATGATCCAGGTCAAAACCACGCAGGAAAATTTGTTCAGCTTTGCCACCACCCGCATGTTGGCCGATGAAAAGACCAGGTACCATTCTTAGTATTTCCTGAGAATTTGTGATTGGACGTAATTTAATGTCAAGACTACCGATCAACTGCTGATCGTGCGCTCGCTTCGAGGAGATCAATACTTCACTTAAAAGGAGCTCAGAATTGGTTAACAGCGTTTTAACAAAGGAAGTCTGATCGTCCTGAACGATAACTGCTACCACCTCTGACTTAAAGCCTACACTCGTAATTTCAATCTTATAAGTTGCTGCGACAAGTCCTTCAAAGTAGTATTGGCCGAGTTCGTTGGAAACCGTTGTTTTCCCAAGACTGGGGATCTGGATTGTTGCACCTTTCAAAGGCGTATTGGTGCCATGCTGGAATACGGATCCGGAAATGTTCCCCATATGTGCCATGGCATCAATGTTCAACAGCGCAAAAACCAGAAGCAGGAGAATTCGAGTCATAGGAGCAGTGCTTGAAACAGACCGCAAAATACACGGTTTGGAAATTCAATTTGTAGCAATCAGAGGTTACAAAACCACCATCGGATTGGTTTTCCGGGCTGCCGCAAGTAATTTATTTCCCTGACTTGTGTTGCCCATTGCTAGTTCTATGGCACTTGCTTCTTTCAACAATTCAGGGTCTTTGCTTCCTGTGCGCAAAGCTACCTGCATGTGTTGATGTGCTTTCTCTAGATTTTTGTTTTGAAAGTAAACCCACGCCAGTGCATGATTTACATCAATGTTTTTTGGTCGTTTTTCGTATTCAATAAGACCATATTTGCTAGCCAAATCCAGTTGCCCGCTTTTGGTATACAGTTTACAAAGTTCAAGATCTACCGCATGCCCTGACTTTGCATCTTCATCCAGCATTTTTGCGACTTCAGTATATTTTTTAGCGGCTTTTTCTTTATCGCCTTGTAACGCATATATGTCAGCCATTTCCTCATGGAATGAAAATTCGGGCATAATCGCCGCGGCTTTGCTTAGAAGATCCAGTGCTTTTGGATATTCTTTTCTTGCTGAATAAACGTGCGCTAATCCTCTGAGCGCAAACGCGTAACTTGGCCTCAGGGCGAGAATCTCCTGGTATTGTTGCTCTGCAAGTTTCAGTTGTCCGGTGACTTCATACATGTGTCCCAGCGTATTTTTACTCCAGCACTGCGGCTCAGATCCCGGAAGGCCGGCTTGTACAGCCAGTTTCATCGCCTCGATTGACCCTTTATTGTCTCCATAAATTTCACGTAGGTAAGATGCCCTCGAATAGGATTCCAGAGAGGGTTTGAGCTGTTGCATTTTATCAGACAAGACTACCGCTTCTTCATAATTGCCAAGTTCTACATTGGCATCTACCAAAACTCCGTACACATACGCATTATCGGGATTGATGGTTCGTGCTTTTTCAGCAATGACCCTTGCTTCTGAAAATTGGTGTTGAGACATTTTGACGGAGGATTTGAATGTCAGCGCCTCGAAATTTGAGGGGTCAATGGCCAAAACACCATCCAGGACTTTTAAAACAGCAGGATAGTAATAAGGGTGTTCACCCGTGATCCTTGCCTCACTTAAATAAATTACAGCGATCTGCAGCCTTGGCTTCACGTCACCGGGATTTTTCTGGATCCTCTCTTTCAGATCCGCAACTTTCTCTTTTGTCTTTTGCCATTCCACTGCAGAAGCGAGTGTTCCTGTCCTTTCAAATAATGATGGTATGCCAAAAGAGGTATCAGTTTGCGTGCTGCTCTTTTCGTCTTTTTTGCTGCACGATATGGCGATGATTTTAAAAGCAATCAGGACAAGGATAATATTTTTGCGGATTGCGTATTGCTTTTTCATAAAGATCAGAATTATGGGTGTGTTGGGTTTTATTGGGGAATACCGGCTGGTACTCCCCAATTCATTGCATCTTAGTTTTTCAACAACTTAAGTGTGTTATACTTTTTGTCGTTGACGAGAAGTGTAGCTAATGACAAATTCGACGGGAATTGCTGTCCGCTCAGCTGAACTGAGTAGCTTCCTTCGGTCTGATAACCTTGGTTGACCACATTGATCATCCTTCCGGAGATATCATATACCTTAATGGTCACATTTCCCTTGATATCCAGCTTGTACCGCAGCGAAACGGATGCGTGGAAAGGATTCGGTCCAGCAGTCATGATCGCTTCTGGCGCTTTAATCGCCAGTTCTTCTACACCAGTTACAACGGCAGGTCCTTCATAAAGCGGACCTGTAAACCCTCTCCATGGATTTTGTATAAAGGGGAACGCAGTTTTAAACGTCGTATCATTTTTGGTAACTCCAGCATTGAATGAAAGCACGGATACGAGATTTGGCGTAACTGGTGATGGGGTGGTGCCTGGGATATAGTCATCATAGAACAAGCCGATCGCAGCAAGAGCAACACCAGCAACCGCCTGTAGTTCGATAGTGGTAACGTCATCCTCTAAACGTCTTCCATTTGGAAACCCGTCCATATTTGGGATAAACTGTAAGGCTGGTGAACCATTGTATGCACCGTCGGTAAGCCCAAGCGCAGCTGCCTGGATGATTCCAAGCGAACTGAATTTTGGATCAGTGCGAGGGGTGGCAGGCACCGCCATGTTCAACCTTAGCATATCGCCCAGTGAAGGCAGAAAGTTATTAATAAACGGCTTACCTGCTGCAAGCGGATCTCCATTTTTGCCGGTTGCCAATTGATACGGACGCAGATTGGGAACTCCTGTGAAAAATATAGGCAGAATATCCACGGCCCTTGGGCTTTTGTTGTCAGGTAGGAGCACATCAGCGAATGCAGCCAGTGCGGTCCCGTTCAGGGCGGCTGTTCCTTTCAGACTGAACAAGCCTGCCTGGTCATTTCTGAAATCGAATCCTCCCAATGATTTGGATTGGATACGCAGAGCGGCCAAACCGGGCACTGCATCCCCAAACTTAGATTTATCCATATACAGGGCCAGCTCAGGATTGCTGAAATACTTCGCGAATTGCAGATCACCGCCAGCGTACGGCGAAGTAGCATTCCACTTGTCTTTCATGCCAACAGGAATGATGGCTTCGTTTGTCAGCGGCATACCTAGTCTTGAAACCTGTATCCAGTTTCCTGAGACTGTCGATGGCGTTCCATCTGTACTTAAAGTGGTGATTGCCGGCCTGCTCGCAGATGCCCAAACACCGATTACGTAATCGGAATCAAGTATGTTGGCAGATTGCGAGACGGTCTTACCTGTTTTTTGTAACGTAGAAACCGGTATTTCCAGGGCAATAGTATGCACGTTCATCTTAGCCAGGCCGTCGCGGCCCTTGCTTCTTACAGCGCCAAGGTCAAAAATCCCACCCAGGTCAACAAAGAAAGCATCGTCAGCCGGGCCGCAGAAAATCTTTTCTCCTGAGCTCGATGTGGCAATCGCCTTTGTCACCAGTTCATCATAAGAGGCTGCGCCCAGCCCTACCGTTTTATTTTCAATTGACCTCGGTCCGATGTTTGGTGGAGGAACAATGCCATTGGTGACTATGGATGTAAAGGTTTTTCCTCCATCAATACTGCGCTCACAAGTGTACGTGGTTTTGATGTTTTCCTTGCCTAGCCGAACATTGAAAAAAGTGGTCGGATCCTGATTTGTTTGCTTAAATGTAAACCTGTAAAGGACTTCGTCGCCATCTTTCGTTGCATCGTTGTCCACGTGAATCTCGTAACGTATGTTCTCTCCGAATGTGTACCAGTTGGGGCCTCCCGCCGGATGCTCAAAAGGAATGTAGTTCGCAATCAGAATTATTTTTTCGGGATCCGAGGGGCTTTTGAAAGCATACACATCCGTATTGTCGGCCAGGGGATCGTTGGAGATCAAGGGAGCTTCGCGGTGCGAAGAAGCCAGGGCCGGCAGGGTTAACACACAGCATAACACTATGCATTTTACCAAATTTATAGAATATTTCATGTCTTTGATTTTGAATTCAATGATCGTTAAAACCGGGCTTTCAAAGTGTAATCAAATCCTCTCCAAGGCGTCTGTACGTAAGGGAAAGTTGCTTTCAATGTCGTGTCGTTGGCGGTAGGTCCGGCATTGAAAATGAGTACATTAACAAGCTTGGCCGATACTGGCTTCACCGTGGTGGCATCGTCATAAAACAACCCGATGGCGGCGAGTACCACACCCGAAACGGCTTGCAACTCGATGGTTGTTACGTCGTCTTCCAACCTCCGTCCGTTTGGAAAGCCATCCATATTGGGGATGAATTCCAACTTAGTTGAGCCATTGAAAGCAGGATCTGTTAAGCCAAGAACAGCTGCTTTGATTAGTCCCAGGGAACTGAAATTAGCATCATTTCGTGGTGTTGCCGGTACTGCCATGTTGAGCCTTAACATATCACCCAGTGTAGGAAGGAAATTGTTGATAAACGGCTTCCCTGCTGCCAACGGATTGTTGTTTTTGCCGGTTGCAAGTTGGTACGGAGGCAAATTTGGCACTCCGGTGTAAAATATCGGCAGAATATCAACCGCTCTCGGACTGGTTGCGTCTGGCAGCAATACGGCTCCAAAAGCATCCAATGCAGTTCCAGTAACGGCGGGGGTGTTTCTGAGGCTAAATAATCCTGCTTGCTGATTCCTGAAATCGAAGGCGCCAAGAGAATGTTTTTGAATCCGCAGTGCGCGCATGGAAGGAACTGCTTTTCCAAACTGAGAGTCGTCCATGTAAAGGGCCAGCTCAGGGTTTGAGAAGTATTTGGCAAATTGCAGATCCTGATCCGGAGTCGTTGCGTTCCATTTATCCTTCATTCCAACCGGAATAATAGCTTCGTTGGTCAGCGGCATGCCCAGACGGGAAACCTGTACCCATTCTCCTGAGAAAGCATTTGTACCATCTGCACTCAACGTTTTGATCTTTTGACGGCTTGCTGACGCCCAGACACCAATGACAAATTCGGGATCAAGAATACTGGCAGCTTCGCTCACTTTCTTTCCTGTCTTCTGCAAAAGATTAACAGGTATCTTAAGTGCAATACTGTGTACGTTGAATCTTGCTAAGCCATCTTTCGTCGGGTTGACGGAATTGCCTTCCGGTCTGAAATTGCCTACGTCAAATGCGCCGGCCAGGTCCACAAAGAACGGATCGTCAGCTGGACCGCAGAATACCTGCTCGCCGGTGCTGGCAGTAGTTATTGCTTGCTGGATCAGGGTATTATAATCTGGTGCACCAAGACCAACAGGCGTTCCTTGAATCGAACGTGGTCCGATATTGGCGGGAGGAACGGTTCCTGCCGCTACGATCACATCAAAATTCTTTCCTCCATCTGTGCTTTTTTGGCACATATAAGTCGTTTTCAGGTTTTGCTGACCAAGTCGGATGTTAAAAAAAGTTGTAGGATCCTGATTGGCACTTGAAAAAGTGAACCTGTAGGTGATGTCGTCACCAGTGGTCGTCGTGGAATTTTTGATGTGGATTTCATATCTCACATTTGTCCCAAAGCTGTAATAGTTGGGACCTCCCTCCGGAAGCTCGAATGGTATATAGTTAGCAATGATCGTGATCGAATTGGGATCATCAGGGCTTTTGAAAGCATACACGTCCGTGTTGTCAGCCAACGGGTCGTTTGAGATAAGTGGCGCTTCACGGTGGCTCGACCCAAATCCGGGCAGTGCCAGCAGTAGAACGAAAAAGAGGGAAATACAGGACTGCATTCCTTTGATTGGTAAAGTAATTCTGTTCATCAGATCTGAATTTTGAACGGGTTGAAAAAGAACTCCGGTAATGACGGATAAATCGAGGTAAACAAGTCTAGGGAGTCGTAAGCGTGTATTTTACGATCTGACCACCTGTTTTTTCGCTAGCCGCCAAACGGGTCAGCACCACCTGACTATCGCTGATAGAGGTGATAGAAAACTCAATGACACCGTTGGTGCCGGAAGGCTGGGGATCCAGGTCCGTTAAGGTCAGCTTGTTGTTATCAGTCACGGTCCATACGCGTGCAACAAACGTATTGTTGTCGAAATCACGGAACGTAGCGCCTGGGCCGGTCAAGTCGAGAAGAAGCTTGTTGTAACCCGGCCTGATGTTACTTGCTCCACCTTTGGTGTAAACCGTGATGTTGTTTTCGTCAACGCTCTGCGCCGAAAACTTTTTAGCCAGCTGGGCCAAAATTTGTGGCGTAGTGTTCTTGTGATCCTCAATGCATCCCACCATCATAAACAGGAAGCAGAGAATAGGAAATGGTTTTTTCATACGGTCAATCGATTTAAAGTGAATATAGATGTGTACTGCCTTGTTATTCATTCTTAAATTCAGCTGCACCTCATGGTTTAGAAACCAAAAGATGAATTCAACAGAGTAACATTGATCTCACGCTTATGGCATAAGATCCTACCAATCATCAATTAGCAAATGATGAATAAAAGCAGGAGGGTTTGCAAAAAGAGGCTTTTTCTCTGGTGATGAAAAATTAATTAAGTCTAAAAAAATAAAACTTAAGTGCTTCTTGCCTGATATACGTGTTGAATTTTCCATTCGATCAAAAGACAAGTAATATTTTTCGATAATTTTTTGTATCCGATTTAATGACATGCAGACAGATGGACTTTTCTGCCAAATCTGCAATTATTCTTCGCTAAGTACTTGATTATCTTTTTAATATTATCCGCCCACCGTCTTCTGTTTTGCTGTCACCCGTAAGGAGTTGCAATTTGTAAAAGTACACGCCGTTGGATAACCCTGCGTTGGGTAGAATACCGGGTTTTGTACCGTCAATGACAAGACTTTTAGGGCACGAAGCGCACAAACCTGTTGTCTGGTTTAGTATCTGACCTTTTGCATTGTACAAAATCAGCACCCAATTTATGGCTTCGCCCGTTCGGTTATGTTCGCCGGTAATGGTTATATTTTCAGTAGATGGATTGGGATATACGTAAGACGATAAACGCATAGGCTCTTTGTCCGAAACCATGAATATAATGCTAGCCTGAGATGTGTTATTATTAAGATCCGAAACCTGTACTTTGGCTGTGTGGATGCCATTTTGTAATCCGGTTATTTTCAAAGTTGCCTTTCCTTTACGCAGATAATTAGACGAAGTCTGGTAATATTTGCTCACATACATAGCTTTCTGATCATCTATTTGAGCGGTAAAAGCATACTGATCTCCAGATTGGGATAAGTTTATCCCTGAATTGTCTGTTACATCGATAATCAGGGAAACGTCGGGCCCGGGAACTGTGACCGGTGCCTGAGAATTTGCTGAGCCTTCGAGGGAGAGTGCAATAACTGGTGGATCATGGTCATTGGGAGCGTTGGCCGCTTCGCCTCCGACCAAAAAGTCTTGCCCGCCATTTGCGCTAAATCCTGTTTCCGACTGAGCGTACATGAATAGCCGCCCGACTCCCACAGCATTGTCCGAATTCAAAGGGAGTGCAAAGCTGACCTTGAAATGTCCGTTGGTTACGATGGCTTCTCCTGAATACAGCAAACTTTCGTAAGCCTGAAAATTCATTTTTGGGCTGCCTTCAGTCCCAAATGTGTTTTTCGAGGTTGGTTTGTCAAATAGCCTTAACTGAATTTTACCGGAAAAATTTGCTTGCGCTGTACTGCTCCCATTTTTCCTTACTTCACCGTCAAGTTCAATCGTTTTTAAAGGCCGAAGGGTGTCTGGGGAACTTTTTGTTATAAGTTTTGCATCTACGGTGGTGACGGTGACGTTGGCTTCGGGAAAAGCCAGCATCATGGACGGATCTCCCAGCAAGGCAAAATTTCGGTTTTGTACGCCTGAAATACTGGTATTTTTGGTAATACGCATGATATCGCCAAGTCTCGGCATTTCATTCCCCGATCTTGTAAATGCAGCTTTGTAAAAGGCTTGATTTAGTATGAAATTTTTGTCTGCAAAAACAGGTCTTGTACTGGTCAATAAGGCAATGGCCCCATGTGCGTTGATCAAAAGCAATTCCGCACCAGAATTGGAACTGGGGTCATCGTAGCGGCCGAATTCACAGGTTGCCGTAACAAAAAGAGGAAGTCGGGCATTCTTGAATGCCACTATTTCCTTCAAAGTAAGTATCTGCTCCTGCGCCCAGCTATTGTTTCCGCCATGTCCGTTATAGTTAACCATGAGTCGGCCTTCTTGGATAGAACCTGAAAGGAGTTGATTAACGGTTTCGGCCTTTTCCTGAACGGTTGTGCCTACTGTCTCTGTTGTTTGCGGAAACGCGTCCAGCAGTACTCTCTCGGCTTGGTATTCAGGATGGTTTTTTTCAATGAATGAGGCCAGCAGATCCGCGTCTTCCTGGTGCGCATTCTCATCTCCATCATCGCCAATAAACATGATCTTAGATCGCCAGTCGCCGACATTTTCTCGGTTATCGCTGTAATTGAGTAATTTATCAACCACCAATTTAGCTTCCGAGGTAGATTTTACAGGCAATCTTCCTATACCAATATCAAGTAATTGGTCGCCGCCGAAATTTTCCGGCCATTCACCATCGCTGTCTTTCAAGAATCCAAAATAGTCGTCCGACGAGAAGCTGCCAAGCGGATTTAAAGATTCCCGGCTTTGATAGGAGGGGATCGTATTTGCTTGCTCGGTATCCAGCAGTAACCCGTTGATGTTCCGATAATCGTACGAGGCGTCACCTAATAGCAAAAGATATTGCAGTCTATTTTTTGAGCCTGGTTTACTCCCGTTTTTATAAAAGTATCTGCACATGTCGCGGATAGCCGTCGGGTCGGGCTGGCCCGACGCAAATTCATTGTAAACCTGTTGTGTGGTTACAACCAAAACGGTGAGACTATCACGAATTCTTCGGAATGATGCCAAGCGCTGAGCTTCGGCAAGCCACTGTGTTGAGGTTACAATAATCAGATCTGGAACGGCTTGTTCGTGAATATTCTGATTGGCAACCGACGAAATGGATTTTGGTATTTGAATTTGGTTTTCAGCAAATAGAAAATACTCGTGACGTGCAACGTTGTCTGATGACCACAATGCTTGGTTTCCAGACAGGTTATAGCTTTGTATTGACGGTGAAACCGGATTCGTTACATTCCAGATTCGTAACGCAGCATTGGCATTTTTGGCTAAAAATTGCCCCTTTCCAACTGTGATTCTGGTTGCCTGTTCGGGTTGACGAATTTCGCTGATACATTGAACTGACAAAAAATCGAGATAACCCGCTGAGTTGCTGACGCTGATCCGGTTGGACGTCATATCGATTGTTAACGATTCGCTTTTTCCCGGAAGAATTGTTTTGTACGAAGCGGTATTTAAAATTCCTTTTGTTTGATACTTGCCAATGATAGAAGCAACTGGCTCGACCGTCTGAAATCCAACGTCCTGTTTATTGAGCTTCATCACCACATTGGTTTTTGAAGTGGAAGAAACCATAAGTCTGGAACGGATCAAAACCTCTGAATCAGGAACCCGTCCGGGAACGCTGAAAGTGAATGATCTTGATTGCGTGAGTTCTCCCTGGAAAGCCTCTCCCAGCCAGTTGCGACCGGACAGCAGAGGGCTCACCAGGTCAACTTCGTGAAATTGATAGTTCAGGAATGTACTTGTCGGGTTCTGTGGGACTGCTTGGCCTGGCAAATCAGTTGCCATCCTTTTTCCTTTTACCGCACCTGCCGTCAAAAAATAGAAAGTCGTGTCTGTATATGGATTAAGCTCGTGTGAAAACGTTTTGCTCAGGGAATCATAATCAACACGGGTTGTGCCTTGTCCATAAAATAAGATGTAATCTCCTTCATCAAACTTTCCGTCCAATTCACCAATCACCTGAATCGCATTTTGCATCAGGTCGTCGTAACGGAATGCAGCGTTCGACTGTGGCAATGAAGTGCCGCCGTTTCCGAATAATTGCAGGTTTCGTGGGTCGGCGGCCGCCATGGATGGAGATGCGTTACGGAGTTTTGCAAAATCCAGCTTGAAAGCACCGGTTGATGTTATTCCGATTTTTATCCAGGTTCCGGTGTGTAGTACCGACGAAAGTTCTTGTCCACACACAGATGAGGAAATCAGATAACATGTCAGAAGTAAAGTGTGGAGTAAAGTTCTTAACATAGCAGTCGACGCAAATGTTTTTGAACTTACGTCATAGCCAGCTAATTAGATTGGTCAGGCAAAACTAAAGAGTATTATTGCAAATAAATTAGCTGTACAGAGCGTGCATATTTTTTGTCCGCCACGTCCACACAATTTTTGTTGTGTGATTTACTACATCGCCCGCAATGGAGTTGTAATACCAATGCTCCGGATTGGAGTTGCCGGAAGTGGACATGGCGATCAAGTCAGCATTTATTTCTTTTGCAAAATGTACGATACCATCTGTTTCATTTTCGTCGAACCGGGTATGGAATGTCGCATGCGGCAACTCGTAATACCTTGCATATTTTTCCAGTTCGGCGTATACCTTGTTATCATCTATTTTTTTGTTGGTATTGATCCGAAGTAAGTGGATTTTTGCGCCAAACATTTTTTGAAGCTCCTTCACCTGCGAAATGAAATCACGTTTGTTAAGCTTAAAGTCGCAAGGGACAACGATGTTTTTTATTGATGCGAACGTAGTTTGAGTCTTAACTGAAAATACAGGTATCGGGGATGTTTTTACAACTTTTTCGGTATTCGAGCCCAGAAAAAAATCTTCCCAACCTCTCGAACCCTGGGAACCCATAACGACGATATCAATTTTTTGCTCATTAATTTGCTGAAGAATCGCCGGAACAAGTCTCCCCCAATGAATTTCATGGGAAATTAGTTGCTTATGAGAATGGTGCGCTTCCAGGAGCTTTTGAAAATTATGCTTGACGTCATCGGCCGTCAACTCCTGTACGTCGTCGTCTGACGTCGCTTTCGCTGGGGTTTGAAGGACAGTCAAAAGTACTATTTTAGCTCCATACGCGTCCGCTAGTTCAATTGCCAATTTTACGGCGCTTTGAGCGCAGTCTGAAAAATTACAGGGAACGAGAATCTTTTTCATATTGATGTGAGATGATAAACGGCACCCTTTTTAAAACAGAGCCAATTTGGTTTCCGCTATTCTAAAATTACCGGAGTTACAGGATCTTTTTTATGACATTCGCAATGATCAAAGGTGATTTTTCTCATCAGACACGCTTCGGCGGAAGGTTGGCGCGGACTAGCAGCTAGCCTCAAGGTGTTATGATCGTATTTTCCGGTAGAATAGACCTTTTTGAAACATAAAAACTGGCAACAGCAACGCCATTTACCAGTTTTTTGTAATCGAACTATTTATTAGTCAGGTTAATTATGCTTCTGCAATTTTCATGACGACGCGCCCTTCAATTTTTCCCGCCTTCATATCCCCGAACACTTCATTGATGTCTTCGAGAGGCGCCGTAGTGACCGTTGTTTTTACTTTTCCCTCCAACGCAAATGCTATTGCTTCGTTGAGATCCTTCCGCGTTCCAACGATAGATCCGCGGATGGTGTATCGGTTAAGCACGGTTTCGAAAATGGGAAGATCAAAACTGCCGGGAGGCAACCCATTGAGTGCCAGTGTTCCTTTTCTTCTTAATGCTGAAAGACCTTGTTTGAATGCTATCGGAGAAACGGCGGTCACCAGTACGCCATGCATTCCACCTGCTTCCTTCTGAAGAAATGTCCCCGGATCGTCTTCCATGGCATTCACGACCAGATCGGCTCCCAGGCCTTTGGCAAGGTCGAGCTTATCTTTACTGATATCGATTGCGGCTACATGCATACCCATGGCTTTGGCATATTGTACCGCCAAGTGACCCAAACCCCCGATTCCGGAAATGGCGATCCATTCGCCTGCCTTTGTTTCGGTTTCTTTAATTCCTTTATATACGGTAACCCCGGCGCACAAAATAGGGGCCATCTGTATCATGTTTGTACCGGCGGGCAAATGGGCTACATATCTTGCATCGGCTATGACGTATTCAGCATAGCTGCCATCTACACTGTAACCACCATTTTGTTGGGTGTCACACAATGTCTCCCATCCCGTTGTGCAATAGTCGCAGCACCCGCAAGCGCTGTACAGCCAGGGCACACCCACAATGTCACCCTCCTTAACGTTGGTTACGTCAGGCCCGATTCCAACAACGTACCCAATTCCCTCGTGGCCGGGGATAAGCGGCATTTTTGGTTTAACCGGCCAGTCGCCGTCGACAGCATGAAGGTCTGTATGGCATACGCCGCTGGCGATGACCTTTACCAGAATCTGATTTTTGCCAGGTTCTTTTACAGCCATTTCTTCAATTTGCAGGCGTTTTCCAAATTCACGGATCACCGCTGCCTTCATCGTTTTAGGTAACATATTCGCTCTGTTTCTGGCCACTTGTTTGTAACAGTAAAGGTCGGCTTTGGTGATTTTCGTTATCAGGATGACTGTCAGCTCAATGTATGACTATGGTCAGTTGTGGGCGAAAAAGGCTTACGTCGATCAGTAGGAATGCTTGGTAAAGGTTTGTTGGTGATGTAATGCGTAATAAAAAGCATTAATTTTGTATTTGATCGGCGGATTGTTTTTTTCATACTGCCCGAAATAACAACCGACAATATATTCTTGCTGCTGGTCCTTCAGGACAAGTGCCAAAGCGTATCAAGTCCTAAAGTTTTAATTTTTGAAACAAGCATCATCGTCAGGATATCCGGCATTCACCTCTTTTGATGAATCACTAGCATCATATTCGCTGCCCGAAAGGTTTACATATCCGTTTGATTACGAGCCGCATCCACTAAGTTTGCTGGCTGCGGAGAAGTTGCAGTCACATCTTCAAGATCAGAAAGTCTGGGAACACAATTTCGGGTTGTCAGGTCAGGAAGGGGTTATAATTGGCAAAATGTTTGGTGTGATGGTTGTTGAAACCTCGCAAAATGAGGTAGGTTACCTGTCGGCGTTCTCGGGTAAGCTGGCAGGTGGAAATCATCACGATAAATTTGTCCCTCCTATTTTTGACGGAATGGCAATCGATGGCTTTTTAAATGCGGGGATGACCGAACTCAGCAGCATAAATGAGCGGATCAGAATACTTGAGGAGGAAGCACCGTATACAGGACGGGAGCAAGTCGATCTGCTTAAAACGGAAAGAAGAGCATATTCCGTGGCACTGCAAAATCAGATTTTTGATCAGTATCATTTTCTTAATCAGGCTGGTAAGGAAAAGGGATTGCGCGAAATTTTTGAAGGAGATTCATATAAAAATCCACCGGCGGGAGCAGGGGAGTGCGCCGCTCCAAAGTTGCTTCAGTATGCATTTGAGAATGATATGAAACCGCTGGCTATGGCAGAATTCTGGTGGGGCCTATCTCCCAAATCCGATTACTGGAAACATGGTCATTTTTATCCTTCCTGTCGCGAGAAATGTGCACCTATTCTGGCGCACATGCTGAGTGGAATGAATGTCGAAACCGCACCTCAAAAAAAAGAAATTCATTAAAAATTTGGGATTTCAACTGCTACGATTTTCCTTTCGAAGCAAGTATCATTTCAACAAACTCGTCCGCCAGTACCTACTTCCATCTTTGGTCAAGCCCGGTCATGTAGAGATCAAACCCACCTTTACCGCCTGGCCTATCCGACGAAAAGAGCATCAAGTTGTAAGTGAAATGATCAAGCGAGGGCAGTATGGGCCGATATTCGTTAAAAGTAGTATTAATCCGATCTCCTGCATTGATAGGAGCAGACCATTTGCCATTTTCGAATTTTGAAGAATAGATATCGAACCCTCCTTTTCCTCCCGGACGGTTGGACACAAAGACCATCGTGTTCTCATAGAGGTACGGGCACTTATCTTCGTAAGGGCTCGAAAGCTCATCGACCTTTCTCAACGTAAATACCTTGGGGTTGATCAAACTCTCAACCGTAACCACTTCATTTTCAGTACGTGGAATAGAAACTTCGTAAATGTCAAAATCGCCGCCACGGTTGGAACAGAAATAAATTTTATCACCGGTACTCGAAAAACTTGGGTAGGCATCGTCCTTGGAAGAGTTTAAGATGCTAAACTTTACGGGTAGCCTCTCTCCAGAATCTGCGATGTATTTGATTTCGAGGTCTTTTTCTGAATCGTCGGCATAAAACAGGATAAAGTCCTTTGATGCCATGCTATTGTATTTAAAGTCCTTGGGAAAGGAAACTGTTTTCGGGCCAAGGACATTGAAGTTACCGTTAGCCCTGGAAGCGAGAAAATCCGAACTGTTGTAATAGCCAAAATAGTCTGAGCCATAATAGCGCTCTCCCGAATACTTCTGTAAGGCAAGTCTCGTGCCGTAAGTAAATTCTGCTTTGATGTAAACCAGATTGAAATAATCTTTTTTATCACGTTTGGATGAGAACGTTAACTGTGTCAGACCCTCGCGGTTGCTGGGCAAATTGGAATTATAATCGTCAAATTCTGAGTTGAAATCATCCAATGCCACCACTTCTTCGAGGAATTTCCCGTTGTAGTCTTTGGGGGAATCAGGACTGAAGGTGTCACAGCCGACAGATAAAAACAAAATGAAGGAGAGCAAGGATAGGTTTTTCACAGATTAAGTGGATTAGGTTCTGGTATCTGTGACTTGTTTTTGGGAGAAAAGGTTGGAAGCGGAGATTTAATTTTTTTTCCTAATGCTGACAGGCACGGGGATTTTTGCTTCCAAGGAATGACTTCTATTCTCCAAACAACTTTGCGTCCAAACTATATTTTCCTGCGCCGGTAAAAATGAAAATTAAAGCTAGCAAAAGGAAAAGAAAGGGATGTTGATCTTCATACCAGATTCTTCCGTGTCCTAAAAAAAAGGTAATGTAAAGCATTGTACCTGCTGTAATCAAACATGCGAATCTTGTAAGCAAGCCGAGCGTGAGTAATATACCTGCAACCAATTCTGAACCTTTTCCCAGGTAAGCCATTGTTAAAGGCGATGAGAATTTCTTGATCACATCCCATTGGGCATACTCCTGGATTTTTGTCGCATCAAATACCTCCCAGCCGTGGTAGGCAAGAAATAGCCCAACAACGATCCGGACAAATGTTAGACCGACTTCCTGATACAGGCCTTTTGCTGATAAAAATGCTTTCATGATGGTAAATTCTTTTTGATATAAATGAAGTGATTTTTACAAATATCGGCAATGATACTGTCCCAGCTACACGACGATCTTTCTTTAATTTATTGTATTGTCGTTTCACGAAAATCGACTTGTTCAGAAAATTTCCCTTCGCTCCTGGCAACTTTAAATTTCAAATTAGTTTTTATTCATATATTTAATCGTTTTTGTTCAAAAAATAAAGCTGACGTTGTATGAGTTACCGTTATATTCTGTCACTTATAGCCCTAATTATTTTACCGGGCTTGGTGCGTGCTCAGTCTAAGCCGTTTTCTATTAACGTCAAGTTGGGAGACTCTACATCAAAAACGATCTATTTGATGTACTTCGATCAGGTTGAACAAAAGAATAAACAGGAAACATTGTTACTGACCAACGGAAGAGTTGCCTTTAATGGGAACGTTGATGCTCCCGTCAGTGCGCGCCTGTTTACAGATTATAGCAGGGTTGACTTCTTTATTGAGGCAGGAGATATTCATTTAAACAGCAAGGACTCACTCCCCAATGTGGTGGTTACAGGTGGTGAACTGAATGCTGATTACAATGTTTTGAAAATTAAAACGGATCCAATTAACAACGGAAGGTATAAGCTCAATGTCCAAAGACGGGCGGCGTTAGCACTGACGCCGGAAAAAGCGAAGGAGATAAATGATACTTGGATCAAAAAGAAGGACTCTTCAATGGTGGAGCTTAATGAAGTTTACGAGCACTTTATCCATGAAATGCCTGATAATTTAGCGACAATTGAAGTCCTTGGAATGCGCTATGGCCCTGATCCTGACTTAGCAATAATTACGCCCTTGTACAACAGCTTGTCTGATCGAGTTCGCAATAGCGTCATGGGCAAGGCTTATGGAAGGAAGCTTGCAGCCATTAAATCAGTCGCCATCGGTTCTATTGCCCCTGATTTTGTTCAACCGGATACATCTGGAAATTCTGTTTCCTTACGAGATTTTAGAGGAAAATACTTGCTGGTCGATTTTTGGGCAAGCTGGTGCTTGCCTTGTCGTGCAGAAAATCCTAATCTGGTTAAGGTGTTTGATCAATACAAATCCAGAAACTTTACCATTCTGGGCGTTTCTATCGATAAGTCTGATGCACGCAAAGCCTGGTTGAAAGCCATTGCAAAGGATGGTTTGTCTTGGACTCAGGTAGCTGACCTGAAGGGTGCAGCTAACACCGCTGCTATGATTTACGAAGTTAATTTCGTTCCCCAGAACTTTTTAATAGGGCCGGATGGTATAATTTTAGCCAAAGACCTGATTGGAGAACAACTAAATAAGATGTTAGAGGAATTACTGAAAAACAAACCCTGATACTTGTTCTACGCTTCCATCGCCAACCCATTGATATCGCTTGTCAATAACTCACTCATGTAATCAAAAAAGGGTCTCATGTTTACAAACGTTTGATTGGCATCTTTCAAAAATGCTCGACTCAGCACTTCCTGATCCGAGAAACGTTTGATCAAAATGTACTGTTTGTAACGCAGCAGATCGATCGCCTCATTTTCTGCATCAAAGCCTTTGGGTGTCGTTTTTAGCTGTTCACCATGTAAATATTCGAAAGTTTCGACAAAGGTTTTGCTTCCTAGTATCTTGCGTAAGGGAGCAGCGTCAAAGCTGATATCATCACGAATTCGTTTGACATCCTCCGGGTTCGGCCCCCAGAAACCACCGCCAAGAAAACTATTACCAGGCTCGATATGAAAATAGTATCCGCCTCGAAGTAGAGTAGTTGCCCTGCTGAAACTACCGCTCCAGTTGGTTTTATACGGGATTTTCTCCTTTGAAAAACGGGTGTCCCTGTAAATACGATGGAGACTTTTTTTACCAGAAGGGGTCTCTATCAGATCATGCTTGTTAAGCTCTGCGAGCAGTAAATCTGCAAAGGTTTCTATGTGCGCCTGTTGAAGCAAAAATTCTCCCTTATTGGCATTGAACCAGTCCCGGTTATTATTCTCTTTCAGTAAATTCAGAAATTCCAGGCTGGACGCCGGGATGGTTGATTGCGGTTTTGACATTTGTAACGTTCATTTTTCCAGTTAAGGAATTAACGAAGGACGCAAAGAAAGGTTCCTTGGTTGCTGATTTGATGCCGCATATCAATAACAAGAGACACTGCGCCTACCATCACTGCGGCCGATTCGATTACTGATTCATATCATGAATGCCGCTAACCGGGGTCAATTTTCTCTTACGAGATAAGCACTAGTTTTGACCCGTAAAATTTCATGTTCGCAACGCGATAATCAAAAGATATGATGCATACTTTTCATATCCCGGTTTTAGGACTCGGATATTCGGTCGATACACCCATCAAAGTTTCTCATTACGGCATTTCTTCGGTAGCATCGATTGTTGACGATGAAATGATCGAACGTATGAGACAACATCACACAATAAAAAATGGTGAAGTCTACACGCCGATCAAAAGCAGCGAGTTGGATTTCAGAAGCAGACGTATTACGGCATATCTGAATCTGATGGATCGGGTGATCGACCGCAACTTTCGGGTTATGCAGCAACAATCATTTGAAGAAGGCTCAGACATTACCCGATATTTTACAATGCTCCCGGAAACTTCTCCGCTAAAAAAGGAGTATATGCGGATGTTAAAAACCACGTCACCGGAAGAAAAAGCTGAAATTGAAGCCAGGTTGCGGAAGGGGCTCATGAAGGGAGCAATTGACGTTAATATTATGTCGAAAGTAGACAAGCTCAACAAGGACGTTTATGGCGAAATGCGTGGAGAGGAGTTCTCTGATGCATCCGCTGCATTAAGAGGTTTTGCGAACAGTTCCCTCACTTCTTCACTTGTTTTGTCAGCTGGAATGAACCCCAGACTATACAATTATTTGGAACATTTTAAAGACTTTTATCCGGATGAAAACGGCCGGTTCAACAAAAAGATCATTTTAAAAGTAAGCGATTTTCGTTCGGCATTTATTCAGGCAAAGTACCTGGCTAAGAAGGGAATCTGGGTTTCGGAGTTTCGGATCGAATCGGGGTTAAACTGTGGTGGCCATGCTTTTGCCACGGATGGTTATTTATTAGGCCCGATTCTGGAAGAGTTTAAAACAAAAAAACAGGAAATGCTTTCCGAGCTGTTTGGATTGTACCAGGCCGCTCTTATCACAAAATCCATTACGGTCGACGAGACACCCGATTTACGGATCACCGTCCAGGGTGGGATAGGGACTGCCGAAGAAAATAATTTCCTGCTGGAGCATTATAACGTGGACGCGACAGGATGGGGAAGCCCATTTTTGCTCGTGCCTGAGGTAACCAATGTAGATGATCAAACGCTTCACGATTTGGTAGAAGCCGACAGTAGCGACTATTATGTCAGCAACTCATCTCCGTTGGGTGTTTTGTTCAACAATTTTCGTAGAAGCACCGCTGAAAAACAGCGTTTGGAAAGGATCGCCAAAGGCAGGCCTGGCAGTCCATGCAAGAAAAAATATCTGGTTTCTAATACCGAATTCACCTCAGAGCCGATTTGCACGGCTTCCCGTGAATATCAGAATCTGAAAATCAAACAGATTCAGGCAATGAACATTTCAGAACCGGAACAGCAGGAAAAAGTGAATGCCGTTACTGAAAAGCTTTGCCTGTGCGAGGGTTTGAGTACATCAGCCCTGATCAGGAACAACCTCGTTCTTCCCAAAGAAAACAAGGCCGTTTCGATTTGTCCGGGGCCAAATCTGGCCTGGTTCTCTAGCGTATATTCGCTGGATGAGATGGTCAATCATATCTATGGAAAGATCAATTTACTTGCCAACGTGGCGAGACCCAACATGTTTATCAACGAGTTGAATCTTTATGTGGAGCATTACAAAAAGGACATGGAGGCCCACGCCAGGCAATTCAGCGAAAAGAAGCAGAAATATTTGTTGAAGTTCAAAGAGCAGCTTCTGGCTGGAATTGAATACTACAAGGAATTAATTCCGCAGCTGTCCAACCAGGCTATTGCTTATCAGCAGCAAATGTTAGCGCAATTGAAAGCCATCGAAAGTGCGTTGCTGGAAAATGAACTGGTTGTGGCGTAAATGCAAGCTAATTTCGCATCCCTGCCAGTTTATCGTATTGCAATACCGTTATCAGGCTTCCTTTCATTTCAATAAGATTTTCTTCTTTGAAGTCGGATAGGGTCCTGATAACGGTTTCGGTGGCTGTGCCAACCATTGATGCGATGTCTTCGCGGCTGATTGCCATCGAAAAAGGTAGCGAGTGATCATCCTGATACCTTTGTACGAGCATCACCAAGGCTTGTGCAACGCGTTTACGCACAGAGTTATAGGCAAGGTGTAGCAAACGCTCTTCGCGGTCTTTGACTTCATTAGAAAGCATCCTGATGAATTTGGATGAGACTTCCCGACTACCCTGCAAAAGCCGAAAAAAATCATCTTTGGGGATCATGGCTATTTCCGAGCTTTCAAGCGCGATTGTTGTTTCCTCGTAAGGCTCTCCTTGTAGCAGGTCCAGGTAGCCAAAGAAATCGCCCTCTTTGTATAAGCCGGTAATGTATTCCTTGCCGAGTTCATTGGCCTTGTAGGCCTTTATTTTCCCTTTTTGGAGGAAGAAAACATTAGACGGATAGCTCCCTTCGACGTAAATCGTGTCCTTCTTTTTTACGGCCCTGATTTTTTTGTTCTCAGCAAGCCTTGCAATCGGATCGAATGACCTTACCTCTGTAATAAACTCGTTTAAGCCTTCGGACGTTCTTTCAAACTGACGCTTAATCCTGTTACTTTTCCTGAGACGAATTTCAATAATATTAAGGAGTTCCACATCGTCGTAAGGCTTGGTAATGTAATCGTCAGCGCCCATGGTCATGCCTTTTCTGTGGTCCTCTTTCTCAGATTTGGCAGTTAAAAAAATAAAAGGAATGTTCGCTGTTTTCTCATCCTTTCCAAGCAAATGAAGTACGCCGTACCCGTCCAGCTCCGGCATCATGATATCGCAGATAATCAGATCAGGCTCTCTGCTTTGAGCCAATTTTACTCCCTCCTTGCCGTTTTCCGCAGCGAGTACCTGATAATTCGCAAGCTCCAGAATTTCGCAAGTATTGTCCCTCATTTCTGGATTGTCTTCGATTATTAAAATTTTCTTGTTTTCCAAAACGGCCGAAGTTACGTGAGTTCAACATGTTGCCTATGATCATTTTCACTCCTTTAAATTGAGTCGGAAAGTTGATTCGGCAGTTCGATATAAAAAATGGTCCCTTTGTCTACCTCGCTGGTAAACCTTACCGTCCCGCCCATGAGCAGAACATAATTCTGGACGATATTTAGTCCGAGGCCTGTGCCTTGGGCATTACCTGCATTGTTCGCACGGAAAAAGCGCTCAAAAATATGGGATTGATCTCTTTCCGGAATTCCAATTCCCTGATCTTCAATTTCTAAACTAATGGTCTTTTTATCCGCCTTTATTCTCAGAAAAATCGATTTCCCTGCCTCAGAATACTTGATGGCGTTTGTAAGTAAATTGAGTAAGATGTTCCGAAGCAGCTGTTTGTCAAGCCACACAAGCGATGACCCGGAAAAAGTAAACTGGATTTCCTGACCATCCTTGCACAGTGTCTTTATTTCCTCGATCAGTGACTGACCGTATTCCGGTAGATTTACACTGACCGAAATGTTGTGAACATGGCCTTCCTCCAGTTTTCCTATCGACAAAAAATCATTCAGAATCTGTGTCATATTATTGACTGACGATTTTATGCGCGCGACGTGTTTTTGCCTTTTATCTTCATCCTCCGACTTTGGGTACCGGCCAATCAAAGAGGCGGATGACAAAATGGTTGCCAGGGGCGTTCTAAACTCATGCGAGGCGATGGTCACAAACTGACTTTTCATGTTGTTGAGTTCACGCTCCTTTTTCAAGGATCTGACAACTTCTTCCTGCGATTTTTCAACTTTTTCGATAGCAGTGTCCAGCTCAGCTGTCCGCTGTCTGACCCTTTCTTCCAAATCCGCATTTAATTGCTGAATTTCCATATTGGCCTGAATGATACGGCTCTCCTGTTTTTTTCTTTCCGTTATGTCTACAATGAAGCTGACAACAAATTCATCCTCTCTTGTTTTAAACGGACTAAGGCTTACTTCAACTGCAAACTCGGTCCCGTCATGGCGTTTCGCAAAGAGATCTTTAAAATGGCCCATACCCCGGGCTTTTGGCTTTTCGAGATATTGATCACGATCGTGAACGTGATTTCCCGAGTATCTTGCGGGTATTAAGGTTTCGATTTTTTTTCCTTCAAGTTCCTGGTCTTGATAGCCAAAAAGTTCTCTGGCTTTGGGATTAACCATCACAATTGATCCGGACTTGTTGACAATGATGATCCCCTCGGTAGCATATTTGAAAAGGGCATCAAGCATTTCAATGTGGCGCGTCATCCTCAGAAGGTTAAAATTTGTAGTCAAATGTAGCCTAAAAATAATCAGATTTTGGATTTAATCGATCGATCAATCATCGATCTGCATTGAAGGATGTGGCATTTAAATCAGCTCTGACACGCTTACATGAGATAGATGGAGCGGTAAATTGTCAGATGAATTAATTGAATAAACATGAATTGTGATGTTTTAGCTGAACGCAAAGGACCATGATATCCGACTCGAAACGGGTAATTTTCCTGCCAATTCATCTGATCATGGTTAAAGAATAACCCAGCTGGAAATAACAGCTGGGGTGTAACTCATTTAACTCTCTTTCAATTTTACATTCTTCATTATTTATCTCCGAGAATGAGGGGGACGCTGCCTTTCCCTCCTAATACAACGATTTTGGCATTGGGTGATGCCGCCAGTTCTTTTTGCGCTTTTATACTTTCATACTGCAACTGTCGGTCAGTCAGGCTCAATGCTATAATAGTTTGATAATCCGAAATACCCCGTGCTTCTACGCGCTTCCTTTCCGCTTCCTGTTTTTCCTTTTGCAACACAAACTCCATTTTCTGAGCGTCCTGCTCTGCGTTGATCTTGGACTCGATGGTTTTTTTCACAGACTCTGGAAGATCAATGTTACGGATTAGAAGTTGTTCGAGGATTAGTCCGCGATTTTTGAAATCCTTGTCAATCGTGTTATAAATACGACTTTGAAATTCGTCGCGTCGCTTAGAGTAAAGTGCTACCGCATCATAATAAACTGCATTGTCACGGATTCGCGTGCGGGTAATAGGCCTTACAATTTTGTCTTTGTAATCGCTCCCGATACCCTTAAAAATGGCAGGCGCCTTATCTGGAACGATCTTGTACAACACGGTCAGGTCAATCACTACTTCAAGCCCGTCAGCAGACAAAACACGGATGGCATCATCACCTTGCTGATCTCCTTCCGAAGTTTTGGCAGCCATGGTGTAGTTTTGCGTTTTGGTATCGAAAATGGCAACATCCACCAGTGGGTTGACGAAGTTTAACCCGTTGTCTAGCACCTGCGGGCTTACTTTACCAAACAGAGATTGCACACCAATTGTCCCTGCATCAATTTGTCGGATACAGGCTGACAGCATGCCTAAAATTGCGATGACGGCGCCTACGCCCTTGAAAAGAGAAGCATATCGTGAAATGTTAAGAGCAGACTTACTTATAGCGAAACCTGCGAATACGATTAGTATTCCAATGAAAGAAATAAACATGGGGCCATGGTAGTTAAATTATGAACATAACTCGATTGAACGCTTCACGCACCAAACTTATACCAAATTGCGCATTTAATTTTTTCTATTTTCAATACCCTGAACAGGTGTGTGACAGAGCCTGTATCCAGCAGTACTGGCAATGTTTATTTTGTCATTCCAATAGAACATGTATTTATCACAAAATCGGGTTGCAGGTTTGCCCGGGAATGAATTCAGAGCCCCGGTATTTGATTCATGCAGGAGTAACTGCTGATGCTCAGGCAGGCAGAAACACGCTGAAAGTAGAGCCTTTGCGAAGTTGGCTGGTTGCGATGATAGCTCCACCATGATTTAATACTACCTTTTCACAAATCGCTAATCCAATACCTGTACCTGCGTACTCCATTTTTCCATGCAACCTTTGAAAAACCTGAAAAATTCTTTCGGCGTATTTTTCGTCAAAGCCAATACCATTATCGATGACATCAATGCGATGATAGGCTGAACTTTGACGTGCTGGTCTCACTTGAACAGGCAGGTCTTCACTGGCGACAAGTGTGGAAGTTACTGTGATTTTACATGTCCTTTCCTTATGGCAGAATTTCAACGCATTGCTCAGTAGATTTTGGAAAAGTTGTTCCAACTGAGACTCGTCCGCATTGATAAAAGGAAGGGCTTCAACTACGATTTCTGATCCGGTTTCCTGAACAGTTAATTCAAGCACTGAGATTACTGCAGTTACCACTTTATTCAATGATACCGTTTCCGACAAGCCTTGCTTTGCCGAAACTCTCGAAAATGTTAGCAAGTCATCGATCAAAGCTGACATTCGCGTCGCAGCCCCCTGCATTCTTCTCACATACTCCTCACCATCACCAAGTTCGGTGGCGTATCGTTTCATGAGCAAATCACCGAATGACTGGACCTTCCTCAATGGCTCCTGCAAATCGTGTGAGGCCACATAAGCAAACTGCTGGAGATTTTCATTGGAACGAGCCAAAAGTTCATTTGATCGGTTTAATTCATTATTGATTATCATAAACTCTTCGTTGATGGCCGCTAATTCTTCATTGCTTAACGCCAAATCCAGGTTAGCCCTTTCCAGCTCTTCCGTTCTCTCGTTAACCTGTTGTTCCAGTGCCTGCTGCATCCGGCGCTGGTCTGTAATGTCCTGCACCGTACCGTTAATTTTGTATGCTTCACCTTTGTCGTTAAAATAGACTTTTCCCTGGCAATGTAAAATCCGTTCAACCCCCGTTTGCGTGCTATCTACACTAAATTCAATGTCATATAATCCGTCGTTATCAAATTGCAATGCATGTTTCAAAGCTTCCCTTACACGGGGTCTGTCCGATTCAACTATAGGACTGTCGCTTTTTTCAATATCAATGACCTCGTCAGGACCAAATCCCATCCATCTCCTAAATCGTTCAGAGTAATGAACAATGCCAGTCTGGAGATCGATTTCGAATGTTCCTAAATCTGCCAGTTCGATCGCGCCTCGTAAAGTACTCTCCGCTTCTTCAATTTTTTGTCGGTTGAGAACTTGCTGCGTAATTTCAGTGGCAACCATCAAAACGCCGCTGATGTCTCCGTTATTTTCCCTTTTTGGCTGGTAGGTAAGATCCACATAAATGGTCCGAAGGTTGCCATCTTGCATAAGATCAACTGGACGTTCCTTTGCCACAAAGGGTACTCCAGTAGCTATTACTTCGTTCAATATATGATCAAAGCCCTGGCCGGTTAGTTCGGGAAACACGTCTAAAAATGACTTTCCAATGATCTGCTCGGGCTTTCTTCCCACCAGTTCACCATAGAACGGATTGGCCATGGTAAATGTCAACCCTTCTTTACTGAGTATCGCAATGGCCACGGGAGACTGTTCAAACAACGCAAGTAACTGCATTTGACTTTCTTCTACTTGCCTCTTGGCCTCCACCTGTCCGGTAACGTCAATGGCGATATCGAGAATGGCATAGACTTTTTCACTAGAGTCAAAAATTGGCGTGTAGCTAATGTTGTAATAATTATGCGTCATCACGCCGTGCTGCACAATATCCACCTGGGTACCAAAGCTCTGGTACATTTTTCCCGTAGTGTAGACTTCGTCAAGTATCTGGAGGAATTGCTGGCTTTCCAGCTCCGGCATCACTTCCCGCAGCGATTTTCCTACAATATCGGGACCCTTCCCAACAATATCTATAAACGCCTGATTGGGCATTTCCACGATAAGGTCGCGACCCATAAAAAGTCCCATTGCTGCCGGAGCGGCTGTGATAACAGACCTAAGTTTCGTCTCGCTTTCTTCCAACGCCTTTTGTGCCAATACCTGTGCAGTGATATCAATGGCCATGTCGATGATCGCATACACTTCACCGAAACTGTTAAACAGTGGTTTGTACGTAAAACTGAAATAGTAAGTACCCAACACTCCGTTTACTTCCAGTTCCGCCGAGGAATTCTGGGAGCTGTACGAGTTTCCAGTTTTGAAAATGTTGTCAAGAATCTCAAGAAACGGCTGGCCGACCAGTTCGGGAAGTGCTTCCCGAAGCGGCTGGCCTATTACCGAGATATCCTTACCCCAGTAACCGAGCATGGTATCATTGGCCACTTCAACGACCATATCTTTTCCTACGAATAAGCTGGTGGCGACAGGTGCCTGCTTAATCAATAACCGGAACTTGGATTCGCTGGCTTCCAGCTCCTTTAACGCATTGACCTGTTTTGTAACTTCAGTCGCAAGCACCATGATTCCTTCAATGGTGCCCGAACGGTCGAAAAGCGGGGTGTAAGCGAAATCGAAATAAGCATCTTCCAGCGCGCCGTTTCTGTTTAGCTTCGCAAGCATTCCATTTCCAAAAACAGGTTCCCCTGTGTCATAAACGTTGAAAAGTAACTCTTCGAACCCCTGACCTTTAATCTCTGGCAGCGCCTCCATCAGCGACCTTCCAACAATTGATTTGTCTTTGCGCCATAATTCAAAAATTTTATCGTTTCCAACATCAATGATCATTTCGCGCCCTTTCAACAGGCCGATTGCCATAGGCGCCTGTTCAAAAATGCTACGAAACCGCAACTCACTCCTTTCCAGCTGTTGATGGTGGGTGAATGCTCCGGTAGTTTCCTGACAAACCACAAGGACGCCGCCAACTTGATCCGATTCGGTCAACACTGGGCTGTAGCAGAACGTCCAGTACACGTCTTCAAGCTTGCCGTTTCTATAGATAGGAAGAAGCTGGTTTTCGCTCCATGTTGATTCTCCGCCTGCCATGACCTGATCTATAAGCGGACCAATAGTAGGCCATATTTCCGGCCAGCAATCTCGCCCCCGTTGCCCAAGGGCTAGTGGATGTTTTCCTTCATTGCCCATACTGGGACGATATGCGTCATTGTAGAATTGAATGAGATCATTTCCCCACCACAGGAACATGGGGAATCTTGAGGAAAGTATCGTTGCCACGGTGGTGCGCAAACTCTGTGGCCATGTATCAGGAGTCCCAACAGGCGTTGTTGCCCAATCATATTCCCGTATTCTGGCACCCATTTCGCCGCCGCCCAACAGGAATTTAGGAGTGTTCATACTATGCATTCTCAAAGATAAGGACTTAAATAAAAGTTCTGGTTGATTGAAGGGGTAGCACAACATCAAAAGAGATTGCTTCTTTCATTCTTAAAGATATCGTGCCAGAGATGCTGGTTTATGAGATAAATGTCAGATGTCGCTTTTTGCTACAAACGGCAGGCATGGATTTTAGGAAATTCCTGGTGCAAGTAGCGACCTGCAAGTGACATTTTCAAACAGGGAATGAGGGGTAAAAAGCGTCATGTCTGCATTTTTTGGAATTGAACTTCCGACAAACCTGACGTTTTATGCGGCTTCCGAGGGGGAGAGGTTCGTTCGGCATCATATGATGTGATTATTGGTTATATTCACTTGAATTATTTGACCATAAACCTAAAAAGAAATGAGAACACTGTTCTTTGTCCTTGTTTTCGGTACCAATTTCGTTTCGACTTGCCTTTCTCAGGATATCAAAGGGACATACGCCATCAAAAATGTAAAGACCGGGATGCTGCTTCGGGTAAAAGACGCGTCGTCGAAAAATGGCACCCCGTTGGTGGCTTATTATCCTCAAAATTGGAAGTGTATGACATGGGATTTTAAAACTACAGGCCCAAATACGTATCAATTGGAAAATCTCCTGACACACAAAACCTTTCAGGCTAAATCCGCGGGGACTACGGAAGGGTTTGAAGAACAGCCGCTCGTTTCCGGAAATGCTGGTCAGCAATATGAATTTATACAAATAAAAAAAGACACTTTCCTGATAAAGATCAAAGGATCTGATCTTTATATTACGCCTTCCGATGTAAATGGAGGTGTGAATTCATTAATTATTATGGCCGAAAAGCGAAACTCGTCGGAACAGGAATGGACTATTTACCAACAGTCACCCACCATGTGAATCCGGCTATATGAAATTGAAAATTAGTCTGGTTCTGATTTCCCTCTCTGCGGCATTCAGTGCGTTTGAAACCAGCAAGCATAGCTCGCCAATACAGCAGCAGCAGCAGCAGCAGCAGGGATTTGTCATTGACACCATCGCCAGAGATCTTGTTGTTCCCTGGCAAATCGTTTTTTTGCCGGATGGTACCATGTTATTTACCGAAAGAGAAGGTAGGCTAAGAATTTATCGCGACGGTAAACTTGCTCCGAAGCCGGCGATTGTGTTTCAGAATGTGCCTTTAAATAACAAATCAGGCTTGTTGGGCATGTGCGTTCATCCCGATTTTCCAAAAAATAACTTTATTTACCTGGCTCATAATTATGCTCAAGGGAATGCGATGAAACTACGCGTCATGCGTTATCAGTTCAAAAATGATTCACTTACAGATCCCAAAACGATTTTTGAAAATATTCCGGCAAATCGGAATCACACCGGGTGCAGGTTGATATTCGGACCTGATAAAAAGCTGTATGTCTCCACAGGTGATGCAGACCAGCCGGCCATGTCCCAGGATTTGAAAGCATACAACGGCAAAATTTTACGGGTTAACGATGATGGAACGGTCCCCCCGGATAATCCCTTTGTGAAAACCGACTCAGCAAGAAAAGAAATCTGGTCGTACGGGCACCGTAATCCGCAGGGGCTGGCTTTTCAACCTGGAACCAACGATCTCTACAGTTCTGAACATGGCCCGACAGGTGGGGATGAAATCAATCGGATCCGTAAGGGAATGAACTACGGCTGGCCTGTAATTCATCACCAGGAATCGAAGGAGGGGATGGTGTCACCGTTGGTTCAATATACGCCTTCGGTGGGTCCGTCTGAGGCTATGTTTTATCGGGGTGAAAAATTTCCTGATCTTACAGGAAAGCTTCTTGTTGCGTGCCTGAGAGGCGAGTCCATTCTTGTCCTTTCTCCTGAAAAGGACAGCATAACGAGTCAGCAGATTTTTCTTAAAAAACAATACGGTCGTATCAGGTCTCTTGTGACCGGTCCAGATGGGAATATCTACTTTTCAACTTCGCAGATCGATCCTGCAGAAGGAAAAGGCGGTCCCCCTTTTGATATGATCCTGAGAATGCGGCCTGTTGGGGGCAACCTAAGGTTGGAGTCTGTAACGACAACGACCCCTCAAATTGCTGTTCGTAAACCCACGACCGAAAACCTGATACAACAACTTTGCGGTAGCTGTCATGGTAATGATCTCAATGGTACGGCGAGGGCGAAAGGGCTGATCGGCAATAATTTAACATATGGACGCGATGGGGGTGCGATCATTAAAAACATATCAAACGGAATACCAGAAAAAGGTATGCCCGCATGGAAGGGCGCGATTTCTGATGACGATATCGACAAAATAGCACAATTTATAGTATCCCGACGAATTGTAGTTGGCAAATGAAGCGGAAAGATTGCCCTTTGAATTTAACTCTTCTCCTCACTCTCGAGCTCACCTTCATCTTGCTGTGGCTCTACATTGCTTCCGGGAGTAACCTCTGGCGCATCCGTGCCCGGCACCTCGGGAGTGGGGTTCATTGGCGCAGACTGTCCGGGTTTCTGAGGGTCGGGATAGCTGGTAGCTGATCGCCAGGAAATTCACTGGTAAAGTTTGTGTAGTGAGTGCTTGATAAGAAGTCCTTATCGCCTGTGTTATGATTTACAAGATTTGTTAAAAAACTTTGCCGAAATGTGTGCAGGGGACTATTCTTAAAGTTTTAGATAACCTAAATGAACTTCATCGTCAGCCATGCCATTTGCCGACGTAATCGAAATCGAAAATTTGTCTTTTTGTACTGTGGGAAGAATTTCGATCATCTCATAAAGATCGTCAACATCTATGCCATATTGGTCGTCGATGTGTGTTACTGCACGGCCGAATTGATTGTGCTTGAAAAATGCAGTGGACTTCGCCTGTTTAGTCGCTGAGGCTTTATTTCGGCTAACCGTTAATAGAAAGTAATGCTGTTCTTCAAAGCTCCCTTTTTCATACCCGCCCAGATTAATAAAAAACAATTTCTCAGGCTGTCTTTGAATATCCGCTGTTTTAAGCGTCACGTTGATCCTATTCCCATCCACGACGGTCACTTCACGCCATGCATCAATATGGATTTTGCCCGCCCCTTCCGGCCAAAATTGCTTGATATCATGCGTGAGGTCTTTCACTGTACGAGCGATTCCAAAGAAAATATCATGCTGCTCGATATGCCTTCCCGGCGGTTTGCATCCAAGAAGTATCATGAAAAGTTTGAATTCGGACATTAATAGCGTGCTGTTAAACGGCGTTTACGTTTGATTTTTTTGAAGGTAATGAACCGCTGTTAAAATGCTGGATCACACTAATGTTGCCACTTGCTTCAAGGCAACACGATTTGACATTCGTAATGTCCTCAATACCTTGTTCCCTCAAAATGCTCATCATGTCATCCTCGCTGATGAGTTGTTTTCTCAAATTCTGTTTCTGCATTTTTCCATTTTCGATCAGTAAGGCAGGCTGGGGTTGCGAAAATTTGTTGAAACCAATCGAATGATAGCCAAGCCAATCGATCACAAAGTCCCAAAAAACAAGAGTTCCAATCAGCACAACGCCTTCGGTAATGGATTTGTATTCGCCCGCCATGGAATTTTGTGCGGCGTCGCCGATTAAAATGATTAGCAGTACATCACTGACGCCAAGTTGCCCCGCCCCGCGACGGAAAAATCTTAAAAGCAAGAAAATCGCCCAATAGGTTATGCTTCCGCGAAGCGCGATCTCGATGAGAGATACATTTGGCGCCCACATCGTTTGCCAGTCGATTTCAAGAATGTTTTCCATTATTAGTTATGGTTAGAAAGATCCGCGGTTTTTGTTTTTGGTTAATTAATTTAATTTAATTTATGACGTTTAGTGTAACCAAAAAACTTTGCCAGGAATTTGCATGGTGATAATCTTGGGAAGTGTGTTCGTCATTTCCGGTATTGAAAACCTTGATTTTTTTGAATTTAAAACTCCCGTCGTTTACGATACTCAACGGGGTTCTGCCCGAACTGCTTTCTAAACAGCCGGTTAAAATTGGAAAGATTTTTGAACCCGGATTCGTAGCAGATCTCCAGGATCGAGAGATCTGTTTCATGTAAAAGTCGGCATCCTTCATTTAGCCTCATTTCAATCACAAAACTCAGGAATGTTTTCTGTGTACGTGATTTGAAGTAACGGCAAAAGGCGGATTCAGAAAGATTGGTGAGCTCCGCCGCAATACCTATCGAAATATCGTTCTTGTAATGATGCATGGCGTATTCCAAGACCTTGTTCATTTTGATGCTGTCGTACACGTTCACACCGCTCACTTCGTCAACGGAAACGGGCTGCAATTCAGTGGATTCTGATAATAGTCCAAATATTTCAATCAGTGCGCTCAGGCGGTAGATATTTCCACTTTCAAGCATTTTGAACATCAGGCTCCTTATTTTTTTTCGTGTGTCGCCCAGGATAATCAGCCCGTTCACGGATAGTGACAGGATTTTCTTCATTTCGGTCATTTCCGCACCTTCAAAAAAGTGATTGCCTAAAAAATCGCTCAAAAACTGAATCACGATCGAGCTGGGTTTTACCTCTATATCTCTCTGATAGAACGAGTCATCCGCCTTGAACAGGTGCGGTACATTTTTTCCAATAAATGCCATTTCTCCTTCCTGATAAGACGCAAAGCTATTGCCGATCAATTTTTTTCCAAAACCTTTTTCGCAATATACCAGCTCATACTCTTCATGAAAGTGCCAGGGCGTTTCGAAATGGGGTGACTCATAACGGTTGATCACAAACGAATTTCCTGCAGTGAGCGGTAATTTTTGAAAAAGAGCTCCTTTGCCCGGCTTTAAACTGGTCAAGATAGTATCGGTTTTAATAAATTTGTGGTGGAAATGTAGTACAATTTGCAGTTTGTTTGTATTTATAAAAATAAAAATTTAATTGATCAGTATTATACTGACGAATGCATGCTGCAACAAAAGAAGATTGTAATTATCGGGGGAACTACCGGAATAGGCCTTTCTGCTGCAAAAGCGTTTGTGGACGCAGGCGCGAAGCTTATACTGGTGGGGAGGAATCCCGACAGTGCCCAGATAGCCAGGGACTTATTAGGAGAGTCAGTAGAAGTGTACATTGGTGACGCGTCGAATGCTGCCACTGCTGAAAATGCAATTCAGCAGTGTATCCATACATTTGGCGATTTCGATGGGCTTTATCATGTGGCCGGGGGAAGCGGCAGGAAATTTGGCGACGGGCCTTTGCACGAATTAACCCTTGATGGCTGGAATAAAACCTTTGAACTCAACTTGACGAGCTTGATGCTCTCCAATCAGGCGGCGATTAGGAAATTTAAGGAGCTTGGAAAAGCCGGCGTGATACTTAACATGAGCTCGGTCCTTGCCTTTTCGCCTTCCCCGAAATACTTCGTTACACATGCATATGCAGCTGCAAAATCTGCTGTGATCGGGTTTACAAAATCCATTGCCGCCTATTACGCAGCCGACAACATCAGGGTAAATCTTCTCGCCCCGGCACTGGTGGAAACGCCCATGTCTGAAAGAGCGAGCAAGAACGACGAAATCATGGGCTTTATCAAGACCAAACAACCTCTGGACGGAGGAAGAAACGGCAGGCCGGAAGATCTCGACGGCGCGGCAATCTATTTTATGTCCGATGCAGCAAAGTTCACAACCGGGCAAGCGCTTTATGTAGACGGCGGTTGGGAGATTTCGGAAGGTCAGTACATAAACGATACACTTGAATGAAGGCAGCAATAGGAATAGACCTTGGCGGGACTTACATCAAAGGTGTGTTGATTGATGAAAATGGTCAGGTGATACATCAGCATTACATGCCAACCAACGACGATGCTGAGGGAAAATGGAAGGAAGTGATTCTGGAAATGGTAAATTATATGAAGGGCGCCCACGGTAAACCTGTTGACGTGATCGGGTTATCCTGTCCGGGTTTTGCAAATGCAGAAAATAAATGCATCGAACATCTGCCCGGACGCTTGAACGGTATTGAGAATTTTATCTGGCAAAATTATTTCGGAACGAATACCTACGTGCTCAATGACGCCCACGCTGCATTGATTGCGGAAGCAAAGTTTGGAGAGATCAAGGGCTTTAAAAACGCAATGTTGCTAACCCTGGGTACGGGAGTGGGAGGGGGGCTGCTGGTCAACGGAGAGCTTTACCAGGGTTTGAGTCAAATGGCGGGTCATTTTGGTCACACATCTATTAATTCTCATGACGATGAGCTGAGTATTTTGGGTATACCGGGAAGTCTGGAATATGCCATCGGCAACTATTCGGTGAAACGGAGGTCCATGGGTCGGTTTAATTCAACGCAGGAATTGGTCGATGCCTATATCACGAAAGAGCCTTTTGCTACCTGGCTTTGGTTAGATACCGTAAGGAAACTTGCCATTGCGATCGCCTCATTTTGCAATTCGTTTTCACCGGAAATTACGGTTCTGGCAGGAGGAATTACCAATGCCGGGGCAAGTCTGTTTGAACCGCTTCAGGCTTTCACGGATTTATATGAGTACCGGCCAAAGGGAGAAGCAATGCCAATAAAGCAGGCGAAATTTAGCGATCTCGCGGGAGCGGTGGGAGCGGCGGCTTTTGCATTTACCAAAATTTAAAATCTTTTTCAATGTCATATACACAGGAATATTTAAAAAAATGTCAGGGACTGATTGAGGCGGTCGCGGGCCAGGAGGCGCACATACTGGAGGTGGCTTCTGCTTTTTCAGCATCAATTTTGGCGGGTCGTATGGTCCATGTTTTTGGGAGCGGTCACAGTCGCATTATGGTCGAAGAAATGTGGCCGCGTTACGGCTCATTTCCGGGTTTTAATCCGATTGTGGAGTTGTCACTGACATTTCATAATCTGGTTGTGGGTGCTAACGGGCAGCGGCAGGCCATGTTTTTGGAAAACGTGTCCGGATTGGCGGAGCAGATCATTAGGAATTTCGATGTGTCAAAACAGGACTCCGCATTGATTATTTCCTCTTCCGGCTGCAACATCGTCCCGATAGAAATGGCGGAATTATTTCAGCAGAAAGGAATCAAGACCGTGGGAATTATTTCAAAAAAGCATTCCGAAGTAAGCACCAGCAAGCGTGCCGATGGTAAAAAACTTCAGGATTTCTGTGACATCGTTCTGGACTCTGGTGCTCCGATTGGTGACGCTATGGTGAAGATTGAAAACCTTGAAACACCCGTCGCGCCAGGTTCCACGGTAGGATCTTGCATGCTGATTAATTGCATCAAGGCAGAGCTGGCAAACTTCCTGACAATGGCAGGCCATCCGCCGAAAGTACTCACTGCCGGAGCAGTCGTAGGAGCGAAACGGGCAACGGAATTGTTTCAGGCAGCGTACGACGAACACGCTCACCGCATTTCCAGAATGTACAAACAGGTTGGGATCGGGAGTTATGTTTCGGAAGGAAACTAAACCCAATTTAGACCGGGTCGCCGGGCGATTGAGAATTGAGAATTGAGAATTGAGAATTGAGAATTGAGAATTGAGAATTGAGAATTGAGAATTGAGAA